>SCPP01000078.1_pt1 | contig 247331 bp, 232 predicted proteins | sample 6106811 | NCBI WGS metagenome assembly SCPP01 (sample SAMN10720449, study PRJNA508395) | human gut metagenome | isolation source: Participant 2 stool, 15 month | host: Homo sapiens | collected 2018 | reverse complement strand
ACCGCAGGCGTGTATGATGTGGCAGATTTCCACAATTTCCGTTTCAAAGATACCGTGTGTGGAAGGGTAGGTGATCATTAGGGCGGCGAGGTCCGCCTTGTTTTCTTCCGCTTTGGCGCGCAGGTCGGCCATATCCACATTGCCTTGTGCGTCGCAGGCGCAGGTCACGGTGGTAAAGCCTGCCTGGATGGCAGATGCCGGGTTGGTGCCGTGTGCGGATGCCGGTATCAGTATTTTGTTGCGGTGCCCTTGTCCTATGCTTTCCAGATAGGCGCGGATGACGCGAAGTCCTGCATATTCGCCTGCCGCACCGGAGTTGGGTTGCAGGCTGACACCGGCAAAGCCGGTAATTATCTTCAGCTCTTCACTGAGGTTGCTTATCAGTTCGCGGTAACCTTCGGCCTGGTCTTCGGGCACCAGGGGATGCATGTTCATGAATTCCGGACGGCTGAGCGGCAGCATCTCTGCGGCGGCATTCAGTTTCATGGTGCACGAGCCGAGGGAAATCATGGAGTGTGCCAGTGAGATGTCCTTACGATCGAGGCGCTTGATGTAGCGCATCATCTCCGTTTCCGTATGGTATTTGTTGAATACTTCGTGTGTCAGATAGGCACTTTGGCGCTTCATCTCCGCGCTGATGCTACTTGCCATGGGTACGTCGCTTGTCTTTTCCCAATCCCTTCCGGCGGCAATGGCAAAGATGGAGAGCAGTACATTGACGGCAGCTATATCCGTAGTTTCGTCAATGCTCATGCCTACATCTCCATTCTTGAAATAACGCAGGTTCACTTCCTTGCTTAGAGCGATGGTACGTATCTGCTGTGCCGAAATGGTGTCGGGCAGTGCAAAGCGGAGCGTGTCGAAATATTGTGCATTGACCTGCTTGTACCCCAGTCTGTTGATGCTCTTTTCCAGGAATACGGCAATGCTGTGGATGCGTTCCGCAATGGTGCGGATACCTTCCGGACCATGATATACGGCATAAAAGCCTGCCATTGTAGCCAGCAGTGCCTGCGCGGTACAGATGTTGGAAGTCGCCTTTTCACGCTTGATGTGCTGCTCGCGGGTTTGCAGCGCCATGCGGTAGCACAGCTTGCCGTATTTGTCTTTCGACCAGCCGATGATGCGTCCCGGCATATTGCGCTTGTACTCGTCGCGGGTGGCAAAGTAGGCTGCCGACGGCCCGCCGTAGAACATCGGTGTACCGAGCCGTTGTGTGGTTCCGAAGACGATGTCAGCTCCCCATTCTCCCGGAGGGGTGAGCAGGGCGAGGCTCAGAATGTCGGCGGCAACGGCCACTTTGCAGTTGGCCGCATGGGCTTTTTCCACGAAGGCGCGATAATCTTCCACGTTGCCGGCGGCGTTGGGATATTGCAGTACGCAGGCGAAGATGTCCGGCGTGAATTCCATTTCATGGTATTTTCCTATACGCAGCTCGATACCTTGCGGAATGGCGCGGGTAGTCATTACCGCCAGTGTCTGCGGGAAGACGGCTTCGTCTACAAATACCACGTTGGCACCCGATTTCTGCATGTCGCGCGGACGCAGGGCGTACATCATCGTCACGGCTTCGGCTGCGGCAGTCGCTTCGTCCAGCAGGGAGCAGTTGGCAAGGGGCATGCCGGTGAGGTCGCATACGGCAGTCTGGAAGTTCATCAGAGCTTCCAGGCGTCCTTGTGAGACTTCGGTCTGATAGGGGGTATAGGAAGTGTACCAAACGGGGTTCTCGAATACATTCCGTTGGATAACGGCAGGAGTGATGGTATTGTACCATCCCATACCGATATAGGTTGTGTAAAGTTTGTTTTTGGCAGCCAGTCCTGCAATGTGCTGTCCGAATTCGTACTCCGTCATTGTCTTGGGCAGAGCCAGCGGTTCTTTCAGGCGGATGTTGGCAGGAATGGTTTTATCAATCAGCTCGTCCAGGCTTTTCACTCCTATTTTTTGGAGCATCTTCTCCTCGTCTTTTTCGCTGATGCCGATGTGGCGGTAGGCCAATAGGTCGTTTTTCATGGCTGTAATGATTTAAAAGTTTGCTGTATATTTACCGGAAGAACGGATTCTCCGCTTTTTCTATTCCTATGGTAGTCGGTGCTCCGTGTCCGGGATAGACAATCGTGTCGTTGGGCAGGATGAACAGACGGCTGCAAATATGCTCTATCAGTTCGTCGAAGTTGCCGCCGGCAAGGTCGGCACGGCCGATGCTGCCTTGAAACAGCACATCCCCCGAAAACATGCAGTGGTCTGCCGCGCAATAGTACACCAGGCTGCCCGGCGAGTGTCCCGGCACATGGATGGCTTCCAGTTCCGTATTGCCGAAGGTGATGATGTCTCCATCGTGCAGATAAGTGCCCAGGGGCACGGGGGCTTCCTGCAGTTGGAAGCCGAACATGCGGCTTTGTTTCGGCGCTTCGTCAATCCAGAACTCATCGGCCTGGTTGGCTTCGGCCTTCAGGCCGAACTCTTTCAGCATGAAAGGATTGCCGAAGATATGGTCCAGATGCAGATGGGTATTCAGCAGATGTTTCACATTCAGCCCATTCTTGATGATGAAGTTTTTCAAGGCCTGCTTTTCTTCCTCATAAAAACAGCCCGGGTCAATGACGACCGCTTCATTGGTTTCGTCCCAAAGCACATAACAGTTCTCCGGGAACATATTAAATTCGAATCTCTTTATTTTCATATTATGTATTTAGATTTATCCCCCTACATATACTACTTTCTTTGTCTCGAAGAACTCCTCTTCAAAGAACTCCTTCAAGTCCCACAACGTGGTCTTGTTCTTGACGGGCATGGTTTCGTTTCCCAATTCGCCCCCCTTGAGGCAAATCAGTCCGTTGGGCAATGCATTCTGCTGTTTGGAGGAGATGTTCTTGCGGATAATCTTCAGTAGGTCTGTCAGTGGCATCACGGCACGGCTCACCACAAAGTCGAACTTCCCTTTTTCCTCTTCTGCGCGGGCATGACGGAAGGTGACGTTTTTCAGCCCGATACTGTTGGCTATTTCGGAGGCTACGCGTACTTTCTTTCCGATGCTGTCCACCAGATGGAAGTATACTTCGGGGAAAAGGATGGCAAGCGGGATTCCCGGAAAGCCTCCTCCCGTGCCGAGGTCCATAATCTGTGTCCCCGGCCTGAAGCGGATTACCTTGGCTATGCCCAGAGAATGCAGCACATGGTGTTCGTACAAGTTCTCTATATCTTTGCGTGAAATGACATTAATCTTAGAGTTCCAGTCCAGATAGAGGTCGTAGAGTGCGGCAAACTGCCGTTTCTGTTCTTCCGTCAGGTCCGGGAAATATTTGAGTATTAAATCCATTGTGAATTTTATGTTGATAGACAATTGATTACAGTTCCTATTCGCCGTCTGTTTTTATAGCGCTGCTTAATACAATGAATTTACCGTTCATCAGAGGGGCTATGTCCTCATAAGACAACGTGATTTTGGTTGCTCCCATTACGTATGGGGCAATTTCATATACATTATAATAGAAGGTGATTCCCGTTGGGTCCAGGTAGAAATTCTCGATAGGCTCCAGGTCACCGGTGGTGGCGTAACCCATGTCCTCCAGCTCTTGGCGGGTGCTGACGTTGTTGTCTGCCATCAGCTGTTTCCAAAGCAAGTCGGTCAGCGCTTCCTTATAGTCGCCTTCAAAGAGGTCGTCCAGGCGGATGGGGCTTAGGGTCTTTAGGTCGAGGTTGAGGAAGGTGGACATATAGATGCCGTGTGCGCCGCCGGTATATTCGTTGTAATCTATACGGTAGGTCAGTACTAAGGTATTGCACAACTGCACATGGCTTTCGATTCCTTTATAATAGGAATACCAGGCTCCTATGCTCTGCTCGTCCTGTTTGTCCTCCTCGTCTTTCTTGTACATCGGCTCCAGGTCATTGCGGTAGTCGCCGACATATTTCTCCGTATATTTCTTGACAGCTTCTTCGGGTGTCATCGCCATGTACTTGTCGCCGAAGCAGGCAGAGAGGAAGAAGGCGTTCAGACTGTCTTTCAGCCTCACGTCGGATGACTGGCTGGCGTAGGCAACGTTGAGGATGAGGTTGCAGGCCGGCTTGGCTGTGTCTCCGAAGAGATGTACGGTTTCGTTTACTTGTATACTGTCGAACTCCAACGCGTATGCGTTTTTGTTCACGGTGTTACCGCAGGAAAAGAAAAAGCCGCTTGCCGCAAGCAGAAGGACAAGTAGGCTGACAGTTTGCTTTTTCATATTGAGTTTCGTTTATAAATCAACATATCAATCAAAAAACTTTATCGACAAATATAGAACTTATTAACGAACTGCACACATAAAAAAGGAAAAATTAATTCCGGCAAACGGTTAAAACTTTCTATCTTTGCAGCGCTTATGAAGGAACTCCGTTACATACTGGCTGTACTCTTTTCCTCCCTTATCATTATAAGCGGAGTGGGGATTTCTGTAGTTCAGTATTGCTGTGCCGGATGCGAGACGACACAAAGTTGCTGCACCTCCGGCTGTTCCAAATGCCATCATGCACATCGTGGTTCACAAAAAACGTGCAAGGATACCGGTTGTACAGCCGTCTACTACAAGGTGGATTTCGTGAAGCATGCACACGAGTCTGCTTCGTTCGTGCCATCCCTTACATTGTTTTGTGAGCAACTGCCGTTGTTTGATTACTCCTTGCCGCAAGTGGCCTGTACTCCGGAAGTGCATTTCGGGGCACCGCCATATGTCGTCGGTTCGCGTCATTATCTGGCGCTCTATTCCACGCTTCTCATTTAGTGTTGTTTTATACGGGGCAATGACATGAATTGTCCGGAGGGAACTGTTTGTTTTTTAATCACTTCTTTAAGTATAAAACAGAAATGAAATATAGTTTGATAGCCATCCTTCTGTTCTCTTTCACCGCCTTGCAGGCGCAGGTAAAGGGAACGGTAAGGGATAATTTGGGCGACCCGATTGCAGGTGCCAACCTCTTCTGGCAGGGAACCACTCAAGGAACCACCACTTCGGCGGACGGTACCTTCTCCTTGTCCAAACCCAATGACAAGCATATGCTTGTAGTCAGCTTTATCGGTTTTGAGAACGATACGATACACGTCAGTAACCGCAATGAGACGCTCGACATTGTCTTGCGCGAAGGGGTGGAACTGAGCGAGGTGAATGTGGTCAGCCGTAAGTTGGGCACCATGAAGCTGCGCAACAGTGTGATGAATGAAGATATGATAAGCAGCGCCGAGTTGAGTCGTGCCGCCTGCTGTAACCTGGGAGAGAGTTTTGTGACCAATCCTTCGGTGGACGTCACTTACTCTGACGCCGCCACCGGTGCCAAGCAAATCAAGCTTCTCGGCTTGTCCGGTACGTATGTGCAGATGATGACGGAAAATATCCCCAACTACCGCGGCTCTGCCGCCCCCTACGGCTTGGGCTATGTCCCTGGGCCGTGGATGCAGAGCATTCAGGTGAGCAAGGGCAGTTCGTCCGTGAAGAACGGCTATGAGGCCATCACGGGACAAATCAATGTGGAATTCAAGAAACCCCAGTTGCCCGAAGCCGACTGGTTCTCCGCCAACCTCTTTGCCAGCAGCACCAACCGCTACGAAGCCAATGCCGATGCCACGGTGAAACTCTCCAAACGTTGGAGCACCTCTTTGCTGGCGCATTACGAGAATGAGACCAAAGCTCACGACAGCAACGACGACGGCTTTGCCGACATCCCCCGTGTGGAGCAGTACAACCTCTGGAACCGCTGGGCATACATGGGCGACCGCTACGTCTTCCAGGCAGGCATCAAAGTGCTTACAGAAGACCGCAACAGCGGGCAAGTCAGCCATGGCAAAACGTCCCTGGCAGACCCTTATAAGATAAGTATAGGTACCGACCGCTACGAAGCCTTCACCAAGAACGCCTATATATTCAATAAGGAGAAGAACACCAACCTGGCATTGATCCTTTCCGGCTCCCTGCACAAGCAGGATGCCTTGTACGGACGGAAAATCTACGATGTGGACCAGCACAACGCTTATGCCTCCTTGCTGTTCGAGACGGAACTGACCAAGCGTCAAAGCCTTTCTGCCGGACTGAGCTTCAACTATGACTCCTACGACCAGCACTATCGCCTGGACAATGACGCCGCACAGCCTTTGACGAAGAAATTCACCAAAGAAGCCGTCCCCGGCGCCTACGTGCAGTACACCTACAACTGGGACGATAAACTGGTGCTGATGGGTGGTATCCGCGGCGACCATAGCAGTGAGTACGGCTATTTCGTCACTCCGCGTTTCCATGTGAAGTACAATCCCAACGAGTATGTACATTTCCGTCTTTCGGCAGGAAAGGGATACCGCACGAACCATGTGCTGGCCGAGAATAACTACCTGCTGGCAAGCTGCCGCCGGATAGACATCGCCAAACGTCTTGACCAGGATGAGGCCTGGAACTATGGCGCAAGCACTTCCGCCTATATTCCCTTGTTCGGCAAAACCTTGAACCTGAATGCGGAATACTATTACACGGATTTCAGCAAGCAGGTGGTGGTAGACATGGATACGGACCCGCATGCCGTTCTGTTTTACAACCTTCACGGCCGTTCCTATTCGCAGGTAGTGCAGGTGGAGGCAAGCTATCCGTTCTTCCCGGGTTTCACCTTTACCGCGGCTTACCGTTGGACGGATGCCAAGACGAATTACAACGGAGAGCTGATGGAGAAACCCCTTACCAGCAAATATAAAGGTTTGCTGACGGCTTCTTATCAGACACCTTTGGGATTGTGGCAGTTTGATGTGACTTTGCAACTGAACGGTGGCGGGCGCATGCCGGCTCCATACGAACTGACAGACGGCAACTGGTCGTGGGAAAGGCGCTATGGCGGCTTCGAGCAGTTGAGTGCCCAGGTGACGCGCTATTTCCGTCGCTGGTCTATATACGTCGGTGGCGAGAACCTGACAAACTTCAAGCAGAAAAACCCCATCATCGATGCTTCCAATCCCTGGGGAAGCAACTTTGATGCTACGATGGTTTGGGGACCCATGCATGGGGCAAAAGCCTATGTAGGTGTCCGTTTTAACTTGCCGAGAATATAATATTATTTATTAAATCAATAGCGAAACAATGAAAACAAGAAGATTTTTAATGACTTTGGCAGTTGTACTCTTCTGTGCATCTGCCGCAATGGCGAAAGACATCCGTACAGCCGTGTTCAAGGTAGCACAGATGAAGTGTGAGAACTGTGTAAGGAAGATAAACAATAACATCCGTTTTGAGAAGGGACTGAAGGACTTCCACACAGACCTGAAGACAAAGACGGTAACCATCACGTATGATGCCGACAAGACCAATGTGGAAAAGTTGAAAGAAGGTTTCCAAAAGTTCCATTATGAAGCGGAGTTTGTCAAGGAAACCAAGCAGGACGATAAGAAGTAATTGAACAAACTGCTCATTCCGGTTGTTGCTTTATTAAAGCGGAACAACAACCATCTAAAAAATAAATCGAATGAGCAATATAATTACTAAGGCACATCCCGTGCCGGATATGCACAGCACGGGATTGCGCGTCGTCGGTGCATGGCTTTTTGCCATCGTACTGATACTGTTTTCTACAGTCTTTGTGCATGTACCCTATACCCGTGAAATACAGATGGTACTGGCAATTCCGGTACTGCTGTTTTTCGGCGCTCCTTTTTATGCCGGTGCCTGGAAGGGAACCCGGTCGGGCCGCAACAATATAGACCGTCTGGTGGCGCTTACCACCTCTGTGGCTTTTCTGTTCAGTGTGTTCAACACTTTCTTCCCGGATTATTGGCTGGGCATCGGGCTGGAACCGCATGTCTATTATGGGGTTGCCGCCGTCATCATCGCCTTTTCCCTGACCGGCGAGTTTATGGAGGAACGTGCCCGGCGAAATGTGTCGGCGGCTATCTGCCGGTTGGGAGGCTGGCAGCATAACGCAGCCCGCGTACTGCCGGAGAAGCAACGCATTGACGACCGCGTTGCCGAGCTTTTTGTCCCGGTCATTCTCATCATTTCCCTGCTGACCTTTTTTATATGGGTGTTCTTCGGAGGCATAGATGTAGTGTCACACGGTCTGTTTGCCGCTTTGTCCGTATTGGTGGTGGCTTGTCCGTGTGCGGTAGGGCTGGCCACTCCAGTAGCTTTGGCGGCGGGCCTTAATAAAGCTGCCCGCAATCATATCCTTATCAGGGACACTTCCGCTTTAGAGCAGATGCGCAATGTGGATGTGGTGGTATTCGACAAGACCGGGACCTTGACAGAAGGACATCCTACGGTAATAGGCTGGCTGTGGGCGCAAGGGCAGGAGGAGCATTATAAAGATGTACTGCTTGCTGCCGAGTCTACTTCGGACCATCCTCTGGCAGAAGCAATCGTTACGGCCCTGGAAGGGGAGGAGCAGGTTATCCCTGCCCACCTGGACGGTTTTGAAAACATTACCGGAAAAGGTGTCAGAGTGGCCTATCAGGGTGCGGAATATTGGGTAGGAAGCCATAAACTGCTGAAAGATTATCAAGCCAATTTGTCGGATATCCTGGCCGATATGCTGACACAATATGAATCGGACGGAAACAGTATTGTCTACTTTGGGCGTGAGAACGATTTACTTGCCGTTATTGCCATCAAGGACCAGTTGCGGGTGACTTCTATGGAAGCTATCCGGGAACTGCGTATCCAGGACATCGAGATATGCATGCTTACGGGAGACGGTGAGCGTACAGCTTCTTCCGTGGCCGGCAGTTTGGGTATCATGCGTTTTGTGGCCGATGCCATGCCCGATGACAAAGAGGATTTCATCCATAAGCTGCAGCTTCAGGGTAAAACGGTCGCCATGGTAGGTGATGGCGTGAACGATGCGCAAGCCTTGAGCTGTGCTGATGTAAGCATTGCCATGGGAAAGGGGACCGATACGTTGATGGACACCGCCATGATTACTCTCAGGACTTCAGACCTGCTGCTGTTGCCCAAAGTTTTCCGGTTGTCTCGCCAGACTGTGAGCCTCATGTACCGGAATCTGTTCTGGGCTTTCATCTATAATACAGTGGGTATCTTTGTCGCGGCCGGAGTACTCTATCCCGTCTATGACATCCTGCTGAGTCCTGCGCTGGCAGGTGCTGCCATGGCTCTTTCCTGTGTATCCGTGGCTTTGAGCAGCCTTCGTCTGAGTTCCAGGTTCTGATGGCTGTATTCTCAGCTGTTCCTATACTCCAGCGGACTCATGCCCATGTGCCTCTTGAAGTATTTTCCAAAGAAAGAAGCACTGGGGAAGTTCAAGGAATAGGCAATCTCCTGAATGGTCATGTTGGTTGATTTCAGCTTGGCTTTCACGTCTACGATGACGACGTGGGCGATGATGTCCAATACATTTCTGCCGGTCACTTGCCTCACGGTGGTGCTGAGGTGTTGCAGGGAGATGCCCAGTTTGTCGGCATAGAATTGCGCGCGGCGTTCGCGGGTATAGTTTTCGATGACGAGCTGCACCAGTTCGCGGCATATTTCCTCTTTCCGGCTCTTGTTCCCTTTTTGCATCTGCGGACGGTGGCAATACATTCTGTCTATGCCGCTGAGGAGCATGCTCAGAGTGCTCTGTGCCATTTTGGTGTCAGGAGGATAGGGACCGGTCGTGATGCGTGCCCATAAGGCAAAATAGTCCTTGAAATAGGAGGCGACGGTAGGGTTGATAGCCAGTACCGGATACTCCAGTATGTTGGAGAAGGAGCTTAATGTAGACTGGATGAGGTTGACTCCATTGAGGCAATGGGAAGAAAACCCCACGAATCCCAGGCACACTTTTTCCTTTTGTTCGTAAAACTGTATGATGGTTCCGGGAAGCAGGGTGATAAAATCCCCTTGCTTGATTTCCGTATCCATCAAGTTGATGGATACCGTGATGGAACCTTCTATGCATAGTGCAAAGATGCATGCTTTCAGGCGGCACGACTGTTTGTATATGTTTAGAATGTCTTCCGTTACTTCAATCCATGCAATCATGTCTACTGGCAGGTCGACTTGAGGAAATTCCATACGCTTTGTCGTTTAGAGTTCGCACAAAGGTAATTCTTTTCCGGGAAAAAGTAACGGAAGACATTCTGTTTTTAAAATGAAATGTTCTTTTTTTAAAATGTAACGTCCATCTTTACGACGAAAGTACGTGGCGCGCCCACTGCCATGGGACGATAGCTGTACTCCTTGTTCAGCAGGTTGTTTATCATGAACTGGAAAGCTACTTCCTTGGTGGCTTTCACCCCGAAGCGCATGTCCACTGTGGCATAGTCCGTATTATGCTTTTTCCAATAGGATGCCAGGGTTTCCCCGTTGGACGAGCCGAAGAGGATGCCGCGCACGTAGTCCAGCAGGTCAGGTTCACTTTTGCTGCGTTCGTCCAGCATAATATAGTCCACGGCAAGTATCTTGCTTTTCCAGTTTACGTTGGCACCTATGTTGATGCGTTTCCACTGAAAGTCCAGCGTGGCCTTGAAACTGTGTTTCGGACGATATTTCAAGTACTTGCCGTCATTGCTTTTCTCCTTCATCTGAAGCGGGTCGGTATAGGTGTTCTCCAGGGCATTGCGTTTCTTGTAGTCGGCATCCCTCGGTTCGGTATATACATATCCCAGGTTATAGAGCAGCTTGGCGTTTTTGTTGAAGGTGTACATGCCGTTGGTACTGATTTCCATTCCATAAATCTGTGCTTTGGACACGTTGTGGAACTGTGCCCCGATGCCGAAACCCTTGCCGTTCTTCAGCATTTGTATGGCGTCTGTAACGCTGTTTATCATGCTCAGGTCCGCATTGTTGAATAGGCCGAACTGGAATTCCACCATATCCTTGTATTGGGTATAGAAAGCGGCGACATCTGCAAATCCTTGTAAATTGCCTGCCTTGTACCCTTGCTTGAATCCCAGCTCGGCATTGAATCCTTTTTCCGGCTGTACGTTGTAGTTGGGATATACACCTACACCTCCGATGTCTTTGCGAAGGTATTTCTCGGTGATGGAGGGATTACGGTAACCCTGGCCGAAGCTGGCACGCAGGAAGCTGTAATCGGCTAGCTGGTAGTTCAGCCCGGCACGGAACACGGGGCGGAAAGGAATCTTGCTCCCGAAAACCTTTGTGTCGGCTTCCCGGTAGTGCTTGTCTATCCGGTAGTATTCGGCACGTACACCGGCCGATACGCTGAGGCGGTCCCAGAAGCGCTGGTCGTATTGCATATAGGCGGCAACATTGTCACTTTGATGTACTTCTTCCGTTTCGCCGGAGAAGGTGCGGATATGTTCGTAAGTCAGACCCGTGGTGATTTGTGCGCCGCCGTCCCATTTCTTGTTGACCTCAAATCCGCAACTAAGCTCTTCAGCGTCCTTCTTGCGTCTAAACGTCCTCTCATCACTGAATTAGCAGATAAATTGAGGCTGAAATACCCACTTCTGCCCACAATATCCCCTTGCCCCACTATGCGACTTGAGGCAATACGCAGTATCATACCCATAAGTTGTAGGCGTTATCCAAAATCAGTCTGAAAAATATCTGCGTAAGCATTATTACAGGTATAGATATTCAGCACATACCGCCTTGATGTTCTGATCCACTTGGCTGGTACAGAGACAAACCTGAAGACAAACGCTTTTATGCGACTTGTTGCATTGAGTCCGAACCTCTTTACGTCAAGTCTGTGGATAATGGCCTTGTAGAAATTACGGATAAGTGCCGTAAGAAGAAGGAACACAGTGTTCTCTGCCATGAAGGATTTGGGCAATCTGTCCCACCCGAAACCATTGTTCATATCATCGAAGATACGTTCCTTTCCTCCACGAAGGTTATAGAACTCGACAATTTCTCTTGTGGAAGATTCATAGTCGTTAGTCAGGATACAACGGTATGTGTATTCTCCTCCCAAAGATCCAGCACACCGTCCATCCGTTTCTGTCTTTGAATCACAAGTCGGTATGCTTTACCCTTCCACTTCTCAACAAGAATAGAGTTCAATTCGAACTCAATGCCATTGATTTCCTCAGTCTTCCAGCCTCTAAGAGCAAAGATGTCATTGTAGAGCGAACTGCAGCGGTTTGCGCGGATATAGAAGGATTTGCTGTGTTTCTCTATTTCCTCCACGATTTCCTCGGAACATGATCCACAATCAGCTCTGAAACGATTGATTGTAAGTCCGTTCTGCTCAAATCTCTCAAAGAATCTCTTCAGCGTGTCCTTCTGATGAAAACGAACGTTGGTGTTACCATCGCTATTCTCAATGCCAACAATCAAGTCGTCAATAACCGCCACGCCAGGGCGATAACCAAGGAACTTCTTGTATGTAGGCTTTGCATCATACTTCTCAGTCTCTATGAACTGATGGTCGAAATCAACATCATACATCTCGCCCTCTTTCAGTTGGCCGGATGCAAACATACAATTGAGCAGTAAGGTATTGAGTGTGTCAGCCGTGTTGAAATCGTAGTTCTTACCCGTATCTGATGTGTATGAGATGTTTCCTTGCGTCAGTTCCTTTATCGCTCTGAGGATAGTATCAGAACTACAAGTACGAAGTGTCGGATGGAGCGAGAGATGGTTCATCAAATGAGTAGTGACATCCTCAATGCATGAGCCACCACAGAAGTAGATACTCATGAGGGAACGGACGATTTCACTGTACTGATAACCGAACGAGCTACACCTTAGACCGAGTGTCGAGTCGATTACAGATGACAATGTGGAGTCAAATTGCTCCATGATTGAAAATATTCCTCCAAAAGGAGTGAGCTTCTCGGATTTTATTTGTATTTTTGCCATGCCTGATGAGGTTTTGTTTGATTATTTTTTTGTTCAACACTAAGTTAAGTGAATCCTCTGACATGGCAAAATCCTGAGCAACTTTTTGTTGCTCAGGTACTTAAAAAAAATATTTTATAATAGTGTTGCGGAATTAAGGGTTGAACTGATAGTCCAGATAATAGTCGTAATTCTTGTCCGTCCGTGTTGGTGATTGATTGCGCTTCGGATTGAGTACACCGGATAGCCAGGGAACCAGGTCGCTGGGTAGTTTCCCTTCAAGCAGTCCTCCCATGTCAGACGGCAGGCCGTTGCTCATTACCCAGGAGATGAGGTCGCAATAGTCGGCAGTGGTGGCATTGGGGAATATGTTGTCCAGAGAGCCGAAGACACCGTCCATCAAATCACTCAGCTTGTCGCTTCCCAGCCATTTGATAACTCCGGTCATCAGTGGCTGGAGGGCTGTGTAGTCTCCATTGGCAATGTTCTGGATGACTTGTGCGTCGGTGCCCATGTTGCCCAGAATATCCGTAATGGAGGCGGATTGTGTAGGGCGTACCACATTGTCCGCACTGTAGTAGAAACGGCCCTTTACTTTGTGTGAAGTACCTCTTTCAGGATTGGTGAAGTTGAAGAAAGGGTCAATGCGGAAGTTGTTGGACTCACGTCCCATATTAGTAAAGGGAGAGGGGCGGTAGGCCTCGCCGGGCGAGCGCCAGATGAAGAAATCCCCGTACTTGTTGGAAAGGAAATCCACGTTGAAACCGTAGTTCATCAGTTTCATACCCATATCCGGCTGATAGTAGGTGAGGTTTCCGTTGATGTGGAAACGTTTGTTGTAACCTTGTTGGCGGTAGCCCTCGTCGGTAAAGAGATTCAGTCCGCCGCTGACGTCAAAGTTACCGATGCGGCGGGAGTGGGTGAGGTCGAAACCTTCGTAGAGCGGATTGCGTACACCGCTGAAAAGGCTGTTGCGCAACAAGGGCTTTACCGGATATTTGTCCTCTTTCCAGAAAGATTTGTCACTCCATTGGTAATCGCTGTTGTCGGGGTCGTCATAGATTCCTACATAGGCACTGAAACGGGTCTGAGGGGTCAGTCCCGGCCGTGCGGTGCGTATGTTGATGATGCCGTTCAGGGCCGACGAACCATAGAGCACGCTGGAGGCTCCTTTGATGACCTCTACCTGCTGCACATTTTCCAGAGGTACGCTGTTCCAGTTGATGACTCCGTTTTGGGGGCTGAGCACGCTCATCCCGTCTACCAGTACCAGGCTGCGGGCACCTACGCTGTAAGTCCAGCCGCCACCGCCTCGAATGCTGGGTTGCTTGTCGATGATATCCACCCCCGGAATGGTCTGCAGTGTCGAGGTGATGTCTGTGGGAGCCTGGCGGGCAATGTCACTGGCCTTTATCAAATCCATGGAGACCGTCACATCGCTCAGCTTCTGTTCAAACCGTCCGGCCGAGACCACGACATCTTCCAGCAGGTTGGTGCTTTCCTTCATGTACACGTCTTTCTGCATAATGTCTCCTTTGCTGATGACGATGGGCATTGGCACATCCTCATATCCCACGTAGCTGAATACCAAATCTACACCTCCCGCCGGCAGGTGTACTTCGTATGCACCGTTTATGTCGGTCACTACGCCTTGCGTGTCTTTCAGCTTGTAGGTGACCGATGCCCCTGCAAGCGGTTCATTGGTCGTTGCATCATATACGTGCCCCTTCAATATCTGTGCAGATATGGAAAAGCTGAACAGTAACGCTGCGAATAGCGTTATTAGAATTCTTTTTTTCATAAGTCTGTCTTTTTGTGAATAGTTATATCAGAATGTTTGCAAAGTACGTGAGATATTATCAGATTATCAAGGTGTATTTTTATGAATTGATGCTACATATTTAAGATAAATTCGGGGAGTGAATTCAAAAAAGTGCTATATTTGCTTGCATGAAACTGGAAATATCAGATTGGGACATGATTCCTTATGCCGGAGCATGGAGCCGGCAGACGGAATGGTTTGACGCACTTGTACACGCCAAGCAGGCAGGAGAGTGCTATGTCAATCATATTGTGCTCTGCGAGCATCCCCATGTCTATACATTGGGGCGTAGCGGAAAAGAAGGGAATATGTTGCTGGGAGAAGAACAACTGCGCAGGATAGGGGCTACGCTCTATCATATTGACCGTGGCGGAGACATTACGTATCATGGCCCGGGACAGTTGGTCTGCTATCCTATTCTGAACCTTGACGACTTTTCTTTGGGGTTGAAGGAGTATGTGCATCTGCTGGAAGAGGCGGTAATCCGTGTTTGTGCTTCGTTTGGCATCGCGGCCGGACGCCTGGAGAAGGCAACGGGCGTATGGCTGGAGGGCGATACTTCCCGTGCCCGTAAGATTTGTGCCATCGGCGTGCGCAGCAGCCATTTTGTCACCATGCATGGATTGGCACTGAATGTGAATACCGATTTACGTTATTTCAGCTATATCAATCCCTGCGGATTCATAGACAAGGGTGTCACTTCTTTGCAGAAAGAGCTGGGACACGAGGTGCCGATGGAAGAGGTGAAGGAGTGTCTTTGCAAGGAGCTGGTAAATCTTTTGTCATGAACTACCTGGCACATATATTCCTTTCCGGTTCGAACAGAAAAGTACAGTTGGGTAATTTTGTAGGCGATGCCGTAAAGGGAAGCTCCTATAAGAATTATCCGCCGGATATAGCCAAGGGTATTCAGCTTCACCGCGCTATTGACGACTATACCGACCGTCATCCGGCTGTCTGCGAGGTGGTACATAGGCTTCAACCTGAATTCGGACGCTATTCGGGGGTATTGCTGGATATTTATTTCGATTATTTGCTGGCTTCCCGTTTCGAGTCGTTCTCCGGAGTTTCCTTGAGGAGGTATACCCGGACTTTCTATCTTTCCCTCCTCATCAATTACCGCTATCTTCCGGTACGGTTCAAACGTTTCATCTGGCATTTTATCCTGACCGACCGTTTGCGGAAATACGCCACTCTGAACGGAATAAGAGAGTCTTTGAACATCATGGTGGAATATCATCATATTGATATATCCGTAGACAAGGCTATTCGTTACCTTGAAGAGCACGATGAGGAACTGTTTGCTGTGTTCCAGCCATTTTTTATTGAATTGCAGAGGTTTTGCACTGAATACCGGCATAATTATAAGGTACAGTTTTAAGGACGAAGAAGAAATTCATATCGTGTCGGCAAGGAATTAATTTCCTGCCGGCACGATATTTGTTTTTTGTATCACACGTTATTGATTTCCTGCATGACATGTTATTGATAGCTTGTGCCCTGTGGAATCAGCTTCCCGTACTCCGCTTCTCTCTTGCCAGTACCGAGATGATGTACCCTCCCTTGCTGTTCACCTTGCTCCAGTTCGTCCCATTGAATATTTTCCAGACGTAGTTTCCCAGCCTGCCGTAGTCCGATAACTTCAGAATCTTCCTGATTTCCTCCCGGTCGGTGATGTAGAGCTTTTCCAGATTCAGCATGAGGCATTCCAGGTTGTGCGTATTCCTGTTGTAGGCATATCCGGGAATGTCCAGATCAGGATTCCCCTGCGCTCCTCCGCTTTCCCCCGGGGGAGTAAGAGGGGGAAGTGCTTTACTTTCTTTTGCTTTACTTTCTTCTACTTTGCTTTGTTTGGAATTGTATGCATTTTCGGGGAAAATGTCCGCATCCTGCGTACAATTTTCCCGTTTTTGCGTACAAGTCTCGTCCTTGTCCGGTTTATCTTCCTCCGTCTCTACCAGCAGATAGGGTAGGGTGGTGAGGTCCCTTTTTCTTCTTTTGGTGGCTTCCAGCCATATTTTCTGTATCTCGGTAGAGGTCAGCACCCCTTGCTCCTTATAGGTTTTGGGGTCGAAAAAGGCTTTCTCCACCAGGATGTCCACGATTCCCTGCATCTCCTGCTCGTTGATGTCCTTTCCCGCCTTGTTTGTGAACAGTGTGCATTGCTCCGCGTTCCATTTCAGGTAATATCCGTTTTCCTTGTGTATCTTGCACAGCAGTTTCATTACCGCCGCCGTTCCTTTCAGTCCGAACCTGGCTTCCACCAGTTCCACTGCTATCTCTTCGAATAGATTTACTTTGAGGGGGAAGTATAGCATTCCCCGTACATCATGGCCATTGTTTTAGTGTTTAATGATTAGTGATTAATGGTTAATGGTTAGCATATGGGGCTCCATTCGAGGAAGTTTTCCAGCTGGAAGGTTTTCCATGCCTGCAGTTCCACGTCCCAAAAGGCTATGGTGCTTGTCACTCTTGTGATGTCATAATCTCTTCTGAAGTCTGCCTTGTAGGGCAGTAAGGTGGCTTTCGCCAGCCTGAATGTCCCGTCCTGCTTGTGGTAGGCTATGAGTGCGTGGCCGTATTGCATGTGGTCTATCAGGCTTTCTATCCGTCGGGCCATCCATGTGGCGCATGTTTCCGTGTAGTTCTTTTCCAGCATGATACGTATTTTCCATAGGTTTCTCAGTGCTTCGTGAAGTGAAGCGTTCTTTGTCGACTTTCTCATCTTGTTGTCTTTAAAATTAATAATTGTATTAGTTTGGCAGGAGGTACGCTTGTATATAAAAGATGCCGCATTCGTTGAGAAAGCGGCATCTATAGGCGGTGTGGCTTCATCCTTACCAAAGTGGCGGCAAAGATAAGTGGTTTATTCCTTAAGTTGTTTATATTTAATTATTGTCAATAAGTTTCGTGGTTTCTGCCCTTTTGTTTTATTCCCTATATCTTTCCTGCTACCTTCATTTCCCGCCACACTTCACCGAACTCTTGTATTATAGTGTTTTCTGACAGTCTTTATAGTCTGGCGTTCTAAAGTCGAAATGTGAGTATGCCCATTGTGCCAATGCCTTGTTGCTTGTCGGCTTTTCTTCTATAAAGTATCTTGATTTTTCCATAGGATGATGTCTTTAATGACTTCTTTCCTATATTGTGGCAGTATTCCTATAACCTCCCCGCTTGAGGGACGTCCTACTCCTGCTTTAGGAGCTGATATGCCGTGCTTTACATCCGTTTTAAGGGTGTCTCTTTTTTTTTTTCCTTACTTTGGAGTGTTTCTTTGCCTTCATTTTCTAATGTTTTGGGTTAATAATTAAAATTACTGTAGTTTGTAAAATAAATGCAAAGGTATATCAAGTTTTTGTTTTTGTGGAGTAAGGATGGAGATAAAAGCTGGGTTTTATCTTTATGATGGGTTAATGCGTTGATATATAAATGGAAATGACTTTGATTTGAAGTGTTTTTAAACGTTCGTTTAATGGACGTCAAATTTCAGGAAATGAAATAGGGAATGAGTTAATAAAAGGAATGGAAATTTTAAATATTAAATAAGATACTTAATATACTGAATTACTGTAGATTAAACTGATATACGATGGGTTTTCCAAAATATTTTTATTAAACATTTTGAGGATATAAAAACAGTCTTATCTTTGCGTCCATTAAACGAACGTTTAAAAACGCTTTTGTTTGTAATCCGTTCGTTTATAGTCTCTTACCAGAAGGTAATGACGAACTGCAAAAACTGTTGGCAAGAAGGGCACAATGCTTGCTGTATTTTACATAAGGTGCTCGCAAATGATTGAATACCAGGTGTATACCAAGGGTTCAAAGCCCCAGAGGAACACTCTTTGTGAACAAAACAACGAAAATGGAAACGGATAACGAGGTTGAAGTCTGGCATGCCATGCGTGCCACATACCGCAGGGAGCTTGATGCGGTGCATCTTCTCGAGAAGGAGAACCTCGGCTGTTTTGTCCCCATGCAATATAAGGTAAGTATCCGTAAGGGTAAGAAAGTCCGTACTTTGGTTCCCGTCATCCGTAATCTGGTTTTTGTCCATGCACGTCCTTCCGACGTACAGCGTGTTAAGTCTCAAATTACTTATTTGCAATATATAACCGATACTCGCAGTGGTCAGAAGATAATTATTCCCGACCATGAGATGCAGCGCTTCATCGCCGTTGCCGGAACCTATAACGACCATTTGCTTTATTTCCAGCCCGAAGAGTTGAATCTGTCGAAGGGAACTAGAGTCCGTATTACGGGTGGTGACTTTGCAGGTCAGGAGGGTATTTTTCTGAAAGTAAGGGGCACGTGACCGCCGTGTGGTTATAGAGATACAAGGTGTCATTGCTCTTGCCATGGCCACTATCCATCCGGATCTTATAGAAGTGATCGGCTGAATTATAATTCATAATTTACAACTCATAGTTCACAATTCATAATTCAAAAATGTCCTCCTCCCTTTCGAAGAAGCAATTAATCTCCAGCGTGCTGCGCACGAACTGATGTATTTAGGTATGGACGGTAGTCCTATCTATAGTGATGACCTTTCCCGCCGCAACGGTGAGGTTTACCGCTTGACTGCGGCTTTGTATGGTTCCAGTGCCCGAGGTACTACTACGGAAGAACAAGCAAACGTCTGTCTTGCTCTCCTGATGGGTTATAACGCATCGTTCATTGACCATGGCGAGAAGCAGGATCACCTCCAGAAGATATTAAACCGTTGCTGGAATCTCCTTGATACCCTTCCCGCCTCGCTGTTGAAACTCCGTCTGCTTACTGCCTGTTATGGAGAAGTGTTCGATGAGCCCCTGGCCGACGAAGCCCGGAAGATTATTTCTTCCTGGGACTCCACATCGCTCACTGCCGAACAGCAGGAAGCTGTCGAGGAATTCCGGAATGTAGTTGACAATCCCTATCCGTGGGAATATCTTGAGGACTAAAACAGGTGAAAGTTTTCTCGAAAGGCAAAAAAAGAAATGGAGTGGAGAATGCAGGAGACACGGGAAAAGTTAAAGGCATATAGAACTAAACATACAAGTGATATATTCATGTAATGAGTGAAAAGGATTCCACGCATTGTATTACGAAAAATAGCCTCCAGAGAAACGGATTATATGGCATTTCTGCCAATGAATATAGTAAAATAACTTATTATTTGATTAAAAATATAATTCAAAGTGGGTTATACCCCCTTTAGTAGATGCCCAATATCTATTGAATATCCGGGAAGCGTGGTACTAACTCTTTCATTACTACGCGAAGTAATAAATATAAATCACCTTTGGTTCCACCTTCCCGGATTAGTTTGATTTTTTCAGTGTGTGACATATAAGAATCTAACAAACATTAAACTATGCGTCGAATCTTATTTCTGATTTTATGTCTTTTCATTTTCTTCGGTTCTGCCTATGCCCAGCGCATGTCCGACGAGCAAGTGGTTGAATATGTGAAACAAGCACAGGCAGCCGGAAAATCTCAGAAGCAGATGACTGCCGAACTGTTGCGCCGTGGGGTGACCCGCGAACAGGTGCTCCGCATCAAGGATAAATATGAGAACTCGGGTGTTGCTGTCCCGGGTTCCGAAGCTTCCTCACAGATGCGCAAGCGTTCGATTGCTGTGGGAGAATCCTACGAGGCTGCCGAACTGGATGATCAGAAAGCGGTTGTTAATGAGAGACTTGAAAGCCAGTCCGCCCCTGAGGCTGCCGGCATACAGATTTTCGGTCATAATCTGTTCCAGAACCGTAATCTCTCCTTTGAACCTAGTGTGAATCTGGCTACTCCGGCAAATTATCGGCTGGGGCCCGGTGACGAGGTGATCATAGATATCTGGGGAGCTTCCGAGAATACCATCCGCCAGACCATTAGTCCCGAGGGAAGTATCCAGGTGAAAGACCTCGGTCCCGTTTATCTGAACGGCATGACTGTTAAAGAAGCCAACGCTTATCTGCAACGGGAACTGTCCAAGATCTATTCCGGTATCGGAGGGGGGGATCCCAATTCACAGATCCGTCTGACTTTAGGCGATATACGTACCATTCAGATCCATATCATGGGTGAGGTCACGGTGCCGGGTACTTATACACTTTCGGCCTTTTCCACGGTTTTTCATGCCTTGTACCGTGCCGGTGGTGTGAATAATATCGGTAGCTTGCGTGACATCCGTCTGGTTCGTAACGGAGAGACGATAGAGCATTTGGACGTCTATGAGTTCATCATGCAGGGCAAGATGAATGACGATGTCCGTCTGCAGGAGGGCGATGTGATTATCGTGAGTCCCTACCAGTCGTTGGTCGAGATAGTAGGCAAGGTGAAACGTCCCATGTATTATGAAATGAAGCCTGCCGAGACGGTTGCTTCCTTACTGAAGTATGCGGGTGGCTTTATGGGAGATGCCTATAAGAAGGCTGTACGCATCATCCGTAAAAGCGGACGTGAACATCAAGTATATAATGTGGATGAGATGGACTATTCCGTATTCCGTTTAGACGACGGTGACTTAATGACGGTTGACGCCGTACTCGACCGTTTTGAGAACAAGGTTGAGGTCAGTGGTGCCGTCTATCGTCCGGGGCTTTATCAGTTGGACGGTGAGGTGAACACGGTGAAGCAGCTGATAAAGAAGGCTGAGGGACTCCGGGGAGATGCTTTCCTTGCCCGTGTCCTTCTGGACCGTGAGCGTGAAGATCTTACGCACGAAATGGTTGCCGTTGATCTGGAGGGTATTATGAACGGTACGGTTTCTGATATACCCCTTCAGAAGAACGACCATCTGTATGTTCCCGGTATCCATGACCTGAAGGAGAGCGAGACGGTCTCCATTTATGGTGAGGTGCTCAATCCCGGTACTTTCCTGTACTCCGACAACTTAACGATAGAGGATATGATTGTCCAGGCGGGAGGTCTTACCGAGGCTGCCGCCACTACCTGTGTGAGCGTGACGCGCCGCATCAAGGATCCCAAGAGTACTGCCTATAGCAGCAAGCTTGCGGAGACATTCACCTTTGACATCAAGGACGGTCTTCTGACGGGTGCCGGTAGTTTCTGCCTGCAACCTTTCGATGTAGTCCAGGTTCGTCGCAGTCCTGCCTACCAAGTTCAGCGCATGGTGACGCTTGCGGGTGAGGTGCTTTTCAGCGGCAGCTATTCGTTGTTGAAGAAGAATGAACGTCTGAGTGATGTGATAGGTCGTGCAGGCGGAATTACTCCGGCGGCATATATAAAGGGGGGACGTTTGATTCGCAAGCGTAATGATGAGGAACGTCGGCGTGAGACGGATGTGCTTCGCATGGCACAGAGCGGTGAAGGTTCCGATAGCATTGCAGTGAACAAGCTTGCTATCTCCGACACTTACACGGTAGGCGTTGACATGAAAAAGGCTCTGTCACATCCGGGTAGTGATTATGACATTATCCTGCGTGAGGGAGATATCGTTTATATTCCTGAATACGTCAATACGGTGAAGATTAGCGGTTCTGTGATGTATCCTAATACAGTAACTTGGGAGAAAGGTGCCAAACTGAAACATTATATCAATATGGCAGGTGGCTATGGCGAGAATGCGAAAAAGAAGAAGGCATACATTATTTATCTGAACGGTACGGTAGCCCGTGCTAAGAAGAGTGACAGTGATTTAATCCAGCCGGGTTGTGAGATTGTGGTTCCCACGAAGTCTGAGAGGAAGCGTCTCCAACTTTCCGAGATTATGGGTATAAGCTCCATGACTGCGACGATTGCGGCGATGGTGGCTACTTTGGCTAATACTTTTAAATAAGAAACAAGTGGAAGATATAAAAAGAAAGAATGCTGATATGAATGACGGACAGCAGAATAAACATCCACAGGAAGAGGAGATTGATTTGCTTGAGCTTGCCTTGAAGGTCTGGGCAGAGCGCAGGTGGATATTGAAGTGTTGCAGCTATGCAGTGATTGTGGGACTGGTGATTGCTTTCAGTATTCCGAAAGAATATACAGCTACAGCTACGATTGCTCCGGAGTTGTCGGATGGAAAAAGTGGGGGAGGATTGTCTTCTCTTGCTGCCATGGCAGGATTTAATATAAATACTTCTTCTGGTGCTGATGCTATCTATCCTGATTTGTATCCCGATATTGTGAGTTCGACTCCCTTTATTACTGGTCTTTTCAATATTCCAGTGAAAGACCTGGAGGGGATAATAGATACTACACTTTATTGTTATTTGGACAAGTATCAACGTTCTCCTTGGTGGAGTGTGATAATTTCTGCTCCTTTCAAGGCTCTTGGATGGGTGGCTTCTTTGTTTAAGGATGAAAAGGATGAGGATAGAATTACAAAGCTTGACCCTTTTCACTTGACAGTAAAAGAATCATCCATTGCAAAACTTTTGAGTAATAGTATCAGTGTTTCTGTTGACAAGAAGACGGGGCTTGCCACTTTGTCTGTTACGATGCAGGATGCTCGTATTGCTGCCTGTTTGACAGATAGTGTAATGTATCGTTTGCAGAGCTATGTTACGGATTACCGTACAAATAAAGCTCGTCAGGATTTTGAGTTCCAAAAGAAACTTTTTGAACGTAAAAAGAAAGAATATGAGACGGCACAGGAGAATTATGCAAAGTTCTCTGATACTAACAAAAATATTATTCTTCAGAGTTACCGTGCTGAACAAGTACGATTGGAGAATGAAATGAATCTTGCCTATCAAGTATATACAAGTGTTGCACAGCAGTTGCAAGTGGCTGAGGCGAAGGTACAGGAAATTACTCCTATTTATACGGTGCTCGAGCCGGCGACAATACCTATTGCTCCCTCTCGGCCTAGTAAAATATTAATATTAATAAGTGCTTTGTTTGTGACAATGATGGGATGTATGAGTTGGATATTTTTAGGGAGGGATATAATAATAGCTTTAAAAAGTAAGGATTTGTTTTGAGTGTAAATATGTCATCTGCATTGAAGGATAATCGGCGTATTGCCAAGAACACATTGATGCTATATATTCGAATGCTGCTAATTATGGTAGTATCTCTTTATACAAGTCGCATTATATTGGGGGTATTAGGAGTTGAAGATTTTGGTATATATAATGTCGTAGGGGGAGTGGTAGCTATGGTCTCATTTTTAAATAGTACATTATCTTCTACATGTCAACGCTATTTCTCTTATGAAATAGGTCGTGGAAATCAGGAGGGAATATCAATTTTATTTCGCTTGAATTTAACAGTTTATTTGTATTTCATTTTAGTAGTTATATTTTTTGCAGAAACTATTGGGCTTTGGTTTGTCAATAACTGTTTAGTTATTCCACAGGATAGGATTGTTGCAATGAATTGGACTTATCAATTTTCTATTTTAACATTCATCGTTTCTAGTTTCTCCATTCCTTATAATGCTTTGATTATTTCTCATGAACAGATGTCTGTTTATGCTTATATATCTATAATAGAAGTTTTGTTAAGGCTTGGTATCGTTTTCCTTTTAAGCCTTGGTGATGTAGATAGACTTATATTGTATGCAGTATTACTGTTTTTGTCAACAAGCTGTATAACTTTGTTTTATTATGTTTATTGTAAATGTAAGTATCCAGAAAGTCATTATTCTTATTTATGGAAAAGTGATAAAATACGCGAAGTAGCGAGTTATTCAGGATGGCATTTAATAGGTGCTGTTTCCGTTATTGTACGAAATCAAGGTGTAAATGTTTTGTTAAACTCCTTTTTCAATCCCGTAGTAAATGGTGCTCGTGCTATTGCTTTCCAAGTGAGTGTGGCGGTTGATAGCTTAACTAATAGTTTTTTTGTAGCAGTAAAGCCTCAGATTTATAAGTTATATGGTGCAAATGAGTTAAATCAGATGTATATTTTATTATCACGTAGTTCTAAGATTTGTTTTCTTCTTGTTGCTATATTGGCTTACCCTATATTAATGAATATGGAGTTTGTTTTAAATTTATGGTTAAATCAGATACCTGATTATACAGTACTTTTTACACAATTAGTTCTTATAAATGCACTTATTGATTCTGTAAATGGACCTGCCATTGCTGCTGCATTAGCTACAGGACGTATAAAAAAATTTGAAATAATTACAGGTGGATTAATGATCTTAAACTTACCAATGTCATATATTTTATTATTTTGGGGATGTGCTCCAGAAGTGACAATGATTGTGTCAATAGTACTTTCGTTAGTGACGATTATTATTCGTAGTTTTATTTTGGAAAAGTTAATGGGATATAAAGTGGTTGATTATATGGCTAATGTTTTTTTCCCTTTGCTTATGATTGGTTTACTTTCTTTTATTTTTGTCTATTTCATTGGGAAATGTATCCCTAATGCTGTCATTCATTTTTTTGTAACTTCTATTGTTGCAGTATTATTATTATCAATATTTACTTTTTTTATCGCATTAACATCTTCGGAACGCTCTACTACAAAAAAATATATTTTGAGGGGCGTGGATAAATTATTTCATTAAATAACAACTAATTATGCGTATAGGAATATTGACTTTTCATAATGCAAATAATTATGGTGCTGTATTACAGGCTTATTGTTTGCAAGAAACGTTACGTCGCATTGGATTTGATGTGGAAATTGTAGATTATAGGAATCCCCTTATAGAAAGTAGAATGCATCCGTTTTCTTTTTCTGAGTTTTTATATCATCCATTTCTTTTTGTATTCCGAGTATTACGTTTTTTCCCATCTTATAAACATCGTGCCACTAATTTTAATAAATTTAGAACAGAATTTCTTGTTTTGTCAAAGCGATATACAGCAATCAATTTAAGGACAGCTCCTTATAATTATTTTATTATTGGCAGTGATCAGGTATGGAACCCAATTCTTACCGATGGTCCTGATTTGGTCTATTGGGGGCAATATTGTTCAAAACAATCTGAGATAATAGGATATGCTATTAGTAGTGGTGTAAAAGAGCTTTTTGATAGTCATTGTTTTTTGGATGTTTCAAAATGGCTTTCTTGTTTTAATAGGATTGGGGTACGTGAAAAGCGACTTGAGGAATTTGTCAATAAACATGGATATGAGGCAACTGTGGTACTTGATCCGACATTAATGGCTAATCCTTGTATCTTAGAGAGCATAACTCCTAAACGTATAGTTGAGTATCCTTATGTTTTAGTTTATGCTGTTGGGAAAAATTCTAATTTAATGCAAATTGCAAAGAAAAAAGCTGCAATCTTGAATGCCGAAATTGTAGTTGTTGCTCCATGTAATCGGAGTACTCGTAATACTTATGAGAAAGCTAAAATAATAGATGCATCTGTTCCAGAATTATTAAGTTTGATAAAATATGCGGAGTGTGTAGTTTGTGTTTCTTTTCATGGAACAGCCCTTTCTCTTGTTTTTAGAAAAACTTTTATTTCTGTTAATGGAGGAAATATTGAACGTGTATCAGAAGTGCTGACTCAGCTAGGACTAACAGATCGTATTGTATCTGACGATAATTTGCCAGAAAATGATATAGATTATGATAAAGTGACTAGTCAATTAAATATATTACGTAAAAAATCTTTGAGTTTTCTTTTAGATTCATTAAAAAACGATAGAGAATGAGGATGACTTTTTCAAAGAAGATTATATTTTTAGCATTATATTATTCTTTCTTATATTATCTTCCAGCTTCTACTACACCTATTATAGGTAAATATTGTAGGCGATTACGTTACAATTGTTGCAAACATATTTTCAGGAAATGTGGAAAAAATGTCAATATAGAACGTAAGGCTTGGTTTGGATCTGGAGTTAATATTATTATAGGTGATAATAGTGGATTAGGAATAAATTCCTCTATACCTAATGACACAATCATAGGTGAAAATGTAATGATGGGACCAAATTGTTATATTCTTCAAGCTGACCATGCTTTTGATGCTACAAATATTCCTATGATTTTGCAAGGACATTCAGAGCATAAACAGACCATAATAGAAGATGATGTTTGGATTGGAAGAAATGTTTCTTTTACAAATGGACGTCATGTTTATAAAGGTACTATTATAGCGTTAGGTTGTGTCCTGACCAAGGATTTTCCTGAGTATTCTATAGTTGGTGGAGTCCCTTCGAAGCTTATAAAAAAGAGGAAAACTAATGTATGAGATGTTAGGAATTTCGTTTAGCTTATGCTCATTTAGAAAATGCTGAATTTTTTCCGTGTAAAGTATAATAAAAATAGTGTTGTATCTTTAATCGTTGCAGTCATTATTTTATGCTTAAATCCTATATGGCCATTGTGGGGAGGTAAAGGAACAGCAATATCTTATTGTTTGCTAATAGTCCTATTTGGAATTAAAGTATCTTCTATAGTAAATGCTTCAATGTTGCTGAAATATTGGAGTGCTTTTATTTTTTTGTGTATATGTTTTCTGATACATCCTTTATTTGTAGGCTTTCATGCGAGCAATGTTCTCATTATCATGAGCTTTCTTTTAGCATTAGGACTCGATGAATCTGAAAAAGTACAAGCATTGGATATATTTACCAAAATTTTAGCTTGTATAATAAGTATATCATTGCCTGCATGGTTGATCCATGTTTTTGTATTTGAGTTTCCTTCTTTCGGAGAAATTGATAATTCTGAATTTAAAGGAAGTGTTTATCCCATGAATAACTATTTGTTATTTGTCACAATGGCTACTGCAAATACATTTCGTTTTTATTCAATGTTTGATGAACCAGGAGTGTTAGGAACTCTTTCTGCATTTGTTTTATTTGCTAATAAGTACGATTTTAAGCGAAAAAGCAATTTGATAATATTGATAGGTGCATTTTTTTCATTTTCATTAGCCTTTTATATTTTAACTTTCATGGGGTATTTATTTCAATCTTTGAAGAGTGTAAGAAAAATTCTACTATCAATATTTTTTCTTTTATTGCTTGCTTTCATTGCTTATTCAACCTTAAAAGATAATTTGGCTTTTCAGTATTCTGTAGTGGAACGGATATCTGGAGGAGGGGTGGATAACTTAGATAATCGTACAGGATATCAGGCTTCTCGTTTTTATAAGTCCTTTGTTTATACACCAGAAGCTTTATTGGGCATTGGTTATAATAAAATGATGGATAAGCAGCTGAAAGAGGGGCAATCATATAAATTATTTATAATAGAATATGGGTTTCTTTCAATAGTTTGTTTGCTTTTTGCTTATTATATATTAGCTGGAAAAAAAAATCCAGATATTTTATTTTTTTATTTACTTTTTATTTTATCATTTCTTCAACGTCCTTTTGCTTTTACTGTATGGCAATTTTTGATATTTTCTTGTGCTACAGCCTCTCTACGAAAAACAAAATAATATAATGGTAAATCTTTTTAATCGACTTTATTCTATCTCATTTAATGATAGTTACCTTTTGGATAAATTAAAGATAAATTCGTTGCTGCGATATGCAGTACGTGTTTTGGCTAATAGAATATTGCCTTATTGTTTATCTAATAGAAAACATTATGGTTTATTTATTGGAGAACGTACGGAAAAAATTGTTGTTAGTTTAACATCCTTTCCTAATCGCATTTCAAAACTATGGATGGTGATAGAAACAATTCTGAGTCAGAGTATAAAACCGGACAAGGTTATCTTATATTTATCAAAAGTACAATTTCCCAGACTAGAAGAAGATTTACCAGATTCCCTTCTGAATATGAAAGCGAGAGGATTGGATATTAGATTCGTGGAGGGAGATATTAGATCGCACAAAAAATATTATTATGTGATGCAAGCTTATCCTGACGATCTTATAATAACGGTTGATGATGATATATTTTATCCTACGACTATGATCCAGACTTTGGTGCAGTATCATGAACTTTATCCTAAAAGTGTTATATGTCGTTATGCCAAAAGTATTGTATGGGATAGTAATATGACCATAAAATCTAGTTTAAAATGGTCGCGTATTTATAAAACAAAGTTTGGCGGACAAGATATCTTTCTAGGAACAGGAGGAGGAACTTTATTTCCAATGCCTGGTACTAGTCTTTATCGGGATACATTAAATATAGCACTTGCCTGTGATTTATGTCCATTGGAGGATGATTTATGGTTAAATACAATGATACGTTTGCAAAATACGGAGATTGTTGTAGTAAAAAATTACAAAGGTATATTGCCTGTATTAAATACAAGAGATGTGATGTTGTATTCTAGTAACGGAGGAGAAAATAATTTAACGGATAGCCAACTGCGTAATACTATTTTATATTATGAGAGAAATGGACTTAATCCGTTCAAACAATTTAATTGATATGCGGGCAATTCAGATATCATACTTAAATGAAATGAGGGTGATTGTTCTTTTTCTTCTTTTTTTGCCTTTAAGTCTTTTTGCACAAAAAATTTCTCCTTTAGATTATGGATTGGCGCAGGCAAAAACGGGTATAGAGCGTTATCGAATTTTATTAACAACACATAAGCTTGCATTAGAGAAAGGATTGACAGTAGATTATACAGGAATAAAGGAGTTGGATATTGAGATTCCTATAGATGGATGTAGTATTCCTTTGGGATATAATACGGATTTTAAAGGATTGATTCTGAATGTAACGAATAAAAGGAAGAATATTTATCTATTTAAAATGAACCAGAACTTGATTCCTATTTCTATTTCAAAACAGGAATTTTGTTCTTTAAGTTATTTGCATCGGGAAGAGTTTAAATATGGTGATAAATTGTTGGTTATAGAGGATAAAACTCCTTGGGTAAAAAATCGTATAGGGTATGCTTATGGTGCTATGCGTAAAGATGTACTTTTGATATCGGATGCCAAGGTGGTGAATTCTCCTGTAGCTTCTTATAATACTTTGGCATCACAGCCCCAATTCAAATATTGTAGTGTAGATCAGAATGAAAAAATTATAGATGGTATTACAATAAATAGGATGGAATCTAGTACTTGTATGACTCGCTGTTTTCTTATTGAAAATCAGAATCGGGTTACTATTAGTAATGTAATTATAAATACTCCTGTGAATGCTCTCTATGGAGATGCTGCCATATCATTGCAAAATTGTACAAATTCCTTGCTTAAAGATATTGTTATTAATGGAACCTACTCTCAGTTAAAACGATATGGCTATGGAATAATGTTTAATAATCTTTGGAATACAACGATATTAAGGCTGAAAGGAGATGGTAAGTGGGGGATATTTGGAAATAATAATGTTAATGTAGCTCATTTGAAAGATTGTTGTATAAATAGATTTGATATCCATTGTTATGGACGTGATATAGATTTTGAGAATTGTACTATTTTTCGCCTTTATAATCAGTACTCTTCTATTTATGGTAAAATTTCTTACCGTAATTGTGTCTTTGATGCAGCTATTCCGTGTTTATTGACCTCGTCTTATAATGCTTATACTCCTTTCGATTTGTTTTTTGAAAATTGCATAATGAAAATGACCTCTTTAAATGATGGTATAATTTATATTATGGGGATACCCAAACAAGAAAATGAGAGATTTGAATTAGCAAAAAAATGCCTTCCTAATATAAAGATAGATAACTGTCAAATAGAGTTTAAAGAACCTTTAAAAGAATGCTATATATTTAAATCTGATACTCAAAGACTACCAATATCTTTTGGATATATATCGCAAATAGTTCTTAATAAAATTGATATATCTTCTGATGCAGTTGTATGTAAAATATCAAATATTGATTTATTTACCGATGATGTAATTGATTATAAAATGGAGAAATTATCTACGAAAGGTTCAAATAAAATATCTCCTATTGTTGTGCAGAGTGGAAAATAATATATAAAAGTCTTTAAACTGTAAAATAACATGAATTTTCTTTATTTAGCTGAAGACTATCCTTACTCTAAAGTGCACCACCAGTTGTGCAAGCATATTGTTGATTTAGGTAAAGGTATAAATGTAATAGTGTATGCGGTATTACGAAATAATATTCTTTCAAATGATTTACGCTCAACATATACAGGAATAAATTATCAGACGTTATTGTATAAATTAGATGAATCAGCCCAAAAATACAAGTATGACTTTTTCTTTAAAATAGAACGGAAGACTTCATGGCTAATTAGTCATATTGATATACAGAGTGTAAATATGGTTTATGCTGCTACTTTGTTTTCTGAAGGGGCAGTAGCATATCGGTTATATAAGAATTATAGTATTCCCTATGTAATAGCTGTAAGGGCGACTGATGTTAATTTTTATATGAAATATATGGTTCATGTCTGGCCATTAGCTTGGAATGTGTTAAGATGTGCGCATAAGGTGACATTTATAACAGAGGCTATTTCTCGGCATTTTTTTCAAAAGAAAATAATGCTTCCTGTAAAAAAAAATGTTCAAGGAAAGATGGAAATTATTCCTAATGGAATTGAATCTTATTGGATAGAGCATGCGAAAAGTAAACATGTTTCGTCGATTCCAAGAAGTTTACTTTTTATAGGGGTGTTTAATGATAATAAGAATATTCTTGCTACAATGAAAGTCGTTGAAAATCTTTCATCTCGTTATGAGGGTTTACATCTTACATTGGTTGGCGGAGGAGGTAATCAACATGAAAGGGTCTTGAAATATTGTAAGCTTCATCCGGAATTGTTTACGTTTAAGGGAAAAATATTAGATAAAAAAGATTTATGTAAAGTGTTTGCTGAATCTGATATTTTTGTGATGGTTTCGCATAGTGAGACTTTTGGCTTGGTTTATATCGAGGCACTTAGTCAAGGGCTACCTATTCTTTATACTCGAGGACAAGGTATTGATGGTACGTTAAAAGAAAAGATTGGTGAGGCGGCTGATTCTTATGATGAGAACTCTATAAAAAAAGCTATATGTCGGTTGATAGATGAATATGAACAATATGAACCGATAGGAAAATCACTTTATCGTTTCTCATGGGATAATATAGCACGTGATGTGATTAGATTAATTCATTAGGATAGATTCATTAAAATTATTATAAAACATTAGAATATAATTATGGACTCAATTAAAATTGCCGTAATCGGTCTCGGTTACGTAGGGCTTCCTTTGGCTCGACTTTTCTCAACAAAGTATAAAACGCTAGGCTTCGATATGAATCAATCGCGTGTAGATGCGTTGATGTCCGGTCATGACGCCACACTGGAAGTAGCGGATGATTTGCTCCAGGATGCCATCAGAAATAATGGTTTTGTATGTACTACGAAATTGGAAGATATAAAGGATTGTAATTTTTATGTAGTAGCAGTACCTACACCTGTTGATGCGGACAATCGTCCCGACTTGAAACCTTTGTGGGGGGCTAGTGAAACGGTAGGCAAGGTGATTTCTAAAGGGGATATTGTGGTGTATGAGTCCACGGTATATCCGGGAGTTACAGAGGAGGAGTGTTTGCCGGTGGTTGAAAAGGTATCAGGCCTGAAATTCAATGTAGATTTCTTTGCGGGGTATTCTCCCGAGCGCATCAATCCGGGCGATAAAGAACATACGGTGGAAAAAATAAAGAAGGTGACTTCCGGTTCCACCCCTGAGATTGCCAATATAGTAGATGATGTATATAATTCTGTGTTGGTAAATGGCACTCATAAAGCACCGACTATCAAAGTTGCAGAGGCTTCGAAGATTATTGAAAATTCGCAACGAGATGTGAATATTGCGTTTATGAACGAGTTGGCAAAGATCTTTAATGCGATGGGTATCGATACGAACGATGTGATAGAGGCCGCTGCTTCCAAATGGAACTTCATTAAGTTGAAGCCGGGATTGGTAGGCGGTCATTGTATTAGCGTGGATCCTTATTATTTGATTCAGAAGGCGCAAGTGTATGGGGTATTGCCACGTGTGATGTCATCGGCACGTCGCTTGAACGATGGTATGGGTGACTATGTGGCCAATCAAGTGATTAAGCTGATGAACAAGAAGGGGGTATTGGTGAAAGATGCCAGGATTCTGTTGTTAGGCATCACGTTCAAAGAAAACTGCCCTGACATCCGAAATACTAAAATTGTGGATATTTACAGCACGTTGCGTGAATATACTTCAAACATTACAGTTTATGATCCTTGGGCGGACAAAGCGCACGTAGAGCATGAATATGGTATCGGAATTTCCAAAGGAGATATGGAAAGTTTGGAAGGGAAGTTTGATGCCGTGATTTTCGGGGTTGCACACAATGAATTCAAGGATTTGGATGCTCGCGCTTTCTTGAAGGCGGAGAATGGAGTAGTGTATGATGTGAAGGGCATTCTACCCAAGAACCAAATAGACGGAAGATTGTAGGAAAAATATGCTTTCCGTAATTTGTCCTATATATAATGAAGTGAAATACATTGATGTATGCATTCAATCTGTTTTGCTTCAGGATTATCCGAAAGAGCAGCTCGAAGTGCTCTTTGTGGATGGCATGAGCCGGGATGGAACCCGTGAAAGGGTGTTGGAATATGCCCGTGAATATCCGTTTATCAAATTGATAGACAACCCCAAAAAGATTGTTCCGGTGGCGATGAACATTGGTATACGGGCATCCAAAGGAGATGTAGTGATGCGCCTGGATGCCCATGCCAGTTATCCGACGAACTATTTTGGGGTTTTGGTGAAGAAACTTTATGAACTGAATGCGGACAATGTGGGGGCTGCTTGCAGGACGGACGTATTGAACAAGACTCCTAAAACACTTGCCATACGCGAGGTACTGAGTAATAGGTTTGGTGTGGGGAATTCCACGTTTCGTTTGGGTGTGGACAAGGTAATGGATGTGGAAACCGTGCCTTTTGGGTGTTGGCGCAGGAAGGTGTTTGAGAAATATGGTTACTATGATGAACGCTTGATACGTAATCAGGACATTGAGCTAAACAAGCGTATTATACATGGTGGTGGTCGCATTTGTATTGTGCCCGAAACTTATTGTACCTATTTGGCTCGTGAGACGTTTAAAGGATTGGCAAGGAATAATTTTTCTAACGGAAAATGGAATGTCTTGACGGTGTATTATACAAGGCAATTGAAATCTTTGTCGGTAAGGCATTTTATTCCGTTGGTGTTTTTGCTGTCTTTACTTCTTCCGTTGTTTGCGGCATTGTTTTATCTTCCGTTCGCTTTTCTTTCATTTCTTTCATTATTATCCTATCTGTTGGTTCTTTTCTGTATCAGTATGTCTATAAATTTGCGTAGTAAAATCAGTATTTCTTACTTGCTTTTATCTTTTGTGGTGCTGCATCTTTCTTATGGGTATGGGTCGTTAGTAGGAATCTATAAATGCATCGGTTATGGGAAGTGAAAATAGACAGAATGGGAAGTTGTGTTTACAATTTAAATTATGCTCCTAAAATCCATTTTTGACCGTACCGCTTCGTTTTTCGGTCTAGTCTTCTTGTTTCCAGTTTTGATTGTAGTTGGTATTCTGATTCGCATCAAGATGCCCGGTGGTCCTATAATCTTTAAGCAGAGAAGGGTCGGACAACACGGGCAATTGTTTACCATGTACAAATTCCGATCTATGACTGTCGGCCATTCGGGAAGCTCCGTATCTGTGAAAGGAGAAAGCCGCATTACTCCTTTGGGAGCCAAATTGCGGAAATATAAACTGGATGAATTGCCGGAATTATGGAATGTATTGATAGGTGACATGAGTCTTGTCGGCCCCCGTCCCGATGTTCCCGGTTATGCTGACAAACTTGAAGGAGAGAATAGGCGGATGCTTCTTTTGAAACCGGGAATTACAGGTCCTGCAAGTTTAAAATACCGGAATGAGGAAGAGATATTGGCAGAACAGGAGAATCCTCAAAAATATAATGATGCGGTATTATTCCCGGATAAAGTACAGATAAATATAGAATATTTGGATAATTGGTCCTTCTGGAATGACATCAAAATCATTATCTACACAGTACTTGGAAAGGATCTGTAAACTTCTTTCTTTCTTTTTTATTCCCCACTATGTGAGGAATCCGAAGTCTGATCATTAAATAATCACATATATATTTATGGATAAAACCATTTATCTCTGCCTTGCCCATATGAGCGAGGAGGGTATTGAACAGAAATATGTAAAAGAAGCCTTCGATACGAACTGGGTGGTTCCTCTCGGTCCTAACGTGAATGCTTTTGAAGAGGATTTGAAACGTTTTGTAGGCGAAGGCAAGGAAGTGGTGGCACTTTCGGCCGGTACGGCGGCAGTACATTTGGCTCTGTTGGCTTGCGGAGTGGGACAGGGTGACGAAGTGATTGTACAAAGCTTCACATTCTGTGCGTCTTCGCATCCGGTCACTTATCTGGGGGCTGTTCCGGTATTTGTGGATTCTGAGAAAGAAACTTGGAACATGTCTCCGGAACTGTTGGAAGAAGCCATCAAAGACCGCATTGCCAAGACTGGCAAAAAGCCAAAAGCTATTGTTCCTGTGGCATTGTATGGCATGCCCTATGACTGTACACGTATCATGGAGATAGCCGATAGGTATGCTATTCCAGTGGTGGAAGATGCTGCCGAAGGTTTTGGCTCCCGTTTTAAGGGACAGGTACTGGGGACGTTCGGCAAGTTCGGGGTGCTGAGCTTTAACGGTAACAAGATGATTACTACCAGTGGCGGTGGTGCGTTGATTTGTAAAGATGCCGAAAGCAAGAATCAAATCATGTGGTATGCCACGCAGGCTCGTGAGGCTTATCCTTATTACCAGCATGAGGCGATAGGGTATAACTATCGCATGAGTAATATATGTGCAGGTATTGGTCGTGGTCAAATGACCGTTGCCGATAAGCATATTGCACATCACCGACATGTGCAGGCTCTCTATAAGGAACTGCTTAAGGATGTGGAGGGGGTATTGCTGCATGAAGCTCCTTCGGCTGATTATGACTCTAATTTCTGGCTTTGTACAATCACTCTGGATTCTTCACTTCGCATCAAAGGGCAGGAAAATGCTTATAAGGATGTTGTCAGGACTGCCGTAGGTGGTGCTGCAGGTGTGATTCATGCCGTAGATTGTGCTACAACAGATTGCCAGCCCAACGAGAATGTGGAGGCTTTGCGTGCTTTTATGCTTGGCAAAAAAATAGAGGCACGCCCGGTTTGGAAACCGATGCACAAGCAGCCGGTCTATAAGGATGCTCCGGCTTATATCAATGGGGTATCCGAAGCTATTTTTAAAATCGGTATGTGCCTTCCTGCCGGGCCGTGGGTGACTGATGAAGATGTATATTATATCGTGGAGTGTATAAAAGAGGCCATAGTAAAATAATAGATGAAAATACAGCTTTTTTAACTACGACCTTGACAACGCTGTCGGTTGCCAATACGTTTGTCAATGCGGATTTCATCTATACCGTTGTCTGTTCCGTTCTAGTCTTCTGCTTCTTCAATTTCTGCAAGCGTGCCAAATATTCACCGCCTGATGCTTCATGAGAATATCGGACTACCGCATCGCAAACATCTTATCAGATTATGGCGAATGAGCTGAAGATTCCCCATGTCATAGTATCTTTGACCTATATGGCAGTACAGGCAATCATCATCGTAGGATATCTTGATTAAGTTGGCTTGCCTAATCTGTCAGCTTGTAAATCAATACTTTATGAACTTATCTCAGAAAACAGCTTCAGCGAGGCTGTTTTCTTTGTTTACAGGCAAATATATCCTCACCTTTGCATTGTTGATCAACAAAACGAGATTAAAAACCATGTTGAATTAAAAATGTAAAAAGGAGAAAGAAACTATGCCTTTATTTTATTATGCAAGACAGTCGTCTCTGGCGACAAAAGAGGGTGCCAAACTTTGGCATCTGAGTTTGAAGAAAGTGGGAAGAGCCGTGGATGCACAACAGCTGGCTGAGGTGATTGCCGAGAAGTCTTCCCTGACTCCGGGTGACGTACATAATGTAATCCGTAACCTGATGACGGTAATGAGGAGCCAGTTGCTGAACAGCCGTACGGTGCGTCTGGATGGCCTGGGCACATTCACCATGAAGGCCCGTACGCGAGGTAAGGGAGTGGCCAAATCTGAAGACGTGAATCCCAATCAGGTGACTGCTTTGCGCTGCCAGTTTACTCCGGAATACACGCGCCCGGCTGCCATCGGCACTACGCGTGCCCTGCTCCAGGGTGTGGAGTTTGAGAAATGGACGGGAGTGGTTACTGATGGTAAGGATGATGCCGGTGATGGTGGTAATTCCGGTGGCGGTTCCGACGGTGACCAGGGAGAGAACCCGTTAGGATAAGATGTATTTACTAATTTTGAAAGATTAAGACTATGAAAAAGAACGTTTGGGACAAGATTTTGAAGGTAGTGATAGCTGTTGCTTCTGCCATATTGGGAGCTTTAGGCGCCAATGCAATGAATGTATAAATTGTAGATTTATATAGAATATTAGGAGAAAGGCGGTGAAGGAAAAGCACTTCATCGCCTTTTTGTTATTTTCTTCATTTATAATTCCCTGCCAACCAAAAAATCTTATTACCTTTGCAGGTCACTTTTGGAAACAATAAAAATATAATGATATGAATATCTCTTATAATTGGTTGAAAGAGTATGTCGATTTCGATTTGACACCGGATGAAGTTGCTGCGGCACTGACCTCCATCGGACTGGAAACGGGAAGTGTGGAAGAGGTGCAAACCATTAAAGGCGGACTGGAAGGACTGGTCATCGGCGAAGTGCTGACATGCGAAGCTCATCCTAACTCAGACCATATGCACGTCACTACGGTGAACCTGGGACAAGGTGAACCCGTGCAGATTGTATGCGGCGCTCCGAATGTAGCTGCCGGACAGAAAGTGGTAGTAGCCACGTTGGGTACAAAACTGTATGACGGTGACGAATGCTTTACCATCAAGAAATCAAAACTTCGTGGCGTGGAATCTGTCGGCATGATTTGTGCTGAGGATGAAATCGGTATCGGTACAGACCACGCAGGTATCATCGTACTGCCGGAGACTGCTGTTCCGGGTACGCTTGCCAAGGACTACTATAACATCAAGAGCGATTACGTGCTGGAAGTGGACATCACTCCCAACCGTGCCGATGCTTGCTCACATTATGGGGTGGCACGTGACTTGTATGCCTACTTGATACAGAACGGTAAGCCAGCTACTTTAAAGAAACCTTCGGTAGACGCTTTTGCGGTAGAAAATCACGATTTGGATATTAAAGTAACTGTAGAGAACAGCGAGGCATGTCCCCGATATGCCGGCGTTACGGTGAAAGGGGTTACAGTGAAAGAAAGCCCCGAATGGTTGCAGAACAAGTTGCGTATTATCGGCCTGCGTCCTATCAATAATGTGGTGGATATTACCAACTATATCGTCCATGCTTTCGGCCAGCCGCTGCACTGCTTCGATGCAGATAAGATTAAAGGCGGTGAGGTGATTGTAAAGACCATGCCGGAAGGTACTCCGTTTGTAACTCTTGATGGCGTGGAGCGTAAATTGAACGAACGCGACCTGATGATTTGCAACAAGGAAGAGGCGATGTGTATTGCCGGTGTGTTCGGCGGTCTGGATTCCGGTTCTACGGAAACCACCAAGGATGTGTTCCTTGAAAGTGCCTACTTCCATCCCACATGGGTGCGCAAGACAGCCCGTCGTCATGGATTGAACACAGATGCTTCTTTCCGTTTTGAAAGAGGTATTGACCCGAATGCCACTATTTACTGCTTGAAGCTGGCTGCTTTGATGGTAAAGGAACTTGCCGGAGGTACCATTTCTTCTGAAATAAAAGATGTGTGCGCCGCTCCTGCCAAGGATTTCCGTGTGGAACTTGCCTATGAGAAAGTGAACTTACTGATTGGCAAAGTTATTCCGGTGGATACCATCAAGAGCATCGTGACAAGTCTGGAAATGAAGATTGTAGACGAGACAGCCGAAGGGCTTACACTGGATGTTCCTCCTTACCGTGTGGACGTGCAGCGCGATTGCGATGTAATAGAGGATATCCTGCGTATCTACGGATATAATAATGTGGAGATTCCGACTACCTTGAAGTCTTGTCTGACTACCAAGGGTGAATATGATAAATCCAACAAACTGCAGAACCTGGTTGCCGAGCAGCTGGTGGGCTGTGGTTTCAATGAGATTCTGAACAACTCGTTGACGCGTGCCGCTTACTATGACAACTTGGAGTCTTATCCGTCAAAGAATCTGGTAATGTTGCTGAATCCGTTGAGTGCAGACTTGAATGCCATGCGTCAGACACTGCTTTTCGGTGGATTGGAAAGCATCTCGCACAACGCCAACCGTAAGAATGCAGACCTGAAATTCTTTGAATTCGGTAATTGTTATCACTTCAACGAGGAAAAGAAGAATCCGGAGAAAGTGCTTGCCGCTTATTCCGAAGACTATCATCTTGGTTTGTGGGTGACTGGCAAGAGGGTGACCAACTCATGGGCTCATCCGGATGAGAACAGCTCGGTATATGAGCTGAAGGCATACGTTGAGAATGTCTTTGCCAGATTGGGGCTGCACATGCATGATTTGGTTGTCGGCAATCTGACTGATGACATCTATGCTGCCGGTTTATCCGTACAGACAAGGGGGGGAAAGCGGTTGGCTACTTTCGGTATTGTAACAAAGAAGCTGCTGAAGGCATTCGATATTGACAACGAGGTTTACTATGCCGATTTCAACTGGAAAGAATTGCTGAAGGCCATCCGCAATGTGAAGGTGAGCTATACGGAAATCTCCAAGTTCCCTGCCGTGAAACGCGACTTGGCGTTACTGCTCGACAAGAAAGTGCAATTTGCGGAAATCGAGAAGATTGCCTACGAGACGGAGAAAAAGCTGCTGAAGGAGGTTTCTCTCTTCGACGTTTACGAGGGTAAGAATCTGGAAGCCGGTAAGAAGAGTTACGCGGTGAGCTTCCTGCTGCAGGATGAGAATGCCACGTTGAACGATAAGCAGATTGACAAGATTATGTCCAAACTAGTGAAGAACCTGGAGGACAAGTTGAATGCCAAGCTGCGTTGATTCATTATTTAGAATTTATAATTCATAATTTAAAATACAGTTCCAATGGGAAGAGCGTTTGAATATAGAAAAGCTGCCAAATTGAAAAGATGGGGTCACATGGCAAAGACCTTTACAAGACTGGGTAAACAAATTGCTATTGCGGTGAAGGCCGGTGGTCCGGAGCCGGAAAACAACCCGACACTGCGTTCGGTAATCGCTACTTGTAAGCGTGAAAACATGCCGAAGGATAATATTGAACGTGCTATCAAGAATGCGATGGGTAAGGACCAGAGCGACTATAAGGGGATGACTTATGAAGGATACGGTCCTCACGGTGTAGCTGTTTTTGTGGATACGCTGACTGATAATACTACCCGTACAGTAGCCGATGTGCGTTCCGTGTTCAACAAGTTCGGCGGTAACTTGGGAACAATGGGTTCACTGGCTTTCTTGTTTGATCACAAGTGCGTGTTCACTTTCAAGAAGAAAGACGGTATCGATATGGAGGAACTCATTCTTGACTTGATAGACTATGACGTAGAGGAAGACTACGAAGAGGATGAAGAAGAAGGTACTATCACTATTTATGGTGATCCGAAAAGCTATGCAGCTATCCAGAAACATTTGGAAGAGTGCGGTTTTGAAGATGTCGGCGGTGAGTTTACCTATATCCCGAACGATATGAAGGATGTGACTCCCGAGCAACGCGAAACCATCGACAAGATGATAGAGCGTCTCGAAGAGTTTGATGATGTACAGACGGTTTATACTAACATGAAACCGGAAGAAGGCGGAGAATAATGACATATACATACAAGACGCAAGGTACGTGTAGCAGTAACATCGAACTGAATGTGGAAGATGGTATTGTGAAAGAAGTGGCATTTTGGGGTGGATGTAATGGAAACCTGCAAGGACTTTCACGTTTGGTGAAAGGCATGCCGGTAGATGCGGTGATTGCCCGTTTGGAAGGAATTCGCTGCGGAAGACGTTCCACTTCCTGCCCCGACCAATTGTGCAAGGCATTGCACGAGATGGGGTATTGAGCCTACTGCCTGAAAGAATGGATGAGAGCCCTTGACATTGAAAGATGCCAGGGGTTTTGAACCTAACATGGAGGTATTTGTTATTATTTGAGTATTTTACGCTCTTAATTGAACAGACACAATGAAGAATATTTTAAAGACTTGAAACGGAGAGACCACAAACGCTATCTGGGCGGTCTGGACGTTTTAAATATATAGGTCCCGGACTGCTGGTGACTGTGGGCTTTATTGACCCGGGGAACTGGGCATCTAATTTTGCGGCAGGGTCTGAATTTGGCTATTCATTGCTGTGGGTCGTGACTTTATCCACTATCATGCTGATTGTATTGCAGCATAATGTGGCGCATCTTGGCATTGTAACCGGCTTGTGCTTGTCCGAAGCCGCTACCAAATATACTCCTTCCTGGGTGTCGCGTCCCATATTGGGTACAGCAGTGCTGGCTTCCATCTCGACTTCGCTGGCAGAGATATTGGGAGGTGCCATCGCTTTGCAGATGCTGTTTGACATTCCCATCATATGGGGCTCTATCTTGACTACCGTATTTGTAGTCGTCATGCTTTCACTAATTCCTACAAGAAGATAGAACGTTCCATCATTGCTTTTGTTTCGGTCATCGGGCTCTCCTTTATCTATGAGCTGTTTCTGGTGAAGATAGATTGGCCGCTGGCTGCACAAGGGTGGGTGACACCTTCGTTTCCGCATGGGAGTATGCTGATTATCATGAGTGTACTCGGTGCGGTGGTGATGCCGCATAATCTGTTTCTGCATTCGGAAGTGATACAGAGCCATGAATATAATAAGAAAGATGATGCATCCATCCGTAAGGTGTTGAAATATGAATTGTTCGACACGCTGTTCTCTATGATTGTGGGATGGGCCATCAACAGTGCCATGATACTGCTGGCTGCGGCAACTTTCTTTAAAAGCGGTATTCAGGTGGAAGAGTTGCAGCAGGCCAAATCCTTGCTGGAGCCGTTGCTGGGAAACAGTGCTGCCGTGGTTTTTGCATTGGCATTACTGATGGCGGGTATATCTTCCACGATAACCAGCGGTATGGCGGCAGGTTCTATCTTTGCCGGTATTTTCGGAGAATCCTATCATATCAAAGACAGTCACTCGCAGGTGGGTGTGATTCTGTCATTGGGTATTGCACTGCTGCTGATTTTCTTTATCGGAGACCCGTTCAAAGGACTGCTGATTTCACAGATGATACTGAGCATCCAGCTGCCGTTCACGGTTTTCCTGCAAGTAGGATTGACTTCTTCGCGCAAAGTGATGGGGCAGTATGTAAACAGCAAATGGAGTACATTTGTACTTTATGCCATTGCTGCGGTGGTCACTGTGCTGAATATCATGCTGCTGGTATCCGAGTTGACATCTTGAATAATTCATTTTTAAGAAATCAAATAAGTAGTATGAAGATTATTACATATAACGTAAATGGGCTGAGGGCTGCCGTGACAAAAGGTTTTCCCGAGTGGCTGGCACAAGAGCAGCCGGATGTGCTTTGTTTGCAGGAAACAAAGCTGCAACCGGAACAGTATCCGGCAGAGGCGCTGGATGCTTTGGGGTATAAGCATTACCTATATTCTGCACAGAAGAAGGGGTATAGCGGAGTCGCTATTCTGAGCAAGCAAGAACCGGACCATGTGGAATATGGTATGGGTATTGAAGAATACGATAACGAAGGGCGCTTTATCCGTGCCGACTTCGGCGATGTGTCCGTTGTGAGTGTTTATCATCCTTCCGGTACCAGCGGTGATGAACGCCAGGCCTTTAAGATGGTCTGGTTGGAGAAATTCCAGGAATATGTATTGGAGCTGGAACGTACGCGTCCTAAACTCATTCTTTGCGGCGATTATAATATCTGCCATGAGGCAATAGACATTCACGACCCTATCAGGAATGCCACCAACAGTGGCTTTTTGCCTGAAGAGCGGGAGTGGATGACGCGCTTTCTCAATGCGGGATTCATAGATTCCTTCCGTTGGCTTCATCCCGACAAGCAGGAATATACGTGGTGGAGCTATCGCTTTAATTCACGTGCCAAGAACAAAGGGTGGCGCATTGATTATTGCATGGTGAGTGAACCGGTGCGCCCGATGTTGAAGGAGGCGAGAATATTGGGTGACGTTGTCCACTCGGACCATTGCCCGATGTTGTTGGAAATTACAGAATGATTATGGAAACAAAAGACAGAATCGAAAAAGCTGTGGAGCTTTTCAAGAGTGGCTATAACTGCTCGCAGTCGGTAGTGGGAGCTTTTGCAGATATGTATGGCTTTACAGAAGAGCAGGCTTTCCGGATGTCCGCTTCTTTTGGTGGTGGCATAGGTCGTATGAGGCAGACATGTGGTGCTGCATGCGGCATGTTCCTATTGGCCGGATTGGAAAAAGGAGCTGTGGAAGGCAAGGATTGTGAAGGTAAGGCGGCAAACTATGCGTTGGTGCAGGAGCTGGCTGCTGAGTTCAAGAAACGAAACGGCTCTTTGATATGTGCTGAATTGTTGGGGTTGAGAAAACCGGAAGGTTCGTCCGTTCCGGAAGCCCGTACCGAGCAGTATTATGCTAAACGCCCGTGTGCCAGGATGGTAGAGGTAGCTGCCCAAATTTGGACCGAATACCTGGAAAAAATGTCCTCAAAGTAAGAAAAAAGAACTTTTTTACCCCTTAGTAAGAAAAAAAGTGCCTAATAACGTGTTGTATAACATAAATATACCTATCTTTGCAGCGATATAAAAACACCGACATCTCTATCTTTGGAGATGAGGATAACGTTTAACTAAAAGCAAATAGAAATGTTAAAAGAAAAAGCTGGTAATGTTGCAGGACAGATTTGGACTGCACTGAATGGCACAGATGGCTTGACTCACAAGCAAATCAAGAAAGCAACTAAACTGATCGACAAGGACTTCTTCCTGGGATTGGGCTGGTTGTTAAGAGAAGACAAGGTCTCTACTTCTGAAGTGGAAGGCGAATTGTTTGTAAAGCTGAACTAAGCGAGGAATTGATTGGAATGTTATAAAAAGATGCGTTGGTACATGAATATGTTATCAACGCATTTTTTTTATTTGCTCTGTTTTCACTATCTTTGCGCACCTAATTAATAGATAGTTATTGACAATGAAGAATATACGAAATTTTTGCATTATTGCCCATATCGACCACGGTAAATCAACTTTGGCAGACCGTCTGCTGGAATTTACCAATACTATACAAGTAACTAACGGACAGATGCTGGATGACATGGACCTTGAGAAGGAAAGAGGTATCACCATCAAGAGCCATGCCATACAAATGGAGTATACCTATAAAGGTGAAAAGTATATTCTGAACTTGATAGACACTCCGGGACACGTGGACTTCTCGTACGAGGTGTCACGTTCCATCGCCGCTTGTGAAGGAGCGTTGCTTATTGTAGATGCTTCGCAAGGAGTGCAGGCGCAGACCATTTCAAACCTCTATATGGCGATTGAGCATGATTTGGAGATTATCCCCGTCATCAACAAATGTGACATGGCAAGCGCCATGCCCGAGGAAGTGGAGGATGAGATCGTCGAACTGTTGGGCTGCAAGCGTGATGAAATTATCCGTGCTTCCGGCAAAACAGGCATGGGAGTGGAAGAGATTCTGGCTGCGGTCATTGAGCGTATCCCTCATCCGGAGGGTGACGAGGAAGCTCCGTTGCAGGCGTTGATTTTCGATTCTGTCTTCAATTCTTTCCGTGGTATCATTGCATATTTCAAGATAGTGAACGGTGTGATTCGTAAAGGGGATAAAGTAAAATTCTTCAATACAGGCAAGGAATATGATGCGGATGAAATCGGAGTTCTCAAAATGGAAATGATGCCACGTCCGGAGTTGCGTACGGGGGATGTGGGCTATATCATCTCGGGTATCAAAACCTCTAAGGAAGTGAAAGTAGGTGATACGATTACGCATATTGCCCGTCCTTGCGAAGAGGCCATCGCCGGTTTTGAGGAGGTAAAGCCGATGGTTTTTGCCGGTGTGTACCCCATCGAGGCAGAAGATTTCGAGGACTTGCGTTCTTCTTTGGAGAAGCTGCAGTTGAATGATGCTTCGCTGACTTTCCAGCCTGAGTCCTCATTGGCTTTGGGCTTTGGTTTCCGTTGCGGTTTCCTTGGGCTGCTCCATATGGAGATTGTGCAGGAACGCCTTGACCGCGAATTTGACATGAACGTTATCACCACCGTGCCCAACGTTTCCTACAATATCTATGACAAGCAGGGAAATATGACTGAAGTGCATAACCCCGGCAGCATGCCCGACCCTACTATGATAGACCGTATTGAGGAGCCCTATATCCGTGCCTCGGTGATTACCACCACTGATTACATCGGCCCTATCATGACTCTTTGTCTGGGCAAGCGTGGCGAGCTGGTGAAGCAGGAATATATTTCAGGTAACCGTGTAGAAATATACTATGACATGCCTCTTGGCGAAATAGTTATCGATTTCTATGATAAATTGAAGAGTATCTCTAAGGGATATGCCTCTTTTGACTATCATCCCAACGGTTTTCGTCCTTCCAAACTGGTGAAGCTGGATATTTTGCTGAACGGTGAGCCGGTGGATGCTCTTTCTACCTTGACACACTTTGACAATGCCTACGAATTGGGACGCCGGATGTGCGAGAAGTTGAAAGACCTGATTCCGAGACAGCAGTTCGATATCGCCATTCAGGCTGCTATCGGTGCCAAGATTATTTCCCGGGAAACGATTAAGGCTGTGCGTAAGGACGTAACGGCCAAATGTTATGGAGGTGACGTGAGCCGTAAACGAAAATTGCTTGAGAAACAGAAGAGAGGTAAGAAGCGTATGAAACAGATTGGTAATGTGGAGGTACCTCAGAAAGCGTTCCTGGCAGTCTTGAAGCTGGATTGATGTCGAAAGGATGAAATCTTAAATCAAATATACTTCTTTATGATTATTTTACGTACTGTGAAAAACTTCTCGTCGCTGAATATAGCGGCGAGCATCTTGCTGTTTTTGATGGCTATTTTGGCGGCCGTTATTGCTAATTCGCCGATGGCTCCGTTGTATCAGGGCTTTCTTTTGCAGGAACTACATCTGCGCATCGGAGACTTTAATTTGTTCTCCCATGGCGGTCATCCGTTGAAAATGATTGAGTTTATAAACGACTGCTTGATGACTGTTTTCTTTCTGGCTGTGGGGTTGGAGATAAAGCGGGAACTGCTGGTGGGTGAACTTTCTTCCTTTCGTAAGGCCTCTTTACCCTTTGTAGCGGCATGTGGCGGTATGCTGGTGCCGGTCATTGTCTATTCACTTTTGGTCGTTCAGGGTACTCCGGAAACGCGCGGTATGGCTATACCGATGGCTACGGATATTGCTTTTTCATTGGGTGTACTCAGTCTGCTGGGTAAACGGGTGCCTTTGAGTCTGAAAATTTTCCTGACGGCATTTGCAGTGGTCGATGATATTGGCGGCATTCTGGTTATTGCCATTTTCTATAGTTCCGAAGTGGCATACGGATATCTTATTGTAGCTGCTGTCCTTTATTTCTTCCTTTACTATATGGGGAAATTCGGTATGACACAGAAGATATTCTTCCTGCTTATCGGGGTAATTATTTGGTATTTGTTCCTTCAGTCGGGCATTCACAGCACTATTTCCGGAGTGATACTGGCCTTTGTAATACCGGCCCGTCCCCGTTTGGATGCCGGGAAATACATTAAACGCATCCGCGACATTATCGGTGATTTTCCGGTTACCAAATCAGATAATATTATATTGACCAATGAGCAGATTGCCACTCTAAAACAAGTGGAGCGCGCTTCTGATCATGTAATTAGTCCTTTGCAATCCCTGGAAGACAATTTGCATGGTGCGGTAAACTTTGTGATACTGCCGCTCTTTGCCTTTGCCAATGCCGGTGTGGTGTTCAGTGGAGGCGGTGGCGTTGTTGGAGCTGTTAGTATAGCGGTGGCTGCAGGATTGCTTCTTGGCAAGTTTATCGGTATTTTTCTGTTTACCTGGCTGGCGGTCAAGAGTGGTTTGTCCTCAATGCCTCCGGGAATGAATTGGAGAAGTGTTGCCGGAGTATCCTTGTTGGGGGGTATTGGCTTTACGGTATCTTTATTTATTGCCAACCTTTCTTTTGCAGGAGAATATCCGGATTTGCTGAACCAGGCGAAGTTTGGTGTATTGCTGGGAACGATTGTTGCCGGTATGTTGGGATATATGGTACTGAATGCGGTGTTGCCGAAGGTCAAGGACAAATAGACCTCCACTTTAGAATACTGAACGAAGAATCGGTTCTCTAGGGTTATTCAGTAAATCCCCTGAAAAATAAGTTGGCATGTATCAATGATTTAAGAAAACGTATTCTCTGTTACAGAAACAGAAGAAATAGCCCATTATTCTTAAAAAACATTCGTATCTTTGCTGATACAAGTCGAAAAGGACCTTCCGGATATGAAGCACATAAAGGCAGTTGCCGGATACATATTGATTCTTTCTCTCTGCCTCGTGTGTGCACACCCTGCCCATGCGGAGACACGGCGTATTGCGCTGATACACTCTTTCGAGCCGGGCTATCCGCCTGCTGCGAAGGCTCTGGAACTGTTGCAAAAAGAGTTCAGCCTTCTCGGCTTGGACTGCGATGTACGCGAATACTATCTGGACTGCGACCGCTACATGGAGGAGGCAGAAAACCTCCGTATGGCCGGTTTCGTGGACGACCTCTCTGCCTGGGGAGCCGAGTTGATAGCCGTGCTCGACGACCAGGCTGCCTATGCGCTGATGGCATGCAGACACCCGTTGGCGCATGAAATACCCGTTGTGTTCAGCGGTGTGAACTATCCCAACATATCTCTGCTCCTGCAATACCCCAACATCACGGGCTATGCCGACACGCCCGATTACTTGCGTACCATACGCATGATAGAGAGTATCATGGGAAAGTCGCGCATCTGCCTGATGAACGGACAAGTGTTTCTGGACCGCAAGATATGGCATGCGTTGAATGAGCAGTGTCGTGGGCAGGGGTTCGCCATCGTGACCTCTACCGAGGGTGCTTACTTTGCCGGTTCCTCCTATCACCGTGTGCGCGAGAGGGAGACTATCAGCCCTATACTGAAACGGCAGAACATAGACGTGTTGCTGGACACCACGAAGATTGTGCGCATGACGAGCGACTCCATAGCGATACGCCATCTGATGTGGCTGGGACGCAGCGACAATACGTTGCTGCTCTACACCAAGCGAGACTATACCACCAAGCGTGTGGGCATGCTCTTCGACAATCCCACGTTTCAGACCATCAACGAGGGCTTCGGCTTTGCCGACTACTTGCTGGGAGGATATTTCACTCCACTGGAAAGCCAGATAAGATACATGGCGACCGGTATCAAGGAACGCCTCGAAGGGCGGATGCCCCGGCAGCAGGTGACGGAATGCGCCAAGCAGTACGTGCTGAACTGGCATGTGCTGCAGAAGTATGGCATCCCGCTCGAGAGCATTCCGGCAGAGTACACTGTGATGTATATCCCTTTTTCGGAGCGCTACCGCTATCCTATACTTATCGGTTCCATCTTGGGCGCAGTCTTCGTGCTGACGGTGATAGTCTTGCTCTCCTTCAGCTTGCTGCGCGAACGCAGGCGCAAGCGTGAGGCATTGCGAAACCTCCTCTACGAGCATGAGACCCTCTGCCTGGCCATCGAAGGAAATTCTACCTACGCCTGGCGACTGGAGGGAGATTCCGTGTCCTGCGACTCGCAGTTTTGCGAGCTTATTCATCATCGCCCCGGCCGTCTTCTGCTCGATGAAATCACTCCCTACATCCATCCCGACGACTTACCCGCCTTCCGCAAGAACATAGCGGCAAGGCATGAACGCACGCACCACAAGGGGCAGTATCGCTGTAACTTCACCGGTGAGTTCCAGTGGTGGGAGTTCAGCTACAATACCATCCACACCCCCGGACACGCACCCATCATAGCCGGATTGCTGCAGAATATCCAGGAACTGAAAGACCACGAGCAGGAGCTGATAGAATCCCGCGAGCTGGCGGAGCAGGCCGAACTGAAACAGTCGTTCCTCAACAACATGAGCCACGAGATCCGCACTCCGCTCAATGCCATTGTCGGCTTCTCGGATATGCTGGCCAATGAGCCGGAGTTTTCAAACGAAGAGCGGCAGGAATTTGTGGACATTATCAACACCAATACCAAACTGCTGCTGAAGCTGGTGGGCGATGTGCTGGAACTGTCGCGCATCGAGTCGGGTAACCTCTCGTTCACCTTTCAGCGGGAGAGTGTGCACCGGCTGCTCGATGACGTCTATCAGACGCATAGCCTGCTTATCCGGCCGCCGTTGCAGTTCCTCAAGGATTTCCCTCCCGAAGATGTGCAGGTGAATGTAGACCCCATGCGACTGACACAGGTACTCACCAACTTCCTGAACAATGCCAACAAGTTTACGAAAGGAGGCAGCATCCGGCTGGGGTATTGCTGTCCGTCCGGCATGAGCGAGGTACATCTTTATGTGGAAGATACCGGCATAGGCATTCCGCACAGCGAGCAGAAGATGATTTTCGAGCGTTTCTACAAGCGTAGCGAGTTTTCCCAAGGCGTCGGGCTAGGCTTGTCCATCTGTGTGCTCATCGTCGAAAAGATGGGAGGACGCATCGAACTCCGCTCCGAGGAAGGTCGTGGAAGCCGTTTCACGGTGGTGCTGCCTTGTATTGAATAAATCCTTAAAAAAATGTAATCATATTGTAATGTTCTTATATATAATTTTGCGTATCTTTGCCAGTGTTTTAAGAAATATAACGTTTTAGGAACTAATTTAAAAGACATTATGTTAAAGAGAGTAAGAATTGCACTGACAGCGTTACTGCTACTGGCTGCCGTAGGTGTAAATGCGCAGGTCACCACCGCCTCTATGGCAGGTAAGGTGACGGATGCAAGTAATGAGCCCATTATCGGCGCCACTGTACAGGCTGTTCATCAGCCTTCCGGTTCGCGCTACGGAACCGTGACCAACGTCGATGGACGCTATTCTATCCAGGGTATGCGCACTGGTGGTCCCTACCGGGTGGAGATTTCCTATATCGGCTATCAGACGGTTATTTATAAGGACATCACCCTTCAGCTGGGTGAGGTATACAACCTGAACGTAGAGATGAGTGAATCTTCCGAGTTGCTGAACGAAGTGATTGTGACGGCTGCCAAGACCAAGTTCACTGCTGAAAAGACGGGTGCCACTACCAACATCTCTTCTGCACAGATAACGCAGCTTCCCACCGTGAACCGCAGCATCAGTGACATTGCCCGCCTTTCTCCCTATGCCAACGGCATGAGTTTTGCCGGCGGTGACGGACGTTCCACGAACTTCACTATCGACGGTGCCAACTTCAACAATAACTTCGGACTTAGTTCCAACCTCCCCGGCGGCGGCAACCCCATCTCCATGGATGCCATCGAAGAGGTGCAGGTAGTGGTGGCTCCCTTCGACGTGCGCCAGACGAACTTCATAGGCGGCGGCATCAACGCCATTACCAAGAGTGGTACGAACACGTTCAGAGGTACTGCCTATACCTATTACCGCAACCAGGACATGCGCGGTAACCGCATCAACGGCGAGGACCTGGGAGCACGTTCCGACGAGTCCAAGACTACCTACGGCTTCACGCTGGGCGGTCCTATCATCAAGAACAAACTGTTCTTCTTCGTAAACTACGAAAAGGAGAAGACTCCGGGAGAGGTTATAAAGTATCGCGCGCGTGAGGACGGTGAAGAGGCAAAAGGTATGGTGTCCCGTACGCTGAAGTCGGATATGGAGAAGGTGTACAACCATCTGAAGGACAAGTACGGCTACGACGCAGGCTCTTACACAAGTTTTCCTGCTGACGAGGAGAACACCAAGATTCTGGCCCGCATCGACTGGAACATCACGGACCGCCATCGCTTGAGCCTCCGCTACAACAATACGAAGAATACGGCTTGGAATGCCCCGAACGGTAACTCTTCCGATACGGGATATCGCTTGAACAATACTTATCGCGTAGGTACGCAGTCTATGGCGTTTGCCAACAGCATGTATTCCATGGACAACAAGGTGCAGTCTTGGGCGACAGATTTGAACAGCCGCTTCACCGATAAGATTTCCAATCAGTTGCTGTTCACCTACACCAATATAGAGGACATGCGCGGCACCAATTCTTCTCCTTTCCCCTTCATCGACATCATGGCAGGCAAGGACGAGAATGGAAACCAGATTCTGGAACCGTACATGAGCGCCGGTTACGAGTTGTTCACCTACAACAACGGTGTGAAGAACAAGATTACGAACATTACCGATAACTTCACCTTCTTCACCGGTAACCACAAGCTGACAGCAGGTCTTAGCTATGAGCACCAGTTTGCCAACAACGCCTATATGCGTAACGGTACGGGATATTACCGCTATAACAGTCTGGAAGATTTCCTGAGTGGCGCAGCTCCCGAATCATTCGCTTTGACTTATGGCTTCAACGGTGTGGCCAACCCCAATGCTCAGGTTACCTTCAACCAGCTTGGTTTCTATGCCCAGGATGAATGGAACCTCGGCAACAGTCTGAAACTGACCTACGGTATCCGTTTCGACAACTTGATGTTCGACAACGACGACCTCCAGAGAAACGATGCCATCTATGAGCTTGACTTCGACGGGCAGCACATCGACACTGGCAAGTGGCCGGATTCCAGATGGCAGATTTCTCCCCGTATAGGTTTCGTTTGGGACGTGTTCAAGGACAAGTCGCTGAAAGTACGTGGAGGTACGGGTGTGTTTACCGGACGTCTGCCGTTGGTTTTCTTCACCAATATGCCGACCAATGCTTCTATGGTACAGAACTCCGTTACCTTTAAGACCCAATATGACAATGGAAAGGTGGTGGGCCATGATTCCCGTCTGGACCAGTTGGCAGGCGGCATGATTACGGACATGAACCAGATAATCGACAAGTTCAACCTCCCCACCACGATTGAGAAACACGTGGCGGGAAGCAAGATTTCCGGTGTGGCTCAGGACTTCAAGATGCCGCAGGTGTGGAAGTCGTCTATCGCGGTGGACTATCAGGTACCCGTATCTTTCCCCTTGACCGTGACGGGAGAGTTCATGTTCACGAAGAATGTGAATGCCGTTACCATCAACAACATCAATATCAAGAACCCCGACGAATGGAAGTACAATAAGCTGACCACCGTCAAGGGCGCTGATGGAAAAGACGTGACAACTACGGAACTGTTGCATACGGGTATGCAACGTTTCAATGGTGCGGATAACCGCATGGTGTACTCTTATTCTCTTTATGACAACCCCGACAAGAATGTGAAATATGCAGGCGACTTCGTGCATTACAATGGCAAGAATGCCGTGGTACTCGACAATACATCCAAAGGCTACGGCTATACGGCAAACATCACGGTGAATGCCCAGCCGGTGGATGACTTGATGCTGATGCTGGCCTATACGCACACGGAGTCCAAAGAAGTTTCCGGTCTTCCGGGCAGCGACCCTATCTCCACTTGGCAGGGATTGAACACGATTGATGGTTCCAATTATGTGGATGCACAACGGTCACAGTATGTGGTTCCCGATAAGGTGATTGCTTCTGTGGGCTACTACATCCCCTTCAGACACAAAGGCCTGCTTCGCGGCACACACCTGAATCTGTTCTATTCCGGCTATTCTTCCGGCGGTTACAGCTTCTGCTACACCAACGACATGAACGGCGATGGTATCAACAACGACTTGATGTACATTCCGAAGGACGATAGTGAAATCAACTTCAAGACAGAGGAAGACCGCGTTGCCTTCTGGAAATTCGTAGAGCAGGATTCGTACTTGAAGAATCACAAAGGACAGTATGCCGAGGCTTATGCTGCCCGCGCTCCGTGGGTGCACCGCTTTGACTTCCGTCTGCTGGAGGATTTCGAATTCAAGATTGGCAAGACCAAGCATTGCTTCCAGTTGAGTTTTGACATCATGAACGTGGGTAACCTCATCAACTCCAAATGGGGTATCTCCAAGACCAATACCGTTTCCAACAGCAACCGAATCCTGAAGTATGAAGGGGTGAAGAGCGCCACTGACCTGACTCCGGTATTCTCCATGTATAAGGTGAACGGTGAATATCCTACCAAGACTTACGACACCTATCAGAACTACAGCGAATGCTGGAAGTTGCAAGTCGGTATCCGTTACGTGTTCAACTAATCGGGTGCAGATAACCTCCGTTGAATGGCAGAATATGATAAGGCAAGGGCTGTTCCGGGATTTCCGGGACAGCCCTTATTATTTTGGCTTTCTTTACTTTATTGTATTTCAACCTCCATAATCACTGGATTGTGGTCGCTGCACAAATCCAGGTCCGGAGAGTAGTATTCGATACCCTTCAAGCTAGGGGAGTGGAAGATGTAATCAATACGCAACATGCGTTTGGCATAGCGGTAGGTGTACATGTATCCGTTTCCGGCAGTGCGGAATCCGTCTTTGAGGGTTTTCCTCAAATGATGGTAGGTGTAGGAGGAAGGTATTGAGTTGAAGTCGCCGCATAGCAGCACGGGATAGGGGCTGGTCTTAGCGTAGTGGCTGATGACGTAAGTCTGCGTGGCCCGCTTCATGAAGTTTTCGTGCAGGGTGCCTGCGGCATCTTTGGCTGCCTGGACTTCGCGGCGGGTGTCATCGGTGGCCAGCTCGCGTTCCCACTTCCTGCGCTTCTGGCTAACGCTGGTGGTCTGCAGGTGGTTGTTTATCAGACGTATGGTATCCGTACCCATCACTACATCGCACATCATGCTACAGTTGGAGCTGTGCTGGTAAGTGATGAAACGGTGGTTCGCCAATGGATAGCGGCTGAATACGGCGATAGGCAGTACGCCCTTGACGGAGTCTTCAGAAGGGATGAGCGCATGTGACCAATGCGAGTACGCGCCGTATGCTGTCTGTGGGGAAGTCGCTGTTGTCTCCGAACTCCTGGAAGCACAGCACATCCACGCCTTCCTGCTGCATGTACCGGGCTATCTCCTTGCAGGAATAACCGGTAATCTCACCTCCGAAGTTGTGTATGTTGTAGGTGGCTATCTTCAGATACTTGCCTGCCGGGGTTTTGTCTTTCGGCAGGTGGAGCTGGAAGACAGACGTCAGATATCCCCAGTTGCAGAAGAATGCCACCAGCGGAACCAGTGCCCAGCGCTTACGGGCCAATGCCCAGCAGAGTGCCGTTATCAGATTGACAATCAGGAGTACGGGCACTGCCAGCCCCAGTAATGGCATGATGACGGAATCGACCGGAGCTACATTTCCTGAGAAGGCTGCCATTATGGTGATGGTGGCCAAGACGAATGTCGCTGCTATCAGACAGATGTAGAACAGACCTTTTACGGCGGACTTTCCCATGTTGTTTGCTTATTTATTCACTACGTTCACCGGCTTGCCGTCTTGGTAGGCCTTGATGTTCTCGAGCATAATCTGCATGAGGCGTTCGCGCGCGGCGGTGCTTGCCCAGGCAATGTGCGGAGTGATGTAGCAGTTGCGGGCGGAGAGCAACGGATTGTCGGCACGGGGAGGTTCTTGCGAGAGTACGTCTACGCCGGCGGCATAGATGGTACCGTTGTTAAGTGCGTCGGCAAGGTCTTGTTCGTTGATGAGCGGGCCGCGTCCGGTATTGATGAGAATGGCGGTGGGCTTCATCAACCGAAGCCGTTCTGCATTCACCATCTCGCGGGTGGAGTCGGTGAGGGGACAGTGCAGACTGATGATGTCACATTCGCGGAACAACTCGTCCAGCTCCATCTTGCGGATTTCGGGAGGAAGCTGGAAGTTGGTCTTGGAGGTGTAGGCACATACCTTCATACCGAAGCCGATGGCGATGCGGGCGGTGGTGAAGCCGGTGTGGCCCAGGCCTACGATTCCAGCTTCTTTTCGCGCAGTTCGATGAGCGGCGTGTCCCAGAAACAGAAGTCCTTGCTTGCTGTCCAGCGGCCCCGGTGCACCTCTTCGGAGTGGTGTTGCACTTGCTGGGTGATGTTTAGGATGTGGGCAAAGACCATTTGGGCTACGGAGTCGGTGCTGTAGGCGGGAATATTGGTGACGATGATTCCGCGTTCTTTGGCGGCAGTGGTGTCTACGATGTTATATCCGGTGGCCAGCACACCGATATACTTCAGTTCGGGCAGTGCCGCCATGTGTTCAGCGGTGAGTACAGTTTTGTTGGTCAGCAGGATTTCTGCACCAGCAGCGCGTTCCAATACTTCCGCAGGGCGGTGCGGTCGTAGATGGTGCACTCGCCCAAGGCTTGCAATTCGTCCCAGCAAAGGTCACCGGGGTTGGCGGCATAGCCGTCTAATACTACTATATTCATGGAGTTATGAGTTATAAGTTATTTGTTGTGGGGATTTTCTGTATCCGACTTTTAATCTCTAACTTTTAATTTTTAATTTTAATTGATAGTTTACCATTTCTTTTCCTCTCCCAGAGTTGCTGCATCCGTTCCTTGTGCTTCTGCTCGGCAGGGTTGAGTTGTGGCTCCCAGATACGGCGGTCTTTCAATTCGTCGGGCAGGAATTGCTGCTTGACGAAGTTGCCGGGGTAGTCGTGGGCGTACTTATACTTCTCGCCGTAGCCCAACTGCTTCATCAGCTTGGTGGGCGCATTGCGCAGGTGCAGGGGACGGGAGGTTGCCCGTTTCGCGTACCAGTTCCAGGGCATTGTTGATGGCCATATAGGCTGAATTACTCTTGGGGCTGGTGGCAAGGTATATGGTGGCTTCTGCCAGGGGGATACGTCCTTCGGGCCATCCCACTTTCATCAACGTGTCGAAGCAGGCGTTGGCAAGCAGCAGCGCGTTGGGGTTGGCCAGTCCGATGTCTTCGGAAGCGGAGATGACGAGGCGGCGAGCTATGAAGGCAGGGTCTTCACCGCCTTCTACCATGCGTGCCAGCCAGTAAATGGCGCCATCCGGGTCGCTGCCGCGAATGGATTTGATGAAGGCGGAGATGATGTCGTAGTGCATCTCGCCATCCTTATCGTAAGCAAGAGGGTTCTGTTGAAGGCGTTCGGTCACCATGTCATCCGTGATGAGGACAGGGTCGGTGGCTTCGGAATCTATCACCAGTTCGAGGATGTTGAGCAGCTTGCGGGCGTCTCCTCCGCTGAAGCGGAGCATGGCAGTGGTTTCTTTCAGTTCTATTTTCCGTTCCTTCAGCACGGTGTCCGTGGTGATGGCGCGTTGCAGCAGTTCCAGCAGGTCGTCCTTCTCCAGTGACTTCAGGGTATAGAGCTGGCAGCGGGATAGTAGCGGGCGGATGACCTCGAACGAAGGGTTCTCCGTGGTGGCGCCTATCAGCGTCACGGTGCCTTGCTCCACGGCTCCCAACAGCGAGTCTTGCTGCGACTTGCTGAAACGGTGTATCTCGTCGATGAAGAGGATGGGACTGGCTTGCGAGAAGAAGCGGTTGCTCTTGGCACGCTCTATCACGTCGCGTACATCCTTCACACCGCTGGTCACGGCACTAAGTGTATAGAAAGGGGTTTCCAGCTTGTTGGCGATAATCTGTGCCAGGGTTGTCTTTCCCACTCCCGGAGGGCCCCATAAGATAAACGAAGAGATACGTCCTGCATCAATCATCTTACGCAGCACTGCACCCGGTCCCACTAAATGTTTCTGACCGATATATTCATCTAATGTTCTTGGTCTAAGCCGTTCTGCTAATGGTTGCATAGTATGTAACTCTTAAAAAATCATTAATATCATGAAGCGTATACCGCCCTTCTTCACTCCCGGTATATCCGTATAGGTCAGTCGGCGTACATATTCTATGTGGAGCAGCTTGAAGATATTGTAGATACCTACACTGGCTTCCACATAGGGAGTCTTGCCCATGACGTGGCTGGTGGGTACACCGTCGCGCATGGGGAAGAGGAACAAGTCGGGATTGTTGCTCTTGTATGGGTTGTTCTTGTCCGTCAGCGTGCCCCACAGACCACGGATGCGGAACATCTCGCGCCACTTCAGCTTCTTGATGAGCGGGATGCGGTTGAAGAGTTTTCCGTTCATGTCGTAGCTTAGGTTGAGGGAGGCGTAACGGTCGTTCAGGAACTCCATGTTGTTGATGAGGTTGAAGGACTCGTTGTTCTGCGTAATGTACGAGAGGTTCGCCATCGGTAGGTTCAGCAGGGGGAAGGGAACGGTGTTCCATTGCGCACCGGCACGTGCCGTTACGTCCAGCTTGCCCCACGAGCCGAGCCAGAAGCGCTTCCGGATGCTGGCTTCCGTCAAGTTGAAGTTGTACTCTCCACCCAGCACGCCCTTGAATCCGGCGGTGTGGGAGAGGGTGAAGGTGGGCGCATCCAACGATACGGGCACGCGGCGCTGTTTGGTGTTGACGAAGGTTTCACCAGGAGCGTAACGCAGGGTCACACCCAGCTCGGTAGTGGTGATGTCGTGCACCAGCGTATTCTTTTCATCCCACTGTCCGGGTGTTTCTCCGTTGTTCTTCCAGTATTGCAGTTGCCCCGCAGGCTGGTCGTTGCGGTGGCGTGCCATGGCCTGTACGGAGAAGCCGGTATTGGTCTCCAGCTCGTAGGTCAGCGTGGCGTCGCGCATGTAGGACATTTGGTCTACCGTAGTCCATTTCCAACCGACAAACAAGTTGTCCTTGTCCGTGGCGAGGTACTTGTCCATGGGAGACATCACGTCGTAGGTGTACTTGAAGGCGATGTAGTGCTTCGGGAACTCCCACAATACGTATTCGCGTTTGTTGAAGGAATAGGCCACCTGCCCGGAGTAGAACCATTTCTTGTCCTTGGTTCCGTAGGCACCGTAACCGCTTAGGCTCCAATGCGGGTCGAGGTTACCGGTCGTCATGCCGCTCAGACGGAAGCGCGTGCCGTTGACGTAGTTGCTGGTTATCATTGTATTGATAGGGCCGAAGTCGAACTTGCTGGGATGGTTCTTGCTGCCCGTCTCCACGAAGTTCTCAATCAAGGCTTTCGCCCCGAAGATGACGTACTTGAAGCCGGGAATCTGTTCGATGCGGTTCATGAATACGTCCATCGTGCTCTCCTTCTTGGTGAGGGGCACTTGGCGCACTTTCGCCCAATACTCGTCGCTCTTGGCAAGCATGTTCGCCTCCTTGATGACATTTCCTTTCAGGCGGAAGAGGCGGGGTTCTATCTCCGTGAACTGATAGTCGCTGTATTTGGTGGTCCGTTGCACTTCCAGGCCTTGGATGCCTTTCACAAAGTGCAGTTCCACGGTCATGTCATCATCGGTCAGCACCCAGTTTCCGTCGGGCAGTTGTTCGAACTGCTGCACGATGTCGAGGTTTTCCACGAAGTTGACACCCGTCTTCTTGGGCAGGTTCATGGTACATTTCTTCACGGCATAGGTGGAGTCCTTCACCACGTAGAGGTGCCCCGTGAAACCGAAGTCCTGCGGGTTCTGGGGAACGAAGGTGAGGTGCACGCACTCCTGCCTATCCACCATGAGCGTGTCCATCAAGTAGTATTTGTAGAAGCTGATGGCTCCGCGGCCGATGGGGCTGACGAAGCGGCGTTGCAGCAGGCGGATGTCGTCGTCATAGATGTTGATGTCGGAAAATACGTCCGTAAGGATGGTCCCCAGCATGTCTCCGGTGTTGAAGAACTCTTCGATACCGGTGGAGTTCATACCTTCGATGATGGTCTTTTCGCTTTTGGGGCTTTTACGGAAAATGGTCTTGCTGGCCGTCTCCTTGATGGAGATGGGTAGAATCATTTTGTTGGTCTTGGGTGATACCTCCACCTGGTCTTTGAAGAAGGAGAATTTCTTGTAGATGCCTTTTTCCATTTTGTCAGGGTGACGTCGTTGAGCGACATCTTCATCTTTTCGTACTTCTGGTACTGGTAGTAGTCGTTCTCTTCCAGTTTCAGCGCCTTCTTGTTCTCGATGACCTTCTTCATGAACTCCACGGCGGGGTTGTTCTTGCGGGAATATTTCTCCTTTTGGGGCTTCACCACGACCTCGGAGAGCATGATGTCATCCGATTGCAGTTTGACGTTCAGCACCCGGGTGCCGGGTTTCAGTTTTACTTTCTTGGTGATATAGCCTACGGCGGAGAACGTCAGCTCATCCCAGCCTTTGCGGGTTTCCACCTGGTATTCACCGTTTGCGTTGGAGATGCCGCCTACACCTTTCCCTTCATACTGTACGGTGATGTACATCAGCGGTTCGTTCGTGAGGGAGTCTGTGATGACACCCTTTATCTGGGCGGATGCGCTGATGGAGACGAACAGTGACAGCAGGAAAAGGGCGTAAATTGTATATCTTTGCTTCATAAGTTACAGATAATTCGGGCGCAAAGTTAACAAATTAAGGTTAATCAAGAAGCAAATATAGACTAAAGAAACGGGAGATATGGTTAAATGAACGTGAAAGTCGTATGTCTTGTTTACCGGATACAGATAAAAAACGTACAGAAGCCTTATAGAAAAGTTGCCGGATATAAAGGATAAAGTTGCACAACGTATGGATAAAGTTCTATCCCAAGCCTTGGGATAGAAAGACCCAAGCTTGGGATAAGCGTCCGTAGGTTTGGGATAGACGTTTGCAAGCTTGGGATAGAGTTTATGGAGGATTATGAATTGTTGCCGTTCAGTAGTGTCTGTACGATGCGTTCCGCCGTTCGTCCGTCCCAGCGGTCGGGCAGGGTGGTGTGCTTCCATTCTCCGTGCAGCAGCTTGTCGAGCGAGGCGGAGAGAGCGAAGGAATTTTCGCCTACCAGCTCGTTGGTACCGATGCGCCAGGTTTCGGGATGCTCGGCATAGGTATTGAGGGTGATGCAGGGGACGTCGAGGAAGGTAGCTTCTTCGGCGATGTTTCCCGAGTCGGTGACGATGCCCCGTGCCTGGTTGATGAGGAATCCGAAGTGCAGGTAACTCTGCGGAGGCAGGATGTGCAGGTTGGGAGCATTCACTTCCAGCGACTTCACCGCCTTTTGCACGTAGGGGTGTAGCGGGGCGACGATAGGCATGCCGCCGGCCTTCTCGATGACGGTCTGGAGCAGGGAGTGCAGTACGGCTTTCTTCTCCAGCAGGTCGCGGCGGTTGAGGGTGAGCAGCAGGTAGTTCCCTTTCCGCAGGCCGAGGCTGGAGAACCACATGGGCTGCACCAGGCGGTGGCGGTTGAAACGGATGGTGTCAATCAGTATGTTGCCCACGTAGTGGATATATTCGGGTATCATGCCCTCCTGGTTGAGGTTGCGGTTGGCCACCATGCCGGCGGTGAAGAGATAGTCGGAAATGGCGTCCACGATGGTGCGGTTCACCTCGCGGGGCATGTTCATGTCGAAAGAGCGTGTGCCGGCTATGACGTGCGCCACCTTCAGTCCGCGCTTCTTGGCGACGATGGAGCAGCTCATAGTGGCGGTCATGTCATCTACCACCAGTACGACTTGTGCCGGATGCCCGTCCAACTCCCGCTCGAAGGCGAGCATGATGGAGGCTGCCACCTGCGAATGGTTGTGTCCGGTGACACCGAGGTAGGCATCCGGTTTCCTCATGGAAAGGTCGGAGAAGAGCGAGGCATCCAGGCTGGTGTCATCCTGCGGACCGGTGTAGACGATGCGGTAGGAGATGTTCTTTCCTGCCTCTCTGGCGGCGTCGATGGCGCGGCAGATGGGGGCTATTTTCATGAAGTTGGGGCGTGCGCCCGATACGATTGTTATTCTCATTGTCGTAGTTGGTGAAAAATGATACGACAAAAATACGTTTTCTTAGGGAAATTATTTGTTACTTTGCCTATTATTTTGAGTACTTCTTGAAAATAGCAGTGTTTTAATTATTCATTCTTAATTTCAGTATGACAATGCCAACATTTGTTCAGATACTCGATTTCATTGGCACATTTGCCTTTGCCATCAGTGGCATACGCCTGGCCTCGGCCAAGCGGTTCGACTGGTTTGGAGCGTATGTGGTGGGTTTTGTGACGGCCATTGGCGGCGGTACGATACGCGACCTGTTGCTGGACGTCACCCCGGGCTGGATGACGGATCCCATTTACTTGATTTGTACCGGACTGGCCTTGTTGTGGGTCATCCTCTTCGGTAAACATCTCATCCATCTGCACAATACGTTCTTCATATTCGACAGTATCGGCCTGGCACTGTTCACGGTGGTCGGCGTGGGCAAGAGCATCGCGCTGGGCTATCCCTTCTGGGTGGCCATCATTATGGGCAGCATCACCGGGGCTGCGGGAGGTGTGATACGTGACGTATTCATTAACGAAATTCCGCTGATATTCCGGAAGGAGATTTATGCGATGGCTTGTGTGGTGGGAGGAACCTTCTACTGGATGTGCCATCTTCTGGGGATGGAGTCTTTCGTGTGTCAGATTGTGGGCGGTGTGACGGTGTTCGTTACCCGCATACTGGCGGTGAAGTATAGGATTTGCCTGCCTATCCTTTCGGGCAATGAAGAGGAGCAGGAAGGGTAGTCCGTTATCTGCTGTCTGAGAATCTCAGGGATTTTCCGGTGAAATTCCGGGCAATGTGCAAAAGAACTTCAGGTGTTAAAAATAAGATTCCCCGGCATTTGGAACCGAAATGTCGGGGAATCTTTCATATTCCTCGTTCCCCTGATAAGGGGGAAAGAGGATGGGATTGCTAAGGGGATAAAACAAGGTTAGAACAATGCATCCTTCGTGTTGAAAAGTTTGCGTTCGTTCAGTTTCACTACCTTGCCGAATTTTTCCAGTCGCTTCAGGTCAATGTTCTTTGGGTTGCCCATGATGGAAATGCAGTAAGGTTTGTCTTTGATGTTCTCTTCGTAGAATTTCACGATGTCATCAAAGGTCAGTGCATCTACTTTCGGTAGGTTTTCCTTTGCTGGGTCGTCTGTGTAGCCTCTGTAGCCCAAGTCTACCAGTTCCATGGCTTTGTTGCGGAAGCTGGGGTGACTGGTCAGCATGGCTTGGCGGAGGTAGCTCTTGATGTTGTCGATACGTTCCGGATTTTTCGGCATGTCGTTGACGAGACCCATCAGTACGTCCAATGCATCGTTTGCCTTGTCGTTCTGGGTACCGATGTAGCCGCGCAGATAGCTTGCTTTTCCGGCTATGCCTTGCGTGCCGACGAATGCGTAGGCTGTATAGGCCATGGAGCGTTTTTCGCGGATTTCGTTCAGAACGATGCCGGTGAAGTCAAGACCGAAGTATTGGTTGAATGCGCTACGCAGCACGTCGTCCTTTTTGTCAGCCTTCTGCATCGGGATGTAGAGGTGGATTTGGGCTTGTTCTGCATCGTTGTTAGGCAGGAAGTAGACGGTGTTTTCGGTCACCGGCATCATGTCCTTTGCCTGTGGGGAGTTGGACGGGCGTTCGTTGGCCACCAATGGGAGGTTCTTGCTCAGGATATCGTATACTTGGTCGAAGGGGAGTGTTCCGGTGAAGAACACCTTTGCCTCGTAGTTGGAGGCGCGGTTGATGTCGCCCGTCAGTTCTGAAATCTGTAATTCGTAAATCTCCTTGTCGGTCAGTTCCTTGATGTAGTCTGATTTCTCTCCGTAGAGCATGTACTGCCGCAGTGCTTCGTTCAGGATGCTGACGTTGTCTTTGCGCTGCTGGCGCATACCCATTGCCGAACCTTTCAGACGTGCCAGTTGCTTTTCGTCCAGTTTTGGCATCAAAATCTGGCGTGAAAGTAGCTGGCAGGCTTGCGGCAGGGTGGCTTCGTAGCCCTCCATGATGATGTAGAGGTTGTCATCATCGGCTGTCACGTGGCAGGTTGCGTTCAGCTTGCTGAGTTCTTCTTTCAACTCTTGCGGTTCGTAGGCCCCCATGATGCCTGCGTTGTTCATCAACTGGGCGGCATAGCCAAGTTTTGGGAATTCGCGTTCACCGGCTCCGTATTGTACAACCAACTGGAATACGTTATTCTCCTTGTTGGGTGTGTAGTACATCTTTGAACGGTCGTTCAGTTGCTTGATTTGCACTTCGCCGTAGTCTGCGAATTTCTCCTCCATCTGTCCGATGGGCAGGTTTTTGAATTGTGTTGCATAGAGCGATTCTTTTCCTATCGGAGGTTCTACGGGTTTGTAACCCGGCTTCTCAATCTTGGCGTTCTTGTCAGGCTTTCCTTTTTCGATATATAGGGCCAGGTAATTGTCTGACAGATATTTCTTGGCTACTCGCTTGATGTCGTCAGTGGTGATGGCCATAATCTTGTCCTTGTAATTGAGTATGTTGCCCAAGTCCTGCTCGTTGTAGAAGGCGTTCATCAGTATCATGGCCTTGTCCTCGTTCGACTCCATTTCCAGGTCGAACTGGCGGCATTTCTCGGCTTTGATGGCATCAATTTTCCAGTCCTCGAATTCTCCGTTGGCGATTTGCTGGATGGCTTTCAAGGCTTTCTTTTCGGCGCTCTTGGTCGACTCGAAACGGCGCTGGTTTTCGTCGTAGAGGGGAATGGCCGCTAGCGCGTCCTTGTTCGCGGAAAGTACGGGTGTAGGCTCCGGCGCTGGTCAGTTCACCGTCCAGTACCAGCTTGTCCATAGTTCCGGTCTGACTGTTGTTGTTCAGCAGTGCCAGAGCGATGTCCAGAGCGTCTTCGTCGGGATGTCCGGCAGGTACTCCATTGAATACCATTGCCACTTGCGGGTAGAATCCTACTTTAGCCGAATACTGTTTGCGGCCCTTTATTTCGAGGTTCTGGTAGACCTTGCGCTCGGGTGCGGGCTTAGCAGCCAGACGTCCAAAGGCGGCATTGATGCGTCCGCTGATTTGTTGGGCTTTGATGTTTCCTACGAGTACCAGTACCATGTTTTCGGGGACATACCATTGTTCGTAAAATTCAATCAGCTTGCTCAGGCGGGGATTCTTCAGATGTTCGGGCAGGCCGATGATGGAACGGGAGTAAGGATGTCCCTCAAAAGCTTTCTCCATCACGAACTGGTTCTGTGCGTCCCTGGTCATCTTGTGAACGGTTATATTCTTCGTACACGTTTTCCAGCTCCGACTGGAAGGAACGGAATACGGGATGCAGGAAACGTTGTGAGGAGATTTCCAGCCATTTGTTTATCTGATAGGCAGGGAAGGAGCTGTGATAGAAGGTCCAGTCATAGTAGGTGCCTGCATTCACCCCTTTGGCACCCATGCTTTCCATCAGGTTGGAGTATTCGTTGGGAAGTCCCAATTTTCCAGCTTTGACGGTCAGCTCATTGATTTCCTTGCTGATGGCTTCTTTTTTTGCCGGGTCGGCTTCTTCGGCCATCTGGTCGTACTTGGCGATGATTTCCTTGTAGATCGGTTCTTCTTCCGTCCAGTTCAGCGCGCCTATCTTGTCTGTTCCTTTAAACATGACGTGCTCCAGGTAGTGTGCAAGTCCCGTGTACTCTTCGGGGTCGTTGATGGAACCGGCACGTACGCCTACCAGTCCGAACACGTCCGATTTGGATTCATCTTCCCATATATATACGGAAAGACCGTTCTTCAGCTTGAACGCCTTCAGTCCTTGTCCGAAGGAGGGCAGGGAAATGATGAGGGCAGCCAGCAGAAGAAGTGACTTAAATTGAAATGATTTCATAAAATAAAGTGTTTTTATGTAATAAAAGTGTTTTCCTATATGTAGGCAAAGCTATAAAAAAATCACGTAACATTTACGAAATCTTCGGAAAAATGATGGTTTTCAGTATATAATATCACCCGTAAACTATCAGAGAGGGGGTGTAAACTGTCAAATGATAGTTTTCAACCCTAATAAAAACCGTATTCCGTCCCCCGGGGCTTCAAATCTTCCTTATACTTGCAATCGTAAAACCTAAACCATTATTAACTATTTAAAAATTGAGCAAAGTATGAATACTTACAGTTTTAGAAAAGATTTGCTTGCAGTGCAAGAAGAACTGCTTCGCTTTGCATACAAGTTGACAGCCGACCGGGAAGAAGCGAATGATTTGTTGCAAGAGACATCTCTCAAGGCTTTGGATAACGAAGACAAATTTGAACCCGACACCAATTTCAGAGGTTGGATGTATACCATTATGCGCAACATCTTTATCAATAATTACCGGAAAATAGTTCGCGAACAGACTTTTGTGGACCAGACGGACAATCAGTATCACCTCAGCATGCCCCAGGACTCTGGTTTTGCCAGTACCGAGGGTGCCTACGACCTGAAAGAAATGCATCGCATCGTCAATGCCCTTCCACGCGACTATAAAGTCCCTTTCTCCATGCATGTGTCCGGTTTCAAGTACCGCGAGATTGCCGAACGCCTCGGCCTTCCGCTCGGAACGGTGAAAAGCCGCATCTTCTTTACGCGCCAGAAGTTGCAGGATGAATTGAAAGATTTCATCTGATAATAATTTGATAGTAGCAATATGATATATAACATATTGTCAGTGATGAATTTTTAAGGGTTATTCTTGACTATATGTCAGAATAATCCTTTATATTTGTATATGTTAAGTTAACCGAAGGAAAAAATCTCTTATTACTGACTATGATGAAAAAGGAAATTAAATTCAGTCTTGTTTACCGGGACATGTGGCAGTCGTCCGGTAAGTATCAACCCCGGGTAGACCAGTTGGTACGCATTGCTCCGTTGATAGTTGAAATGGGCTGTTTTGCACGCGTTGAAACAAACGGAGGAGCTTTTGAGCAGGTAAACCTTCTGTACGGCGAAAATCCCAACAAGGCTGTACGCGCCTTTACCGCACTTTTCAGAGAAGCAGGCATACAGACGCATATGCTCGACCGCGGGCTGAATGCACTGCGCATGTATCCTGTTCCGGCGGATGTACGCCGATTGATGTACAAAGTGAAGCATGCCCAAGGCGTGGACATCACCCGTATCTTCTGCGGACTGAACGAGACGCGGAATATAATTCCCTCCATCAAGTATGCTCTGGAAGCCGGCATGATACCGCAGGCCACACTTTGTATCACCTATTCTCCCGTCCATACGGTAGAGTACTACGCCGGCATTGCCGACCAGCTGATTGAAGCCGGGGCACCCGAAATCTGTCTGAAGGATATGGCAGGTATCGGCCGTCCGGGGATGCTGGGAGAGCTGACGAAGGCTATCAAGGAGAAACATCCCGAGGTGCTGATACAGTATCACGGGCATAGTGGTCCCGGACTTTCCATGGCTTCCATTCTCGAAGTCTGCGAGAACGGTGCCGACATCATTGATGTGGCGATGGAGCCCATGTCGTGGGGCAAAGTCCATCCCGACGTTATTTCCGTACAGGCCATGCTGAAGGATAAAGGATTCCAAGTACCCGATATAAATATGAAGGCTTACATGAAGGCGCGTGCCATGACGCAGGAATTCATTGACGATTTCCTGGGTTACTTTATGGACCCCACCAACAAGCACATGTCTTCACTTTTGTTGAAGTGCGGCCTGCCAGGCGGTATGATGGGCTCCATGATGGCCGATTTGAAAGGCGTGCATTCCGGCATCAACATGATACTGCGAAGCAGGAACGAGCCGGAACTCAGTTTGGACGACCTGCTTGTGATGCTTTTCGACGAAGTGGAATATGTATGGCCCAAGCTGGGCTATCCTCCTTTGGTGACTCCTTTCAGCCAGTATGTGAAGAACGTGGCACTGATGAACGTTATGCAGCAGGTGAAGGGAGAAGAGCGCTGGACGATGATAGACAACCACACCTGGGATATGATTCTTGGCAAGAGTGGACGTCTCCCCGGTATTTTGGCACCCGAGATTGTGGAGCTTGCCAAGTCCAAAGGCTTTGAGTTTGTGGATACCGACCCGCAGTTGAACTATCCGGATGCCTTGGATACATATCGCAAAGAGATGGACGAAAACGGTTGGGAGTATGGTGACGATGACGAGGAACTCTTCGAACTCGCCATGCACGACCGACAGTATCGCGATTATAAGTCAGGCGTTGCCAAGAAACGTTTTGAAGATGACCTGCAGCGTGCCAAGGATGCCGCCATGGCCAAGAGCGGATATTCGGAAGAGGAAATCAAGAAGCTGAAGCGTGCCAAGGCAGACCCGATAATCGCGCCTTCCAAAGGGCAAGTGCTTTGGGAGGTTTCCGTCGAAGGTCCTTCTTCTGCTCCTTTCATCGGACGCAAGTACCAGCATGATGAGGTGTTCTGCTACCTCTCTACGCCGTGGGGCGAATACGAGAAGATATGGACCGGATTTACCGGACGTGTGGTGGAAGTTTGTGCCAAGCAAGGAGATGTGGTCAATAAAGGCGATGTGATAGCCTATATCCAGCGGAGTGACATTTTTGCATAAATGAGAACTTGAAAAGTGGAATTTCACTGAAAGTGATAATGTAGTAGGGTGATAATGCGGTAGTTATCACCCTACAGTCTTTCAGTCATCCTTTATCGTCCAGCCATTTCTTGATGGTTTCCTTCAGCACTTCTTGGGTGAAGGGTTTGGTAGAAGTCGTTGCAACCTGCTTTTAGGGCAGCTTGCTTGTCGTGTTCGTAGGCATAGGCTGTAAGGGCGATGATGGGGATGTCCGGTGCCAGTTCACGGATGATGCGTGTGGCGTCGATTCCGTCAAGGTTGGGCATTTTCATGTCCATCAGGATGAGGTCGGGGTGGACTTCTTCGAACATAGTTACGGCTTCCATGCCGTCTTTGGCATGTTTCAGCCGATAGAGACGGCCTAAAATGGCGTTAATTAGGATAAAATTGCTTTCTGTATCTTCGGCAATCAGGAGGGTCTTGGAAGGAGGGGTAGGGAGTGCTCCGGCCTCTTCATTCTTCGGGGAAGCTCCGGGGGCTGTATTTCTGCTCCTCTGCTCTGTGGAGTGTGCCTCTGCTGTCGCCTCCCGGTTGTTCTCTTCTTTCTTTTCCGCCTCTGTTTTGCTGGCGGCTTCCAGTGGGAGGACAAAAGTAAATGTGGTGCCTTTACCCACCTCCGAAGTGACGGATATGTTACCCCCCAGGCGTTCGATGATAGTCTTGCAGATGGAAAGTCCCAATCCGGTGCCTTGGGCAAAGTTGTTCACCTTGACGAAACGTTCGAATACCCGGTCCACCTTATCCGGTGCAATGCCCATACCCGTATCGGTGACGTGGAATGCTACATACTTGCCTTCCTGGTGATACCCGTAACTGATGTGCCCGGCGGTGGTGAACTTGAAGGCATTGCCTATCAGATTGGAAATGACCTGGAAAATCCGGTTCTTGTCTCCGTCAATCACGATATTCTCGTCAGAGGGTTCGTATATCAGCTCCACTCCTTTGGGACAGCGGAAAATATGTGCGTCGTGTATCTCCTTGCAGAGTGGATGGAGACGTACGGGCGTGATGGTGAACTCCACGATACCCGATTCGATTTTTGATAAGTCGAGGATTTCGTTAATGAGCTGGAGCAGGCGTTCATTGTTCGATTCCACTATTTCGTAATAGCCTAGCCGTTCTTCCTCGTTGGTGCTTTCGGCAATGATGCGCGAGAAGCCTACAATGGCATTGAGCGGTGTGCGTATCTCGTGGCTCATGTTGGCGAGAAAGGCGGATTTGAGCCGGTCGGAAGTCTCGGCTTTCTCCTTGGCTACGAGCAGTTCCCGTTTCATCTGTTCCATTTCCGTGATGTCCCATTCGATGTTCAGCAGGATGGGGGAGAAGTCGTTGCTTTCAATCTTCATCTTCCGTTTGTCCAGATAGATGGGATTTCCGTTTCCGTCGCGTTCTTCCGCAATCCAGTGCATCTCTTTGCCGGTTCTGGCTATTTCGATGTCTTGCGCCCTCTTTTCCTGAGCAGTCTCCAGAGGATAAAAATCGAAGTCGTCCTTTCCCAATGCCTCTTGTATGGGGATTTCGCGGTTATACGATTCGCGGTTGCGGTAGAGGTACTTGAAGTTGTTGTTGATGTCCTTCACAACAATGCCTGCCGGGAGGTTTTCGATGATTTTGTCCAAAATCTGGTTGAACTGTTTGATTTGCTGCTCATGCCGGATGCGTGTCGATACGTCTCTTCCGAATGTCCAGATGGTTCCTTCCCTTTGTCGCTTGTCACCCAATAAGCGTTTCCTTCAATGGCGAGTACTTCCGGACGCTTGGGCAGCGGATGGTAGACGATGTATCCGTGGTTCGTCTCTCCACGTTTGACACGGTTGGCAAACTCTTTCCAGGATGTTTCATCCCTGCCGTATGAGGGCAGGTCGTATATCTTCATCCGGGTGATGTCTTGGCCATTACCGATGCCATGCCGTTCCTTGAAGCAACGGTTGCAGAATATCAGCGTGCCGTCTTCGTGTGCCGAATAAATGTCCTCGGTGGAGTTGTTGATGGCATGTGTCAGCAGATTGATGTCGTTGCGCCGTTTCTGTATGTCGGTAATGTTCTGTATGTATCCTTCTATAGTGACATTCCCGTCTTTCTGCCGTTCGCGGGCAAACGCTTTGAGGCGGATATAGAAAATGTTTCCTTTGAGGAAGATGCGGTAGTCCACGCTGTTTTCCATCTTGCCTTTCAGATTCTCTTTCATCCAGCCGGTAAAGCTTTTCCGGTCTTCAGGAAGGATGAGTTCCAGATAATTGTCCATATTGATGTGCTGCACCTCTTCCGAACACATGATGCCCGTATGGCCTGCATAACAGAATATGCGGGTCTGGGTATCGTATTGCCAGTTTCCGATGAGGGCGGCCTTTTGTATTTCGTTGAGCTCGTGGTTTTTCTTTTCGAGTTCCAGTTTGCGCTGGCTGCGTTCTGTGATGTCGCGGTACTGGCAGAGGACCATGCCGTCGTACGGGTACATGATGCATTTAAAGTAATAGGTAGTGTGACCCAGTGTCATTTCGTAATTATGGACTGAACGTACCTTTTGCGTCAGTACCTTCTTGAACTCCGGATATACTTGGTAGTAAGTGGACGGCGGTATCAGTTGGAACAGATTCTTGCCCAGCAGCTTTTCTTCCTTCATGAACCAAAGGTTTACATTGTGCACTGCGATGTCCATGCAAATGCCGTCCCGGTTCAGAAGGAGCATGGTATCTGACGTCAGCTTCAACAGTCTCTCGGCGCTTTCAGCTTGTTTCAAAATGTTTTTCATTCTTACAGTATTAGTTTCATGCCCTTCTGGCCTTCTCCCATGCGCCGCTTGCATTGCCTGTGCGCTTGTGCAGGTAGTTGAATCCTCGTATGACGTTGACGTTCATGAAGAGGAAATAGTAGGGGATGAAAAGTATCTTGTTTTTTATATGCTTCATTGAAAGGTAGTACCCCCAACTTCCCATGAGGTAGAAAAGAGCTTGTAACAGCCAGATGATGGCATACAGTAATGGCGTGCTTGTCGTAAAGATGAGAATTGTGTTGAGGGGAAGCAATAGGAACAATAGGATAGGAGTGAGCGACCAGCGCAGCACCCGGTGGGAAATATATTGGAAACAGAATGTGCCGTAACGGAATGGGTTGAGCAGCGGACGCAGCCGCCAGATGGATTGCAAGCCCCCGGCAGCGATGCGCACCTTGCGCTTTCTTCTTCGCGCATGTCTGCCGAGCCGCTTTCTACGGCATAGGCATTGGCACAATAGGCAATGGTGTGTCCCTGCATAACGATGCGCAGGAGAGTATGAAGTCGTCGAGCAGCGTATCTGTCTGCATTTCCTCGAACAGCTCGCGGCGCACGGCAAACAGTTCACCCGCTGCGCCTACTGCCGAATAGAGGCGTGCGTCGAGCGCTTTGAGGGTGGATTCGTATTTCCAGTATAGCCCTTCTCCCCGAGGCAGCATTGTCCTTGCTTTGCACGGCGATACGTTTTCGCCTGCCACGCATCCCACTTTAGGGTCGGTGAAGGCGTGCACTATCTCCCGCAGGGCTTCGCGGTTGAGGTGAGTATTGGCATCGGTGAACACGACAAGGGGCGTTTCTACGAAATGTATACCGCGGTTCAGGGCGGCTGTCTTGCCTTGGCGTTGGGGTTGGTGGAGGACGATGGCTTGCGGCCAGTGGGAGAGGCGTTCGTTGGTATGGTCGTTGCTGCCGTCGGTCACCCAGAGGATGCGTAGCTTGTCGGCGGGATAATCCAGCTCCAGGCAGTTGTGCATTTTTCATCCACTACATCTTCTTCGTTGTAGGCGGCGATAAATAGCGTCAATGGGGTAAAGCATCGTCGGCAGGCATCGGACGGGGCGCAGGCTTACGGAAACATTCTTTTATCTTGACCAGGATATATAATAGTATACCATATCCTATATAAGTATAGAACACTATGAATAAACTTATCCAGAAGAGTACTTCAAGGGCTTTCATGTATCCGCTCGTTTGCTTCCTTTTTGATAAAAAGAAATGTGATTGCCAAAAGTATGGATAATCTTTTACCGATGCAAGAAAAAAAGAAAAATAAAATGTTTGTTTCTCAAGGTGTTCCGATGTTATAAGGAAGTGGGCTTCCTATAGAGGTGAGCTTGAATAACCTTGTGAGTGAGAGGCGATTAAAGGCTTTCAATCATCATTCTCCATAGGAAAGGGATGGGCAGGTAGGCAGGGCGTTACTCAAAACGCTTCTGTCATATTGAAGTAAAACAACATCTGGTTGTTTACCGTGTTTTGCCTAAATCCAGGCGGACGTTCATGCGTGGCTGTACCTCAATGCGTAGACCTACACCATAGTTGGGCAGTACACCCTCTATCTTGCCGGGAGTGGGGCCCATGAAGCCGCAGCCGGTCCAGGCTACAAAACCTATGTGGTTGAGCATCCGCTTCACCCAAGTGCTGCGGTCGGTATTGAGCATCTGTCTGTACTCTGCCATGACCACATGCGAGGACTTGTCGCGATATTGCCCCATGTAGTAGCCGCGCAGGTCGAAAGGCGTTCCGGTGAGGGCATATTGCGTCAGAGGGACGTCACCGAACACGTTCTTGGTCTGTGCCGTCCACGCGAGCACCCTGCGCTTGCCCAGTGACTTGTATTGGCGGTAGTCTATCTCTAGGCGGTAGAAGGTCTGGTCGCTGCCGATGAACTTGGCGTACATCATGCCGCGGAAATCCAGATACATACCACGGTAGGCGTTGGCAGGGACGTCACGGCTGTCGTATGTCAGCAGGAAACCGAGGCCGGAGTTGAAGTTGTTATAGCCATTAGCCGTACCGCCTGCCTCTTTGTACGAGGGTTCGTCCACCAAGAACTTGCCGGGCTCCGTCAAGTGGTCGTAATTGATGTCGATTTGAGGTCCGGCAAAGATATTGCTGTTGCCCAGTCGGAAAAGGAACCAGGGGTTGATTTGCACGCCGCTGTACCGGTATTTGCTGGTACTGTCGCTTCGTACATAATCTTTATTGGTATTATAGCCGATGCCGTAAAAGTTTTCTTCCGTATTTTTATAGCTGAACTTTCCGAAGATACGGAAACGGTCGCCCTTAAAGAAGAGTTGCGGTTTGGAGAAGAGATTGATGCCACCGTTGAACATGAAGGCGATGGCCATGGGCACTACGGAGCGCAGCTGCGTGGTGTCGCTGGGGTTCATACGGAAGGTCATTAGGGCGCTTCCTCCCAGCACGGCACCGAAGTCGGGGTGTAGCTGGGTCCGCCCAGAATATTGTAATGCAGATTCCGACGCGCTACCTTTGCTTGCGTAGTTCTTTTTGGTCAGTGCAGGAACGCTGTCGTTTGTGGCGGCCGCAGTCTGTTCCTGGGCATAAAAGGTGGTGGCGAACAGCACCAGTGCGATAATGCTTAGTATATATCTTTTCATGTCGTACGAAATGTGGGTGCAAAGGAAACTATTTTATCCCGAATAGTTTTCACTGTAATAGATAATAAATCTAAAGATGTCACTAAAATTATCAAAAAAGACATTACTTTTGTCTGCTTCACGAAGCAAGACATCAATAACTAAAAACACATAATCTGAATGAAGAAACGATTTTTATCTGTAATTGTTCTGAGTGCCGCACTGTTCTCTGTGCAGGCACAAGAGGGAAAAGGGGGTATCAGCCCCGAAATGCTTGGACAAATCAAGCAAAGTTATCAAGGCACGGCTGCCGACAAGGCGCTCCGCAATGCCATAGGCAATAATGACATCCGTAAACTGGCACTCAACCAGGAGAATATGCAGGGCATGGATACCCACTTCTCCATCAAGGTAGAATCCAAAGGCATCACCGACCAGAAGTCGTCTGGCCGCTGCTGGCTGTTTACGGGGCTGAATGTGATGCGTGCCAAGACTCTTGCCGAATACGGTTTCCAGTCTTTCGAGTTCTCCGAAGTCTATCCCTTCTTCTGGGACCAGTTGGAGAAGGCAAACCTCTTCTTGCAAGGCATCATCGACACCTCCAAGAGTCCCCTGACTGATAAGACCGTAGAATGGCTCTTCCAGCATCCGCTGAGCGATGGGGGTACCTTTACCGGTGTGGCCGACATTGTTTCCAAATACGGCCTTGTTCCCAAAGATGCCATGCCCGAAACAAACAGCAGTGAAAATACCTCCCGCATGGCCAACCTCATCTCTCTGAAGCTGAAAGAGTATGGTCTGCAACTGCGTGACATGGCTGCCGCCGGTGCCAAGCCCGAAGCTCTGGAGAAGGAGAAAACTACGATGCTCGGAACCATCTACCGCATGCTGGTGCTGAACCTCGGTGTACCTCCCACGGAGTTCGACTATGTCCGCCACGATGCCAAGGGTAATCCTGTGGAGACAGAGCATCACACTCCCATGTCTTTCCTTGAGAAATATGGAGACAAACAACTGCTGACCAACTACGTAATGCTGATGAACGACCCCAGTCGCGAGTATTACAAGTGCTATGAAATAGACTATGACCGCCACCGTTACGACGGCAAGAACTGGACTTATGTCAACCTGCCCGTAGAGGACATCAAAGAGATGGCCATTGCCTCCTTGAAGGACAGCACCATGATGTACTTCTCTTGCGATGTGGGCAAGTTCCTGAACTCCGAACGCGGTCTGCTCGATGTGAAAAACTATGACTACGAATCACTGATGGGCACCACCTTCGGGATGGACAAGAAGCAACGTATCCAGACTTTCTCCAGTGGCTCTTCCCACGCCATGACCTTGATGGCCGTTGACTTGAACAAAGACGGAAAGCCCGTAAAATGGATGGTAGAGAACAGTTGGGGAGCCGCTTCCGGTTATCAGGGACATCTCATCATGACCGACGAGTGGTTCAATGAATACATGTTCCGTCTGGTAGTGGAGACAAAGTATGTTCCCGCCAAAGTGATGGAACTGTTTAAACAAAAGCCCGTCTGCCTGCCGGCATGGGACCCGATGTTCGCTGAAGAAAAGTGATGATAAGGATTAGGGGTTAGGGATTAAGGATTAAGGATTAGTGGGCTGCACTATGATTCCGCAGGGTATTAATCCCTAATTCTTAACCCCTAATCCTTGTTCTCGTGTTCGTTAACGAAAGGGATTACGGAAATTTCTCCGTAATTCCTTTCTTTTTTACTCTTTATTCACGTTCTTTTGCTACTTTGCGGCAAATTAATGAAACCATTATTTTAAATAAACGCATGGCAAATGTAATTAAGTTACGTAAAGGCCTTGACATCAACCTGAAGGCGCTGCTGCCAGGAACTTGTGTCTGTTAAGGAACCGGGATTCTATTCGCTGGTTCCCGATGACTATACAGGCATCACTCGAAAGTGGTGGTCAAAGAGCAGGAATATGTGATGGCCGGGGGACCCTTGTTTATCGACAAGAATCATCCTGAATTGAAATTTGTTTCGCCCGTTAGCGGCGTAGTGACAAGCGTGGAGCGTGGTGCACGCCGCAAGGTGCTGAACATCGTCGTAGAGGCTGCCACTGAGCAAGACTATGAGGAATTCGGCAAGATGGACCCGTCCAAGATGAGCGGCCAGCAAGTAAAAGAAGCTCTTTTGCAAGCAGGTATGTTCGCTTTCATCCGCCAACGTCCGTACGACGTTATCGCTGATCCGACGGTAACTCCGAAAGCTATCTTCATTTCGGCTTTCGACAGCAATCCGCTGGCTCCCGATTTTGAATTCGCGCTGAAGGGAGAAGAAGCAAACTTCCAGACGGGACTCGACGCTTTGTCAAAGATGGCAAAGACGTATCTGGGTATTAGTGTAAAACAAAAGTCTGCTGCTCTTGTGCAGGCAAAGAACGTTACCGTAACAGCTTTTGACGGACCACATCCGGCAGGCAACGTGGGTGTACAGATTAACCACATCTCTCCGGTAGTGAAGAGTGAAACGGTCTGGACCATCAGTGCCGAAGCCGTACTCTTCATCGGACGTCTGATGAATACCGGTCGTGTGGACATGACCCGTACGGTGGCTGTAACGGGTTCCGAAGTGTTGAAACCCGCTTATTGCAAGCTGAAAGTCGGCGCTCTGTTGACGAACGTTTTCAAAGGTAACGTGACTACCGACAAAGACCTCCGCTACATCAGCGGCAACGTGCTGACCGGTAAGAAAGTTTCTCCGAACGGCTTCCTCGGCTCTTTCGACAGCCAATTGACCGTTATTCCCGAAGGAGATGAAATCCATGAAATGTTGGGTTGGATTATGCCGCGTTTCAATCAGTTCAGCGTCAACCGCTCTTACTTCAGCTGGTTGATGGGCAAGAAGGAATATGTGATAGATGCCCGTATCAAGGGTGGTGAACGTCACATGATTATGTCCAACGAATACGACCGCGTATTTCCGATGGACATCTTCCCCGAATACTTGGTGAAAGCAATCATTGCAGGTGACATCGACCGTATGGAGGCTCTGGGCATCTACGAAGTAGCTCCCGAAGACTTCGCTCTCTGCGAATTCGTATGTTCTTCCAAAGTGGAAGTGCAGCGCATCGTACGTGCAGGGCTCGATATGCTTCGTGCCGAAATGGCATAATCGGGGCGTATGGCAAATCGTAAATTGTAAATCGTAAAATCGTAAATATATTAATGAAAGCGTTAAGAAATTATCTCGACAAGATAAAGCCGAACTTTGAGGAAGGCGGCAAATTCCACGCATTTCGTTCGGTGTTTGATGGCTTCGAAACATTCCTGTTCGTGCCCAATGCCACTTCGAAATCGGGAACGCATATTCACGACTCCATTGACAGCAAACGCATCATGTCGATGGTGGTCATTGCGTTAGTACCGGCGCTGCTGTTCGGTATGTATAACGTAGGTTACCAGCATTTCCACGCTACCGGTGCTGCCGGAGGCTTCTGGGAAATGTTCATCTACGGTTTTCTGGCTGTATTGCCAAAAATCATTGTATCTTATGTAGTAGGTCTCGGCATTGAGTTCGTAGTGGCTCAGTGGAAGAAGGAGGAGATTCAGGAAGGCTTCTTGGTTTCCGGTATCTTGATTCCGATGATTGTTCCGGTAGACTGCCCGTTGTGGATTCTGGCGGTGGCTACTGCATTCTCTGTAATTTTTGCTAAGGAAGTATTCGGTGGTACGGGTATGAACGTGTTCAACGTAGCTTTGATTACCCGTGCATTCTTATTCTTCGCCTATCCTACGAAGATGTCCGGTGATGCCGTTTGGGTATCGGGCGACAGTATCTTCGGTCTGGGACAGTCGGTAGATGGTCTGACGGTAGCTACTCCGTTGGGTGCAGCCGCTACCTCGGGCGCCGTTCCGGAGTTCTCCTGGGACATGGTGACCGGCCTTATTCCGGGTTCCATCGGTGAGACAAGCGTTATCGCCATCGCTCTGGGTGCCATTCTGCTGTTGTGGACGGGCATTGCAAGCTGGAAAACGATGTTCTCCGTATTCGTAGGCGGTGCCTTCATGGCATGGGTGTTCAATGCAATCGGTCCCGACACTCCGATGGCACAGATGCCTTGGTACGAACACCTCGTGCTGGGCGGTTTCTGCTTCGGTGCCGTGTTCATGGCTACCGACCCCGTTACATCGGCACGTACAGAGACTGGTAAGTACATCTTCGGATTCCTGATTGGTGCCATGGCTATCATTATCCGTGTGCTCAATCCCGGTTACCCCGAAGGTATGATGCTTGCCATCCTGCTGATGAATATCTTCGCTCCGCTGATTGACTACTGTGTGGTACAGGGTAACATCAGCCGTCGCGAAAAACGTGCAATCAAGTCTAACAATTAAATACCGGAAAGAAATGAATACCAATAGTAATAGTTATACTATCATTTATGCTTCGGTAATGGTTGTTATCGTTGCATTCCTGCTGGCATTCGTAAGTTCTTCCTTGCGCGAGACGCAGAACAAGAATGTGGAACTTGACACGAAGAAGCAGATTCTTGCTGCACTCAACATCAAGGACGTGAAGGATGCCGAAGCTGAATATAATAAATATGTAAAGGGCGATATGCTGATGAACGTTGACGGTACTCTGACAGAGAATACCGGTGCATTTGCTACCGCTTACGAGAAGGAAGCCAAAGAAATAACCGTCTGCACGTATTCGTGGCAGAGGTTGACGGTGAGAAGAAATATGTATTTCCGTTTACGGTGCCGGTCTTTGGGGCGCTATCTGGGGATATGTTGCGCTGAACAGCGACAAGGATACCGTTTATGGTGTTTACTTCTCTCATGCCAGTGAGACTCCGGGTCTGGGTGCCGAAATCGCCAGCACGCATTTCCAGGGAGAGTTCTCCGGCAAGAAAACGTTGGAGAACGGCGAGGTAGTCCTCGGTGTTGTGAAGAACGGCAAGGTAGAGAAACCTGACTATCAGGTGGACGGCATTTCCGGTGGTACCATCACTTCTGTAGGTGTGGATGCCATGTTGAAGGCTTGTCTGAGCAGCTACAAGAACTTTTTAACTAATAATAATGAGGAGGAATAAGAATATGGGACAATTGTTTTCAAAGAAGAATAAAGAAGTATTCTCTACTCCGCTGGGACTGAACAACCCCGTTACCGTGCAGGTATTGGGTATCTGTTCTGCTTTGGCTGTTACTGCCAAACTGGAGCCTGCCATTGTGATGGGGCTTTCAGTGACGGTGATTACAGCATTCTCCAATGTAGTGATTTCACTGCTGCGCAAGACGATACCCAACCGTATCCGTATCATCGTTCAGCTGGTGGTTGTTGCCGCGTTGGTAACTATTGTAAGTGAGATTCTGAAAGCTTTTGCTTACGATGTAAGTGTGCAGCTTTCTGTATATGTAGGTCTGATTATTACCAACTGTATCCTGATGGGACGCTTGGAAGCATTTGCCATGCAGAACGGTCCCTGGGAATCTTTCCTTGACGGTGTGGGTAATGGTTTGGGATATGCCAAGATTCTGGTAATCGTAGCCTTCTTCCGCGAGCTTCTGGGTTCGGGAACGCTGCTCGGTTTCAACATCTTGAACTATGAACCTCTGCAGAAGTTGGGCTATGTGAACAACGGCTTGATGCTGATGCCGCCAATGGCGTTGATTCTCTGCGCTTGCATCATCTGGTATCAGCGTGCACGTCACAAAGAATTGCAGGAAAAGCAGTAATAAATAAATGAAGAATGAAAAATGAAAGAATGAAAAATGGGCTGCTCTGCTGCAGTACAAGTTCTCATTGCTTTAATTCTTTAATTCTTTAATTCTTAATTTATCGAAGAGATATGGAACATTTAATAAGTTTATTCGTCCGCTCTATCTTTGTGGACAACATGATATTCGCGTTCTTCCTCGGTATGTGTTCTTACCTTGCCGTATCGAAGAATGTGAAGACTGCCGTAGGACTGGGTATCGCCGTAACTTTCGTGTTGGTGGTTACGCTTCCGGTCAACTATTTATTGCAGACAAAGGTGCTGGCTGCCAACGCAATCATTGAAGGCGTTGACCTCAGCTTCTTGAGCTTTATTCTTTTCATTGCTGTAATCGCAGCTATCGTTCAGTTGGTGGAAATGATTGTAGAGCGTTTTAGCCCTTCGCTGTATGCTTCACTGGGTATCTTCCTGCCGCTGATTGCTGTAAACTGTGCCATCATGGGTGCTTCTCTTTTCATGCAGCAGCGCATCACGCTGGGTGAGAGCGACCCGAAATTCATCGGTGGCATTGCTGATGCTGTCTCTTATGCGTTGGGCTCCGGTATCGGTTGGTTGCTGGCTATCGTAGGCTTGGCTGCCATCCGTGAGAAAATGGCCTATTCTGACGTTCCGGCTCCACTGAAAGGACTGGGCATCACGTTTATCACTGTAGGTCTGATGGCAATGGCATTTATGTGTTTCTCTGGTTTGAACATCTAAAAGAAAGGAATAAAACAATGGATATGAATATGATATTAGCAAGCATTGGAGTATTCCTCGTGGTTGTCATCCTGCTTGTTGTTATCCTGCTGGTTGCCAAGAATTTCTTGGTGCCTTCGGGTAATGTAAAACTGACTATCAATGGCGACAAGGAACTGGACGTAGCTTCCGGTTCTACATTGCTGAATACGCTGTCTGTAAACGGTGTGTTCCTTTCCTCCGCTTGCGGTGGTAAAGGTTCCTGCGGACAGTGCAAATGCCAGGTAATGGAAGGTGGGGGTGAAATCTTGCCTTCTGAGACTCCGCACTTCAGCCGTAAGCAAATACAAGATCACTGGCGTCTGGGTTGCCAGGTGAAAGTGAAAGGCGATATGGCCATCAAGGTTCCCGAAAGCGTACTGGGCGTAAAAGAGTGGGAGTGCGAGGTTATCTCCAACAAGAATGTGGCTACGTTCATCAAAGAGTTCATCGTTGCATTGCCCAAAGGCGAGCACATGGATTTCGTTCCGGGTTCTTATGCGCAGATTAAGATTCCTAAATATTCGATGGATTATGATAAGGACATCGACAAGAGCCTTATCGGTGATGAGTATCTGCCTGCATGGGAGAAATTCGGTCTGCTGGGCTTGAAGTGCCGCAATGACGAAGAAACCATCCGTGCCTATTCTATGGCCAACTATCCTGCCGAAGGCGACCGCATTATGCTGACGGTACGTATCGCCACGCCTCCGTTCAAGCCGAAAGACCAGGGCCCGGGCTTCATGGATGTAATGCCGGGTATCGCTTCTTCTTATATCTTTACCCTGAAACCGGGTGATAAGGTAACCATGAGTGGCCCTTACGGAGACTTCCATCCGATATTCGACTCCAAGAAGGAGATGATGTGGGTCGGCGGTGGTGCCGGTATGGCTCCGTTGCGTGCACAGATTATGCATATGACGAAGACACTGCACACTACAGATCGCGTGATGAATTACTTCTACGGTGCACGTGCATTGAATGAAGTGTTCTATCTGGAAGACTTCCTGCAGATTGAAAAGGATTTCCCCAACTTCAAGTTCCATCTTGCACTGGACCGTCCCGATCCGGCAGCCGATGCAGCGGGCGTGAAGTACACTCCGGGCTTCGTACACAACGTAATTTACGAGACTTACTTGAAAGACCACGAAGCTCCCGAAGACATCGAATACTACATGTGTGGTCCCGGCCCGATGTCGAAGGCTGTTGAGAAGATGCTCGACGACCTCGGCGTTCCGGCTCAGAACCTGATGTTCGATAACTTTGGCGGATAATCTTCCTTGTCCGTCTTGAGATAAAAAAACTCCGGCTTGTCCTTCAGGGCTTTGCCGGAGTTTTTTGTTCGGGGCATTTCCTCTCTATTGAAAGAAAGTGGAGTGGATTCTTCGTCGCTTTTTCTTTATTCCTTGATATGAATCGGTGCATTTGCCAGAATGGCTGTTACTTCTCCGGTGGTAATTCCTGTTGACACAGACCTCGTATGAACGGTTCTTGGTGAAGGAGAATGCGGTCTTTCAGAGTTTTCATGTTGGATGTTTTATTGAATGTTATTGTTTTCCTCTTCTGTTTCTTCTTGAATGGTGTCTTTGGGCAGCAATCTTGGAGAAATGCGTTTCTTGGGAGTGAGGCTCATGCCTTTCAGCATTTCGGCTTGGCGCACTACGCTGCCGTTACCGTCCGAGAGCTGGTTGAAGGCTTTGTCGTAATCCCTTTGCAGACTGGCCAACCGGTCGCCGATACCGAGGAAGGTATCGGTAAAGCCTGCAATCTTTTCATATAAGATGGTGCCGCGCTTGATGATGGCCTGCACATTCTTTACCTGGTTCTCCTTCTTCCAAAGGTCGAGCGAGAGGCGCAGGGCACTAATCAGGTTGGTGGGGCTCATCAGTACCACCTTTTTGTTGTAGGCATATTCCCAGAGGTGGGCATCACTTTGGATGGCGAGGAGGTAGGCACCTTCGGTGGGGATGAACATCATAACGAAATCCGGTGATTGGGCGTCATAATGCGAGTAGTCTTTATGGCTGAGCTCGTCGATATGGGCGCGGACGGATTGCAGGTGTGCTTTCAGGAAGTGTGCCTGCTCCTCCTTGCTTTCGGCAGAGGTGTAGGCAGCATAGGCAGTCAGCGACACTTTGGAGTCGATAATCATTTCCCGTTCGTCGGGGTACTTCACGATGATGTCGGGCTGCATCTTCTGCCCGCTTTCCTCGTTGATGATGGCTTCGCCCCGTTCGTCTTTTAGAAACTCCTGGCGGAAGTAGTGTTCGCCTTCAATCAGTCCGGAGGCTTGCAACAGACGTTCCAGAATCATTTCGCCCCAGTTGCCTTGCATTTTGGAGTCTCCTTTCAGGGCACGGGTCAAGTTGTTGGCATCTTCGCTGAGGCGGTTGTTCAGCTCCATCAGTTCCTTGATGCGTTCACCCAGCGAGAAGCGTTCTTTGGCTTCGGTGCTGTATACTTGTTCCACCTTTTGGCGGAAGTCCTTCAGGTTATCGCCCAGCGGGCGGAGCAGATTGCCCAGGTGTTCGGTATTCAGCCTGGTAAAGTCTTCGGCTTTGCTCTGGAAGATACGGTTGGAGAGATTCTCGAACTCGGTGTTCATGCGCTTGTGCAACGCTTCGGCTTCTTCCTTCTGCAGCTTCAATAATTCTATTTCCTTCTTTGTCCCGCTGATTTCTGCCCTCAGTGCGGCAGACTTGCGGTCTGCCGCCAGATAGCCGACTACGGTTCCGATGATTATCCCTATAATCAGTAATACTATCTCCATAGGTGTTTTGAAGTGTCCGCCTTATTGTGTCAATATTTCGTTTCCGTCTTCAGTAATCAGGATTTGGCTTTCCCATTGGGCAGAAGGCAGTCCGTCGTCTGTGCAGACGGTCCATCCGTCGGCTTCGTCGATAAAGACTTCGTAGCTTCCCATGTTAATCATCGGTTCGATGGTGAACGTCATGCCCGGCACTATCAGCATGCCCGTACCACGTTTGCCGAAGTGTTCCACATCCGGTTCTTCGTGGAACTTGACGCCGCAGCCATGTCCGCAGAGGTCGCGTACCACGCTGTATCCGTTCTTTTCCGCATGCTCCTGGATGGCGGCGCCTACGTCACCGAGGCGTGCCCAGGGCTGTGCGGTCTGTATGCCTATGTCACGGCATTCTTTGGTGACCTGTACCAGTCTCTGCATGTCGGGGCTGACTTCGCCAATCATGAACATGCGTGATGCGTCGGCAAAGTAACCTTTGTAAATGGTGGATACATCGACATTTACAATATCACCGCTTTCAGGAATTCCCTGGTGCTGGGAATGCCGTGGCACACTACATCGTTGATGCTGGTGCACACACTTTTGGGGAAGCCTTCGTACATGAAGGGGGCGGGGATGGCGTCGTGGTCTGTGGTGAAGCAATACACCATATGGTCAATTTCGGCTGTGGACATGCCTTCGCGAATGTTCTCGGAGAGATAATCCAGCAGGGCCGTGTTGATTTTGGCGCTTGCGCGGATACCGGCCAACTGCTCCTCGGTGCGGAGTGCGCTTCGCATCGGCAGTTTATATCCTTCTTTCTTATAATGTTGAATTTTGGCTTCTACTTCGTCGGAATAGTTTTTAGGAGTAAACCGGACTCCTTTCATGAACTTTTTCATTGTCTTTTCTTTTTTATGAGACTGCAAAAATACACAATAATGCAGGTGCTTGTACTATCAAGAGCCGAAAAAACATTCGTTTTCTTTATCCCGATACCAGCTTAGAGGGTATTCACCACTTTTATTTCGCTTCTTGAACTGTCTATCCTCCGTACTTGTATCTGGGTCTTTATGCGCTCTTTCAGTCCTTCCACGTGACTGATGATGCCTACCTTCTTGCCGCCCATCTGGTGCAGTTTTTCCAATGTGTCCATAACGGTGTTCAGGTAGTCGCTGCTCAGTGTGCCGAAACCTTCGTCGATGAACAGTGTGTCTACCGAGAGGCTCTGGCGGCTGAGGGAAGAAAGTCCGAGGGCAAGTGACAGAGATACTAGGAAGCTTTCGCCGCCCGATAAGGTGCATGCCGGACGTGCCGCACCTCCTTGATGGAAGTCGCGCAGCAGGATGGTGAGCGAACCGGCCTGGCATTCCAGTTCGTAGCGGTCGGTCAAGCGTTGCAGATAGAAATTGGCGCCTGCCAGCAGTTCTTTCAAGACGAAGCTCTGGGCTATGTTGCGGAAGTTCTTTCCCCGTTCGTCACCGAAGTGACGGCAGAGGCGGTCCCACTTCAGATACTCTTCGCGTAACCGGTCGGCACGTTCCTTTTCTTCCTTTATCCGGTCGATGTTACGGGTGTTTTCTTCCAGGCGTAACTTCTGCTGGCCGATGGATTGGTTGCCGACGGTTATCTTTTCTTCGAGATTCGCGATGAGTGCATCCAGGGTTTCGAGGTTCTCGTTTTCTTCTATTTCGGGCTTCCGGCTGATGTGCTCTTCCACTTGTCCGGTGGCCAGATGAAAGGCGGTCGATGCAGCTACTTCTTCCTCTTTAAGTGTCTGCAATGAGGCACGCAATGCTTCTATCCGGGAGCCGGACCAAGCGGATAGGACGGTGATACGCTCCTCGTCGAGAGTGGGGTTGGCGGCATAGAACCCGGTTAAATCCTTTTGCAGCCTTGCCATTTGTTCTGCGGTGGAGGATATGCTTTGTTTCAGTCCGCTTGCTTGTGTATTCAGATTATTCCAGGCAATCCCCAGGTCCTTGATTTCCATTTCCTGTGTTGCTGCAGGTGCGTTGCGCCAGTCGGGGAATGCGGCATCGATGCTTTCCTTGTTGATGTTTATCCCTTCCAGCTCTTTGTGGATAAGGGCAATGGCGGATTTCAGTTCTCTTTGTTTTTCCTGCGCCAGACGGTAGTTGCGCGTAGCTTGCGTCAGGCGGTCAATAAAGGAGAGGGGGGAGTTCTCCCATTCCGTGTTCCATCCTTCCCAGAGGATGTGGGGAGTGACGCGGTCCATGGTGGCACGTATGTTCTCCTTTTCGTTGGCGGTGAGCGACTCGTAATTGACGATGCTGTTTTTCAGCTCATTCAGCACTCTGTCGGCAGAGTTGAAGGCTTGGCGTGCAGCGTCCACATGTTTTTGGCATTCGTCCTTTTGCCGTTGCAGAGCTATGATTTGTGCGCTGAGCTTTTGAACTTCCGTGAGCTTTTCGTTCAGTTTGTCTGCTTCCAGCTTGTTCTCTTCCAGTAGCTTCTTCAGGGTTTCGCCGGTGGTTGTGGAGAGGCCGACGCCGTTGCATTGGGCGCATTTGGCCTGTGCGTCAGTGTGGGCAAGGTTGTAGCTCCGGAGCGCTCTTGCTGTGGACTGACGGGCATTCTCTGCCAGCGTTCCGTAGGTATTGGATTCTGTCCGGTTGTTGTTCAATGCCTGCTCGGTTTCCTTGTATTCTTTCTCTTTTGTTTCCAGGGAGGTGCGTATGGGAGCAAGGACAGACTGGAAATCTTCATCTTTGCAAAGCGATTTTATTTCTTGTCCGCACACGGGGCAAGTATCCCCGACGACAAGCCGGGAGCGTGTTTCCTTTGCCCACTCTTCTACGGCTTCCTTTTGCTTGTCGTAGAGGGTGCGGATGTCATCATAACTTGTTTTCTTGCTGTCGAATGCCGTTTGCAGGAGGACGTATTGCTTTTGGCACGCCTCCACTTTGGCGTTCAAAGCCTTTTCGTTTTCCTTCGCCTCGTTCAGTGTCCTTTCCGTTTCAGCCAGTAAAGACAAGGCGCTCAATGCTTGCAGCAGGTTCTCCCGTCCGGCATCGAGTTTGTTTTTCTTGTCTTGCAGGGCAGGGCGGTCCATGGTTTCAAGCTGCTTGTTCCGGAGGTTTATTTCGTTTTGCAATGTATGGTTCTCTTGTTCTTTCCGGGTGAGGGCAGCTTCCTTGTCGGTACGCTCCTTGACTTTTACGGGTTGTTGCGCGGCAAGTCTTTCAAGGTGCGCGTTGTAGGTGCCGATGCGTGTTTGGGCATCGAGTGCGGATTTTAGGCCGGTAATGATGGATTGGCTTTGCTCGAACATGGGCAGTAAGGGCGAATGCTCTTGCAAGTACTTCTCGGCACGATGCAGCTTGTCTTCTTGCTCTTTCAGGAAACCGCATAGCCACTTGCTTCCTCCGTCCAGCCGGGCAAAGGATGCTCTCAGTATCCCGGCTTGTGCATAGTTCTGTTGTTGTTGCTGTTGCTGCTGTTTCAAGGTAGAGAGCCAGTTGCGGGCATCGGCGGTGGCGTTCCATTCCTTAATCAGCAGTTCTTTCTGTTTGAATTCGTCCGATTGCAGTTGCGCTTGCTTCCCTTCCCACATCTTCTTTTGCTGTTCACGGGTGAGGAGGAGTTCGGAGTATTTTTCAGCCAGTCCCTTTTGCGAGGGCGGTGGTTTTCTGCTCATTGGCTTCCTTGACTCCGGCATTTTGCGTGGCTATGGCTTCCTTGATTGTGGAGACTTCTTCTTCTGCCAGGATGTGGATGCCTTCCAGCTTCCGGTTCTGGTTTCGTATTCCGTCCGTCTTTCCTTGGTGGCGGCATATATTTCGGCACCTATTTCGAGTAGATACTTGTACCGGTCAGCTTTTCCAGAATATCCGATTTTTCGCTTTCCTTGCTTTGCAGGAACTTGGTGAAGTCGCCTTGCGCCAGCATGGTGGTGCGGCAGAATTGTTCGAAGGTCAACCCCACTGCAGCTTGTATTTCTGCCTTTATCTCATTCTTTTTGTTGAGCTGTGCGCCGCTTTTCTTGTTTTCCAGTGTCCAGCGCACATCTTGCACGGCTCCTGAAATCTTGCGGTGTGCCCGTGCCACGTACCATCGGGCGGTGTAGGGCGTTTCGTTCGAGCCGGTAAACTCCAGCTCCGTCCATGCTTCACTGGTGTTACGGCGCATCAGTTGCCTGCTGTCGTTGATGGCAACATCTTCCTTTTTGGCAGAGAAAGTCTGGCTCAGGTCTTTGTATTTTTCGTTCTCGGCATGGTCCATGCGGGGCGTTTCGTTGTAGAGTGCCAGGCAGATGGCGTCGAGAATGGTTGTCTTCCCTGCACCCGTCTCACCGCAGATAAGGAAAAGGGATTCCTCGCTTAGCGGTCCGTTCTCAAAGTCGATGACGGCATCTTCTATGGAGGCAAGGTTCTTTATGGTGAGTTTCTGGAGTTTCATGTTCCGGACAAATGATTAGGAGTTGTTCTTGCTTTTCACTTTTTGCATGACAGTCTCCATCAGCTGGCAAAGTTCTGGGTCCATCTCTTCTCCTTCGGTTTCGCGGTAGTAGAGTCTGGCTATTTCCAGGGGAGACATTTCCTGCATCTCTTGGATGGAGATAGGCTTGCTCTCGTCAGTGTCGGCCTGCCGCTCTCGGGTAGTCTTGATGTAGCAATATTTGCATGCCTTGCCTTTGGCGGCGTTCGAGGCTTTTTCGTTGCAGTCGGGGGGCAGGTAGCCTTTTGTCAGCACATTCAGACGGAGGTATGCAGGTTTCTCTTCCGGATATTCTTCCAGCAGTTTCAAGGCGTCTTCGAAAGGTGTCGGGTCATGGGGAAGTGTGACGAGCGGAATCGGATTTTCAATTTCCCTTGTACTGATTTGTGGCTCTGCCCCTTTCTCCAACTCGATGATGGAGACGGAGTGCGGATAGGTTTCGTCGAAGCTGACGGGGAGGGGAGTGCCGCAATAGCGTGCGTGGTGATGACTGCCTTTGATGTCCTGAGGGCAATGGATGTGTCCGAGTGCCAGGTAGTCGTACCCTTCTCCCATAGCGCTGAGGGGAACATACTCTATTCCGCCGATACTCTCATCGTGCCCGCTACGGTCGCTGCCTTCAATGGAGAGATGGGCCATGAGGACGACGGGAAGCTGTGCCGTATTCCGTTTCTTCACTTCGTCCAGCAGTGCTTGGAAGAAGCGTGCCTGCCGTTGGTCGCGCGGTGTTTCAGTGTCCAGCAGGGGGAAGTTTTGCGGATAGACGTGGGGCACGGCAATGACGTAGCCTTTGTCTTTTTTTCATTGTTTATCTCGATGATGTGCTTGTCCAAATTCACTTCCTCGGCTGTACGTTCGATGTTTCCCACAACGTTCAAGCCGAAGTGCTGCCAGAGGTTGCTGTCTATCTCCAATTTGGAGCTGCTGTCGTGGTTTCCGGCGGTGACTACGATGGTCATTTCGGGGCAGGCTTGGTGAATGTTCAGCATGGCGTCGGTGTACATCTTCTGCGTGGCGGCAGCGGGAGAGGAGTAGTGGTAGATATCTCCGCTTACCACCATGGCGTCGGGCTGCTCTTCGGTTACTATGCGGGTGAGTTGCCGTAGGAAGGCCTGCTGTTCGACGGTGCGGTCGTAGTTGTAGAGGGTGTGTCCCAGGTGCCAGTCGCTGGTATGTAGTATCTTCATTGTTTTTGTTACTTCAATGGATGTGGGTTATGGTTTCCTTAGAATATAAATCTTGTGTGTTCCTCGTCCTTTGTAGTCGATGCCCGATTCGGGATTGGCTATCCATTCGCGCAACTCGCGGGAGGCGGCGGACTTCAATAAGCCGGTCAGTTGGCAATAGTCGGCTTGGGTCATGAAGCTGTTCTTTTCCAGGTATTTTTTTGCCCGTTCCAGCCGTTCCTGCGGAGAAAACACTTGTGAGAGCGTTGGAATTTGTCGGTGGAACGTTTCAGGTGGCAATGGCGAGCGGTACGGTACAGTAGTTCTTTGTCCACCTTGAAATGTATGTCCTTCAGGCAGATGCTGACGGCGTTTCGCTTGGTGTCTCCTTCTTCGCCCGTCTCCCGTTCACGGTCTTGCCGCAGACCGAGGGCAGGGGTGAATACTCCTAAGTTGTCAATCTTCACGGAGTAACCTTGCCCCATTTGGTAGGCTATTTCGTCGGTGATGGCTTGCATCAGTCCGATGATGTCTCCTCGTGTGAAGGATGAGGCGTATGCTATCTTTTCGGTGATGGTTTCCAAGTTCACCTGCCCGTATAGTTTCATTCGTGGGTAGAGGATGCGTTTGCCGTCTTCTCCCGGCAGGTTCAGTTCCTGCATGTTGTATTCTGCCATGATGGTAGCGTTGTTATGAGGTTCGTTTGTTTATTGGGGCTTACAGAGTTTGTCCCAAGGTTGCGGATGTGTATGCCAAGGTTGGGGATTTCTATCCCAAGGCTTGGGATAGAAATCCCCAAGGGCGAAGGTAATTCTTTATCTCTATACTTGCAAACTTTACTATTAGTAGTTAGGAAGTTTTTTATTGGTAGTCGGGAAGTTTTTTGTTATAGGTTTGAGAGAGGAATTGAAAAAAACGTTATCTTTGTTACATAAGAGAAGTGCATGAATGATGAACAAAACTAAAATTAAGCGATATATGAAATATTATCCGGACTTATTATTGTTGTTTACCTTATTGTCCGTTACCACAATGATTAAAGCACAAATATCGATAAGACCTTATAGCGAATGGGAAGCAACCCAGTTTGTTGCAGTGAACGGACATCAGCCCGAAGACTATGTAACGCCAGATAATAATTGGGAAATACTATACAATTTACGGACTCCACGTACTCAAGCCGAACTTCGTGAAATGGGTATTAAATGCTCTGATAGCCAATTATTGTTATTGGAAGTAGGTGGACTTGTCAGTAAAACAAAAGGAAAATGGAAAGCTACTATACCCATTCTCGACAAAGAACAGACCAATTCTCTAAGAAGCTTAAGTAAGGAGATTGCTGAATCCATGTATGTCAAAACAAAGGCAGACTTTATATCATTGGCACAAAATATCAGTGAAATGGGATTCAAGAACAATGTACTCTCACTTGTTTTTTCATACCTTCTGGATGGAAAAATGTGGACAAAGTTAGTCTTGTTTGAGGATGTTGACAATTATACAAGCTGGAGTGGCTGTTACTGGGTATTATACGAATCAAGAAATGGCTTTGCATGCGGTACGAATGGTTTCGGAGAACAGAATTTGATTTTGACTTACATCAATAGCGGCATTGCTCCTGACAACGACATTATGGACCATTGTGCTGATGAAATAGCACAGTTCGGAAAAGTAACAGATGCCAAACTCGTTTCTCAGTTAAAACCTTATGGGCTGGTAGATGATAATGGAGATGTATTATTTCCTATTATAAAGAAACGGCAAGACCGCTTTCATCAAATAACTGAAAAATTGGTAAACTCTATCAGTGCGGAACTAAAGAATAATTGTGGCTCCTTAGCAAGCCAATATGGTATTGACAATGAAAAAGTGGCAATGGTGATGCTGTACCATGAAGTCATGTGGGATTTGGTAGATAATCTGATTCAAGATAGGATAATCTTCACTCCAGCTATTTTCAAAGATGAAGAATCGAATAAAGAACGATTGAATGAAGTCGTTTTCTTCATAGAAGGAGGATTAATGCAATAATAATTCGATAGAGAAAAGGACATTTGACTTTGAAGAGTTTTCTGTAAATGTATTTCAAGTGCATAGAAAATAGCCAATTAAAAATAAAGAATTATGTACGAATGGGCCAATGAAATGAACTGTGCCGTAACTGTATGCGACACAAAGGGAATCATCCTATATATGAACGAGAAAGCATGCCGTACGTTTGCCAAACACGGTGACCTGATAGGCAAGAATCTCTTTGATTGCCACAACCCGCAATCGCAAGCCAAGATACGCGAACTGCTGGAGACGGGGGGAGTGAATGCCTACACAATTGAGAAGAACGGTGTCAAGAAAATGATTTATCAGACGGCATGGAAGCAGGACGGAGTGGTCGGTGGCCTGGTGGAGATTTCGATGGAAATACCCGGAGAGATGCCACACTATATGAGAAAATAACAAAATGATATATGATATGAAAACACTTTCTAATTCAGAACTGACAATTAAAGTTTCACCGCATGGAGCCGAGTTATGCAGTATCTTGCATGATGGAAAAGAATATCTTTGGCAGGCAGACCCTGCTTTCTGAAACGGCATTCTCCGGTGCTTTTCCCATTGTAGGCAGCGTTTGGGAGAATGAATACCGCCACGAAGGCGTTTCCTATGCATTGACGCAACACGGTTTTGCCCGCGATATGGATTTTGAATTGATGCTTGAACTGGAAGATGAAGTGCGTTATCGACTGGTTGACAGTGAGGAAACACGCAAGAAATATCCTTTCCCGTTTTGCCTTGAGATAGGCTATCGGATAGAGGAAAGAAGATTGAAGTGCTTTGGAAAGTCATCAATACCGGAACACGCGAAATGCACTTCCAGATAGGGGCCCATCCGGCTTTCTATTACCCGGACTATGATGCGGAGACAACGGACCGTGGATATTTCGGCTTTGATAAGACGGAAGGTTTGTACTATATCCTTATCTCCGAGAAAGGATGTGCCGCTCCGGATAAGGAATATTTACTTGAGTTGACAGGTGGCCTGCTGCCTTTGAACATCCACTCCTTTGATAAAGATGCCCTGATTCTGGAAAACAGTCAAGTGAAAGAAGTTACATTATATAATAAGGAGAAGAAGCCCTATCTCAGTCTGTATTTCGACACTCCGGTGGTGGGGTTATGGTCGCCTCCGGCCAAGAATGCTCCGTTTGTCTGCATCGAGCCGTGGTACGGGCGTTGTGACCGTGCCCATTATAAGGATGAATATAAGGATAAGGACTGGATGCAGCATTTGGCGCCGGGAGGAGTCTTTAAAGGTGGGTATACAATTGATATAAGATAAAAAATGAAGAAGGATACTGAAAATAATTCGGTATCCTTTTTATTTGGAGAATGCAATGTCACTATCTTTGCGCCCGGTAAAAATATAGGTTGTTTTTTAAGGTGTGAAGAAGAGTCTTATTGCATTGGCGTTCGGTACATTGGGGCTGGGGATTGCCGAATTTACGATGATGGGTATTTTGCCCTATGTGGCTACTGATTTGGGAATCAGCATTCCCGTGGCCGGTCATTTCATTTCTGCGTATGCGTTGGGTGTTTGTTTTGGTGCACCCATGCTGCTCCTGGCCCGCAAACGTCCGTTGAAGCAGATTCTGCTGGTTTTGATGACATTAATGATTGTGGGTAATATTTGTGCGTCTATGGCACCCAATTATTGGGTCTTGCTGTTGGGACGTTTTGTTTCCGGACTTCCTCATGGCGCTTATTTTGGGGTGGCTTCCATTGTTGCGGGAAAATTGGCTGATAAGGGGAAAAGCTCGGAGGCGGTTTCAATTATGATAGCGGGAATGACTGTGGCCAATCTGTTTGGGGTGCCGTTGGGTACTTCGTTGAGCCATACGCTGTCTTGGCGTGCCACGTTTCTGCTGGTAGGTGCCTGGGGATTGATAACATTGTACTACATTTGGCGTTGGGTACCGCAGGTCGAAGGTCTGAAAGACACGGGATTTAAAGGACAGTTCCGTTTTTTGAAAAAGCCGGCGCCGTGGCTCATATTGGGAGCTACAGCTTTGGGCAACGGTGGTGTATTCTGCTGGTATAGCTATATCACTCCGTTGCTGACTGAGGTTTCCGGTTTTAGTGCGGACAGCATTACGGCACTGATGGTACTGGCAGGATTCGGAATGGTTGTCGGCAATCTGGTCAGTGGGCGCATGTCCGACCGGTACACTCCGGGGAAGGTCGGTACGGTGGTGCAAGGGATGATATGTGTTATTTTATTATTGATATTTTTACTCTCGCCCCATCCGTGGTGTTCGACAATATTGATGATACTCTGTACGGCAGGTTTGTTTGCCGTCTCCAGTCCGGAGCAGGTGTTGATGATTCGTGTGGCCCCTGGAGGAGAAATGTTGGGAGGCGCTTGTGTGCAGATGGCCTTCAATTTGGGGAATGCTATCGGAGCCTATATCGGAGGTCTTGCCTTGAGTGGAGGATACCGTTATCCCGCATTGGCAGGCGTACCGTTTGCACTGATGGGATTTATTTTATTCCTTGTCTTCTACAAGAAATTCCAGGATAAGTATTAAGTGTTTCATTTTTTTTGTGTATGTTTGTCCGCAAGTATTAACTAAACTCGATAACTTATGAAGACTTTGAATTATGTGAAGATATTGCTGTTGTGTGTATTTACGATTGGGCTGGCGTCTTGTGGGGATGATGTATATTATACCATGCAGAATAGCGACGACAAATTGTGTGGGAAGACGTGGATAGAAGAATATCAGACGGAAAACAAAGATGGAGTTGAAGTGTTATGCAGTCATCAGCTGAAGTTTGCCAAGGCTGATAATTCTGGACAGGAAATCTGGGAGTATTATCGCGGAGGCGAGTCCCGTCCCTATGAAACGACTTCACGTACTTTTACTTGGAAATGGATGGATAAGTCTATGGAGGGGTTGACTCTGAATTATGGTGCCGGTGAAATCAAGTACTTTGATAATGTATGGGTGCGCGAACATTATTTATCCGGTAAACTGGATGGAGTGGTTGTTATGATGGTAGATGCTAATTATAAATAAAGTATGGCTTATGAATAATATGTTGAAATACACAAAAATGTTATTGTTGTTTGTCCTTGTATTAGGATTGACATCATGTGATAGTGAGGAAGAAACGGAATATAATCTGCCCGGTGAATGGTATACATCTGAAGAAATAGATTTCGGGGCATATACTTGGGGTAGGGGGACGATTATGACCTTTAACGCGCGCAACCAAGGTACTATTGGTTCATATGGCGACCCGAATTATTTGCTTTTCAGATGGAATTGGGTTAGTGGGGCTTACAATCTGATGGAATTGGAATTCTATGATGGTGGCAGCATGGCTTACATTGAAGGAGCCATGGCTGATTCTTATTCTTTCAGTGGTACTTGGTATAATAGCTGGAGGGAATATCAAGATAATATTCACGGACAGCCTTTTCGTATGCGTCGGCAATGACGACATGCTTATCAATAAAAAACGGAGCAAATCAATTGCTCCGTTTTTTATTGTATGTCAGCTTTTTACTTATTCTTCAAAACCAATTTCTTGAACTCTCCCGGATAAGGTGTTTCAAACCGCATCAGCTCTCCCGTGACGGGATGATAGAAACAGAGTTTGAAAGCATGCAGGGCCAAGCGTCCGATAGGATTTACGTCTTCCAGTCCATAGCGTCCGTCGCCGATAATGGGATGCCCCAAATCCTGCATGTGTACACGTATCTGGTTTTTTCGTCCCGTTTCCAGGTTCAGTTCAACAAGAGAGTATCCATTGGCTCGTTTGATGGTACGGTAATGCGTAATGGATTCTTGTCCCCCGTCATCTGTCGGACTTGAATATACATACAGCTTGCGGTCTGTCAACCAAGAAACCACGGTTCCTGCATCTTTTTCCATCTCGCCGACCACCACGGCTACGTATCGCCGGTCTGTTACAATGTCATGCCAGTTATCGCGTAGTGTACGTTGGGTTTTCTCGTCTTTGGCAAACATCATCAAGCCGGAGGTGTCACGGTCCAGGCGGTGCACGATGTGTACACGGTGCTGCTTGCCCGAGCGTTGCACGTATTCATTCAAGATGGTATAGGCGGTACGTTCCTTTTGCCGGTCAGTGTTGACGGACAGCAAACCCTGCATCTTCTCTATCACGATGATATAGGCATCCTCGTATACAATCTTCATCAGTTTATGGTTGAACTCTTTACGTCCCTTCTCACGGCTGATTTGTACTTTCATACCCGGTTTCAGAGGAAAATTGTATTGTGTAGTGATAACGCTGTCCACATATATAATGCGTTTGCTCAGCAATGATTTCAGCTTGGTGCGGCTGGCGTCCGGCATTTTAGCTGCCAGAAACTCCATGAGCTCCATCGGTTCCTTCACCATGTAGTCCGTATATTGTGTGCGGGCTCTTGCTGTAATTTTTTCTTTTGCCACGACTGGTTTTAATTTACGATTAGACAATTTACGATTTACGATTGAAAACTACTTGTACTTTCAATCTTTTAATTCCAATAATACTACGTTTTCCACATGGTGGGTGTGCGGGAACATGTCTACCGGTTGAACGGCCTTCACTTTATATTTCGCATCGAGCAGTTGCAGGTCGCGCGCCTGCGTAGCCGGATTACAGCTGACGTATACGATGCGTTTGGGCTCGGCAAACAGAATGACATCCACTACATCCTGGTGCATTCCGGCACGGGGAGGGTCGGTGATGATGACATCGGGACGGCCGTATTGGTTGATGAAGTCTTGTGTCAGCATGTCTTTCATATCTCCGGCAAAGAACAATGTGTTTTTAATTCCGTTAATCTCGGCATTGACCTTGGCGTCTTCAATGGCTTCGGGCACATATTCTATGCCGATTACCTGGCGTGCGTGCTTGGATACGAAATTGGCAATGGTACCCGTGCCGGTATAAAGGTCATAAACAAGCTCGTTACCGGTCAGTCCGGCAAAGTTGCGTGCTACTTTGTAGAGGTTGTAGGCTTGTTCGGAGTTGGTCTGATAGAAAGATTTGGGACCTACCTTGAAGCGCAGTCCCTCCATTTCCTCGAAGATGTGGTCTTTTCCCTTGAAGGTGTGTACCTCGAGGTCGGTGATGGTATCGTTGCACTTATTATTAATAATGTATAGCAGGGAAGTGATTTCGGGGAATGTATCTGCTATGTATTGCAGCATTTGCTTGAACAGAGCCATTTCCTCCTCTTTCTCTATCTTGCAGATGAGGATTACCATCAGTTCGCCGGTGGTAGAGGTACGCACAATCATATTGCGTAGCATTCCTTCATGCGTACGCAGGTTGATGAAGGAATAGTTGTGCTGGTAGGCATAGTCGCGTACCGCATTGCGGATGCGGTTGGATATATCGTCCTGCAACCAGCACTTTTCTATGGCAAGCACTTTATCGAAAGCATTGGGAATATGGAAGCCTACGGCATTCATCTGTTCGTACACTACATTCTGCTGAACCTCTTCTGTTGTCAGCCAACGTTTGTTGGAAAAAGTGTACTCCAGTTTATTCCGGTAGAACTGAGTTTTTTCTGAACCTAATATCGGAGAGATTTCCGGCAATTCGATTTTGCCGATGCGGGTGAGGTTGTCCGTTACTTGTTTTTGCTTATACTTGATTTGCTCGGAATAGGGGAGAACCTGCCATTTACAACCGCCGCATACACCATAATGTTGGCAGAATGGAACTGCCCGTACTGCCGAATATTCATGGAATTTCACAGCCTCGGCTTCAGCATAATGATGCTTTTTTCTCTTAATTTGCAGGTCAACTACATCGCCGGGGACGACATATGGTACGAAAATCACCAAATCATTGACTTTTGCGATGGCTTTTCCTTCGGCAGCCACATCCGTAATTGTCACCTTCTCCAGTAGGGGAAGTTCTTTTCTCTTTCTTGCCACTTTTACACCAATCTAATAAATTCTTCGGCAAAAATAGACATTTTTTCGGGATTTCTCTCTATGAAATGAAATATTAAAGATTGCAATGTCGAAATTGCATTTTAGCATAAAGTTTTTTCTGAAAAAGTTTTCTAGTCTGCGAAATATACTTAGATTTGCGGACAGAAAAGAGAAATCACTATCAAAAACTTTAAATTTATATTATGGACAAAAAAAGAGTTTATACCTTTGGTAACGGCCAGGCAGAAGGAAAGGCCGATATGAGAAACCTTTTGGGTGGGAAAGGTGCTAACCTTGCAGAAATGAACCTTATAGGGGTTCCGGTTCCTCCGGGCTTTACAATAACGACAGAAGTTTGTACGGAATATTATGAAATGGGGCAGGATAAAGTCGTTGCTCTGTTGAAGAATGAAGTTGAACAAGCCATTGCCCATGTGGAGACGCTGATGCGTTCCAAATTCGGTGATGTGGAGAATCCGTTGCTGGTTTCCGTTCGTTCGGGTGCACGCGCTTCCATGCCGGGCATGATGGACACTATCCTGAATCTTGGCTTGAATGACGAAGTGGTGGAAGGCCTGACGCGTAAGACGGGCAATGCACGCTTTGCATGGGACTCTTACCGTCGTTTCGTGCAGATGTATGGCGACGTGGTGCTGGGCATGAAACCGGTGAACAAGGAAGATGTAGACCCGTTCGAGGCTATTATAGAAGAGGTGAAACATGCTAAAGGCGTGAAGCTGGATAACGAGCTTGAGGTGGAAGACCTTAAGGAACTCGTGAAGAAGTTCAAGGCTGCGGTGAAAGAACAAACCGGAAAAGACTTCCCGACTTGTGCCTACGAGCAGTTGTGGGGTGCCGTTTGTGCCGTATTCAACTCCTGGATGAACGAACGCGCCATCTTGTATCGTAAGATGGAGGGAATTCCTGACGAATGGGGTACTGCCGTAAGCGTTCAGGCTATGGTATTCGGTAATATGGGCGAGAGCTCTGCTACGGGTGTTTGCTTCAGCCGCGATGCTGCTACCGGTGAAGACCTTTTCAACGGTGAGTATTTGATTAATGCACAAGGCGAAGACGTGGTTGCCGGTATCCGTACTCCGCAACAGATTACAAAAATCGGTTCTCAACGTTGGGCTGAATTGGCCGGTGTAAGCGAAGAAGAACGTGCCAGCAAGTATCCTTCCATGGAGGAGGCTATGCCGGAAATCTATAAAGAATTGGATGCTTTGCAGACGAAGCTCGAAAATCACTACCGTGATATGCAGGATATGGAGTTCACTGTACAAGAGGGTAAACTCTGGTTCCTCCAGACCCGTAACGGTAAGCGTACCGGAGCCGCTATGGTGAAGATTGCCATGGACTTGCTCCATCAAGGTATGATTGACGAAAAGACTGCATTGATGCGTTGTGAGCCCAATAAGTTGGACGAATTGCTCCACCCGGTATTTGACAAGACAGCGCTGAAGCAAGCCAAGGTATTGACCCGTGGTCTTCCCGCTTCTCCGGGTGCCGCTACGGGACAAATCGTATTCTTTGCCGATGATGCTGCCGAATGGCATGCTGCCGGCAAGCGTGTGGTGATGGTACGTATCGAGACTTCTCCGGAAGATTTGGCAGGTATGGCAGTTGCCGAAGGTATCCTGACTGCCCGCGGTGGTATGACTTCGCATGCGGCAGTGGTTGCCCGTGGTATGGGTAAGTGCTGTGTGTCCGGTGCAGGTGCCTTGAACATCGACTACAAGGCGCGTACAGTGGAAGTGGATGGTGTACTGTTGAAAGAAGGTGACTATATCTCCTTGAACGGAAGCACCGGTGAAGTATATAAAGACAAGGTGGAGACAAAAGCGGCTGAGCTGTCCGGTGACTTTGCGGAACTGATGGATTTGGCAGACAAATATACGAAGCTGCAGGTTCGTACCAATGCGGATACTCCTCATGATGCCGCAGTAGCACGTAATTTTGGTGCGGTGGGTATCGGTCTTTGCCGTACGGAACACATGTTCTTTGAAGGCGAGAAGATTAAAGCCATGCGCGAGATGATTCTGGCAGAAAACGCCGAAGGACGTCGCAAGGCTCTGGCTAAGATTCTTCCTTACCAGCAAGCTGACTTCAAGGGCATCTTCAAAGCAATGGCCGGTTGTCCGGTGACTGTACGTCTGCTCGACCCTCCTTTGCATGAGTTTGTTCCCCATGACCTGAAAGGACAGCAGGAAATGGCAGATACGATGGGCGTAAGCCTCCAGTATATCCAGCAACGTGTTGAGGCACTTTGTGAGCATAATCCGATGTTGGGTCATCGTGGTTGCCGTTTGGGAAATACATATCCTGAAATTACACAGATGCAGACGCGTGCCATCCTGGGTGCTGCTTTGGAATTGAAGAAGGAAGGTGTTGAAATCCATCCTGAAATCATGGTGCCTTTGACCGGTATCTTGTATGAGTTCAAGCAGCAGGAAGAAGTGATTCGTGCTGAGGCTGCCCAGTTGTTTGAAGAAGTGAGTGACAGCATCGACTTCAAGGTAGGTACAATGATTGAGATTCCGCGTGCCGCCTTGACTGCCGACCGCATTGCTTCCTCTGCCGAGTTTTTCTCATTCGGTACGAACGACTTGACTCAGATGACATTTGGTTATTCACGCGACGATATCGCTTCCTTCCTCCCGATTTATCTGGAGAAGAAGATTCTGAAAGTAGACCCGTTCCAGGTACTCGACCAGAATGGTGTAGGACAGTTGGTGCGCATGGCTACTGAAAAGGGACGTGCTATCCGTCCGGATTTGAAGTGCGGTATCTGCGGCGAACATGGCGGTGAGCCTTCTTCTGTGAAGTTCTGCCACAAAGTTGGCTTGAATTATGTCAGCTGTTCTCCGTTCCGTGTGCCTATTGCACGTCTGGCTGCCGCACAGGCTGCCATTGAAGGCTGATTTCAATAATACTGAATAATGACATTTATGGGCTGCATGCTTTACTTGGTAATGGCATGCGGCCTATTTTGTTGGAAAAACTGTAGTTTCTATTAATTTATTTGTATTTTCTTTAGTATATTTGCTTCCCATAATTTTATAGTTTCCAATAAGCAAGCAAAAAACGATGATATTGACAATTACGGCAGCATACGATGTTTGGACGAATGACTTCTATCAGAATAATGAAGCATTGGTATATAGTTTTGGGATAATTGTCATTCTGCTTTTGGTCATCATGATAATCATTTCCATCAGCAAGAGCAAAAGGTTGAAGACGTTGCAGCGCATCAATGAGGTTGCCGAAGAATCCAACCAGCTGAAGAATGCTTTCATCGCTAATATGACTCACGAAATTCGTACTCCTTTGAATGCCATTGTAGGCTTTACAACTATGCTTGCCGAAATGGATGATCTGGACAGAGAAACCCGTATGGCTTTTCTGAAGGAGATTAATGATAACAAGGACTCGCTGCTGCAACTGGTCAATGACTTGCTGGACTATTCGAAGATTGAGGCAAATACCCTGGAATATAACGATGGAGAAGTGGATGTAAACGCGCTGATTGATGAAGTCTGCACGACGGAGAATATGCGCTCGCATCCCACGGGCATTCAGGTGGAGTTTGTAGAACGGTTGCCTCAATGCCGTTTGGTGGTAGACCGTGTGCGTTTTGCCCAAGTCATAGGTAACTTGGTGAGGAATGCCTTGAAGTTTACGGAAATGGGCAGTGTGAAAATCGGTTGCAGGAGATTGAGCAACCATAACTTCTATTTTTATGTGGCAGATACAGGCTGTGGTATCGATGAAGTGGGAAGACATGCCATCTTTGAACGGTTTGTGAAGATGAACTACAATATCAAAGGTACGGGGTTGGGGCTTTCCATCACCAAATCTATTGTGGAGCACTATGGGGGAGGTATCGGTGTGGAGTCTAAGAAAGGGAAGGCTCCACCTTCTATTTCACGTTGCCTGCCGGTATTGAATACAAAGAGTACGGTAAATTTTAATTTGCCAGTCCAAGGCAAGGCTCAATCAGCCATTTTCTTCAACTTCTTGAAGTGGCGGATTACTTCCAGATAATCGCGGTCGGTGCAGGCATTGAATTTATTCCATAAGTCACCCATTACAACGGCACCACCGAATCCGTAATCCTTAATCTCCAGTATGTTGTCGGGAGTAATGCCTCCCAAAGCCATGACTCTACTGTCTATGACCTTACTTTTTCCTGCTTGCCGCAACTCTTCGGCTGTGAAGCCGGACGTGACTCCAGACTTTGTGATGCAATTATATATCGGGCTTAGGAACAGATAGTCATAGAAATGCTTCTTGTTCTGCACTTCGTCCAGTGAATGGCAGGTGCAACTGATGTGGCCCGAATAGTCGTGGGGCTCTTTGGGATTGCGGGTGTTTAGATGAATCCCCATCAGGCTGAACTCTTCCTGCAGGTAGAAGTGCTCATGGGTAATGATGCGCTTATGGTATTTTTCGGGTATCAGCGTTAAAAGCCGTTCTGAATACATGGCGGGAGTTTCCGGCTTCCTCAGATGTAGAATATCCAGCCCCTCTTCGAATAGTGCCGTGATAATCTTGTCTTCTTCCACAAAATGTGGGTGCTGTTACTACGATGAGTTTCATTTCTTTTGTTTAACTTTTAAGTTTAGCAAAGTTAATGAATACTTATGGTAGAAGCCAAAGAATTTCTTTAAAATATGTTAGATGGCTATTTTAAAAAGAAAACGCATTCTTGAACCTTAGTTGCTCAAGAATGCGTCATTAACATGTTTAGTGGGACCTTGTTGCTTATTTCAGTCTTTTACCTACTACATCCCAGTCGATGATGCTCCACAGTTCGTTCACATGGTCGGCACGGCGGTTCTGGTAATCAAGATAGTAGGCATGTTCCCACACGTCGAATCCGAGTAGCGGAACAAGACCGGCGCGTACCGGATTGCTACCGTTGGCTTCTTTGGTGATGTGGAGTTTGCCGTTCTTGTCGGCAGACAACCAAGCCCATCCGGAGCCGAACAAGCCGACAGCTGCCGCGTTGAATTCCTTCTTGAAATTCTCAAAGCTGCCGAAGTCGCGTTTGATGGCTTCTGCCAGCTTGCCGGTAGGCTCGCTGTGGGCAGGCTTCGGAGCAAACTGTAAGAAGTATAATGTGTGGTTCAACACTTGTCCTGCATTGTTGAAGATGGCACCGTCCGGTGCTGTGGCAACAATGGTTACCAGGTCTTTGCCTTCAAATTCCGTTCCCGGAACGAGGTTGTTGAGGTTGTTCACGTAGGTTTGCAGATGTTTACCGTAGTGGTAATCTATGGTTTGCTGACTGATTACAGGTTCCAGTGCATTGTTAGTGTAGGGAAGTTTTGGCATTTCGTAAGTCATAACTGTTATCATTAAAATCGTTAATATTGTATTCATAAGTTTCAATTATTTAATTTTGGAACTTTACTATATAAACACTATAACCTATAGAAATGTTCGTACGTCTCCGAAGCTTTTTTTATCTTTGCCTCCGTAAAAACAAAGGAAGGAAAAATATCATCATTTTAAGATTATACGGATATGCCCGATTATATAGAGGAACTGAACGAAGGACAACGGAACGCGGTGTTATACAATGACGGTCCGTCACTGGTGATAGCCGGTGCCGGTTCGGGAAAGACGCGCGTGCTGACCTATAAGATTGCTTATCTGCTGGAGAATGGCTACCAGCCTTGGAACATTCTGGCATTGACCTTTACCAACAAGGCGGCGCGCGAAATGAAGGAGCGTATAGCCCGTCAGATGGGGCCGGAGAGGGCGCGCCATCTGTGGATGGGAACCTTTCACTCCATGTTCCTGCGCATTCTGCATGTCGAGGCCGGGCATATCGGCTTCACTTCGCAGTTTACCATTTACGATACGGCGGACAGTAAAAGCTTGATACGTTCCATTATCAAGGAAATGGGGCTGGATGAGAAAGTGTACAAGCCGGGGATGGTGCAGGCGCGTATCTCGAATGCCAAGAATCATCTGGTTTCTCCGGCAGGCTATGCCAACAACAAGGAGGCTTACGAAGGAGACCGTGCTGCCAAGGTTCCGGCGCTTCGCGACATCTACCAGAGATATTGGGAGCGTTGCCGGCGGGCGGATGCGATGGACTTCGACGATTTGCTGTTCTACACATTCCTGCTGTTCCGAGACCACCCCGAGGTGTTGGCACGTTATCAGGAGCAGTTCCGTTACATTCTGGTGGATGAGTATCAGGATACCAATTTTGCACAGCACAGCATCGTGCTGCAACTTGCCAAGAACCATCAGCATGTCTGTGTGGTGGGGGATGATGCACAGAGTATTTACTCCTTCCGTGGTGCCGATATTGACAATATTCTCTACTTTACGAAAGTATATCCCGATACGAAGGTCTTCAAGCTGGAGCAGAATTACCGTTCCACCCAGACCATTGTCCGCGCGGCCAACAGCCTGATAGAAAAGAACCAGTGGCAGATACGCAAGGAAGTGTTCTCGGAAAAGGAGAAGGGAGAGGCCATTGGTGTGTACCAGGCATACAGTGATGTGGAAGAAGGGGATATTGTGGTGAATAAGATAGCTGAACTGCGGCGTGAAAAGCGCTATGCCTACTCTGATTTTGCGATACTCTACCGTACCAATGCACAGAGCCGTATCTTTGAGGAAGCCATGCGCAAACGCAGTATGCCTTACCGTATTTATGGAGGCTTGTCGTTCTATCAACGCAAGGAAATCAAAGATGTTATCGCTTACTTCCGTCTGATAGTGAATCCCAATGATGAAGAGGCTTTCAAACGTATTATCAATTATCCTGCACGGGGTATCGGAGATACGACAGTGGGAAAAATCATTGCTGCCGCCACCGGGCACAATGTCAGTTTGTGGACTGTGCTTTGTGAGCCGTTGGCGTATGGCTTGAACTTCAATAAAGGTACGGTGGGAAAGTTACAGGCATTCCGCGAACTTATATCCGCCTTTATCACAGATGCTGCGGAGAAGAATGCCTATGAGATTGGTGCCGACATTATCCGCCAATCGGGCATCATCAATGATGTGTGTCAGGACAACTCTCCCGAGAATCTGAGCCGTAAGGAGAATATAGAGGAGCTGGTGAACGGTATGAGTGATTTTTGTGCCCAACGGCAGGAGGAAGGAAAACCGAACGTGTTGTTGGGTGACTTCCTTTCGGAAGTTTCCCTTCTTACCGACCAGGATTCGGATAAGGATGGGGACGATGAGAAGATAACCCTGATGACTGTACATTCGGCCAAGGGATTGGAGTTCAAGAATGTGTTTGTAGTGGGGATGGAGGAGAATCTTTTTCCCAGCGGCATGGTGGGTGACTCTCCCCGGGCATTGGAGGAAGAACGGCGGCTGTTTTATGTAGCCATCACACGTGCCGAAGAACACTGTTTCCTGTCGTATGCAAAGACACGTTTCCGGTATGGCAAGATGGAGTTCGGCAGTCCCAGCCGTTTCCTGAAGGATATAGATATACGTTTCCTGCGTCTGCCTCAGGATGCGGGAATGTTCCGCAGGGTAGAGGAGGAAGCCGCCGCTTTCCGCAGGGAGAACGCCAGAGGCTTTGCGCCTGATAGGGAAGATGCTCCGTATGGAGGAAAAGAACGTGTGTCTGTACGACCGAAACAGCAGATTATTGCGCCGACCGTTCCACGTAATTTGAAACGGGTGGCGCCTTCTGCAAATACGGCAAGTACATCGCCTTCTGCCGGCGGGTCTGCCAACTGTGTACAGCAGGGACAACTGATAGAGCACGAACGTTTCGGCCTGGGTGAAGTTTTGAAAGTGGAGGGCGAAGGAGACAATGCGAAAGCCACCATCCGCTTCAAGAATGCGGGAGACAAACAACTTTTGCTGCGCTTCGCGCGTTTCAAAGTGCTGTCATAGGATAGTCGCATCTTTTGTCTCACACAAAAACGGGATATTTGTAAGAGGATGATGGTATAAGTGTAGGACCGTGGTATCTTAAAAAAAGACAGTTAGAACGATACATACGGACAATTTAGAATAGTAAATATAGATAGAAGAATGACAAATAAAGACTTTTCCCTTTTCCCTTCTCCCTGCTATATTATGGAAGAAGGATTGCTGAGAAAGAACCTCGCACTGATAAAAAGTGTGGCCGACCGCGCAGGTGTGGAGATAATCCTCGCTTTCAAATCATTTGCCATGTGGCGTTCCTTTCCCATTTTCAGGGAGTATATAGACCACTCTACGGCAAGTTCCGTCTACGAAGCCCGTCTGGCATTGGAGGAGTTCGGAAGTAAGGCACATACGTACTCGCCTGCCTATACCGAGGCCGATTTTCCGGAGATAATGCGGTGCAGCAGCCATATCACTTTCAATTCGCTTTCGCAGTTCCACCGCTTTTATCCGGTAGTGGTGGCGGAGGGAAGCGGCATTTCCTGCGGTATCCGTATCAATCCCGAATACTCTGAGGTGGAAACGGAGCTTTATAATCCCTGCGCACCCGGTACTCGCTTCGGTGTAATGGCCGACCCGCTTCCCGAAGAACTTCCGGTGGGTATTGAAGGTTTTCACTGTCATTGTCATTGCGAGTCTTCTTCCTACGAACTGGAACACACATTGGAGCACTTGGAAGGAAAATTCTCCCGCTGGTTCTCACAGATTAAGTGGTTGAATTTAGGAGGCGGGCATCTGATGACGCGTAAGGATTATGATGTAGAGCATCTTGTCCGTCTGTTGCAGGGCTTGAAGGGACGCTATTCGCATCTTCAAATCATTCTTGAGCCCGGTTCCGCTTTCACTTGGCAGACCGGTGTGCTGAGCTCGGAGATAGTGGACATCGTGGAAAACCGCGGCATTCGTACTGCCATTCTCAACGTTAGCTTTACGTGCCACATGCCGGATTGCCTGGAGATGCCCTATCAGCCTGCAGTGCGTGGAGCGGAGATGGGTGATGCGGGTCCTTATGTCTATCGTCTTGGAGGAAACTCCTGCCTAAGCGGCGACTATATGGGACTGTGGAGTTTCGACCATGAGCTGCAGATAGGGGAGAGAATCGTCTTTGAGGACATGATACATTACACCACTGTAAAGACGAATATGTTCAATGGAATTCACCATCCGGCCATTGCAATGTGGACAAAAGAAGGAAAAGCTGAAGTTTTCAAGCAATTTTCTTATGAAGATTATCGTGGCCGAATGAGTTGATAATCAAAAGTCTGCTTGTATGCCTGGCGAAAATGTACACTTTTCTGTGTGAAAAAAGTCTGCGGAATGTTTGCAGGTTTAAGGAAAATATCTACCTTTGCATCCGCAATCGCGGAAATAGCTCAGTTGGTAGAGCATAACCTTGCCAAGGTTAGGGTCGCGAGTTCGAGTCTCGTTTTCCGCTCAACGCAGTTTAGATTGCAATTACCTATGCCCAGGTGGCGGAATTGGTAGACGCGCACGTTTCAGGTGCGTGTGTCGAGAGGCATGCAGGTTCGAGTCCTGTTCTGGGCACCAAGGTAAAGCAGTCGGTTCTTTGAATTGTTGAAAGTAAGTTGGAGAGGTGGCGGAATTGGTAGACGCGCTACTTTGAGGGGGTAGTGACAATTATGTCGTGGGAGTTCGAGTCTCCTTCTCTTCACGCTTTTATACATTGCGGAAATAGCTCAGTTGGTAGAGCATAACCTTGCCAAGGTTAGGGTCGCGAGTTCGAGTCTCGTTTTCCGCTCTTTCAGATGTATTGAAGATGACTTATGCCCAGGTGGCGGAATTGGTAGACGCGCACGTTTCAGGTGCGTGTGTCGAGAGGCATGCAGGTTCGAGTCCTGTTCTGGGCACTTTACTCCTCAAAAAAGGAGAGTCATCCCATGCGGAAATAGCTCAGTTGGTAGAGCATAACCTTGCCAAGGTTAGGGTCGCGAGTTCGAGTCTCGTTTTCCGCTCTTTTCAGATAAAAAAATCCCGCAAGCATTGTTCGGTGCTTGCGGGATTTTTTTGTTGTATGGAAGTTGTTGTTACAGTTTCTGTAATGAGAATCCGAGCATCATTCCGTCGTAGCTGTTGGCCAGCGAGCCGATACTCTTCAGAGTGGAGTTGCTGCTTTTGCTGGAGAGGAAGGTTATCAGTTTCAGTAGCTTGTCCGATTCGAACAGCAGGTCCATAGTTGTGGAGGTAGCGTTGACCTTGGCATTCATACCTATCAGCTTGGCGAATTTCAAGTTGACCTTTTGGGTGGATGCATCGTAGGAGTAGCTTCCCTTCATGCTCTTTTGCCCTACTTTGGCGCTGAATGTGCTGTCGGCGTTGAATGTGAATGACATTTGCCCGGCTTTGATGCCTACTTTGGCAAGCTGTTCGTCCAGTTTCTTTTCTGCGGCTGTGGCGGCAACGGCACCGCCGGCTTTCTGCAGCAGGTTGTCCGATTCGAATTCAATGGCGGAGCCGGTATACGACCAAGTGCCGGTCATATCCGCTGTTGACTTGCCGGTCACGGCATTTACCGCCTTCTCTATATTTTCTTTGTTGAACAAATCCTTGATGGATTGTGCATGACTATTGCTGGTCAGCAGTAGTGCGGCAACAAACAGTTGCCAAAAAACTAATCTTTTCATTTTACTTATTTCTATTGTTTGCTATTCAGGCTTTTGTTGATACTTTCGATATAGTCCAGCAGTTCTTTCCGTCCCATGCGGTTTTCAGAAGAGGTGATGAAGTAGGGGGGCAGCTCTTCCCATTGTTCCTTCAACTGTTCCAGGTATTCGTTGATGTGGGTGTTCAGTCTGCCGCCTTTCAGTTTGTCGGCCTTTGTGAAGACGATGGCAAAGGGTACACCGTTCTCGCCCAGCCATTCCGTAAACTCGAGGTCGATGGCTTGGGGAGCCAGCCGGCTATCTATAAGAACAAACAGACAAGTCATCTGTTCGCGTTGCAGTATATAACTTTCTATAATACGTTTGATTTGTTCCTGCCCTTTCTGTCCCCGTTTGGCGTAGCCGTATCCCGGAAGGTCTACAATGTACCAGCTCTTGTTGATGAGGAAATGGTTGATGAGCATGGTCTTTCCCGGTGTGGCAGAGGTCATGGCGAGCCCTTTTCTCCCGGTCAGCATATTGATGAGACTGGATTTTCCTACGTTGGAGCGTCCGATGAAAGCATATTCGGGAAATGTACCGGTGGGGCATTTCCGCACGTCTGTGTTACTGATGACGAATTCAGCGTTTGTAATATCCATTTTATTGCCTTTTTGGGGTTTTACGTGTGGCAAAGGTAGCACTAATTTCATAAGTTTGCACTATCTTTGCCCAGAAAGCGAAGATAGGCTGCACCTCAGCATAAAAAATGAACGAGTTCATTTTATTCTGCATTCGGTTTGCACTATCTTTGTGGCCAATAGGAGAATTTTAAGTATGAATGGACAGTTTCCCTCTACATTATTGGAGAAGGCGGTAAATGAGTTTGCCAAGTTGCCCGGAGTGGGACGCAAGACGGCTATGAGGCTGGTTCTTCACCTGCTCCGCCAGGATACGGCAGTGGTGGAAGCGTTCGGCAATGCCATCGTGACGCTGAAGCATGAAGTGAAATATTGCAAGGTATGCCATAATATATCAGATACGGAGACGTGCCGTATCTGTTCCAGTCCGCAACGGGACGCCTCTGTGGTTTGTGTGGTAGAGAACATCCGCGATGTGATGGCTGTGGAAGCCACACAACAGTTCCGTGGTTTGTATCACGTGCTGGGAGGCGTCATCTCGCCGATGGATGGCATTGGCCCCGGAGACTTGCAGATAGAAAGCCTTGTGCGGCGGGTAGCCGCCGGCGGCATCAATGAAGTGATTCTTGCGCTGAGCACGACGATGGAGGGAGATACCACCAACTTTTATATCTACCGCAAGCTGGAAAAACTGGGCGTGAAGCTCTCCGTCATAGCCCGTGGCATTTCCATCGGTGACGAATTGGAGTATACGGATGAAGTGACTCTGGGACGCAGTATTGTGAACCGCACTCCATTTTCCGGAACTGCCTGATTGTTTGGGGCCATTATCAATTATTCATTATCCACTATCAATTTACTAAATGGAAGAACAAATAAAGAAGACCGCAGCGCGTGTCCGAACAACTTTTGCCTATTTCTGGATGCTTCCCATCCTGCTCGTCCTGCTTGGAGAAACCGGAGGCGAATGGGTAGGTATGTATGCCGGAGATGTACGTGCCACCTATATGGCCGAGACGATAACCATTCTGCTGGCTGCCTCTTGCGTGCCCGTATCCCTGAAACTCTTTTCATGGGTATTGATCAGGAAAATAGATGTAGTGACGCTTCCCGAAGCCCTCCGCCTCTATGCGTTGTGGAGTGGCGTGCGGCTGGCATTGCTTGCCATACCGGTGCTTGCAGGCTTTTTCACCTATTATATAGTGTTGAGCAGTACGGGTGTACTGTGCGCACTGATAGGACTGACGGCTTCTCTGTTCTGCCTGCCGGGTGAGGGACGCCTGCGTAAAGAACTGCATATCAATAAAGAAGAAATGTAACCGACTGGAAAATATGAATAAATCCTATTTCTGCAATGAAAGGGTGCGTCTCCGTGCTATGGAGCCGGAAGACCTGGAAGTGATGTATGCCATGGAGAATGATTCCCAGACTTGGGATGTGACGAACTTCACCGTGCCCTATTCCAGATTTGTCTTGAAACAATATATTGAGAATTCCGAATGCGATATGTTTGCCGACCGCCAGCTGCGTATGATGATTATACGTGTAGAGGATGATGCGGTGATAGGCACTATCGATATTACAGAGTTTTCTCCCATGCATGCCCGGGGAGAGGTGGGTATTGCCATACGGAAGGAGTATCAGGGCAATGGTTATGCCAAGGAAGCGCTGCGTTTGCTGTGCGACTATGTTTTCAGTTTCTTGTATCTGAAACAGTTGATAGTCCATATCTCGGTGGATAATGAGGCAAGTATCCGCCTTTTTGAATCCTGCGGTTTTGTGCGTTGTGGGCTTTTGAGGGAGTGGTGGCGCGTAGGAGGGTGCTATAAGGATGTCGTACTGTTGCAACTTCTCCGCAGCACTAATTGAACGTTGGAATCTGGGGGAAGCGCGACCATATTTCATATTTTGCTCCCAGCTTGCACAATGCCTTCTTCCAGAGTGTGCCGCTGGCCGCCTCGTCCATTAGCGAACTGATGTTTTCTTTGCCTACCAGCCAGGTGTTTTCTTCAATTTCCCGGCCCAGCTGTTCGTACTCCCAGCCGGAGTACCCCAAAAAAAATCTGATTCTGCCTTTAACGGGATTTCCCTGCATGATGTAGTCTTTAATGGCTTCAAAATCACCGTTCAGGTAGAAGCCTTTGCCGATGGGCAATGCTCTGGTAATGCCCTTGAGCGTGTGTAGATAGAACAACGTATCTGTGCTGAGCGGTCCTCCTTTATAGATAGGTATGTTTTCCGGGCAGTCGAAGTCTTTCAGCACATCATTCAAGAATAGGGGGAGCGGTTTGTTCAGAACCAGTCCCATTGTGCCGTCATGTGTATGGTCCACCAGTAGAATGACGGATCGCCCAAACATATGGTCACACAAAAAGGGTTCGGAAATCAAGACCTTTCCCCGGGCAGGAACCACATGGTTTGTTTCTATCTTGAATAGATCTATATTGCTATACATGCCCCTAATATACATAATATTCCACAATAAACAAAAGTTCTTCGCTGTTTTTCATTTTAAAAGTTTCTTTTCTCAGATTTTATGGCTTTTTTTATTCGGAGAAAATACTTAAGTTTGCAAGTAATTGGCAATTTAATGCAATGAAATATACTACATTATATACGTTAATTTTAGGGCTGTTTTCTATAGGATGGACGGATTGCCCGGAGGATTTTATGGAGCGTATGCAGCGTCCGGGACATTCTGAAATACAGCTTTCTAAAGTGACGATAAGTGGCCGTGTGCTGGATGAAAGCGGGTTTCCGCTGGCCGGTGCCACTATTCAAGAGAAAGAAACTGCCAATGGTGCGATAGCGGATTCGGAAGGAAAATTCACTCTGGTGGTTGCCGATAATGCAGTGCTTCGTGTTTCGTTTATCGGCTACATTTCCCAGGATATTGAGGTGGAAGGACGTTCGACCTTTCATATCACGCTAAGAGAAGATATGATAGAGCTGGATAACGTTATTGTTACCGCTTTGGGTATCGAAAAGAAAGAAAATTCTCTTTCTTACGCCACAGATTTAATAAAAAACGAGGAGTTGACGCGAGTAAAAATGCCCAACTTAATTACTTCGTTGACCGGCAAGTCGGCAGGTGTGCGTGTTAATCAGGTTTCTTCCGGTCTGGGAGCCTCAGCCAAAGTCAGTATCCGTGGAATCCGCTCGGTGGCGAGTGACAACCAACCGCTGTATGTGATAGACGGTGTTCCCATTCTGAACTCCACTTCCGAGCAAGCATACTCTGCCATAGGTGGAACGGCCAATGCCGGCAACCGTGACGGAGGAGATGGCATTTCCAATCTGAATCCTGAGGATATAGAGAGTATCAGTATCCTGAAAGGAGCTCCAGCGGCAGCTTTGTATGGTAGTCAGGCCGCCAATGGGGTGATACTGATTACTACAAAGAAGGGGCAGTCGCACGGGCAGCGCAGTGTTTCTTTCTCGACGAGCCTAATGTTCGACAATGCTTTTGCGCTACCCAAGATGCAGAACCGCTATGGAGTAAGTGACGGTGTGGACAGTTGGGGAGAACGGGCAAACCTTCCCGAATACGATAATCTGAGAGACTTCTTCTCTACTGGTGTCACCTCCATAACTTCCATCTCCTTGAGTCACGGCAATGAGAAGTTGCAGAACTATTTCTCCTATGCTAATACTACGGGGCATGGCATCATTGGGAAACATAACCTTTCGAAGCACAACCTCACTTTCAGAGAGACTTCCGTTCTATTGAATTCCCGTCTGAAGTTAGATGGCAGTATGAACCTGATGCGCCAGGTGGTGAAGAACAAGCCTACCGTGGGTGGTTTCTACATGAATCCTTTGGTGGGGCTCTACCGTTTTCCACGGGGTGAGGATATTGCTTATTATAAGGAGAACTTCGAGGTTTATGATGAGGGTAGAAACTTGAACATACAGAATTGGCATACCTCCTACGAGGATTTTGAGCAGAATCCCTACTGGATTACCAATCGCATATTGAGCAAGGAGAACCGCATGCATGTCATAGTCTCCTTATCCGCCAATCTGAAGATAAACGATTGGTTAAGCCTGCAGGCCCGTGGCAATGTAGACTATATTAACGACAAGGTGCGCCAGCAGTTCTATGCCTCTACCGCTCCGGCGTTGGCGGGAGCCAATGGGCGTTATATCGAGATGGACTATCAGGAAACCCAATATTACGGAGACGCCATACTGATGATGAAAAAGCAGTGGATGCATTCTCTCTCAACGCGGCGCTCGGTGTCAGTATCAATGACAAGACTGTGAACTCCACCCGCTATGACTCTAAAACAGCTTCGCTGAAATATGCCAATGTGTTCAATCTGGCCAATATCATCATGAATGGTTCTGCCGGGCTGGACCAGAAGATTGATGCGCGGCGCCAATTGCAGTCCTTGTTTGCGACGGCACAACTGGGCTACAACGAGTTTGTCTATCTTGATTTGTCGGCCCGTAATGACTGGTCTTCCACGCTGGCTTATACATCTCATGAGAAAAGCGGGTTCTTCTATCCCTCCGTGGGATTTTCGCTGATATTCAATAAGCTGATGACTTTACCCCAATGGGTGTCACTGGCAAAGATAAGGGGGGCATACAGCATGGTGGGCAATGATATTCCCATGTTCATCACAAATCCTTCCTCGCATATCACGGCGGGCGGAGAGTTCCTGGCAAGTGATGCCGCGCCGTTCAAGGATATGGAACCGGAGATGACGCACTCCTTTGAGGCGGGTATAGAAGCGCGTTTTTTAAAGAACCGCATTGGTTTGAATGCCACTTTCTATAAGACGAATACCCGGAACCAGTTCTTCAAGCTTCCTACTCTGTCGGGCGATAAATATGCCTACCGTTATGTCAATGCGGGTGATATACAGAATGTGGGGTGGGAGATTTCATTGGATGCCGTTCCTTTGCTGACAAACCATTTCAAGTGGAAAACAGAGGTGAACTTCTCCACCAACCGCAACAAGATAATTTCACTGCACGAAGCGCTGAAGGAGTTTCTTTACGGTCCTACCAGCTTCTCGTCCAGTTATGCCATGAAATTGGTGAAAGGGGGCTCTATCGGTGACATCTACGGAAAAGCTTTTGTACGTGACGATGCGGGCAATATCGTTTACGGCACGGAAGGAGACAATACCGGCATGCCTTTGGTGGAAGGTGATGGCAATACGGTGAAAGTGGGCAATGCCAATCCAAAACTGATGCTGGGCTGGAATCATATGCTGTCTTACAAGAATTTTTCTTTCTATTTTCTGGTGGATTGTCGCTTTGGAGGCGATATTTTGTCCCAGACGCAGGCGGATATGGATATGTATGGCGTTTCTGAAGTCACGGCCCGGGCCAGAGACAAAGGTTATGTAATGCTTGAAGGTAACCGGATAGATAATGTGAAAGGATTTTATAAGAATGTTGTAGGCGGACGGGCCGGGGTGACGGAATATTATATGTATGATGCCACGAACATCAGGCTGCGTGAGCTGTCCGTGGGCTACCAACTGCCTGCTGCCTGGATGGAAAAGACCAAAGTCCTCAAGCGGGCACAACTGTCCTTTTCGGGACGCAACTTGTTCTTCTTCTACAAAAAGGCGCCTTTCGACCCTGACCTGGTACTCTCTACGGGCAACGATAACCAGGGAATTGAAGTCTACGGTATGCCTACCACGCGTAGTTGGGGATTTTCTTTGAAGTGTGAATTTTAAGAGGGGGAGGGAGACTTGATATGAAGAGGATTATAGTACTGATTGGCATGGTTTTCGTGTTTCTGGCTTGTACGGGAGACTTTAAGGAAATCAATACGGACAAGTCCGGCGTGACGGACGAGGACTTGCAGGCCGACTATAACGAACATGGCATCCGTCTTGGAATCATCCAGCAAGGCATCTATTTCAATTACGACTACGGAAAGGGGAAGAACTGGCCTTTTCAGTTGACCCAGAATTTGAATGCCGATATGTTCAGCGGTTACATGCACGATGCCAAGCCTCTGAATGGAGGTTCGCACAATTCGGACTACAACTTGCAGGATGGATGGAACAGCGCCATGTGGGGACATACCTATGAGTATGTTTTCCCGCAGATATATCAGTCGGAGAATGCCACACGTGATCGCATGCCTGCCTTTTTCGGCATTACCAAGATACTGAAGGTGGAAGTGATGCACCGTGTCACGGACTATTACGGCCCTATTGTGTATAGTCATTTTGCCGATCTCGAAGCCCGTTATATGCCCGACACGCAGAAAGAGGTCTATAATGCATTTTTCTGTGAACTCGATACGGCTGTAGCTGTACTTTCCGATTATATTGTCGAGCATCCGGGAGCTTCGGAGTTTGCGCGTTTCGATATGTTGTTGGACGGTGATTATGACTCTTGGATAAAGTTTGCCAACTCGTTGAGGATGCGGCTTGCCATGCGCATTGCGGTAGCCAGTCCGGAGAAGGCAAAAACGGAATTCCGTAAAGCGATGGATAATGAATACGGAGTCATTCGGGAGGCGGACGAGTCGGTGGCGGTTTCCACGGCGAGTGGATATACCAATCCGTTGGGCGAGATAAACCTTGTTTGGAATGAAGCTTATATGGGAGCGCCGATGGAGTCCATACTGAACGGATATGAAGATCCCCGTCGTGAAATCTATTTTGCCACTTGCCAGGATGAACAGTTTGCAGGCGAGTATCGCGGCATTCGTCAGGGTACATGCTTTGCACATAACTATTATAATACACTCTCAAAATTGAAAGTTACCCAGCAGACTGATGCAGTGTTGATGCCGGCAGCAGAAGTCTGGTTCCTGCGTGCCGAGGCTGCCCTACGGGGATGGACCGATGAGTCGGTGAAAACCTGCTATGAAGAAGGGGTAATGGCTTCTTTCCGTCAGTATGGCATCTTGCAGTCCGATGCTTATCTGGAGAGCGACTTGTTGCCTGCCGATTTTGTGGATACCTACGATATGGAGAATGATATTACCGCCCGTTGTCAGGTTTCGCCACGCTGGCTGGAGTCAGCGGATAGGGATACGAAACTGGAGAAGATTATTACCCAAAAATGGATTGCCATGTTTCCCGAAGGGTGTGAAGCTTGGGCGGAACAGCGCCGGACGGGGTATCCCCGGCTATTCCCCGTGCGCTTTAATCACAGTAAAGACGGGTGTATAGATACTGAGACAATGATTCGCCGTCTGAACTTTCCCGGCGGACTGAAGACGGAGAATGCCGAGCAGTATGCCGCTTTGGTAGAGGCACTGGGTGGAGATGACAATGCCGGTACCCGATTGTGGTGGGATACCGGCATCAACTGGTAGAGATACCTTATTATATAGGGATATTTTTTATTGGATGGGGTGATTCTCGGCAAAAATTGCCATACGTTCGTCCAACTGGTCGTACTGATGGTCTTGGATAAAGGAAGTGCAGGCACGTAATCCTTCCTGATGGCTTCCGGTGGTCACCAGTGAAATGGCGCTTACACCGTAGTACATTAGTTCCCGCGCAAGTTCTCCGCTACTCATGCCCGGGTAACCGATGGTGAAATAGAAACCGTCGGCAACGGGATCACCCAAATCATTGTCGTATACCAAGTGGAAACCGTGGCGCAAGAAGATTTCTTTCAGGCGGCGGGCACGTTCACCGTATACTTTCACTTCATCAAGAAAGTTGTATTGATCTTCATTAGCTGCTTTAAGCATGGCGGCAAGAGCATACTGAGCAGAGTGGCTGGTGCCGGAGGAGAGTGCATAGAGTACGCGGTGGATGAATACTGTGCCGAAGGTGCCGCCGCCGTAGCGTTGTGTCAGCCCGGGATAGGCCCGGTGATACAGTTTGTCCGAAATGCAGCTGACACCGATACGTTGACCGGCATAGCTGAAAGCTTTGGAACCGGAAATGAGCAGCACGTAATAGTCCGTATAGTGTGCCACAGAAGGTTGGTAAGGCGCTTGGAACGGTTTGCTCAAGTCTTGGCGGAAGTCCATGGCAAAGTAGGCGAGGTCTTCCAACACAATGACGTCATATTGGGTTGCCAGTTCGCCGATGATGCGCAACTCTTCTTCTTTCAGGCAAATCCAGCTGGGGTTGTTGGGATTGGAATAGACGATGGCAGAGATATTGCCTTTGCTGAGGTAACTTTCCAGCTTCGCTTTCAACTTGTCGCCACGGTAGTCATATACGTCAAAGGTTTCATATTTCTGTCCCATCACGACCAGCTGCTGCTTCTGTACCGGGAAACCGGGATCGATGAAGAGAATGGTATCCTTTTTCTCATCGCACTGGCTACATGTGAGGAATGAAGCGAAAGTTCCTTGCATGGAGCCGGTAACTGGTACACAACCTTCGGGGGCTACATCTACATTGATAAAGGCTTTGATAAAACGTGATGCTTCCTCTTTCAAGGCGGGAAGTCCGTTAATGTCCGGGTAGAGGCTGGCAATACCATTCTGCAATGCCTCCACCTCGGCCTTTACGCCGACGGCTGAGGGGGGGAGTCCGGGTACACCCATTTCCATTTTTATGAATTCCACACCCGATGCCGCTTCGGCATTGGCTGCAATGGCTTTTACTTCACGGATGGTTGCTTTGGCAAAGTCTGTGATATGAAAATCTGCGATAGTTTCATCTATCAACTTACGTTCAATAGGAGTATTTCTCATGATTTCAATATTAATTTAGTTTTGCAAAGGTAACATAAATCTCTTATAATCAAGCTATGTTAAAAAAAAGATGATTTTTTTTCTTTCAAGCTATTGCAGATATAAGAATTTTGTCTACCTTTGCAACCGCAATCGAGAGAGATAGCAACGAAAGAATGAAATAATGGTGCGTTAGTTCAGTTGGTTAGAATACATGCCTGTCACGCATGGGGTCACGGGTTCGAGTCCCGTACGCACCGCGAAAGCAAATAGCAAATTAAAGCAAAGCTCTGAAATTCAAGGATTTCAGAGCTTTTTTTGTTTTCTGTATCGGCAAGAATAACGATTAAAAACAAATCATGCGTGGGATTATTCGTGGGATTTCTGCCAGTCTTACTATACTCATCTGATGAACTTGAACTTTCTTGCGGTATAATCGGGAATTCGGGTACAAATATCCGTAAATCATATACACCTTCGCTTGTGCTATCGCGGTACCTTTGTCATCAGAAGTTTAGCAAGAAAAATAGAGTAATATAACGTATGACAAAAACAATTTTAGGAGTTCTGTCACTGCTTGTCATAATGTCGTGCAGTATTCCCGTAAAGGAGAACACCGTTCAACCCAATATAATGGAAACGAACAAGAAAAATCTCGGAAATCTGTTGGCGCTCTATCCCAAGCCGATGACGGTTGTCGGGGCAGAGGTTGAAGGGAAAGTAAACTGGCTAGTGGTAGGGCATACGGGTGTTATTGGACATGACCGGATACTCATCAGCATGAGTAAAAGCCATTACACTAATCAAGGGATAAAGGACTCAAAACGACTTTCCGTCAATCTAGTGAGTCGTGAAATATTGCCGAAAGCTGACTATGTGGGAAGTGTAAGCGGTGCGACGGTCGATAAGTCGGAGGTGTTTGCCTACCATATTGGCGAAAACGGTACCCCCGTTATAGACGCATCACCCCTCACCATGGAGTGTGAGGTGGTAGACATCTATGAAACTGAAGGTTTCGACAATTTCATTTGTGCGATAGTCAATACATACGCTGCTCCTGAAGTGCTTGATAATAACGGGAAACTTGACTATACGAAGCTGAAACCCGTATTGTTTGAATTTCCGACCTATTCCTACCTTGCCACGGGAGAGATTATCGGCAAATGCCTGAATCTGGATAAGCGGCCGGGTATGTGCGCCAAAGAGCCGATGAGTGCTGACGGTATCGTGCGGTTGTCGAAAATCGAGGTTTATCCGCAGTATCTCGACGAGTATATGAAATACGCAACCGAAGTAGGCGAAATCTCTCTGCGTACCGAATCGGGCGTGCTGACTATGTATGCGGTCGGCGAGAAGGAGAATCCCTGCAAGGTGACTATTCTCGAAACCTATGCGAGCCATGCGGCTTATGTAAAACATATTGCATCAGAACACTTTCAGAAATACAAGCAAGGAACGTTGCGCATGGTCAAATCATTGGTCTTGTCTGACCAGACGCCACTAAATCCGGCTAACAAGCTCAATAACTTCATGCAATAAATAGAACGACTATGAACAAGATTTTTTTAATTTCAGTATTCAGCATTTTAACACTCAATGTTATGGCACAAGAAAAGATAGTACAGACAGCAGGACGCACCCAGTTGGGTGAGTTTGCTCCTAAATTTGCGGAACTAAACGACGATGTCCTCTTTGGCGAGGTCTGGAGCCGCACCGACAAACTCGGTCTGCGTGACCGTAGTTTAGTAACCATTACCTCTCTTATCAGTCAGGGTATCACGGATAATTCGCTCGTGTTCCACCTTCAGTCGGCAAAGAAGAACGGTATTACCCGTACGGAGATTGCCGAAATCATCACCCATATCGGTTTTTATGCCGGTTGGCCCAAAGCGTGGGCAGCGTTTAATCTGGCCAAAGGTGTATGGGCAGAGGACACTGCCGGTGAAGATGCCAAAGCCGCATTCCAGCGTGAAATGATTTTCCCCATTGGGGAACCGAACGCTGCATATGCACAGTACTTCATAGGCAACAGTTATCTTGTTCCCGTTTCACGCGAGCAGGTTTCCATCTCTAACGTCACTTTCGAGCCTCGTTGTCGCAATAACTGGCACATACACCGCGCTACTAAAGGCGGTGGGCAGATGCTTATCGGTGTTGCCGGTCGTGGATGGTATCAAGAAGAAGGCAAGCAGGCAGTAGAGATTCTACCCGGTACGGTTATCCATATCCCTGCAAATGTGAAGCATTGGCACGGTGCCGCTTCTGATGGTTGGTTTGCCCATCTTGCTTTCGAAGTTCCCGGTGAGGATACTTCTAATGAGTGGCTGGAACCGGTGACGGATGAAGAATACGATAAACTTAAGTAATACCATCCAAACTCCTGTAATTTAAACGATTGCGGGAGTTTTTGCTTTATAGGACCATGATTTAGTAGCCGGAGGAAAAGCATAATCCGTAATTTGGGTATAGATACCGGGGATTTGTCTACACGGCATATGACGGATACTGCCTATTTTGCATCATCATTAATAATCCTAAAGATAATTATAAAATCAACAGAAAGATGAATATGAAAAAATTACTATTAATTTCTATGATGCTGATGACCGTTCTGGCAATGGCAGCCTGCGAAGATTCAGGTGATGAACCGTTTACACCCGAACATCCTGAACTTTCCGGACCATCGGGTGGGGAAGATGAGAATGAATCCGAAGTTCCGGATGTATCTTCATTGCAGGTAAATATCATGGTTAGCAATCGTACCATTACTGCCACTATGGAGGACAATGCCGCCACACAGGATTTTCTTGCTCGTCTGCCATTGGAGGTTACGTTGAATGATTACAATAATACTACAGAAAAAATCTTCTATCCCTCTCCGGCTCTGGCAATTGAAGGTGTTACGCGTGGCTGTGCTCCTATTGCCGGTGATATAACCATCTATGCCCCATGGGGAAATGTGGCAATTTTTTGTAAGAATGGGTCTTATAGTGATACTTTGATTAAAATCGGTCGTGTTGATGGCAATGGCATTGAAATGTTGAGTGTGCCCGGAGATATACTTGTGAGATTTGAAAGAAGATAAGAATGGATTAATAAGGGCACTATGACTACGAACGAATTCAAGGAATATGTAAAGACGCGTCAAGCGCTTGATACGGAGGAGATACATCGCTTTATGGACAAAATGAGCAATGAAGCCAGACGCATCACTTTCCGGCTGAACACGGCATATCATACACCGGACGAGGTACGTGGGTTACTCTCCGAATTGTTCGGTTATCAAGTCCCGTCATCGTTCCGGGTATTCCCACCGTTCTATACCGATTTCGGGAAGAATATTACAGTGGGCGAAGGCGTATTTATTAATGCCTGCTGTCATTTTCAGGACCATGGTGGTGTGATAATCGGTGACGGATGCCAAATCGGGCATAATGTAGTCTTTGCAACGCTCAATCATGGTTTGCCTCCGGAAGAACGCCAAACTACCTATCCGGCACCGATTGTATTGGGTAGGAATGTCTGGGTAGGTTCTAATGCGACGATTCTTCCAGGAATGACAATCGGTGACAATGCTGTGGTGGGAGCTGGAGCGGTTGTGACGAAAGATGTGGAAGCGAATACAATAGTAGGCGGTGTCCCCGCGAAATTGATAAAGAGAATAGAGTAATAATTATAACATTGAAAACAAGATGAGAATAATATCAAATACAGCATTCGGTGGAGAAAGACCTTTGTTTGAATCACATGACTTACGTTTGGAGAATGTAATTATCCATGCCGGAGAATCAGCCATCAAGGAATGCAGCAACATCGAAGCTGTCAATTGTCGATTCGAAGGGAATTACCCCTTCTGGCATGTTCACGGGTTTGTAATCGACCGTTGTTTTTCGATGTCGGCGGGCGTTCGGCACTGTGGTATTCCGACCATCTGAAAATGACCGATACGCGTATCGACGCACCCAAAATGTTCCGCGAGATGCACGACATCGAAATTGAGAATGTAGAGATGAACGATGCCGATGAAGTATTCTGGCGTTGCCAGAATCTGAACATCAGAAATCTGAAGTTGCATGGAGGAACTTATCCGTTCATGTTCAGTAGCGACATCCGCATAGACGGATTGGAGAGCGACAGCAAATACGTTTTCCAGTATGTGAAGAATGTAGAGTTGCGCAATGCCAAAGTCACTACAAAGGATGCTTTCTGGGAGGTGGAGAATGTGACAATCTACGATTCCGAACTCAATGGCGAATATCTCGGCTGGCATTCGCACAATCTCCGGTTGGTGAACTGCCATATAACCGGTGAGCAACCGCTCTGCTATGCCCACGACCTCGTATTGGAGAATTGTACCTTTGGTCCCGACTGCGACCGGGCTTTCGAATACAGTTCGGTGCAGGCAACCATCAAGGGGGCGATAGGTGGGGTGAAGAATCCACGGACAGGCAGTATCACTGCCGAAAGCTATGGGGAAATCATTCTCGATGAAAATATAAAGGCACCTGCCGACTGTGAGTTGAAGCTTTGGGACGAGAAAACTTGTTTCACCGACTGATGCCTTTGCAAATAGCCTGATGGGAATAAAAGGGAAAGACCGATTACTTGTTGTCGCTTATCCGCGAAGGGAAGAGTATGACGCTGGGGCAGCAGTTACGCCTGACTGCATACCTCAGTGTCCCTGCTATTATGGCGCAGGTGTCCTCCATCGCCATGCAGTATATCGATGCTTCGATGGTTGGTAGCCTGAGTGCGAATGCAGCGGCTTCCATCGGATTGGTTTCAACCACGACATGGCTGTTCTGGGGATTGTGCCGCCGCTGCAACGGATTTTCTGTCCAAGTGGCACACCGGATTGGGGCCGGAGATTTTGCAGGAGCGAAAAAAATACTCCGCCAATCGGTTACGGCTACACTTGTTTTCAGTTCTTTGTTGGCGGTTGTCGGCATTTCTATCAGTGGTGTGCTTCCCGGCTGGCTGGGTGGTGATGAAATGATACGGAGCGATTCATCCTTCTATTTCCGGATATTTTCACTTTTCTTACCCGCCTTGCAGTTGAATTTCCTTGCGGGCGGCATGTTGCGGTGTAGTGGGAATATGCGTGTACCCAGTATGCTAAATGTACTGATGTGTTTTGGGATGTCGTGTTCAACTTCTTCCTTATTTTCCCGACACGGCAGGTAGACTGGTGGGGATGGGAGTTCATCGTTCCCGGCGTAGGTTTAGGTGTGGAAGGTGCGGTATTGGGAACCGTGTTGGCCGAACTTATCACTGCCGGTGGGATGATGTGGTATCTTTGCCGTCGCTCGTCCATGTTGAGACTATCCGGGGCAGGGCAGTTTTCTTCCCCGGAAAGAGACGCTGCGCCAGGCTGTCCGCATCTCCCTGCCAATGGGATTCGAGCATATTGCCATTTGCGGAGCGCAGATTATGACGACGGTTATCGTCGCACCGCTCGGCATCGTCGCCATTGCCGCCAACTCATTTGCCATCATCGCTGAAAGCCTTTGTTATATGCCCGGCTACGGTATATCGGAGGCTGCCACGACGTTGGTAGGCCAGAGTCTTGGAGCAAACCGTATCCGGTTACTCAAGCGTTTTGCCAACATTACCGTTTGGTCAGGGATGCTGATTATGGGAGTCATGGGAGTGCTGATGTATGTGGCGGCCCCTCAGATCATCGGAGTGATGACGCCTGTGGAGGAAATCCGCATGTTGGGAATCGGGATTCTGCGGATAGAAGCTTTTGCGGAGCCGATGTTTGCGGCATCTATCGTCGCCTACGGTGTATTTGTGGGTGCGGGCAATACATTTGTTCCCAGTCTGATGAATTTTGGCAGTATCTGGGGTGTCCGGCTGACACTGGCAGCATGGCTTGCCCCTACGATGGGGCTACGGGGCGTATGGCTTGCCATGTGTATTGAGCTTTGTTTCCGGGGAGCGATTTTTCTTGTCAGGCTTTGGAGTGGTAACTGGATTTATAAGTTGCGAATAAAAAGATAAATTATGAAATACGATTTCGATACAATCATCCCGCGTCGCGGGACGAATTCTTATAAATGGGATACTCCCGAAGAGGAGAATGTACTGCCCATGTGGGTGGCAGATATGGATTTCCGTACAGCACCCGCTATTATCGATGCCTTACAAAAGCGGGTGGCGCACGGTATTTTCGGTTATACAAAAGTACCCGAAGCCTATTATGATGCGGTCGTCCGGTGGTTCGATGACCGGCATCGCTGGCAGGTTGATTCCCGGTGGATTATCTATACGAGTGGTGTCGTGCCGGCTCTGTCAGCCATTATCAAAGCCTTGGCCATGCCGGGTGATAAAGTCATCGTTCAGACTCCTGCCTATAATTGTTTCTACTCATCTATCCGTAATGACGGATGCGAGTTGTTTGCCAATAATCTCGTTTATCAGGATGGCCGCTACGTAATCGACTTTGCCGATCTTGAAAGGAAAGCTTCCGATCCGAAAGCAAAAATCCTGCTGCTGTGCAATCCTCACAATCCGGTCGGACGGGTCTGGACTCCGGAAGAACTGCAGCATATAGGTGATATTTGTTTACGGAATGAGGTGTTTGTCGTGGCGGATGAGATTCATTGTGAACTGACTTACGAAGGATATGACTACACACCCTTTGCCTCCTTGTCCGAACGCTTTTTGCAAAATTCCGTCACTTGCGTTTCGCCGAGTAAGGCGTTCAACCTTGCCGGGTTGCAAATCGCCAATATCATCGCAGCCGATGAAGAGGTGCGCCGCCGTATTGACAGAGCCATTAACATCAACGAGGTATGCGACGTCAATCCGTTCGGCGTAATCGCCACAATGGCAGCTTACAACGAAGGTGGGGAATGGCTCGATGCCTTGCGGAAATATCTGCGGGGGAATTACGAATACCTCTGCTGCTTTTTCAAGGAACGGTTACCACAATATCCCGTGCTGCCACTCGAAGGAACTTATTTGGTTTGGATAGACTGCCGTGCTTCCGGTATCAGCTCAGATGTTGTCGCCTTGCGTTTGCAAGAACAACAGCATCTGATGGTCAATTCCGGTACGATGTACGGTCCCGGTGGAGAGGGCTTTATCCGGCTGAATATCGCTTGTCCCCGGGCTCTGCTTGCTGATGGACTGGAACGGATGGCCCGTTTATTCTATCGTGAAGTCTTCTGATTTAAATCCGCTGTAATACCTACCGGAGAAGGCGGTGAACTTCAGGACACAATAATCGGGATCAGTCACTCCTTCGGGATAGTACATAGTGTCGCCTTCCTGCCATATCATTTCCTTACTGGTGCTGTCCGTCAGTATCTCCATCGTGCCGCGCAGCATTACGCCCTTGAAGAAGCGTGTGTTGCAGACGTAAAGGCATGCCCGGTTATTTTTGAGAAATTGCGAAACGCGCATCGACGAGGTGTTCGTTGATAGGTAAATGTGTTTGAGCCCTTCCCTTTTGCGGGTTTGCAACATGGCCTTGATGTTGGGAAAGCCTTCGGCATCCACCGAACCGACAAAGATGGTTTTTTCCTTGTCAATCATGTTTCCTACTGTTTTTTCTGCATCTCTCATTGTTTGTTTTTTTTATGGGTTATTGTTTCAAGGGCAAAGATAGCCGGTAAGTGGAACTTTTGTACAATAAAAAAGAAGGAGGATATGTCACTTTTCACGGTTTCTCCATTTTCCGGTAGGCGAGGGGAGTATACCCTATACATTGTCGGAAACTACGTACAAAGTAGGAGACGGTTGAGAAATGGAGTTCGGAGGCTATTTCTGAAATGGGGAGGTCGGTGTAGGTGAGCAGACGCTGGGCTTCGTCTGTAACCTTGTTGAGTATGTACTGCTTGGCGTTGATGTTTATGGCCGAAGAGAGGATTTCGTTCAGATAGTTGGGAGTGATGCATAGTTTATCGGCATAGAATTGTACAGAATGCTGCTCCCGGAAGTGCTCCCCAACCAATTCGAAGAATCGGCTGAGGTGGAAGCTGCTGATATCTTTATGTGGCTCCTTACCCGTCTCCGGAGGGATAGAGGTGCAGTAGGCACGGTTGAGTAGCATGAGGACTTCGTAAAGTAAGGCGCGTAATATGCCCGTATCGTGTGGGTGGAAAGAGTCGATTTCGACCTTTATGTCGTGCAGAAGTTGGAGTATTCGTGCATAGAGCCCGTTCGGCAGTTGGAGTTTGTCTACCATTTTTCCCATTCGGAAGAACGGGAGGTGCTGCACGAATAGTGGGTCTTTGAAGAAAGAGGTCAAAAAGGTATCCTCAAAAATTAGAGCATGACCGTTGCCGATACGGTCTGTGTCCCAACTGCGCACCTCACCTGGTTTGGAGAAGAATACATCACCGGGAGCTGCCAAGTGTGTCCGGTTACCGATAGTGAATTCTCCTTCTCCTTCTGTGATGAAGGTGATGTCATAGTAGGTCAGAATATGTACTTTTCCCTGGGTCAAGAATTTCCGGGTATACTGCAAATCAACGACATCTATCAGAAGTTCGCTTCCGTACTTAGTTTTGTAGAAATTGTATCGTGGGATGGCATTTTTCATGGCTTAACATTGTATGATGGCAGTAAAGTTAGAGAAAAAGCTGCTCCGTACAATAGCGAATAGGAAAATGTTGGGTAAAGACCGGGAGTTTTGTTTATCTTTGCACCCGCAATTATCAATCGCCTTGCAACGATTGTCTGGAATTATCATATTATGAAACAGAAACGAATACCATTGGTGGGCAGACAATACCTTGTGCCCTTCATTTTGATTACCTCTCTTTTCTTTTTGTGGGGATTTGCCCATGCCATTCTGAATGTACTGAACAAGCACTTTCAAGAGATACTGGATATCACGAAGACACATTCGGCCTTTATACAGATGACGATGTATATGGGATACTTCATTATGGCCATTCCTGCAGGATTTTTCATCAGTCGCTTCGGATACCGCCGGGGTGTGGTATTCGGTCTGTTGCTTTACGGCGTCGGTTCGCTGCTCTTTATCCCCGGGCAGCATTATCTGTCTTTTAATCTTTTCTTGTTTGCATTGTTCGTGATAGGCTGTGGACTGACGTTTCTTGAAACTGCCGCCAATCCTTATGCCACAGAATTGGGCGCAAAGGAAACTGCTGCCAGCCGGCTGAATTTCGCGCAATCCTTCAACGGTCTGGGATGTATCTGTGCACCAGTACTGGCTGGACTGCTGCTCTTCTCGAAGGATGGGCAGACGGGCTCGGGTAATGTCGCATTGCCCTATATCTGCATGGGGGTAATTGTGTTGCTGGTAGCGTTGGTCTTTTCAAGAATCAAGTTGCCCGAGATTGAACATAGTGTGGAGGTGGACGAAGCTGGTAATAAGGTCGGATTGTGGTCACACCGGCTTTTCATTTTCGGGCTGATAGCCTTGTTTGCCTATGAGGTCGGCGAGATTTCCATCAACAGCTTCTTCATCAACTACGTGGTGGAGCAGAATTGGATGAATGCCCGCGAAGCTTCCGTAGTGCTTTCTTTCGGTGGACTGGGATTATTTATGTTAGGACGTTTTGCCGGTAGCTGGATTATGGGACGTGTGCGTGCCGAGAAGATGTTGCTGGTTTGTGCTACGGGCACTGTGATGACTACCTTGTTGGTGTTGCTGGATGTAGGAATGGTGTCGCTTGCAGCTCTGTTGTGCGGATATGCATTTGAGGCTATTATGTTTCCCACGATTTTTGCACTTTCCTTGCGCGGGCTGGGCAACCATACCAAGAGGGCTTCCTCTTTCCTGATGATGTCTCCCGTGGGAGGCGTGGTAGGTCCGCTGTTGATGGGACTGGTGGCAGACCATACGACGATGGTGTGGGCGTTCATCGTACCGCTGGTTGCCTATTGCGTGGTGTGGGCATATGCCCGCAAGATGGTGTCCGTCTCTACCGCTTCTTCAATATAGAAGGAAGCCTGCGACTCCGGCAAGGATTATCAGTAAGATAGGGTGGAGGTTCCACTTCCACGTCACGCCGAAAGCGGCTGCAAAGATAAGTATGCTTTTGTAATCTATGAAATTTTCCTTGTTCATCAGCAATAGGGCAGCAGCAGCTATCAATGATACGGACATGGGCAGCAGTCCCGACATTGCCGCCTTGATGTATTTGTTGTCCTTGCATTTCACGAAGAAGTAAGAGATGAGCAATACCAGGATGAACGAGGGAAGACATACTGCAATGGTGGTCACGACAGCTCCCCACACGCTTTGAGTAACTGCATAGCCCACATAGGTGGCACTGTTGATGCCTATCGGACCAGGCGTCATCTGCGAGATGGCCACTACGTCCGTGAATTGTTGCAGGGTGAGCCAGTGATGGTGGTCCACCACCTCATATTGGATGAGGGACAACATGGCGTAACCGCCTCCGAAACCGAACATTCCGATTTTTAGATATACCAATATCAGCTGCCAATAAATCATATCTGTAATTTTCTCAGTTTATCTTTTAACCATAATGTATAGAGCATTCCTCCTGCAATTCCTGCAAGGACAATGTATACGGGGGATAGCCCGAATTGCCAGATGAGTATGGTGGCGATGGCTGGAAGCACCAGTTGCCAATACTTCAGCTTCAGTGCCCGTGCAGCCGAAATGCAGGGTATCACAATCAGTGCGACTACTGCCGGACGGATACCGTTAAAGATGCGTATCATCACCTGGTTGTCCTGAAAATGAGCGAAGAACATGGCTATCAGCATCATGATGACAAAAGAGGGGAGGATTGTGGCAAGTGCACACACCAGGCTACCTTTTACTTTATGCAGCTTGTAGCCGACGAATATGGATATATTGACAGCAAAAACACCGGGAAGTGACTGGGTCAACGCAAACATTTCCATGAAATCTTCTTTACTCATCCATCTCTTTTTTACGATTTCCCGTTCAATGAGAGGTATCATAGCGTATCCGCCACCGATAGTGAACATTCCTATCTTGGCAAAGGTCATAAAAAGCAGTAAATATTTCATTATTTCTCTTCGGGTGACTTTCTTTTGCAAAGAAACCCAAATTAATCAACATATACAAATTAGGGGGATAATATTTATTTATTAATATTTTATATTACAGGGCTATATTCTTAAATCTATTTAAAAGGAGAATATTCCGTCGTAAATAAGCTTTATCTTTAACACGTAATTACAAATAATATAAATGTAGATATGATACAGATAGTGCAATTACATGGTACGGATAAAAAGCTGTACGAGCTTGTAGCCCCTTTGGTTATGAGCCCGGAAGTGCTGAAACAGAACTACAATTACCCTTTCCGGACATCGGAAGAGTACGAGTGGTTTGTTGCTCTGGATAATAAACATGTTGTAGGTTTTGTGCCGGTGGAGCACAAGAAGTATGAATGTGTCATCAACAACTATTATATTAAGGAAAGGAATGTTGACACGCTAAAATTGCTTCTGGAAAAGGTACTTGAGAAGCAGGGCGAGGAGAGTAGTCTGACGGCTGTTAGCTTTGTTGAAGATAGGGATGTCTTCAGCGAGCTGGGCTTTTTGGAAGACAAGGTATGGACCCGTTATGTGAAAATGAAGAAAAACAGATAATTATGGCTACACCCAAAAATGTGTATGAACTGGCGCAAGAACGTCTTGATGTGATTTTTAGGGAATTTGACACGATATGCGTCTCTTTTTCGGGAGGAAAAGATAGTGGAGTGTTGCTGAATTTGTGCATAGACTATATCCGCCGGAACCGGCTGAACCGTAAACTGTGTGTATTCCATATGGACTATGAGATACAGTACAGCATGACCATTGATTATGTGGACCGGGTATTGGAGGCGAATAAGGATATATTGGAGGTGTATCGTGTTTGTGTGCCTTTCCGTGTAACGACTTGTACGTCGATGTACCAGAGTTACTGGCGTCCGTGGCAGGAGGATTTGGAGGACATTTGGGTAAGGAAGATGCCGAAAGGCTGCCTCACTAAAGAGACGTTTCCTTTCTACACTCCCGAAATGTGGGATTATGAGTTCCAGATGCACTTTGCCAAATGGCTGCATGAGAAGAAGGATGGAGTGCGTGCCTGCTTTCTCATAGGCATCCGTACGCAAGAGAGTTTTAACCGCTGGCGCAGCATCCATCTGAACCGGAAGTATCAGATGTACCACAATTACCGCTGGACCTCGAAGATAGGCAATGACATTTTCAATGCTTATCCCATTTATGATTGGAAGACGACGGATATCTGGACGGCCAATGGCAAATTCGGCTTTGACTATAACCATTTGTATGACCTATATTATAAAGCCGGAGTCAATATCGAACGCCAGCGTGTGGCAAGCCCTTTTCTTTGTGAGGCACAAGAGAGCCTGAAGCTGTATCGTGTCATCGACCCGAATACTTGGGGAAGAATGATAGGGCGGGTCAACGGGGTGAACTTTACCGGTATTTACGGAGGGACGCGTGCTATGGGGTGGCAGACGGTCCGACTGCCCGAAGGGTATACGTGGAAAGGCTTTATGCAGTTCCTGCTTTCCACCTTGCCGGAAGAGACCCGGAGGAACTACTTGAAAAAGCTTACCGTCAGCATTGAATTCTGGCGTACAAAAGGGGGGTGTCTGGCTGACGAGACCATCCAGAAGCTGAGGGATGCAGGAGTGTCCATTGAAGTGATAAATACCACGAATTACAAGACAAACAAGAAGCCGGTGCGCATGGATTATCTGGATGATATTGACATCGCGGAATTCCGGGAAATTCCCACTTATAAGCGGATGTGCATATGCATCCTGAAGAATGACCATGCCTGCAAGTACATGGGTTTTGCCTTGAACAAGGAAGAGGCATACAAAAGAGACAAGATAATGGAACAATTCAAAAATATGATGTTATGAGCGTAGATAAAAGTCCGGTATATAACGTAAGGGCAATTCCAATAGAGAAAATACAAGCAAACGATTACAATCCGAATGTAGTGGCACCGCCCGAAATGAAGCTTCTGGAGCTTTCCATCTGGGAAGATGGTTTCACCATGCCTTGTGTCTGTTACTATGATGAGGAAGAGGATAACTACATCCTGGTGGACGGTTACCACCGTTATCAGGTGTTGAAGACATCCAAAAGAATTTATCAGCGCGAAAACGGGTTGCTTCCCGTGGTCGTGATTGACAAGGAACTTTCCAACCGTATGGCGTCCACTATCCGTCATAATCGTGCCCGTGGTACGCATAATATCGAGTTGATGTGCCATATTGTTGCGGAATTGGACAGAGCCGGTATGTCTGATGAATGGATAATGAAGAATATCGGAATGGATCGCGACGAAGTGTTGCGTTTAAAGCAAATTTCGGGTCTGGCAGACTTGTTTGCGAACAAGAACTTCAGCATTCCGGATAAGAAAGAAGAGTATGTGGCGGATAAATAAATGAATATTTCAGGGGTGGATTTTTTAATCTGCCTCTTTATATTCATTAACAAGTGAAATATTTCGTTGCAAACTTGCATAATTTAGTCAAATCGCCTACATTTGTCAGCATCAAAACAAACAGAATAGGTCCTATGTGCTTTAAGGCACTATAAAAAACATTACATGAAGAAAATTTTGGTTAGTGGCGGTGCTGGTTTTATAGGTTCTCATCTTTGTACCCGATTGATAAACGACGGGCATCAGGTGATTTGTCTGGATAATCTTTTCACCGGTTCGGAAGGAAATATCACTCATCTGAAGAGCAATCCCCGCTTTGAATTTGTACTGCATGATGTGGAAACCCCTTATGAGGCAGATGTGGACGAAATCTATAATCTGGCTTGTCCTGCTTCTCCCATCCACTACCAATATGATGCCATTAAAACCATCAAGACTTCTGTATTGGGCGTCATCAATATGCTGGGACTGGCCAAAAAGACGAATGCCAAGATATTGCAGGCTTCTACCAGCGAAGTGTACGGTGACCCCGTTATTCATCCCCAAGTGGAAAGTTATTGGGGAAATGTAAATCCAATTGGCCTCCGTTCTTGTTATGATGAAGGGAAGCGTTGTGCCGAGACATTGTTTATGGACTATCACCGCCAGAATGGAGTGCGGATCAAGATTATCCGTATATTCAATACGTACGGTCCTCGGATGTTGCCGAATGACGGACGGGTGGTTTCCAATTTCGTGGTTCAAGCATTGCAGAACCAGGATATTACAATATACGGTTCGGGTAATCAGACGCGAAGTTTCCAATATGTAGATGACTGTATAGAAGGTATGGTGCGGATGATGAACACGGAGGACGATTTTATCGGTCCGGTAAACTTGGGAAATCCGAATGAATTCTCCATATTGGAACTGGCGGAAAAGGTCATTAGGCTGACGAATTCCAAGTCGAAACTGATTTTCAAGCCACTGCCTCATGATGATCCCAAACAGCGTCAGCCGGACATCACTCTGGCAAAGGAAAAGTTGGGCTGGGAACCGACTATAGAGCTGGAAGAGGGTTTACAGTATATAATAGAGTATTTTAAGGAATATCGTTCCTAACTAAATAGTAATTTTGATAACGGGAAAACAATATAGAAAGATGAACATGGAAATAAATCCTTCCGAATACAAGATTCTCATCGTTGACGATGTGATGTCAAACGTTTTATTGTTGAAAGTGCTTTTGACAAATGAGAAATTCGCGATTGCTACTGCAAGTAACGGGCGGCAAGCGTTGGAACAGGTGGAAAAGGAAAATCCTGATTTGGTTTTGCTTGACGTAATGATGCCGGACATGAGTGGTTTTGAAGTAGCTCAACATTTAAAGTCAAATCCGAATACAGCTGATATTCCAATCATCTTTCTGACCGCACTGAATAGTACGGCAGATATTGTGAAGGGTTTCAGGTTGGCGCGAATGACTTCATCTCTAAGCCTTTCAATAAGGAGGAATTGATTATCCGTGTTACCCACCAAATATCTTTGGTAGCTGCCAAACGGTTGATTTTGAGTAAGACGGAAGAACTGCAACGTACTATTGCCGGGCGTGACAAGCTTTATTCGGTGATTGCCCATGACTTACGTTCTCCGATGGGATCCATCAAAATGGTGCTGAATATGCTGATATTGAACTTGCCATCTGAGAAAATTGGCGCCGAAATGTACGAGCTTCTGACGATGGCTAATCAGACTACGGAGGATGTGTTTTCATTGCTGGATAACCTGCTGAAATGGACAAAGAGTCAAATCGGTAAGTTGAACGTGGTTTATCAGGATGTGGACCTCGTCGAAGTGACAGACGGTGTCATTGAGATTTTCAGTATGGTGGCAAGCCTGAAGAAGATAAGAATCCACGAGATGAAACCGGAAAAAATGATGGTCAACGCTGATATTGACATGCTGAAGACAGTGGTCCGTAACTTGTTGAGTAATGCCATTAAGTTCAGTAAGGAGAACTCAGAGGTACTGGTGAAGATGGAGGAAGTAGATGGTATGGCAGTTGTCAGCGTTCAGGATTATGGCTGTGGCATCAGCGAGGAGGGGCAGAAGAAGTTGTTGCATACTGATACGCATTTCAGCACGTTCGGCACGAACAACGAAGAAGGCTCGGGACTGGGCTTGTTGCTATGCAAGGATTTTGTCGTGAAGAATGGCGGTAAACTGTGGTTTACTTCCAAGGAAGGCGAAGGCTCCATATTCAGCTTCTCTATTCCGGTGAAGAAGTGATAACGAAGAAAATAGAACGGATGGTCCGTTGAAGTAAAACAGACCATCCGTCAGACTCAAATAGACCGTCTGTTACGGTCGTGCAGACCATCTGTTTCTTATGAACGGATGGTCTGTTTTTTTATCTCTTACACAGACTGCGGAAATCGCAATATTCACATTTCCGGGTATCCTCTGTTTGGCTGAATGTTTCTTCTTGGCTGAATATCTCCTGCAGGAGTCCGTGCAGCCGTTCGCGAAACTCGTCTTCGAAGAAAGCGAAGTTGTTGACCGGTACCTTGGGTTGTCGCGGCGCTCCCATTTCGATGACCGGGGAGTAGCTTTCGGAAGCTGCCCGGTGGATGTAAAGTAGGGAAGGGGCTACCTTCAGCGATTGCTTGCGGCAGAGGATGGCGGCGTACAGAAACGTCTGGAAAATATAGTTGGGACGGTTGTCGGCGGGAGTAAACAGTTGTTCTATATTTTCAGGAGTCTTGGGAGTACCGCCTGTCTTGTAGTCCACGATACGTAGCGTGTCTCCTTTGCTGTCCAGGCGGTCGATGGTACCGCCTATCTGTAAGGCAAGCTTTCCTTGCGGAGTATCTATTTCCATCATTTCTCTGACGTCCTGTTCCATACCCTCCATACGGAACGGGGCATATTGCAGGTCATTGCGCAGAAGCTGGCGCAGGTAAGAGGCAATGACTTTGGAATGGATAAGCTGCGTACCGTTATATTCCGGTTGCTCCGTAAGGGGCACATGGAAGAACTTTTCTTTAAAAGCATTGTCCACATAGGCTTGCAGGCGAACATCGTCTTTCAGTAATTGTTCCAGGTCGTCTTTACGTATCTCCCGTCCGTTGGCTGTCAGTTCGTTGTACACCAGTTCGGCGGAACGGTGGAAGATGGTGCCGAAGAGGGTGGAGTCTATCTCGGCGCTTACTTCATCGGGAGCTTTCAGGCCGGCTACGTATCGGTAGTAGAATTTCAGGCGGCAGTCCAGATAGGCATTGAGGGCAGAGGGGGAGAAGAACGCTTTGGGACGTTGGTGGATGTTGTAGGCGTCGAACATCTGTTGCAACATCTCCGGTGTCTTGTGAATCTCAATTTCCCGGGCTTGCTGTGGAGATTGTCCGGCTTCAAGGTACTCAAGGGAGATGTTGTGCGGCGACTCTACCAGGAATTGCAGCATGAAGCGGGACATTTCCCCGCGGTTCAGTCCGTCCGAAGAGGTGTTATATAATAAGGTGACGTTTTCTGCCCGTTGGATGAGGCGGTAGAAGTAGTAGGCATAGACGGCATTCTTGTGCTCTATGGTGGTCATGCCGAAGGCTTTCCTCAGGTTGTAGGGGATGAAGGAGGAGTCGCCTCCGGCTTTGGGCAATTGCCCTTCGTTGAGGGAGAGCATGATGAGGTTGCGGAAGTCGAGGTTACGCGTTTCCAGCACACCCATTACTTGCATGCCGATGGCGGGCTCTCCGTGGAAGGGGATGTTGGCAGAGGTAAGCAGCCGGTTCAGCAGTCGCTTCAGCGTGTCTGTGCGCACGCCACTCAGTTCGCCGGTCTCTATCAGACTGAGCAGGCGATTGACGAGGGTGTAGCTTTTGAACAGAGACTCGCGGTACAGCTGGTTGAAGATGTCTTCCACGTCTTTTTCCTGGCGGTAGAGGACGGCCACTTCGCGAAGCAGTTCGGTGAGGTAGCTGCATAGGGCGGCAATGCCGTTCTGTGGTGTAAAGACTTGTTCAAGAAATGCGTCCTGCTTCAGCTCCGAGGGAAGGGGATAGAAGCGGTTGTCCTGCGTAAGCCGTCTTTCCAGTACTTCGGCATGGGAGGAAAGCTGCCGGGTATAAGGATGTTTCAGCAGGGTGAGTACGGTCTCGTAAGTATATCGTCCGGTACCTGTGTGGTAGCCGGTAGTCTGTAGCTCTACAAGGGCGTTGATAAAGCTGTATACCGGAGTTTGGGCAAGGGGGAATCCCATTGTGATGTTGACGTTCTTTACATCTGCCGGAATGGAGTGGAGGACGGGAAGCAGTAGGGATTCGTTACAAAGGACAACGGCAGTGTCTTTGAATGAAGAAGGGTTCTTAATTTTCATTCCCCCTAATCCATTGCGGCAAGTAGCGGGCTTGTGCATTTTCGGTAGAAGCGGAGATAAAGCGTACGTTCTTGGGTTTCCGCAGTACATCAAAAGAAGTTTCGGGCAGTTGGTTGGGAAACAGCTTTAGGTTGCGGAGGATGAATTCGCCTGCTTCGTGGGTATAGGGCGGCTTTTGCTCAAGGGGAAGACGGGTGTAGAACACGTCGTAATCCCAATAGAACATTGCTTTCCCGGCATCCTGCAAGAGCTGGAAGAAACGGGTTTCTACTCTATTTAGCACGTTGAAGCCGACAAATACATAGCGGTCGTAGCGCAGTCGGTCGGTGTCGAGTTGCTCCATGACATTGCGGTACATCATGCCTTCGTAGGCGATGCCCAGTTCTGTAAGATTGCGGCGGTAGTGGCGGTAGATGTCGCCCAGTTTATCCCAGAGGGAGATGAATTTGGCTTTCAGCTCCGTGCGCTTTTCTATGGAAAAGTTCTGGAAGAACTGGCGGATGGCTTCTTCTTGTTCTTGGTCGAGGAAGTCGTAATTGTCCATAATGTTCTTCAGTTCTTGCAGGTTGCTGAAGAGTTTGTCGGCATCTACAAGGTTTTTGTCTACGTCATCGAAATCGCTGATGAGCAGTTCTCCCCAGAAGTAGAAGTCATCCAGAGTTTCTTCGCTGCGGGTCTCTTCGCGGAACACCTTATACAGTTCGCATACCAGGCGGATAGGGTCGCCGGACTTCAATGGAGAGAGTTGCCGGAACAGTTCGCTGATGCTGACGTAGGCAGGCGACCACAAAGGGCGGTCCGTTTCAGTTGCCAGATATTCGTTGAAGAACAGACTGGCACGTTTGTTGGGGAAAACGATGGCGGTGCGCGAGAGGTCGTTTCCTATTTTGGCGTAAAGGTCGCGGGCGACCAGTTGGAGGAATGTTTCCATGATTTAGTTGATAATTGATAATTAATAGTGGATGGGGAGTGAGTTATACCGGTTCTATGTTGTTCTCCTCTACATACCACAAGTAACCCCGTATATTTTCTGCGACATACCCCATGCGGACCAGCAGTTGCATGTATCCCTGCACCTGCTTGTTGTACTTCTTGTTTGGCTTTCCGAACTTGAAGTCCACCACTACGATTTCTTCGCCACGCATCATCACGCGGTCCGGGCGGCGTGTCCGCAGTTCACCGTTTTCCTGCCAGATGATGTCGCATTCATTGAATAGCTGCCACGTTCCTGAATACCAGTCCTTGACTTGAGGCAGGGAGAAAGCGCGTTGGGTGAGATTGCGTATTTCTTCTTCCGTCTCACTCCGTCCAATCACACCTTCAAAGACGAGCTGGCTGATGGCATTGTCAATGTCTTTTTCCGTTTCGATGGCAGAGAATAGGGTATGCAGCAAACGTCCCCGGTTGATGAAGCGCTGGCTGGACTCTGCTTCGTCCACTCCTGCTATGAAGTCTGCCGAACGGTTGGATTGCCGGAACTCGATGTCGTGGAGCATACTCTCCATGTGGACGGGAAGTTTAACCGGCTTTTGCGAAAGTCTGTTGACTGGTTGCTGTTCGTAAACCTCAGGTTTACGTTCGCAGTATAGAGGTTTCTGTTCGTAGTATAGAGGTTTAGCTTCGTCGTTAGCAGGGTTGTCTGCGTCATGCTGTGAGACGGGGACGGGGAAGGGCAAATCCTGCCGTTCTCGTATATGGCAGCCTCTTCGTCCCAACTGCCTGCTCCGTCTTTGGCTATGCGGGCAGGGTGTTGGCAAGGAGTTCGGACATGGTTCCTTCTGTTCCTTCCGGCTCCAGAGGATGAGGTTCTTGCCGGCACGGGTAAAGGCCACGTACAGCAGATTCAGATTGTCCACCCACAGCTGAAGACGTTCGTGCAGATAGTCCTGCCGGTATATGGATTCCGCCATGGTGGTGGAATAGTTCACCGGCACTAAGCTGATGGCATTATAAGGCTCTTCCGGTGGGACGCACCACACCAGCTGGTTGTTGGTTTCGTTCTCCAGCTTCCAGTCGCAGAAGGGAATCAGTACGGTATGGAATTCCAGTCCTTTGGACTTGTGGATGGAGAAGATGCGTATGCCGTCCATCTCACCGCTGGGGATGGTTTTGCTGCAAAGGGTTTCGTCCCAGTAGCGGATGAAGCTGTCCAGTTCGGAAGAATTGCTTTGCAGATACTCCGTCACAGCATCGAAGAAGGAGAAGAGGTAGGCATCCTGCTTTTCAATGCGGCTCATGCCGAAGATGCTGAACAGTTCTTCCAGTAACTCATACAAAGGCATCAAGCGCAGCGTTTCCGTCGGGAGGTAAAGGTTTCGGGCAGGGAGTGGCTATGATGAATCCCGACTGCTCGTCATTTGTCATTTGTAATTTGTAATTCTCCATCAGCGCAGCCTCCGCAATCTTGTTCTCCGGATTCGATAGGCAGCGCAGGGCATCCATCAGCATGCAGATGGCAAGGGAGGCATCCAGACGGAAAGCTTCGTCGGACACGACAGAAAGATGCAGTTCTTTGTCAAAATAGTCGGCTATCGGCGGGATATTCTTGTTCTTGCGGACAAGGATGGTGATATCATTCAGTGTTACGCCCTCTTCCAGCAGCCGTTGCACCTCTTCTCCTAAAGCGAGAAGGGTCTGCTCTGTATAGTTGTGTTCATCGTCCGGTTCAAGGAAGGTGGCTTTTACGTAGCCGTACTCCGTGCTCTTGGGCGATTCCTGCACTACGTCGGCATAAGCGCGTTTCAGGGGTAGGCAATCCTCTTTCAGTTCGTTCAGGTGTAATGCATTGAGGTAGTCTATGGCAGCGGTAAATACCTGGTTGTTGAAACGGATAATGTTGGTTTCGCTACGCCGGTTTGTTTTTAGGGTTTCCACACGGACGGGGAAGGAGTTTAAGTTTAATTCTTTATTTCCCAAGCTGTTCAGTATTCCCCAGTCCCCGTTCCGCCAGCGGTAGATGGACTGCTTCACATCTCCCACAATCAGACTGTCAGCTCCTTGCGAAAGTCCTTCGAGCAACAGCAGACGGAAGTTGTCCCATTGCATGCGGCTGGTGTCCTGGAATTCGTCAATCATGACGTTGCGTATGTTGGCGCCGATTTTCTCGAAGACGAACGAAGAGTCACCCTCGCGCACCAATTTGTGCAGCAGGGCGTTGGTGTCCGAAAGTAGAAAGCGGTTATGTTCTCGGTTCAGTGTACGTACCTCTTCGTCAATATGGTTGAGGAGTTGTAGTTTGTTGAGATGCTGGAGCGAGAGACGGCAACTGTTCAGGGTGCGGTTGCGTTGCGGACGCATTCTTTCGGCTTCCTGCAGTAGAGGTATCAGGCTGGTTTTTGCCAGACAGATGATGTCGTCCTTCCGTGAGGATGTTTTCGTTGCCCAGTTTTTTGCATCTGCCAGGCTGTTTTGCAGGGTGGCGTTCAGCACATCTTTGTCAGACAGTCTGCCGTCGCGCAGTTTGCGGAAGTAACTGCCGATGCCTCGGGCACCTCCTTTCAAGTCTTCGGGAGTGAGGGCATGCCCTTCCAGTTCGCCTTCAAACTGGTCGTAGAAACTTTTCATCTGTTCCAGAGCCTCGGTTTCCATATCGCGCAGCACATCCCGGTAGAGTTTCAACGTGTTCGGAGTACGAAGGCATTGCCGTAGTTTTTCGCCGCGTTCTATGTAGCTTTCATCGAAGATGTTTCGTCCGAAACTTTTCACCTCATTCGATACGTTCCAGCGTTTGTCGTCGCGGATGCGCTCGTCGATGTAGTCCAGGAGCCATGCCAGCACGGGAGAAGTGGGGGTAAGCTTCTCGATGAGGCTGTCTACGGCATCACTCAGCACTTCACTGTTGTTCAGCTCTATGTTCAGGTTAGGACTCAGTTCCAGTTCGCGGGCAAGGTTGCGCATCACAGATTGAAAAAAGGAGTCGATGGTTTCCACGCGGAAACGGCTGTAGTCATGCAGCATGTATTGCAGTGCCATGCCGGCCCGTTGACGAATCTCCCCGTCCGTCAATCCGTCCCCGCCTTCTTCTTTAATTTTTAATTTATAATTTTTAATTCTCTCCAAGTATGCTTCGGAAGAAGGTGCTCCCTTCCAGATACCGTAAAGCTGTGTCAGTATGCGCTCCTTCATCTCTGCCGTAGCCTTGTTGGTGAAGGTTACGGCAAGTATCTGCCGGTAGGCGCGTGGATTGATTATCAAATGCTTGATGTATTCCACAGCCAGCGTAAAGGTCTTGCCTGAGCCGGCAGAGGCTTTGTATACTAATAATTCCATGTAAATTGCTGCATTGAGTATGTATCTGCAAACGTACACAAAAATAATGAGAAAAATAAATGCTTCCCTGCTTTCTCTTATAGAAAGAAGTGGGAAGCATCCATTATTGAGGGGCTATGTGTAGGGGCTGTGCTACATTACCGGCGTCTGGAAAAGAAATACAAATCCTTTGCTGTCTTTCAAATCCTTTATGGCATCTCCGGCATAGATTTCTCCGTTTGTCAGTGAGAGTTTCTTGATTCCTGCATTCGGGCTAAAATCGATTTTTTTCAGGTCGAGCCAGAACAAGTTAGGGGTCAGTGTGGACTCAAAATAATATACTTTGTTCTTCTGGTCGGATACAGAACGCCAACGGGTGGAGGAGATATGGGGCTTGTCCGGTGTGGTGATACCGAACGGTACAGAAACATTGCGCATTACGCTCAATACACTGGGTACGGCAATCTTTGCATCCGCTGTTTGCGGAATGGCATTGATGTAGAACGATGCGCGTACAAAGCGGTCACTGGAGCGGTTGGTTCCCGGCAACATATTCAGCCCGCCTACCTCTTTCCAATAGTCGTTGATAGCCAGCTGGAGTTCATATTTGGGAGAGTTGGTCATTACTTGATACTGCTTGCCTTCATGTATCTCAAGGTTTCCGTCTATGTATTCCAGGACAGCCGTGTTTCCGGTTTCATCTGTGATGGCCAGATGCAGGGTGGAAGCGGCTCCGTTGGGCAGGTCTGGTGCATCAATGCGGAAGGATTCTTTTCAGTTCATCCACAGCTTCGCGTACGGTTGCAAAATTGTCGAGTACGTATTGCGTCCAGATACTGATGCCCATAATCGGGCGGTTGTCTCCCGGGCGGTGGTAAACGGACTCCGGAAGGAAGAGCAGGCTGGCAACCAGACCTTTCTCGTTCATACCGTCGCAGGTACCTATGTCATAACCGGCGGCAATGACGCTACCGTACTTGGAAGTCCAGTTCACTGTATTCCCTTTGTTGTAGCCTGCCCTTTGCATGCCTCTTGGGAATACATAGATGTTACTCATAAGGTCTTCTTTCCAGTCCATCGTACGTCCTGTAATGACTGTATTGTCAGGACCGATGTAGGTGGCTCGGGTACACGCTTCTGTTTGTTGCACACTCATGGAGGCTATGGCAGCCAGTGCAACAGCTATTGTCTTTATTGGTTTATTCATCTCGCTTTTGTCTTTATGAATTAATACTCTGTTTCATAGAATAACAAAAGGAGGGGAGTATAGTTTGAGAAAAAGAGGGGAAATCCCTTACTCGTCTTTTTCTTTCAGCAATTCCTCCATCTTCAGCACCTCGTCCCGATACTGTGCGGCTTCGATAAAATCGAGTTTCTTGGCAGCCTCCTGCATAAGCTTCTTGGTACGTTCGATACTCTTTTCCAGTTGCTTGCGGCTCATGTACTGTACTATAGGGTCGGCAGCCATCGTAGATGTACTTTCTTGTTCCACATAGGGGCGGGGAGTGCTGGAAGTGAACTTCTCGCTGCTGAGGACGGCTTCGCCGGAAGCCTCGTTGGTGGCAAACACATTGAGGTTCTTGGCTTTCTTGATTTGCTGTGGTGTGATGCCGTGCTCTTCGTTGTACTTCAACTGCTTCTCGCGACGGCGGTTGGTCTCGTCGATGGTCAGTTGCATGCTGTCCGTTATTTTGTCGGCATACATGATGACCATACCGTTCACGTTACGGGCGGCACGTCCGGCAGTCTGTGTCAGTGAGCGGTGGGAACGAAGGAAACCTTCCTTGTCTGCATCGAGAATGGCAACGAGAGAGACTTCAGGCAGGTCGAGTCCTTCACGCAGCAGGTTGACACCAACAAGTACATCGTAAACGCCCTCGCGCAAGTCACCCATAATCTTCACACGTTCCAAAGTGTCTACGTCGCTGTGGATATAATTACACTTCACGTTGTTGTTCAGCAGATATTCCGTCAGTTCTTCAGCCATTCGTTTGGTGAGGGTGGTGACGAGGGTACGCTCGTTCTTCTCGATGCGTACTTGGATTTCTTCCATCAGGTCGTCTATTTGGTTGTGGCTGGGACGCACCTCAATAATGGGGTCTAACAGTCCCGTCGGGCGGATGACTTGTTCTACTACGATGCCTTCGGATTTCATCAGCTCATAGTCTGCCGGTGTGGCGCTGACGTAAATCACTTGTTTGGCCATCTCTTCGAATTCATCGAATTTCAGCGGGCGGTTGTCCATGGCAGCCGGCAGGCGGAATCCGTACTCCACTAGGTTTATCTTGCGGGCGCGGTCACCTCCGTACATGGCACGTATCTGCGGGACGCTGACGTGGCTTTCGTCAATGACTATCAGGAAATCTTCGGGGAAGAAGTCCAGCAGGCAGTAGGGGCGGGTACCGGCAGCACGTCCGTCAAAGTAGCGAGAATAATTCTCAATGCCGGAGCAATGTCCCAATTCGCGTATCATTTCCATATCATAGGTTACCCGTTCCTGCAAGCGTTTGGCCTCGAATGGGCGGCCTTCGTTTTCAAACCATTGCACCTGCTTGTGAAGGTCATCCTCTATTTCGTGTATGGCACGCAACGTGGCTTCCTTTGGTGGTCATGAAGAGGTTGGCGGGATAAATCTTGTAGGCATCGAACTTGGCGACGGTAACGCCGCTCATAGGGTCCACTTCCTCAATACTGTCTACCTCGTCTCCCCAAAGGTGACGCGCAGCAAGTTGTCGGCGTAAGCCAGATAAATGTCCACCGTATCGCCTTTCACGCGGAAATTGCCGCGGTTCAGGTCAATGTCGTTGCGTACATAAAGACTGTCCACCAAGCGTCGCAGGAAGACATTGCGACTGAAATTTTGCCTTGCTGTACTTCGATGACGTTGTTGTAGAAGTCTGCCGGATTCCCATGCCGTATATGCACGAAACGGAGGATACCACCACTACATCTTTCCTGCCGAAAGCAGGGCAGAGGTGGCGGCAAGGCGCAACTTGTCTATCTCGTCGTTGATGGCGAGGTCTTTTTCTATATAGGTGTCCGATGATGGCAGGTAGGCTTCGGGCTGATAGTAGTCGTAGTAGGACATAGTATTCTACGGCATTGTTCGGGAAGAATCCCTTGAACTCGCTGTATAACTGGGCAGCCAGCGTCTTGTTGTGCTCAATATCAGCGTTGGCTTGTTGATGTTGGCAATGACGTTGGCTATGGTGAATGTCTTTCCGGACCCGGTGACACCAAGCAGTGTCTGTGGAAGTCCCTCGCGCACGCCCTCGGTCAGCTGTGCGATGGCCTCCGGCTGGTCACCGGTGGGCTGGTAAGCGGATGTCAGTTCGAATTTGTTCATTTTCTCTTCTTAGGAGCGGCAATATTCGGTAAAATCTTTGAGATAAACAAAATTTTTGTTTACTTTGCAGCTATATTGATAACAACCATTAATAATTGTAATACAACGAAGAACATGATTTGAATGAAGCATCGAATGCATGGATCGCGAAAGCCTTCGTAAAATCCAGAGCATTCGTCTCAAAAGACTGTGGAGCGTGTATCATGACACTTTTTATCGTGAAAATGCAGGAACTGGAGTTACTCCCGATGACATAAACAGTATAGATGATATTGTAAAACTGCCTTTTACTACCAAGTACGACTTGCGGGACAATTATCCCTTCGGCCTCTGTGCCGTACCTATGAGCCAGATTGTGCGTATTCATGCCTCTTCCGGCACAACCGGAAAACCCACTGTGGTAGGCTATACCCGAAAAGACCTTTCAGCATGGTCCGAATGCCTTTCACGGGCCTTTACCGCCTATGGTGCCGGTAGCTCGGATATTTTCCAGGTGTCCTACGGTTACGGACTTTTTACCGGCGGACTGTGCGCATGCCGGTGCCGAGAATATCGGCGCTTCCGTCATCCCGATGTCCAGCGGCAATACGGAGAAGCAGATTACACTGATGCATGATTTCGGTTCTACCGTACTTTGCTGCACGCCCTCATACGCCCTCTATCTGGCAGATGCCATCAAAGACTCCGGTCTTCCCGTGAAGAGTTTAAGTTGAGTGGAGCTGGCGCCGAGCCGTGGACCGAAAGTATGCGTCGGGATATTGAAACCAAGCTGGGTATCAAGGCATTTGATATTTATGGGCTTAGTGAGGACGGTTTATCCCGCGTGTAGGTTACGAATGCGAGTGCCAGCACGGTACCCACCTCAATGAAGACCATTACTTCCCCGAGATTGTAGACCCGAAGACCCTGAACCGGTTGCCCCTGGAGAAACCGGCGAATTGGTGTTCACTCACCCAAAGAGGGGATGCCGCTGTTGCGCTACCGTACCAAGGACCTCACCGCCCTGCACTACGATAAGTCTCCTGCGGACGTACACTGGTTCGTATGGACCGCATCTTGGGACGTAGTGATGACATGCTGATTATCCGTGGTGTCAACGTGTTCCCCACGCAGATAGAGTCCGTTATCCTCGAAATGCCGGAGTTCGAGCCTCACTACCTCTTGCTGGTAGACCGCAAGAACAATACCGACACCATGGAGTTGCAGGTTGAGGTTCGTCCCGAATACTATTCCGATGAAATCAACAAGATGCTGGCTCTGAAGAAGAAGCTTGTGGCCCGCCTGCAGAGCGTACTCGGTCTCGGCGTAGATGTCCGTTTGGTAGAACCGCGCAGTATTGAGCGCAGCGTAGGCAAAGCCAAGCGCGTCATCGACAACCGCAAATTGTAAATCGCCAAATTGTACATGGTAAATCGTAAATCGTCAAATAGTAAATAAACCTATGGTAGCAAAACAACTTTCCATTTTTCTGGAGAACAAGTCCGGTCGCCTCACAGAGGTGACTGAAGTTCTTGCAAAAGAAGGTGTCAACCTTTCTGCTCTATGTATTGCAGAGAATGCCGATTTCGGTATCCTTCGTGGCATTGTTTCCGAACCGGATAAAGCATATAAGGCTTTGAAAGATAATCACTTCGCAGTGAACGTAACGGATGTAGTAGGCATCAGTTGTCCCAATATCCCCGGCTCATTGGCGAAAGTGCTCCGTTTCCTCTCCGATGAAGGCGTGTTCATCGAGTACATGTATTCCTTTGCCAATGGTGAAACGGCCAATGTCATCATCCGTCCCAACGACATGGATAACTGTATCCGTGTATTGACAGAAAAAAAGGTCGATTTGCTGGCGGCAAGCGAACTCTATAAACTGTGAAAACGAAGGATTAGGGAGGAAGGATTAGGGATGAGGACTATGCAGTTGATAGCACAGTCACTAATCCCTAATCCTTCACCATTCATCCCTAATTCCTGCCCGTTCGTCTGGTTTTTGAAAAATTAAGGCTCGTATCGTTGCTTTATTCGATGCGAACCTCTATCTTTGCGCATTATTTGAACAAAAGTAATGAAGAAGAACATCCTAATAACTCTGCTTGCAGCATTGCTGCTCTCCTCGTGTGGAGAATACAACAAATTGCTGAAAAGCACAGATTACGAATACAAGTACGAAGCGGCAAAAAATTACTTCGCAAAAGGCCAGTACAACCGTGCTGCTACTTTGCTCAATGAATTGATTGCCATTCTCAAAGGTACTGATAAGGCGGAGGAATCCCTCTATATGCTGGGCATGAGTTACTATAACCAAAAGGATTATCAGACTGCTGCGCAGACTTTCATTCAATACTACAACGTTTATCCCCGCGGCACATTCACTGAACTGGCACGTTTCCATGCCGGTAAAGCTCTATATTTGGATACTCCGGAGCCGCGTTTGGACCAATCCGGTACGTATAGCGCCATCCAGCAGTTGCAGATGTTTATGGAATACTTCCCGCAAAGCTCCAAGAAAGAAGAAGCGCAGAACATGATATTTGCCTTGCAGGACAAGCTGGTGATGAAGGAGTATCTGTCTGCAAAACTTTATTATAATATGGGTAATTATCTGGGCAACAACTATCAGGCTTGCGTTATCACTGCGCAGAATGCTTTGAAGGATTATCCCTATACCAACCTACGTGAAGATTTATCCATTCTTATCTTGCGTGCCAAGTATGAGTTGGCTGTGTATAGTGTGGAAGATAGAAGAGCCGAACGTTACCGTGAAGCGGTGGATGAATGTTATGCCTTTAAAAATGAGTTCCCCGAAAGTAAGTATATGAAGGAAGTCGACCGAATCTTTAAGGAAGCACAGAAAATGCTGGGAGAAGGAAGTGAAGAGCAATAATATAATAATACAATAGATAAATTTATGGATTACAGAAAGACAAATGCTCCTACTACTACGGTGACCCGTGATATGATGGAGTTGTGTGAGGATACCGGTAATGTATACGAAAGCGTAGCGATTATCGGAAAACGTGCCAACCAGATTAGTGTGGAAATCAAGAATGACCTTTCCAAAAAGCTTGCTGAGTTTGCCTCTTACAATGATAATTTGGAAGAAGTGTTCGAAAACCGGGAACAGATTGAGATTTCCCGCTATTACGAAAAACTGCCGAAGCCGACATTGATTGCAACGCAAGAGTATGTGGAGGGTAAGATTTACTATCGTAACCCGGCTAAGGAAAAAGAAAAATTACAGTAATGATACAACGTATTCAATCTGTTTATTTGTTGTTGGTAACTATCCTGTTGGTTGTGGCAATTTGCATGCCTGTAGGACAGTTCATCGGAGCGGACGGAGTGACAGCACATGTTTTCAAACCTCTGGGAGTGGCTTTGGCCGACGGAGGATTTCAGTCTACTTGGGGCTTGTTCGGGATATTGTTGCTCAGTGCACTTGTTGCCTTCTGTACGATATTCCTTTTCCGTAACCGTATGTTGCAAATACGCATGACGATTTTCAGCAGCATTCTGCTGATAGGCTACTACATAGCCTTCTGTGTATTTATGTTTATTTTGAAGGGTGATTTGGATGCAATGACTTTCCAGTTGGGATGGGCGCTTTGCCTTCCGGTGGTAGCCATCATCCTCAACTATCTGGCCTTCCGTGCCATCTACAAAGATGAGGTGATGGTGAAGGCGGCAGACCGTTTAAGAAGATAAGAAGGTTTATCTACTTGATAATAAAGGCAGACCACGTATTTCATTCGGAATACGTGGTCTGCCTTTTTATCGTTTCCTCTTGAGGTTACAGTCGTTCCATTATACTGTTCCCATTAGAGGAAATTGTCGTTCCTACGTGTGGAAACGGGTGTTTCCTATAAGCATTACTTCTTCAAGTCGAAGAGATAAGTTATCTTGGCCGTAATGACTCCGTGTGCGGAGCGTGAGAAAAAGTCCTTCTTGGTGCTACCATAGAAATCGGATAAAGCATAGTAGTATCTTCCTTCTACGATGAAATTGCCTGCCTTGGTGCGCAGCTCTATGCCTGCTCCACCTGCAATGCCGTAGTCGAATTTGTTGTCTATGGCCTTGCCGTGCTGTTCCACGGTGATGTTGGTGTAGGATTCTGCTACAGTGCCGTCCCAGTCGCCGTCTATCTTTTCGCTGTCGCCAAGCAGGAAACCTATCTGCGGACCGGCATGGATGAAGAATTGCAGACCGCGGTCCTTGCCGAATGCCAGATGTGCCAGGAACGGTATTTCCACATAGTTCATGGTGCGGGTGTAGCTCAGTGTGGGATAGTCCTCGTAATACTCGTCCCAACCGTGCTGTGAGAAGTTCAGCTCGATTTGTGCACCGCAAATCATACTGAAATATTTCTCGGAAATGTATCGGGCTGTCACACCACCGTTGATGCCCATCAGATTCTTCTGCTTGACAGAGGGAGAGAAGCTTACGCTATTCAGATTGATGCCTCCATTGACGCCCACAGCGAAGTTGTGGCGTTGCTCGCCCACCTGCGCATGCAGGGGCAATATACATGCACACACCAGCAGGGCGAATATGATGATTGTTCTCAGGTTCATGCTATAAGTTATAAGTTACGAGTTACAAGCTACGAATTAATAGTTATATAGTGGATTATCAGATGATTAATCCCTAATCAAAGTCCAACTTCACCAGCTCAAAGTTCTTGGTGAAGTGCACGAAGAACACCTTCTTGTTGATGAAGCCTCCCCAGTTGTTTACCCGTTGGAACTTGAAGCCGGTCTGGATGGGCACCAGGTCCAGTCCCTGCATGTTCTTCTCGAAGGAAGAGCCATAGCGCGCAAGTCCTTTCAGGAAGAAATAGCCGGTATCGAAGCCCAACATTCCGAATTTGGGATAGCGCTCGTCCATCTCCTTGCCATACCATCTGCGGTAGTTTTTGGTAAAGTTGATGGCGGCAGGCAGCAAATTGTTGGTATAAAAAGAGGAATAGAAATAGGTGTCCAGTTCAAAGAAGGCTTCCAAGTGGTCTTTGGTGTAGGTCTGCCATTCCGGATAGCCGAACAGATGGATACGGCTTTCGGGTTGTTCGCGCACCAATAAGGTCAATTGGGGAAGTATCTTAATCAATGTCAGGTTACTGCCGGATGTGGGGATAAAGATATTCTCACGGTCCGTGCGTAATACTGTTTTCAGGGATTCTACGGTGACATCCTCTTTCAGGCTCTTCATCGGGATGGAACGGTTGCGCAGTTCGTCTTTCAGTCCCTTGATGAATTCTGCCTTGTCCTTGGTGCCCTGGCTGGCTTCAATGAAGATGACGTTGGCATTGGGGAACTGGCGCACAAAGTGGTCGTACACCTCGGAGTACAGATAGGATTGGGGGGTATTTATCTGATAGACCGCCGGATTCTGGAATACCGTGTTGTCTTTCGATGTGAATGGTATCACCAGGCGTGTGTCTTGTTTCTTGGCAAACTCGGCCAGCGGTTTGATGTGCTGTTGGTACAGAGGCCCGAAGATGATGTCCATGTCCTTCATCTCGCTTTTGCCCAGGATGGAGTTCAGCGAGGCACTTTCGGGACCTGAATTGTAAGTGTACAAGTCAATGGAAGTGCCAGTACGTTTCAAGCTGTCTACGGCCATCAGTAGGCCTTCGTAGTATTCCACCATACGGGAAGACTCGCTCTTTGATACCCCGTCCAGGAAGGGAAGGATGACGGCAGCCTTGATGGTGCTGAAGCGTTCTGTCTTTTTCCGGTTTTCACGGAACAGCTCGCTGTCGGTAGGTATTGCCTGCGACTGGATATTTTGCTCCGTCTGTGCTTTGGGATAGGGAATGCAGAGGAAGGTTCCCTTCTTTATTTTGTTTTCGCCTTTTAATTCCGGGTTGGCGGCTATCAGTTCGGCTTCGCTGATGCCGTATTCACGGCTGATGCTGAATACGGTTTCTTTCCGCTTCACTTTATGCATGTCACGGCATCGTGACTCTACGGGGCCGAGAATATTGTTGTTGGCAACTACAGTGCTGCTTTGTGTCTCAGCCGGGACCATGGTTTGGGTCTCGGTTGTGGAAGGGATACGGATTACTTGTCCGATACGGAAATTCTCGGCGCTCAGTCCCGGGTTGGCGTCACAGATGGCTTTGGCAGATACATTGTATTTCACGGTCAGCCGGTAGAGGGTCTCACCGGTTTCGATGGTATGGTATGTTTCTTTTTGTATGTTGGCAGCGCTGCGTGGAATACGCAATGTGCGTCCGATGAATATTTTCTCGTCACTGCCGGGGTTCAGTTTGATGATGTCCGACTGGCTGACGCCGTACATGCTGGCGATGGAGTAGAGACTTTGTCCTTTTTCGATAGTATGCAGAAAATAAGATTGATTCTCTTGTGCTATTGCACCGATACTGCATGCACTGGCAAGCAGCAGGGAGCAGATAATGCGGTTAATCGTTTTCATTCAGTAATCGTTGGTTTATGTTTACAATTTCCCAAAGTAGCTGCAAAGGTACGAATATTGTGGCATTCAAACCAAAGGATTGCGTTAAGAAATAATATTGTGCATTTCAAAACTGAAAAATAGCGCTTTTCGGCTGATATTCGGGGGGAAACAGTTATTTTTGCAGTTAAAACGATAGGATAAATCAACATGCAAGAAGAAACAGAATATATCAATGTATATGGTGCGCGCGTGCACAACCTCAAGAATATCGATGCCGAGATTCCCCGTAACAGCCTGACTGTGATTACAGGCCTGAGCGGAAGCGGCAAGTCCTCTTTGGCATTCGATACTATTTTTGCCGAAGGGCAGCGCCGCTATATCGAGACCTTTTCAGCCTATGCCCGTAATTTCCTGGGAAATCTGGAACGTCCGGACGTGGATAAGATAACGGACTGAGCCCGGTTATCTCCATCGAGCAGAAAACCACGAATAAGAATCCACGTTCCACGGTGGGTACAACGACAGAGGTTTATGATTACCTTCGTTTGTTGTATGCCCGTGCAGGAGAAGCTTATTTTATCTCCGGCGAGAAGATGGTGAAGTATACCGAGGAACAGATACTGACCTTATCCTGAAGGATTACAAAGGAAAACGCATTTATATCCTTGCTCCGCTGGTGCGCAGCCGTAAGGCATTACAAGGAGCTCTTCGAGCAGGTGCGCAAGAAAGGCTATCTCTACGTACGTGTGGACGGTGAGGTACGCGAAGTCTTGCCCGGCATGAAGCTGGACCGCTATAAGAACCACGATGTGGAGGTGGTGATAGACAAGCTGGTGGTGACGGACAAGGATGACACACGCCTGAAGAACAGCGTGGCCACTGCCATGCGTCAAGGTGACGGATTGCTGATGATACTCGATGCGCAGACGGATAGCGTGCGCCATTACAGCAAACGGCTGATGTGTCCCGTGACGGGGTTGTCCTATCGGGAACCGGCGCCGCACAACTTTTCCTTCAATTCGCCGCAAGGCATGTCCTAAGTGCAAAGGGTTGGGGTGGTCAGCCAGATTGATATTGACAAGGTGATTCCCGACCGTGAGCTCTCCATTGCCGGAGGTGCCATCGCACCGTTGGGAAAGCCAAGAACAGCATGATTTTCTGGCAGATTACCGCCTTGCTGGAGAAATATGAAGCGACGCTGAAAACACCGGTCAAAGACTTGCCGGAGGATGCCATCGACGAGATTCTCTACGGCTCGGACGAGCGTATCAAGATAAAGAGTTCACTGATAGGCACCTCTTCCGATTATTTTGTGACGTTTGAGGGGGTTGTAAAGTATATCCAGATGCTGCAGGAGAAGGATGCTTCTGCCACGGCACAGAAGTGGGCGGACCAGTTTGCCAAGACTGCCGTTTGCCCGGAATGTCATGGCGCCAAGTTGAATAAGGAAGCGCTTTCATTCCGCATTCACGACAAGAACATCTACGAATTGTCTACGATGGACATCAATGAGCTGTATGACTGGCTGGTAAACGTAGACCCGTATCTCAGTAGCAAGCAACAGCAGATTGCCGGTGAAATCCTGAAGGAAATCCGTACACGGCTCAAATTTCTGCTCGATGTAGGTTTGGATTATCTTTCGCTGAACCGTAGTTCCGTCAGCCTTTCCGGTGGTGAAAGCCAGCGTATCCGCCTGGCTACGCAGATAGGTTCACAGCTGGTGAATGTGCTGTATATATTGGATGAGCCGAGTATCGGCCTGCACCAACGCGACAACCAGCGCTTGATACACTCTTTGAAGGAACTGCGTGACATTGGCAACTCCGTCATTGTGGTGGAGCATGACAAGGATATGATGCTCGCCGCCGATTATGTCATTGATATGGGGCCGAAAGCCGGTAGGCTGGGAGGGGATGTTGTCTTTGCCGGTACTCCCGTGAAATGCTCCGGACGCATACGCTGACTTCCCAATACTTGAATGGTGAGTGTGCCATTGAGGTGCCTGCCAAGCGTCGCGAGGGCAATGGACACAGTCTGTGGCTGCGTGGCGCCAAGGGTAATAATCTGAAGAATGTGGATGTAGAGTTCCCGCTGGGCAAGCTGATTTGCGTTACCGGTGTTTCCGGCAGTGGCAAGTCCACGCTTATCAACGAGACGTTGCAGCCTATTCTTTCGCAGAAGTTCTATCGTTCACTGCAGGATCCTTTGGACTATGACAGTATTGAAGGGCTGGAATATATAGACAAGGTGGTGAATGTGGACCAGTCTCCTTTGGGACGAACGCCGCGTTCCAATCCTGCCACTTATACCGGTGTGTTTTCCGATATCCGCAATCTGTTTGTCGGCTTGCCCGAAGCGAAGATACGTGGATATAAGGCGGACGCTTCTCCTTCAACGTCAGTGGCGGACGCTGCGAGGCTTGCCAGGCAACGGCTACAAATGCATTGAGATGAATTTCCTGCCGGATGTGTATGTGCCTTGCGAGGTGTGCCACGGCAAACGCTATAACCGCGAGACGCTGGAAGTGCGCTTTAAAGGCAAGTCCATTGCCGATGTGCTGGATATGACCATCAACCGTGCGGTGGAGTTCTTCGAGAATGTGCCCCAGATATTGAATAAGATTAAGGTTATCCAGGAAGTGGGATTGGGCTATATCAAGCTGGGACAGTCCTCCACCACGCTCTCCGGAGGTGAGAGCCAGCGCGTAAAGTTGGCTACGGAACTCTCCAAGCGTGATACGGGCAAGACACTCTATATCCTCGACGAACCTACCACCGGACTTCATTTTGAAGATATCCGTGTACTGATGAATGTACTGAACAAACTTGTTGACAAAGGAAACACCGTCATCGTCATAGAGCATAATCTCGATGTCATCAAGATGGCGGACTACATCATTGATATGGGTCCCGAAGGTGGCAGGGGAGGAACTCTCTCCTGCGGAACACCCGAAGAGGTGGCGAAGAGCGAGAAAGGCTATACTCGAAATTCCTGCGTGAAGAGCTGGGGGATAATTACTAATTTTGTAACTTGTTATGGTGAAAATTAATAAGACGAATGCAGCGCGGTTGCTCGACAAAGCCAAGATAGCCTATGAACTCATTCCCTACGAGGTGGATGAGAACGATTTGAGCGCCGTACATGTAGCCGCCAGTTTGGGCGAGGACATCAACTGCGTGTTCAAGACACTTATTCTTCACGGCGATAAATCCGGCTACTTTGTCTGCGTCATCCCGGGTGAGCACGAAGTGGATTTGAAACTGGCGGCAAAGGCATCGGGCAACAAGAAGTGTGACCTCATTCCGGTTAAGGAACTTTTACCTCTGACTGGCTACATCCGCGGAGGCTGTTCGCCCATCGGCATGAAGAAGTCTTTCCCTACCTATATCCATGAAACGTGCCTGCGGTTTCCGTATATCTATATCAGTGCCGGACAACGTGGTTTGCAGCTTAAACTGGACCCGAAGGATTTGGTAAAAGAAGTGCGTGCAGAAGTTTGTGTTCTTTTTAATGAATAAATCTTCTATTTCTGCCGAGATATTTTAATTTTATAAGGAAATATTCAATAGAATTTATATATTTGCAGGAATTATTCAAGAAATCAATCCAATTACTAATTCTAAAAACTAATTTTTATGTTCAACAAACACCCTAAAGGTCTGATTGCCGCATCCTTTGCTAATTTGGGCGAGCGTTTCGGCTTTTATACCATGATGGCCATTCTTGTACTTTTTCTGCAAGCCAAGTTCGGACTGGATGGAAAAGAGGCAGGTTTGATCTACTCAACATTTTATTTTTCTATTTACATTCTTGCATTGATAGGTGGTATTATTGCCGACAGAACCCGTAATTACAAAGGTACCATCTTTACTGGCATTGTCTTGATGGCGGTAGGCTACTTGATGCTTGCCATCCCGTCTCCTACACCGGTTGTCAATAAAACCTTGTTTTTGGTGATTACTTGTGCGGCCTTGTTTGTCATTGCTTTCGGAAATGGTCTTTTCAAGGGAAATCTTCAAGCGCTGGTAGGGCAGATGTACGACAATCCCCAATATTCCAGCATGCGTGATTCTGGTTTCTCCTTATTCTATATGTTCATCAATGTAGGTGCCATCTTTGCTCCGTTTGCCGCAGTAGGCGTACGTAACTGGTGGCTGTCCACATTCGGCTACAATTATGATGCCGACCTGCCTGCCCTTTGCCACGGACATCTGGCAGGAACGCTGACTCCCGAAGCTGTGGACACTTATAGTGCACTGGCAACGAAAGCCACTATTTCCGGAACACCCGTAACGGATATGACGGTATTTGCCAATGAATATCTGAACGTGTTTACCACCGGTTTCCATTATGCATTCGGTGTAGCTATCTTGGCTATGGTTCTTTCTTTGGTAATTTTCGTCATCAACAGAAAGAAATTCCCCGATCCCAGCAAGAAGGTGGCTGCAAAAGCGGGCGATGCCACTGCAGTGGAGATGAGCGCACAAGAGGTAAGACAGCGCATGTATGCATTGTTTGCCGTATTCGGTGTGGTAATTTTCTTCTGGTTCTCGTTCCATCAGAATGGGTTGACACTGACGTATTTTGCCAAGGAATATACAGATTTGAATTTATTCGGCATGGCTATTTCAGCTGAGCTGTTCCAGTCTTTGAACCCGATTTTCGTTGTATCTCTGACACCGGTCATCATGGCTGTCTTTGCAGCACAGCGTGCCAAGGGTAAAGAGCCTTCCACTCCGCGGAAGATTGCCATCGGTATGGGTATTGCTGCCACCGGCTTCCTTATAATGGCTATCGGTTCTTATGTAAGCAACTTGCCGATGCACAAGGATATAATCGCTTTGGGTACCTCTCCGGTGAAGGTGACTCCGCTGTTGCTGATGGTTACCTATCTGATATTGACTGTTGCCGAATTGTACATTTCTCCGTTGGGCATTTCATTCGTGTCCAAGGTGGCTCCTCCCAAATATCAGGGTATCATGCAGGGCGGTTGGCTCGGCGCTACTGCCATTGGTAATCAGTTGCTCGTTATCGGTGCTATCCTTTACGAAAGTATTCCTATCTGGATGACGTGGACGGTATTTGTAGTAGCGTGCTGCATTTCGATGTTCACCATGCTGTTCATGCTGAAATGGCTTGAAAAGGTGGCGAAGTAATCGGAAACGAAAGATAAAACTAAAGGCTGCGCAATGTTCGTAATGAACTGCGCAGCCTTTAGTTTTTGGAGGGCTTTAATGCCGGGACTCAGATTTCCAGTCCCATGATGTAGTCATTCATGTAATATCCGTTTCCTATCGGAAATCCCCTTCACGGAGTTTCCGCATTCCCATATGTTCGTAAAACTGCAGTGCCTTGTTGTTACGGTTCACATTCAATTCCATCAGACAAGGGCCGGGATGCACTTTCTTGATGTACTTGATGGCTTCGCGAAAGAGGAAACTGCCGCAATGTGCACCCTGGTAATAGGGGAGTACATAAATCTTTTGCAGGTGGAATAAATCTTCTCCTTGCTGCTGTACGGACACATAGCCCGCCGCTTCACATTCTTCGTAAGCCAGGAAATAGACGTGGCCTTCCTCTTCCATTTGCTTACGGATATTGTCCAATGAATACATCCATTCCATCATGTAGTCGGTCTGCTCGGGAGTAAGGATATCCTTATACGTGACGGGAAATATTTGCTGCGCAAGTTTCTGAATCAGTGCGCAGTCTGCTGTCGTTGCTTTTCTTATGGTAAACATATCGGTTGTATTTATACTGTTTGGGGTGTAAAGTTAAGCCTTTTTTGTGAAACAATCGTTATCTTTGCAGACCGTTACCGAACTAACTAATTCTGATTTTAAAAATTATGGCATTTACGAGCAACATTATGATTGTCCGCCACAGATTGCTGAAGGAACTGGTAAAGCTGTGGAATAACAACGAACTTGTGGATAAAATAGACCGGCTGCCTATCGAGCTGAGTCCGAAGAGGTCCAAGCACGCGGGACGCTGCTGTGTGCACAAAGAGCGCGCGGTGTGGAAGTACAAGTCATTGCCGCTTCTGGGACTCGATATGGAGGATGAGACGGATGAGTTGACCCCCTTGTCGGAGTACGCTGCCCGTGCACTGGACAGAGCGGAAAATGGCAGGCCGAAAGACAATATCATGTGTGTGATTGACGAAGCTTGTTCGGCATGTGTGCAGATTAACTACGAGATTACGAACCTCTGCCGCGGATGTACGGCACGCAGTTGCCAGGTAAATTGTCCCAAGAAGGCAGTGCATGTCAAGGAGAGCGGTCAGGCATGGATTGACCATGATGCGTGTATCAGTTGCGGCATCTGCCATAAGAGTTGTCCCTACCATGCCATTGTTTATATTCCCGTACCTTGTGAGGAAGCTTGTCCCGTGAAAGCCATCAGTAAGGATGAGAAGGGGATAGAGCATATTGACGAAAGCAAATGTATCTATTGCGGAAAGTGTCTCAATGCATGTCCATTCGGAGCAATTTTCGAAATATCGCAGGTGTTCGACGTGTTGCACAGAATCCGCAAGGGTGAGCAGGTGGTGGCTATCGTGGCTCCGTCCATCCTGGGGCAGTTCAAGACGACTATTGAACAAGTATATGGCGCATTGAAACAAGTCGGTTTTACGGATGTCATCGAGGTGGCTCAGGGAGCGATGGATACCGTCAGCAACGAGGCGCACGAGCTGATTGAGAAGCTGGAGGAGGGTCAGAAGTTTATGACGACTTCCTGCTGTCCGTCTTATATAGAGCTGGTGAACAAGCATATTCCTGCCATGAAGCCTTACGTGTCGGGCACCGGTTCACCGATGTATTATGCTGCCCGCATTGCTAAAGAGAAGTATCCGGATGCGAAGGTGGTCTTCATAGGTCCTTGCGTTGCCAAGCGCAAAGAGGCGCAGCGCGACGAGGCGGTGGACTTTATCATGACTTTCGAGGAGGTGGCTTCCGTGCTTGCCGGGCTGGATATTCAGATGGAGCAGGCAAAGCCCTATTCCATGAGTTTTACTTCCGTGCGCGAGGCGCATGGTTTTGCGCAGGCAGGAGGCGTGATGGGTGCCGTGAAAGCCTATCTGAAGGAAGAGGCAGATAAAATCAATGCCGTACAAGTGGCTAATCTGGATAAGAAGGCTATCGGTGCGTTGCGTGCTTACGCCAAGTCGGGCAAGGCTCCGGGGCAATTTATTGAAGTGATGGCTTGCGAGGGCGGTTGTATTACCGGGCCATGTTCGCATAATGAAATAACTGCCGGAAAGCGCCAGCTGACGCAGGAGTTGGCAAAGAGGAAAGAGACGTATTAACCCTTTGTCCGTTTATATGAAGCATTTGATTGACAAACTGTGGAGCAATCGCAGGCTGGATGCCGAAGAGTATAAAGCCTTGCTTCTTTGCCGGGACACAGAACTTGCAGCCTACCTGCAGGAGCTTGCCCGGGAAGAAGCGCTTGCCCGCTTTGGCAATAAAATCTTCATTCGCGGACTGATTGAGATAACCAACCGTTGCCGCAATAACTGCTACTATTGCGGCATACGGAAGGAGAACCGGAACATAACCCGTTATGAGCTGACGCAGGAGGAGATTCTTTCGTGTTGCCATGAAGGCTATCGGTTGGGCTTCCGTACCTTTGTGCTGCAAGGGGGCGAAGCGCCGGCGGTGAAGGATGAGGGGATGGTGGAGACAGTTGCCGCCATCCGGCAATCCTTCCCGGATTGTGCCATTACCTTATCTTTGGGCGAAAAATCGCGGGAAGCCTACGAACGTTTCTTCCTGGCAGGTGCCAACCGCTATCTGTTGCGGCACGAAATCTGCAACGAAGGGCATTATCACCGGCTTCATCCTGCGGAGATGTCCCTTTCCCATCGGTTGCAATGCTTGGACTGGCTGAAAGAGATAGGCTATCAAGTGGGAACCGGAATCATGGTAGGCAGTCCTTACCAGACGGTGGACCATCTGGTAGAAGATATTCTCTTCATCGAACGGTTTCAGCCGGAGATGATAGGCATGGGACCTTTTCTTCCGCATCACGATACTCCGTTTGCCTCTTTTCCGCCGGGAGATATGGAGTTGACGCTGAAGTTGCTTTCTATCTTCCGGCTGATGCATCCCGCGGCACTGATACCTGCTACCACTGCCCTGGCCACACTTGCTCCGGACGGACGGGAACGGGGAATATTGGCTGGCGCCAATGTCGTGATGCCTAATCTTTCGCCTTCTCATCAGCGGACGAAGTACTCCCTTTATGATAACAAAGCTTCTGCGGGTGCCGAAGCGGCAGAAGGTTTGCAAAAATTGGAGGAACAACTGAAAGGGATAGGCTACGAGGTATCAAAAGAGAGAGGAGATTATGAGAATGGAGAATTGACCGTTGATAATTGATAATTTTCAAATCTTCATTCTTTATTTTAATTACCAATTGTCAATTTACGAAGTGTATAACATAAAGTCAAGACAAGCAGAAGAATTCATCAATCACCAGGAGATATTGGATACATTGGAGTATGCGCAGGCAAACCGCAACAACCGTCCGTTCATCGAAAGTTTGATTGACAAGGCTGCTTTGTGTCAGGGACTTTCCCATCGGGAGGCGGCCCTGCTGCTGGAATGTGACGAGCCGGAACTGGTGCAGCGCATCTATCATCTGGCACGTGAAATCAAACGGAAATTCTATGGCAACCGCATCGTGATGTTTGCCCCGCTTTACCTTTCCAACTATTGTGTGAACGGTTGCGTCTATTGCCCGTATCATGCCAAGAACCGTACCATTCCCCGCAAGAAACTCTCGCAAGAGGAGATACGCCGCGAGGTTATCGCCTTACAGGACATGGGGCATAAACGCCTTGCCCTGGAAGCCGGAGAAGACCCTCGAAACAACCCTATCGACTATATCTTAGAGTCTATCCGCACCATCTACAGCATCCACCACAAGAACGGGGCCATCCGCCGGGTGAATGTCAACATAGCCGCCACTACAGTGGAAAACTATCGGTTGCTGAAAGAGGCAGGCATCGGCACTTATATCCTTTTTCAGGAGACTTACGGCAAAGAGCATTACGAAGCCTTGCATCCCACAGGACCGAAAAGTAATTATGCCTACCACACCGAAGCGATGGACCGCGCTATGGAGGGTGGCATCGACGATGTAGGTATCGGTGTATTGTTCGGTCTGAATACCTATCGCTACGACTTCGTAGGATTGCTGATGCATGCCGAACATCTGGAAGCTACCTTTGGCGTGGGTCCGCATACCATCAGCGTACCGCGCATTTGTCCGGCAGATGATATTTCGACCGAGGATTTTCCTGATGCCATCTCGGATGAGATGTTCTGCCGTATTGTGGCAGTGGCGCGTATTGCGGTGCCTTATACGGGAATGATTATTTCCACCCGTGAGTCGGAAGCCGTACGCCGTCGGGTACTCGAACTGGGTGTTTCGCAGATAAGCGGTGGTTCACGCACCAGCGTAGGAGGTTATGCCGTGCCGGAAGCCAAAGAGGAAGATTCCTCCCAATTCGATGTGAGCGACCGGCGCACGCTGGATGAAGTGGTGAGTTGGCTGCTCGACCTGGGGCATATCCCCAGCTTCTGCACCGCCTGCTATCGCGAGGGACGTACCGGAGACCGCTTCATGTCGCTCGTCAAGCGCGGACAGATAGCAAACTGCTGCCAGCCCAATGCACTGATGACATTAAAAGAATATCTGGAGGACTATGCCTCCTCTGAAACCAAGGAGAAGGGCATGCGGCTGATTCGTGAGGAGATGGAGCATATCCCGAACCCCAAGATACGGGCGATAGCCGAACGTAATCTTCAGGAGATAGGGGAGGGGAAAAGAGACTTTAGATTTTAGATTTCGGATTTATGAATAATACACCTCGTTCCAACCGCCTGCACATTGCCGTCTTTGGACGACGGAACAGCGGAAAGTCCAGCCTTGTCAATGCCTTGACCGGGCAAGACACGGCATTGGTATCCGCAACGCCCGGCACTACTACCGATCCCGTAACCAAAGCCATGGAAGTATATCCTTTGGGCCCGTGCCTCTTTATCGATACCCCCGGTTTTGATGACGACGAAGGCGAACTGGGCGGTATGCGCGTGGAGCGTACCTTAAAGACGGTGGAGAAAGCGGACATCGCCCTCTTGCTTTATGAAGCTGACGGAACGCTGGAACAGCAATGGCTAAAGCTACTGGCTGCGCGCGAAATCCCCGTGATACTGATACTGAATAAAGCCGATTCCCGTCAAGACACCGCTTCCGTGGTGCTTCGGATTGAAAAGGAATGCGGGCAGGCTCCCGTTGTGGTCAGTGCCAAAGAGGGTACCGGCATTCAAGGTATCTTCGATGCTATTCTCGAAAAGCTTCCCGAGAATTTTGGTGAGCAGACCATCACGGGAAACTTGGTAAGCGAGGGTGATGTCGTCCTGCTGGTGATGCCCCAGGATATACAAGCCCCCAAAGGTCGTCTCATTCTTCCGCAAGTGCAGACCATCCGCGAACTGTTGGATAAAAAGTGCTTAGTGATGAGTTGCACCACCGATAAGCTGCAAGCCTCCCTGCAAGCCCTTGTCCGTCCGCCTAAGCTGATAATCACAGACTCTCAGGTGTTCCCCATCGTCTATCAACAAAAGCCTGCCGAGAGTAGTCTTACTTCCTTCTCGGTTCTTTTTGCCGGTTACAAAGGAGACATCAATGCCTTTGTAGAGGGAGCTGCCGCTATTCATAGTCTGACACCCCAATCGCGTGTACTGATAGCCGAAGCCTGCACCCACGCCCCGCTGACCGAGGACATCGGCACCGTCAAAATTCCCCGCCTGTTACGAAAGCGCATCGGCGAGGAATTGCAGATAGACTTTGTATCTGGAAATGACTTTCCTAAAGACTTGTCCCGATATGATTTAATTATCCATTGCGGCGCTTGCATGTTCAACCGGAAGTACGTTCTCAATCGTATAGCCCATGCCCGCGCACAGCACATCCCCATAACCAACTACGGGTAGCAATTGCGAGTCTGACCGGTATATTGGATAAAATTGTTATCCATCAGTAAATATCCCTCTTCCTCTCTGTTCACGTTACTGATGTTATAGAGTAGCGTGAACTACTTTTCTTGTTAATAATGTTTAATATATGGTACTTTGTAATGCAAGGTACTGATATAATACATATATTTGTGCTATACAAGGAACAACAATAGAATGAATAAGGACACTCATTACTCTATTGCGCAGCCAAATAGTAAATCGTAAATTGTCAAATAGTAAATACCATTATGGATGTAAACAATGTAAAGTCGCAAATGCGCAAGGGCATGCTTGAATATTGCATCATGCTGCTGCTTCACAAAGAGCCGGCTTATGCTTCGGATATCATTCAGAAGTTGAAAGAAGCCAGACTGATTGTGGTGGAAGGTACACTTTATCCGTTGCTCACCCGTTTGAAGAACGACGACCTTTTGGGGTATGAATGGATTGAGTCTACGCAAGGTCCTCCCCGTAAATATTACCGGTTGACGGAAAAAGGAGAAGTCTTTCTCGGTGAACTGGAAACATCCTGGAAAGAGTTGAACGAGACGGTGAATCACATCAGCAATTCTTGAAATAGCCGAAGAGAATATACCGTAATTCGCCGGATGGTAAATCGTAAATAGTAAAATTGTAAATAAATAATGTGTTATGAAAAAGACATTAACTGTAAATTTAGGTGGAACCGTTTTCAATATTGATGATGACGCATACCGTCTTTTGGATAATTATCTGAGTAATCTCAAGATGCACTTCCGCAAGGAGGCCGGTGCCGACGAGATTGTAGATGATATTGAACGCCGTATTTCCGAACTCTTTGCCGAGAAATTGTCGGCCGGTTCACAAGTAATCACGATAGCCGATGTGGAAGAGGTGATTGCCCGCATGGGAAAGCCGGAAGATATGGAGGCGGAAGGAGAGAGTGCTAGTGCCGATTCCGGCAGCACGAGTGCCGGGGGCGGCTATGGTGCCGGTGCTTGGAACAGCAATACCGCTTATGGCACTACACGCCGTCGTCTATACCGCAATCCGGATGACAAAATGCTGGGTGGTGTCATCAGTGGAATGGCTGCCTACCTGGGATGGGATGTAACTTTACTTCGACTGTTACTGCTTGTCATCTTGATTTGTGGGGTAGGGACATTGATACCGGTCTATATCGTGTGTTGGCTGGTTATACCGGAAGCCCGCACAGCAGCCGAGAAGTTGAGTATGCGTGGCGAGGCCGTTACGGTAGAGAATATCGGAAAGACGGTGACGGACGGTTTTGAGAAGGTTGCCAATGGGGTGAATGATTATATGAGGTCGGACAAACCCCGTACTTTCTTGCAGAAGTTGGGAGATGCATTGGTGATGATTGTCGGCTGGTTCTTGAAAATCTGTCTGGTGATATTTGCCATTATCTGCAGTCCGGTATTGTTTGTATTTGGAGTGGTATTTGTGGCGTTGTTGTTTGCTGCGATAGCGGTGGCTGTTGGTGGCGGTGCGGCTCTCATTTCCTTTTTCCCGATGGCTGATGTGGTACTGCCTACTTCTCCGTTGTCTGCCATTGTGATGTACATTGCAGGAATCTTGCTGGTAGGAATTCCTTTGGTCAGTCTTGTATGGGCCATCTTCAGTCAGATATTCAAATGGCAGCCGATGAATTCCGGTTTGAAGTGGACGCTGGTTATCCTTTGGATTGTAAGTGCGGCTTGCTTCGGAATCTGTTTTGCAGTGCAAGGGGCTACTTTCCCGGAATTGGGTATATTTAACTTCTGAGAATAGTAATTTCTTTTTTAATTGATATCGTGTTTGTAGGAATCTGATTTCTATAAACACGATATTTTTTATTTCAATGTAATTATTTGTTATACAGTGGAATATTTCGTTTGGAAAAGGTGTTTTTTAAACGTTCGTTTAATGAACGCAAAGATAACGTGTATTTTTGAATCTCGCAAAATGTTTAATAAAAATATTCTATAAATTTCTTTTTAGTGAGTATAATACTTTGTCAGTAAGCCTATTGCATTGTATTTCTCTAACTTCTTCCTTTTACTAATTTTTAAGTAATCTTCCCTCTTTAATTTTCTTAAATATTGACGTTCAAAAAACGAACGTCTATTGAACGCTTTTTGCTTGCAATAGATTCGTTTACAGCATTTTACCTGACAGGTAATGAATGACTGCAAAAAATCTGTTGACAAGAAGGGCATAAAGCTTGTCGTATTCTACATAAAGTGTCCGCAAGTAATTGAATTTCAAGTGTATGCAAGAGGTTCAAAGCCCCAGGAGAACACCCTTGTCTGAACAAAAGCATAAAAATGGGAATAGAGAAAGAGGTCGAAATCTGGTATGCTATGCGTGCCACCTACCGCAGAGAACCGGATGCCATGCATCTGCTCAAGAAAGAAAATTTGGGCTGTTTCATTCCTATGCAATACAAGATATGTATAAAAAAAGGGAAAAAAGTCCGTGCTTTGGTTCCGGTCGTTCATAATCTGCTTTTTGTCCATGCCCGTCCTTCCGATGTGCAGCGTGTAAAATCTCAAGTCACTTATCTGCAATATATTACCGATACCCGCAGTGGGCAGAAGATTATTGTCCCCGACAGTCAGATGCAACGTTTCATTGCCGTATCCGGCACTTACGATGATCATCTTCTTTATTTTCAACCGGATGAATTGAACTTGTCCAAAGGTACCAAAGTCCGGATTACCGGCGGTGAATTTGAGGGGCAAGAGGGTGTGTTTCTGAAGGTGAAAGGTGCACGTGACCGTCGCGTGGTTATCGAAATACAAGGTGTCATAGCTGTTGCCATGGCCACTATCCACCCCGATCTTATAGAAGTAATCGGCTGAACTTTAATTTTTAATTCTTAATTCTATAATTGCTTATGTCTCTTTCCGAAGAAGCAATCACTCTTCAGCGTGCTGCGCACGAACTGATGTATTTGGGTATGGACGGCAGTCCCGTCTATAGCGATGACTTGTCACGGCGGAACGGTGAGGTCTACCGTCTTACCATGGCTTTGTACCGGTCGGGTGTAAAAGGCACTACCATCGAAGAGCAGGCAAATGTCTGTCTTGCCCTTCTTATGGGTTACAGCGCCTCTTTTGTCGACCATGGCGAAAAGCAACGGCATGTCCAGGAAGTGCTGGACTGTTGTTGGGATGTGCTCGACGCTCTTCCCGCTTCCTTACTGAAGCTCCGTCTGCTTACCGCCTGCTACGGTGAAGTGTTCGACGAGTCTTTGGCCGACGAAGGCCGTTCCATCATCGCCTCCTGGGATTCCTTATCACTTACTCCCGAACAGCAGGAAGCGGTTGATGAGTTTCAGAATGTGACAGACAATCCCTATCCGTGGGAATATATCGATGAATAAAACTTTTCATTATAATGCTTAACAATAAATCCGTATTGATTACCGGAGGAACGGGTTCCTTCGGAAGAAGTTTGTGGAAACCATTCTCCGTGATTATCCGCAAGTAAAGAAATTATTATTTACTCCGCGATGAGCTGAAGCAATTTGAGCTGAAACAGAAATATCCCGGTCATAAGTATCCGCAACTGCGTTTCTTTATCGGTGATGTCCGTGACCTCGAACGTCTGACGCGGGCTTGCGAAGGAGTGGACGTGATTATCCATGCAGCCGCCATCAAGCAGGTGGATACCGCTGAATACAATCCCGAAGAGTGCATCAAAACCAATGTACACGGTGCGCAGAATGTGATAAAGGCTGCTCTTGCCACCGGTGTACAGCATGTAGTGGCCCTTTCTACCGACAAGGCATGTGCCCCATCAATCTTTATGGCGCCACCAAGCTCACTTCCGACAAGCTGTTTACTGCCGCCAACAATATCAGCGGTTCCAAGGACATCAGGTTCTCCGTAGTCCGTTATGGCAATGTGATGGGTTCCCGCGGTTCCGTAATCCCTTTCTTTATCAACAAGCGTGACAAGGGCGAAGGAACTTCCCATAACCGATATGCGCATGACCCGTTTCAACATCTCACTGGAAGCCGGTGTCGCTTTGGTCATGTATGCCATCGGACATCACCTGGGTGGTGAAATCTTTATTCCTAAGATTCCTTCCTATCATATCCAGGACGTGGCTACCGCCATTGCACCCAATCTGCCGCAGGTGGAAGTGGGCATCCGTCCGGGAGAGAAGCTGCATGAGGAGATGATTACTGTAACCGATGCTCTTGATACAATCGATTTGGGCAGATATTATGTCATTCTTCCTTCCGTATCTTTCAAGCACAGTCGCGAAGAGTTCATCAGACATCACAATGCAGTACCCGTTCCCGACGGTTTCCACTACAGCAGTGACAACAATACGGAGGGGAGACAGTAGAGACTATGCGCGAGAATATCAAGAAATACGTTGACCCTAATTTCGAGGTGAAATGATAAGCAAGCCTATTCCATACGGTCGTCAGCATATCACAGATGAGGATATCCGGGCAGTCATTGATACCCTGAAAGCGATTACTTGACACAAGGTCCCAAAATCAGGGAATTTGAAACGAAATTTGCCGAATATGTAGGTGCACAATATGCCGTAGCAGTGAACAATGCCACTTCGGGGCTTCATCTTGCAGCTACCGCACTGAATGTAAAGCCGGGCGACAAGGTGATTGTCACTCCCATGACCTTTGCTGCCAGTGCCAACTGCATCCGCTATTGTGGTGGCGAGGTGGTATTCTGTGATATTGACAAGGATACTTACCTCATGGATATCCGTAAACTCGAAGCCATGCTTAAAGCTTCTCCCCGCGGTACTTACAAAGGTATTGTTCCGGTTGATTTTGCAGGCTATCCTTTGGATCTGGAAGAGTTCAGAAAGCTTGCCGACGAGTACGGCTTGTGGATTATCGAGGATGCCTGTCATGCTCCCGGTGGCTATTTCATGGACAGTAAAGGCAAGAAACAACATTGTGGCAACGGTTGTTTTGCCGACTGTGCCGTATTCTCTTTCCATCCCGTGAAACATATCGCTACGGGTGAGGGAGGCATGGTGACCACCAACAGCAAGGAGCTCTATGACAGGCTTTGTCTGTTCCGTACGCATGGCATTACGAAAGACCCTGCTTTATTGCACGAGCATCATGGTGGCTGGTATTACGAGATGCAGGAGTTAGGCTACAATTACCGTCTGACTGATTTTCAGGCTGCCTTGGGTATTTCTCAGCTGGAGCGTGCGAAAGCAGGTCTTGAACGTCGCCATGAAATCGTAAGACGCTATAATGAAGCATTTTCAGAATAGATGGTATCAAGACTCCATTCAATGCTGCCGATGTCTATCATGCTTATCACCTTTATATCATTCAAGTGTCTGACCGCTTGGGCCTTTATAATTATCTGCACGAGAACAATGTTTATGCGCAGGTTCATTATGCTCCGCTTCATCTGATGCCTTACTATCAGCAGTGGGGAAATAGGAAAGGCGATTTGCCTATAGTAGAAGAGTATTACGAACATTGTCTGAGTCTTCCGATGTATCCCACGCTGACGGACGAGGAACAGGAGTATGTGATTAAAAGGTTATAGAATATATAAAACAATGATTACTTCCATTCCTATTGAAGCTATTGAAAGCAGCTTTGCAGCAACTTTCCTCTTTTTCTTCTTGAGTGAAGAAGATGAGATGTTAATAAATATAAAAATGGGGGTAATTTCTCGTTGTGAATATTGTTTTCCCGTACGAAAATAAGTATTACTCATGCGACGGAGACATACTTCAACCCTTATCAAAGTGCACAATATACAATTTTTCTCTATTTTTTTGCTAACACCATTTCTCAAGATACTGATAACCGTTTATTGGCAGATAAGTTGTATTATTTGAATAAAATAATGAATGGGTGTGATTTGTATCATGAGGTAAATCTTCCTCATTATTTTACGTTGGATCATCCGGTCGGTAGCGTTATGGGACGGGCTGAATATGGTGAAGGATTCAGTTTTGGGCAAAATTGTACGGTGGGAAACAATAAAGGAATTTATCCGGTTTTAGGTGAAAATGTGCGGATGTGTGCAAATTCTTCTATTATCGGTAACTGCCGGATAGGTGACAATGTGATTATCGGGGCAAATTCTGGTGTGAAAGATGAGGATGTGCCGGACAATTCAATTGTTTTCGGGTATTCTCCCCATTTAATTATAAAGGCTAAACGATGAAAAATATCTGTATTATTCCTGCCCGTGGCGGCAGTAAACGTATTCCGCGTAAGAATATCAAGCCCTTTATGGGTAAACCTATCATTGCATATTCCATAGAGGCAGCTTTGCAGAGCGGACTTTTTGACGAAGTAATGGTTTCAACCGATGATGAAGAGATAGCGGAGATAGCTTGCGGATACGGGGCCAAAGTTCCTTTTATGCGCAGTGCTGAGACCTCGAATGATTATGCCGGTACGGCCGATGTAATTCTTGAAGTTTTAGAGATGTATAAAGAGCGAGGCAGGGAATTTGATACAGTTTGTTGCATTTACTCAACAGCTCCTTTTGTCACTCCTGAAAGGCTTCGGGAAGCATACGGAAAAATGAATTCGGAGATTGACTCCGTTTTCACTTGTGTGGCTTATTCCTATCCTATACAGCGTAGCCTTCATATTGTAGACGGGAGAATCGGTATGGTTTATCCCGAATACATGAATGCACGTTCCCAAGATTTAGAGCCGATTTATCATGATGCCGGCCAATTCTATTTCTCTCGTACTGCTCCTTTTGTGGAGAGCCGGACTTTTTGGGGGAAGAACACAGCCGGACTGGTACTTTCCGAACTCGAAGTGCAGGACCTCGATACGCTGACCGACTGGACATTGGCGGAAATGAAGTATGAGTTACTTCATAGATGATGTAATGCAGAAAATCTATTTCCGTGCCGACGCAAGCGCTACCATCGGCTACGGTCACTTTATCCGTACTCTGGCTTTGGCCGATATGCTGAAGGACGATTTCGATTGTACCTTCTTTACTTGCCATCCTACCTCATATCAGGTAAGTGAGATGGAGGTATGTCCTTTCATCCTTGCAAGAGGAAACGCATTCTGCTGATTTCCTTTCCCATTTGCAAGGTGATGAAATTGTGGTGCTCGACAATTATTTCTTCACTACCGATTATCAGCGTGCCATCAAGCAAAAGGCTGCCGCCTGGTGTGCATTGACGATATGCACGACAAGCACTATGTGGCTGATGTCGTGATTAACCATGGTCAGACCAATTCTGCACTTTTCGACGTGGAACCTTACACCAAGCTCTGTTTGGGATTTGATTGGGCATTACTGCGTAGCCCGTTTATAGAAGCTGTAAACAAACTCTGTTCTTGTGCAAAACGTAGTACGGAAAGTATAACCATTACTTTTGGTGGTGTGGATTCCTTTGACTTTACTGGCCATTACATTCGTGAAGCTATGCAATTGCCTACTGTCAGCCAGATAACTGCAGTGGTAGGTGATGCTTATCAACCTCAAAAGCCGAGGGTACGGGATAGGCGAGTGTCTTATTGCTCCAATTTAACAGCGCAACAGATGGCCGAACTTTTGTGCTTCCGATTGGGTAATCTGTTCAGCAAGTACTGTGAGTCTCGAAGCCATTGCTTGTGGTGCCAAGTTGGCTGTAGGTTGGTATGTAGATAATCAGGCTGATTATTATTCACTGTTAACCTCTACTGGAGGAGTTCTTCCTTTAGGAAATATTAAGGATAATCCCATACCTCTGACATCTTTAGAGATTGCTGGGGTTGATAACTTGCAGATACAAGGTGGTATTCGTGAACGCTATATTAATCTGTTTGAAGAATTGGGAAGAAGTGTGCATTGACGATAATCGCATTCTTTTTGGAAAAATTCTCATAATGGACAATTGATGCAGGAATAGAACAGATAATTTTAATTATTTAGCAATTGAATGATACAAATAGACAAACAAGCGGTTTATAAATATCATGGTTATGTTTTCCAACACTTCTCTATTTTGTCGGAAGAACTCCTAAAGCAAATATTGGATTGGAGGAATACTTTTGAGATAAGGCAGTTTATGTATAATACAGATGTAATATCTCTTGAAAATCACTTGAATTTTACGAAAACCCTTGCTCAACGAGAAGATTGTTACTATTGGTTAGTAACAAAAGATAATGTTCCCTATGGTGTCTTCAATCTGACCAATATAGACCATGAAAGAAGAATCGCTGAATTAGGCTATTATATGGCACCTTCCCAAATGAAAAGTGGAGGGGGACTTGATTTTGTTTATACTATTATCTGTTTTTCTTTTGAGGTTGCAAAATGTACAAAACTGGTAGGTTCAATTGATATAAACAATACCGATGCATTGTTATTGGATGAGTTTTAGGCTTTGTTTTGGGTGATACGGTGGAGTCCGACGGATGTTGTCATAACCGGAAATTCATTGAATGGGAGCTTTCAGAACTTCATTATAGAAGTATTACAGTATATAGAAATGATATACGTAAATTGGTCCGCTTTATTAGAGATAAACGCAAATAGAGAATCATGTTATCAAATTTTCATTTTCACCATATAGGATACGCTGTTACCAGTATTGAAAAACAATGTATTATTACATTGATGGGGATATTCTTGTTCATCTGTGATATTTGATCCAATACAGAATGTAAATATCTGTTTCCTTACAAAGAAGGAGAGCCTATGATTGAACTTCTTGAACCTGTTGATGAGAATTCTCCAATCAATAAAAATCTTGAGAAGAATGGAGTTTGTCCGTATCATTGCTGTTATAGTGTAGAAAATATAGAAGATGCCATCGCACGGCTTCGTAAAATGAGGTTCATGGTGGTAAGCTATCCGGCAGAAGCAGTAGCTCTCAATAATCATCGGGTAGCTTTTCTCTATAATAAAGATATCGGTTTAATTGAATTATTAGAACAAAAATGAAATTCTTTATTTTTAGAAACAATACGCTGGAAAATATCTTCGGCACAGACGAAGTGGAGTATTCTGGTTACGAAGATATATCATATATACCTCAAAATACATCTTTGTATTTGTGGATGTATCAAATACCCATAAGATGGAATCAGAAGCAACTGGCTGACGAAATTGATGCATATATTAGAAAAATGCAGCTTGTTTTCTCGCAGGTTCCACAAGGGAAAGAATTTGTAGCATTCACATTGGTAGACATCTTTCCTACGAGATTTACTGATGCCAATTTTATTGTAAGGGAGGCTATCGTCCGGTATAATACCCAACTGTATAATATGGCTGGAACGAATGTAAATTTTAAGGTGATTGACTTTTCTGAGTTTACTTCCCGTTATAGGTCAGAGGAATTGATTGGATGGAAATTCTATTTTATTTCTCAAATGTATATATCTTCTAAAATTACTAGTGAATTTGCTACATGGGTAGACTCTAAAATACAGAATATAGCTTTAAAGAGAAAGAAATGTCTCATTCTTGATTTGGATAATACTTTGTGGGGTGGAGTCCTTGGCGAGGAAGGCATTAATGGTATACAAATTGGCGGGGATTATCCAGGTAAGGCATTTTTGTATTTTCAGGAAGCGCTGTCTGCGCTAAGTAAAGAGGGTATTATTTTATCTGTTTGTAGTAAGAACAACGAAGAAGATGTATTCGAAGCTTGGGAGCAAAATCCGTTTATGGTTTTAAGGAAAAAAGATTTTGTTGCTATTCGTATAAATTGGAATGACAAGGCTTCGAATATCGTGGAGCTGTCTAAAGAGCTGAACATAGGTCTTGATAGTATGGTGTTCATTGATGACAATCCGGCAGAGCGTGAATTAGTAAAACAGACCTTGCCTATGGTGGCTGTCCCGGACTTTCCAAAACAAGCATATATGTTACCGCAGTTTTTCATGCAATTAGTTCGTGAATATTTTGAAGTTTACGAAATTACCGGTGAAGATAAAAAGAAAACGGAACAATATAAGGCAAATGCGGAACGTACACGCGAACAAGCCAAATTCTTAAACTTTGAAGATTTTCTTCGTTCATTAGAAATTAAAATTGAGCTTCAGAAGGTTGACTCATTCAATATATCACGAATTGCTCAGATGACGCAAAAAACAAATCAGTTTAATTTAACGACCCAACGTTATTCTGAGGCTGATGTCAGACAACTTCTGGATAATCAATGGAAAATCTATTGCATCAGAGTTTCAGATAAATTTGGTGATAATGGTATCACGGGAGCAGTTTTCATCACTGATAATAGTATTGAGAATATATTGCTTAGTTGTCGTATATTAGGTAAAGGTATTGAAACGGCTTTCATTAAATTTGTATTTAAATTGTTGGTTGAGGATGGTGTGTCAGCTTTAGAAGCAAAATTTATTCCTACTCTCAAAAACAGACAAGTGGCTGATTTTTATGACCGGCTTGGCTTTTCTGTGATGCGAGTAGAAGAGGGTGTTAAATACTATATGGCGAATATTGACAAATTAGATTTGTCAATACCTGATTATTATTCAATAACAGTTAAACAATAAAGTTATGATTACGAATGAAGAAATAATGGATGTGATGAGAGCTGTTTTAAAACAGATGTAGATGAGAGTACCTCTCAGAATAATTGCGAAAAGTGGGATAGTATGAACCATTTGAATCTGGTTATAGAATTGGAAGATACTTTCGAAGTAGAGTTTGAGCCTAATGAAATCAGTTTGATGAAATCTTTCTCTGACATCAAAATATTATTGCAAACAAGTTACAATAAGAACCATTATGGGAAAAACATTTATCATAGCCGAGATGTCGGCGAATCATAATGGCAGCAAGCAGATAGGCATAGAAACAATTCGTGCTGCCAAACGTGCAGGTGCAGATGCTATTAAGCTCAAACATATACAGCTGATACCATAACGTTGGATAATGATAAAATGGAGTTTATGGCTGATTCTACAAGTGTTTGGGCCGGCATGCGTTTGTACGATCTCTATAAGCAAGCCTATACCCTTGGGAGTGGCACGAAGAATTGTTTCGTGTGGCCAAGGAGGAAGGACTTATCTGTTTTCATCACCGTTTGATAAAACTGCGGTAGATTTCCTGGAATCCTTGGGCAACCCCATTTACAAAATTGCCTCTTTTGAAATTACGGATATTCCTTTAATAGAGTATGCCGCCAAGAAGATGAAACCGATGGTGATGTCTACCGGCATTGCCACTGAAGAAGACATTCAGTTGGCTGTAGATACTTGCCGTGCGGCGGGTAATGATGATATTACGCTGTTGAAATGCACCTCCTCTTATCCTGCTCCCATTGAGGAAGCCAATCTGTGCATGATAAAGGCTTTAGCCGAGCGCTATGGAGTGAAGTCCGGTTTGTCCGATCATACCATTGGCAGTGTGTCTGCCGTAGTGGCTGTGACACAAGGTGCAACCATGATTGAAAAGCATTTTATTATCGACCGTAGTATTGGCGGCCCCGATGCCTCATTCTCAATGAACGAGCAGGAGTTTGCCCAAATGGTGAAAGATATACGCATGGCCGAAGCGGCTATCGGCTCAGTATCGTATGAACTTACTGATAAGATGAAGTCGGGAAGGGAGTTCTCCCGTTCGCTCTATGTAGCCGAGGATATGAAAGCCGGAGAAGTGATTACAGAGCAGAACGTTCGCTCCGTTCGTCCGGGCTTCGGTTTGCACCCTAAGTATCTGAAAGATATATTGGGAAAGAAAGTAAATCAGGATTTGGAGAAAGGAACGAGATTTGCATGGGAGTTCGTGAATAGTTAGAGGTCATCAAAAAAGAGAATATTGTTACTGCAATTCTTAAAAATAAAACTATCTTTGCGGTAGTCTAAACACTAAAACATAGTCTATATGAATCGCAAGGAATTGGTGAAACGTCTGAAATATATGATAAAGAGTGTTGCTCCCAACTCTCAGACTATTCTTTATGGTTCTGAGGCACGTGGAGAGGCAAAACAGAATAGTGACATTGATATTCTGATTTTAGTGGATAAAGATACAGTTTCTCCTATGGAGGAGGATGTCATTACTGCTCCAATATATGATTTGGAAATAGAAACAGGTACTATTATTAGCCCGATTGTGATGACTCGTAAAGCTTGGGAGGCAGCAAAGAAAGACTGTATTTTATTATAATGTGATGAAAGATGGTGTGTTGCTGTGATGGAAGAGGATATAAAGCGTGATATTGTCAATTATAGGCGTCAAAAGGCATGTGACTTGATGCATGATGTTGATGTCTTGATAGATAATGAACTATGGAATTCTGCTGTAAATAGGATGTATTACGCTTGTTTTCATATGGTTTCAGCATTGTTGATTTTGCATGGAATTGAAGTGAAAAGTCACATGGGAGTTCGACAAGCTTTTGGACTTCATTTTGTAAAGACGAATTTGTTGTCGTCTGAATGTGGGCGTATCTTTTCTAAAATTTACGATAAAAGGCAGTCAAGTGATTATGATGATTTCAAAGAGTTTACCAAAGATGAAATTGATAATTTGTATCCTCAGATTTCATTCTTGATAAGTGAAGTTGATAGATTGATTACAGAAAAATAGATTTCCTTCTTCCCCTCTTTTTTAGTATCTTTCATCCCCTTCGTTAGCAAAATACGAACAGATTTTGTTCCTTTGCAAGTAAACAATGCCCCTACGGAATGGATGACAAATATCACCCCGTTGCTTTATCAAAGCGGGTATGTGACGATAAAGAATTATTCTCCGCTTACACATCTTTATACGCTGGATATCCCCAATAAAGAAGTGCGCATGGGGTTGATGAAATTGGGTATAGAATGAAGAAGGAGCCTTTACAGCCCCCTATACTCCCTTTCCGCATCGAAGCACGGACACGCTTTCGTCGGATTCAAGTTATGGTGCCCCACAATCAGCGCCCGTGGAAAGATACGCTTCAACTCACGTAGCAGTGCCAGTAACGAAGCCTTCTGTTCCAGTGTGCGGGTATCGGCAGGAAAACTTGCAGCATCCAGTCCTCCTTCATAACAGATGCCGATAGAATGGCGGTTGTGATTGAGGCAATGCGCACCTATTTTTTCCAACGGGCGGCCGCGGTGTATTTCGCCGTTGCGGGTCAGATAGAAATGGTAGCCGATGTCGCGGAAGCCGCGGTGGTGGATGTGGTCGCGGCGGCAATCCTCAAAGCCCAGGGCCACGCCTTGAGGCGTGGCTGAGCAATGAACAATGAGCAGGGTAATCGTACGCATGGCTATTTGCAAGCGCCCAGACCTAAAGCTCCCGCTATGGCGGTAGCTACGGTGATGATTACTTTGAGGACAATGCCCCACACGGATTTTGACTTTTTGTCTTCACTCATGATGATTGATAATTGATAATTAGTAATTTGTAATTATTCTCATCCTAACGGATTCTCGCCCTGATTGCCGTCACTTCCTCCGGAACCGCCGTCGGAACCACTGCCATCGGGAGCTTTTCCGCCTACGGTGTACAGGGAAGATTCCTTCAGCTGTCCATCCAGGTTGATTTGGGCATTACTCAGTTCGCCGGTGGCACGGGCGCGGAGCTTCAGCCCCTTCACGTTGTTGGCCAGCGAGAAGTCGGCAGCGGATTGCGCCCCTTTCTTGCTGACGATTCCTACGGAGAAGATGGCAAGGTCATCCAGTTTCACGTTCTTGCCGTCCAGAATCAATTCTTTGGTGCAGGAAACCATGTCTGCCAGTACCCCCTTGATGACACCACTCGAATAGGGGGTGTTGTGATTGGACATGTGCTTGGCCAATTTTTCGATGTCGAAGGTTTCTTCGATTACGGGGCGTGCATACCAGAGGCCTTTCAGTGGGCTGTCTTCGCCCGTCACTTGATACTTTTTGTAACGAATCATACAATTAAAATTTAGAAGTTAAAGGATAAAACATTTGCTGTGTTGAACTCAACGATGCAAAGATAAGGCTGTGGATACGGGCGTTTGCCGGTTTTGCAGGTTCTCGTCTGTTTGGGTCTGTTTTAGTCGGTTATTTACGCTTGTAAGTTTGATAATGTCATGATTTATAGTTACTTTGATGAAATATAAATCGTAACTGTCAACTATGGATTCTTTTGTCATACGTACATACGGGCGTACTGAATTGGCCCAAATCTATTGTCCCAATCTTTGTCCGGAGGCTGCCTTCCGCAAACTGAAACACTGGATAGACCTTTGTCCCGATTTGCGTGACGGACTTTCCGCCTTGGGCGGTTCTTCCCGTTCCCGCTCTTATACGCCTGCCCAGGTGCGGCTGATAGTGGCTGCACTGGGAGAGCCTTAAACTTGAGGTTGGGCGGCGTAAAGGTCAGGTTGGGAAGCGTAAACCTGAGGTTGGTACACTTGGTACAGAGGTTCATCCATCCTTTCGCCTCACACACATACGCGTGCGTGAAGCGAAGTGAATGTCAGACTTTGGGTTTCCGGTAGTTTCCCTTGCCATCCACATTTTCCACCAGCCCGTGTTTCTGCATACGTTTGAGCCAGGTGGAGGCGGTTTCCGATTTGATGCCCATCTCTCCGGCTTTCTGCAGGAAAGAGGCCCGTGTGAATTCTTCTTCCATGCTGTCTACCAGCGCATCCCGGTCGGCATTGCCGCGGCTTGCCACTTCGGTGTTGGGCAGGAAGGAGAGGATATGGGTGGTATGCCGGTAAAGGCTTTCGGCCAGTGAGAGTACGGCATGAAAGTCATCGGAAGCAATGAGGAGATTCCATCGGCTGACAATGTGGTCTTTCAGATTGTCTGTGGCTGTGTGGGGGTCGGGCGACACGTAAGGCGAGGCGGTGATTTCCCCTTGTTCCATTGCGCGGAGCATGGCCACCACTTCCATGATGCGGCAGATGTTGATGGCCAGACGTGCCACGCTGCTTGACATCTCGTTTCCATTGGCCAGTCCGGAGCGTACGAAAAGCCGGGAGAAGAGCCGGTTGAATTCATCTTTCTGTCCGTCCGTAAGGTGAAGGGTGAATATTCCGTTCATGACAATGGTTTTCAGTTTGTCCTTCCATTCCATGCCCAGAGCCTTGAAGGTATCTTCAAGATTGCCGTCATTACGGTCGAACTGGTTTTGCCAATGATGTATGGCAGGCATGTAGTAGAATACCTGGCGGGAAAAGAGCCCGTTCTCGGCAGTGGGAATCAGTGGTTTCACTTGTGAGGGGGTGCCTGACAGAAGTACGGAAAGATAAGTTTTCTTTACCTCTCGGTATTCGTGGTCGGTGCGCCGGTTGTAGGACAGTCGGTCGTGGTCGAAGGCTTTGCGCATGGTGTCGCTCCAGTGTCCGTATTCCGAACCGATGGCGGTGGAGATGGTGTCGGCTTCGCTTTCGCATATCAGTCCGGTACCGTCGGAGTCCATCAGGTTTTGCAGGATGCCGGTTCCGGTGTTGTTGCCCGAGATGAGGAACATCTTGTTGAGAGGCATTACGGGAGTCTCCGTTTTTCCGCGTTCCTTGCCCAGTGTGTCGTATTTTGCTTTTTCGCGGCGGTAACATGCCATACTTTCGTCTACCTGCTCACGTATTTCATCGTGAATGGGTTCGGCAAGCAGGCGTACCAAGGAGAGCACTCCTTTGCCGGATGCAGGTAGGGCTACTACAAAGGTTTGCAGGCAGGGGGACATCATTTTTCCTCCGTAGGAACATCGGACGTGTTTTCCCATACTGGCACCCAATACGGTGATGGCACCCAGTAGCAGTACATCGTATTGGGCGAGGGAGGTTCCGCAGCTCATGATGCGATTCAGGGGATAAGGCCAGTGGAGGTGTTCGTCGAAAGTGGGTAATGGAGACAGTGGTTCAATGCCCGATGCGGACTCTTCCTCGCGTGCGCGTGTGTGTGAGGTAGAAGAGAGGGGTGAACTTTGTGTACCAAGTGTACCAATGGCGGGTGCGGCTTCATGCTGAATCTTCACGCCGCAAAGCTCGGCCAGATGAAAGGCGGTTCCCAGATGCACGTCGTTACGGCCGGTCTTCAGGGCATTGCTGAAGAGCTTGTCGGCTGCCCGTCGGTCGTACTTGGACGACAGGCTGCACAGACTTAAAAAATCATGCCGTCCTGCTTCTCCGCAGTCGGTGGCAATGGCAAATGCCAGTTGTATATATTCTTGATAGGTTGGAGCAATGTCTGCTCCTGCATTTCTGACTGCTTCGGCCAGAAGGTGCAATGAAGATAGTGGTTCCATCGGATTGGGTAATTTATAATTAGTAATTTGTAGTCGGTGATTTGCAATGACTCATCATTCGAAGTTCACAACTTTTCTGAGCAGTGCTTTCGGGTCATGGCAGAGGAAACAGGCGCGTACGAGGTCTTTCCCCGAAGTGTCCACTCCTTTTCGGGTTGTGTGTTTTCGGCGTCATACATGCAGTGGACGTAGTTCATGGCCCATTGTATTCCTTCTGCAGGATTCTGTCCGTGAAGACAGGGAACAAACGCTTTACGCCCCGTCCGGTGGGGCTGATGAACACCAGCGCAGGGCATAGATAGGGTCATCAAACAGTTGTTGCCGTAAGTTTTCCGTTTCTTCTGCGGATTCAAGGTGGTCGATGTCGACTACAACCAGGCCGGAGGGTTCCGTGAGGCAGTCGCTCCGTCGTCGGGTGAATACGCCGCAGGGAGTGACGTAGGGTAGTGTCTGTTGTTTGAGGAATCGTGCGGTAATTTCGTCTCCTTGTGCTGCGGCATTTCTTATGGCGAGTGTCAGTTCGGCAAGTCTCTGGTCGGAGGTGATAAGACGGTGTACTTCGTCAATGCTCATTGTCCTGAATGGGGTGAGTGTGCACGCACGTTTTTCCGGTGTTTTCGTCTTTTATCGGTGATATGGGCGGCATGAAAGTGACATTTTGAATAGATTTTCCATTTTGTTGTTTTAAAGATTTTGTGCGAAGTTAGGGCTCTTTTCTCATTAAATATTTTCTGTATATGGAAAATATTTTAAATGTGAGAAACCTAAAATAACGTTTAATAACATGTACTTTTAATTCTGATAACATAATACAAGACGACGATGAATGTAAACAGTGACCACCCTATACTGGGTGCTTTATTTGAGAAATGGCGTAAAGAAAGACTTGAATATTAATACTCTTGCCAAAGAAGCCCATATTTGTACAACTACGTATGGAAAAATAAAAAGGGCTGGATGTGAGATTAAGTGCTTATCAGTCACTTTTTATTACTACTCCATGGATTTGGAGGATGATGAAATCAGGCAGATGGTGAATGAGTGGCTGGAGGAATGGCTGAAGGTGAGAAGAGGGAGTAGAGAAGGTTTAATTTGCATATCAGCTGGGGATGCTAATTGTTGGCGTCAAATGTAATATTTTATAGATATTGTGCTTATGTAAGGAATAATTTATATTAAATTCAATGGCAACAAAACGTATAGATTACATAGATGCGATAAAAGGTTTTCAGTACTTTGGGTGGTACTTTATCATTTCGATTTGACTGGAGTTGCTATAAATGCTCCTTTACGATTACCTCTTTTCTTGGTATCCGGATTGTTTTTCAGACAACGGAGTTGTTTTAAGGACTTTTATCAAGAAAGTGAATACACTTTAGTACCCTTTGTGTTCTTTTGGTTATTCGGAATAACTTTGCAACTTTTGGTGCAGTGTGTACGCTATCTGTTTGAAGGCCTATTTGAATTTTCTATTTTGGATAAATTTATAGGACTTGCCAAACTCTTTACTGTTATACCAATAGATGCTCTTGAACCCAATCCTTTAGGAGTAGGCGGTATTTGGTTTTGATAGGCCTTTTTTTTTGGAAGAAATTCCATTGTAATATTCGGTGTCCATTTGGCAATGTTCCCTTTTGCACAGATACCCGTAGTCAAAGTATTACACATAGTCCCCAATAGTTGGGCGGCTGTGTTGTGTTTTGAGTTTCCTTTGATTATAGTGGTAAGTTACTTCCTTACTCTACTACTTGTGAAGTATTTTCCTATGTGTATAGGAAAAAAAGAACTTTGGCGAACGGCATGAGTGTGTTGTTGAATAGATTGCCAATAAATTGGATATAAAAGTAAGCGTCCAAAAATGCCGTTTTGTTTTCTATTCTAAAGATTTCGACCTTTGCTGCTGTCATCGACCTAAATAGAAGTATGTATTAGTAGCAGTGATTTTGAGCGTCTTTTCGTTCAGGTCGAAGGTTATCAGTTTTTGACGGTACTCTTCCCGGTGATAATATTCCATAAGCATCTGGCGATATGCCTGATGTCCCTTCAGGGAAGCAGGAGAGAACTTACCGGTTTAGGGCACTGAAAAGTGCCTTAATTAAGGGGGATACCTTAAATTGAGTGCTTACAAATATAAAACGAATGCTACCCATTACATTACAAAAGGAGGGATATGACCCTTTCATAGATTATCTCAAAGGAGTCTGTATCTTCTTGGTAGTGTTGGCACACTGTCTGCCACACACAGAATATATCTTGTTTCCTCTTTGGGGAGACCAAGCAGTGCCTTTGTTCCTATTGATACAGGTCTTTCATGCCTATAAGCATGGAGTGGACGAGGCTGTGAAAATGCCTAATTTGGTTAAGCTGTTTAATAGGATTTTCAAGCCTTTTCTTCTCTTACTGCTTTTTGAGGTATTTTTGCTGGTAGTGGTATTGCAAAGAGATCCTTTGCAGGTGATGAAGACTGTTATTATTGGTGGCGGTATAGGTCCTGGTTCCTACTATGTGTGGATATACATACAGTTTGCGTTGTTGTTGCCTATTATTGCATTGATAATCAAATTGTTAAATAAAGTTGTAGGGGGGGGTAAAATATGCTTGCTGATGATTGCGTTAAGCTGCCTTTGGGAGTTGGTATGCATATATATCCACATACCTGAGATGCTTTACAGGCTTTTATTTTTCCGGTATTTCTTTTTGATTTATTTGGGATATATGTGGGTGGAGAAAGGTATTCTCTTGGATAATATTAGATTGCTGCTTTCTGTGGTCAGTATAGCGTTTATTTTGATGTTCGCTTATACCTCAATTAATTTCGAACCTTTATTTTTTCAGACAGACTGGAAGATATATCATTGGATATGCTACTTCTATGTAGCCTCTTTGTTCCTTTTCTTTCTGAAATTCTGTTATAATCGTTTGAGTACTAAACTAAAAGAGTTTATAGGTCTGATGGGGAAATATTCCTTCGAGATTTTTCTCCTTCAGATGTTTGTTTTCGCATTCTTTCCACATGGAATGTTGCTGGATTTTGTGGGCAATAAATACATCTGCGCTACACTGACGATAATACTTACCGTATCACTGAGCATATTGCCGGTGATAGTGTGGAAAAGGTGTAGAGGATTGCGTAGCACTGCTGCTGAATAAAATAATGTTTTAAATTGTTTATTAGGCAACAAGCTTCTGCTTAAAGGAGCTTTGTTCTCTTTTTTCTTTTTAATCAGGGTGCAAGCTTTTTGTTACTGATTATTCTGGCCAATTATATTGCTCCTTCAGATTATGGTACTTTGAGCTTATTCAACACCATCATTTCTTTTTGGGGTTTGTTGTTTCTCTCTCAACGCATGGTTACATAACTATTTCTTTCTTTAAAAGGATGAAAAGAAATTTAAGCAAGACTATACTCTCATCTTCCTAATCACTTTTGCGGTAGCTACGTTTTCGCTTTTGCTTCTGTTGGGTAATACTTTTGTTGCGGAAGTGTTAGAATTGCCGATACATTATCTTTGGTTTGCATTAGTTATTTCTGTGATGAGCTGCTATTTTCAAATTGTACTCGACTATTATCGCATCCGTGAGAAACTGACTTCTTTGGTTTGGTGAGTTGCAGCTTTGCCGTTGTAAATTTCGCTGTAACTATGCTGTTTGTTGTTGCTTTGAAGCAGGGATGGGTGGGACGTATCTATGCACAGCTTGCTTGCGGAGTACTCTATGGACTTGTAGCTTTTATGTGTGTTTTCGCTATCGCCTATTTATTTTCAAGGGACTTTCGTGGCTTCAGGTAAAGCCTATCTTGATGTGGGGCATTCCTTTAATTCCACACTTGGCTACGAGTTGGATTAAGCAAGGCGGTGACAGATATATCATCAATTACTATTATACCCTTGCCGAAGTTGGAATCTTCAGTTTTGCACTCAATCTTTCGAATATCATAGATATGATTGGGGCGGCATTTAATCAGACAAATTCTGTGTCAATCTATCAAATATTGTCTTCGGAAGCGAATGACAGGTGGTTGCGGCTGAAACGCCAAACAAGGGATATCTTTGTTATTTATACAATTGGGGCTGTCATCGTTTTTGTAGGTTGTTCAGTCATTATCCCTATTTTGTTGCCCAAGTATTCATCTTCCTTGCCTTATTTTTATTTATTAGGCATTTCCGGATATTTTCAGTGTATATATTTTCTTTATACCAACTATCTTTTCTACTATGATAGAACCAAGGATTTGATGTTCATAACATTCAGTTGCTCTGTTCTCCATTTAGGACTGTCAATGCTGTTTACCAGATACAGCCTTTACTATACCTGTCTGCTCTATGTTTTCCTTAAAGCCCTTATGGTGGTGATGGTGGTTTTAGAGCTAAAGGATTAATTAATAAATACGTGAGGTGATTACGTCACAATATGAATAGAATAATAAATCTAAACAAGAATAAAGATGAAGAAATATAAAGATTTGAAAGCTGTATGTTTTGTTGATTCAACGTATACCATGCTCATTTATATGCTGGTATATGGAAAGGAACAATTTGACAAGACTTTCTTTTTTATATCAGATGCATTCTCGTCTGAATTTCAGAGTAAACTCAAGTATAAGGAATTTCTCTCTTATGTGAAAATGACCTCACAGCCGTTTGTGTTGAGAGTATTATGCCGCTTTTGGTTAAAATGTACAGCCTATATGAAATGGCCTTTCCTGTGTACGCTCCCGATTTTTGGTCAAGATCACCTGTGGTACACTCCGGCTCTGTTGCGCAAACGCTCTATGGTGGTTATTGAAGATGGTCTGGCAAACTATATAGAAAGCGCTTTAGTAAGACCGTCAACGATGAAGCACAAGTGGTTATACAGATTGCTGTTTGGCTCCAGCATGTGTTATGGTGAGTATGGTAATTCTAAATATGCTTCACAAGTTGTTCTTACCGGTGCTATGGGATCTATTCCTGCTTGTCTCAAAGAAAAAGCTATACTTGTCGATATCAGGAAGTTATGGGAAACGTGTGATTATAAAGATTATATTCTTGATATGTTCAGCTTTAATAAGGAGGAAATAGAAAAACTTCGCGAAAAGAAGGTGATTATACTGGCACAACCTTTCAATCAAGGTGTGGGTGACGAAGTGATGAGAGAGATATATCAAGGTATAATTAATCAATACAATGCAGAAGATGTAGTAATCAAGACACATCCTAGAGATACTATGGATTACAGAGGAATGTTTCCCGATGTAATGGTATATTCAAAAAAAATGCCGGCGGAGTTGTTTTCTTTGATAGGTTTGTACTTTACCGATGCATATACAATTAATAGTACTTCTATCTTTTCATTCCCGAAGGAATGTAAAAAACATCTTCTTGGGTTTAAATGTCATCCGGAATTATTGAATGTATATGGACAATTTGAAATTGAGGAGCTTAATCCGAACTGATTGGTTTGTGTGGGTGGCTTTTGCTGCCCTGTACTGGCCATGCCCATGGTGATAAATGGCTGCTATCGGCAAAAGAATATGTATCTTCTTTTTCATTGTTTATGGGTTTATGCGCCATGTTGCTTTATCCTCCCGTAGCAGATTTGTATAGGCATTGGGTAAACTTTCAAGACATAAAGCTGTTTGAGTGGAACGATTTCTTGTTCTTTTGGGAGTGAACATAAAAGTGGATTTCCTATTACCATTGTTGGAATTTATTTTTATAAAATATGGTATCTCTTTTGGATTTTTGAGGTTCTTGCTTGTTGCGAGCACTACAATGCTCTTCTTAAATGCCTATAATAGCTATTGCAAAAGCATGAAGCCGAACGATAGAGACCGCTGTGTGTTTTTATGGTTCGTGATTTTTATAATTCCCTACGCTGCTGTTGCAGTAGGATTGAGAAGCTCTTTTGCAGCATCTTTAGTAAGTTATTACATTTTCAGACACTATGTGCTGAACGAAAAACGTTTTATTGACATAGGGCTGTTATTAATTGCCTTTTTCTTTCATTTTGGTGTCATGATGGTGATACCACTCATTCTGCTGGCAGAGGTTGGATTGTATGTAAGGCATAAGCCCATTTTCTATTTGGTTTTTGGAATTCTTTTTTTTGTTTCGCAATCGTTTGGATTATTGGTTTCCGTTCTTCCTTTAGGAGAATTAAATGATTATCTTGTTAGTTATACAGAGGGAGAATACGCTTCTACCGAATATCTTGAGGGGCATAATATATTTTTTTGGCTTCCTACGATAGGACATTACACTTGCAATATATTGTTTTTTGCTATTTTCTGCAAGAATGTTCCTATAACAAAACAGACATCTTTGGTGTATAATTTATTTCTGCTGACGGCATTTACTTCCTCATTTTTTGCCGTAAATGGTAGAGTGATGGCATATTTCTATTATTACGGCATCTTTTTCTTAATGAAATATGCGGGAATGTCCAAGCTGAAAGTTCTTTTTAAAACCTATGTATTCCTTACTCTATTCGGATTCATGCTTGAATGGAGAAAACATACCATAACAAGGTGGTACTATTTATTCAGTCCATATCCCGTGGCTCTTTCCATGGACTATGACGATAACTGGGTGATGAATAATGTTAATCCCAACGGTGAACTTTATATTTATATTAAATGATTATGTTAAGAAATAGAGAACCTTTAGTTTCTATTGTCGTTCCGGTGTACAATGTTGAACGCTACATTGATAAATGTTTGGATTCATTATTTTCGCAATCTTACGAAAATATGCAATACATTTTTGTAAATGATTGTACTATAGACAATAGCATGAAGCATATCCAAGATAAAATGACTGATTATCCACATCGGAGGGAGCAAGTGATATTAATAAATCATGAAGTGAACAAGGGGCTGACTGCTGCCAGAAAAACAGGCTTGTCGCATGCCCAAGGTGAGTATATATGGCATATTGATAGCGATGACTATATCTCGACAGATGCAGTAGAATGTCTTGTAAACAAGGCTTTGGATGAAAATGCCGATATGGTGGTGTTTGACATAGACGAATTATATGACAACTTCACAAAACACATTACTTTATCCATGCCTGAAACAAAAGAGCAGTATCTGTATCAAATGATTATAAGAAAGACGAGGTTTGAACTCTGCTTCCGCTTTTGTAATAGAAAAGTGTATAACGGCATTGAATTGGATGAAAGCATCTGTTATAGTGAAGACTATGCTACCAGTCCACGACTGGTTTATAACTCCAATAAGGTGGCATATCTGAAGAAAACGTGCTATTATTATCTTAAAAATATAGCTACGTCTTATACCGCATCTGTGAGTGTAAAATCTATTAAAAGTCTGGAAAGAGCCGCTTTGCTGTTGGAGGATTTCTTTTTGAAGATAAATCTTGAGTATTATGCACCCGTATTATCCCTGGCAAAGGTTTATGTAAAAGTACATTCTATGAAATCATCATTCTACAATGAAGAAGCTTTCAGGTACTCTATCTCTCTTTTTCCAAACATATCGGGGGGTGATAAAACTAAAATCGGAATGAAAGACAGATTATTGCTTTTTCTGCTGGATACAAAGATGATAGCATTGCTAAGGCTTTATATCAAGGTCGGATTACATGTTAGTTCAAGATGGTAATATTGTAATGAATAGTTTAGTATGATTTTATTTAGTATTATAATTCCAATCTATAATACAGGTAGGTATCTTAGACAATGCCTTGACAGTGTTCTGAACCAATCTTTTTCGGATTTTGAAGCCATTATGGTGAATGATGGGTCAACCGATGACTGCTTGACCATTTGTCAGGAGTATTTGGTAAGGGATAGCCGTTTCCGGTTGGTAAATAAAGCGAATGGTGGATTGGTGAGTGCAAGAATAGCAGGAGCTGATGAAGTGCGAGGAGATTACTGTATTTGTCTGGATTCGGACGATTGGATAGATTCCCGTTATCTTGAATTGATATCTGATAGCATAAAGCAATATAAAAATCCGGATATTGTTATGATGGGACATGTTTTTGCTTTGGAAACCAATCACAAGTATCGAAGGATTTCGTTAAGAACAGGCTATTATAATGAAGAACAATTGGTGAAGGAAATCTATCCTCTACTTATGAGAAGGAATGATGATGCTTGTCTGCCGGGACAATTGTGGGGTAAGGCATTTAAATCTGATATTTACATACGACAACAACAGCAAGTAGGTTTATTTTTTAAGATTGGAGAGGACAAAGCCTGTACGATAGCATTTATGAACTTTGCTCGAAACGCAGTAGTGATGGATTATTGCGGTTATTATTATAGAATGAATCCGTCGTCTATGACAAAATGCAGAAAAGCTTTCCCTTGGAATACTCCGGAAGTTATAGGTAGACATTTAGAAAAACAAATTGATATGTCTAAATATGACTTTAAAGAGCAGTTATATCGATTTGTTACGCATGAAGTCGCTACGGTAGCTGCATCTCAATTCTTTGAAAATAAAAAATATAGAGAGGTGTGCCGCGAGATTAATAAAGAACTGAAAAACCCTTACTATGATAATGCAATACGGCATGCTGTATATAGAAAAAATCTGATTGCAATAGGCATGACTTATGCTTTAAGATACCGCCTTTATTTTTTCCTATACCTCTATAATAAATTGTTTCAGACTTTTTAACAATTTTGTAAATTATATTATACGTCATTTTTGAACGTTATTTTTATGCGAATACTTCAAGTAATAACTCTCTGTGATCTTGGAGGAGCACAGTCGGTTGTTGTCAATCTGGCAAATAGTTTAGTTAAAGAACATGAGGTGATAGTGGCGGCGGGAGCTGGTGACGGAAAAATGTGGTTGTCACTTCATCCGTCTGTGATATGTGAACACATTCCATCGTTACGAAGAGCTTTGTCTCTACTCAATGAAATCAAGACAATTCGAGCTATGCGGAAACTTTATAAAAAGTATCACCCAGATATAATTCATTTGCATTCATCAAAAGCCGGATTATTAGGCCGAATAGCATTTCCTTCTGCAAAAATAGTATATACAGTTCATGGCTTTGATTCTATACGTATAGCCCATCGAAAATATTTATTCCTCGAAAAGATGCTGCAATTCAGGTGTAGAACTATTATTGGTGTAAGTAAATATGATGAAGATAATTTGTGTAATGAGGGTATAAATAACAATGTTTGTTTTGTATATAATGGTATTAGTCAACCATTGCGTTTACCGGAGAGTCCCTTTAATAAAATGCGAAGCTATTCAAAGATAATATTATGTATTGCCAGATTATCTCCCCAAAAAAATGTAGACTTATTTCTTAAAGTTTCTGAATTATTACCTCAATATGCCTTTGTTTGGATTGGTAATCAGCATGAATTTCGTGGACAGTATTCTGAAAATGTGTTTTTCATGGGAAGTCTTCCCAATGCGGGCGCGTATAATGAATACGCTGATTTGTTTATTCTTCCCAGTAATTATGAAGGATTACCGATGACTATTATTGAAGCCATGGCTTTTGGAAAACCGGTGGTTGCTTCAAAAGTAGGAGGTATTAGCGAGATTGTATTAGATGATGAAAATGGTTATACAGTAGAGAATTCAGCGAAAGCTTTCCGTGAGAAAATCTGCTATATTTTAGAGAATAAAGATGTTTATACCCGTTTCTCAAAAAACGCTTTAAAAGCTATCAAGAGAAGCTGACTGTTGATAATATGATAGATGGATATTTGAGGATTTATAATGGAATTGTGGATTAAACAAATAGATGAGTAAGCAGTCAAAAATGGCTATTAATTGAAAGTAATAATTTTGCTGCCAACTAAATTTATAGAATTATGTATAGCAGTGAATATCTTGAAGGTTTTACTTTCAGTACCAGAGCGAGGCTTGCCTCATGGAGAATCTCTCCAATCGTTTTGTGTTAGGAACAAAGTACCTTATAACATTTTCCAGAAATGGTTTAAGGATACTCGCAAAAGTGGTTGCAGTCCGGGTTGATGGTGTCTCTGTGATTACCTATGAGGAAAAACAGGACTAGTGACCAACCTACCCCTGCATCAAAAGCAGTAATGTCACCTCTGATCGTATTTGGCTTGAGATTCGTATCAGCAATGGGCTGCGTTTATCCGTAAGCAGTCAAAAATGGCTATTGATTGCAACCTCTATCTTCGCTGCGAACAAAAATATTAGAATTTATGTATAGCAGTGAAGATCTTGAAAGGTTTTACTTTCAATACCAGACCGAGGCTTTGCCTCATGGAGAATCTCTCCAATCGTTTTGTGTTAAGAACAAAGTTCCTTATAACATCTTTCAGAAATGGTACAGGGATACCCGGAAAAAGTAGTTGAAGTCCAGGTTGATGGTGTTCCAGTAATCGGTCATGAGGAAAAATCCAGTGCCATTGATCAATCTCAACCGGTATCACCAGGCAGAAATGATCACCCGGTTCGTATTTGGGTTGGGATTCGTATCAGCAATGGCTTGCATTTGTCCCAAAAGAATTTAAGCTACCCGGATTTGGTTCGTATGGTAGAGAAGCTGGAGGGGTTATGTTGAGTGTTACCGGTCTGAATCATTTTATTATGTCCGTGACTTTACCGATATGCGTTGTAAGCACAGCCGTGTGCTGTCTGTCATTCGTGAACGGCTTCACCGTGAGCCCAATGATGGAGACGTCTTTATAGTCATGTCTCGCAATCGCAGAATAGTCCGTATGTTTTCATTTGATAATCGTTCATATAGTCTGTTCGAAAAGAAGTTTGTGGCAGGCTATCAGTTCATGAAGGTGGAGCGGAACGGGGCAGATACTGTTTATCGGATTGCCTGGAAGGACGTGGTTTTGATTCTTGAGAATCCTATAGTTAAAACATTAAAAATCAGATAATCAATCTATTTATCCACTTGCGGTTTTGTGATTATTTTATTACCTTTATGCTGTAAATCAAAGGTTTAAGTATGATCGATCTGCAAGATATAATTACAACAAAACGAGAGTTGTTGAGTAGGGAAACCTACTCACGCAACCCTATAAATTATAGTGCAGGTATGGCAGAGGATCAGAAAGAGCGATACATACAATACCTTGCCGAACAGAATCAGGATCTTCGGTTGACAAGTGATGCCATGAAGCTTGTTTTGGAGGATTTTATGGCTCAGATGAAGGATCTGAAGGCTCAGGTGTCCTCTATGGAATCGAAACATGCTGACCTTGAGAATCGGTTGTCAGAAGAGCATAAACTTCGCAAATCGGCTGAACGTAAGATTAAATCACTTCAGGAAAGACTTGATTATGCCCATCAGGAACGTTTTGGTGATCGACGTCAAAAGATCAAATCTAAAGCTAAGACGGGTGATTCAGACCGGAACAAGGAGAAGGATGATTATGATGGAACCGATGATACGCTTCGCACGGATTCGGTTGGTCATGTCCAATCACCGGAGGTTAAAGAGCCTTCCGGGAAAGGCCGTGATTTGTCCAATCGTCCTGACGGTTATAAAACGACGGGAGTATCCGGAGAAGTAATAGAGCATCCTTCTGACTTGACAAAGGTTCCCGGTCGCATCATTGAAAGGAGAATGGTACGGGTGTTCAGTTTCCGTACTTTCCTTACGGAAGAATGTTTTGAGATGGTTCATTATGCAGAGCCTGGTAAAAAGCCCAGGTGGGGTTATTTCCCTTCTGAAGGCCATCCGGAGGTGGTGACCAGATTCGAGGGTACTAAAGCTACTCCTGAATTTCTGCAGGCTATCGCCTATGAAGTTTATGTGAAGAATGTGACTTTCGGTCTTCTTCACCAATGGCTGACAGATATGGGCATGACCGTTTCTAAAAACACATTGCGCAACTGGCTTAAGAAAGGCAAGAAATACCTGGATGAATTGGTCTGTGTATTGAAGTCCATAGCTTTGGAAAAAGACTCGATAGTGAACTGCGATGAGACCTGGTGTAAGGTGCGTAAATACGATCACTATAAGAAGTGCTATATTTGGGTTCTGGTCAACAAGGCTCGGAAAACAGCCATTTTCTTCTATGAGAATGGCTCGCGCGGTCGTGAGGTACTTACAGACTTTTTGGGTGATGCAGAATTGAAGAGTATCATGTCCGACGGATACAATGCTTATGTGTTTATCGGCAATGATCTGAAATCAGCCCGTTTTAAAGATACTGTACACCAAGTTTGTATGTCTCATGCCAAAAACAAGTTTGTCAAGGCTTCCAATCAGGGTGGTGAACCGACTGCAGAACGCTTTTCCGAAATTTTAAAGGAGTTCTTTATGAGGGAGCGTAAATACGATGATGCCGGATTAACTCCAAAAGAAAGGTTTCGGGAAAGGCAAAGTCTGGAAACGAAGGAACTCCTGATAGAATTGCGCAGTCAGTTGGACAGTGAACTGTTAAAGGATTCAGAATTTAGAAGTCAGTATTATAGGGAAGCTCTCAATTATCTGAACCGGTTCTGGAAAGAGCTCTTTGCTTACTTGGATGATGGTGAATTACCGATAGACAACAACCTGGCTGAGCGAACCATTCGAAAGCTGACTACCCAACGTAATAATTCACTTCATTATGGTAGTGATGCCGGTGCAGAGATGGCAGCAACATATCATAGTGTGATTGGAACGGTAAAGCTTCATGGCAGTTCTGTCTGGAACTTCATCGGAACTTTTTTCAAAAATATCTTTAACGGATGCAGGGATTATGTTAACATGGTTCCTGACAAAATCACTTTGGCTACCAGCCAATGTTAAATTCAAGACTAATTAATTAACAAAACTCGGTTTAGGGCACTGAAAAGTGCCCTTTCGAAGGGGGATGCCCTAAATTGAGTGCTTACATTACATCGTAACTTTCTTGATTTGAAGGTTATTCTTTATGGGAGCGAGGCACGTGGTGATGTACGTTCGGATAGCGACATTGATTTGTTGTTATTAGTTGACATGGGGAAGGAATTTTGTTATGACTCCGGAACAGCATTTTGATATTACTTTTCTTTTGAGTTAATTTTTTCTATTTAATTTTCATGAAACTTTTATTTACAGGGGCCTCCGGGTTCTTGGGTAACAACGTGCATCCTCTTTTGGAAGCTATATATGAGGTTACTACTGTAGGTCTGTTGCCACAGGATGACTATACCGTGAACATGGCACAGGAGATACCGGAGCTGCGTGAACGGTATGATATCGTTCTTCATGCAGCTGGAAAAGCACATGTGACACCCAAGACGAAAGCAGAGAAACAAGCTTTTTTTGATGTAAATCTGCAAGGTACAAAGAATCTTTGTGCAGCATTGGAAAGAAGAGGGGTTCCCCGAGCTTTTATCTTTATTTCTACAGTAGCCGTATATGGTTGCGAGTATGGAGAAGAGATAACAGAAGAGTATCCTTTGGGTGGGAAAACTCCGTATGCCATGAGCAAACGTCTGGCCGAAGAGTTTTTGCATAAATGGTGCTACAAACACAACGTTATTTTGGGTATTATTCGTCCTTCCTTAATTGCTGGGTGTAATCCTCCGGGAAATTTAGGAGCGATGATTCAAGGCATACGCAATGGAAGATATTTAGGTATTGCCGGAAGTCGTGCGCGGAAGAGTGTGTTGATGGTACAGGATATAGCAAGTCTGGTTCCTTTGTTGGCAGAAAAAGGAGGTGTCTATAATGTATGTGATAGTTACCATCCTTCTTTCAGAGAGTTGGAAGCGGTTATTTGCAAACAGCTGAATAAAAAAATACCATTCTCAATACCTTATTGGGCAGCTAAATGTATGGCTTTGGTAGGAGATTGCTTAGGAAAGAAAGCGCCTATCAATTCTTTGAAACTGAAGAAAATCACAGAATCGCTTACTTTCAGTAACGAAAAGGCGATGCGTGAATTGGGATGGAAGCCGACCCGTGTATTGGAAAACTTCAAGATAGAATGAATGTATATTTAGATGTCATATTGATAGGGCTGGGTATTGTATCTTTGGGATTTACATGTATTTAGCTTTGGTTTTACTGGATAATCAAAAACGGATGATGTATTATTGGATGGTCTTGGTTCTGCTGTTTTTAGCAGAACTTTTTTATTTTAGAATAGCTGATAGGTGCAATATCATCGACAAGCCCAATGAGCGGAGTTCCCATACGAAAGTGACTTTACGCGGTGGTGGGATTATTTTCTATTTCGGGGCGTTTGCCTATTTCCTGACGAGTGGCTTTGAATATCCCTGGTTCCTGCTTGCCTTGACACTGGTGACGTTCATCAGCTTCGTGGACGATATAAAATCCACCGGACAGATGACAAGACTGCTTTTTCATTTCTCTGCCATGGCTATGATGTTTTATCAGTGGGGACTGTTCTCCTTGTCCTGGTGGTGGATAGTCATAGCCTTGATAGTCTGTACGGGTATCATCAATGCCTACAACTTTATGGATGGGATTAACGGCATAACCGGCGGTTATTCTCTGGTTATTCTTGCTGCGTTGGCCTATATCAATAAGGAGGTGGTTACTTTTGTAGAAGCGGATTTCATCTATACCGTTATCTGTTCCGTTCTAGTCTTCTGCTTCTTCAATTTCCGCAAGCGTGCCAAATGCTTTGCGGGTGATGTGGGTTCTGTGAGCATTGCCTTCATCCTTCTTTTTTTGATAGGAAGACTTATCATTAGAACGGGTGATTTCAGCTGGATAGTTCTTTTGTCCGTTTATGGGGTAGACAGTGTATTGACTATCATTCACCGCCTGATGCTTCATGAGAATATCGGGCTACCGCATCGCAAGCATCTGTATCAGATTATGGCGAATGAGCTGAAGATTCCCCATATAATGGTTTCTTCTATTTACATGGCAGTACAGGCAATCATAATCGTAGGATATATAATGTGTTTAGGTTATGGTTATTGGTATTTGGCAGGTATAATTCTTTTGCTTTGTTTTCTTTATATCTGTTTTATGAAGAAATATTTCGGATTGCACCAGTCTACGTGAGTAATACTGAAATGATGATTAGTAGAATAATGAAAGGCGATGGAGACTAAAATCTCCATCGCCTTTCGTCTTATTTTTGAAATATAAATCGTACCTTTGTCATACACCAATCAGGTTATAATAATAACATGGAACAGATGCGTAAACTGCCGATAGGCATACAGACTTTTGATAAACTACGTGAAGGGAATTTTCTTTATGTAGATAAAACTGCTATGATTTATCAAATAGCATCTACTTCTACTCCTTATTTCCTAAGCCGTCCCCGTCGGTTTGGCAAGAGTCTGCTCATTTCCACTTTCGAAGCTTACTTTCAAGGGCGTAAAGACTTGTTTCAGGGCTTGGCCATCGAACAGTTGGAAACGAAGTGGGAACAGTATCCTGTTCTACATCTTGATTTGAATGCCCGGAAATATGAAACTGCTGCTGACCTGACGGCTATGCTTAATCAGTATCTGGAGAAATGGGAGCTGCTCTATGGTCAGGAGAAGGAAGACCGTAGTCCGGAGGAGCGTTTTGCTTACGTGATAGAGCGGGCATGCACGCTGACGGGAAAGCAGGTTGTTGTGCTGATTGATGAGTATGACAAGCCATTGCTTCAAGCGGTCTTGGATGAGAACTTGCTGGATGAGTATCGGAAAATATTGAAAGCGTTCTACGGTGTCTTGAAGAGCGCTGACCGTTATCTTCGTTTTGTTTTCCTGACCGGAGTGACCAAGTTTGCGCAAGTAAGTGTATTCAGTGACTTGAACCAGCTGAATGATATCAGCATGAAGTCTCCTTACGCTGCTTTGTGTGGTATTACCAAAGAGGAGTTGGTGAAAACCTTTCTGCCGGAACTTGAGAGACTGGCTAAACGAAGAGGGATATCCTTACAAGAAGTGATTGATTTGATGGAACGTCAATATGATGGTTACCATTTTCATCCGGAAGGTGTAGGAATGTTCAATCCGTTCAGTGTATTGAATGCTTTTGATGCAGAAGAGATGGGGTACTATTGGTTTCAGACCGGCACACCTACTTACTTGGTTGACTTGCTGAAGCAGAGTGATTACGATATACGTCTATTGATAGATGGAGTGGAAGTGCTGGCTTCCGCTTTCTCTGAATATCGTGCGGAAACAAATAATCCTCTTCCGATGATTTATCAAACCTTAATTCCGCAACACTATTATAAAATATTTTTTAAGTACCTGAGCAACAAAAGTTGCTCAGGATTTTGCCATGTCAGAGGATTCACTTAACTTAGTGTTGCAAAAATAATCAAACAAAACCTCATCAGGCATGGCAAAAATACAAATAAAATCCGAGAAGCTCACTCCTTTTGGAGGAATATTTTCAATCATGGAGCAATTTGACTCCACATTGTCATCTGTAATCGACTCGACACTCGGTCTAAGGTGTAGCTCGTTCGGTTATCAGTACAGTGAAATCGTCCGTTCCCTCATGAGTATCTACTTCTGTGGTGGCTCATGCATTGAGGATGTCACTACTCATTTGATGAACCATCTCTCGCTCCATCCGACACTTCGTACTTGTAGTTCTGATACTATCCTCAGAGCGATAAAGGAACTGACGCAAGGAAACATCTCATACACATCAGATACGGGTAAGAACTACGATTTCAACACGGCTGACACACTCAATACCTTACTGCTCAATTGTATGTTTGCATCCGGCCAACTGAAAGAGGGCGAGATGTATGATGTTGATTTCGACCATCAGTTCATAGAGACTGAGAAGTATGATGCAAAGCCTACATACAAGAAGTTCCTTGGTTATCGCCCTGGCGTGGCGGTTATTGACGACTTGATTGTTGGCATTGAGAATAGCGATGGTAACACCAACGTTCGTTTTCATCAGAAGGACACGCTGAAGAGATTCTTTGAGAGATTTGAGCAGAACGGACTTACAATCAATCGTTTCAGAGCTGATTGTGGATCATGTTCCGAGGAAATCGTGGAGGAAATAGAAACACAGCAAATCCTTCTATATCCGCGCAAACCGCTGCAGTTCGCTCTACAATGACATCTTTGCTCTTAGAGGCTGGAAGACTGAGGAAATCAATGGCATTGAGTTCGAATTGAACTCTATTCTTGTTGAGAAGTGGAAGGGTAAAGCATACCGACTTGTGATTCAAAGACAGAAACGGATGGACGGTGTGCTGGATCTTTGGGAAGGAGAATACACATACCGTTGTATCCTGACTAACGACTATGAATCTTCCACAAGAGAAATTGTCGAGTTCTATAACCTTCGTGGAGGAAAGGAACGTATCTTCGATGATATGAACAATGGTTTCGGGTGGGACAGATTGCCCAAATCCTTCATGGCAGAGAACACTGTGTTCCTTCTTCTTACGGCACTTATCCGTAATTTCTACAAGGCCATTATCCACAGACTTGACGTAAAGAGGTTCGGACTCAATGCAACAAGTCGCATAAAAGCGTTTGTCTTCAGGTTTGTCTCTGTACCAGCCAAGTGGATCAGAACATCAAGGCGGTATGTGCTGAATATCTATACCTGTAATAATGCTTACGCAGATATTTTTCAGACTGATTTTGGATAACGCCTACAACTTATGGGTATGATACTGCGTATTGCCTCAAGTCGCATAGTGGGGCAAGGGGATATTGTGGGCAGAAGTGGGTATTTCAGCCTCAATTTATCTGCTAATTCAGTGATGAGAGGACGTTTAGACGCAAGAAGGACGCTGAAGAGCTTAGTTGCGGATTTGAGGTCAAAGTGGTTATTTGACCATAAAAGGGTATGATGATGATGTGAAGCTATACACTTTAGGCTTTCCCAATGATGAGGTCCGTTACGGCTTTCTGAATTTTCTGGTACCCTATTATACCAATGTATCCAATGATGAGACTGGTTTCCACATTGCTAAATTCATGCGTGAATTGAAGAGTGGTGATGTAGAGGCGTTTATGGAGCGTCTGAAGATATTCTTCTCCGGTATTCCTTACGAGTTGAGTGATGATACGGAACGTCATTATCAGGTTATTTTTCATGTAGTGTTTACTTTGCTTGGACAGTTCATCCGGTCCGAGGTTCGCAGCAGCCGTGGGCGTGCGGACGCAGTAGTTCATACCCTACCGCCATTTATGTTTTGGGTTCAAACTGGACGGTACAGCCGACGCAGCTCTGAAACAAATAGATGAGAAGGGTATCTGATTCCTTATACCTTGGATGGCAGGAAATTAGTGAAAGTAGGTGTGAACTTCAGTAAAGAAACACGGAATATTGATGAATATATTGTCGTGGAGGAATAGGAACGAATAATCTATATACGGAAAGGCGATGGAGAATCAAATCTTCATCGCCTTTTCCATATTATATTTCATTTTATTTCTTCATCCTCAGCACCCGTATTCCCGTCCACTTATTATTGTCTTTCAGCATTTGGGACAAGGGGACTTTGGAAACAACCACTTTCTTGTCGGTAGAAGAAGCGTGTACCAGCAGAAGTTTGTTATCCGCATAGAAAGCGATTCCCATGTGGGCTACATCCAGCCCCGGAGTGTTGGTGGTGATGGCTATGATATCGCCGTCTTTAATCCACGGGAGACCATCGGCGGGAAGTTTGGCTTTGGGAAGATAGTGAACTTCCTTGCCGGACAAGGATTGTTCAATCTTCTTCATTTTGGCTACGTTCTCCGGCGAATTGGCCAGCTGCTTGTAAAGTTGGGGATGGGAAGACATGTAGGAGATAGACAACCGTTCGGTGTCGGGACTCATGGCGCCCGTTACATCTTGAAGGAAGCCGTTGCGTACGCCATTGTTTATCCAGTCGGCAATATAATGCAGGCGGGAAGTGTACCCGTCGATTTTACCATCACGGTAACGGATTTTTGCAGATTATCGGCGAAAGCGCTTTCTGAGATGTCCCCGTCTGCCAGTTTGGGGGTAAGTGTCTCTGCCAGTACATATTCCACCAGCGTGGTACAGTCTACCTCATCGCAGTTGATGACGAGTTCTTCGGGACCATCTGCTTCCAGCGTATGGGCTACGTATGGCACATCCAGATACTTTATTCCATTGCTCAACATATCTTTCCCTCCCTGGGCAGAAACGGAAGTTACCATGACTGCGGCGCAGAGGGCGCTGAACATAAATTTAGTCATTGTTTTCATTTTTCTCTCTTTTGATTATTATTGTTCTTAAACGTAAAAAGGATGCAGCAAATTTACTACATCCTTTTTATAAAAGCTTAATCCGGAAGGATTAAATTCAATATTGCCGGATTAAATATTTATAATCCTCCTTTTTATCGAACGGAACAAGGGAGAAACCGTATTCAATGGCGTTCTCTTTGCCCGGACGAATCAGATAGGGTTCATGGGCGGTTGCGCCCCAACTGTCGTCTCCACCGACACCCATCATGCGGTAATCAATGAACAAATCGACCATCTTTTCCGGCAGAGGGTCGGTGAGGTGGCGGTGATGGGTCTTTTCGGTACGCGGAGCGCCGTTGTCAATCGTGTCGCCGCTGTCCATACTTTCCAGGGGATAGTTGGAGGCGTTCAGCTCAAAGGTGCGGTCGGCGATGAGCAGCAAACCACGTTGCGTCTTATCGGTAAGAGCGCACCAATAGATGTCCGTGCGATGGTTGTTCTCCTGCGGGCGGACATACGGCTCGTACATATCCTTGACCGGGATGGCGTACTCTCCGATGAACTGGGAGGTACGGCGGTCTCGGTAATTCTCTTTCGGACCGCGACCGTAGTAGGTCAAGTCTGTAAAGCTTTCCGGCAACTGCATCCGCAGGCCTACACGCGGTATCATCGGAGCTTGGTCTCCTTCGGCCACGAACCGGTTGTCTACCTTGATGACTCCGCTGGCATATATCTTATAGGTGATGTCCCAACGGGCGTCTGTCTGTGGAAAACGGTAGATCACCTTTACTGTCGTGGCATTGCTGCCCGGAGTCACTTGGAAACTTTCGGCTTTCGGTTCCTGGTAGCTTGCCTCTTTCCAGGCTTTGAGGCGGACGGGGAGGTTGGCTCCATAATCATTGTCCGTCGGTGCACGCCAGAAGAATGGGCGGGGACCCTGACCGTTCAGTATGTACTCTTGCTTCTTGTATAAATAGGAGGTGAGCAGGCCGCTTTGCTTGTCGAAGGTGGCTTTGAAGTCGGGACCGGAGAACGCCACCAAATTTCCCTCTTCCTTAGAAGTGGCGGGCTGCTGTGCCGTAGCCTCTTTCTTGTAAAAGGTGTGGACGTAGGTCTGTTCGCGTGCGATGACCGTGCCGGCCGGGAGGAAAGGCTCTGCCGTCTTGATGGCTGCATAGAACTCGATGCGCACATCTCCCGTTGTCTGTTTCTCTTTGGGTATGCCGTTCAGAAAGCCGGTGGTTACCGTCTTGCCCGGTGCGGCATGGATATTTTCAATCTTGCCACGGTAGACTTCCTTTCCGTGGTCGCGTATGATGTAGTAGAAGTCGTACTTGTCGAGATTGGTGAAGGAGAAATCATTGCGGATTTTCACGGTGGAAGTCTGCTTGTCGAAATCAAGGAACTTGATGTTCTGGTATACTTTTCCCATCTCTTCTGTCTGCGGCTTGACACTGCGGTCGGGGTATACCACGCCGTTGATGCAGAAATTGCCGTCGGAGGGCGTGCCGTTCTCGCCATAATCGCCGCCATAGGTCCAGTATTTACGGTCGTCGTCTGTCTTGGCGGCAAAGCCCTGGTCTACCCAGTCCCAGATACAGCCGCCCTGGAGGATAGGATATTTCTCGATGATGTCCCAATACTCCTGGAAGTTGCCGAGACTGTTGCCCATGGCATGGGCATATTCGCAAAGAATGAGGGGACGCGTCATCTCCTTATTTCGGGCATACTTCTCCAGATAGGAAGGGGACGCGTACATCGGGCAGTAGATGTCCGTATTCCACTCCAGCAGTGCGCGTTCATACTGGATGGGGCGGCTGTCGAGCGTCTTCAAGGTGTTGTAGGTAACGTAGAAATTCAATCCGTTTCCGGCTTCGTTGCCCAGCGACCAGATGATGACTGACGGATGGTTCTTGTCCCGTTCGTACATATTCATGGTACGGTCGAGGTGGGCATTCATGAAGAGCGGATTGTTTCCCAGCGTGCCGCCTACACGCAGGTCGTAACCCATGCCGTGGCTTTCGATATTGGCTTCGTCGATGACGTAGATACCATATTCGTCACAGAGTTCGTAGAAACGTTCCTGCTGGGGATAGTGACAGGTGCGGACGGTATTGACATTGTATCTCTTCCAAAGCTCGAAATCTTTCTTCATCAGTTCTTCGGAGACATAGTGACCGGTATTCTCGTTGTGTTCGTGATAGTTCACGCCTTTCACGAGGATAGGTTGTCCGTTTACCAACAGTTGCTTGTCCTTGATTTCCACTGTACGGAAACCTACTTTGCAGCTTGTCGCTTCAATCACATCTCCGTTCGGGCGCTTCAAGCTGACGACGAGGGTATAGAGGTTGGGCGTTTCGGCTGTCCATTGCAGGGGTTCCTGGATGGTCTTCTTGGTGAATTCCACTTCCGTTTGGTCACCGCTGACCTGAGTAGAGGACTGGGCTATCTGCTGGTCGTTCTTGTCCAGCAGGCGGTAACCAACGACAAATGGGGCGTTTTGTCCGCTTTCATTGGTAAACTGCACCTTTACCTTGAGGATACCGTTCCGGTAGTTGTCGTCCAGAGGAGCTTCCACCTTGAAGTCTGTGAGATGGATTTGAGGCTGGGCATATAAGTAAATGTCCCGTTCGATACCACTGATGCGCCAGAAGTCCTGGCATTCCAGATAGTTGGCATCGGAAAAGCGGTGTATCTGAATGGCAATGACATTCTTCCCTTTCTTGGCAATGGCGCTGACGTTGAAACGCGCCGGAGTCTTTGCATCTTTACTCATGCCTACAAACTTGCCGTTGAGGTAGTAGAAGGCTGCCCCGCGTACGCCGTCGGCACTCAGGAAAATTTCCTTATCGTCCCAGTCTCCCGGAAGAGTGAACTCGCGGCGGTAGGTGCCGGTGGGATTCCATTCTTGGGGAACGTATGGAGGATTGGGCTTGTCCCAATAAGGAGGATAGCCCGAAGAACAGAATTCATAAGGCTGGTTCACATAGATGGGCGTACCGAATCCCTGCAACTCCCAGTTTCCGGGTACATTGATGTCCGGCCAGCGGCTGGCGTCCACACGGTCCATCATGAAGTCCGTGGGGCGGTCGGCGAAGGTTTCCACATAATGGAATTTCCATTTCCCGTTAAGGGACAAGCGGAATGTTCCGTTCTTGCGGTCATTGATGACGGCATCAGCCTCCGTGACGTAGGAGGTGAACGTGCTGCGGGCAGGCTCCCGGTTGATGCTTGTCAGCTTGGGGTTGGTAATCTCTTCGTAGCGATTGTTCTCCTGAGCAGTCAGGCCAAAGGGAAACGCTGCGAGGCAAGTGAGTAAAAAATACTTTTTATTCATAATTGCTTTTATTTCTTTGTGGTAGGTTCAGAGACCGGGAATACGAGCCCTTCACGCAACCACTTCTCCAGTTCTTCCGTCCATTGACGCTTGTAGGTGAAGTTGTCCCGGAATCCCCAGCCATGTCCGCCGGTGGGGTAGGCATGCAGGCTGGCAGGTACTTTATGGTCGCGCAGGGCAAGGAAGTAACCGATGCCGTTGATGGGCGGCACTGCGTCATCGTCCGAAGAAAGCATGATGAAAGCTTGCGGAGTGCGTGGGGACACTTGCCTTTCGAGGGAGTATTTTTGTTCCAGTTCCTGAGATGGATTTTCTCCGATAAGGTTCTTACGGGAACCTCCATGGGTAACGCCTTTCTGCATGGAAATCACCGGATAGAACAAGATCTGGAAGTCGGGACGGGTCTTGTCACTGCTGTATAGTGTGGCAAGCGAAGCTGCCAGATGGCCGCCGGCAGAAGCGCCCATGATGCCTACACGCTGAGGATTGACACCCCATTCGGCGGCATGTTCGCGTACCATGCGGATGGCTTGTTCGGCATCGGAAAGGGGCACTTCATGGTGCCCGTTGGGCATACGGTATTTCAGTACTGCATAGGTGATGCCTTGTGTGTTGAACCAGGGAGCCATGTCGTGTCCCTCGTGCTTCATGGCCAGCCCCGTAGCCGCCTCCCGGACACATGATGATGGCCATGCCGTTGGGGTGGGAGGCAGGGTACACCGTAAGGGTAGGGGTGGTGACATCGGACACCCATTCGTTGTTATGGTTCTGTCCGGAATTGGTCAGTTCGTTGTTATTGGGGGCACCGTTGGGCCATAGGGGCAGCTCAACGGGCTTTTGTGCAGATAACATGGTCGCTGCAAATAGAAAAGATAAAAGTAGAATCTTTTTCATGTTCTTGGTATTTAAAAGTTATTTGGTTTTCATGGAAGCTTTGATGAGGTAGAATATCAGAATGGCATAAGCACCCAGCGCCAGCACTTCGGACCAGGTGTTCTGCAACCATGCATCGTTTACGAGGTTGATTCCTCCGAAACGCATGGCAGCACTTGCCACGCCCATCAATGCACCGCCGGCAATGAAACCGGAGGCAAGCAGGGTACCTTTCTCCCCGCGTTCGGCATTGAGAGCGGCATCCTTGCTGCGGCTGGTCACGTACCAGTTGATGGCACCGCCCACTACCAACGGAACATTCAGTTCCAATGGGATGAACATACCCAATGCAAATGCCAGTGCGGGAATCTTGCAGAAGTTGAGGATGACGGCCAGCACTGCACCGATGCCGTAGAGCAGCCAGGGCGCACCCACACCGTTCATCAACGGTTCGATAACGGCCGCCATGGCATTGGCTTGCGGAGCGGCCAGCTGTCCGCTGGTGAAACCGTATGTCTTGTTTAGGATAATCATTACACCACCTACGGTAGCGGCAGAAACGATGGTTCCGAGGAACTTCCAGGTCTCCTGCTTGGCAGGCGTGCTACCCAGCCAGTAACCGATTTTCAAGTCTGTGATGAAGCCTCCCGCCATGGACAGTGCCGTACATACAACACCGCCCATCACCAGTGCCGCAACCATCCCTTCGGGACCTTTCAGCCCTACGGCTACCATGACTACGGATGCCAGGATTAATGTCATCAGCGTCATTCCGGATACGGGGTTTGTGCCCACAATCGCAATGGCATTGGCTGCCACGGTGGTGAACAGGAAAGCGATACCTGCAACAAGCAGGATAGCTACAATGGTATGTGTCAAGTTGCCCTGCATCACATCGAAGTAGAAGAAGAGAACAACCAGCAGCAGCGTGATGATGGAACCGATGGCGATAATCTTCATGGAGATGTCCCGCTGTGTGCGTTTCACACTGGCTTCCACGTTGGACTTACCTCCCATTTCCTTGGCAGCCAGTCCTACGGCACTCTTGATGATGCCCCAAGACTTGATAATGCCGATGATACCTGCCATGGCAATGCCACCGATACCGATGCTCTTGGCATAGTATTTGAAGATTTCTTCCGGAGCCATAGCGCCTATGGTTGCCGTGATTTCGGGGTTCCATTGGTTCAGTACGGAATCTCCCCAAATCATGGACATACCGGGGATGATAATCCACCATACGGCCAGTGAGCCGGCACAGATGATGGACGCGTATTTCAGTCCCACAATATAACCCAGACCGAGCACGGCAGCACCCGTATTAACCTTGAATACCAGCTTGGCTTTCTCGGCCAGCATTTCGCCGAAGCCGCATACGCGGGTAGTGAAATTCTCGTTCCACCAGCCGAAGGTTGCCACGATGAAGTCGTATAGACCTCCGATAATACCAGCCATGAGTAATGGTTTTGCCTGGCTGCCGCCCTTTTCACCGGAGACGAGCACTTGTGTGGTGGCTGTCGCCTCGGGGAAGGGATACTTGCCGTGCATGTCGCTCACGAAATATTTGCGGAAGGGGATAAGGAAAAGAATACCCAGCACACCTCCCAGCAGGGAACTGATAAAGACTTGTGCAAAGGTGACGGTGATTTCTTTCGGATAGGTCTCTTGGAGAATATAGAGTGCCGGAAGGGTGAAGATGGCACCTGCCACGATGACGCCCGAGCTGGCACCGATAGACTGGATAATGACGTTTTCGCCCAATGCGTTTTTGCGTTTGGCGGCACCCGATACGCCGACGGCAATGATGGCGATGGGGATGGCGGCTTCGAATACTTGTCCCACCTTCAGCCCCAGATAGGCGGCTGCGGCCGAAAAGAGGATGGCCATCAGAATACCCCATGTCACCGACCAGGCATTTACTTCTGAATACTTCTTATCCGGGCTCATCAGAGGGTTGTACACTTCTCCCGGTTTCAATTCACGGAACGCATTTTCCGGTAGTCCGGTAATAGGTTCTTCTTCTTGTTTCATAGGTTTTGTAGTTTTATGTTTTTCTTTAATAGACTTCAAAGAAAGCAAAAAAAAAGGAGATTTAAAAAAATCTCCTTAATTCTGTATGGTAAAATGCTTATTTGGCATCTTTAGCGGTCATGTCCCCTTCGATAAACAATCGCATGATTTCCGTTTTGGCATTGGTGCGCAGGGTAATGGATTTCTTGAAGTGTCCGGGGTATCTTCCGGTTCCATTATAAGTTACTTTCACTGTTCCAGTCTTTCCCGGTGCTATCGGTTCTTGTGAATATTCGGGAACGGTACATCCGCAGGAAGCTACAGCCTGATGGATGACAAGCGGAGCATCGCCTACGTTCGTAAACTTAAAGGTGTAGCTGACCACAGGACTGTTTTCGGAGAATGTGCCGAAGTTGTGGGTGGTCTGTTCGAATTTGATGTCTGCCTTTCCTTGTGCATAGGCATAACCGATGCTCATAACCAGCAGCATCATATAAAAAACGACTTTCTTCATGTTCTTATCTTTTTATATTTCAACGGCGCAAAGGTAACCCATTTTCATTAAAATAATGCCTATGGCGTGCGAAATTGTATTAAATCGGACTCAAAAGGTCTCTGTACGAATGATAAGCAGGGAAAAATAGGAAGCGGATGGTCGCTATCCGCTTGCTGTCATTGATATACTTCTCTTCCGGAGTGCCTACATTCTCAAAATAGTGATACCGGTATTCGGGATGCAGGCGGATGCAGCGGTGAATCTCATCGGTGCATCTGGACAACTTCATGATGACAACCGCACTGTTTTCGCTTGTCAGTTTCTCTATCTCTTCTGTCGTAGTAATGCCGGGTATCACCGTCAGCCGCTCTTCCTGGCTGGCCACATGGAGCCTGCCCAGTGCGCCGGCGGCAATGAAGGCGGGGATACCGGGGTGCTTCACGGGGATGCCGTCTGCCTGCAGTTTGTCATATACATAATGTATGGAAGAGTAGAATCCGGCATCTCCTTCGGCAACGATACAGACCTTCTTTCCTTGTTGCCGGAGGGTGGAGCTCTCCATATAGACCTCGTCGTAGGCGCTCAGGGCTTTTCGCGCTGTTTGCTCATGGGGAGTGGAAAGCGGTGCACCGTGTTTTCCGGAATGTCGAGTTGCAATAGGATGTCGGCTGCGCGTGAAACTCTGTTTCCATCTTTGGCCAGTGTCTCGGGACAGAATATACAGTCGGCTGTCTGCAGGGCTTTCAAGCCTTTACGGTAATCAGTTCCGGTTCGCCGGGACCGAGAGATACAAATATGACGGGGAACATTTGCATGAAGACATTAAAGTTAAAAATTAAAGAACAGCAAAACGGCTACAAAAGTGGGGAAATAATCAGTAGCAAACAAGATATTCGCTATCTTTGTTATTTACTAAAACAATCTGTTTTTATGGATTATCAACTGAACACCCGCTTGAATGGCAACATAGCCATGACTTCCAGCTACCATGAGCGTGCGTCGCTGCAACGTGACAAGACTCTGTATAAATTCATTTGGGTACAGATCGGTACGCTCACTCTGGAAATAGACCATATCCCCATGCGCCTGGAAAAGGATGAAATCGTGACCTTGACCCCGTTGCATCACCTGGAGGTAAAAGAGGTGGACGGTGAATACCTGACGTTTGTATTCAACAGCAATTTTATTGCATCTATGGACATGACAACGAGGTCTCTTGCAACGGACTCCTTTTTTATGGCTCTTCCAGGGTGATGAGACTGGCGCTTTCTGCCGGGCAGTCTTCCAACTTGCATGACATAGTCCGCATTTTCCGGCAGGAATCGGTCATCCATGACAACCTGCAGGAGGAGATGCTGCGGATTGTCTTGAAACGTTTCATCATTACCTGCACACGCATTGCGCGCCAGCGTTTTGGGGTGGGGCAGGAGAAGGAAAAGACGTTTGACATCATCCGGCAGTATTACGTATTAGTGGACCGGCATTTCAAGGAGAAGAAGCAAGTGCAGGATTATGCCGATATTCTTTGCCGTTCTCCCAAGACACTTTCCAATCTGTTCTCGACCTGCGGGTTGCCTTCCCCTTTACGGGTGATTCATGACCGCATTGAGGCAGAAGCCATGAGATTGCTGCTGTATACCCACAAAAGCGCTAAGGAAATCAGCTCCATTCTGGGCTTCGAAGACTTGTCCGCGTTCAGCCGTTTTTTCAAGAAAATGACCGGCGAGAGTGTCTCGGACTACCGGAAAAGAGTGAAACGGGAAGAATTGCCAACTGTTGCGGAATAATTGCCATTTCGTACGTGGTGGAAAACAAGGAACTTTGCAAAAACAAAAATCAAGTCATATTACTGAAACCATTTAAAAAGTAGAACAAAGATGAAAACGAAATTGCAAAACTTGTTTATGGCTGCGTTGACGCTGGCCGCTTCCACTCAAAAGTTGGGTGTTAATTTGATTCGTGTAGCCATCCTGGTTATTTTCGTATGGATTGGTGGGTTGAAATTCTGGAATTATGAGGCTGAAGGGATTGTCCCTTTTGTGGCGAACAGCCCGTTCATGAGCTTCTTTTATACAAAGAGTGCCCCGGAGTACAAGGAGTATAAGCTGAAAGAGGGCGAGTTCAATGAGGCGAAACATCAGTGGCACGTGGAGAACAATACGTATGGTTTCTCTCACGGTCTGGGCATTCTGATTATGACCATCGGCATTCTGACATTTCTGGGGATATTCTCTCCGAAAATCGGACTGGCGGGAGCTGCACTGGCCATTGTCATGACAATAGGTACCCTCTCTTTCCTGGTGACAACCCCTGAGGTGTGGGTGCCCGACTTGGGAAGCGGGGAGCACGGCTTTCCGTTGCTGACGGGGGCAGGGCGCTTGGTCATCAAGGATACGGCCATTCTTGCCGGTGCCATTGTCGTACTGTCTGACAGTGCAAAAAGAGTATTGAACCAATTAAGGAAATAGACGTATGAAACAGTATGATGTCATTATCATCGGATTCGGCAAAGGCGGAAAGACATTGGCTGCCGAGTTGGCAAAACGGAAGCTGGACGTTGCCGTAGTGGAGCGTTCGGAAAAGATGTACGGAGGGACATGTATCAATATCGGTTGCATTCCCACAAAAACATTGGTGCATGCGGCAAAGCATGCGGACAAAGACGCTTCTTGGGAGGTCAAGAAGGCATACTATCGTCAGTCCATTGCAAGGAAGGAAGAGGTCGTCTCTTTCCTACGTCAGAAGAACTATCACAATCTGGCCGACAATCCTCATATAACGGTCTATACGGGTATCGGCTCCTTTGCAGGTCCGGATGTGGTGGAAGTTGGGATGGTGGAAGGGACATTACAATTGCAAGCTCCCCGGATATTCATCAATACGGGTGCCGAAACCGTCATTCCACCGATAGAGGGGATACAAGGTAACCCACGGGTATATACCAGCACCTCCATTATGGAACTGACTGAGCTGCCGGCACAGCTCGTCATTGTAGGTGGGGGATACATCGGACTAGAATTTGCTTCCATGTATGCTTCATTCGGTTCGCAAGTCACGGTGCTCGAGGGCTCTTCCGAACTGATATCCCGGAGGACCGGGACATTGCGGACAGTGTCCGGAGGTATTGGAACAGAAAGGAATCGTTTTCAGGCTGAATGCGCGTGCAGTCCGTGAAAGACTCTGACGTCATTTACCGGGATGCGGTCACGGGAGAGGAACATCAGTTACACGCAGATGCCATCCTGCTGGCTACCGGCCGGCGTCCGAATACGGCTGGCTTGAATCTGGCGGCGGCAGGTGTAGAGGTGAATGAGCGCGGTGCTATTGTGGTGGACGACTATTTGCAGACTACCAACCCCAAGATACATGCTATCGGTGATGTAAAGGGCGGTTTGCAGTTTACCTACATTTCTTTGGATGATTACCGCATTCTGCGCGAAGACCTTTTCGGGGCAGGAGAACGCAAGGTGTCCGACCGTGACCCGGTGAGCTATTCGGTATTCATCGACCCGCCGCTTTCACGCATCGGGCTGAGCGAAGCGGAAGCACGCAAGAAAGGATTGAATATAAAGGTCAACAAACTGCCGGTAGCCGCTGTTCCGCGTGCCAGGACTTTGGGCGATACGAACGGATTGTTCAAGGTGGTGGTGGACGCCGATACGGACAAGATAGTGGGATGTACGCTGTTTGGTCCGGAATCGAGCGAGGTCATCAACCTGGTGGCAATGGCCATGAAGACCGGGCAGGAATATACCTTCCTCCGTGATTTTGTCTTTACACATCCCAGCATGAGCGAAGCGCTGAATGACTTGATGGGCTTTTAAAGATTATTTAGGCACAATATCCACCAATTTGCGGGAAGAGCATTTGCGTATTTCCCCAAAAATGACGAATATTGTGCCCGAATTCTATAAACCCCAATAGTCATGACCCGGATATCTGCCATAGGCATTGCACTGCTGTGCATTTTATGCGTAACCTCTTGCGGCTTAAAATCAAGACAGACTACTACCGAATCTTCTTCCGAAACGGGCTATTCTCCGGTTACGACAGACACGGCAGCTACCATTGTACCGTGCTATGCCAAAGGCTATACGGTGAAATATCTTCCGCACCATGTCCGTCTGGTGGATATACACGACCCTCAAAAAGAAAGCAGCAGCACTTTCCACTATGCGCTGGTACCGAAAGGCATAAAGCCTGTCGGTATACCGAGCGACTATACGGTGATTGAAACGCCGGTAGAGCACGTTATGTGTATGACATCCCTGCAACTTTCCAACTTCATCCGTCTGGATGCCTGCGATTATGTGGTGGGCATCACCAGTACGCGCCATCTCTTCAACAAGGAGATGAACGACCGTTTGAAGTCCGGCGAGACCGTGAAGATTGGTATCGAAGGGAACTTTGATAATGAAGTGATAATGAGCATGAATCCGGATGTTATCTTTATCTCTCCTTTCAAGCGGGGCGGATATGATGCCATGCGGGAAATCGGTATTCCACTGGTTCCCCATTTGGGATATAAGGAGATGACCCCGTTGGGGCAGGCTGAATGGATAAAATTCATCGGCATGTTTATAGGCCAGGAAGTGGAGGCGAATGAAAAGTTTGCTGCGATAGAGAAGCGCTATAACGAATTGAAGGAGCTGGCTGCCAACGTGAAGAAGCGTCCGATGGTATTCAGCGGCGAGATACGGGGTGGCAACTGGTATGCAGTGGGAGGAAAGAGCTTTCTTGCCGAACTGTTCCGTGATGCCGGTGCGGATTATTTCTTGAAAGACGATCCCCGTTCGGGAGGTGTCACGCTGGATTTTGAAACCGTATATAGCCAGGCGGAGAGTGCCGACTATTGGCGCATTGTCAACAGCTATGACGGGACGTTCACGTATGATGCCTTGAAGTCCCTCGACCCGCGTTATGCCGACTTCCGTGCGTTCCGTGAGAAGGGAGTGGTATACTGCAACATGCGTGAGAAACCCTTCTACGAAAGTATGCCCATGCAGCCCGAAATTGTATTGGAAGACCTGATACATGCTTTCCATCCCGATTTGTTGCCCGACTATAAACCGACTTACTACGAACTGCTGAAATGATAAAAAGACCCATACTTCCGTTGATGTTGCTGACACTGGCATCTATCTTTCTTTTTTTCCTGCTGAACCTGCTTTTTGGGTCGGTTCACATTCCTCTGCGCTCTGTGTGGAATATATTGTGGGGAAATACGGATGAATCCGTTATTTGGCAGAATATCATCTGGAAGTCCCGCGTGCCCCAGGCGTTGACGGCATTGGTGGCGGGAGCAGGGCTGTCAGTCAGCGGTCTGCAGATGCAGACGGTGTTCCGCAATCCGCTGGCAGGGCCTTCGGTATTGGGCATCAGTTCAGGTGCCAGCCTGGGTGTGGCTTGTGTGGTATTGCTGTCCGGGGCGATGGGCGGTGTGGCATTGAGCCGTTTGGGGTATATGGGCGAGGTTGCCTTGTCGGTTGCCGCCATTATCGGTGCGCTGGCTGTGATGGCGCTCATTGTCTATGTCTCCCAGAAGGTGAAGGGCAACGTGACGCTGCTGATAATCGGTGTGATGATAGGCTATGTGGCAAGTGCCGTCATCGGCGTATTGAAATATTTCAGTGTGGAGGAAGATATACGTGCATATGTCATTTGGGGATTGGGTAGCTTTGCCCGTGTTTCGGGCGACCAGATGGTGCTGTTTGTCTGCATCATGGCTGTGCTGCTTCCGTTGTCCTTCCTGCTGATAAAGACGATGAATCTGTTGCTGCTGGGCGATGGCTATGCACGCAATCTGGGACTGAACATCAAGCGGGCACGCCTGCTGGTTATCTCATGCTCCGGTGTGCTGGTGGCTATTGTAACGGCCTATTGCGGTCCGATTATGTTTATCGGATTGGCGGTTCCCCATCTGTGCCGTGCCATCTTCCACTCTTCGGACCATCGGGTGTTGATGCCTGCCACATTGCTGGTAGGCGCTTCCCTGGCATTGGTCTGCAATCTGATAGCCCGTATGCCCGGCTTCGAGGGAGCTTTGCCGGTCAACTCGGTGACGGCACTGGTAGGTGCGCCGGTAGTGGCTTCTGTACTTTTTAGAAAACGGAAAGGAGAATTGAATGAATAAGGAAACCATACATATAGAGAATCTTTCCATCGGTTACCCCGGCAAGGGGGATGTGAAAGTGGTGGCAGACGGCATTTGCGCCGGAATCAACAGTGGTGAGCTGACTTGCTTGTTGGGAGCTAATGGAGTGGGGAAGTCCACGCTGCTTCGTACGTTGTCTGCCTTCCAGCCAAAACTTGGAGGAAACATATTTATTGAAGGAAAAGAGATTGGGGACTATACCGACAAGCAGCTTTCGCGCGTCATTAGTGTGGTGCTGACGGAGAAGTGCGATATACGCAATATGTCCGTCGTAGAACTGATAGGTCTGGGGCGTAGCCCCTACACCGGTTTCTGGGGAACTCTTTCGAAAGAGGACAAGACTGTGGTGGACAAATCCATCGCCCTGGTAGGCATTCCCCACCTGGCGCACCGCATGGTGCATACGCTGAGTGACGGTGAACGGCAGAAGGTGATGATAGCCAAGGCGCTCGCCCAGGAAACTCCCGTCATCTATCTGGATGAACCGACAGCTTTCCTTGATTTTCCCAGTAAAGTAGAGATGATGCAACTGCTTCACCAGCTCAGCCGGCAAACGGACAAGACGATTTTCCTTTCTACTCACGACTTGGAACTGGCCCTGCAGATAGCGGACAAAATATGGCTGATGGACAAGGTGAACGGCGTAACTATCGGTACTCCCGAGGACCTTTCGTTGAACGGCAGCCTGAGCAATTTCTTTGCCCGTAAGGGTATTGCCTTTGATTTGGAAACGGGACTGTTCAGGGTAGCCAATGAATATACCTCCCAGATACGCTTGGCGGGCCACGGGCAGAAGTATGCCATGGTGCGCAAGGCACTCCAGAGAAACGGGATTCTGGCAAACCGGAATGTTGAATCGGAGATTTATATCGAAACCGGAGATTTGAAGGGAGACGGCAGCTTCGTATTCCATCGACCGGGCAAGGAGCCGGTAACAGTGTACTCCATTGAGAAATTGCTGCAAATAGTCTTGTCATTCCATTCCCTATGATGCACCATTCTGCAAAGGATAATTATGTCCACTTAACGACGACTCCGGTCCCCCGGCTGATTACGTCATTGGCTGTGCCGACCATCATCAGCATGCTGGTGACGTCCTTCTACAACATGGCAGATACCTATTTTGTGGGTAAAATAAATACCCAGTCTACGGCTGCCGTAGGTATCGTGTTTTCTGTGATGTCCATTATCCAGGCTGTGGGATTCTTCTTCGGTCATGGTTCGGGGAACTACATCTCCCGTAAGTTGGGGGCGCAGGAAACGGAGAGTGCCGAGAAGATGGCATCCACCGGCTTCTTTTTTGCCTTGTTTATCGGAGCGGCTCTGGCTGTGCTGGGATTGCTGTTCCTTACACCGCTTTCCCTTGCTTTGGGGTCGACGCCTACTATTCTTCCGTATACGGAGCGCTATTTGGGAATCATTCTGCTGGGTACTCCTTTTATGACCGCCTCATTGGTGCTGAATAACCAAATACGTTTTCAAGGTAATGCGGCGTATGCCATGGTGGGGATTGTGAGTGGGGCGGTCATCAACGTGGTGCTCGACCCTATCCTGATTTTTGTATGCGATATGGGCATATCCGGTGCCGCACTGGCCACAGTAGTCAGCCAGATATGTAGTTTCATCCTTTTGCTATATATGGGGCGCAGAGGAGGAAATATACGTATACGTTACAGAAACTTTACGCCTACACTGGCTTTCATCAAGGAAATTATTGGGGGTGGAACTCCGTCACTCACCCGGCAGGGACTGGCAAGCGTGGCAACCATTTTGCTGAACGTGGCGGCCGGTGCATATGGTGACGCAGCTATTGCAGGGATGTCCATTGTGACGCGTATCTCTATGTTTATCAATGCTTTCCTAATTGGTTTCGGGCAAGGCTTCCAACCGGTATGCGGATTCAATTATGGTGCCGGGCTGTATGCCAGAGTGCGCCAAGGATTCTGGTTCTGTGTGAAGGTAGGCTTTTTCTTTTTGCTGGTTTGTGCGGTGGCAGGTATGGGATATGCCGAGGAGATTGTCTCCATCTTCCGCAAGGGAGACCCTGCTGTTGTAGCTACCGGTGCGGCAGCATTGCGCTGGCAGTTCATCACCTATCCGTTGGGTGCATGGATTGTGGTCAGCAACATGATGCTGCAGACTATCCGCAAGCCCGTACGCGCTACGATACTTTCCTCTGCCCGTCAAGGGCTGTTCTTCATCCCCCTCATCTTCATTCTTCCTTATTTCTTAGGACTGAAAGGGGTGGAGATGTGCCAGGCGGCGTCGGACATGCTGACCTTCTTCCTCGCCATTCCATTGACCTGCGGGGTGCTGGCGGAGATGAAGAGGAAGGAGGCGGAACAACTGCAACAGCGGCAATCTTGAAGTTTCTGCGTCCCTATTCAATTTTCACGGGAGCTATCGGTTGCCGCTTCACTTTATCGAGGGGAGCTGCATGGTACTCGATGCGCCCGAAGTCTATCTGTCTCAAATCAATGCTTCTGATTGTACTGTTGTACATGGTGCGATAGTAGATGATACCGTTTGTCATATCTGTGGCCGATGTCCATTGGGTGGCACTTGGAATATTGGCAGGAACCTGGCCGAGGGGAAACTCGATGCCTACGGGTATATCAAAGTTATTCAGTATCTGAAAACATTGGAGAACGGTTTCCTGTGCGGTATTCTGTGGTGGTGTAGAAGTCTGGTAGAAAGCGGCACGGATAAAGCGGGAAGGGGGAGTCACATCTCCCGGAATTCCCAAAAAGCCGCTTCCCGAACCGAAAGGGGCTATAGTCACATTGCCCAGCGATTTGCTTTCGGCACTGCCCGGGTAGAGGTTCACATAATTGTTTAAGTTGGTCATCTGCCAGTCAAAGCCGGGGGAGTTTGTCAATACTCCCAGTTTGTTTTCATAGAAACGGGGCTGTCCGTCGATGAACTCCAATACCAGTTGGCGGCCGGTCTTGTCTGCAATCCGCCAATGTACGGTGGAGGCGCGTGGGTCAATGGCTATGACCGTTACATTTTCAATAGCCTCCTTTACCTCGTCCACAGTAGAAAAGCTTCCCAACAGCCATGATACCAATTGTAAATCGGCTATGCTCGACGCTTTTCGTGTGGGGTCGTACTCCTCATATTTGCCATATCCGGGAAAGTAGAACAGCCCGGCGGAGAGCCCGGCTTCATTCAGACCTTCGGCCACGAACTCCTTTTGCTCCACTGCCAGGCCTACGTAGCCATAGCGTGAGGTGAACTCCATGCCGGACAGACTGCCTCCGGGTGTCAGTGATTGTTGCGAATAACCGCGCGGTACGATGACGTACTGGCTGTTCAGCTCACTGCCTCCCCATTCGATGGTGCGGGCTACGACGTGCGCATTGTCTTTGGCCGTCAGGGTGATACCGGTACATGCCTCTGCTGTTTGAGGGGCGAAGGTGAGGGCTGTCATTGCTGCCAGCAGGATAGGAATTCTTTTTGCCATATTATTCAGTTTATATTGTTGAGTATCTGTTTGTATACTAAACAACTCTGTATGGCAAAATGTTCCCTTACCAGAACCGGTACCCCAGCGTGAAGAATGCGGCGAAGTTCTTGGGAAAATATCCTCCTTCTTCCGAATGACCTATCATCTGGTTTATCTGCTCATTGACTTTTACCAGTCCCACTTGTGTCTCTGCACCGATGATGAATCTTCTGTATTCAAAAGTAAGTCCCAAGGCAATACCTGCATCGAAACGGTTGTTACCCATTTTCCCGTCTACCATGCTGCCGAAAGTGTCTATCTTGAACTGGTATCCTCCCTGGATACTGCTACTATATTCGTAGGTTTCGCCGGAGGTCTTGCCTGCCACACCTATGGCCGCATAAGGGCCGACACTCAGCGAGGCATGATAATCCTTGCCCAGATGGAGGCGGGCCGCTATCATGAGGGGGATTTGCAGATACAGTTCATGCATTTTGGCCTTGCCGATGTGGCTTATCTCGTCTTTACCGCCGATGGACACGAATTCCAATGCGGATTGCAGCACCCAGGTCTTGTTGAGGACATATTCTGCACCGACACCAGCTTTGTAAGCTATTTGGGTGTCACTACTGGAGTGTTTTCCATGAAAATGGGAGGTACCGATTCCAGCTTTTGCATGAAAGGACAGCGGGCTTTGTGCCAGACCGGTCAGTACGGTCATTGCCATACAGACGGTAATGATTATCTTCTTCTTCATGAGTAAATTTTTCCGTTTTCGGTTATGAGTAATACTGTTAGTTCGCTGTTGGGCAGCAAGGGGTCACAGTGCCGGTGACAGAGCTCAATCAGTGCCTTGCCAAACTTTTCCAGCAGCTCTTCGGGAATGATGTCCCAGAGTTCACGCGCCAGGTTCATCTGTCCGATGGCGGCAAGTGTTTCTTCGCTGCATCCCGTCTGGCGTGCCAGGTCTTGAATGAATTCCTTATTCATGGTCACTTTCTTGCTGTGGGTATCCAGATTGCCTTCGGCCAGTTTCACGGCCTTTCCCATCATCACGCCGAGGGTGACGTGCGGTACTTGCTCTTCGGCTGCTATTTTCAAGGTTTCGCCGATAAAGTTGCCGTAATGCACGAAAGCCTGGGTGGGGAGGTCGGGATAATACGCCTTGATGAAACGTTCGCTCTTTGCGCCGGAGCTGATGACGATACGAGGGTTCCGGGTTGCCTTTGCCACTTCCATGGACTTCCGGATGGAATTGATGAAGGCTTCCGAGGAGAATGGCTTCACGATGCCGGAGGTCCCGATAATGGAAATGCCTCCTTCGATACCGAGGCGGGGATTGAAGGTGCGTTTGGCTATTTCTTCTCCACCGGGGATGGAGATGGTAATGAGAATAGGATTGGGCTGTTTGGCAATATGGAGGCGTTCAAGCCATAGCTTGACGTTCTTCTTTATCATTTCGCGTGGGGTGTCGTTGATGGCAGAGCTACCGAGCTCAAGTCCCAGACCGGGCATGGTGATGACACCTACGCCTTCGCCGCCGCAGACGATGATGTTGTAGTCGTCCTGGGGAGTGTCTTCCGGCAGCGGGTCGTCTATGCGGAAAGGTATGGCTATATTGGCCACAACTTTCATCCCGTTGGTGATGTCCGGGTCGTCGCCGGCATCCTTGATGACGGTAGCGCTTGTCTCGAACATGCCGTCACCGTTTTCCAGAAGGTCGGAGTGGGGAATATGGTGCTGCGGCTCTACGGGAACCTGTATGGTTTCTCCGTTGGGAAGAACTACCGGAAATTCCGTAGGACGCTTTTTGAAGTAGATATTGAATACATCCCAGGTGGCGGCTACGGCGGCAGCGGCGGCACATGTTCCGGTAGTCAGTCCGCTGCGCAGGGGGAAGAAGTCGGGTAAATGTTTCTCGACTATGCGGCGCAGGCCATGCTCGCCGTTTACACAGATAAACTTGCCGGATGTCTCGGGGCGTCGGATGGCAAAGATGCGTATACCCAGTTGCCGGGCAGCTTCCACCTTCTCGCAGAATCCACCGGATATCCCGCTTTCCTTGAGGAGTATGGCTTCGGGATGAAGCTGTTTCATCAGGACTTGCTCGTCTTCTCCGGGTGTGTAGTAGTAGAGGTTCTTCTCGGAGAAGCCCTGTTCCCGGGCGAGCTTGCGCGAGCTGTTACGGTCGAGGATGCGGAAGTAACAGCAGGCATTCTGCCACAAAGGCTTCAGCTTACCTATGGTCTGTACGCCGGTCAGTGCAAGTAAGATGAAAATCTTTTCTTTCTGTATCTTCTCGATGGCATCGTCATAATCCCTGCACCAGGTGATGTGTTCTTCATCGCGTTCCGGGAAGATACGCTCGAAACGGATGACGGGGATATTCGATTCCACGGAGACTTGTTCCAGAGTCTCATGCAGCTGTGTGGCAAAGGGGTGCGCGGCGTCTATCAGCAGCTTTATGTGATGCTGTGCACAGAATGTTTCTATTTCTATTGCATCCATCGCGCCTTGCAGGCGGATGCCATTATGCAGAAGTACGTCCTGCTCATCCCCTTTGGTAGAATAGTAGAAAGTTTTTCCGGCTTCTTCAAGGGTTTGGATGGCTATGCGTCCTTCGGTGGTTCCGCCAAATATTAATATCATGTTTGAATGTTTATGGGTGATTAATCGTTGATTTATTTCCGGTACAGATGCTTGAACTCGTGTGCATAGAGCCGTGACAGACCTTCACGGTTGCCGATGGCTTCGCCTACGACAATCATGGTTGTCAAGGTGAGGTTATTTTCCTTCACTATTCTGGCAAGGTCTTTGAGTTCCCCCCTGAATATTTGTTCGTCTTTCCATGTCAAGTGGTAGCAGACAGCTACGGGGGTAGTTTCCGGATATTCCTGCAACAGTTCTTCCTGCACCTGCTCCGCAATGCTTGCACTGAGGAAGATGCACATGGTACTTTGTGAGCGTGCCATGAGATGTAGCTTTTCGCGTTCGGGCATGGGCGTACGTCCTTCGCCGCGTGTTAGGATGATGCTTTGCACTTTTTCCGGAATGGTGAACTGCGACTTCAAGGCAGCTGCCGCCGCCTGGAAGGAGGATATGCCGGGGGTGATGTGGTAGCTCATGCCGTGCTGGTCAAAGTAGTTCATCTGTTCCTGAATGGCACCATAGATACATGGGTCACCCGTATGCAGGCGTACGATGAATTTTCCCTTGTCATAGAACTTCTTCATCACTTCAAATTGTTCTTCCAAATCCATGGAAGCGGAGCTGAGTACGGTAGCACCGGCCTTGGCACAGAGAGTCAGCTCCTTGGGAACGAGGCTGCCGGCATACAGAATGAGGTCGGCGCGTTCCAGCATTTGGCGTCCGCGTACGGAAACCAGGTCCGGGTCGCCCGGGCCGGCACCCACTATTTCGATGTGGCCCTGGCGCACAGTTCTTATGTCAAGGGCGGCGGCCACGGTATAGTTCTCTCCTTTCTTCTTGGGCACCAGCAGCCGGGAGTTGTTTGCACTCAGTAAGGCGGCGGCTTCGCTGACGCTGGGGGTACCCATGTGCTTCATGACGGTTTTGCTGGGATGGGGCACCTCTATCTCTGCCAGTTCCTCGGCTGTATAGAAGTAGACCGGGAACTTCTTTTGGAGCGCTTTCACTACCGGTTCGTCACTTTTAGCTTTAATCGTGGAGATGGAGGCGATGCTTTGGGGCATGATGCCGTATTCCTTCAGTGTGTTCATAATCTCTTTCTCCACTTTCCGCACGGGACCTGCCAGCCGGGCAAGGCCGATGCCGAGGTGTACGACACAGGGCACGTAGCATATCATAGGCATTTCCGGGAAGTTGGGGACTTGGGGAGATACGCACAGAATCAGTTTGAAGCGTGAAGGTTTAATGTCCTGCACCCGGTAGAATACTTCTACATGAGGCGGCAGGTGCGCCTCCATCCAGTCCGTGCCTTCATTGCGCACCGTGAGCAGCAGGGCGGTGGGCTTGCCGGAAACGAAGAGGCTGATATGCTCGTTCATGCATACTCTTTTTTTCTCTTCGGGCGTCTTGGCAAGTTCTGCCAGCAGGAGGGTGGAGGGTTCGGCGTTGATGACCGGAAACCACCCGAAACGTTGGGGCAGGGTATCGAGTCCCCATAGACCGGTGCAGTCGCTTTGCGTGGTGACTACCGGTTCGGCCCCGAGGATATTCGCTACCTGGTGGGTCAGTTCGTTGGCTCCTCCGATGTGTCCGGAAAGTACGGAGATGGCAAATTTACCGGTACTGTCCACGCAAATCACGGCAGGGTCGGTATATTTGTTCTTCACGCAAGGAGCGATGGTGCGGACACAGATTCCCATGGCGCCAATGAAGACAAAGGCATCATAGCGGTTGAAGTTTTCCGCTGTGAATTTGCCGGCGGATTCTATATGTGTGCATCCCTCTTCGTGCCTGAGGGTGAAGATTTCGGAGTCGGGAAGTTCGTTGAGCAGTGATTGGGCTATGCTCAAACCGGCTTCGGAGATTAGAATAATAGCTGTTTTCATAATGGGTATGTTTAAGAAAGCGTGGCTTTCATAATTTCAATGGGGTTATATTCGTTCAAGGCGATATGGGTGGAAGGGTGGAGCACCATTCCGTTCCGCTCGATTCCTCGGCAGAACGCCTCCTTGCTTTCTGCCGATACGGAGTTGAAGACGATGCAGCCTTCGGGGTGCAGCACTTGTTTCACTTTCTCTATCATTTCCTCCAGATGTCCGCCGTGTCCACCGATGAAGACGGCATCGGGGCGGGCAAAGGGAGTGAGGTCGGTGTGCAGGAAATCTCCGGTTATCGCCGTAATGCCCGGCGCGCCGAAGCGGCGGGAGTTGGTGTCCATCAGCTCTTTTCCTTCGGGGCGTATCTCGAAGGAGATGACGGCGAGATGAGGAAATTGCAGGCGGGCTTCGATGGAGACGGAACCGGTACAGAAACCGATGTCCCAGAAGACGCGGCGGCGGTTCAGTTCCAATGCCTGCAGGGTGAGCAGGCGGATGGGAGCCTTGGTTATCATGCGGGCGCGTCCGTCAAGATGTGCAAACTCTTCATCGGGGATGCCGAAGGGACGGACTGGAAAGTCTGGGGCTTCGCTACCGTGCAGGGAGTTTGTGCGGCATTGTCCGGGATGGCTGTCCAGCAGCAGGCAGTTGGGATGTTCGAAGTCACCGGAAACCGCTTCCTGGGGTGTCATCCGGCGTATGCGTTCCTTTTCGGGATTGCCGAGATGCTCGCCGATGTATAGTGTGTAGTGGGAGTACCCGTATTCCAGCATGCGGGCGGCAATGGTGGCCGGGGTATGTTCGCGGTCGGTGAGGATGCCTATTTTGGGGGCACGCTCTATGAGGGCACGGTCGAACTCCTGCCAGGGGCGTCCTGTCAGGGAGACGGTGCGTATGTCGTCATACGGCATGACGAGGCGGTGTGCCAATGTCTGCAAGGAATTGAAAGCGGGATAGAGCAGAATGTCTGCCTCGGGAAGCTTACGCTTTATGGTATTGGCAAAACCGAAGAATAACGGGTCGCCGGACGCGAATACAATGATGGAGTCGTCCGTAGCCGTCTCTTCGAAGCGGGTAAATATTTCTTCATAACGGGAAAAGACACGCTCCAGCGGTACGGTGATGGAAATCCATTCGGCCCCGGCAGGCAGCAGAGGACCGACAATCTCCTTATGCCGTATGCCACCGGAGAAGACCTTCCCCTTCCGTATCTGTGCCAGTGCTTCCGGTGGAAAGAAGGGGGAACGGTTGTCATCCATTCCTATGATTATAAATCTGTGTTTCATTCAATGAGTAATCTTATGAAAATATCAAGTAATGTAAGGGGGCATAACAAGTAATGTTATCGGTCGTAACAAGTAATGTTATGGAATGTCTCTTTTCACTTACACATCCCTGCCCGGGCGCAACTGCTCCGCATCGTTGTAGCACAGCACGGAGTTCACCAGCGTGGCAGCTAAGTTACTGCCTCCCTTACGTCCTTCTACGATAATCTTGGGTATTTCCGTAAAGGGTTTCACCATGTGTTTGGACTCCTGCACATGCACGAAGCCTACCGGTGCAGCAACAATGCCCGCCGGATGTGCCTTGCCCTTACGTATCAGGTCGCAGAGTTCCATAAGTGCCGTAGGTGCATTGCCGAATACAAAGAAAGCATCGGGATGCTCCTCCACAGCCAGGCGGATGCCTGCCTGGGTACGGGTGATGCCTTTCTCTGCAGCCATCGTCGCTGTGCGCGGGTCGCCGAGGTAACATTTCACCTCTATGCCCAGCCGCTGCAAAGCCCTTTGCGGATACCGCTGGCTGCCATCGTGACGTCTGTGACAATCGTCTTGATTCCGCCTTTCTCGATGGCTTGATACAAGGAAGCCACGGCACCTTCGTCCGTATGCAGCAGATGCCCATTTCAAAATCGGCGGTGGTATGTATGGCATGGAGTAAAGCCCATTTATGGTCGAGGGGAATATGCTTGTTCTTCAGTTCCTTTTCGATGGTACGGAAACTACGAATCATGATGTCTTGCCCGATGCCCGTGGCTTCGGTATTCGTGTCCCGGTAATAGCCGCGCGGAGTGATGAAGGCTCCGTTCCATTCGTAGGACTGTGAGTTGCCTATCAATACGACTGTAAACATATCCACCTCTTCGGGATTGAAATCTCCCAGCGTGGTGATGTGTACCGCTTGTTCCGGGCGTCCTGCCTGGCGCACATATCCCACGGGCGTTTCCGGTGAGCGTCCTTCCTGCAGAAAGAGTTCTTTCAAGCGGTAAAGCTGCCAGTAGCGTCCTTCACTTTTGGGGTTGTAGACTGCCGTCACGAAGTCGGCGGCAGCGGCTGCGATGATACGCCTTTCAATACGCTCCCAGGAGTCATCAGGTCTGAAAGGGAGATGACGCAGAAGTCATGTCCCACGGAGCTCCAGCAGTGAGGCTGCCTTTGAAAGCGCTGATGCCCGGCAGCGAAACGATTTCCACGTTGCTGTTCCTTTCCCGCTTCATCTCGTAGACAAGCGGCGTCATACCATAGATGCCCGCATCCCCGGAACTGATGACGCAGACCGTCTTTCCCTGCTCTGCCAGCTCGAAAGCCTGCTCGGCACGGGCGCGCTCACGCTTCATGCCGGTATCTATGCATGTTGTTGAGGGGTGGAGATAAGGGATTACAAATTGGAAATAATACTTATATCCCACCACTACATCTGATTCTTGCAAAGCGGAAATTACGGCGGGAGTTATATCCGATTCATTGCCCGGTCCGATGCCGGCAACAATTATTTTGGGGTGTTTCATATCCATATGTTCTATTGGCATACAAAGATAGAACTTATATTTGACGAAACCGAAAAAACTCTGTGCTAATCCGCGTAATCTGTGGTGAAACTTTATTGTCTAAACCTGCAAGTGCCGGTATTCGCTCGGAGTATAGCCTACGTTTTTCTTGAATACTCGGTTGAAGTGCTGCGAATACTGGTATCCCAGCTCATAGGCAATCTGGCTGACTGTCTTCCCGCTTCCTATAATCATTTCTTTGGCCAGGTCGATGATTTTGTTCTGGATATATTCTTGCGCCGTCTTTCCGGTTTCCTTCTTCACCAAATCTCCGAAATAGTTAGAAGAGAGGAACACTTTGTCTGCGAAGTATTTCACGGAAGGCAGTCCTTCGGTCTGCGGTTTGTCGCTCTGGAAATAGTCGTCTATCAGTGCTTCAAATTTCATCAGGATGTCTTTGTTGGCTGCCGAGCGGGTGATGAACTGGCGTTCGTAGAAACGCATGCAGTAGTCCAGCAGCAGTTCGATGTTGCGTGCAATCAGACCCTTGCTGTGCTTGTCGATGGGGCGTTGGATTTCCATCTTAATCTTCTTCAGACAGTCGAGGAAGATTTCTTTCTCGTCTTCGGACAAATGCAGTGCCTCGGTAGAGGAATAGGAAAAGAAGGAATACTGCTTTATTCCCTGTCCCAGCGAGGTGCCTTTTATCAAGTCGGGGTGGAACAGCAGGCCGGAGGCGCTGGGCTGCATACCTTCCAGCATGTTGACCTCGGTCACCTGGCCCGGGGCGAAGCTGGTTACCGTGCCTTCCTGGTAATCGTAAAACTGTTTTCCATAGCGTATATCTCCGCATTTGGTATTTTTGAGGAAAAGGGCGTATACGCCATAGTTCAACGTGAAATGTCTGGGGTATCCGGTGGCTTCGGACAAGTCGACTACGCTGACCAGCGGGTGCAGGGTTTCGAGACCGAACATCTTGTTGTATTGGTCTACTGCATTGAGCTTGATTACTTCTTCCATAAACGTTCCTGTTAGTTTTGTACAAATGTAGAGAATAATCCGGAAAGTACCATATCGCAGGAGGAGGAATCCGTAATATGGTTACAAATGTCCGTAATCTGTGTACATTGAAAGAGCTACACCCTTTGTCCGGGATGGTGTAGCCATCCGGAGCAAAGGGTGTAGCCTTGGTATGTAGTAGCCCTTTTACGCTTGCTGGTTATCAATCTTTTAGCATGGCTTTGATGTGTTCCATATAGAGCTGGCGGATGGCTTTGTTTTCGCCCAGTCCCTGCATGCGTACATTCACTTGATAGCCTTGCTTTTCAAGTTCCGTCTTCCACACGCCGGCAATATCTTCCTTGGTATGGTTGCCGCATACCAACAGCAACGGAACCAATGTCACGCTCTTGGGGCGTGTCTCTTTCAGTTGCAGCAGGGTTGCGTCCAGGGTGGGGTATCCTTCAATGGTGCTGACGTGGAAGTTCTTCAGTCCATGGGCTTTCATCATGAAGTCGAGCATGGCGTAAGTAGCCGTGCTGGGTAGCTGGTTGCCGTGCCCCACATAGACAATGTCTTCTTTCTTTCGCAGCTGTTCGGCGGTCAGTATACCGATTACCTTCGCAGTCTTCGACGGAGTAGAGCAGGGTTCCCACTTTTATCTCCTTGAAGAAGGGACGGAGCTTGTCTGCATCCCTGCGGACGGAGGTCATCTCACTGCCTTCTATCAAGGTGGTGCTCTGGACGTAGATGGTCCGGTAGCCTTCGGCGCGAAGTTTCAGCAGTGCATCCGTAGGGCTGTCTTTGTACACACCCTCCTTGGCAAGTCTTTTTCGTACAATCGGCGAGATGTATGCTTCGCGCACTGTAAACTGCGGAAAGGCTTCTTGTGCCTCACGGGTCACGACGTCGAGCGTCAAGGCACGTGTCTGAGGGTCCGAACTGCCATAATGGGTGATGAGCAGAGCCGCCCTCCTCTTGTTGTGCGGAGGAGAAGAGGCTGATGCCGAGTAAATAGAGAGTGATGAAAAAATGTTTCATAATTGTTGTTGTTTCTAAATGCGTTATGGAGAGATTATTTTAGTCTGAGTGCCAGGCTGATTACTACCGAACGTCCCGGAGAATACAAGGCGAAGTTCTTGTTCAGCGGGCGGTTGTCTTTCTTGTTGAAGATATTGTCTATGCCGATGCCCGGTTCGATGACAAAGTTGCGGAAGCCGTCGAAGGTATGGCGGGTATTGAGGTTCCAGATGCCGTAACCCGGAGCATTGCCGTCCGCGTCACCCGGATAATAGACTTTGCTTTGCAGACGACCGTTCAGGTTGAGGTTCAAGGTATAGTCGCTCCAGCTGTGTGTATAGTTTCCGGTGATGGTGGCTGTATGGCGTATGCTGCGCTCGATGTTTTGCCATTCGCCTCCTTCGTTCAGACCGCGTCCATAGGCGTAGGTATAGTTTCCGGTCAGGGTGAAGCCCGGGAATAGATTGCCGTTCAAGTTCACTTCAAAGCCTTTGACGGTAGCTCTCGAAATTGAAGTAGTTCTTGACACTTAGGTTTTCGTGGATGAAAGGTCACCGATTTCGGGGAACTCTTCACGCAACTGGTTCTGCTCTGCTTCCGGTAGGTCATCGAATTTAGTGGATTTGGAAGTTACCATGTTCTTTACATAGTTCAGGTAACCGGTGACGGAAGCACTGAAACGGTTGGTGCGGTATTCCATGTTGATGGAGTAATAGTTGCTGCGTTCGGGGTCGAGGTTCTCGTCACCCAATGAGATGGTGGCTCGTGTACCCATTGTCTTCTTGAACATGTGGTAGTAGAGCTCGTCAATTCCCGGAGCGCGGAATCCGGCAGCATAGGTGGCACGTACATTGAAGTTGCCTATGTTGTACATGGCTGCCACTTTGGGGGTGAAGCGTCCGCCCGTCTGTTCGTGATGGTCGTAGCGTACACCCACAACACCGGTCAGATGGTTCCATAGCTTCACTTCATGCTGGCCGTAGGCTGATGTCGTATAGACACTTTTGTCCAAATCGGAGTCGGGACGGCGGAGCACTTCACGGCGATAGTCTACACCGAACACCGTAGTGCTGTTGGTTGTAAAACCGAAGATACCTTTCAACTCGGCATCATGGAATTTCTGAAGCTTGGTAAGCGCATACTGTCCGGGCAGGTATCCGCTGTTTTCTATCAGGTATTTGTAGCGTGATGCGTAATTGTTTCCTGAATAGTCGAACTGGATAACGTTGCGTTTACTCAGTTTGTATTTGGCGCCTGCCCCCCAGTTGTAACCTTCGTAGGTAGTGTTGTACTTGCTTCCGCCGGTGATGTCTTCGCGTTCTACCGGACGTTCGAGTCCGCGGTTATAGTATCCGCCGTTGGCATAGAAGGAAAGCTGGTCCGTAGCATCATAGGTAAACTTCTGCGAAAAGTTATTCGAGCTGTAGCCCAGGGAGAGCGGGGCAATCGTTTCGATGATGTCTTCTCCATCTTCTGTCAGATGGCTGTTTTGCCAACCGTCGGAGTGGTCGTATTTATAGGAAGTATAGGACCCTATTTTTCCTTGGGCGATGTCCAGATTCAAGCCTTGGGAGAATTGATTCTTTCTCGTATAGCTGCTATTGCTGCTGAAGGCTACCACATCTTTAGGTTCGTTGGTAATGATATTGATTACACCGCCGATGGCATCCGAACCATAAAGGGAAGAAGCGGCTCCGTTCAGCACCTCGATGCGCTTGACGCGGGTCATATCTATTTGGTTGAGGTCGATGTTACCGGTGATGTCTCCCGTGACCTTGCGTCCGTTCACCAATATCAGTACGTGTTTGTTGGAGAGTCCGTTCATCATCAGATAGGACCCCATCGCGTTCGGACGGAAGGAGAGCGAGGGTACCATCATGGTCAAGGCCTGCTGGAAGTCGGTGATACCGGCACGCTTTATCTCGTTGGCAGTGATAACCGATACGGGAGACGGGGTATTCTTCAGTCGCTGATGTGTACCTGTACCCGTTACTACCACCGGGTTCAACTCGTGAGTTTTCTTGGTCATATCGTCGCTGTCACCTTTTTCTGCTTGTGCATAGGCACCGGTGGCGATGATTCCTCCCATAAGGAGAGCTGTGAGAAGTCTTTTCTTTATCATATATTGTTTTATTTTATATAACGCTGCAAATGTACATACCATTATCGGAGGGTGAAATACTTAATAGTTGTTATACTGCGATGGCCAAATAGCTATTAATAGGTACTGTATTCCCTTATTCCGGCACATAGATAATCTCTCCATTTTCAAGCTGATAGGCAACTCCCACTTTCTTTCCTCTTTTACCGGAGGTCTTTTGGTCTTCGCTGGGAGTGTATTTCTTGATTTCCTGCCCTTCTTTGGTAATGATTTCCATATTTTCCTTTCCGGGATTCTTCACCATGGTGAAGTCTTCTTTAGAAAACATCTCCGTCATATTGAAGCGGGAGACGAGAGCCACCATCAAGGCTACGGCAAAGACCATCGCTACGTCAAAAAGATTGGCTACCGTACCCATGGGGTCGGAGTCCGAATCGCTGTGCAGTAATCTGTTTCTCTTACTCTTCATAGTTTTCGTATCGTTAGTCCGTTATTCCTTTTCGGCCGTTTGGCGGCTTATCACTTTGTACAGATATTCCAAGTCGTTCATTTCGCGGGCATACCAGCGTTGTTTCACTTGCAGGGTAATGACGCCGACAGCAGCAATGACCAGCCCTACCACTGTAGTGGCAAAAGCCACCTGCATATTGTAGGCCATGGAGGAGATGTCTCCTTGTGCCAGCCCACCAGTGCGGGACCCATCGGGATGAGGGGTACCCATCAGTCCCAACATGGGACCCAGTTTGATGAATGTACGCGAACGTCCCAACTCCTTCTCGGCTTCCATTTCATAGTTGGCAAGCAGGTGTTCGCAGTAGGCAGCGTCGTCCCGGTGTGCGGACAATTTGGACAAGTTGCGGAGGAGAGGGAGTTGCCTGCCGATGGGAGTTGCTGCAGCAGTCCGTCTATATTCTCTGGGGTGATGTTCTCCAGTGTTTCAGTGAATTGCTTCTGTAAATTCATCCGCTGGTAGAACTCACCGAAGAAACCTCCCGCAAGGATAATGGCACGTAGAAAGAATAGCAGCAGCAGGACTACGACGGGAACCAGCAGCCCGTTTGAAATCCAGAACAGTGTGTTTGAGATTGTTTCCATATATCTTTTAGTTTTTAATTCTTTAATTTATTTCAATAGCCCGTGGCAATGATGCTCAATATAACAATGAAAATATTAACAATGAACAGTACTTCCAAGCGCAGTGGTTTATCACCGATAGCATGCCGCAGCAGAAGGCTCCCAGCACAAACTGCAAGGAAAGTAACGCCGGCTGCTATCCATGAGAGACTGCCGAAATCTATTCCGGGAAAAGTGAAAAGCAGCAGTGCCAGGACATAGCATATTACTCCGCCTATCAGTATGCCGGGGTATAACTTCAGGAAGAGGGTGACCGCTTGTTTGAAGGCCGTGTTGCGGGTACGCATTTCTGCGAAACAGTCGAAACAGAAAGTTATCATTACGGCGGCTTCCAGAGTGACACATACCGACAAGTTCAACATCTGTGGACGGGAGGCAAAGAAAGCTGCCACCACGGTCTTGGACTGTTCCGTCATCCATGGAGTCACCAGCCACGCAAAAAAGGCATAGCCTGCGGCAACCGTCCACATTCCCCAGCGTGGATAGAACCCCACCTTTAATAGAAAATTGAGGGCGATGAATAGGGCTAACAGATGAATGGCGTATTCCATAATACTCTGTTTCTATTTATTCTTTTCTTCAACAGTACGACCAGTCCGATGAAGGTGATGACGACAAGACTGCCTGCAATCACTCCGTTCACCCTGTTCTTACGTACCGTTTGTTCGGAAGTCAGTTTGTGTTCTTTCAGTACGACATCCTTGCCATCGGTTGCGGATGCTTCGTGTACCTCCTTCATGTTCTGGGTATAGGTCTGCTTCTCGCTATTATCCAACTGGTCGGCAACGAACGACTGTAGCTTGTCATTGTCGCAAACGAATTCGGTACAAGCGGCACCTTTTTCGCGTGTGATTTGTGCATGCAGGGAAGCAGTGGTTTTCAGTTGCTCATCAGATGCTTTCCAGTAACCTTTGCGGGCGCTTTCCAGCATGACGGCTGTCATAGCCTGGAATGCGGCGGGATTGACGCGGAGGAAGTACTCGTGAATGCCCAGCTTATTCTCATCCTTTATATACATTCTATACAAGTCATTGAACAGTTCTTTGTCCATGGCCGACGGACGCATGACGTGCCAGCCGAAGATGTTGCGGAAGATTTCGCCGAACATCTGTGCCGAACCTTCCCCGCCTTTCATCCGCTCTTGTATAAAGGTAGGGTTCAAGACGGTGGAACGTGTCTCTACGGCAATGGCCTCTTTGGCATCCTGCATGCGGCGGTTGGTCCGGTTGCGGTAGTCTGCCATATAGGCATCCGGTTCCTTGCCGGTCACGGTTTTGACGGTGAGCGAGAGTCCACCCGTAAATTCGTATACATGATCCAGGGAGATGGGGCCCCATGTGTTACTTTGACGGGGCTGGATGACAACATCCGTTTCGACAGTGCCGAGGCAAACAAACCTTCCTGGACGTCTCCCCAATTTTCGTCGTCCCCATAAGAGGCACCCATATTGTTGAGGTATCCTTCGGCTATCTCCTTTTCGCTTTCCCACGAGCCGCTGTGCTCGGTATAGGCCATCATACCGGTACTGTATCCGCTGTTGACCGGTCCGAATACACGCATCACAGACATTTCACGGGCACGTTTGGGAAGTTCCCTTTTCTACCAGTAATTTTTCCTGCAACAGTGTACCCGATGCCACATAGTTGGGATAGGTCTCATCTCCGGCTTCCGATGTCAGACGTATAGCATCGGTCAGTAACTTCAAGCGGGAACCGGCTATGTCGCGTAGCTGTCCGGACACTTGTACCAGCACATTGATGCGCGGACGCCCCAGTTCTTCACTGGGCACCAGTTTCAGGTCAACCACTCTGCCTTGGGCGTCGCGTACGGGTTCTACTCCCAGCATCCAGAATACCTGGGCCAGCGTAGCTCCTTCCGTATTGATGAATTCGCCTGCCCAGAAGGTATAGCTTACTTTCCGGGGATATTCGCCGTGCTTGCTGATGTACTGTTTTAAAGTCGCTTCTGCCAATCGCTTTCCATCTTCCCAAGCCCTTGGGTTGGGAGTATTCTCGGCGTTGATGCTGTACATGTTGCGTCCGGTGGGCAGAACGTTCGGGTTCAGTACGGGGTCACCTCCCGGCGCAGGGAATACGGTTCCTCCGCTGAGTGCACGCACCATGGCATTCTGTTCGTTGACGGGGGAGGCAAGCAACTGTTCGCGATAGAGTAGGGCGGGGCGAAGCTCCGGTGCTACAGATGCAGTATCCTTGGGTGGATTCTGGAGTAAGGCGGTCAGCCTTTTCCTGGCGGCAGGCAAGTAGTGGTGGGCTATATAGGTGAAGTCTTGCAACTGCTCTGTGGTGATTTTGCCTTTATCGCGGTCCTTGCGGGCCGTTTCGTATGCCAGCGGGTCGGCAGCGACGGCGAGAGTGGTAGTCAGCAGGTCGCGGTCAGAATAAGGCTCGTTCATGGTGTAGTACGCACCCAGTATCTTTTCGTTGGCTATCTCTTCGGTGAAGGCATCCAGACGTTCCAACTCCTTGGTTGTGTAGGGGTCACTGGAGATGGAGTCGAGGTTGAGGTCGCGATGCAGTCCCAGACGCATGGCTTCTTTTTTGATACTTATTCCTAGGGTTCGGTGTTTTTCGGTACCTTCGTCCAGCACTTTGTGAATATCTTCGAGCAAGGCCGAATAGCGTTGGCGCATACCGCTCTCCACGTAGGGCGGAGTGAGATGGGTGACCAGTACGGCATGTGTCCGGCGTTTGGCAATGATACCCTCGCCTACGTTTCCGGTGGTATAGAAATAGAAGTGGGGGAGGTTACCAATCAGTACATCCGACCAGTCGGCCTGCGACTGTGCCACATTCTTTCCGGGCGTGTATTCCAAGTTGCCGTGGGTGCCGAAGTGAATCACTGCATCTGCCTTGAATCCTTTTGCATATACAGATAAGGAGCCAGGTAGCTGTGGGCGGCGCTACCGGCATTCCATGCACCAGTTTGAACTCATCATCTCCCAATGCCGGGCGGGGCTGGGGGAAGAGTAGGATATTGCCGAATTGCAAGCAGGCAATGGCAATACTGTCCTCTGTTACCAGCAGATTGCCGGGCGCATCTCCATATCTGTCTGTTACTTCCTGATATTTCTCGGGAAGGAGTACTTCGTGTGCCCATTGTTCGTATTGCTCGGTAGAAAGCCATATCGGGTGTGCCGTTTTCAAAAACTGTTCTTGTGCTCCTTTGGCATACGAACCCATGACGGCACCGTCACGATGTATCCGCTTGCCGAACTCCTCTACAGTAGCAGGCAGTCCACTGACGTCGTACCCTTCCGAACGCAGGCGTTTCAAGAAGTTATAGAGTGAAGGAATCACTTCCATACCGCTTGCCAGCAGGGCGTCTTTTCCCGGAGTCTTGAAGTAACAGATAGCAACGCGCTTTTCTTTGTTGGACATGTCTCTCAAGGACATGTACTTGGTAATATGGTCCACTACGGCATCTATCCGTTCATTTTCAGCGGTGTACAGATAGTATCCGTGTTTGTTTTCGTTTTGGGTAGCGATGCAGAGGGGTAGCATGCCTCCATCTATCTCAGGCACCACTACACGGGCGGTCAGTGTGCCACCGCTGACGGGGGTATCCGGGTCCAGCCATTCCTCGTGGGGCTGAATCAGCGGGAAGGGCATGAATAAAGGAATGTTTTCCTGGTGCAGCCAGTTGATGAGTGAGTCATTGCCCAGCCGTCCCATAGGCAGGTAGACTACTGCATCGGGATGGAGGGTACGTATCATATCGGCACGCGGTTGACCTCCGGCTGTGAAAGGATAGACATTGAAGCCTGCTTGTGTCAAGCACGTGATGAGGGAATCTACGTGGGCACGGTTTCCTTCCATCGGAAAGTTGAGTCCGGAAATCAGGGCAAGGTTGCGTCCGTCCTCATGGTAGAGATTTTTTTCTTTCAGATAGGCGGTCACCTCTTGCGGAGTACTGAAGTAGCGGCCGTATTCGCGGTGGTAGAACATGTTCTCCAGCAATGGGATGGGAGGCTCGTAATCCTGGTGTCCCCACCGGTGGGGAGTGGCGATGTGGCGCAGGTAGAGTAAGGCATTCCGGTAGTTGTGCTTGTTGCCGTTCTTGAGATACTCCCGTAGCGTATGCTGTTGTTCATTGGTAACATTGTGATTGAGGGAGAGGGTGAAATTTCGTAACGTATTCGTAAAGACTGGTACTCCGCTGGCACCCACCCGTTCCACTTCGGCAATCTGGCCGTCGTCAAGGTATAGCCCTCTGCTGTACATCACGATGGCATCATAGCCGGAAAGGTCCTTCACCTCTTCTTTTATGCAGGTGACTTCTATCCGGGCGCAGTCATTGTTCAGGGCAATGTCGGCAGCTTGTGCCAGGGTTGCGTTGATAATAAGTATACGTGTAGGAGCAAGCCAGTACTGATAGGCCGCAAAGCTGCAGACAATCAATAGGGCTATGCTGCCGAGGAATATTCCAAGTCTTTTCTTATTCATACAAGTTTATTCTCGTTAATAGCGTTTTTGTCTTTTACAACATTTTCTTCTTATATAATTCACACTTAACGCCACACCCGTGATGCAAACGGCTGTACCTCCAAGCAGCAATACCCAAAGCACAGTCTTGCGCAGGGTGGCATTGGAGTTCAGACCGGGCAGACGCATGCGGTGCAGGGCTGTATAGCTCCAGTATTTCCAGCGGGAGGAGGTGTCTACATGGTGGATGATTCCCGTTTCCGGGTGAATGTAATAAACGCTCCGATCCGGGTCGTCCACCGTAATCTTCCAGACGGGAAGCTGGGGACGTCCGCGATACATATTGCTCATGTCGCGATAATAGGTCTCGAAATGTTCGAGCAGGGAGATATGTATGCCGGGGATATGTTGTGAAGAATCACGCTGGGAGGTATAAATGCTTTCCACGCCTTTCAGGATTTCTTCTTCGGAGAGTTGTAACGGACGCGGCAGGCTGTCGGCGGCATCGATGTAATACTCGTTTTTTCTATCTTTTACGATGTAGTAGGGATGTTCGCGGAAGTTGCGCCACTCTATCTGCAAAGCTTGGGGATAGGCGGCTATGACACGGCGGTAGTCCAAGGGGTAATCCTCCGGTTGTGGGGCACGGGCATGGAGCGTGCGTGTGGCGCTGCCTTTCTTCAGTGCCGGTTTATGAATCCATTCGGGAATGTCTGCCAAAGACATCATGCCGCTGAAGGTGAAGGTCAGTACGAAGATGCCGAAAAAGATTCCGCTGACGTAGTGCCAGTGATACCATCTTTTTCGGTAGGGGGAGAACTTGGGATGGCGGCTTCGGTGCGTCTTACGCCATACATCCACAGTTACCCAAATGCCGGCAATGACCATGAGACAACCCAGAGCTGTGAGCCAGATGACGGTCTTAGTCCAAAGGACGGTGTCCTGCCGCAGCCAGGTGAAGTATACCCAGTGGGGAATGGCACCCAGCCATGCCCAGAAGCGTTCGCTTCTGTTGGAGAACTGTAAGGCCTCACCGTTTTGTGAACTCAGATAGAGCTGTGTCCCGGCATCATCGGCAAAGTATATTTTATAAATGGGCATTTCCTTTTTCAGTTCAGCGAAGGGAATCCATTGGTCCAGAGAGTGGAGGGTGTCGATACGGGTAATGGGAGAAGAACACCACAAAGCTGCTGTCCGGTGCAGGTGCTCGCTGTCCAGAGAGGGTTGTGAGATGGTGGAATCGGCAAGGAAATGAAGCGTGCCTTTTGTGGTACTAAAGCTGAACTCGGGGTGTCCGGCATTGAGGTTCAGTATCGTAGACCTGACCTTTACGCCACGGGGCAGGCGGGCTGTGACGGAGGAGATGTCCGGAAGTGAGTCTCCGGCTTGGGAGAGCATTTCCAGCTTTTGCATTTTCTCCTTGGCGCTGACACGGGGAAAACGGTGGTACATCATCACGAAGGCGGAGAGGAACCACATAAGAAATAGGATACAGAGCAAAGTGCCCAGTATCCTATGAATAGAGTACATCAGTTTGGTGATAACATTCATTGTCGTTCGCGTTTTTCCTGCAAAAGTACAAGATGATTCAAGAACACTAAATACCCACTAATGGGTATATTATTCAGTGTCTTTTCCGGCAGCATAGGCCGCCTTCTTCGTCATGATGTCCAGCATGCGGTGCTTCAGTCCGAAACGGATATGGTCAATGAATATTTCTTGAATTTCCGGAATTTGTCCCAGTCCTTCCAGTTGTGCACTGACGGTGAAGCCTTCTTTCTCGAGCATCTCCTTCCACTCTCCGGCAATGTCGTTTTTGGCATGGTCTCCGGCAACAAACATGAAGGGTATGAGGGTCACACGTTTGGCTTTCCCGGCTTTCAGTTGTGCCAGCATGGTGTCAAAGGTAGGATAACCTTCGATGGTGCCCACATGGAAATTGGTCAGTCCGCCTGCTTTCAGCATATAGTCCATCTGACTGTAGATGGCAGTGGCAGGAGTATAAGTGCCGTGGCCCACAAGCACGAAGTTTTCTTTGGCAGCCTTTTGCTTTTGCCGGGGCGTTGTAGCGGTTCCCCAGAATACTTGCCACTTTCTCTGCATCTTCGATAGAGTAGAGCAGGGGAGTACCTACACGTATTTCCTTGAAGAAGGGTAGTGCGTTTTCCACATCCCGGCGGAGGGATTCCATTTCTACTCCGTCAATGATGTTGGTACTCTGTACGATGAGGTGTGTGTAACCTTCGCTGCGCAGTTTCAGCATGGCATCCAGTGGAGTCAGCTTCGTGATGCCGCGCTCTTTCAAGCGGCGGATGATGATGCGCGACGTATAGGCTTCTTGGAACTTCAACTCCGGGAAGGCGGCTTGTGCCTTGGCGTTGATGGCATCAATGGTGAGGGCGCGGGTATCGTCGTGCGTAGTGCCGAAGTGCACCATGAGCAGGGCGGCTTTGTCGCCGGGTTTCATACTTGCAAGCATATCGCTGTGCTCGTAGTTGCCTCCCCCGTGCGCATGGCAGAGGAGGAGGAAATTACAAAGGAATAAAAAGACAAACAAATTCTTCATAAATACTGATGCTTGTTTTAATCGTTCTCTATGACACGTATCATATCGAAGTAGAAGCGTCCGTCCACTTCGGCTCCTTTCTCTACATTACCGGTCTTGATGTCATAGATGTAGATAACGGCGTTGGCATCTTCTTCAGTGTTTACACCAATGTATGCTTTGTTGTTGAAGATGACAGAACGCTGTGAGAAGCGACCGCCGCTGTAACCGATTTCCTTGCCATCATAGCTTAAGCGTGTCTTGGTTCCGGTGGTAAGATCGAGGATGGCGTAGTAGTGAGAGTAAGCGTCGATGCCGGGTTGCTTATCTGCAGCGGGTCTATCGGCATTGTCATTACGTGCATACACTAAGGCTTTGTTCCCTTCCAGATATTGAATGGTCAGCAATTTGCCGTCGGCATTGGGATAGCCGTTGTAGGAAGCGTCGAATTCTGTTTCGCCTTTGTTGATACGTAGCAGGATGCCTTTGAAAAAAGCGTTATCTTCTTCGTGGAAACAAGCTAGGTAGAGATTGTCTGCTTCGTCGTACATTACGCAGTTTTGCATCAGTTCTCCGTAAGCGCTTCCTGCCATTTCGCATTCGATGGGAGAGAGTACATCTTTTTCTACTTCCATGGTAGAGGGGTTGATAATGGCTGTATGGAAGTTAGGCTCTTGCTGGTCTATATTCGTCAAACCGTCTGTCTCTTTCCAATAGTAGAAGTAGTACAATCTGTTGTCTGATTTGCGGTAGGTGAGGATACCGGAGCTTGTCAGTTTGAGCCAGTTGGTGGGGGCTGGTATGTTGAGTTCACCTTCAGCAAGGATAGTCAAGTCCTCTGCGTTCAGTTTCGTATAAAGAATCTTGTCCTTCTTACCATTGGTAGACATGATGACGAGTGTGTTGTCATCAATCCAGGCATGTGTGTAGGAACGTACCTTATAGCTGTTGGCCTTGAAAGGACGTTCTGCAATAACCTGAACTGCATTGTTCTTGATTTGATATTTTACGAAACGGTCATTGGTTGCGGGAATCTGGTAGTAATATTTTCCTTTAGAGATAGTCTCCATGGAGTAATCTCCCAGTTCCGAACCTTCTCTTTTCACAGTGATGACACCCTGCTCTGCGGCCAATGAGTTGACGCTATGGACGATAGTGGTATTCTTGCTACTCATCCCGCCGTGCTTGTCTACGGTTACAAATAGGTCGAAGTGATAGTTATCCTCATTGACTTCCGGGTCCGGATTAGGATTAGGTTCCGGGTCATCATCGGAACACGCTGTGAATGACAGTGCCATCATGGCAGCCATAAAGGCAATCAGTGTAAATTTGAATTTTCTCATTTTGAATGAATTATTAAATGATTAGTTAATGAATAGTCTGAATTTAGCAAAAAAAGCACGTCCGGGCTTCTGCAGCTTGTAGTTGTCATAGGCTGTCTTGTCGAGGAAGTTGGTACACTCCAAAGCCAGATTATAGCGTCCGCGTCTCCATGAGTAAGTGATGTCGGCATTACAGATGTGCTGGGCGGGAATGCGTGCCTTGTTGTCATACGAGCCGTAAGCTTCCCAGGTCAAAAAGTACCAGTGCACCCACTGATAGGTACAACCCAGGCGCAGTCTGCTTTCGGGCAGGGCGATGTTGCGGAAGGTATAGTATGCTTCTACACTGCCAAAGAGCCAGGGACGGTTGGGCACACGGTTGTTGTAGGTGGCGGAGGGTTTTCCGTCGCCCTTGTACTTCTGCTGGTCGCGGGTGTCTTGGTAACTGACGTTGGTGGAGAGCTGCAGTCTGCCTTGCCAGTCGTAGCGTATTTCCCCTTCCACACCTTTCACGTGGACGGCAGGGACGTTGGTATATTGCATCGTGCCTTCTTTCTCGGCAATGCTGGTCTGAATGTAGTTGTTTACCTTGCGGAAAATCCGCTCATCTCGTAATAGAATGTATGTCCATTGCCCGGGTGCCATGTGCCGAATAGAGAAGCATTGAAGTTGTTACTGTTTTCCGGTTTCAGTGCCACGTTGGCATAGATGGTGGTACCGTTTCCCAACAGCTCGCGGGCAATGGGTAGTCTCACACTATGTTCGTAGGATACTTTGATGGATAAAGGTTCTACGATGGTGTATCGAAGTCCAGCACCGTAGCCCAAGTAGTTCTTGGTGGTGGAACCTTGCACATCCTTCGAGCCGGTCACGCTGGATTGGTCGGTCTGCCGGATATTGGGATGGTTGATGTAGTCTTTTATGAAGAATACGTTTTCCATCTTGCCATCCAACAGAGACTGGTTGTAGGAGAGTCCCAGGATATGTTTGGTAACCACATCTTTTGACGGCTCGAAGCTGGTATCAAGGTCATCGAAGCGGTCGTTTCCGGTACGGCTCAAATGGTAGTTCAGATTAAAGCTGTGATGGGTATTCAGCTGATAGTCCAGGTTGGTGCGCATAATGGTGAGCGGACGCTTGTAGTGGCGCATGGATGGTTCTTTGCCCATAATCTCGTTGCGCTGGCTCACGATGTATCCTCCATCCCAATAGTACTTCCGATAGGCAGTGTCCACGGTCAAGGAATGGTCCCAGGTGTGGGAGAGGGAGGCATTCAGTTGCATGTTCTTCAGGATGAAGTTGTACTTCTGATAGCGGGCAGAGATGTTCCAGGAATCGGAATTCCTTTCTGCCATTCCGTATACTTTGTTTTGGACAGACCCCGTCTGCAGTTCCTTGTCTGTTTTTGAATAGGAGGCGGAAACAAAGAAGGCATCAGCCCAGGATTTGTTGACAAATCCGGCTTCCACCTGTGCCAGTAGCGAGTAGCCGTCATGAAAACGCTTGGGATTGCCATATATGAAATTGTCTCCGCTTTCGTCGCGCATCTGCACATTCTTCATTCTATAATCGTTTTGGAGTAGTTGATGCCAACGGTTGGCCGGACTATTAGTCCGGTTCCCTTTTCTACGAACTGGGTGTTCAGGTCCGTCTTGTGTGTATGGAAGGAGCCGATGCCGTAAGATACATCCAGATAATTCTTCTTCTCCTGCTTTGTAATGATATTGATGGCACCGCCCAGTGCATCTGTTCCCAAGCTGGCAGGGACTACTCCTTTGTATATCTCAATCCGGTCTATGATGTTAATGGGTAAGTTGGCGAGGGAAACACCGCTTCCTTTGGTGTCCAGTGGCATTCCGTCCAGAAAGTAGCGGATTGAATTTCCGGACAAGCCGTTGATGGAGAGGTCGAAGTCCGAGCCAACCCCGCCTTCCTCTCTCACCTTGATGCCCGTTGTACGGTTCACCAGGTCGTTGAGGTTATTTAGTGAGTTTACTATCGGCTTGATGTCGAGTGCATTGACAGCAAAGGCCCCTTCCTTCACTTTCTGCGTTTGGGTCTTTCCGTATACTTCGACAGAATTCAATGCCACGGCGCTTTCCTGCAATGTGAAATTCTGTTTTTTATCCTGCCGGATGTCGAGGGATTGTTTCACGGTTTGGTAGCCCAGGAAGGAGACGACGAAGGTGTGTTTGCCCGGAGCGACTTGCAGTGAATACTTCCCCCGGTCGTCCGTATAGGTGCCGGAGGTGGTGTTTTCCACAGCGATGGTGGCTTGGGCTATCGGTGTCCCGTGCTGGTCTATGACTTTTCCGGATAAGGTGACCTTATTCTGTGCCATACTACCTGCAGGCAGTAGGCAGATAAATGTAAATAGCAGTCCTGTGATGAATCTCATTTCAGTTCCTTATAAGCGTTCGTAACTTGCCCTCAAGGAAAAATGAACAAAGAGAAAGATTCCTTTATATGGATAAAGAATGCCTCGACTCAATGTTTTGTTGCTTTATTCCCCGAAAGCACTAAAACTATGTTGTCTTGGCAGGTCTTCTGACTTATCCCTCTTTGAATGCCTTCCCATCCGCCGGGCGGACAGTGGCTTGTAGAATATTCAAAGATTTTGGAAGGACTTACAGCAGCGGGTCTGTTCAGGATTTGCACCTGATTCCCTTTTTCATCACTCATCTCCAACAGAACCGGGAGAGGTGAAACCAAAACTGGGACAAAGATAACAAAAACTATTAGGTTTGCGAATACTCCTGATAATTTTTGTTATCTTTGCCCGCGAATTGGTTCCGGATGCATGTTTCCATCATCTGGATTAAAAGGGAATCGGGTGTAAATCCCGGACAGTCCCGCTGCTGTGAAGCTCCGTTTATATCATGAAAAACACCCTTGCCACTGATATGCATTGAAATATCGGGAAGGCTTCAGGATTAGGAGTCAGTCAGAAGACCTGCCATTCATTAAAGGCTGCCTTTGCTCGTGGGTTAGGAAGACAGTACGAAGATATTAGTTGAACATTTAAACAAGAAATGGAATGCCTTTGTTAAAGGTATGTCCGCATTGTGGTGTGACTATATATATCCTTTATATATTAAAGAAAAAGTAAAATGATTAAGAAAGTATTGATTGCCAACAGAGGTGAGATTGCCTTGCGCGTCATGCGTTCGTGCCGGGAGATGGGACTGCTTACGGTTGCGGTCTTCCGAGGCCGACCGCACTCTCATCATGTGGCATATGCCGATGAGGCTTATCCGATAGGACCGGCCGTGGCAAAAGAGAGTTATCTGAATATTGAAAAGTGATTGCCACGGCAAAGCGATGCGGTGCCGATGCCATCCATCCGGGTTACGGCTTTTTGTCGGAGAACTCGGAGTTTGCACGCCGTTGCAAGGAGGAAGGGATTATCTTTATCGGTCCCGCCGCCGAGACGATGGAGGCGATGGGCGACAAGATAGCTGCCCGCAAGCGAATGATTGCGGCAGGCGTACCCGTGGTTCCCGGAACGGAACAACCTTTGCAGAGTGCCGAAGAAGCCGTGCGCATCTGCAACGAGATAGGTTATCCCGTGATGCTGAAGGCGTCTATGGGTGGCGGTGGTAAAGGTATGCGCCTTATCCATAACGAGAGCGAAGTGGTGGAAGCCTACAACACGGCACGCTCCGAGTCCATGTCCTCCTTTGGAGACGACACGGTCTATCTGGAAAAGTTCGTGGAAGAACCCCACCACATCGAGTTCCAGATATTGGGCGACAACCACGGCAACGTCATCCACCTCTTCGACCGCGAATGCTCCGTGCAGCGTCGCAATCAGAAGGTGGTAGAAGAAAGCCCGTCACCCTTCCTTACGCCGGAATTGCGCCGGGAGATGGGAGAGAAGGCGGTTGCCGCAGCCAAGGCAGTAAACTACTCCGGTGCAGGTACCATCGAGTTTCTGGTAGACAAGAACCGTCGGTTCTACTTCCTCGAAATGAATACGCGCTTGCAAGTAGAGCACCCCATCACGGAAGAAGTGGTAGGCGTGGACCTGGTGAAAGAGCAAATCCGCATTGCTAACGACGAGGTGCTGCACCTCAAGCAGGAGGAACTGTTCCAGCGCGGCCATGCTATAGAGTGCCGCATCTGTGCCGAAGATACGGAAAACAACTTCATGCCGTCTCCCGGTGTCATCAAGCAACTGACGGAGCCGAACGGAATCGGTGTGCGTATAGACAGCTATGTGTACGACGGCTATGAGATTCCCATCTACTACGACCCTATGATAGGTAAGCTCATCGTATGGGCAACCACCCGCCAGTATGCCATCGAGCGTATGCGCCGTGTGCTCTACGAGTACAAAATTACGGGCGTAAAGACCAACCTTGCCTATCTGAAGCGCATCATGCACGTGCCCGACTTTGTGAAGGGAGAGTACAACACCCTCTTTATCGAGAAGAACGCCCGCATGCTGGTACGCACCAACACTGCCAACGAAGAGTTGGAGAACATAGCCATGATAGCTGCCTATATGGACTATCTGGTTAATCTGGAGGAGAATGTTTCGGCACAGCTACCCGATGCCCGCCCCATCAGCCGTTGGAGGGAATTTGGCTTGCAGAAGGGAGTGCTCAGGATTTAAGGAATGGATAATTGATAATGGATAATTAATAATGGAAATACATATAGGAGACCGTATCGCAGACATTACCCTGGTGGGTAAGGAAGGGAATAAGGTACAACTTACCATTGACGGAAAGCCCTACGAAGTGGACATTGTGATGGCAGAGAACGGAAGTTGCTCCATCCTGCACAACGGAAACTCGTTCAACGCAGGCCTTGTGCGCGGCGAGGGCGGCAAGAGTTATGACATCAGCATGCTCCAGCGTTCCTTCCACGTAGACATTGTAGACACGCAAGCCAAGTATCTGCACATGAAGAAAGGAGCCGACGAGAAGCAGGGCGACAAGATTCTGGCACCGATGCCGGGCAAGGTAGTGAGCATCCCCGTCAAGGTGGGCGACCGACTGGCTGCCGGAGACATTGCCGTGGTGCTGGAAGCCATGAAGATGCAGAGTAACTATAAGGTAAATGCCGACTGCATCGTCCGCAACATTCTCGTGAGCGAGGGCGAACCGGTAAATGCCAACCAAGTATTGATTGAATTGGAGTTGATAAAGGAGGAATAATCCCGAGTCGCATTCAGTCCGTATATTATAAATCACTAAATTGTAAATGCAAATATGAACAGAGAAGAAATATACCGCCAGTTTGAGGAACTGGACAAACGTGCCTCGCTGGGTGGGGGCGTAGACAAGATAGAGAAACAACACGCCTCCGGCCGCATGACTGCCCGCGAACGTATTGACATGCTGCTGGACAAAGGCTCGTTCAATGAGCTGGACAAGTTCGTGAACCATCGCTGCACCAACTTCGGCATGGAGAAGAAGCAGATTGCCGGAGACGGCATGGTGTCCGGTTACGGAAAGATAGACGGCCGCCTTGTATTTGTCTATGCCTACGACTTCACGGCGCATGGCGGTTCGCTCAGCGAGACGAATGCCGCAAAGATTGTGAAGGTGCAGCAGCTTGCCCTGAAGAACGGTGCTCCCGTCATTGCCCTCAACGATTCGGGCGGCGCACGCATCCAGGAAGGTGTGAACAGCTTGGCAGGCTATGCCTCCATCTTCTATCAGAACACCATTGCGTCGGGTGTCATTCCGCAGATATCTGCCATTCTGGGTCCGTGTGCCGGTGGGGCATGCTACTCTCCGGCGCTTACCGACTTTATCTTCATGGTAAAGGAGCAGAGCCACATGTTCATCACCGGTCCGGACGTGGTAAAGACCGTGACCCACGAGGAGGTGGACAAGGAGGAACTGGGCGGTGCCTATACGCATAGCAGCAAGAGCGGCGTTACCCACTTCATGTGCAATACGGAGGAGGAGACACTGATGAGCATCCGCGAGCTGCTGAGCTTCCTGCCGTCCAACAATATGGAAGATGCTCCCTTCACTCCCTGTTCCGACGATATCCATCGCCGGGTAGAGGCGCTTCAGACCGTCATTCCTGAGGACCCGAACATGCCCTATGACATCAAGGATATTATAGAACCGGTGCTGGACAACCAGTACTTCTTCGAAGTGATGCCTCACTTTGCCAAGAACGTCGTTATCGGTTTCGGTCGCCTGAACGGGCGTTCGGTAGGTATCGTGGCAAACCAACCTGCCTATTTGGCAGGTGTGCTCGATATTGATGCCAGCGACAAGGCGGCACGTTTCATTCGTTTCTGCGACTGCTTCAACATCCCGCTGATAACCTTCGAAGATGTTCCCGGCTTCTTGCCCGGAACGATGCAGGAGCACAACGGCATCATCCGCCACGGCGCCAAGATTGTCTATGCCTATGCCGAGGCCACCGTGCCCAAGATAACGCTGATTACCCGCAAGGCATACGGCGGAGCCTACATCGTGATGTCCAGCAAACCGACGGGTGCCGACGTGAACCTGGCTTATCCGCAGGCGGAAATCGCCGTGATGGGTGCCGAGGGTGCGGTGAACATCCTCTACCGTAAGTCCTCTGCCGAAGAGAAGCAGGAGATTATCAAGGAGTACGAAAGCAAGTTCTCCAACCCTTACCGCGCTGCCGAGCGTGGCCTCATAGACGAGGTCATCATGCCGCGCGATACCCGCTACAAGCTAGTGCAGGCATTGGAGATGGCGCACAACAAGAATCAGAGCAATCCACCGAAAAAGCACGGCAACATGCCTTTATAATAGTAGTTATTTTTTATGTGTGAAATGCGTATCCCCGGAGAAGTGATTTCTGTGGGGATACACTTTTTAAATAGAGAATTAAGAATTAAACAATAAGGCTGAAAAGTAAAAACTAAAGATAGAAACTATGGAACTATTAAGAAACCTCTTTGAGGGTTATCCCAATCTTTGGGGCGGAGGAGTGGCACACTCTGTCCTGATTCTGTCCCTGGTCATCACCTTCGGTATCATGCTGGGCAAGTTGAAGGTGGCAGGCATCTCGCTGGGTGTCACCTGGATTTTGTTTGTGGGCATTGTCTTCGGACATTTCGACATGAACCTCGACGAACATCTGCTGCACTTCCTGAAGGAGTTTGGCTTGATACTGTTTGTCTATTCCATCGGTCTGCAAGTGGGACCGGGATTCTTCTCCGCTTTCAAGAAGGGCGGACTTACGCTGAACATGGTAGCAATGCTTTCCGTCTTTCTCAGCGTGCTTATCACCATTGTGTTGCACTTTGCCACCGGAATCCCCATTACTACGATGGTGGGTATCTTGTCCGGAGCCGTGACCAATACCCCCGGTCTGGGTGCTGCCCAGCAGGCAAACAGTGACCTCAACGGGGTGGATGCTCCGGAAATCGCACTCGGATATGCCGTTGCCTATCCGCTGGGTGTGGTGGGCTGCATCCTGGCGCTGCTAGCCTTGAAGATTTTCATGCGGATTAATACCCAAAAAGAAGAGGAGGATGCCGAGCACGGGCTGGGTCATCTGCAGGAGCTGACCGTGCGTCCCATATCGGTAGAGATACGCAATGAGGCAATAGACGGCAAGCGGATCAGAGATGTGAAACCATTGTTGAACCGTGCGTTTGTCATCTCCCGCATCCGGCACACCGGCAGTCAGGAAACAGAACTGGCGAATGCCGATACGGTGCTGCACATGCAGGATGAAATTCTGTTCATTGCCAACCCGAAAGATGTGGAGGCCATTGTTGCCTTCTTCGGAAGAAAAATTTCGGTGGAGTGGGAACGGGAGGACAAGAACTTGATTTCACGCCGCATCCTCATCACCAAGCCGGAACTGAACGGCAAGTCTCTGTCTCAGCTCAAGATACGTAACAACTTCGGTGCCTGCATCACCCGTATCAACCGTTCGGGCGTGGATCTGGTGGCAACTCCCCACTTGCAGTTGCAGATGGGAGACCGTGTGACGATTGTAGGCAGTGAGCTTGCCGTGAGCCATGCGGAAGGTATTGGGAAACTCGCTGAAGCGTCTCAACCATCCAAACTTGATTCCTATCTTCCTGGGTATTGCCCTGGGATGTATCTTGGGCAGTCTGCCGTTCATGTTCCCCGGCATTCCCCAACCCGTGAAACTGGGACTGGCCGGTGGACCGTTGGTGGTTTCCATCCTCATCAGCCGTTTCGGGCCTCAATATAAGCTGATAACCTACACGACGATGAGTGCCAATCTGATGATACGCGAAATCGGTATCGCCTTGTTCCTGGCCTGCGTGGGGTTGGGTGCAGGAAAGGGATTCATCGATACCATTATCTACGAAGGCGGCTACGTGTGGATTGGATACGGTGCCATCATCACGGTCGTTCCGTTGCTGGTGACAGGATTCATGGGGCGCTATTTCTGGAAGCTGAACTACTATACGCTGATAGGTGTGCTGTCCGGAGCTAACACCAATCCGCCTGCATTGGCCTATTCCTCGGACTTGACATCCTGCGATGCCCCTGCGGTGGGATACGCCACAGTCTATCCGCTGGCTATGTTCCTGCGGGTGCTGACGGCTCAGTTGCTGATACTGGCGTTGGCGTAGTTTCACCATAGATAATCTATGGTACATAGGTTGATTTGATAACAAGTAATGTAAAGGGAGCTAACAAGTAATGTTAGGCTGCTTTACATTACTTGTTATTTTTGTTTGTAGTATTCCTCCGCTTGTGCCAGTGTCTCCGGTTTGCCGATGTCGAACCAGCGGAATCCTTGCAGCGGATAGCCTTGTATGTGCACCTTTGTGCAGGCGGACAAGTAGAAAGGAATGATGGAGAACTTGCCGTTCCACTGCCCATCGTCCATCAGGTGGAAGAGGGAGGGGGAGATGATGTGGATACCTCCGAAGGCGAGTTCCCGGTACTTCGTTTCCCGGTAGTCGAAGCCTGCCGGTTTCACCTCTCCGGTGGACTTGTTTATCCAGCCGTGCAGGTGGTAGTCGTCGTCAAAAAGGAGATAGCGGGAAGTCTTGCGCTCGCTCACAAGCAGGGTAGACTCCGCATCGCTCTCCAGATGGTGGCGGTAGAGACCTGCAAGGTCAATGTCCATCAGAATATCCGCGTTGTGCACCAGGAAAGGTTCTTGTCCGTCCAGAAAGGGGCGTGCCTTTTTGATGCCTCCTCCGGTGTCGAGCAGCATGCCGCGTTCGTCGCTGATGTGAATCTCCGTGCCGAAGTTGTCGTGGGCACGGAGGAAGTCGATAATCTGCTCCCCGAAGTGGTGGATATTGACCGTTATCTCGTTGAATCCTGCTTCCTTCAACCGCAGTATCACCCGTTCCAGCATGGGCTTTCCTGCTACGGGAACGAGGGCCTTGGGCATGTTGTCCGTCAAGGGGCGCAACCGGGTGCCCAGGCCGGCGGCGAAAATCATGGCTTTCATATTGGCATATTCTCACATTAGCACATTAAACTTTGGCCTTAAACGTCTGTTCAATATTCTGTTCTCTATGTATCAGGTTCACTTGCACGCCGAACTTCTTGTGCAGATGTTCCGCCAGGTGTTGTGCCGAGTACACGGAGCGGTGCTGTCCGCCGGTGCAGCCGAAGCAGACAGACAGATTGGTGAAGCCGCGTTCCATGTAGCGCTTCACGGAAGCGTCGACAAGGGCGTAGGCATGCTCCAGGAATACGGCTATCTCGCCGTCGTCTTCCAGGAAGCGGATAACGGGTTCGTCCAGTCCCGTGAAGGGTTTGTAACGCTCGTACTTGCCGGGGTTGTTCACAGCGCGGCAGTCAAAGACGAAACCTCCTCCGTTGCCCGTGGAATCTTCGGGGATACCTTTTTTGTAGGCAAAGCTGGTGACTTTCACCACGAGGCGACGCTTTTGCAGGTCGTCTGTAAACTGTTTCAGATCGGTGAGTTCGCGCAGAATCCGGCAGAGGTAGGGATATTCTGGATAAGGTTCTTGGAGCAGTTGGCGAAGGTTCTCGATGGCGAAGGGGACACTTTGTATGAAGTGGGGCTTCTTCTCGAAGTAACCGCGGAAACCATAGGCACCCAGCACCTGCATGGTGCGGAACAATACGAAGTGGCGAAGCTGGGCATAGAAATAAGCCTCGTCCACGGGCTGGTACTTGCGCAGGGCGTCGATGTATTCCTTCAGCAACTCTTGGCGCAGGCTGTCGGGATAGTTTGCTTTGGCCTGCCACAAGAAGGAGGCAACGTCGTAGTAGACCGGACCTTTGCGTCCGCCCTGGAAGTCGATGAGCCACGGTTCGCCGTCCTTTATCATAACGTTACGGCTCTGGAAGTCGCGGTACATGAAGGTGGCGGAGCTGCTACGGAGCAACACGTCTGCCATCTTCTGGAAGTCGTCTTCTAGCCGGTCTTCCTGGAAGTCCATTCCCGTAGCCTTGAGGAAGCAGTATTTAAAGTAGTTCAAGTCCCACAGAATGCTGCGGCTATTGAACTCTGCCTGCGGGTAGCAGTAGGAGAAGTCCATGCCGTCGGCTCCGGCAAACTGTACGGCGGGCAGCAGACGGATGGTCTTGCGCAGCAACTGTTTCTCTTCCTCACCGAATACGCTGGTCTTGCGGCCTTTCTCGATGGCATTGAATAGGAGCGAGTCGCCCAGGTCTTCTTGCAGATAATAGATATCATCTTCGGAGCGGATGAACACTTGCGGTACGGGCAGTCCTTTCTGGCGGAAATGTTCTGCCATGTAGAGGAAGGCGCGGTTCTCCTCCACAGACTCTCCGCTGACGCCGATAAGTGTAGGGTTTCCGGTGAGGCGGAAGTAGCGGCGGTTGGAGCCGGAGGAGGGGAGTTCGTCAATCTGTTCCGGTTCGTGTCCGGTATGTGCGATGTAGAGTTTCTTAAGTTCTTCGGTTATCATGGTGGTATGTTTTATTTTGGCAGCTAAGATAAAACTTTTGTCGGAGATATGCTTATCTTTGCACGTTGAAAATGTGCTAATGTGCCAATATGCCAATGTGCCAATGACCTGCGGCATGGGGAAGTAGCGCAAGTATAGCGCAGCCGATTAGCACATTGGTACATTAAATCATTAGCACATTAATTATGCGTTCCATCCCTCAGTTTCTCATAGCCGCCCCTACATCGGGCAGTGGAAAGACCACCGTCAGTCGTGGACTGATGGCATTGTTTATGAAGAAAGGTCTGAAGGTGCAGCCTTTCAAGTGCGGTCCCGATTATATAGATACTAAGTATCACGAGGCGGTATGCGGCCGTCCTTCCGTCAATCTGGATACTTTCATGGCATCTCAGGAGCACGTAAGCAGTCTGTATGCACGCTATTCGGCGGATGCGGATGTTGCCGTGGTCGAGGGGATGATGGGGATGTACGACGGGTACGACCGCGACCGGGGCTCGTCGGCAGAAGTGGCTCGGCTCTTGGGTATTCCTGTGGTGCTGGTGGCCGATGCCAAGTCGGCTGCCTATTCCATGGCTCCTTTGTTGTCGGGGTTCATCAATTTCCGTCCGGATATACGTATTGCGGGGGTTATCTTCAATCGTGTCGGCTCGCCCCGCCACTACCGGATGCTGCAGGAGGTCTGTGAAGACTTGAACGTGACTTGTCTGGGCTATCTGCCCAAGCAGAAGGAACTGGAGCAGGAGTCGCGCCATCTGGGGCTGGATTTCAGCCGTTCTAAGGAGACGGAGGGACTGGATATGCTGGCAGGCTTGCTGGAGGAACATGTGGACTGGGAACTGCTGCTCTCGACAACCGGGCTTCCATTGCCTGCGGCGGCAGTGAAGGAGAAGCCGGTACTATCAGAGCCGGGGAAGCTGCATGTCTCGGTAGCGCGCAACGAAGAGTCCTTTTCCTTCCTCTATGCGGAGCATCTGGATATTCTGCGCCGTATGGGCACGGTCACTTTCTTCAATCCGGAGCATGACCGGCCTATTCCGCAAGAGACGGATTTGCTCTATCTGCCCGGCGGCTATCCCGAGAACCGTCTGGAGGAACTTGCCGGGGCAAGGCTTGCCAGGGAGTCTATCCGCAGCTATATAGAGGCCGGTGGCAGGACGCTGGCAGAATGCGGGGGGATGATATATCTTTCGCAGTCCGTTCTTTCTGATGGGGATACGGACGGGGGAAGCGCCGGGAGCTGTGTAGGCAATATTGGAAATGAGATGGTAGGAGTATTGCCTTTCAGCATTACGAACGAGCGTAAACGCAGGAAATTGACATTGGGATACCGCCGGTTCGACTATAACGGATGGCGGCTTAAAGGACACGAATTCCATTATACGCAGTTTGCCGTGCCCGAAACCGATGGAAAAGAAGGTGGTGCGTGCAGTCTTCCTCTTTCGATAGCGCAGGTCTACAATGCCAAAGGAGGGAAGGTAACCACTCCCGTCTTTCGCTATAAGAACCTGATAGCCAGTTATACGCATCTGTATTGGGGCGAGGTGGATGTGATGGCTTTGTTCGGTGAACTCTAATCTTGCAGAACCTCCTTTGAACCGGTTTGTTTTAGTGAACAAATTTATTTATCCTTATATATTCTTTATAATTTTCTTATATAATTTACTTTGTACTCATAAATTTTTCCCATCAACGTGGCCTTTTTAGGATATGCGTAGGGTGCGGATTTGAAAATCAGATTTATTATGAGTAAAAAAGAAAAGAATGTAGAAATGGGGAGCCCCATGAAGATGCCGGATTTGGCATCTTATATGCAGACGGTGATTGAGCAGTTGGAAGCGGATAAGAAGCGCTCGGCGGCACATACCTATACGTATGCGTTGAAATCTATCGCGGAGTTTTACGGTGGGGCAGGAATGCCGATGCCGGTGGATGAGGTCTTTACGCCAGGCAGGTTGAAGGAGTATGAAGAATGGATGAGACGGGAAGGAATGAGGAAGCGGAAAAGAGAGCCTAAAGGGTTGAGCTTGAATACCATTTCCACCTATATGCGGAACTTGAAGGCGGTATATCACCGGATGGTCGGCGAAAAGGTGCTGCCCTATAACCCGAAATTGTTTGATGACGTGTACACAAAAGTGGAATCACAGACTAAACGGGCGTTGGAACTGGAACAGATGAATACGTTGCTGTGTACAGACTTAAGAAAATTGCCTTCGGATCTGCGGTGTGTGCTGGCTTATTTTTTATTGATGTTCCTATTCCGAGGAATGCCGTTCATTGACCTCGCTTATTTGCGTAAACAAGATGTGAAAGGGAACCGCATTGTATATAGCCGCCACAAAACAGGACGGCAGATGACGGTGCGTATTCCCAAAGAAGCGATGGAACTGATGAAAGAGTTTAAAAGCAAGAATCCGGATTCCATCTATCTCTTTCCGATTCTACACAGACAAGAGAGCAAGAAGAAACGGGCCGGGAAGGTGAAAAAGGATAAAGAACTGTATATGGATTATCTTCGGGCTCTTCGTGGCTTCAATCTGAAACTGGAAAAAATAGCGTCTCTGTTGCTGCCAGGTGTGAAGCTCAGCTCATATGTGGCGAAACATCATACAATCTCTATCTAATTGAAAATTAAACAGTTATTTCTGTTTAATTAATATCAGGTAACGATTTAGAAACGAGCGAATTACAATATTCTGTTTTCTTTTGCCTCTGTCAAAGAACGATTCTTTCAATGCAAATATACACTTTACTTGTGACAAAAGCAATCTTTTTCTACATTTAATCGACTTACAGTCAGCCTTAAAGAGGGTATCTGGTCTCATTCCATCTTCTTCCTCAAAAATAACATAGCAGTCTAAATTGGTTTATGTATGGGATAGGTCTTGTTCATTCGATCCGGTAGACTACTATACATAAAAGTATAAAGGCGAGATACGACAAGGAGATGCCATGCTTTTGTGTAAGGGGAATCTCTCTTAGCTTATCGCAGACCATGTATAGCTAAGTGTTTTGAGAATAAACAGTCTGTAAAAAACGGAAAGACACCGATTATGGGCCGTATCACCATCAATGGAACCCAAGCCGGTTTCAGTTGTAAGAAAGAAGTGTCCCTCGCTTTGTGGGACGTCAAAACCAACCGGGCCAAAGGCAAGTCCGAGGAGGCCCGTACACTCAATCAGGAGCTTGACAATATCAAGGCGCAAATCACCAGGCACTACCAGTACATCTGCGACCACGACAGTTTTGTTACAGCCAAGAAAGTCTATAACCGCTATGTCGGCTTCTCAGAGGAATGCCACACCCTTATGAACCTTTTCAGGGAACAGCTGGAACCGTATAAAAAGAAAATCGGCATAGAGAAAGCCGAAAGCACCTACTGCGGTCTGGTTGCCGATTACAAGAGTCTCCTGCTTTTCATGAAAAGCAAGAAGAATGCAGAGGATATTGTCATCGAAGAACTTGAGAAATCATTCATCGAGGATTACTACAACTGGATGCTCGGTACATGCGCTTTGGCAAACTCCACTGTCTTCGGGCGTGTCAATACCTTGAAGTGGCTGATGTATATCGCGCAGGAAAAAGGCTGGATACGGGTTCATCCGTTCGCATCATTCGAGTGTATGCCCGAATACAAGAGGCGTTCTTTCCTTTCCGAAGAGGAACTGCAAAGGATAATCCATATAGAACCGAGATACAAACGCCAGCGTGCCATGCGCGACATGTTCCTGTTCATGTGCTTCACCGGTCTTTCCTATGTGGACTTGAAAGCCATAACATACGATAATATCCATACCGACTCCGACGGCGGTACATGGCTGATGGGCAACCGTATAAAAACGGGAGTGGCGTATGTCGTAAAATTATTGCCCATTGCTATTGAACTGATTGAAAAATATAGGGTACGGATGAAAGAAAGACTCCCCGAATGTGTCTTTCCGGTAGGTGAATACAATGCCATGCGGCTCAGTCTTGGAATCATAGGCAGGAAATGCAACTCCGGGGCGAGGTCACCCCGCACATCGGACGCCACGCATTTGCCGTTCTGGCCATACTCAAAGGGATGCTGCTGGAAACTCTTCAGAAAGTGTTTGGGCATAAGTCCATCACATACGTCCTGCGCATCCATTCACTTGTCCGGCGCAGGCGGGGCAATCTTTTTCTGGAAGTCGCCCATCTGTACGACCAGCGTGCTGACCAGCTTTCTCAACTCCTAATACGCGCTTGTTTCAATAATTGTCAGTTCCATACTAAAATTCTTTTTAAGATTCTGAATATGCGACAAAGTAACGCACATCCTATATCCTTTCCAAACAGATAATATCAGAGTCTTCCGTTGGCGTGCATTGGCGTATCCAACGTTAAAAGAGAAGGTCCTTCACCTGCATCCATGCGGCAACGGAACTTCCATTCCCTTACTTGTTTTCCATAAATTTATAGGATTAATTTCTGGTGCATGATATTAATAGTCATTATTCTGTCTGCTTTTTTTGCTTGTATAATTGCAGCTAACAGTTATCTATTCCAGAACGCATTGTTATGGAAAATGGCAAGCTGTTTTGTTGGTTTATGGATATTGTGTATGATAATTACCGTCTTCGTTTGTCGTAAACTTGAATGCTCTAATTAAAACAGTACGGTTGTCATGCTTTGTGTGTTTTATTATAAATATTATGAATTATTTGGAATTGATATGTAATATAGATAATTTTGCAGTCGGGAAATGGTTTCGGGAGGTTTACGCCTTCCGAATGAAAAGGGAACCCGGTGAAAATCCGGGACAGTACCCGCTGCTGTGAGTCCACAAAAACGGACATCGAACTTTTGCCACTGGTGTAATACCGGGAAGGCACGATGACCGGGACGAGTCAGAAGACCTGCCATGACCGGAATGAGATTTACACCTGCGGGATATACGGGTCGTAATCAAATAAGGAATAGCTCATCGGCCATTCAATATTTGAAGACAGACATATTCCCGTTCGTGTAAGTCCGCACGAACGGGAATTTTTTGTGTTTGTTAATAATATGTTTAGTGACCTATGAAAAGAAAATTACGCTTTCTGGCAGGTGCCTGTCTATTTACCGCAACCGCCTTGTTCTCTGGCTGTAGCTCGGACGATGACTTTTTGATGGACCCGGTTGATTCCGGAACTTCGCAAACCCGTGCTGTGACAAATTCGGACGGTACTTTAACTATCACTTTCGATGATTTCGATCCCGGCATGTTAGCAGGACCTACCTCGGCCGGAGAAAATCTTTATTCGTACCAAGGGTATCCTCAAGTAACCACCATTTACGACAATACTCCGGAAGAATATCTCTTCCTTTCAATGTTTAATACTGTAGGTGGAAGCACAGAGTATTCCAGCGGCGGCATCGCACTTTCCAACTGGAACATCCGCTCCAATCAGTCGGGAAATACCGGAGACTGGTGGTATTCTTATCTAAACCAATGTTCTGTCTATAACACTGCGGTGGAAGCGGAAGGACAGAATAAGGAAGCCGGGCACAGCGGTTCCAATTTCGGTGTCGTTTACGGATATGTGGATGCTTACAATCAGGCATGGATGGCTAAACCAGAATTTTATTTCAATGTTCCCGGAAATTGGTCGGCCTGTGGATCTGCAACACCTCATACACTTATGGTGTCATTACTTATGGTAATCAGTTCGGTTCTACGGGGGTAGCGACTCCTCTGAAAGAGATGAAAGGGTATTTCCAAGTGAATCTGGAATGTTATGATGCGAATGGCGGTCTGATCCGCACTTACAAACGTCTTTTAGCCGATTATCGTAACGGCCAACAACAGGTTGATCCTATCACGACATGGGATTATTGGGAAATCAATGCCGAAGGGGTGCAAAGTGTGAAATTCAACTTCGAGGGTTCGGATTCGGGAGCATACGGTTTGAATACTCCGGCTTATATCTGTATCGATGATATCACCATACAATAAAAAGAATACAGGGATATCCCTTCTGTCGGGGTATCCTGTTATTTTCTCCACACATCATGCATCGTTTTACTATTTTATTATTTCTGCCTGTATGCTGTTCACCTCCTGCAACAAGGATGAAGTCATTACCGAAGAAGTAGGAGGACAACCTATAATAGAACTTGACAGCGAGACCGGTATTTACACGGTCAAGGTCGATCACGAATTGACTATCGCCCCGACATACCAGAATGTTGAAGATGCTCTTTTTGCTTGGACGATAGACGGTACGCTGGTTTCTTCGGGTCCGTCTCTTCAACGTACATGGAATGAATGCGGGGATTTTTATGTCAAACTAAGAGTAGACAATGCGGAAGGCTATGCCGAAGAGGAACTGAAAGTAGAAGTGAAAGAACTCACCCTCCGGTCATCTCACTGGCACTACCTTCGCGGGGCTAAAGTCGTCCGGAATACCGATTACGTTTACTTCGATATTCAGCATTTCGGATGTCGAAGTTCAAAAATCGAATGGGTACGGGAAGGAAAAATCGTTTCCACCGAGAATACTTATACTTTCAATGAAAGAACTCGGTGTTTATACGGT
>SCPP01000092.1_pt1 | contig 268271 bp, 337 predicted proteins | sample 6106811 | NCBI WGS metagenome assembly SCPP01 (sample SAMN10720449, study PRJNA508395) | human gut metagenome | isolation source: Participant 2 stool, 15 month | host: Homo sapiens | collected 2018 | reverse complement strand
GACACAGGCAGCGGGATATACGGCAGAATTTAACACCGACAGGAACGAAGCCGGACAGGAATATTACATTTGCAACAAAGGATACCGAGATTGTGACCGAATCGGACACAATGGGATACCAATATACGAGCAATCAGACAGGACAGGCAAAAGCCGGAACGATACCGCAGAGAAACACGGCAGGAGGTGTAGCACAGGAGGAATAACCGCACAGGCTACAGGGCAGGCATATAAGTTTGATTCAGAACTTGCAGGAACAAAGCCAGATAGAAATATACAGCATCAAATGGCGGATGTGGCAGCAGTTGGAGAAACAGAAGTGCCTATCTGTTTGAAAGCATTTACAGGAACAGCACCCAACAGGGCGGTAACTGTAAAGGACAGAGATATACAGACGGTGGCAGACACCGAAACAGAACAATACCCTATGAAACAGATATGACAGGACAGAAAAAACAGGCACAGAACCCATACAAACACAAAACCCGGAATATCTGATAAGGAATGGCAACCACGGCAGAAACCGAAAGCTACCAATACGAGGTAAAGCGTTGCGGTAAGAATCGGTTATAGCAAATAAAAGCAAAGGAGAGTAAAGAAATGCTGACAGAAAGAGCCTTTAGAGAGTTTCAAGCAGTTTGTAGAAACCAACATTGCTTACGCCATGGTCGAGTATGGCGGTACTATGCACAAGGCGAAAATCTTAACAAGAGAACGCTTAAAAAGACGGCAGGGTAGCGTTGAGTATTTCCATTACCCCGGAAGTATCGGGGACACAACAATTACGAAAATTCAGTTGTACGATACGGCTAGTAAGTTGTGGGCGGAAAGATGAAGCAATCTAAAAAAGGTACACAACAGGGTGTGTTGTACCGATTCAGTTTTAATTTAAGGAGGAATAGAGCAAATGGGATTATTTAAGATTTGAAAGACCATGTAACGCAGTATTCCAACCGCTACAGGGAAGTGCAGAACGCAGACGGTACAATCACACACGAAGCCGTAGAGGGCGAAGTGGTGCAGGAGGGTACACCGCAGAACGCACAGAACTTTAACGATTTGGAAGAGAGGGTATTATCAGCCGGGTTAATCGCCAATCTTGCAATGCTTAAACTTGGTGCAGCAGAAAGCAGGATTAAGGGATTACAGGAGAGATTGTAGAAGCAAACTACCAATACAAAATCATACCCTTTAACAATTCCAAAAAGACCCTTGCACTTACCACACCAAGGGGAAATTTGGACTATACCGAAAATGTTGAAGCGGAAGCAAAGGACGGCGGCGTAGGAGAAATCCGTATTACGGATAAGCAGTTAAACGGATTCAAGATTGAGTATACCGCCAAGGAAGTAACGGTAAAATGCACAGTACAGGAGGTTACGCATAATGGCAAATGTAATTATCAAAAGTGATGAAAGAAAGGCAAATACGGCAGCAGTATTACAGGCTTACGGAGGAGGTAATGCCACGGCATCAGAGAGAAGCAGCAGAACACATTGCGGTGCGTTCACAGGAAGCCTACAGAGAATTAAGAAGAATGGGAGGTAACAGATAATGGCAGCAGCAAAGATTATTGTAGTTGAGAAAACGAGGGCGAGAAAATCGCCTATGACGTATCCACGACAAAAATTATTTTCGGGGATGATGATTTAATGGTAAACATCAAGAACCGAGAGCGTGACGAAGAGGTAACGCTTGATATTTGCAAGGATGATACCAGGACGGTTAGAATCCTGCTTTACAGAAAAGCAGTTGGTACAGATTGCGGAATCTGTATTAGCGGAAGCAAAGAAATGGGAAGCTAACGAGAACCTTACAACCTACATTGAAAACAAACAGCAGACAACCCCGGCGGTAGTGCCACTTGCAGAAAATACAAAATAACAGAATATGCAGTAAACAAAAACGCCCCCCTTGGCTTGAAGCCTTGGGGGTTATTTTTATATTCTGACAGGATAGGGCAGCAGCAACAAGAGGGCAATACTACATTCAGAAAGTTTATATATTTTATGGGAAATACTAACACCGCTATCAATCCATATCATAAAACTTTGTTCCTGTAATAATTCAGAGTGGTTTGTAAAGACACAACCGCAATTTATAAGATTATCAGCAACCCACTTTTCACATTCGGCGAATTTTTCTATTCGGAGGTTGTTTTCGACCGTTACCGCCTTACGGTCATTCATATATTTTTCGTATTCTTTATAATCCATAATGTCCTCCTTATGTTTTGCCGGGGCAGCAGTACCGCAACCCCGGACAGATATTTAGTTGAGTGGTTGAAGCCAAACCACATTATCAAAATTTAAGAATCCGCCGGAACGAATGATAGAAAGTAAGGCTTTCTTACCACCGCAAGGCATATATGGTCTGTATCGCCCTTAAAGGCAAAGAAACCTTTAACAGGGTGCTTGAAGCAGCAGCCACTTGGACGAGTATAGCCAAGCGGATGTTTAAATTTAAGTTCACCTTTAAGTCTGACAACCTCTAAAGCGTTATTGATAGTGATTGTTTCTAATGTTCTTTCCATAGTGAATACCTCCTAAAATGTGGATAATGTGAATAACTTTGTGGGTCTGTCTTATTCCCTGTTCCTTATGATGTTATTATATACTTATATAAGTATATTTACAACCCGGAATAATTACCAAAATACTTATATAAGTATATAAAGTTATTTGTGCATTTTATATACTTGTATAAGTATAATGAATGTGATATGATAAAGAAAAACCAACGAGCAAAGGAGGTGCAGCAGTTGGCGGAGGAAAAGACAGGCGGAACGCCTGCGACAAAGGCAAAAAATAAATACAATGCAAAGGCTTACGACCAATTTCTTGTAACGGTCCCGACAGGACAGAAAGCAGAGATTGACAAAGAAGCAAAGAAACAGGGATATAAGAGCCGTAACGAATTTATAGTTGCAGCAATCGAAGAGAAGAAAGCGAGGGGATAGAATGGATGAATTGTTGAATTGCTGCCCTAAGTGCGGAAGCACATTGGAGTTTAGCAATTTAATGCAGTATTCAGACGTTTACAAAATAACAAGAAGTGGGAAATTATCTAAAAAAGAATAAGAAAAGAAGATTGCGGGCCTATGGAGTGCGGATATATTTCATGCACTAATTGCGATTTTGTGACAGATGCGGAATTAGACTATCGGGGGAAAGATGAAGAGATAAGGATATATCAGAAAGAAGATAAGTATTACTACAAAAAAATACTTATATAAGTATAAAAAACTGTTGACAATATACTTATATAAGTATATAATATAATTGTAGCAAGGAGATAGCAGGAAAGGAGTTAAACAATGGAGGATAACAAAATGACAAACAACCAGTTCAAAGGGATAATAAAAATGATAATAGCACTGATAAGAAATGATACACCGAAAGAAGAACTAATCGAGTATCTCACAGAATTGATTAAGGAATAAAAAACTTAATAAGGGTCAACACAAGGGGCGAACTTCATAACATTCCTGCTAATCGCCCCGAGTGCTTTAAAATATATTAGCAGGAAAAAACAAAAAAATCAAGGTCGAATAGACCGAATCGGACACAAAGGAGGTTCAACATGAAAAAACAACACATTATAATCATTGCTGTAATTGTGGTCTTTTGGATAGGTCACGGGATAATTGCAAGCAATAACAGGCAAACAGAAAACACCACAACCGAAAATCAAACAGATGTTCGGGGGAGGGGGGGTACTGCTGAATTAGAAAAAACAGAAGTGCCGGAATCCGAGAAACAGGAGGAAACGACAGAGCAGAAAGAAACAACGGAAGCAATTACGGAAGAGCCAACGGAAATAGTGGAACACAGAACAGGGGATAATATTGTAGGTATAAGCGATAAGGATATTACTACGATATATTCAACGAAGTACGATACCGTAAGGAATGATGTTACAGGTAATTGGAAATGTATTGTAATAGCAGAAAACAACTTTAATGTTGAAGATTATGCGTTATCGTGTTATAAAAATTACTTTGATTCTGATAAAACTATTTTGGCGGTTGAGAACTTAACCACAAAAACAAGCACGAGTATAAGTGTTGTATCCGGCTTGTTATATGTATCAGTGTATGAATATACTAAAGGCGAGGAACATGATGCCAAAGCAATGTTTGGCGGAACACATTTAGTAGATTACATTGTATACACAGACAACGGAGATATTGAAAAAGTAACCGATTCGGAATAAAAGACCGAGGGCAGCAGGTAATAACTGCTGCCCTTTTGGCGTAGGAGGTGCGATATGAAGAAATTTAAACAAATGAGTAAAAGTGACCGTATCAAAATGGAAGCACTTTTAAACGCCGGGTTGTCAAAGGCAGCAGTAGCAGAACAATTACATTTTCACAGAAGCACAATATATAGAGAATATGACAAAGGTAAATATATGCACCGAAACTCTGACTATACAGAGGAAGAGCGTTATAGTAGCGATTTAGGACAAAAAGCACACGATTACGCCCAAGAGGGAAAAGGCAGAAGTCTAAAAATAGGAAATGATAGAAAATTAGCGGAATATATAGAAAACAAAATTGTAGATAATAGATTTAGTCCGGAAGCAGCATTAGCAGAGGTTGCACGTTCGGGAATTGAATTTAAGACAACAATAAGTGTTAGAACACTTTATAGATATATTGATAATGGAATTTTTTTGAAACTTACAAACAAGGATTTGCCTATTAAAAGTAAAAAGAAAAAGCATAACAAGAAAATACAGGTACAGAAAAGAGCCGCCGCAGGGGAAAGCATAGAAAACAGACCAAAGGAAATAGAAAAACGAGAGATATTCGGACATTGGGAAATGGATACGGTAAAAGGAAAGAGAGGGGTTACAAAATCGTGTATGCTTGTATTAACGGAAAGAAAAACCCGTGATGAAATCGTTATTAAGCTGAAAGACCAAGGGCAGCTTCGGTAGTGGATGCGTTAGACAGGTTAGAGAGAAAGTGGGGGGATATGTTTTATAAGGTATTCAGAAGTATAACGGTTGATAATGGTGTAGAGTTTTCAGATTATGAGGGAATGGAGCGTTCTGCATTGAAAGAAGAAAGAGGACTTTGTATTTTACTGCCACCCGTATAGCAGTTTGGGCGTGGCACGAATGAAAATAACAATAGGCTTATACGCAGGCATATACCAAAGGGAGTAGATTTTGAGGATACAACAGATGAAGAAATAAAATATATAGAAACATGGATTAACAATTACCCAAGAACTTTGCCGGAGGAGTTGCACCGCCGGACAAGGTGGAGTCGGAGGTGGACACAACTTGAGTATTTATATGTCAAGAGCCGAGTTGGAAGAAATCAGCGAAGGCTTGATAACAGCTTATGCTAATAAGTTTAGCAATCGAGTGATTCAATCCATCGACATAGAACATTTCATTACAGAATTTCTTATGTTACGAATTGAATATAAAACATTGAAAACACTGGGGATACTGGTGCAGATATATCTATATTAATCGATATATGGATGCACCAAAACCGGTATATCAGAACCTGTATGATCTGGTAAAAGAAAAAGATTATTTTGTACTGACGACAAATGTGGATCATTGTTTTCAGAAAGCAGGATTCGCTAAAAACAGAATCTTCTATACACAGGGAGATTACGGCTTGTTTCAATGTAGTGAGCCTTGCCATAAGGAAACCTATGACAATGAAGAAATCATAAAGAAAATGGTGCTGAGTCAGGGATTTCAGATGAAAGACGGGAACTGCAAAAACCGGAAGACGGAGAAATAAAGCTTACGGTTCCGACGGGTCTGATTCCATATTGCCCGCGCTGCGGTAAGCCGATGAGTATGAATCTCAGATCTGATCATACATTTGTTGAAGATGAGGGATGGCACTGGGCAGCAGAACGGTACGAGAAATTTATACAGGATCATAAAAAGCAGAAAATAGTGTTTCTTGAACTTGGTGTAGGATATAATACCCCTGGTATTATAAAATATCCGTTTTGGCAGATGACAAACACATTTCAACATGCATTCTTGCATATGCACCGGAAGAAATAAGGAAAATCTGTCTGCATGAATGAAGATATCGGAGAGATCCTGAAAGAACTGTAGACTTGTGATAAAGGGCGGCTGTGAACAGAGTGAATAGTGACAAGAGAGGGGATGATAAAATGATAATACAAACAGGAATGAGAACAGATATACCTGCATTTTATTCAAAATGGTTTTTGAATCGGATAAAAGAGGGATATGTATGCGTGAGGAATCCTATAATCCAAAACAGGTGACGAAATACAGCCTTTCACCAGAAGTTGTGGATCTGATCGCATTCTGCACGAAGAACCTCTTCCAATGCTGCCGTTTCTTGATGAGTTAAAACCGTATGGTCAATACTGGTTTGTAACAATTACACCTTACGGACGGGATATTGAGCCAAACGTTCCGGATAAAGAAACTGTGATGGAAGGTTTTAAAGAATTGTCGGATGTCGTGGGCGCAGACAGTATGGGATGGAGATATGATCCGATTTTTATAGAAAAACATTCTGTGGAGTGGCATATATCTGAATTTGAAAAAATGGCTGAAATTCTTGCTGGATACACAAAGACTTGTGTAATCAGCTTTATAGATATTTATAAAAAGGTGGAACGCAATTTCCCAGAAGCAAAATCGGTACGGGCAGAAGACAGGGCTGTGATAGGAAAAGCATTTGTAAAAATAGCGTCAAAGCATGGAATGGTGTTAAAGCCTTGTGCAGAAGGAGAAGATCTTGCAAAATATGGTGCAGATTGCTCCGGATGTATGATCATACATTTGAGACAGCTCTCAATAGCAGACTGGAAGTTCCAAAGAGAAAGAAAATCAGAGAAATGGGGAATGCGCATGTCTTTTGGGGACAGATATAGGTGCCTATGATACTTGCGGACATTTATAAATACTGTTATGCGAATGTAAATCCGGTTTTGGTCAAAGAAAATATGAGAAAGCATAATCCGGACTCTCCGTTATTTAATTGGTGGATATATGCCAGGTGATATTGTTTGTGAGGCAATTCAGAAAAGCTGGATTGACAGACAGATTCGATTGAGTTTTAGAAAGGTCAGGTGTCGTCTGCCAGCGCATGAAATTATGAAAATAGATTGCGAATCGCCTGCGTAAGCGAGGCAGAGTGCGTCAGCGCGGGAACCTGAGTATAAGATATGATAAAGTAGGTGATTGCGAAACTCAAACCTGTGAATGAGCGTTTCAGGCTTCGAATGTATTTGTGGCAGTTGATTTTATCAGCAAGAACAACGGTAATGAGTTGGGTGATTCCTGTAAGGATGAGATCTGCATGGAGTGTTTCATTCTGGGTTCGGCGCCCGGCGAGGCAGAGATGCTCTTTGATGTGATAAATCCCTCGCTCAACAACAGTTCTGATTTTGTATGTATTATCCCATTCTTCGGTGCCACGGATTGCTCCAGGATAAGCACGGAGATCTTTTTCGGGATAAATATAGACCATACGGCCACATCTTGAAGTGGTACAGGGATTTTTACAGCAGCATTGTCTGTGAGCCCGCCGGATGGATTTGTCATAGATCCAATTCATTTTGGGACAGACAAATTTATATCGAACAACTCCGTTTTTGGTTTTGGAAGTACATTCGTATTTCATGGGAAACGTAGCATCGTGTGGACAGCAGGGAATGCCATTTTCATTTATTGTATAATCCGGATTTTTAAGGCCGGATCGTATATTAAGTTGAATGTATGCTTTCTGAAAATGACGTTTTTCGCCAAAAGTATTTCCGGAAAGAAGGGCTTTGTAAAGTTCCATGGCATCAAATGCAGCGTCTCCCAGAAATGTTTTGGGATTGATCAGAGGATGTTTTATGAAAAGGTCCTTCAGAGTTGGGATTAAAAGCCTTGAATCATGGACGCTTTTATCTTCATCTGGAGAATCCGATTTCTTTTGTACAAGAATCTCAGGATGGGAAGCCAAAAAATCTTTGTTGTAAAACGAAATGTGGCGAATAATTCCCAGACCATTTGTGATGATGCCAAAGACGTAACAAAAATGACTATTGATGTATAGCTGTTTAAATTCAGGATTGGCAGAGGCGTGGGAAGGCATGGAACCATAAGCAGCTTTATAAGGATCATAGGATTTCCCTAAGGCACGAGATTTTGCAAAAGTCTTAAGCTGCCTGATAATACGGTTAGCATACTTGGGATTGTTTTCTGTAACAAACGCTTCAATACCGGAAGAATCAAAGATGGTCATGTCCGCTTTAGCAGAATCGATGGCCTGGCAGACTGGTTCTGTGATATCAACGAGGTTATCGAAAACAAGCTGCAGATCATCTAAAGAAATCCTGTTTAAAACGGGTGATCTTAGAGGCATCAGGAACTTTGGTAAAACCACAAAAATCACGAAGAGGTTTTGAGTAAGCAAGAAAAGTCAAAAGAAGCTGATCTGTTGGAATAGAGAAAATACGTTGAATAATCAAAGCCCACAGAAAAGCTTGCAAAGGGTATTTACGGGATTCTGCCCGTTGATGCATAGAAATGATTTCGGAAAGAAACAGGAATCATTTCATCTAAATCGATATGGTTATGTAAGAGAGAAAGAAACGCAGGTTTGTCATGTTGAAATTTTTCTTGGCAATCTGTAAAAATATCTGTCAAAGAAAGCTGTTTGTATGGTATCATAGATATCAGAATAACTCCTTTCTTGGATGGTGGATTTTTAGTTTTTTGATCACAATACAGGAAGCAAAAAGTCTCATTGATAGTTATTATGAAGAAAGACTAGATCATATGTCTGATGATGAGCGTATCGAAGAAGCTGATAAGGTATCTTCCCGTATTGCGGAAAGCCTTTCTGAAAGAGCATTTTCGTTTTCGCCGAATGAGTATATCTCTATTCATCGTAAGCTTTTTCAAGGTATTTACAAACACGCCGGAAATATCAGAGATTATAACATAACAAAAAAAGAGTGGGTGCTTGATGGAGCAACTGTTATGTATGGAAGTGCTTCAGAATTGAGAGCAACCTTTGAATATGATTTTTCACAGGAGAAAAATTTTAGTTATAAAGGTCTTTCGATGGACGAGATTATTCATCATCTTGCGGTGTTTATTTCAAATTTATGGCAGATCCATATTTTTGCGGAAAATGCATGGTATTTTAGAAATGCGCTTGTCCGTGCAAATTACACGAATCTGCAGAAAGGTATTCATGAAACAACAGAATATCTTGAAGTATTCCTCCGAAATCTACTTTTAAATGAGAAGAATGAGCTCCATAATCGCAATCTTCACATAAGTGGACTTTTAAATGAAGAAAAAGTGGACAATGTAAATGTAAAAGTGGACAGGTGCTTCCAAACTTCTTTCTAATTTAGTGCAGGCGGATATTATTAGACCGGTACCTGGTTATGGAAAAGGAAAGTATAAATTTAAAAAAGTAATTTAAACGAAGTTTTAAAGGATATGATCATAAGACATTATTCGCAAGATATCCTGGGGACTTAATATTTTGCCGCAATATATCCAAACAAAATTGATATATTGCGGTAAAATGTTTATAATTTGCGGATATTGAAAGGGATATTGCAGTCGGCAGGATGATCTGCAAATTAAATCAATTAAAATACAAAAGGATGGGGCACACACAATGAACACAGCAAGCAAAACAAGAATGACAGAAGGAAGCATCTCCCAAAAGATCATCTTTTTTGCCATTCCACTGCTTTTAGGAAACCTGTTTCAGCAGCTGTATAATACGGCGGATTCACTGATCGTGGGGAATTTTCTTGGAAGTAATGCACTGGCGGCGGTCAGCTCATCCAGCAATCTGATCTTTTTAATGGTTGGATTTATTAATGGTATTGCAATGGGAGCCGGTGTTGTCATTGCAAGGTATTATGGGGCGAAAAACAGTGACAACCTGCACAAGGCGATCCATACCACAGTGGCTTTTGGTTTTGTGGCAGGAAGCGTACTGACTGTAGTGGGGATGTATTTTGCGCCGAAGATCCTGGTTTTGATGGGAACGCCGGCAGAGGTGCTTCCTGAGTCAGTGGCATATTTTCGCACGTATTTTGCAGGCTCCCTTGGAGTTGTTATGTACAATATTTTTGTAGGAATTTTGCAGTCTGTAGGTGACAGCCGTCATCCGCTGATCTATCTGATCTGTTCTTCCTGCATCAACGTTGTGCTGGATATATTTTTTATTGCAGGTCTTGGAAAAGGTGTTGGGTCAGCGGCCCTTGCGACAGCTATTTCCCAGTTTACAAGTGCGATCCTTTGTATGATCCATTTGATACGGACAAAAGAAGAGTACCAGCTGCAGGTTGGTAAGATCCGTTTTGATGGACCGAGTTTGAGCCAGATCATTCAGAATGGTGTACCTTCCGGCTTCCAGAACTCTGTGATCGCTCTTGCAAACGTGTTTGTACAGTCAAATATCAACGCATTTGGAAAAATGGCAATGGCAGGCTGTGGCTCATATTCTAAAATCGAGGGATTTGTATTTCTGCCTGTAACCTGTTTTAATATGGCACTGACCACTTTTGTCAGTCAGAATTTAGGTGCGAAGCAGTATGACCGTGCAAAAAAAGGGGCATGGTTTGGTATCCTTTGTTCTATGTCCATTGCGGAACTGATCGGCTTTGCAATTTACGCAGTATCTCCGGTTCTGATCGCAGCTTTTAACAGCGACCCGGAGGTAGTCCATTATGGCGTTATGCAGGCAAAAACCATTTCGCTGTTTTATTGTGTGCTGGCTTTTTCACATTGTATTGCAGCTGTGCTCCGCGGTTCAGGAAATGCTTCTGTTCCTATGGTAGTTATGCTTTGCGTATGGTGTTTATTCCGTGTAAGTTATATTACAGTGGCAGTCCATTTTATCCCGGATATCCGTATGGTATTCTGGGCGTATCCTCTGACCTGGAGCATCAGTTCTGTTATTTTCCTGTATTTGTTTCTCCGTGGAAAATGGATCTATGGTTTTGAAAAAAATGCAAAGACCTGAATATCTGGATATAAGATATGAATGAAATTTATAAATAAGTATGTTATACTAACAGACAGGTTCAATATTCTATGAAACAGGATGCATGAAACGCGAATATATATAATAAAGGAAACAACAATACATGAGCAACCAAAGAAATATAATCGTCATCGGAGGCGGTGCCGCAGGTATGATCGCGGCTATTGCAGCAGCAAAGGAAGGCTGTGCGGTAAGCCTCTATGAAAAAAATGAAAAGCTGGGCAAAAGATCTTTATTACAGGAAAAGGCCGCTGCAATGTGACAAATGCCGGTGATATGGACGAGCTGTTTGCAGCTGTGATCACCAATAAGAAATTTATGTTCAGCAGCTTTTACGGCTTTACCAATGAAGATATGATGCAGTTTCTGGAAGATGCAGGACTGCGCCTGAAAACAGAGAGAGGAAAGAGGGTATTCCCTTTATCGGATCATTCTTCCGATGTGATCGCAGCCTTAGATCGCACATTAAAGAAAGAAAATGTAAAAGTATATCTTCGCAAGGAAGTAAAAGGTTTAAACTTTATAACAGAAGAAGATAAGACCATCTGCAAAGGCATTTTCCTGGAAGAAAATGGAAAAAAGACAGCTGTGGATGCGGATTGCGTCATCGTAGCAATGGCGGAATGTCTTATCCATCTACAGGATCCACAGGAGATGGTTATCAGTGGGCCCAGGCTGCAGGACTTAAGGTAACAGCCCTTTCACCAGCCTTAGTGCCATTTGAGACAGCAGAGCTTGAGATTGTAAAATCCCTTCAGGGCCTTTCTCTTAAAAATGTGGAAGCTACTGTATCTAACGGCAAAAAGGAACTGTACCGTGACTTTGGGGAAATGCTGTTTACACATTTTGGAGTCAGCGGCCCTCTTATGTTAAGCGCCAGTTCTTTCTGTGCCAAGGCCATTGCCAAGAACCTGTTAAAGCTGTCTATCGACTTAAAACCGGCTCTTACAGAGGAACAACTGGATGAGCGCATTTTAAGGGATTTTGCAGAGGCAAAGAATAAACAGTTTAAAAACAGCTTAAACCATTTATATCCTGCCAAATTGGTCCCTGTGATCATAGAGCGCAGTGGCATTGACCCGGATAAGCAGGTAAATGAGATCACCAAAGAAGAACGCCGCCGCCTGGTAGAAACTACCAAAGCGCTGACGTTCACACTGACAGGGCTTCGGCCGTTTAAAGAGGCTATTATTACACAGGGCGGCGTAGATGTAAAGGGGATCAATCCGTCTACTATGGAAGCGAAAAAGGCAGAAAATCTGTACTTTGCAGGAGAAGTCCTGGATGTGGATGCAGTGACCGGCGGATTTAATCTGCAGATCGCCTGGTCTACCGGCTGGGCAGCGGGAAAGGCGGCAGCGGAGAAGATACAGGAAAGCTAAACAAAATTAAATAAAACAGACAGATCGCCAGACAGGCGGTATTGCTATATGAAAGTTAAAGGAGAACACCCAGATGAACCATTTTAATATTGCAGTAGACGGACCTGCAGGAGCAGGAAAAAGCACCATTGCAAAGCTGGTGGCAAAGGAACTTGGCTTTGTATACGTAGATACAGGGGCAATGTATCGCGCTATGGCCCTTTATTTCTTAAGAAAGGGCGTAGATCCAAAGGCAGCAGAAGAGATCGAGCGCTCATGCCCGGAAGTAGATGTGACTATCCGTTACCAGGACGGTGTGCAGCAGGTACTTTTAAATGGTGAAGATGTTTCCGGCTTGATCCGTACAGAAGAAGTAGGAAACATGGCATCTGCAGTATCCGGCTATATGCCTGTAAGAGAAAACTGGTAGAGCTTCAGAAACAGCTGGCAGCAAAGGAAAATGTGATCATGGACGGAAGGGATATTGGTACCTGTGTTCTTCCAGATGCACCTGCAAAGATCTATCTTACAGCTTCTGTAGAGGTAAGAGCAGCTCGCCGTTATAAGGAATTGTTAGAAAAGGGAATGAAAGCAGATTTAAAAGAGATCGAAAAGGACATTGAAGACAGAGATTACAGGGATATGCACAGAGAACATTCTCCGTTAAAGCAGGCAGAGGATGCAGTGTTGTTAGATACTTCTTCTATGACTCTGGCCCAGGTAGTAGAAGAGATTTTAAAGATCGTCCGTGAAAAGGGATACAAAGCAGACGGAGGACAGGCATAATGGAGCGCCAGGTCATTGTTGCTAAAAGTGCAGGTTTTTGCTTTGGAGTAGAACGGGCAGTAGCCCGGGTCTATGAGCAGATCCAGGCTGTAAAAGAGGGAAAAGCCCAGGGTCCCATCTATACCTATGGTCCCATCATCCACAATGAGGAAGTAGTCCGTGATCTGGAAGAAAAGGACGTCCAGGTATTAGATACGGAAGAAGACCTTGAAAACCTGCCGGAAGGTCAGGGAACCGTGATCATCCGTTCTCACGGAGTCAGCCGTCATGTTTACGATATCTTAAATTCCCGTGGGGTAAATGTGGTAGATGCCACCTGCCCTTTTGTAAAAAAGATCCATAAGATCGTAGATGAACATTCGCGGGCCGGAGAGGCTGTTATCATAATTGGAAGCCCGGTGCATCCGGAGGTGGAAGGTATCCGGGGCTGGGGCAATGGTGACACTGTTGTTGTGGAAAATGAGGCTGATGCAGAAGATTATAACCTTCCAGAGGGCAAAAAGCTATGTATCGTATCCCAGACGACATTTAATTACAACAAATTTCAAGAATTAGTTGTAAAAAATTTCAAAAAAGGGTTATGATAGTAGTGTTTTAAATACGATTTGCAATGCAACACAGGAAAGACAAGTGGAGGCAGCGAAGATCGCCTCTCGGGTGGACGCCATGATCGTTATTGGCGGCAGGCATTCTTCCAACACCCAGAAGCTTTACGAGATTTGTCTCAAGGAATGTAAAATACATTTTACATTCAGACACTCGGCGATTTAGATCCTGACAGTGTATCTTCTGTGCGCAGCGTAGGTATTACAGCTGGGGCATCCACCCCAAAAAAGATTATTGAGGAGGTTCATACCAGAATGGCAGAGCAGAGTTTTGCAGAGTTATTAAAGGAAGAGGAAGAATCAACCAAACCAATACGTACAGGAGAGATAGTTACCGGTCAGGTCATCGAAGTTAATAAAGATGAGATTATTCTGAGCATTGCGGGCAACAAGTCTGAGGGTGTTATCACCCGTGACGAGTACAGCAATGACAATAGTGTAGATTTAACTACCAAGGTACAGGTTGGTGAAGAAATGGAAGCTAAGGTTATCAAGTTAAATGACGGCGTAGGCATGGTTTCCTTATCTTTCAAGCGTATGGCAGCCGACAGAGGCAACAAGCGTCTGGAGGAGGCATTTGAAAATCAGGAAGTTCTGACTGCGAAAGTAGCTCAGGTCTTAGACGGCGGTTTAAGCGTTGAAGTAGAAGGCTCCAGAGTATTTATCCCAGCAAGCCTTGTATCTGATACTTATGAGAAGGATCTTTCCAAGTACGCAGGACAGGAAATCCAGTTCGTAATCACTGAGTTCAATCCTAAGAGAAGAAGAATCATTGGCGACAGAAAGCAGTTGTTAGTTACTGAAAAGGCTAAACTGAAAGAAGAACTGTTCTCCAAGATCCAGGTTGGTGATAAGGTAGAAGGAACTGTTAAGAACGTAACAGACTTCGGTGCATTCATCGATTTAGGCGGAGCTGATGGTCTCCTTCACATCTCTGAGATGAGCTGGGGCCGTGTTGAAAATCCTAAGAAGGTATTCAAGTCCGGCGATAAGGTAACCGTTCTGATCAAAGATATCCAGGGCGAGAAGATTGCATTAAGCTTAAAGTTCCCAGAGGCTAATCCATGGGCACATGCAGCTGAGAAGTATGCAGCAGGCAGCGTAGTAACCGGTCGTGTTGCTCGTATGACTGACTTTGGCGCTTTCGTAGAGTTAGAGCCAGGCGTTGATGCACTGCTTCATGTATCCCAGATCTCCAGAGAGCACATCGAGAAACCAGCTGATGTATTAAAGATCGGCCAGGAAATCGAAGCTAAGGTTGTAGATTTCAACGAAGATGATCACAAGATCAGCTTAAGCGTAAAGGCTCTTCAGGCAGCTCCTCAGAACGAAGATGTTGCTGACGTAGATATCGATTCTTACGCAAAGTAATAACTGAATGTAAATGATGAAAGGGCAGTTCCTTGCGGGGCTGCTCTTTTTGTTTTGCATTTTGGAAAAACAGCCGACAGCAGGTGCCGTCTCAGTGTTTCCTGAATGATTTCCTGTAAAAAGGGCATACTTCTTATAACAGACCAATGAAAATACATCACGTATTAAGTCCAGCGGTGTGATGTCAAGAAAATAAATGATTTAAAAATCATACATTTTTGATATATACCGCAAAGACAAAAAACACCCACCTAAGCCCTGTCGACCAGATTTTTTAAATGAGCAGGGCGTAGTTCATCAGCAAGCAGATGGAATCTACTTTGCTGGACAGTATAGGCGGTTGTCTTTCAGCAGTCGAAAGACTAAACGCACAAATTTACGGGCAGTTAATGCGAGTGCACGTTTGTGTTGGCATCTGTTTATCTCTTTGTATTTGAGGTGGTAGAAGTCGCTGTATTTCTTGTCGCATCTTACAAGAGAAAATGCGGCTTCACACAGATAATACTTTAAAAATCGGTTGCCTGATGGAATGAGCCTTGTAACTTCGGCTTCAAATCCACCGGACTGGTGTTGTTTCCAGGCAAGCCCCGCATATTTAGCAAGCGATGCCTGATTATCAAAACGATTGATATCTCCGATTTCAGCCATGATACCGGCTGAATATACAGGCCCAATACCTGGAATGGATATCAATACATTTGGCAAGAGTTCCATCAGGGCTTTGATAGCTTTATCGAACTCTTTGATTTGAGATTCCAATGCCTTCATAGAGGTTATGGATATTGAAAGCACCTGATTAACAGAGTCATTTACCGTCTTGGGTAAACGGTAAGAACTGCGGGCAGCTTTCTGAATGGCTTTGGCTACTGCATCAGGATCAGGAAAGCGATTCTTTCCTTTTTCAATGATGAAGTCAGTAAGCTCATGTAAGTCCATATTTGCCAGTGCTTCTGCGGATTCAAATTCATCGTAGACAGCAAGGGCAGTAGTGCTGAAGGCATCGCTGAATACCTTCTCCTGCGTCATAGTAGAATACTTCTTGAACAGCACATTCATGAATCGCTGCTTTTCTTTGACAAGATTCTGAACAGCGAAGAAACGTGCCCGTGTGAGGTTTTGGAGAGCTTTATAACGGTAGTCTCCCATATATACCTCTTTGTTGATTCTACCGAAACGCAGGCAGTCAGCAATAACAAAAGAGTCCACATAATCATTCTTTGGCAAGTCATTGTAAGTATCGTGAAACTTCTTGACTTGCTTAGGATTGAGGACATGAATCTTTCTGTTAAACGGTGCCAGAGTGGCATCTTCCCTTAAGAAGTACACGAGATTGTCTCCGTAAACTGAGGTTGCTTCAAGACCGATCAGAACCGTGTCAAGGGAATGTGAAGTTAAAGCAGAATAGATTTTTTTTACCAACAGGGTAGAACCTTCATGAGAGTTAGCAACAGAAAAGTTGCTGTGTTTATCTCCATTTGGAAGCATTAAGTAAACGACATTGGATTTGCTGCTTACATCGATACCGACGTGTGTTCATTGTAATCACCTTCTTTCGTTGTAGATTAAAGTGTTCAATCGGCTTGGTAAAACCCATGATCATGGAGCATCGACACCCTCGCATATAAGAATCCAGCTTAAGATGGACAGATGCGAAACCACACTGCTAGATGGTTATCCATGAACTTAAGCAAACAGCCAGCCGGTTTGAAGCTAACTTCCATGTCAGGGGAACAGACTTAGTATGAAGAAACCATTACTGGTTCAACAGGAGTGAAAAGAACTATTACCTGATTGACACTGGGACAATTATATCATGGGCTTTACTAAGCCTATTGAACAAATATTTATTTAGTAACTTATTAACCAAAATATATGTATTTATGTATCTAAAAGATATTATACGAGGAGTATAGACCTATGGGAAAGTCAAAAAAGAAAAAAGAATTTGATGTCCATAATATGACACCGGATGAACAGTTAAAATTTGAGATCGCCCAGGAACTGGGATTAGATGAAAAAGTATTGCAGAAAGGCTGGAAAAGCCTTACTTCCAAGGAAAGCGGCCGCATTGGAGGGATGATCACCGGCCGGAAACGGCAATTAAAAGAGGAAGCATTGAAAGAAAGCTGAAAATCCAGTATACTGATACCAGAATGTAGGAAAAGCTGGTGATCAGAATGAAACTATATGTTCTGATCCGGATTTGATCCAAGAAGGTACAGGTAGCAGGATGAAATATGCAGTGATCTGTTTTACAGAACGAGGCGCCTGGGTTTGCAGGCGTCTTTTTCATAAATTAAAAGAAACGGGCGAAGAATGTGAAGCGATTATTCCCAAGCGTTTCTTAAGGGAAGAGTGGAAAAAAGAAGGACTGAAAGAACGGGAAGAAGAGTCTTTATCCCAATGGACAGGCAAGATGTTTGCAGAAAAGCGTGCAATGATCTTTGTAAGCGCCACAGGTATTGCAGTGCGGGCTATTGCGCCATGGATCAGGGATAAGATGACTGATCCGCCGGTAGTTACAGTGGATGAAGGAGCGCAGTTTGTGATCCCCTTGCTATCAGGGCATGTAGGCGGGGCCAATGAACTTGCAAGGCACATTGCAGACTGGCTGGAGGCAGTGCCTGTGATCACGACAGCAACGGATGTAAATGGGAAGTTTGCGGTAGATCTGTTTGCATCTGCCTATCATATGACGATCACAGACCGGAAAGAAGCGAAGAACATATCAGCAGCAGTATTAGAAGGAAAGCAGATCGGTGTTTTCAGTGATCTTCCAATAAAAAAATTGCCAGACGGCTTTGTGATGGATAGATGGTGTGAAGAAAATATTTGTATCACAGTAAAGGATCCTTCTTTTCCGGAAAAAAAAGCTTCTTATTTGCGTCTTGTTCCCAGGGCGGTTGTCCTTGGTGTTGGGTGCCGCAGGGGAACAGATCCGGAATTTATGAAAGAAAAAGTTTTTGCCTTATTAAAAGAACATGGGATCGATCCGGCCGCTGTGAAAGCTATTGCTTCTGTAGATGTAAAACAGGATGAACCTGCGGTATTAGACTTAAAACAGCTATTTGACGGAGAATGTTTACATCAACCCTGTGAGCATCGTTTCTATACGCCAGAGCAGTTAAATCAGGTTCCAGGCGATTTTAAAGAGTCTGCCTTTGTAAAAAAACAGATCGGGGTAGGAAATGTATGTGAACGGTCGGCCTGCGCAGCAGGTGGGAAATTGTTGGTTGAAAAACAGGCAGGCGATGGGATCACTTTAGCTGCTGCACTGGAATGGCAGGGTGAACTTGATTTTTCAAAAGGGTTTGGAACGACTGTGCGGGGGAAGGAATGTTTATGGGACCGAAATACTCAGTTTTATATTTTAAAGAAAATTTAATGCAAAGAAAGAACCAGATGAATGACAGGCTGCAGAAAATGTTGTTGAAGAAGTATGCTTTGACCAAAAATCAACGTTATCTTGCCTGATTAGAGCAGCAGTCCCAGATGCATATTTCCACCATAGACAGTCTGGCATATGATCTGTTTAAACGGTTTGGAACCGATGTTGGTTTTGGAAGAGATCTGAGCATTAAAAATCTGGAAAGGGATAGAAAGTAAGTGAATACAAAGTATGAAAGACCGGAAGAGCTGTGAATGGGAGTCACAGCTCTTCCGGTTCTTATATTGTTATGCAGATAAAAAGATATTAATTCGACAATATCAACGTCCTAAGCCCATCCGTACTTGACGGCCCGTTAAACATATATAATGTATAAGATCCGCCGGTCTTTAACGCTGCTGAAGCTGCTGCAATGGCATTATTGTTGTTAAATGCATTGGTGCGGAATACGTAGATGGAATACCAGCCGGATGCGAAACTGGAGAACGGGGTTACTTCCTGGAAGCGGACGTTGGTGAAGGTGCGGTAGGAATTGCCGCGGTTTTCTAAAGCTACATCAAAAGGCCCAAGGTCCGGGGAAAGGTTGCAGGCACGGATGCAGGCAGTGCCGGATGGTCCGTTGCAGGAAAGGTCGGATATTTCCATCAGATCCAGCCCGGTGCTGGTATTGATGATCGCAACGGTAGAGGCAGAACCAAGCACGGATGGTGATCATTTTCTGGATATAGATATAACCGTTAGTGCCGGATACTGTAACCGTCTGGAAGCCGGAGGCTGCCTGTACATAGCTGGTGAGATCCCCGTTATCCAACTGCTCTCCAATGCGCCAGTTTCCTAAAGATACGTTAAATGCCGGATAACCGGAAGAAGCATTTAAAATGCGTACCCGGCCAAGGCTTGAGGAGTAGTGCAGTTGTAACAGGGAAACTGATACCTGGGAGAACGGTAATGGAGCCATTAGACGGGAAGACAGGACGGTATACCGGTATCTGGGAATTCCCCGGCTGTCCCATACCGCCAGATGGACGGTTGTAATTAGGACCATTGTATACAGGTCCGCCCTCTCCTGGATTTGGCAGGGGGATAACAGGAACAGAACTCAGATCATCGCCGAACGAGCCGTTTCCGCCGGAGCCATTATCCATGGGATCATTATTCATGGAACCATCATATACAGGTCCGCCTTCTCCAGGGTCCGGCAGAGGAGTTACAGGAATATCTTCTTCATTTGTCTGAGCTGCTTTTACCATGGAAATGGCTTCAGAAGCAGGATTTAACTTAGAATTAGTCATAAGAACCTCACAATCATTCTTTCCCTATTAGTGTATTCTTAAAAGAAAAAATGGGTGCAGAAAGCCGTAAACAGCCAAACTGGCATTTCAGGGCCGGGGATGTCATATAATAAAAGGAAAAGGCTCCGGGAGAAACGGTATGAGAGAGGACAGAAAACGGGCAGCAGTGGAAGCTCTTGGTCTTCCAAGAGATGTAATACTGGGGGATGTTCTGCTCCATTTTACAGGTCCTTATGAAGTAGTAGCGGAAAATTTCAGGAGCCTTCTTATCTACACAGATACGTATGTGAAAATAAAGGCAGCAGGCTGTATGGTAGTGTTTAAAGGGCTTCATCTGGAGATAGAGACTTATACGGAAGATGCTTTAAAGATCAAGGGACAGATACGATCGGTAGAGTTTGATGATCTGTTATCAGAAAGGAGGGTGGAGGGATGATCCGGTATTTTTTTCGCCTTTTAAAAGGTTATGTAAGAATACAGATCAAAAGCATCAGCCCGGAATATTTTCTGGAACGGTGCAGGATAAACGGGATATTTTTCTGGGAACTGGTATGCTTGAAAAAGGGAGAGTACCAATGTTCCCTTTTTTTAAAGGATTTTTACCGGTTAAGGGGCTGCGCCAGAGGTAAGGGTGTCCGCCTGCGTATCTGCGAACGCCGGGGACTGCCGTTTTTTCTTCAGAGAAACCGGAAACGATGGTATGCGGCAGCAGGTCTTTCCAGTTTTTTCCTTTTGCTCTATATTATGTCTTTGTTCATATGGGATATCCATTTTCAGGGCAATCACCATTATACTGCAGATACGTTGGTGCGCTATCTGGATACACAGGATGTGCGCTATGGGATGAAAAAGAAAAAGATAAACTGTGAGGAGCTGGAAGCTGGGATGAGGGAAGCGTTTCCTCAGATCACCTGGGTATCGGCCAGAGTATCCGGCACCAGGCTGGTGATCCAGATCAAGGAAAATAAGATCATACAGGCTAAAACAACGGTGAAGGAAGATCCCTGTGATCTGGTTTCAGATGTAACTGGCACGATTACCTATATCATGGTGCGCCAGGGAATTCCTAAAGTGAAAAAAGGAGAAGAGATCCAGCAGGGACAGGTCCTTGTCAGTGGCCGTGTTCCTGTAATCGGGGATGATGAGCAGGAGATATCTGCTTTTTATGTGCAGTCACAGGGGGAGATACTGGCAGAAACAGTAGAAACTTATGAAAAAGAACTGCCTCTGACCCGGGACGTGCGTTATCCTACAGGAAGGAAACGCTATGGTCTGCGCCTGATCGCAGGTCCTTTTTCCTTTTCATTTCTTATGCCTGAATGTTTGATCCCTGAATTGGGGAAAAATGGAAATAAAGAAAACTGGGATTACACCGCAGATATGATCCAGTTAAAGCTGTTTTCAAATTTTTATCTGCCGCTTTTTGTGGGAAAGATAGCAGGGAAATATATGACGGTTTACGAGAAAGGTTATACAAAAGAAGAGCTGGAACAGACAGCTTCAGAAACAAATCGGCAATTTGTTGAAAAATTAAGGGAAAAAGGGGTACAAATTCTTGAAAATAATGATAAAATAGAAAAGAATATATCTGGTTACAGGATCAGCGGAACACTAAAGGTAATAGAGCCTGCGGCAGCCAGCGTCCCTGTTTCTAAAACTCAAGGAGATTAAACAGACGGATGAGTGTAATTGAAACCATGATCGACATTCCGGCAGAACATGAGAGAAATGTCTGCGGGCAGTTCGATGCATATTTAAAGAAAATAGAACGGACCCTTCATGTGACCATGATCGCCAGGGACGGCGAGATCAAGCTGATTGGTCCGGAAAAGACCATTGGTCAGGCAAAAAGCGTATTTAATAACCTGATCCAGCTTTCCATGCGGGGGAATACTATTACCGAGCAGAATGTGGACTATGCCCTGTCTCTTTCCTTTACGGAAAATGATGACCAGATCTTGGAGATCGATAAGGACATTATCTGCCGTACCATTATGGGAAAGCCGGTAAAGCCAAAGACTTTAGGCCAGAAGCATTATGTGGACTCCATCCGCAAGAAGATGATCGTATTCGGCATTGGATGAACTGGTTAAGAAGACCTATCTTGCCATGGCTATGGCCATCCAGGCTTTTAAAAACGGGGAAGTAGGCCGTATCATCCTTACAAGACCTGCGATTGAGGCAGGAGAAAAGTTAGGTTTTCTTCCAGGTGACTTACAGAGTAAGATCGACCCTTATCTGCGCCCGTTATATGATGCCTTATATCAGATCATGGGAGCGGAAAGTTATCAGCATAATTCCGAAAAGGGTCTTATTGAGGTAGCACCTCTTGCATACATGAGAGGACGTACCCTGGACAATGCATATATCATCCTGGATGAGGCACAGAATACCACACCGGCCCAGATGAAGATGTTCTTAACAAGAATTGGTTTTGGCTCCAAGGTCATCATCACCGGAGACCAGACCCAGAAAGACCTTCCTTCCGGTGCAACTTCCGGTCTGGATACAGCTTTAAAAGTCCTTAAAAACATTGACGATATTGGTTTCTGCTATCTGACCAGTTCTGACGTAGTCCGTCATCCTCTGGTACAGAAGATCGTCAAGGCATATGATGATTATGAGAAGAAAACAGCGTCAAAGACCGCCAGAGGGGAAAGAAAAACTCCGGCAGTGAAAAATACACGAAAGGGGAATAATCGGTAATGACAGTTTCCATTGAGTATGAAGCAGAGAAAAAACTGGATCTTCCCTATGAGAAGATCATAAAGGAGATCGTAGAGGCGTCTCTTGATTTTGAAAAATGCCCTTATGAGGCAGAGGTGAATGTGATTCTGACAGACAATGATGCCATCCAGGCCATCAATAAAGAGTACCGTCAGATCGATGCGCCTACGGATGTGTTGTCTTTTCCAATGGTTGATTATGAGAAACCTTCTGATTTTGACCATGTGGAAGATGCAGTGGAAGATTATTTCAATCCGGAAACAGGAGAACTGATGTTGGGGGACATCGTGATCTCTGTAGACAAGGTGGAGGAACAGGCTGAAAAGTACGGTCATTCCCAGACAAGGGAATTAGCATTTTTAGTAGCGCACAGTATGCTTCATTTATGTGGATATGACCACATGGTAGATGAAGAGCGGCTGGTTATGGAAGACCGTCAGAGACAGATACTGGACACAAGGGGGTACACCAGATGAAAAAAGGGAGCAGAAGTAAAAAGGCAGTACGAAGGAAAATGATGTTAGGAACGATCCTTTGCATAGCGGCGCTGTGCGCAGGATGCGGGAAGAAAGCGTCAGAAGAAGCAGCACAGACGCAGGTTCCCACAACACAGGAAACAACCACTCAGGCAGCCACTTCTGCTCCCAAAATCCTGATCCAGTCGGATGAGGAACAAAAGGAAGAAACGAAAGATTTGCCGGACTATAACTTACCAGAAGAACGGGAAGAAAAAGACGGCATGATCCGAAGCTTCCTTACAGGTCAGATGGTACCGGTAGAACAGGCAAACCGTCGTCCTATCGCTATCATGATGAGCAATGACAAAGAGGCAAGACCTCAGTACGGTATGAACCGGGCCGGTGTGGTCTATGAGGCACCGGTGGAAGCGGAAATGAACCGCTATATGGCAGTGATCGAGGATTATGATGATCTGGACCGCATTGGTTCAGTGAGAAGCTGCCGTACCTATTATACTTATTTTGCAAGAGAGTTTGATGCGATCTATGCCCATTTTGGCCAGAGTACCTTTGCAAAGCCTTATCTTAATAATGTGGATAATATCAATGGTCTGGATGCTATTGGAAATACTACGTATTACAGAAGCAAGGATAAACATTCTCCTCACAATGCCTACACAAGCGGAGACCGTCTGAAAAAGGCGATTGCGACTTTAGGCTACAGTACAGAGTATGATGAGTCTTATACGGGGCATTATCTTTTTGCCAGAGATGGCGTGGAGATGTCTTTAGACGGAAAGCCGGGCGTGATGGATGCTGCCCATGCAAAACCTGGATATACTATGAACAAGCCGGATTTTGTGTATGACAGCAGTGATGGCCTGTATCACAGATACCAGTATGGGGATGTACACCGCGGAAGTGAAGGCCCTGTAGCAGTGAAAAATGTGATCTTCCAGTACTGTCAGAGCGGTTTCTATGCCTCTACCCAGTATTTGAACATCAATGTACATACCGGTGAATACGGGTATTATATCACAGACGGAAAAGCCATCCCTATCACCTGGGAGAAAGACGGGGAATTTGGTGTGACCCATTATTACGATCATGACCACAATGAGATCGTATTAAATCAGGGAAAGACCTGGGTCTGCATCATCCCTACTAAAGACTTTGATAAGTCTGAAATTAAATAAAAAACGTGGCGATACACGTTTTAAGTAATAAACATGGAGCACAGTAGAAGATAAATGAAAGCAGTACAGGGAAAAAAGAAAATAAGGCAGCAAATTTCGTAATACAGGAAGTATCCTGGCTATGGCCGTATCCTGGTGCGTATTATCGGTATGCTTTACCGTATGCCTTTAAATGATATTATCGGAAAGCAGGGAAATGGATATTATACATCTGCGTATAATGTATACAACATTCTTCTGATCCTTTCCTCTTACAGTATGCCGGTGGCTATCTCAAAATGATATCCGCAAGGCTTGCAAAAGGAGAATATGAGAACTGCCGCCGCATCTTAAAGGCAGGCCTTCTATGCAACAGTTACCGCGGACTTGCAGCCATTATTCTTTGGTTTGGTTCTGACTTCTTTGCAGGACTGATCAAGACGCCTTATTCCAGTTACGCCTTAAAAACACTGGCACCTACCATCTGGATCATGGCGTATCTGGGAGTTTTAAGAGGTTATTTCCAGGGAACAGGAACCATGATCCCTACTGCGGTTTCACAGATCTTAGAGCAGATCGTTAATGCCATTGTCAGCGTAGTTGCAGCGGGACTTTTATTCCACGTAGGAGAAGGGATGAATGCGGCCCAGGGAGCAAAGAATTATTCTTATGCGTTAGGTGCTGCAGGCGGAACCATTGGTACAGGTGCAGGCGCTCTTACTGCATTTATCTTCTTTATCTTCCTGACAGCAAAAGCGGCCGTTCTGTTTTAAAACAGCGTATTGCGACAGAGGAGTTATCAGAAGAAGCAGCGAAATATGCAAGAAGAAAGCGGACACGCTATAGAAAACTGATCTATGCCCTGACGATCACAGTACTTCCTATTGTAGTCAGCAGCGGTATTTATAATTGTTCCAATGTAGTGGACAACTTCCTCTTTGGACAGGGAATGGACAAGTTAGGATACAGCGGGAAGAGATCGCTGTATTCTGGGGAGCTTTAGGACAGTATCAGCTGTTATTTAATATTCCGGTAGCTGTTTCTAATGCCTTTCTTCCTCTCTGATCCCGTCTCTTACAAGAGCGGTATCTGCAGGAGACAGGGAACAGACTTTAAAAGGATCGCAGCAGCAGTACGTTTCTCTATGCTGATCTCTATCCCGGCAGCAGTAGGTATTGCGGTTTTAGCAGATCCTGTGTGCAATCTGCTGTTTATCAGCGAAGATAACAGTCTTTTAATTAAGCTGACTATGGCAGGTTCTCTTGCGGTTGTATTCTTCTCTCTGTCCACAGTGACCAATGCAGTGCTTCAGGGATTAAACCGTATGGAAGTGCCGGTACGCCATGCAGCTGTTTCGCTGGTGATCCATGTGGCAGTATTGTGGGTACTTCTTATGGTATTCCATATGGGTATTTATGGTGTTGTATTTGCAAACATTGTATTCGCCTTTGTAATGTGCGTTTTAAATGCCCGTACTATTGCAAAGCATGCAAGATATCGTCAGGAGTATAAGAAAACATTTGTACTTCCGGCGATCAGCGCCTGCGTTATGGGCGGGCAGCCTGGGGTGTATACAAGGTTCTTACCTTTATCCTTCCGGCAGCGCTTCTAAGAGGACGTTCCGGCAGAGCGATCGTGGTATTCCGGCAGTGGCAGTAGCAGCTGCTGTTTATGCAGTACTTTTAGTGGGACTTAAGGCAATTGATGAAGAAGAACTGCGGGATATGCCTATGGGAACAAAATGATCCGCATTTTAAAGAAAGTAAGATTACTGTAAATGGTATTGCAAACAGTGCCAGGACATGTTTAAAATGGTCTATTATGGCAGATACTATTTCTGAAAAGGTCAGTAAATGAACGTATATGACTTGATACAGGAGGTAGTATCCATGAAACATTTTTATTTGCCCTGGGACTGTTCAGTATATCAGCTGTAGTATCGGTTCTTGTGATCTACGGGGCGGCACGTTACCAGATGAGAAGCGCCGTACCTAATACAGTGATCGAAACAGAAAGTGTGAATGAAATGGAAGGAAGGGCAGCTGCCAACCAGGAGAGCATTACTCCGGTAAGTTCCCGGTATTTTCTCGTCAGTGAGTCCGGTTTCCTCTTGTATTTTGCAGTGATAAAAGCACCGTCTGTCTGTACACCCATATTCCGGTAACTGATTTCCCGGAAAGTGAAAGAGCCCGACTGATGGAAGGCATCTGGTTTTCAGATATGATGGACGTATACCATTATCTGGAGTCGTATACAAGTTAAAACAGGAGTTAAAAAATATGAAGAAAAGAGTAGGAATTATTGGCGGTGGCGCATCCGGGCTGGTGGCTGCTATAGGAGCAGCCCGAAACGGGGCGGAAGTGACTGTCATAGAACATATGGACCGCGTGGAAAAAGATCCTTTCTACAGGCAACGGCAGGTGTAATCTTACTAATTACAAAATGGAAGAAGACTGCTACCGCTGCGGCAGGAAGGATTTTCCTATGCAGGTAATAAGGGGCTTTGATGTAAAGAGACGCTGGATCTCTTTATGGGACTGGGGATCGTTCCAAAAGACAGAAACGGTTATGTTTATCCTAATTCCGACCAGGCTGCTTCTGTTTTAGATGCTAAGGACAGAATTAGAGAGACTGAAAGTCCGTATCCTCCTTTCCTGTCAGATCGAAAAGATCGAAAAAAAAAAACGGTGGCTTTCTTGTACATACAGATCAGGAAAGGTAGAAACAGATGCCCTGATCCTTGCGGCTGGTTCCAAAGCAGCGCCTTCTACAGGCTCAGATGGCAGTGGTTACGAATATGCCAGACAGTTAGGACATTCTGTGATCGCCACTTCCGGCTCTGGTCCAGCTTCGCTGTCAGGGAAATTTATACAAACAGATGGCAGGGATCCGCACGGAAGCAGAAGTGAGATTGCAGGCAGACGGTATTACCCTGGCAAGTGACAGAGGAGAGCTGCAGATCACAGATTACGGTCTTTCCGGTATTCCTATCTTCCAGGTAAGCCGTTATGCCGCAAGGGCGTTAGATGAAAAGAAAAAGGTAAGAGTTTATGTGGACTTTATGCCGGGCTGGGATGATAATGAAAGTTTCCGGCTTTTAAAGAAAAGAGCCCTTTTGCTGGCTTACAAACCGGCAGAAGAACTATTTACAGGAATGTTAAACCGCAAACTTGCCCAGGCTCTTTTGAAACTGGCAGGCATTGATCCAAATACGTCCTGTGGCTCTTTAACTGGAAAACAGTTGGAAAAGATCCGCAAAGAATTAAAAGAATATGAAGCAGTTGTCATGTCTGTTAATCCTTTTGCCAATGCCCAGGTGTGCTGCGGCGGTGTAGATGCTAATGAGGTGGATGGAACTACTATGGAGTCAAAGATCTGTCCGGGGCTTTATCTGGCAGGGGAGATCCTGGATGTGGATGGTATCTGCGGTGGCTACAATCTTCAGTTTGCCTGGTCCAGCGGCATGATCGCAGGAAGATGTGCAGCGGGAAATGCCGAGAAGAAGAGTATAGAGAAGAAAAGCATAGAAAAGAAAAATATAGAAAAAAAGAGAAACATAAATAAGAAACCGATGGAAAAGAAACCTGTTAAAAAGTACGCAGAGAAGAAATATACACAGAAAACCAGGAGGACTGCAAGAACATGATACGTATCAGTCAGTTAAAAATGCCTCTGGGACATACCAGAAAGGACCTGCTTTTAAAGGCGGCAAAAGAACTTCGTATCCAGCCTGAGATGATAAAAGAAGTAGAACTGATCAAACAGTCTGTGGACGCAAGAAAAAAGCCGGAGATCCATTATAGTTATATTGTAGATATTGCTTTAAAAAGCGGTGGCAGAAAAGAAGAGGAGCGCATTGTAAAAAAGAAAAAGGACAGAAATATTACAGTTCATGAGGAAAAGCCCTATTCTCTTCCTGAATGTGGAAATGAGCCTTTAAAATATCCTCCTGTGATCATTGGAATGGGACCTGCAGGACTGTTTTGTGGCCTTGCCCTTGCAAGAAAGGGGTACCGTCCCATCCTTTTAGAACGGGGAGAAGATGTAGATACCAGAACAGAGCGGGTGGCAAAATTCTGGAAAACGGGAGAGTTGAACCCTTCATCTAACGTACAGTTTGGAGAAGGTGGTGCAGGTACTTTCTCCGACGGAAAGCTGAACACCCTTGTAAAAGATACCTTTGGAAGGAACAGGGAAGTTTTACGTATCCTGACAGAGTTTGGAGCAGACCCGTCCATCTGCTATGCCAATAAACCTCATATTGGAACGGATGTGTTAAGCCATATTGTAAAATCTATCCGAAAAGAGATCGAAAGCCTGGGAGGACAGGTCCGTTTCTTAAGCCAGGTAACAGATTTTGAGATAACAGAAGGGAAACTGACGGCGGTTACTGTAAATAATACAGAACGGATCCCGGTACAGGCAGCAGTTGCAGCGATCGGCCACAGCGCCAGAGATACCTTTGAAACTCTTTATGGAAAACAGGTATCTATGGAAGCAAAGCCATTTGCTGTAGGTTTCCGTATCCAGCATCCACAGACCATGATCAATGAAAGCCAGTATGGAATGGCAGAATGCAAAGAATTAGGACCTGCAAGCTATAAGCTGACAGCACAGACTTCTTATGGAAGAGGTGTGTATTCTTTCTGTATGTGCCCCGGCGGCTATGTAGTTAATGCTTCTTCTGAGGAGAAACGTCTGGCAGTAAATGGAATGAGCTATCATGACAGAGCAGGGGAGAATGCCAACAGTGCTCTGATTGTCACAGTAAATCCTGAGGATTTTTCTCACGATATTAAAGGCCGGGAAGAGGTACATCCTCTGGCAGGTATTCATTTCCAGAGAGAGCTTGAGGAAAAGGCATATGAGGCAGGAAATGGAAAAATACCGGTTCAGCTGTATGGAGATTTTAAAGACGGAAAAATCTCAGAAAAATTTGGCAAAGTTCACCCGGCTTTCTGCGGAGAATATCAATTTGCAGACCTGAGAAAAATCCTCATAAACGAACTTTCTGAAGCATTCATAGAGGGAATGGAAAGTTTTGGCAAAAAGATCAAAGGATTTGACCGCCCGGATGCAATTTTAGCAGGTGTGGAAAGCCGTACCTCCTCTCCTGTGCGTATTCCAAGAGGAGAGACATTAGAAAGTTCTGTCAGGGGTTTATATCCCTGCGGGGAAGGCGCCGGATATGCAGGCGGTATTACTTCCGCAGCTATGGATGGTCTTAAGGTAGCGGAAGAACTGATCAGAAGATACAAATTGACGGAGTAATAAAATTGGTGTAAGATAGTGGAAAAGTCCAGTCCTGCGCTGATTTATGTGATAAGATGTGTTGCAAGCTTGCTTGCAGAAACAGCTTATTGCAGAAATCAGCATATGCTTGACAAAGCATGCTTCTTGGTTTCATGGAACATGAAGCCAAGAAGATAGGCAGGACGAAACCTATGCAGAAGGGAGCTGACAGAAGATACCTATGGAAGCTACAAAACGTAACAGTTTAAAAGATAAAAAAAGAATTGTAATAAAAATCGGTTCCTCTTCCCTGACCCATCCGGAAACGGGAGAACTGAATTTAACAAAGATTGAGAAGCTGATCCGTGTGCTCAGCGACCTGAGGGGCGAAGGCAAAGAGGTAGTCCTTGTTTCTTCCGGTGCTATTGCAGCAGGCAGACAGGCTTTTGGACATCATAAAAGACCGGACAGTTTAGCGGAAAAACAGGCTTTTGCAGCAGTAGGACAGGCCAGACTGATGATGGTCTACCAGAAGCTTTGCAGTGAGTATAACCAGACAGCGGCCCAGGTCCTTTTGACAAAGGATACTATGGTCAATGACAGTTCCCGCTATAACGCACAGAACACCTTTGATGAACTGCTGCGTTTAGGTGCAATCCCTGTTGTAAATGAAAATGATACGGTATCTACCTCTGAGATCCCTTATGTGGACAGTTTCGGTGATAACGACCGCCTTTCTGCTATTGTTGCAGCTCTCATCGGAGCAGACCTTCTGATCCTGCTTTCTGATATTGACGGCCTTTATACCGATGATCCAAGAAGCAATCCGGACGCTAAATTTATCAGTCTGGTGCCGGAGATCAGCCAGAAGTACTTAAATATGGGAAAAGAGACTTCCGGAAGCAGTGTGGGAACCGGCGGAATGTCAGCAAAACTGGCAGCAGCCCGCATTGCCACAGACAGCGGAGCTGATATGGTGATCGCCAATGGTGACCAGGTAGATGTGATCATGGACATTATGAGTGGAAAAGAAAAGGGAACTTTATTTTTAGCTCATCCTAATCTGGACTTTGATCTGATGCATTATCTGAATAACGAGTATTAAAATGCTGTGGCAGAACTACAGCAATATCATTAAGGAGTAAAATTATGGACTCAAGCAAGATCGACAGAATTAACGAACTTTATCATAAATCCCAGTCTGTAGGCCTTACAGAGGAGGAAAAAACCGAGCAGGCAGCTTTAAAAAAGGAATATCTGGCTGCCATCCGTGCGAATTTAAGAAGCAGTTTAAATAATATCTCTATTAAAGAGAAAGATGGTTCTATTACAGACCTGGGCAAAAAATACGGTGGCATCAAGGAAGTATAAGCAGTATAAAAAAATCCGAGAGTATATTTATAGCCAGAAGGAGAGATGGTTATGACACTGGAAGAGATCGGAAGCCGCGCAAAAGCTGTTTCCAGAACATTAAATAACTTAGGTTCAAGAGAGAAAAATATAGGACTGGAAGAAGCAGCCAGAGCCCTGTTAGAGGGAGAAGATGAGATCCTGGCAGCGAACCAGGCAGATTATGAAAAAGCAGAAAGTTCCGGCATGAGCAAAGGCATGTTAGACCGTCTGGCTTTAAATCCGGGACGGATCCAGTCTATGGCAGACGGCCTTTTAAAAGTAGCTGCCTTAGATGATCCGGTAGGAGAAGTGATCTCCATGAAACTGCGTCCAAATGGGTTAAAGATCGGCCAGAAGAGGGTGCCTTTAGGTGTCATTGCCATGATCTATGAGGCCCGTCCTAATGTAACAGCGGACGCTTTCGGCCTCTGCTTTAAATCTGGAAATGCAGTGATCTTAAAAGGCGGCAGCGATGCCATTGAGTCTAATAAAGCGATCGCAAAATGGCTGCGCACTGGTCTTACCAGAGCCGGACTTCCAGAGGATGCCCTGCAGCTGATTGAAGATACCAGCAGAGAGACTACAAAAGAACTGATGCGTTTAAACCGCTATGTGGATGTGCTGATCCCAAGAGGCGGCGCAGGACTGATCCGTTCGGTAGTGGAAAACAGCACCGTTCCTGTGATCGAGACAGGTACTGGAAACTGCCATATTTTTGTAGATGAGACGGCTGATTTTAATATGGCATTAGATATTATCTATAACGCAAAAACACAGCGCATTGGTGTATGCAATGCCTGCGAGTCCCTGATCGTCCACAGAAAGATTGCGGACCAGTTCCTTCCACTTCTTAAAAAGCGTCTGGCAGAAAAAGAGGTAGAAGTAAGAGCAGACGAGGCAGCCAGAGCGGTTGTACCGGAATTTACTCCTGCAACAGAAGAAGACTGGGGTACAGAATATCTGGACTATATCTTATCTTTAAAGATTGTAGACTCTGTAGAAGAGGCCATTGAACATATCAATAAATACAATACCGGACATTCTGAGTCTATTATCACATCGGATTATTTTAATGCCCAGAAGTTCTTAGACGAAGTAGATGCTGCAGCAGTGTATGTAAATGCATCCACCCGTTTTACAGACGGAGAAGAATTCGGCTTCGGGGCAGAGATCGGTATCAGTACCCAGAAGCTTCACGCCAGAGGCCCTATGGGCTTAAAAGAACTGACTACCACCAAGTATATCATCTATGGTGATGGCCAGATCCGTTAGGTATAGAAAAGAAAGAAGAGGAAACCACCAACATGTCAGAAGAAGAAAAGAAAGGCCGCAATCGGAGAAATTCCGAGGAAGAGCCGCAGGAGGAGACCAGTCTGGGAAAAGAGATCTTAAGCTGGCTTCAGATCATTGTGGCTGCGGTAGTCATTGCTTTTGTTTTAAATAATTTTGTCATTGCCAACAGCCGCATCCCAACCGGATCCATGGAAAATACCATTATGTCCCACAGCCGTGTGATCGGCTCCAGATTGTCTTATATAAAAGATGATCCGGAAAGAGGAGATATTGTGATCTTCCGTTACCCGGACAATGAAAAAGTATATTATGTAAAGAGAGTCATTGGACTTCCGGGAGAGACCGTTGAGGTGAAGGATGGAAAGGTCTATATCAATGGTTCTGATACACCTCTTGATGAGCCTTATCTGCCGGAGCCAATGGAAGGTTCCTACGGACCTTATGAAGTGCCGGAGGGCTGTTATTTCATGATGGGCGACAACCGGAATAATTCCCTGGATGCCCGTTTCTGGGATAATAAATTCGTTGCCAAGAACAAGATCGTGGCAAAAGTGCTGTTCTGTTATTATCCATTTAACAGGATAGGAAAAGTAAACTAATTACAGAAAGCAAAGATACAACTGGCTGGGTGATATTCTGCCCGGCCTGCTTGTGTGTTTTAGATAAAGAAGATTTTTAGATAATTGAAAGGTGAATTTAAAGGAGATCTATATGGAAAATAAGACCCCATTTATGACGGAGATACCGGAACAGGAACCACAGCGTCAGCAGTATTTTATGGCTCACGCAAAGGAACAGTTACACATTTTAGAAGAAAACCTGGGCAGACCTCTTACCTGCTGTATTAATACCTTTGGCTGCCAGATGAATGCAAGAGACTCTGAAAAACTGTTAGGTATCTTAGAGACCATTGGCTACCAGGCAGTAGAAACAGAGGATGCAGACTTTGTTCTTTATAATACCTGTACAGTCCGTGAAAATGCAAATCTGCGTGTTTACGGAAGACTGGGCCAGTTAGGTGCCAGAAAGAAAAAACATCCACACATGATGATCGCTCTCTGTGGCTGCATGATGCAGGAAAAGGAGGTAGTAGAAAAGATCAAAAAGACTTACCGTTTTGTTGATCTTATTTTCGGAACCCATAACATTTTCAAGCTGGCAGAATTAGTAAGCCTGTGTCTGGAAGAGCGTTTAGAGGAACTGGAAGCCCAGGGCCGGGAAGACAAGAAGCCAAAGCACAAAATGGTAGTGGATGTATGGAAAGATACAGACCAGATCGTAGAAGACCTGCCGGTAGAGCGAAAGTATTCCTTTAAATCCGGTGTCAATATCATGTTTGGCTGCAATAATTTCTGCAGCTACTGCATCGTACCATATGTACGTGGCCGTGAAAGAAGCCGCAGACCAGGTGAGATCATTGGTGAGATCAAAAATCTGGTGGAAGACGGCGTAGTAGAAGTTATGCTGTTAGGTCAGAATGTAAACTCCTACGGAAAAGGACTGGATGAGCCTTTAAACTTTGCTGAACTTCTGGAAGAAGTAGAAAAGATCGAGGGACTGGAGCGCATCCGTTTCATGACCTCTCATCCAAAGGATCTATCGGATGATCTGATCGAAGTGATGGCAAAATCAATGAAGATCTGCCGCCATCTCCATCTGCCTTTACAGTCCGGTAGCAGCCGTATTTTAAAGGCCATGAACCGCCGTTATACAAAGGAACAGTATCTGGCACTGGCTGAGAAGATCAAAACAGCTATTCCGGACATTTCATTGACAACGGATATTATTGTAGGTTTCCCGGGAGAAACAGAGGAAGACTTTCAGGAGACCTTAGACGTAGTAAGAAAAGTACGCTTTGACAGCGCCTTTACCTTTATTTATTCCAAACGTACCGGTACACCGGCAGCTGCTATGGAAAACCAGGTACCGGAAGATGTGGTAAAGAACCGTTTTGACCGCCTGTTAAAGGAAGTTCAGGATATTTCTGCTGAAGTCTGTGGAAGAGATGTACACACCGTTCAGACTGTCCTGGTAGAGGAAGTAAACGACCATTCACCGGAACTTGTAACTGGAAGAATGTCAAATAATACCATTGTACATTTCCCTGGAGATGCATCTCTCATTGGAAAGCTGGTAGATGTATACTTAGAGGAAAGCAAGGGCTTTTATTATATGGGACGGCTGAACCAGTAATCTGATGACCCGCCCATACCTGTATTTTTACAATTATGACAGACAAACGGACAGATAGAAAGGTTACAGTTTGGCCATGGGTTGGTTTGTATGAACTGTAACAGATGGACAGATACACATAGAAGAGAGGAACACCATTGGAAATCGATTATTCACAGCTGTCTCCCATGATGCAGCATTATATGGAGACAAAAAAAGAGTACCCGGACTGTATCTTATTTTACCGCCTGGGGGATTTTTACGAAATGTTCTTTGATGACGCACTGAAAGCATCCAAAGAACTGGAGATCACACTGACAGGTAAGGAATGTGGTTTAAAAGAACGTGCGCCTATGTGCGGCGTACCTTTTCACGCGGTAGACTCCTATCTTTACCGCCTGGTACAAAAGGGCTATAAAGTTGCTATTGCAGAGCAGATGGAAGATCCCAAGCTGGCAAAAGGACTGGTAAAACGAGAGGTGATCCGTGTGGTAACACCGGGAACCATTACCAGTGCCCAGGCTTTGGACGAGACAAAAAATAACTACCTGATGGGCATTGTATATCTGGACAGCCGTTATGGTATTTCCACAGCGGATATCAGTACCGGTGAGTTCCTGGTAACAGAGGTGGAGTCAGACCGGGAATTATTTGACGAGATCAATAAATTTTCTCCTTCTGAGATCATCTGCAACAATGCCTTTTATGTATCCGGTGTAGATCTTGACGAGTTAAAGAACAGGTATCAGGTGGCGATCTCTGCTCTGGACAGTCATTTCTTTTCAGATGAGTCCTGTAAAAAGGTATTAAAAGAACATTTTAAAGTAGGTTCCTTAAGCGGACTGGGACTGGATGATTATCCTACCGGTGTGATCGCAGCAGGTGCTGTGATGGAGTATATGTATGAGACCCAGAAGAGTACCCTGGAGCACATTACAACCATAACCCCATATTCTACCGGCCAGTACATGGTCATTGACACTTCTACCAGAAGAAACCTGGAATTGGTGGAGACTATGCGTGAAAAGCAGAAGAGAGGAACTCTTTTGTGGGTGCTGGATAAGACCAAGACAGCTATGGGAGCCAGACTTCTGCGCAATTATATTGAGCAGCCTCTGATCCACAAGAATGAGATCCTGCGCCGTCAGGATGCAGTGGAAGAACTGAATATGAATTATATTTCCAGAGAAGAAATCTGCGAATACTTAAATCCGGTGTACGATCTGGAGCGCCTCATCGGCCGTATCAGCTATAAAACAGCCAATCCAAGGGATCTTCTGGCATTTAAGACTTCCCTGGAAATGCTTCCTTATATCAAAAAGCTGTTAGGAGAGTTTCAGTCAGATCTTTTAAAGGAATTAGAGTCAGAATTAGACCCATTAGAGGATATTTATGAGCTGATCGGAAAAGCCATTGTAGACGATCCGCCTATTACCATCCGTGAGGGCGGCATGATCCGAGAAGGCTATGATGAAGAGGCAGACCGCCTGCGCCATGCAAAGACAGAGGGCAAGACCTGGCTTGGTGAACTGGAAAACAGGGAAAAAGAAAAGACCGGCATTAAGAATTTAAAGGTCAAATTCAACAAGGTATTTGGCTATTACTTTGAAGTCACCAACTCCTTTAAAGATATGGTTCCTGATTATTTTGTAAGAAAACAGACCCTGACCAATGCAGAGCGTTTTACAACAGATGAGTTAAAGCAGTTAGAAGACGTGATCATGGGAGCTGAGGAAAAGCTGGTATCTTTGGAATACGATCTGTTCTGTCAGGTCCGTGACTCCATTGCAGCCCAGGTAGTGCGGATCCAGAAGACTGCAAAAGCCATTGCAGGTATTGATGTATTCTGCTCCTTATCTTCCGTTGCAACCAGACGGAACTATGTAAAACCTTCTATTAATGAAAAAGGCGTCATCCAGATCAAAAACGGCCGTCATCCGGTGGTAGAGCAGATGATGCGGGATGACCTGTTTGTGGCAAATGATACTTTCCTGGATAATGGAAAGAACCGCCTTTCTATTATCACCGGCCCTAACATGGCAGGTAAGTCTACCTATATGAGACAGACGGCCCTCATCGTGCTGATGGCCCAGCTGGGAAGCTTTGTACCGGCCCAGGAGGCAAATATCGGTATCTGCGACCGTATCTTTACCAGAGTAGGCGCTTCTGATGACCTTGCAAGCGGCCAGAGTACCTTTATGGTGGAGATGACCGAGGTTGCCAATATCCTGCGAAATGCCACCAGAAACAGCCTGTTAGTCTTAGATGAGATCGGCCGTGGAACCAGTACCTTTGACGGTCTTTCTATTGCATGGGCCGTAGTAGAACATATCAGCAATACAAAGCTGTTAGGCGCAAAAACCTTATTTGCCACCCATTACCATGAACTGACAGAGTTAGAGGGAACCATTGCCGGAGTAAAGAATTATTGCATCGCTGTAAAAGAACAGGGAGATGATATCGTATTCCTGCGCAAGATCGTCCGTGGCGGCGCTGACAAGAGCTATGGTATCCAGGTAGCAAAGTTGGCAGGTGTTCCGGACTCTGTTATTTCCAGAGCAAAAGAGATCGCCAGTGAGCTGACGGAAAATGATATTACAGCAAAGGCAAAGGAGATCGCCTCAGTCAGCGCCAATGTGGTACAGCACAAGGCAGTTCCAAAGCCGGATGAGGTAGATATGCAGCAGATGTCTTTCTTTGATACTGTAAAAGATGATGATATCATCAAAGAGCTGGACGGACTGGAACTGTCTACCATGACACCGATTGATGCCATGAATACCTTATACCGCCTTCAGACCAGGCTTAAGAACCGTTGGAAGGAGAATTTATGAATTTCCATATATTAACATTATTCCCTGATATGGTGGAAAATGGTTTAAAGACCAGTATCACCGGCCGAGCTATTGAAAGCGGCGCCATTTCCGTAGAGGCAGTGGATATCCGGGATTATACAACTGACAAGCACAGACATGTAGATGATGCCCCCTATGGGGGCGGCGCCGGAATGGTGATCCAGCCGGCACCTGTGTGTGATGCATACGAGGCTCTTTGTAAAAAACTGGGAAAACGTCCAAGAGTGATCTATATGACTCCACAGGGTCGTGTGTTTAACCAGTCCATTGCAGAAGAACTGGCAAAAGAAGAAAATCTGGTATTTTTATGCGGCCACTATGAGGGCATTGATGAGAGAGCGTTAGAGCTGATCCAGGCAGAATATCTGTCTGCAGGTGATTTTGTCCTTACAGGAGGAGAACTTCCTTCTATGGTGATGATCGACTGTATTTCCCGTCTGGTACCGGGCGTGCTGGGAAATGGGGACTCCGCAGAGGTAGAGTCTTTTTACGACAATCTGCTGGAATATCCTCAGTACACAAGACCGGAGGTTTATGAGGGAAAGCCTGTGCCGGAAGTCCTTCTTCCGGACATCATAAAATATTGAAAGCTGGCGCAGGAGCAGTCCATCCGCAGGACTCTGGAAAGACGGCCGGATCTGTTAGAAGATGCATCCCTTACATTAAAGGAGCAGAAGTTTTAGACAGTCTTTTAAAGAGCAGGAGAGAGCCGGTTAAAAGAGTTAGAACAGCTGGTAAGAGAAGCAGTAAAAGCGATGAAACTCCTGGAAGCGACCGGGAATATTACCAGCAGATGAAGAAAGTAAAAAACTTCTCAATGAAAAAAAGGCTACCTTACAGGAACTGAAAGGCTATTATAAGGTTCTTGGAGCGTTAAAACAGGAAATATAAGTTATATTAAGATTTAAGGAGATTGTGAGAAATGGACCCATCAGGCAATACGATTGTCCTGCGTATCATTATTATTGTTATTTTACTGGCGTTATCTGCGTATTTTTCCTCTGCGGAAACAGCACTTACCATGGTAAATAAGATCCGTATGCGTACCCTTGCTGACGACGGAAACAAGGCGGCGGCCTGTGTTTTAAAACTTCATGAAAATAAAAGCAAGATGTTAAGTGCCATCCTCATTGGAAATAATGTGGTAAACCTGTCCACTTCCTCTATTATGACCATTCTGGCAGCTGATATTTTCGGAAATGCAGCTGTTGGTATTGCTACCGGTGTGCTTACGATCCTGATCCTGATCTTTGGTGAGATTACACCAAAGACCATGGCTTCCTTAGAGGCTGACAAGATCGCAATGAAAAGTGCAGGAAACATTTATCTTTTAATGACGATCCTTACACCTGTGATCTGGGCGGTCAATAAGATGTCAGGCTGCATCCTTCGTCTGCTCCATGTGGATCCCAATAAAAAGACGGATGTCATGACAGAAGACGAGCTTCGTACCATTGTGGCAGTGGGTCATGAAAAGGGAGTTATTGAGACAGATGAAAAGAACATGATCAATAATGTGTTCGACCTGGATGACTCCGTTGCAGGGGATATTATGGTTCCCCGTGTAAATATGACCTTTATTGATATTGACGCAAGCTATGAAGAACTGATGGAGAAATTCCGCAAGACCCGGTATACCCGTTTCCCGGTTTATCAGGACAGCAAGGATAATGTAGTAGGAATTATCAATATCAAGGATCTTTTACTGGAAGAAGAGGGAGAAGTCTTTTCTATTAAAGACCACCTGAGAAAGCCGCTGTATACCTTTGAGGCAAAAAAAGTTTCTGAGCTGATGCTGGAAATGCGGAAAACTTCCAATAACATTGCTGTAGTCTTAGATGAATACGGAACCACAGCAGGCCTGATCACGTTAGAGGATATCCTGGAGGAGATCGTAGGCGATATCCGTGATGAATATGATGCTGACGAGGAAAAGGATTTTGTAAAACTGGGTCACGGCGTTTATCTGGTAGACGGTGCCATGAGCCTGGATGATGTAAATGACAGACTGGGACTTTCCCTGTATTCTGAGGATTACGACTCCATTGGCGGTCTTATGATAGAAAAATTAGACCATATCCCGGTCCAGGGAGAAGTAGTGACAGTAGGAAATATCCGTCTGTCCGCCCACAGGGTCAATGGAAACCGTATTAAGAAGGTCTGTATCCAGATTTTAAAGACAGATGGAAAATCCGGGAAAGAAGAAGGAAAAAACAGCGAAAAACAGTAAAAAAACGTAGAAAAGTGCTTGCATTTAGCAGGAAACTATGATAATATTAATTCGTTGTGACAAGAATAGATGGTCCTCTGCTACTGAAGTATTATGAACGGGATTTTATGATACAGAGTATTAAGAACATCCAATAGATGAAGGAGGTTCACACCATGAACGAAATTATTAAGAATATCGAAGCAGCACAGTTAAAAGAGAACGTACCTAGCTTTAATGTTGGTGATACTGTAAAAGTATATGCCAAGATCAAAGAGGGTAACCGCGAAAGAATCCAGGTTTTCGAAGGAACAGTCCTGAAAAGACAGGGTGGCGGAGCAAGAGAGACTTTCACAGTAAGAAAGAATTCCAACGGTATCGGCGTTGAGAAGACCTGGCCATTACATTCCCCAAGCGTTGACAACGTAGAAGTTGTTCGTAAGGGTAAAGTAAGAAGAGCAAAACTGAACTACTTAAGAGACAGAGTAGGTAAGGCTGCTAAGGTAAAAGAGTTAGTTAAATAATTGAAGTAAGAATGATCAAAAAGGGGCAATGAAAATTGCCCCTTTTTAGCTCGTAATGTACTCTCGGAATCTTTTTGTACTTGATTTTGCGAGAAGATTTTTTGTCAGTTGTGCCCAAATTTTTGAGGCGTACGCGGTGTGTACGTTGATAAAATTCGGGTGCGACTGGCGGAAAATCGGCCGCAAAGGCAAGTGCATGAAAGACTCCGAGAGTACATCATATAAGACAGGTTGCAGACAGGTTTATTTTTCGGGGGTAACAGTGGATTTCTATATTAATGATGATACAGCCTGGCTGCGAAAAGCTGTAGGCTGGGTAGTGAATATTGTGGTAGCCATCGCCTGCGGCTGGTTTTTAGTTTATGGATTTGGAGAGCAGATCCTTATATCCGGCAATTCCATGCAGCCCCAGTTAAGTGCCCGGGATGTGGTCCTTATGAACCGTATCACCTATGTAACAAGAGATCCGGGACGCTTTGATGTGGTGGTATTTAAGAGGGAAGACGGAAAGAAAAATGTAAAACGTATTATCGGTCTTCCGGGAGAGACGGTGCAGATCAAAGATGGTCTTGTATATATTAACGGGGAAGCTTTAAAAGAAGATAAAATGGGGGAAGTATCCCTGGCAGGAAGAGCGGCAGAACCGGTGCGTTTGGGAGAAAAGGAATATTTTCTTTTAGGAGACAACCGCAGCAGCAGTGAGGACAGCCGTTTTCCAAATATTGGAAATGTAAAAAGAGAACAGATACTGGGCAAAGTGTGGTTTCGCATGCTTCCGCTGCTGAAGCTGGGCTTTGTATCGTAAAGGAGTTAAATAGTATGAATATACAGTGGTATCCAGGTCATATGACCAAGGCAAGAAGGGCAATGCAGGAAGATATCAAGCTCATCGACTTAGTGATCGAGCTGGTGGATGCCAGAGTCCCTTTTTCCAGCCGTAACCCGGATATTGATAAACTTGCAGCAGGAAAGGCAAGAATGGTCCTGTTAAATAAGGCAGATCTGGCAGATGAGGCAGAGACCCGTAAGTGGGCTCAGATGTTTGAAGACATGGGGATCCATGTAGTAAAGATCGATGCCCGTAACAAGGGAACCTTAAAGCAGGTACAGGCTGCCCAGCAGGAAGCATGTAAGGAAAAGATTGAAAGAGACAGACGCAGAGGTATTTTAAACCGCCCGATCCGTACCATGGTAGTAGGTATCCCTAACGTAGGAAAGTCTACTTTTATCAATTCCTTTGCAGGAAAAGCCTGCGCAAAAACAGGAAATAAGCCTGGTGTTACCAAGGGTAACCAGTGGATCCGTTTAAATAAGACTTTGGAGCTGTTAGATACCCCTGGTATCTTATGGCCACGTTTTGAGGACCAGCAGGTAGGTCTGCACCTGGCTCTCATTGGTTCTATTAATGATCAGATCTTAAATAAGGACGAACTGGCTTGTGAACTGATCAGCCTTTTGGAAAAAGATTATCCACAGGTGGTAAAAGACCGCTTTGGCATTGAAAATGTGGAAGAGGACCGTGTGAAAGTATTAGAAGAGATCGCAAGAAGCCGTGCCTGCCTGATGAAAGGCGGGGAATTAGATCTTGCGAGAGCTTCTGCATTGCTTTTAGATGATTTCCGCGCAGGCAAATTAGGCCGTATCAGCCTGGAAAAGGCAGAGGATTACAAAGACAGGATCAAGGTGAAATAAATGGCCAGAGAGTTAAAAGGGGAAAAACTGGAAAAAGAGCTTTTAAGGCTGGAAGAAATGAAAGCCTATGAAAAAGAAAATGCCCAGTATGAGCTGATCTGTGGTATTGACGAAGCCGGAAGAGGACCTTTAGCAGGTCCGGTAGCAGCAGGAGCTGTTATCCTTCCAAAGGACTGTCAGATCTTATATCTGAATGACTCTAAAAAGCTTTCTGAAAAGCGCAGGGAAGAGTTATTCTTGGAGATCAAGGAAAAGGCTCTTGCCTGGAGTGTAGGAATTGCCACACCGCAGCGCATCGATGAAATCAATATCCTGCAGGCTACCTATGAGGCTATGCGTGAGGCAATCAAAGGACTTGGCGTACAGCCGGGACTTTTGTTAAATGACGCTGTGACCATTCCCGGGATTGAAATTCCTCAGATCCCTATTGTAAAAGGCGACGCAAAAAGTGTATCTATTGCAGCAGCCAGCATTTTAGCCAAAGTTACCAGGGACCATATGATGATGGAATATGATGAGATCTATCCAGGCTATGGCTTTGGAAAACACAAAGGATATGGCACAAAAGCACATATCGAGGCATTAAAGACACTTGGCCCATGTCCTATCCACAGAGGAAGCTTTATCGGCCATTTTGTTGAAGTATAGGGGAAAATATAAAAGATTTGATGAATAAAAGAAAAATTGGCAGCCGTTACGAAGAAGCAGCGGCTGCTTTTTTGCAAAAACAGGGATTTCGCATTTTAGGGAAAAACTTCCGCTGCAGACAGGGGGAGATCGATCTGGTGTGCAGGGAAGGAAAAGAACTGGTATTTACAGAGGTAAAATACAGGTCCGATGCATCCTGCGGTTCACCTTTTGAGGCAGTAGATTTTCGCAAGCAGGAGAAAATACGGCGCACAGCCCTGTTTTATCTGTGCCGCTACGGCTATCCGGAAAATACGCCCTGCCGTTTTGATGTGGTGGGAATAACCGGAAGTAATATACAGCTGATACGAAATGCTTTTTAAACAAAGTATCCTTGTAAAGGATCTTTATATTGATTTATATAGAAAAGAGGCAGACAGATGATCCCATGGAACTATAAAAATGAGAAGAATATATTTATACAAAGGGAAGAAAATGGGGTTCCCTATCTTTCTTTTGCTGCCTTGGAAGAGACAGGCCTTGTGGTAAATGGATTTTCCACCCGTTTAGGAGGGGCAAGCAAGGGAAAATATGCTACTATGAACTTTGCCTGGAATAAAGGAGATGATCCGGCTGATGTGCTGGAAAACTACACCCGTATGGCAAAGGCATTGGGAGTTGACAGGGACCGTATGGTGGCATCCCAGCAGACCCATACCACCAATGTGCGCCTTGTGACAGAAGAAGACGCTGGAAAAGGTGTAGTGAGAGAACGGGATTACACAGATGTGGACGGACTGATCACCAATGTGCCTGATCTTACACTGGCAACCTTTTATGCAGACTGTGTGCCTTTGTATTTTGTGGATCCGAAACATAAAGCCATCGGCCTTTCCCATTCCGGTTGGCGGGGCACTGTAAACAGAATGGGACAATGTACCATAGATGCCATGAAAAAAGCCTTTGGAACCAGCCCTAAGGATCTGATCACCTGCATCGGGCCAAGCATCTGCCAGGACTGTTTTGAAGTAGGAGAAGAAGTGGCAGAGGCATTTATGGAAAGTTTTAAGCCGGAGTGGCACAATGAGATCATTGCCCCTGGAAAACGTCCGGACAAATACCAATTAGATCTGTGGCGGGCCAATGAGATCATTTTTATGGAAGCCGGGGTAAAGCCGGAAAATATCCACACTACCAATATCTGCACCATGTGCAACCATGAATATCTCTTTTCCCACCGTAAAGTTGGAAATGAAAGAGGCAATATGGGTGCTTTTCTGTGCCTTAGGTGATGTATTTTTTAAGGAAATGTCCTGGAATACTTGACCCTTATCGTGGAAAATGGTATAAAACAATAGGATAAAGGACTATTATTAGGACTATTAGGACCATTATAGGACAAAGGAGTATGCTTTCATGGCTAATAATTTTGTATTCAATGACTCTCTTCCAGTAGCACCTTTAAAGTTAGCTGCACTGGAAAGCTGCAAGGACTTTGCATCTAAGGTAGATTCTCACATCGTTCAGTTCCGCCGCAACGATATGGAGGAATTAAAGCGCCGCAAGGCAGATCTGCATTATCGCGGTTATGATGTGGACTCTTATCTGTTGGATTTTGAGTGCCCGAGATTTGGTACCGGTGAGGCAAAGGCAGTGATCAATGAGTCTGTCAGAGGTACAGACATTTTTGTAATGGCAGATGTAATGAACTACAGCATTCCTTACACTGTTTGCGGCTACACCAATCACATGTCACCAGATGACCATTTCCAGGATATGAAGCGTGTGATCGGTTCCTGCGTGGCAACTGCGCACCGCGTAAATGTAGTTATGCCTTTCTTATATGAAAGCCGTCAGCATAAGAGAAGTACACGTGAATCTTTAGACTGTGCTATGGCATTAGAAGAGTTGATCCAGATGGGCGTTGAAAACATTATTACTTTTGATGCTCATGACCCAAGAGTACAGAATGCCATCCCGCTGTACGGATTTGACAACTTCATGCCAACTTATCAGTTTGTAAAGACACTGTTTACTCATGATAAGACCACTCAGATCGACAAAGATCATCTGATGATCATCAGCCCGGATGAAGGCGCTATGAACCGTGCTGTATACCTGGCAAACAACCTGGGAGTTGATATGGGTATGTTCTATAAACGCCGTGACTACTCCAAGGTAGTAAACGGACGTAACCCGATCGTTGCACATGAATTCCTTGGTTCTTCTGTAGAAGGAAAGACCGTTCTTATCATCGACGATATGATCTCCTCCGGTGAGAGCATGTTAGACACCTGTAAGGAATTAAAGGAGAGAAAGGCAGCAAAGGCGATCGTATGCTGCACCTTTGGTCTGTTCACCAATGGTCTTGAGAAGTTTGACGAATATTATGAAAAGGGATATCTGGACTATGTAATTACCACCAACTTAAATTACCGTCCAAAAGAACTTTTCGACCGCAAGTGGTATCTGGAAGCTGATATGAGCAAGTACACTGCAGCAATCATCAACTCCTTAAACCACGACCGTTCCATCAGCGCATCCCTGTCTCCAACAGACAAGATCCAGAAGCTGGTACAGAGACGCCACAATGGGGAGATCTAACGACCCATCTGCGACAGCAGGCAGTGGAGCGCGATAGCGCGGGGGTCGTGAGTGTATATACTAGCAATCATCATGCCGCAAAACAGAGGGTAAATCTGCTTTGCGGCATTTTCGTGCTGTAAATCTGGTTTACAAAACTTTCTAAAATTGTTATGATGTAATGAGCGAAGGGAAAAATAAGCGACGCCGAAAGGTGGCATTTATTTTTCACGAGCCATTAACGAAGGTTCTGCCTGCGACAGCAGGCAGTGGAGCGCGTCAGTGCGTGAACCTAAGTGAACTAACGAAATACACAGAGGTTATATGAATATGAATAAAAAACTGGAAGGACATCCGATCTCAAAAGTAGATCCGGGTTCCATTGGAGAGGAACTGGAGCTGGAGCCGGGAGACAGGGTCCTTACCATCAACGGAAATCCCGTTGAAGACATTTTTGACTACGAATACTATGTAAACAGCCCGTCTATGACCATGGTGGTGCGAAAGGCCAACGGGGAAGAATGGGAACTGGATATAGAAAATGATTATGAAGATCTGGGACTGACTTTTGAAAACGGTCTGATGAGCGATTACCGTTCCTGCAGCAACAAATGTATTTTCTGCTTTATCGACCAGATGCCGCCGGGAATGAGAGAGACCCTTTATTTCAAAGATGATGATACCCGTTTATCGTTCCTTCAGGGAAATTATGTTACACTGACCAACTTAAAAGATAAAGATGTAGAGCGTATCATCCGCTTCAAACTGGCGCCCATCAACATTTCCGTACAGACGACCAATCCGGAACTGCGGTGTATGATGCTGCACAACCGGTTTGCGGGACGGGCCTTAAAGATCATTGACCGCTTATATGAAGCGGAAACTCCTATGAACGGCCAGATCGTTCTCTGCAAGGGAGTAAATGACGGGGCAGAGCTGGAACGTTCCATCAGTGACCTGTCCAAATATGCCCCTGTTATGCAGAGCGTTTCCGTAGTTCCTGTAGGACTTTCCAAATACAGAGACGGCTTATATCCATTAGAGCCTTTTACAAAAGAAGACGCCTGCGCTACTATTGATATGATCGAACGGTGGCAGAAGAAGATCTACGCAGAACACGGGATCCATTTTATCCATGCCAGCGATGAGTTTTATACACTGGCAGAAAGGGAACTGCCGGAGGAAGAACGCTATGACGGCTATATCCAGCTGGAAAATGGCGTGGGAATGCTGCGTCTTATGGCTACAGAGGTAGCAGATGCCTTAGACAAGGTAGAAGGAAATGACGAACCGGGACTGGTATCCCTTGCAACCGGCCGTCTTCCTTATCCTTATATGGAAAAATATGCTGGATGGATCCGGAAAAAATTCCCAAACAGGACCATCAACATTTATCCCATCCGGAATGATTTTTTTGGGGAGCGTATTACGGTTTCAGGTCTGATCACTGCAAAAGACCTGATCGCCCAGCTGAAGGATAAAAATCTGGGAGAATATCTCCTTCTTCCTATTAATATGTTCCGTATCGGTGAAACTGTATTCTTAGATGACTTAACAGCAGAAGATGTAGAAAAGGCTTTACAAGTTAAGATACGTATAGTAAAATCAGACGGGCAAGATTTTGTCCACGCTATCCTTGATCCATCTTCAGAGCCGGAGCCTGAACCAAAGGAAGAAGGGCTTCCTGGAGAAGAATATGGTTATGAAGGCTATGAGTTAGATGAGATATGGGAAGATGAGGATGAGTATATAGAGGACGATGAAACAGAAAGTGAAAGATAATAAGGTCGTCGGCAGCTGTGAATGCTGCGGAAACTATGTATATGATGAAGAAAATGAATACTATGTCTGCGAAGTAGATTTAGATGAGGACGATATGGTGCGCTTCTTAAAAGGAGATGTGAGAGCCTGCCCTTATTACCAGTCAGATGACGAGTATAAGATCGTGCGCAAACAGATATAGTGGTGATAAAGCGCAGGCAAAGCATGGCGCTTGACAAAGTAAGGAGGAAAACAATTGAGTAAACCGGTAGTGGCCATTGTAGGAAGGCCAAACGTTGGAAAATCCACCCTGTTCAATGTAATTGCAGGGGATACTATTTCCATTGTAAAAGATACACCAGGTGTTACCAGAGACAGAATTTATGCAGACTGTACCTGGCTGAACATGAACTTTACACTGATCGATACAGGTGGTATTGAGCCTGACAGCAGCGATATCATTCTTCACAGATGAGAGAGCAGGCGGAGATCGCGATTGCTACTGCAGACGTGATCGTATTTATCGTAGATGTACGTCAGGGTCTGGTAGACGCTGACTCGAAGGTAGCAGATATGCTGCGCAAGTCCCAAGCCAGTGATCCTGGCTGTAAACAAGGTAGACAGCCTTGCAAAATTCGGCAATGATGTATATGAATTCTATAATTTAGGTATCGGTGATCCGATCCCCGTATCCGGTGCTTCCCGTTTAGGTATCGGCGATCTGTTAGATGAGGTAGTAAAACATTTCGATGCTTCCCAGATGGAAGAAGAGGAAGATGACCGTCCAAGGATCGCAGTAGTAGGAAAACCAAATGTGGGTAAATCTTCTCTTATCAATAAGCTGTTAGGTGAGAACCGTGTGATCGTTTCCAATATTGCAGGAACCACCAGAGATGCAGTAGATACAGAGATCATCCACAATGGTGTTCCCTATGTATTTATTGATACAGCAGGACTGCGCCGTAAGAATAAGATCAAAGAAGACCTGGAGCGCTACAGTATCATCCGTACTGTAACAGCAGTAGACCGTGCGGATGTAGTCATTATTGTAATTGATGCAAAAGAGGGCATCACAGAGCAGGATGCAAAGATCGCAGGTATTGCCCATGAACGTGGAAAAGGTATCATTGTTGCTGTAAACAAGTGGGATGCCATTGAAAAGAATGACAAGACCATTTATCAGTATACCAATAAGTTAAAAGAAACTCTCTCTTTTATGCCATATGCAGAGTATATCTTTATCTCAGCAGAAACAGGCCAGAGACTTCCAAAACTGTTTGAACTGATCGATGCAGTGCGCCAGAACCAGAATATGCGTGTAGCTACCGGTGTGTTAAATGAGATCGTATCCGAGGCAGTTGCCATGCAGCAGCCACCGTCTGACAAGGGTAAGCGCTTAAAGATCTACTATGTGACCCAGGTCGCTGTAAAGCCGCCTACATTTGTAGTCTTTGTAAACGACAAGGAACTGATGCATTTCTCTTATACCAGATATATAGAGAACCAGATCCGCAATGCCTTTGGTTTCAGAGGTACATCTTTAAAATTCATTATCCGCGAGCGGAAAGATAAGGATAAATAGTTAATAAATAGACAATGTAGATCAGCAGGGCCTGCTGCACACAGCTTTTAAAAACAGCTGGCGCAGCAGTCCCTGAATTGCGTTTTGGTTGCAAAAGCAAATGTGCGTATTACACGGACAAATATCTATGCTAAAAAGTGTAAAAACATGTGAAAACGCAAAAAATAAAATGTGATAAAATTACATAAGGGGTATGAAAATGGAACGTCTTGTATGTTTGGCAGTGGGGTATCTGTTTGGTATCTTCCAGACTGGTTATATTTATGGAAGGGTCCACGGGATCGACATCCGCAAATACGGAAGCGGAAATTCCGGCAGTACCAATGCGCTGCGTGTAATGGGAAAGAAAGCAGGCCTTACTGTATTTTTGGGAGATTTCTTAAAAACAGTGATCCCCTGTATGGCAGTGCGCTTTGTTTTTAAAGACCAGCCGGACTATGCATATGTGTATATGCTTTATATTGGTTTAGGAGTTATCTTAGGACATAATTATCCTTTTTATCTGCATTTTAAAGGCGGAAAAGGAATTGCGGCAACAGCCGGTATCATTTTCTCAATTGACTGGAGACTGACTGTTTTATGTCTGGCGGTATTTGTACTGATCGTGGCTGTAACACGTTATGTTTCTTTAGGTTCCCTGGTGGTTTCTGTGATCCTTCTGGCATGGAATATCTACATGGGAAGATGCGGAGCTTACAGTTTAAGCGCTATTTCTTCTATAGAATATAGCGCAGTGACAGCAGTGATCGCTGCTATGGCATTCTGGCGGCACAGGGCAAATATCGTCCGTCTGATCCATGGAAATGAAAATAAGATCGGCGCAAAAAAATCATAAAAAATGGCAAAGGATGGTGGGGTTATGGCATCAGTTGGAGTAATCGGATCAGGAACATGGGGAACATCACTGGCGATCCTTTTAAACGGAAATGGTCATAAAGTGCAGCTCTGGTCAGCAGTTCCCGCAGAAGTGGAAAGTTTATCAGTAAACAGAAAGCATCCCAATTTAGGAGATACGCCAATACCGGAAGCAATTGAGATCACCGGTGACTTAAAGGCGGCTATGAAGGACAAAGATCTGTTGGTCCTGTCCGTGCCATCTGTCTACGTGAGACAGACAGCAGCAAAAATGAAACCATGGTTAAAACCAGGTCAGATCGTTACAAATGTAGCAAAGGGAATTGAAGAGGCAACTTTAAAAACTCTTTCAGAGGTCATTGAAGAAGAACTTCCAGAAGCAGAGGTAACCGTCCTTTCCGGACCGAGCCATGCAGAAGAAGTGAGCAGAGGTCTTCCTACCACCTGTGTAGCAGGCGCTCACAGCAAGGCAGCAGCAGAATATGTGCAGAGTTTATTTATGAGTCCTGTATTCCGCGTATACACGAGTCCGGATATGTTAGGCATTGAGCTGGGCGGAGCATTAAAGAATGTCATTGCCCTGGCGGCAGGCACGGCAGATGGTTTAGGATGTGGGGATAACACAAAGGCAGCCCTGATCACCAGAGGTATTGCAGAGATCACCCGTTTAGGAACGGTTATGGGCGGAAAGCCGGAGACCTTCTCAGGACTGACTGGTATCGGCGATCTGATCGTTACCTGTGCCAGCATGCACAGCCGTAATCGCAGGGCAGGTATCCTCATCGGCAAAGGCTATACCATGGATGAGGCAATGAAAGAAGTAAAGATGGTAGTGGAAGGCGTTTATTCTGCAAAGGCAGCTTTAAAGCTGGCAGAAAAATACCATGTGACCATGCCCATCGTAGAACAGGTGAATGAAGTTTTATTTGATGGCAAGTCTGCAAAAGATGCCCTGGCAGAGCTGATGCTGCGGGATAAGAGGATGGAAAATACCTGTCTTGTCTGGGATAAGGAATAACTCCCATAACTACAGGTTATGAAACAACCTATCCTTCTCATATTTTTATAAAAAGGTATTGACAAGGCAATAGTCAGTTTTATAATGTAAAAGTTTAAGAACAAATGTATCTGTATGAAAGACATATCAGATACAGTCATGAGGAGGAAACTATTATGAAAAAAGATTCTTAAGCGCTGGTTTAGCAGTAGTTATGGCAGCATCTTTAACCGCATGCGGCGGCTCTGACTCCGCATCTACCACAGCAGCAGCTGCTGGTGAAAGCAAGGCAGAGGGAAAGCGCAGCAGCAGGCGAAAGCAGTGCAGCAGCAGATGGCGCTGTATTTAAAATCGGTGGCATCGGCCCTGTAACCGGTGGTGCAGCAGTTTATGGTCTGGCTGTACAGCATGGTGCAGAAGTTGCTGTTAAGGAGATCAACGAGGCTGGCGGTATCAATGGCGCACAGATCGAATTCCAGTTCCAGGATGATGAGCATGACGCAGAGAAGTCTGTTAATGCTTACAATACTTTAAAAGACTGGGGCATGCAGGCTCTGGTAGGAACTACTACCTCCGCTCCATGTATCGCAGTTGCTGATAAGACCGCAGCTGATAATATGTTCCAGATCACTCCATCCGGTTCCGCAGTAGAGTGTGCCGCAAATCCAAACGTATTCCGTGTATGCTATTCTGACCCGGCTCAGGGTACTGCATCTGCTAAGTACATTGGTGAGCACAAACTGGCAAGCAAGGTTGCTGTAATCTATGACAGCTCTGATGTATACTCTAGCGGTATCTATGAGAAGTTTGCTCAGGAAGCTCCAAACCAGGGCCTTGAAGTTGTTGACGCAGAAGCATTTACCGCAGACAGCAACAAGGATTTCTCTACTCAGTTACAGAAAGCAAAAGAGTCCGGCGCAGAGCTGGTATTCTTACCAATCTACTATACAGAGGCTTCTCTGATCTTACAGCAGGCTAATACCATGGGCTATGCTCCACAGTTCTTCGGATGCGATGGTATGGATGGTATCTTACAGGTTGAGAACTTTGATGTAAAGCTGGCAGAAGGACTGATGCTGTTAACTCCATTTGCTGCAGATGCTACCGATGATCTGACAGTAAACTTTGTAAAGAGCTACGAAGAAGCATATGGCGAGACTCAATCCAGTTCGCTGCAGATGCTTATGATGCAGTTTACATCATCAAGGCTGCTATGGAAGAAGCAAATGTAACTCCTGATATGTCCGCAAGTGATATCTGCGACGCTATGGAAGGCGTTATGACCCAGATCAAGGTAGACGGTCTGACCGTTCCAACATGAGCTGGACTGAAGACGGCGAGCCTGAGAAGGATCCTAAGGCTGTTCAGGTTGTAGACGGCGCTTACAAGGCAATGGAATAATCAATTTCAGAAGGTTTAAAATCTGATCAATAACCCAAAGGAGGGTTGTCGTTAAGACAACCCTCTTGGTTTTATAGGGAATTTAAACTTTCAATATTTAATGAAGAGGTGTATGTATGAGCTTTATCAACTATTTGATCAATGGCGTCAGCCTGGGCAGTGTATATGCGATCATCGCACTGGGATATACCATGGTTTATGGTATTGCGAAGATGCTGAATTTCGCTCACGGTGATATTATTATGATAGGAAGCTATGTTGTGTTCGTCACAGTCAGCTCCATGGGGCTTCCGCCTATGTTAGGCGTCCTGCTGGCAGTAGCAGCATGCACATTGTTAGGTGTTGTCATTGAGCGGGTGGCATATAAGCCATTACGTAGTGCGTCACCTCTTGCTGTACTGATCACAGCCATCGGTGTCAGCTACCTGCTCCAGAACGTAGCACTGCTGATCTTTGGCGCGGATACAAAATCATTTACTTCTGTTGTAAAGATCCCGGCATTAAAGCTGGCAGACGGCCAGTTAAATATTACCGCGAGACCATTGCAACCATTCTTTCCTGTATCGTGATCATGGTATGCCTGATGGCATTTATTAACCGTACAAGAGCAGGACAGGCTATGTTAGCTGTTTCAGAAGATAAGGGTGCGGCAACCTTAATGGGTATCAATGTAAACGGAACCATTGCTTTAACTTTCGCTATCGGTTCTGCACTGGCAGCCATTGCAGGTGTGCTGTTATGCTCCGCTTATCCGTCCTTAACCCCATATACAGGTTCCATGCCAGGTATCAAGGCATTCGTGGCAGCAGTATTTGGCGGTATCGGATCCATCCCAGGCGCTTTTATCGGAGGCGTTCTCTTAGGTGTGATCGAGATCCTTTCCAAGGCGTATATTTCTTCCCAGCTTTCAGATGCCATCGTGTTCTCAGTACTGATCATTGTACTGTTAGTAAAACCCACCGGTATTCTTGGCAAGAAGATCAGTGAGAAAGTGTAGGTGCGGGTATGAAAAGTAAAGCAAAGCAGAAGACATTTATCAACAATATGATCACATATGCCATTGTGGTTGTGGCATATATCGTTGTTCAGATCTTAATGGGCACCGGACATATGTCCAGCCTGATGAAAGGACTTTAGTTCCTTTCTGTATCTATGTTATTATGGCAGTTTCCTTAAACCTGACAGTAGGTATCCTGGGTGAGTTAAGCCTTGGACACGCAGGTTTTATGTGCGTAGGCGCTTTCGCCGGAGCGTTGTTCTCCAAGTGCATGAAGGGCTCTATGAATCCGACGGTTTCTCTGATCATTGCAGTAATCATCGGAGCGGTAGTAGCAGCTGTTTTCGGTATTCTCATCGGTATCCCGGTACTCCGATTAAAAGGTGACTACCTGGCTATCGTAACTCTGGCGTTTGGTGAGATCATTAAAAATATCATCAATGCTGTATATCTGGGAAGAGATGGTTCCGGCTTCCATATTTCTTTAAAAGACTCCATGTCCTTAAATATGGATGCAGACGGCGAAGTGCTGATCAAGGGTGCCCAGGGTATTACCGGTACACCTCAGGCAGCAACTTTTACCATTGGTGTGATCCTGGTACTGATCACTTTATTTATTGTAATGAACCTGGTCAATTCCCGTACAGGCCGCGCTATCATGGCTATCCGCGATAACCGTATTGCAGCAGAGTCTATTGGTATCAACATCACAAAATATAAACTGATGGCATTCAGTATTTCCGCAGGTCTTGCTGGCGTGGCAGGTGTTCTCTATGCACACAACCTGACAACACTGACCGCTCTGCCAAAGAACTTTGGTTATAACATGTCCATTATGATCCTGGTTTATGTAGTTCTTGGCGGTATCGGAAGCATCCGCGGTTCTGTGATCGCTACCGTTATCCTGTATCTCCTTCCAGAGATGCTCCGAGGACTGAGCAATTACCGTATGCTGATGTACGCCATCGTGCTGATCTTAGCGATGCTGTTTAACTCTGCACCTCAGTTTGTAGTTATTCGTGAGAGAATGTTTGCAGCATTAAAGGGAAATAAGAAACCGGCAAAGGAGGCAAAATAATATGGCATTACTGGAAGTAAAGAATTTAAGTATATCCTTTGGCGGCTTAAAGGCAGTTGATAATTTCCATATCAACATTGAAAAGGGACAGCTGTATGGACTGATCGGACCAAACGGTGCCGGAAAGACCACCATTTTCAACCTTCTTACAGGTGTATATAAGCCAAATGCAGGAAGTATCGTTTTAGACGATGTAAATATTACCGGAAAAAGTACCATTGAGATTAATCAGGCCGGTATTGCAAGAACCTTCCAGAATATCCGTCTTTTCAAGGATATGTCCGTTCTTGATAATGTAAAGGCAGGACTTCACAATCATCATAAATATTCTACAGTAGAAGGTATTTTCCGTCTTCCGAGATATTTTAAGATTGAAAAAGAGATGGACGAAGAGGCCATGAACCTGTTAAAGGTATTTGACCTGGATAAGGAATGTGATTTTAAGGCTTCCAACTTACCTTATGGTAAGCAGAGAAAGTTAGAGATCGCAAGAGCCCTGGCAACAGAGCCAAAGCTCCTTCTGTTAGATGAGCCGGCAGCGGGCATGAACCCTAACGAGACAGCAGAACTGATGGATACCATCCGTTTTGTACGTGACAATTTTAACATGACTGTACTTCTTATTGAGCATGATATGAAGCTGGTAAGCGGTATCTGCGAGAAGCTGACCGTTTTAAACTTCGGACAGGTCTTAAGAGAAGGCGCTACCAGTGATGTACTGCATGATCCGGAAGTTATCAAGGCATATCTGGGTGAATAAGGAGGAGAGATAGTATGGCAATGCTTGAAGTAAAAGACCTGGAAGTATACTATGGTGTGATCCAGGCTTTAAAGGGAATCTCCTTTGATGTAGACCAGGGAGACATTGTAGCGCTGATCGGTGCCAATGGTGCAGGAAAGACCACCACTTTGCATACCATTACCGGCCTGTTAAACGCAAAAGCAGGAAAGATCATTTACGAGGGAAAAGACATTACCCACATTCCGGGCTATAAGCTGGTAAGTATGGGAATTGCCCATGTTCCGGAAGGACGCCGTGTATTTGCGACCCTTTCTGTTTTACAGAACCTGATGATGGGCGCTTATACCCGCAGGGATAAAAATGAGATCGAAGAAACATTAAAGATGATCTATAAACGTTTCCCACGTCTGGAAGAGAGAAAGAATCAGTTAGCAGGAACCTTATCCGGCGGCGAGCAGCAGATGCTTGCTATGGGCCGTGCTCTTATGAGCCATCCGAAGGTAATGGTATTAGATGAGCCGTCTATGGGACTTTCACCTATTTATGTAAATGAGATCTTTGATATTATCCAGCAGATCAACAAAGACGGCACTACGGTCCTTTTAGTAGAGCAGAACGCAAAGAAAGCACTTTCTATTGCTAACAAGGCATATGTTCTGGAAACAGGAACCATTGCCCTTTCCGGCGATGCAAAAGAACTGATGAATAACGACCGTGTAAAGAAGGCTTATTTAAGCGAATAAAGATCATACCCTCTTGCATATGTTATATAAACGTGCAAGGGGGTATTTTTATGGACAATTTTAATGTATACAAGGATATTCAGGCCAGAACAAAGGGAGAGATCTACATCGGTGTGGTGGGACCGGTGCGTACAGGAAAGTCTACCTTTATCAAGCGTTTTATGGAGCTGGCTGTGCTTCCGGCTATGGAAGATGAAAGTCTAAAGGCAGTAAGTACCGATGAACTTCCCCAGAGCGCAGGGGGAAAAACGGTGATGACAACGGAACCGAAATTTATCCCCAAAGAGGCGGTGCAGATCACTTTGGGAGACGGGATCCAGGCGAAAGTGCGCCTCATCGACTGTGTAGGCTATATGGTAGACGGGGCTGCAGGCCATGTGGAAAATGGGGAAGAGCGGATGGTGAAAACGCCCTGGTCTGAAAAAGAAATCCCCTTTACCCAGGCGGCCCAGATCGGCACCAGGAAAGTCATAGGGGATCATTCTACCATTGGCATTGTAGTGACTACGGACGGCTCTGTTGGGGAATTAAAGCGCTCTGCCTATATAGATGCGGAAAAACAGACTGTAGATGAATTGAAAAAGCTGGGGAAGCCATTTATCCTTCTTTTAAATTCTACGAAACCCTATTCAGATGAAACCTTAAAGCTGGCAGAACAGCTGGCAGCTGATTATGGGGTGACAGTTCTTCCCGTCAGCTGCGAGCAGCTGAAAAAAGAAGATATTTTCCATATTCTGGAAAGTGTTTTAAAAGAATTTCCTGTTACGCAACTGGATTTTCATATTCCCAAATGGCTGGAAGTCCTTCCGGCTACCCACTGGCTTAAAACCCAGGTGATCGATATGGCAAGGGAACTTTTAAAGAAAGTCAGCCACATGAAAGATGCAGCTTCTCAGATAAAGACATTTGGCGGCTCATCAGGACCTGTGGAAAAGATCACGATCGAAAAAATGGAAATGGCAGACGGTACCGTATCCTTACAGGTACAGATGGATGACAGCTATTATTATCAGATATTAAGCGACTATGTAGGACTGCCTATAGAAGGTGAGTACCAGCTGATGCAGACTTTAAGCACTTTAGCAGGTATGCAGAAAGAGTATGATAAAGTAAAAGAGGCCCTGGCCAGGCCAGATTAAAGGGATATGGGGTCATGATGCCTCAGAAGATGAGATATTATTAGATGAACCGGAAGTGATACGTCATGGAAATAAGTACGGCGTGAAAATGAAGGCCCAGGCGCCCTCTGTAAACCTGATCCGGGCCCAGATCGAGACCGAGATCGCTCTATTGTGGGAAGCGAGCAGCAGGCAAAGGACCTGATCGCATACATAAAATCCAGTTCAAAGACAGTGAAGAAGGCATCTGGAATGCCAATATCTTCGGCAAATCCATTGAACAGATCGTAGAAGACGGCATCAGGCCAAGATCTCCCAGATGACCGATGAGTGCCAGCAGAAATTGCAGGATACACTGCAGAAGATCATTAATGACAGTAATGGGGGATGATCTGTATTATCATATGACACACCAGGGGACAAAACTCAAAATCCGATGCAAGCTTGCTTGCAAGAGGATTTTCGAGCTTGGGACCGTGGCATATGCGTAGTAACGACATTATCAGAAAACTTGTCTAATTTATGCAAAATAACTGAAAAGTTTGCAAATAAACATGCAAATGTGCTATACTAGAGTCAGCAAAACGAGACCCTTATAATAACAATAAAGGGGCAACAGAGGAGAATGCTTATGAAACTGACCTTTATCGGAGCAGACCATGAAGTTACAGGCAGCTGTCATTTTCTGGAAGTAGGAGATACAAAGTCCTTATTGACTGTGGTATGGAGCAGGGGAACAATCCTTACCAGAATGCGGAACTTCCGGTCAGTTACAGCGACATTGACTACGTATTTCTGACCCACGCCCACATTGACCATGCAGGCATGCTTCCCTGGATCTATGCCAGAGGATTTAAGGGGCAGATCATAACCACCTATGCGACTGCAGACCTGTGTGGCATTATGCTTCGGGACAGTGCCCACATTCAGGAGATGGAGGCAGAGTGGCGCAATCGTAAAGCACGCAGAGCCGGCAAAACAGAGGTAGAAGCCCTTTATACCATGCAGGATGCAGAAGGAGTTCTGGGCCATTTTGAAGGTGTGGCTTATGGACAGAAGTTTAAATTAAACGAAAACATCACCCTGCGTTTTACGGATGTAGGCCATCTTCTTGGTTCAGCCTCTATTGAGATCTGGGCGACAGAAGGGGATGAACAGCGAAAGATCGTCTTTTCCGGTGATATCGGAAACAAGAATAAACCGCTGATCCGGGATCCCAGTATATTTCTGACGGCGATTATGTAGTGATGGAGTCCACCTATGGAAACCGCTATCACAAAAGGGCGAAGACCATGTAGTAGGTCTGGCCCGTATCATCCAGCAGACCTTAGACCGCCAGGGCAATGTAGTGATCCCGGCCTTTGCAGTAGGCAGGACCCAGGAACTTCTTTATATGATCCGCCATATTAAGGAAGAAAAGCTGGTTACCGGTCACGATGGCTTCCAGGTATATGTGGATAGCCCGTTGGCAGTAGAAGCTACCCATGTATTTAAGCAGAATATGGTGGAATGCTATGACGAGGAGACAAAGGCGTTGGTAGAACGGGGTATCAACCCAATTGATTTCCGGGATTAAAGCTTTCCGTTACCAGTGAAGAGTCAAAAATATCAACTTTGATATGACCCCGAAGGTGATCATTTCCGCAGCAGGTATGTGTGATGCCGGCCGTATCCGCCACCACTTAAAACATAATCTGTGGAGGGAAGAATGCAGTGTGGTATTTGCCGGATACCAGGCAGAAGGAACCTTAGGCCGTCTGCTTCAGGATGGTGCCCCTGCTGTAAAGATCTTTGGTGAAGAGATCGATGTGAAGGCGCATATTGAGACTTTGGATGGTATCAGCGGCCATGCAGACAGAGACGGCCTTCTTACCTGGGCTGCAGCCTTTGAACAAAAGCCCAAATATGTATTTGTAGTACATGGAAATGACGAGTCCTGTGAGTCTCTTACGGATGCTTTAAATACCCAGCTTGGCCTTACAGCAAAGCACCTTATTCCGGTTCGGAATTTGACCTGATAAAGGGTGTATGGATCAAGGAGACCGAGCCTGTTCCGGTAGAGGCAGAAACTCAGGCAACCAGAAAGGCAACAGGCGTTTACACCAGACTGGTGGATGCAGGACAGATGCTTATGGATGTGATCGCACGCAACCAGGGCGGGGCAAATCAGGATCTGACCCGTTTTACAGAGCAGATATTAGCTCTTTGCGAAAAATGGAACCGATAAACAACAGGAGTACAGAGAAAAATGACAGAAGTAAAGATCTACACAGATGGATCAGCAAGAGGAAATCCAGACGGACCGGGAGGTTATGGAGTGGTCATGCATTATGTGGATAAAATGGCAGTTACATGAAAAGACCTTATCTGCAGGTTACAAAAGACCACCAATAACCGTATGGAGTTAATGGCAGCCATAGCAGGCTTGGAAGCTTTAAATCGCCCCTGTAAGATCGAGCTGTATTCAGACTCGAAATATCTTACAGATGCCTTTAACAAAAACTGGATCAGCGGCTGGATCGCCAAAGGCTGGAACCGGGGCAAAAGCGGACCGGTGAAAAACATTGACCTGTGGAAGCGCCTTTTAAAGGCAAAAGAGCAGCATCAGGTCACATTCATCTGGGTAAAAGGCCATGCCGGACATCCACAGAATGAGCGGTGTGACCAGCTGGCTACTACAGCGGCAGACGGAAATAATTTAATAGAAGATGAGGGCTTATCCTTATGATCCATGGGGCTGTTTCAACACAGCCCCAATTTTACGCAAATCTTACAAAATATTACTCCTTTCGAATTTGTATTCACAAGCACCTGATTTTGTGGTACTGTATGACTGGAAAACATTACTCTTTATCAGGGATGTGAAAGAATGAAAGACAGAAGGATATGGGTCATCATCGGTTGTATCCTGGTAGTAGGGATCGCCATTACTAGCTATACAAGTTCCGTTGTAAAAAGTCCCACAGGAACAGAAAATACAGGTTCTTTCTGAGACCACGGCTGAAACAGCAGTGGATAGTGACTCTGCGCCTTTGCAGGCAGTCCCCGGAAGCACAGGCAAAATGAAAGCAGGTGATCCGGAACAGACAGAGGCAGCGGGTGCCGGGATACGTTCTGAGAAAGAAACAGAAGCCAGGACGGCAGAGGAAACAGAAGAAAGCAATTCCTCAGAAGATCAGGTGCAGGTCAGGCGGCAGATCCTCCGGATGAAGGTTTGGAGCCGGTTTTACATGATGCAGAACCGGAACAGGAAAGCTATACAGACCGCCTGAGAAACTTAGACAGCCAGATCCAGAAAATGCAGGAACAGGAAACAGACTCCAATGTTTATTCCGCTAAAACTTCTGCAGAAACCCAGTTGAAAATGTGGGATGGGGAATTAAGCACTGTATACAATGCATTATTAGAAGCCCTTCCCAGGAAGAGGCCCAAAGCCTTGCAAATGAGGAAAGAGACTGGCTGAAAAAGAGAGTCAGACGCAGCTGACAGCTCCGGAAAAAGCGGAAACAGTTTAAGTTATGCCTCAAGCATGGTCAATCAGACCAGAGAGAGGGCCTATGAGCTGGCAAAACGGTGTGATGCACTGGCAGAAGAAAATTAAATAGAGATCTGTTACAATGAAAAATGACTTTGGACATAGTTCCGAGTCATTTTCTCTTGCTAATTCAGCGCTTATATGGTAAAATTCCGATTATGAGTTTATATACATGGTTTGTTTTAGGAGGGCATTCACAGGCGAAGTCTGTTCTGCCCGGATTTTGCTGTCCTGAAATATTTACTGAAAAACCCTAAATCAAATTTATATAATGGAGGAAGAAAAAGTGAAACAACCACAGTACCGCGGAGTGAACGAGCTGCGCCGTATGTTCCTTGAGTTCTTTGAGAGCAAGGGTCATCTGGCTATGAAGAGCTTTTCACTGGTGCCGCATAATGATAACAGCCTTCTGCTGATCAACTCCGGTATGGCACCGTTAAAGCCTTACTTTACCGGACAGGAGATCCCGCCAAGAAGAGTGACAACCTGCCAGAAATGTATCCGTACAGGCGATATTGAAAATATTGGAAAGACAGCACGTCACGGTACATTCTTTGAGATGCTTGGAAACTTCTCTTTTGGAGATTACTTCAAGACAGAAGCGATCCACTGGTCCTGGGAATTCTTAACAGAAGTAGTCGGACTGGATCCAGACCGTCTGTATCCATCTGTTTACCAGGATGATGATGAAGCATTTGATATCTGGAACAAGGAGATTGGTATTGCACCAGAGAATTTTCCGTTTTGGTAAGGAAGATAACTTCTGGGAGCATGGTTCAGGTCCATGCGGTCCGTGTTCTGAGATCTACTACGACAGAGGCGAAAAGTACGGCTGCGGCAAACCGGGATGTACCGTTGGCTGCGAGTGCGACCGTTACATGGAAGTATGGAACAACGTATTCAGCCAGTTTGATAATGACGGTCATGGCATTATTCCGAACTGAAGCAGAAGAACATTGATACAGGTATGGGTCTGGAGCGTCTGGCAGTTGTTGTCCAGGATGTAGACTCCTGTTTACTGTAGATACCAACAAGGCTCTGTTAGACAGAGTATGTGCTCTTTCTAACAAGGAATACCAGAAAGACCATGAGACCGATGTTTCCCTTCGTATTGTTACAGACCATATCAAGTCCTGTACCTTCATGATCTCTGACGGTATCATGCCTTCTAATGAAGGAAGAGGCTATGTCCTGCGCCGTCTGCTGCGTCGTGCGGCACGCCACGGAAGAAAGCTTGGCATCGAAGGCAAGTTCCTTGCAGAGCTTTCCAAGACTGTAATCGAACTTTCCAAGGACGGATATCCGGAACTGGAAGAAAAGCAGTCCATGATCTTTAAGGTACTGACGGAAGAAGAAGATAAGTTCAATAAGACTATTGACCAGGGTCTTGCTATCTTAGCTGAAATGGAAGATGCTATGGCAGCTGCCTGAGAAGACTCTTTCCGGTGAGAATGCATTTAAGCTGTATGATACTTATGGTTTCCCTGTAGACCTGACCAAGGAGATCCTGGAAGAAAAGGGCTGCACCGTTGATGAAGAAGGCTTCGCAGCAGCTATGAAGGAGCAGAAGGATAAGGCTCGTAAGGCTCGTAAGACTACCAACTACATGGGCGCAGATGTAACTGTATATCAGTCTATTGACGCTGCGATCACCTCTGAGTTTGTAGGATATGATAAATTAGATGTAGACTCCAAGATCTGTTCTGACTACAGAAGATGAGATCGTAGAAGCTTTAACAGATGGCCAGAGAGGAACCATTATCGCAGACCAGACCACATTCTACGGAACCATGGGCGGCCAGCAGGGCGATAAGGGTACCATCCACAGTGCAAACGGTGAATTCAAGGTAGAAGAGACCATTCATTTACAGGGCGGAAAGATCGGCCATGTAGGTGTTATGACTAAGGAATGTTAAGCATTGGCGAGACAGTTACCTTATCTGTATGCCCGAAGAACCGTGCATTAACAAGCAAGAACCACAGTGCTACCCACTTACTGCAGAAGGCACTGCGTACTGTATTAGGAAGCCATGTAGAACAGGCTGGTTCCTATGTAGATGCAGGACGTCTCCGTTTTGACTTTACCCATTTCTCTGCTATGACTCCAGAGGAGATCAAAAAGGTAGAGGATATTGTAAATGAAGAGATCCAGGCTGCGCTTCCGGTTGTAACAGAAGTTATGACTATAGATGAAGCAAAGAAGTGCTATGGCACTGTTTGGTGAGAAGTACGGCGAAAAGGTACGCGTTGTAAAGATGGGAGATTTCTCCACAGAGCTTTGCGGTGGTACCCATGTAGCAAATACAAGCACCATCGGATACTTCAAGATCCTTTCTGAGGCAGGTATCGCAGCCGGCGTAAGACGTATTGAGGCTCTTACCTCTGACGGTCTGATGAAGCATTATGCAGAAGTTGAAGCAGAGCTTCACGAAGCAGCTAAGGCAGCTAAGACAATTCCTGCAGCTCTTACAGCTAAGATCCAGTCCCTGTTAGACGAGATCAAGGCATTAAACTCTGAAAATGAGAAGTTAAAGAGCAAAATGGCAAATGACTCCTTAGGCGATGTATTAAGCCAGGTAAAAGAAGTAAATGGCGTTAAGGTACTGCTTCCAAAGTAGCTGATGTAGATATGAACGGTCTTAGAAATCTGGGTGATCAGTTAAAGGATAAGATCGGTGAAGGTGTGGTTGTGATCGCTTCCGTTATGGACGGAAAAGTAAGTCTGATGGCAACTGTAACAGATGAGGCTCAGAAGAAGGGCGCTCATGCAGGCAACCTGATCAAGGCTATTGCTGGTCTTGTAGGTGGTGGCGGCGGCGGCCGTCAAACATGGCTCAGGCAGGCGGAAAGAACCCGGCTGGTATTGAAGAAGCCTTAAAGAAAGCCGTAGAAGTAGTAGAAGAACAGACCAAATAAGCCTGTTTGAATAAAAGTGCAAAACGCAGAAAATATAAAATTTTTCTTGACGTATGGGAATTTTATGCTATAATCATAGCAGTGCTAAAAATACCCAAACAGTTGTATTATGCACAATTACACAACTGGAGGGAGGTTAGGTGTGAGCGATGTCAAACGTAATTGTTAAAGATAACGAGAGCTTAGACAGTGCTTTACGCAGATTTAAAAGAAACTGCGCAAAGGCTGGCATTCAGCAGGAAATTCGTAAAAGAGAGCATTACGAGAAGCCAAGCGTAAGACGTAAGAAAAGTCTGAAGCTGCTCGTAAGCGTAAGTACAACTAATTCTCGCACGGAATTGGTTCACTTGAAGTAAAATAAATCGGCCGGTCGTCAGGTTTGCCTGATGGACCGGCTGTTTTATTTTGTATAAAGTTTTGATTTATACCCGCCATCTGACGGGGCATGCTTAGCTATTTCACTTCTTTTAAATCACATCTCGGTGAAGCTACCAGGGAGTAGTTAGTATGATAGATTACAAATCCCGGTGCAGCTCCTGCCACTTTCTTAATGTTCTTCTTCTGGATGTAGTCGATCTCAACCTTATCATTTTCACGGCCTTTGGAATAATAAGCTGCTAAAGCACCAGCTTCTTCAAAGACCCGGTCTGGCAGATCTGTTTGTCCGTTACTTTTACGATCACATGGGAGCCTGGAATACCTTTTGCATGGAACCACCAGTCGTTGCCGCTTGCCACTTTGAAAGTAAGCTCTTCGTTCTGATAGTTGTTCTTTCCTACGAAAATATCATATCCGTCAGAAGAAATATAATGGAAAGGCTTGCTTGTGATCTTTGGCGCTTTTCGTTGGCACGGCGTTTCTTCACATAACCAAATTCCATTAATTCTTCCTTGATCTGCACCAGATCATTTTCCTCTAAGGCAATATCAAGGGCAGAACTTACAGACTCCAGATGGTCAACTTCGGCTTTGGTTTCCATGGTCAGCTGGCTTAAGGCTTCATAAGTACGTTTTAATTTATTATACTTGTCAAAATGCTTCTGGGCATTCTCACGGGCTGTCAGCTGCGGGTCTAATGGGATCGTGATCTCTTCATTATCATAATAATTAATACATTTAAAAGATTTTCCCCACCCTTTAACTCGTAACCATAGGTGTTTAACAGTTCTCCGTAGATCCTGTATTTTCACGCTTTTCGGTATCTTTTAACTGCTTTAACTGCAGGTCGTATTTTTGCAGCTGCGCTCTAAGGCAGTCTGAACAATACGGCGCAGGTCAGAAGATTTCTGACGGATACGGGTAATGGTATCTCTGGAGGCGTAATAATTTTCCAGGAGAGTACTTATAGACTCAAACGTTTCCCTGCGGTATCCCTTTCCTTCATAGCAGGTCAGGGGAACAGAAGCATATTCTACAGGTGTATCCCCGTCATATACAACGGCAGGGCTGAAACGTCCTTCTTTGACATCCTCCATCATCAGCTGGAAAGTATGATACAGATGAGTCAGTTCCGGTCCGTCAGTTCGCGGCGCTTCGGTCGGAGTCGATGGAAGCCAGATGGCAAAGTTCCTCCGCAACAATAGGGCTGATGCCTAAGGTGACCGTATAATGCCTTCTGCACAGAAGTAGAGAGGATAAATACAGCTGCGGAACACAGTTCCTGTAATGGTCAGAGGATTTTCCTTTGCAATGGTCTGCGGAATAAAATATTCCCGTCCCGGAAGCACTTCACGCACAGAACTCATGCTGGCAGATACATGCTTGATACTGTCAATGATGGTTCCGTCTTCTTTACAGAAGATGATATTGCTGTGTTTTCCCATGATCTCTACGATCAGGCGCTTTTACACAGATCCCCAGCTCATCTAAATGTTCCAGCTCAAACTCTAAAATACGTTCCAGACCCGGCTGCTTTACGGAAACAATGCGGGCACTGCCAATATGCTTCTTAAAAGCATACAGAAATTAGGCGCAGTGAGGGGCTGGTCTTATTATTTGCAGTAAGATAAATAAGAGGAAGACTTGCGCTTGCAGAGATCTGCAGCCGTAGTTTCTCTGTTATTTTTATAGTAATAAGCAACTCGTCCTTTTCCGGCTGGGCGATCTTTGCGATCTTCCGCCTTCTATGGTATGGGCAAATTCCCATCTTAAGTTTGCTATGGTAATACCGTCAAATGCCATGTATATTCACTCCTGTCGATCAAAAATAGGCAATACTGTATGAAACAGACTGCTCTTATAAGGATACCACATTTTCTTTCATTAGAAAAGTATTACAACAATATGGAAAAACTGCTGTACACTGGAAAAAATAACCTATAATAAAATGTAAAAGTTCTGTAAATGCTTTCATTAATGCGTATTGGAGGAATTTCCTATGAATAATTTTATACAGCATGTGACAGGGCAGCTGGTGTGGTTGGGAGAACACAGAGGCCTGTTTTGCTGTTGATCGTAGAATTGTTTGCCGGTGTGTTTACTCATCGGTTTTTCAGTTAAAGATCAAAAACAGAATGAAGCCGCAGGGGTGTTTAAAGGCGGTTCTGGATCCTTTGGTGTACCGGGAAACGGAGATCCGGTAATGATACTTCGCTGTAAAGATCTGTATCCTGTATACATAACAGAAAGCTTTGAACAGCAGCTTGACGTTACCGGTGATGACATAAAACAGATATAGGTATATTTTGGATAAAGTAGGTTCGGGAAAAGACTGGAAGCTGTGGAAAAAGTATCGTTCCTGGGATGGAAAACAGCCCTTTACTTCGGATTTTTATCTGGAGAGAATGAAAAGCTGGTACAGACTGGAGATTACCCGCAGTAAGGACGGTTTATATGATACATTCCAGTTCCGTGATATAACAGAAGATAAGAAAGAACTGGAAGCTGCAAAAGAACAGTTAAAGATCGCGGAAAGCGTAAGCCAGTCAAAGACAGAATTCCTTTCCAGTATGTCCCATGAGATCCGTACACCTATGAATGGTATTATTGGTATGCTGACACTGGCACATGGTCAGTTAAGAGGCCATAGTGCTGAAAATTATATTATAAAGGCAGAGCAGCTTTCCAAGTATCTGCTTTCTGTTATCAATGATATTCTGGATATGTCCCGTATTGAGGCAGGAAAGATCGAGCTGGAGAGCAAGCCATTTGAACTTGCGGCGCTGGCAGAAAAGCTGCGTAACATGTTCCAGAAAAACGTAGAAGCCAAAGGCGTGGCATTCTATGTGGAAATGAAAGATGTAGATGTAAAATACATAGTTGGCGATGAATTGCGTATTTCCCAGATCCTGGTAAACTTTTTATCCAATGCCCAGAAGTTTACAGAAAAAGGAGAGATCCGTGTTACATTCCGCCAACTTCAGAAAGAAAATGGCAAAGTAAGCCTGATGTTCCGTGTTCATGATACAGGAAAAGGTATGGATGCTAAATTTATCAGCCGTATTTTCAAGCCTTTTGAACAGGAAAGCCAGGATATCACCAAACAGTACGGTGGATCCGGTCTTGGTATGTCTATTACAGACCGTCTGGTCCATCTGATGGGCGGTGAGATCGTCATTGACAGTATGCTTGGCAAAGGCTCTGATTTCAGCGTATATCTGACACTTCCGATCGCAGAAGTTTCTGAGATAGAAACAGAACAGGAAGACGAGACAGGAACAGACTTCACCTTTAACGGATGCCACATCCTTATGGCAGAAGATAATGAGATCAACGCGGAGATCGCAGTCAGCATTCTGGAAAATGAGGGTGCTAAAGTCGATGTAGCCGTAAACGGTAAAGATGCTGTGGAAAAATATGCAGCTTCTGCACCGGGAACTTATAACTTTATCCTTATGGATATCCAGATGCCGGTGATGAACGGCCGTGATGCGGCAAAACAGATCCGGAGTATGGATCGAAAAGATGCTGGAGAGATACCTATCTTTGCTCTTTCTGCAGATGCCTTTGTAGAAGATCAGAGACTTTCTGCTATGAGCGGTATGAATGGTCACTTTACGAAACCGATTGATTTTGAAGAGATGCGTGTGCAGATCGGCAAGATATTAAAAGGACGGAGAAAATATTGAAAAAGCAAAAGAAAAATATGGGCAGTCTTATAAAAAAAGCAGGTGTAAAAGGGATGGCAGCAGGTGCTGTATCCCTGGTCCTTGTTGCAGGCGGCTTTCATGTTTTATGGGAAGATTATCAGAGGGGTAACCTGTTTAAGCCGGAACTGTTTGTAAAAAACAGGGAATTGCAGGGTAACCAGATCATGTTCCCGGAGAAAGAAAATATACAGCAAAATGGAAATGACCCGGGAGAAAATGACAATAAAAAACTGGAGCATGACCCGGAGGCAAAGGATCCCTATGGTCAGGAAAAGCAAAACGAAGCTGCCTATGAACTGGCCAATAACCAGATGGAAGCAGATCCGGAAAGTGCCAGAAACATTTTCTCAGATCCTTCCTTTGATTATGCAGGAGGCACAGGCGGTACAAACTGGGCTCCCGAAGGACAGAGTGTAGTCCTGGTGCCGGATGCCCAGGAAAAGGTCAACCTTCCGGCAGGACATTCTGGTCTGACTACAGAAGATACAGGAAATAAGGATACCCCTGCTTCTTCCAATGGTTCAGGCAGCGACAGCGGTGATACTACGATCAGCGGCGGCGGTTCAACTGGCGGCGGTGGTGGCTCCGGTTCCAATGGAAATCAGGATAATACCATAACACCCGGTGGAAATGACGTACCTGCGCCAACTCAACGCCGGATCCGACTCACACCAACCCCACCGGATCAGCCGGATAATGGAGATGATACGCCGACTGTGACCGGATTACCCGGATGACTCCAAGCAGCCTACCCTGCCAAGCGACCCTTCTTTACCTGGTGGAGAGAAATCACGCTTCCGGATTTTCCAAGTGAAGGACTGCCTGAAGGGATGAGGCTGAAAATGCAGTACTTTCTATTATAAGTTCCTCAGATTCTGTAGGCGAACTTTACCGGGGCGCTGTACACAGACTGGAAACTGCTGTGTTCTGTTTATGCATATGTAGACACCTGCGGGAACTTATCGTCTGAGAGTATATACGATAATTTTAAGATTGGAGATCATCCCAAGATAGCAGAGGGGGATTTTGCTGTTACCTTTTATTTTAGGCCTAATGCCAACAGCCCGTGGACAGAGATCGAACATGAATTTTCTGTAAAATATTGCAAGATGGTTGTAATGGGACCGGAAGATGAGGCTGGAAACAGACGTACCTTAGACAGCGTATATCTGGGAGAAGATGAAGAGATTTGCCTGTTAAAGGAGCTGAAAGAGTTGTATACAGCCCAGCAAAATATCTGGGGAATGGGTCTGTATGACTCTCTTCTTCAGGTGGTTCCGGGATGGTATGTCAATGGAGAGCAGGAAGTATTTACAGATTATTACAAACCGGAGGCTCCGGGAAGATATGAGATCTATCCAATGGACCGGGTGGATATTCCGGAATATTTCGGTGGTTATCTGACCTGGGATTTTGATGAGCGTGGTAATTATGTTTACAGGCAGTTTCTGCATATGTGCAGTGAATTTCTGGATGAAGTAGAGATCCCCCAGGGGATCCAGCAGGTCAACTTCAATGGATATGTTACAGGAAAGATCTATATCCCGGAGTCTGTTACAACTTTGCTGGATGATTTTATAATGGTTACACAAGGTTATGAGGTGGCAGAGGGAAACCCGTACTTCTGTTCCGTGGACGGTTTCCTTTATAACAAGGCAAAAACAGAACTGTTAGGTATTCCGGTAGGATTAGAAGAGATCGATATTCCGGAAGATGTTACGAGAGTGGTCATTCCAGAATGGAATTCCCTGACAAAGATGAATTTCGCATCACCAACACCTCCGGATATCAATCTGGGAAGGATATCCGGTACACAGCTGGTGGTACCTGCAGAGTATTATGCAGATTATCTTCTTACATGGAGAAACAGTCTGGGTGGAAACAGCCTGATCCCTTCTTCGGAGGAGACAGATTATACCTATGTAAATGGAGCAGTGCTTTCTTCCGGTGGTACGGTTTTAAACCGTATTTCCAGTGATAACAGCGGATTATGGATCGTTCCGGATACAGTAAGACGTATTAAGTCCTATGCTGCTGATAAATGTCCGAATGTGGAACGCCTGGTCATTTCAGAAGGTGTAGAGGTTCTGGAGTCAGAAAGTTTGAACGGAGAAGGATTGACAGAGATCTATTTCCAGAGCGATGTGCCTCCTGAGATCTCAGCAGATACCTTTGGTGATCTGGATACAAAAAATCTGGTCATCTATGTATCAGAAGACAACCGTGATGCCTATGTAGAGGCCTGGGGAGAGATCTTAGGTGAGGAGACTGCTGAAAATCTGATTCAGGTTGGAAAATGTAAACTGGTAGAAACGGAAGCTGGCATGATCTATCTGGATGTTGCCGGTTCTGCAGTCCTGATCCAGGCTCCGGAAGATATTACTTCTTTAGATGAACTGGATCTGCCGGATGGCGTAGAACTGACAGAGATCGGAAACAGTGCCTTTAAGGGCTGCATTGACCTGATCCTGGCAGAACTTCCGGAAACTGTTACAAAAGTAGGAAGAAATGCGTTCTCCCAGTGTGAGAAACTGGAAGGTGTAATAAGTTACGCACCTGATTATATTTATATTGGACAGGATGCCTTTGTGGGACTTCGCTATATGGCCTTTAATACAGGCTATCTGGATCTGGAAGATCCGTTGATGGCAAGGGATACGCTGACCTATGTTACCTCAGCCTGCCTTTTAGATGAAACGGCTGCCAGATATGCAATAGGATGTGGCGATGCCATTGTATTAGGAGATACAGAGGAAACGAGACCATTGGTATTTGGTCTGGATGGAGATGATACCTATCTGCTTAACGGTACCACTGATTTCTCAGGAGAGATCCAGGCGCCGGAGGGACGAGTTATTACCTATGTGATCAGAGGCGCTTTACAGGATTGCCAGGGAGAGTTTACACTGCCTGCAGAAGTAGCGGAACATATCCGTGCTATACAGAGTGCAGCCTTTAAAAATTCCGGTCTTACAGGTACGGTTGAATTTTCTGATGATCTGTTCCAGATCGGTTCAGATGCTTTTATTGGCTGTGTGAATCTGACAGAGGTTAAATTTTCCAATCCTGCCAGCGATCTGGGAGATGCAGATCCGGGACTTAGTGTTGACCCGTATGCCTTTGCAAGGACAGGCCTTACAGAAATTGAATTCCCGGAAGATCTTCGTTCTGTAGGTTACAGCGCTTTTGAAGATACAGATATGCAGTCTATTACCTTTACAGGTGAGAATGTACCGCTGCTTACTTATCCGGGACGTGGAACTTTCTACAGCTTTGGCGTGGAAACAGAGGGACTGGTTCAGTTAGAAGGTGCTGCGGCTGAAAATGAAGATGCCTATGTGGATGTATGGAAATACAGTATTCAGGGATATGAAAGCGATGATGAGATCGAAAGCAATATTTACTATACTGTTTTAAATGCGGCTGTAAGTGAGTGGATGGATGCAGCAGGTGACTTCCCTGTAGATGAAGACTGGAACTACCTGCCGGAATTCTTAGAGTATATAGATGACTGTACTCCGTATACGATTGAGAATATAAAATTCACTGGTGAGGAAAGAGTTTATACTCTCCTTGGTAAAGAGGTACCGGATCATCCGGACCGTCTGGAAAAACCGGATATCAATGAGTATGTAGATGCCTGGAGAGACCGGATCGAGGAAGAAAAGAATGAAAAAGAGGAACAGGCAGTTGTTCTGGATAAAATACCGGAAGTTCCTGCCGATGTTCCGGTAGATCCGGAAGTTCCTCAGGACCCGGATCAGGGAAATGGAACCACACAGGATCCGGATGAGCCATCAGAAGATCCACAGGATCCGGAAACACCGGAAGAACCGGAAAAACCGGAGACACCAACCAATCCAGATGCGCCGGAAACACCAGAAATACCGGAGACACCAACCAATCCGGATGCACCAGAAGAGCTGGATCAGCCACAGGAACCGGAAAACCCGGATCCGTCAGAGGATACGGATCAGACAGAAAATGAATCAGGTGGATCGATGGAAGAGGATAAAGAAGACACAGAAGAAAAAGATGCGTCTTCAGAAGAAACTTCAGATACAGAAGAAAGTTTATAAAGACCGCTATAGAACGGAAAAACCGCAAAAGAGAGAGGAGAAGCATTTGTTATGATACTGGAACAGTCTGAACACGTCATTCAGGAAGTGAAAAAAGCCTTTATGGGAAAAGACGACATTATACGGCGTGTTCTTGCCACGATTTACGCAGGAGGACATATTCTCCTTGAGGACAGCCCCGGAGTAGGAAAGACCACCCTTGCCCTTGCCTTTTCAAGAGTACTGGGACTGGATTACAAGAGAATACAGTTTACAACAGATACCCTGCCGTCAGATATTACAGGTTTTACCATGTACAACCGCCAGAATGAACAGTTTGAGTATCATGAGGGCGCTGCTATGTGCAATCTGCTGCTGGCAGATGAGATCAACCGTACTTCTCCTAAAACACAGTCTGCTCTTCTGGAAGCCATGGAAGAGCGGAGGGTAACAGTAGATGGTGTAACAAGACCTTTACCTACTCCATTTATCTGTATTGCTACCCAGAACCCTTTAGGTACAACAGGAACCCAGGCACTTCCAAGTTCCCAGTTAGACCGTTTTATGGTTCGTCTTTCCATTGGATATCCTTCAGCAGAGGATCAGATCAAGATCTTAAAGGCCAGAAGATATTCCAACCCTCTGGAAGAGATCCAGGTAGCTGCACAGGCAGAAAACATTCTGGAGATCCAGAACTATCTTTCTGCTCTTAAGATCAGTGATGATATCCTTTATTATCTGATCCGCCTTTGTGAGGCAACCAGAGAACATCCTTTAGTAGAACTGGGAATCAGCCCACGTGGTGTCTGGGCACTGACTAAGATGGCAAAGGCATGGGCAATCTTAAAAGACCGCAGCTATGTGATCCCGGAGGATGTACAGGAAGTATTTACGGATGTATGCGCCCACAGACTGATCCTTAAGCCCCAGGCCCGTTTAGAGGGAATTTCAGAAAAAGAGATCCTTCAGGATATATTAAAAGAAACAAAACCTTTGAAAGACCCTAAGAGGTGGAATGCATGACAAGGATCAGGATCGGCTTCGGCACAGCAGTAGTGGCAACAGCTGTTCTGTTTTTCTTAAGCGGTTCTTATTTTACAGCCGGTGTATTTATAATAGAAATTTTATTGCCTGTGGTCTTACGTTTCTTTTTACGTCTTGAGACGAATGGAATGGAGCTGGAAATGCATACCCGCTCTGCCTGCCGTCTCGGACAGACAATAGAGATCGATATCTCTGTGAAAAGCAGATGGCGGTGTCTGGCAGCAGCCAGGATCCAGGCAGATCTTTCTTATGATAATAAAATGTTCCAGGTCAGCAGGAATATCCCGTTAGCCCTTGACGTCAATAAACGTTCTTTTGGTATATCGATCCCTTGGGAACCGAAGATGTGCGGAGGCGCGATCCTCAGCCTTAGTAATGTGCGCTGCTATGATATTTTTGGCTTAAACTGTATAAAGACAGAATTTCATCAGGTACAGCATCTGACGGTTTATCCGGAGAAAATATCCATGCGTCCTGTGGCATCCGGAAATCAGAAAGGACGCCAGAATGAAGGACAGCAGACGCTGAGTAAAAAAGGTTATGATGCAACGGAAGTTTTTGAGCTGCGTGAATATCAGCCGGGAGACAGTATCCGAACGATCCACTGGAAACTTTCAGAAAAGTTTGACACCGTTCTGGTAAGAGAACCAAGTGATACGTCCAGTTATGATATTCTGGTGATGTTTGACGCAGGTCTTACTTCTGGAGAGGTCACATATGAACCGGATGTTTTATCAGGAGCAGTCAGCGCTGCAGCCGCAGTCAGTGAAAAACTGATGGAACATAAGGTCCCTCATTATCTGGGCATGTGGGCCGGAAATAAAATATATCTGAACCAGATCACAGGACAGCAGGAATATGATAATACCATGGATACCTGGATGAACCTTTCCCTTCAGAAAGAGCGGGGGATGGGCTTAAAGAGCCTTATTGCGGAAAAATCTCACAGTAATTACCGCAGGATCCTGTATTTTACTGCAGGAACCTGTCCGGATGAGGTTTATGAACTGGCAAAAGATGTAAGTGTAACAGCTGTGTGTATTTTAGATGAAGAGGGAGAGGTACGTACTACAGAAAGAGGTATGTGCGTATTAACAGAGATCCCATTAGAAAAATTAACCACAGACATGCAGAATATCATTGTGTAGAAAGGAAGACAAAACATAAACTATGGCGGGTGTGATACAGGAAATATCATCAGGGAAAAATAATAAGAACAGGGATATTTTTAACGCGCTGCCATTGTGCATGATACTGGTGGCAGGAAGCATTTTATCCTGGTTTAAGATTGTGGCGATCGACCTTGTTTTTGAGGCTGCGGCTTTTGGGATAGCAGAAATTGTTTTATGTCTGACTGCTGTATATGGACTCTTGTCTTCCAAAGATAAGAAATGGGCATTTTTTATTCCTGCCGCCGGTGCGGCAGTACTGACCTTTATAAGACCGGTACAGATATTAAACGGATTTTTAAGCTTTTTAAATATCTGTATTTACAGCTGGAATGAAAAATATGAAGATGGAGTGCGTCTGTTTGAAAATGTACAGGCAACAGAGCAGAATCTGTTTTTATACAGTCTGGTCTTTCTTTTAATGCTGGCGGCTCTTTTATGGTATCTGGTCAGTGTAAAGGCATGTACTCGGATCAGCCTGATCGCCCTCGTTCTGTTTGTTCCGGAGATCGTCTTAGGACGTTCTTCCCTTTTTGGAGCCGTTCTTATGCTCACTTCCATTACAGGTGTATGGCTGTTTGCCTTTCATGCTGGCTCTTTCGGACGCCGTACCGGCTGGACGATCGTAACAGGACTGATCCTTTTTTGCATGCTCTGGATATCAGGAGGAAAAACCTCACAGACAGTACTGAAAGTGAAAAAGGACGTAGCACAGATGACAGAACAGCTGCGATATGGAGAGGATAATATGCCTTCCGGCAGTCTGGCGCAGGCAGCTTCTTTAGAACAGGGGGACGAGCCAAGGCTCAGAGTAAAGACAGAACAGATCAAACCTTTATATTTAAAGGGTTTTACTGGTTCTGTTTATGAGAATGACAGCTGGAAACCTCTGGCAAAAGCAGCTTATGGCGGAAACAGATGGGGATTTTTACAATGGCTGAACGGAAGAGGTTTTCAGCCGGAAAATCAGTATATTGCCTATGAAGAAGCTGGAAGAAGCGGCACGGATCCCTTGCCGGAGGATGCACCGTGGGTCAACCACATCCAGGTAGTAAATACAGGTGCCATGAGAAAATATATCTATGAGCCTTATTCTTCCCAGGCAGTTGTCAATTCTACCAATGAAAGAGATGAGGGAAGCCGTTCCCTTGCCTTCTTTGGCGCAAAACGTTATGAGATCAGCGAGCTGTCTTCGGATATGCCGGGGGAACTGCAGCGGTTAGATACCTGGACAGAGGCTCCTGTTACAGATGAACAGAAGCAGTATCTGGAGTCGGAGGCAGTATACCGTTATTTTGTGTATGTGAATTATCTTACAGCAGATCCACAGTTGTCTGGTCTGATCAAAGAGCTGTTTCATAAAGAAGAGGAAGAAGCATCTTTAAGTGTATGCGGCTGTACAGCAGATCCGTACTGTTCTTGAGGAAAATACGTATTATAATAAATATCTTTCTGAGGAAGATACTGCGGGAGACGATCTTTTAAAAGAATTTTACAGGGGAGCGGGAAGGAAATTCCGCATATTATACTCTGCTGCCGTACTTGCACTGAGAAGTTTTCACATTCCGGCCAGATATGCAGAAGGATATCTTCTTACCAGCAAACAGGCGGAAAATTCTCACGGAGACTGGATCGGCCTTTCTTCTTCTGACGGTCATGCCTGGGCGGAAGTATATATGGATGGTATGGGATGGGTACCGGTAGATGTGACACCGGGATTTTATTACGATACATATGCCCTCCTTAATATGGCACAGTCTCCGGGGCAGGTGCGCAAAGTAGCTGCTTTGGACTCCGAGGGAGAAGAAGCAGAAAATCTGAAAAAGCATTTTCCTGGAAGTGAACCGTTCCTGGAAAATCAAAAGCAGACAGAATTAAAGACAGCAGATATAGGCTGGGGTATGATCCTGCTGATCCTGTTTGTTTTGGAATTTATTTTTGCGGTATTAGAACTGCGGAGAATGTATTATGAATACAGGATCCGGAAAATCAGTGACAATGGCAGCCTTCCCAGTGTGGAATTTCTCCTTCTTATGATCTATAAGCATCTGCTGATCCTGGGGATCGACATGCAGCCGGGATTTAAAAGTGAACAGATCCAGGAAAGATCAGGAAACTTTGCCGGAAATACCGGATGGGCTGTATCTGAGGGTAAATGATCTGATGGAAAAATATTTCTATGGCGGAGAGCCGTTGGAAGAATATGAGATCAGACTTGTACACCAGTTCCTGTTAAAGCTTCGTGACAGCAGGAAAAAATGGGAATTTTGACAGGCTCCGTTTCCGCTACTGCATTTTCAGTTGACTTGCATTTACGGATGAATTATAATATGAAAGATTATATAGGAATTATATAGAAAACATAGGAAAATGAAAGTGAGGCATTCCATATGTTAAAAAGCATGACCGGTTTCGGAAGATGCGAGAATGCTACGGATGAATACAAGATTTCTGTAGAAATGAAAGCAGTAAACCACAGATACTTAGATCTGAGTATCAAGATGCCAAAGAAATTTAACTATTTTGAGGCTGCGATCCGTACTCTTTTAAAGAAATATATCCAGAGAGGAAAGGTAGATCTTTTTATCAATTACGAGGATTATACAGAAGGAAATCTCTGCCTGAAGTATAATAAAGCCCTGGCTGGGGAATATATGGATTATTTCAAAAAAATGGAAGAGGAATTCGGGATCCGCAACGATATCCAGGTTTCCACCCTTTCCAGATGTCCGGAAGTCCTTACCATGGAACAGGTTCCGGATGATGAAGAGCATTTGTGGGAGATCCTTTCTGCAGCTTTGGAAGAGGCAGCAAAGAAATTTGTTGCATCCAGAGAGGTGGAAGGTGCTCATTTAAAAGAAGATCTTCTTGGCAAGCTGGATTATATGACAGGACTTGTAGACTTTATTGAGGAACGTTCTCCTGTTATCTTAAAGGAATACAGACAGAAATTAGAAGATAAGGTCAAAGAACTGTTAAACGGTACCGCCATTGATGAGGGCAGGATCGCTGCAGAGGTTGTGATCTATGCAGATAAGATCTGTGTAGATGAAGAAACGGTTCGTTTAAGAAGCCATATTGAAAATACAAGACAGGAACTTTTATCTGGTGAAAGTGTAGGTCGCAAACTGGATTTCATTGCCCAGGAGATGAACCGGGAAGCAAATACCATTCTTTCCAAGTCCAGTGACCTTGCAATTTCAGACAAAGCCATTGCCTTAAAGACAGAAATTGAAAAAGTAAGAGAACAGATCCAGAATATTGAATAATACCAGGAGGCCTTTTATGAACCATCAGGGAATTTTAGTCGTTGTATCCGGTTTCTCCGGTGCAGGCAAAGGAACTTTGATGAAAGAACTGTTAAAGCGGTATGATAATTACGCATTATCCATATCTGCAACCACCAGAGCTCCAAGAGAGGGAGAAACAGACGGAAAAGAATACTTTTTCGTTACAAAAGAGCAGTTTGAAAAAATGCGTGATGAGCGGAAGCTGGTCGAGTATGCCCAGTATGTGAATAACTACTACGGCACACCAAAGGAATATGTAGAACAGAAAATGGCAGAAGGCAAGGATGTGATCCTTGAAATCGAGATCCAGGGAGCTTTAAAAGTAAAGAAACGTTTCCCGGATGCGCTGCTGTTATTTGTAACTCCTCCAAGTGCAGAAGAACTTCGCAGGCGCCTGGTAGGAAGAGGTACAGAAACTTTGAAGTGATCAATGCCAGACTGGCCAGAGCAGCAGAAGAGGCCTCCGGTATGGAAGCCTATGATTACCTGCTGATCAACGATGATCTGGACCGCTGCGTAGAGGAGATGCATCAGCTGATCCAGCTGCAGCATAGAAAACTTCCTATCATCTGGACTTTTAAGCAAGATGAGAAGACCTGTATCACTTAGATGATAAGGGTTTTGCAAAAATGATCAAGAAATAAAAAATAGGATCACACTATAAAATAAATACATTGAAAGGGGAATGTAATATGTTACATCCATCATACACAGATCTGATCAACGTTGTAAACAAAGATATTGAACCAGGCGAGCAGCCGGTAGTACAGAGCCGTTATTCCATCGTCATTGCAGCTCCAAGCGTGCAAGACAGCTGATCGCAGGTGATGACGCAATGGTAGCAGGAGCAGCTGGAAAGAAGCCTCTGTCTATTGCCATTGATGAGCTGTATCAGCAGAAGGTAAAGATCCTTCCGGAAGAGGAGCCATCCGCTGAGGAAGAACTGGATACAACCGAAGAACAGGCATAAGACTTCATAAAAGCCGTCTGCTGTACCGTAAAGGTGCAAAGGATGGCTTTTTAAAATTTATACAGATCAGGAGTAAATACAATACATGGAAAAATCAAGTTATTTTGCGTATCTTTAGGCTGTGATAAAAACCTGGTAGATACAGAGAAGATGTTAGGCGTAGCAGGAGGACTGGGCGTGTCCTTTACCGATGATGAGACGGAGGCAGATGCCATCCTGATCAACACCTGCTGCTTTATTGGTGATGCAAAAGAGGAAAGTGTTAATACGATCTTAGAGATGGCACGTTACAAAGAAGAAGGAAAATGCCGTGCCCTGATCGTAGCGGGATGTCTTGCACAGCGCTACAAACAGGAGATCATTGATGAGATTCCGGAGGTGGATGCCATCCTTGGAACTACTTCTTATGAAGAGATCGGAAATGTGCTGACCCGTCTGTTTGGGGAAGAAAAAGAGAAAAAGAAGAACATATTTCCTGCTTCCATGACTTAAAAGAACTGCCGGAAACAGCGAAAAGCGTGTAATGACTACGCGGACATTATGCATTCTTAAAGATCGCGGAAGGCTGTGACAAACGCTGCAGTTACTGTATCATTCCATATTTAAGAGGACCTTACCGCAGTGTTCCTATGGAGCAGCTCCTTGCAGAAGCAAGAGAACTGGCTGAAAACGGGGTAAAGAGAGCTTATCTTAGTTGCCCAGGAGACCACTCTTTACGGAAAAGATCTGTATGGTGAGAAAACACTGCCGAAGCTTCTTCATGAACTGGCACAGATCCCTGGAATTTACTGGATCCGTATCCAGTACTGTTATCCGGAGGAGATCACAGATGAGCTGATCCAGGCTATTAAAACAGAAGAAAAAGTATGTCACTATCTGGATATCCCGATCCAGCATGCCAGCGACCGTATTTTAAAGCGTATGGGAAGAAGAACCCACAAGGCAGAGTTAAAAGAGCGCATTGGTGCCCTTCGCCGTGAGATCCCGGATATTGCCCTTCGTACAACCTTTATCTGCGGTTTTCCGGGGGAGACCGAAGAAGACCATGAAGAACTGATGGAATTTGTAGATGAGATGGAATTTGAGCGTGTAGGCGTATTTACCTATTCCGCAGAAGAGGATACACCGGCTTATTCCTATCCGGACCAGATCCCGGAAGAAGTGAAAGAAGAGCGCCGTGCAGATGTAATGGAACTGCAGCAGGAGATCGCTTTTGAACACTGTGAAAATATGGTAGGAAAAGTCCTGGATGTTATGATCGAAGGAAAAGTGGCAGATGAGCCTGCTTATGTAGGACGTACTTACATGGATGCGCCAAACGTAGACGGACTTATTTTTGTAAATGCAGATGAAATGCTGATGTCCGGTGACTTTGTAAGAGTAAAAGTAACCGGTGCCAATGAATATGATCTGATCGGGGAGGTATATCATGAATCTGCCGAATAAACTGACTGTTATGCGTGTGATCCTGATCCCGTTTTTCGTAGCAGCTCTTTTATATGATAACGGAAGCAGCCAGACCATGCGTGTTGTTGCAAATGTGATCTTTATTGTTGCCAGCCTTACAGATCTTTTTGACGGAAAGATCGCCCGCAAGTACAATCTTGTTACAAATTTTGGAAAATTTATGGATCCTTTAGCAGATAAGCTGTTAGTATGCTCTGCACTAATCTGCCTGATCCAGTTAGGACAGCTGCCTGCATGGATAGTCATCATCATTATCAGCCGTGAATTTATTATCAGCGGTTTCCGTCTGGTAGCAGCAGACAATGGCATTGTGATCGCAGCCAGCTACTGGGGCAAGTTTAAGACTACATTCCAGATGATCGCAGTGATCCTTATGATATTCAATATCCCGGCTTTAAAGACCGTTACTTTTATCATGTTAGCGGCAGCTGTGGTACTGACCATTGTTTCACTGGTAGATTATGTGGCGAAAAACGTAGAGGTGCTTACAAAGGGAGGCATGTAAAACATGACAGCAGAACTGATCAGTGTGGGAACCGAGATCTTAATGGGAAACATTTTAAACAGCAATGCCAGATATCTGGCAGAAAAATGTGCCTCATTGGGACTGGATATGTATTATCAGGTAACAGTGGGCGATAATTATGACCGTATGATGGCGGTGGTAAAAACTGCCCTTGACCGTTCAGATATTGTGATCGTCACAGGAGGACTTGGGCCTACAGAAGATGATCTGACAAAAGAAGTATGTGCAGAAGCTATGGGAATGGAACTGGAAGAGGACCCTCATACCAGAGCCTGCCTGGAAGCGTATTTTAAGAATAATATCTATAGGGAAATCCCGGAGAATAACTGGAAAATGGTAACAGTTCCTCACGGATCCATTGTTCTGGATAACCCCAATGGTATGGCACCGGGACTGATCATGGAAAAAAATGGAAAAACAGCCATTCTGCTCCCGGGACCGCCAAATGAACTGTATCCTCTTTTTGAGGGACAGGTGTTCCCTTATCTGGAAAAAAGACAGAATTCCCAGCTTGTTTCCCATATGGTAAAGATCTGCGGATACGGGGAAAGCCAGGTAGAAGATAAGATCCTGGATCTGATCGACAAACAGACCAACCCGACCATTGCAACCTATGCCAAGACTGCGGAGGTACAGGTACGTCTGACTGCCAAGGCAGTTACCAAAGAAGAAGGGGAAGCGCTGATCGCGCCTGTAATGGCAGAACTGTTTAACCGTTTTGGTGACTGCATCTTTACCACAGAGGAAGATGTGACTCTGGAAATGGCTGTAGTGGACCTTTTACAGAAAAAGCATCTGACTATGGCTACGGCTGAGTCCTGTACCGGCGGTATGATCGCAGCCCGTCTTGTAAATGTTTCCGGCGTTTCGGATGTATTTATGCAGGGAATGGTTACTTATTCTAACGAAGCGAAAGTACGTCTTTTAGGTGTAAAAGAGGAAACTTTAAAGGCACATGGCGCTGTAAGCCGTGAAACTGCCCTGGAAATGGCACTGGGCGGAGCAGAGCGGGCCCAGACCGATGTTTGTGTGGCTGTTACCGGTCTTGCAGGTCCTGGAGGCGGTAGCAAGGAAAAACCAGTAGGTCTTGTATACATGGCCTGCGCTGTAAAGGGAAAGGCAGAAGTGCTGGAGTATCATTTTAAGGGAAACAGAGGAAAGATCCGGGAACAGTCTATGATGAAGGCTTTGGACCTGGTACGCCGCTGTGTATTAAAAGCATAATGTATTTTCAGATGATAAAAAGAGACAATTGAAAGGATAAGGGATAGAAATTAAAATGGAATTAAGAAAGATCAAAAAACGTCTTACGGCTGCCTATAATTATTCTTTTATCCGTATGACATTAAATTTTTACACCTGCTATGAAATGATGGCAGAAAAGACCAGCGATCCGGCAGAGGAGACACTGGCTCTTTATGACAGGTATTTAGGATCTTTAGGTTCTTTTCTGGAAGGATTTCTGGAAAAGAAGGAAACTTTTGAGAAAGAAACTCTGTTAGAAGAACTGGAGGAGCTGCGTCAGGATACCATCAAGGAAATGGAAAAACTGACTGCTTATACAGACATTTTCCAGGCATATGAATATGTAATGAACCGGGTAGAAGGCAGATTTATGCCTCAGCTAGTAGGAAAGAAGCCGGAAAATACAGATGTTTTCATGGAAGAGATCTTAAATTATCTGACACAGGACTCAGATCCTTCCGGTTTTCATGAGCGTTTCCAGCTGGTAGTCAGCCAGCTGCCGGTACGCTTTACAAAAAACAAGTTCTTTGCTCTGATTCAGGAAGGTTTAAGTATTTATAAAGGAGCACCGGAGGCAGGTCTGGATGATATGATCTATGTCCTGCGCTGTGAAGCACTTTTAAACCGCCCGAAAGAGGGGACAGAGTCCTGGAAAGAACTGTATCCATTTTTAGAAGAATTTAACCAGACGGATTTTAAAACCCTGGAAGCAGCAGAGTATTATCACCTTTCTTCTAAATTAGAGGAGGTCAGTGAAAAGATCACAGATGCCACCGGGGATATTTTGATGTTAATGGATCTGGTCAATGATCTGTATGTGCTTCTCCTTTGCGGGGATCATGCAGTCTCAGATCTGAAAGATACACAGGTCATGGTAGAGATCATGTCAGAAGTATTAAAGCTATTTCTGGATAAACAGTGGAAAGAGATACCGGTTGAAACCGCAGATCTTCTCCCTCAGTTAGAAGGAAAGCAGGAAACTTATTTTGAACAGTGGATCGCTGGGGAAGAGATCCCTATGGATGAACTGGCAAAATCAAACCTTCCGGAATGTAAGGTCCTCTGGAAAACAGAACTTCTCTTATCAGGCAGTGCCTTTGCTTCACTGGAATATAAAGCTTCTGAAGCGATGGCAGATGAAAGCATGATCAGTGAAAAATTAGATGAGCTGTTTGAAGAGATCCGGCAGTCATGGAAAGAGCTTCCAAAGGTTCTTACAAGAGCGGCTATGGCAAAATGCCTGTCACGGCTTCCTATCACCTTTAAAACCTCAGATGAAGCCCAGGCTTATATCCGGAACAGTCTGGAATGCTGCACAGATGAGATTGAAAAAGAGGCCTGTGTGCGTATGCTGCGCTCAATCATGGAATAAATAAAATAAGTAAAATGGAACAAGATCTAAGAGGGATTTTATGCGCTGGTGGACTCATTTATACATGGGTGAAAATGCTTCCCGGAACAGGGTGAGTATCCTGGAGGGAATGAGAAAAGGAAAAATGCTTGTGGATACCTATGTGATTACTTTGCCGGAAAGTGGCAATCATATACTTGATATACTTCCTGTAAGTCTTCTTACCAGACAGCAGAGAGATGGAAAAGACTTTCTGGTTTTGGGGATCGCAAGGGGCTATGAGGAGGCAGCGCAGGTAGTCCGTTCTATGGTGGATGACATGTATCAGAAAACAGGTGCTTTTAACTGGAAGGCTTATATGGAAAGTCTTCCGGAAAAGTTAGGTGCTGAATATGGAGACTGGCAGGAGCAGTAAGGGGGCAGGCGTTTGCATATTGTATTGCTTATATTAAAAATTCTGGGGATCATACTGCTGGTTCTTTTGGGCTCCTGCTTCTGGTATTGTGTACCGTCCTTTTTGTTCCTGTAAGGTATCAGATCAGCGGATCGTGGAAAGAAGAAAAATGGGGCCGGGTGAGAGTATCCTGGCTGCTTTCGGCGATCTGCGTAAACGGTTCTTATGAAAAAGAGAAAGGGCTTCAGGCATCGCTGCGGGTGCTGTGGCTGAAACTTTGGAGCATGGGGGAAGAAGAACAGACAGAGCCTCCAAAAGAAAGTAAGACAGAAGCGGCAGCCAAAAGCAGGGATAAAGCGGAAACAGCGAAGGAAACAAAGGCAGAAAAGTCAAAGACAGAACAGCAAAAGACAGAACAGCCAAAGGCGGAGTCAAAGGTGCAAACAGAGACTGAACATACGGCAGAGCCAAAAACACAGACACAGTCAAAAGCAGGACCAGAGAAAACCGATGAGAAAAAGTCCAGTACAAAACCAGAAGCAAAACCAGAAACAAAACCTGTGCAAAAGCAGGAAAAGGCTATAAAAGTAGCAGAAGCAGACCAAGAAGAAGACAAGATAGAACCTGCTGAGAAAAAATCACACCAGTGGATCCGAAAAATCAAAGCCTTCTTAGAAAAACTTAAGTTTTCTTTTAAGCATTTTTGTGATAAGCTAAAAGATATTAAAACTTTTGTCCGGGAAAAGAGAGAATGGCTGGAGGATGAGAAGAATCAGGAGTCCTTAAAATTGCTTTTTACCCAGGCAAAAAAGCTTCTGGCACATGTATGGCCGGGCTGGGGAAAAGGAAGGATCCGTTTTGGACTGGATGATCCTTATTATACAGGGCAGATCCTGGAGGGAGCCAGTCTGGTGTATCCGTTTATCTATAAAAGCCTGGACTTAGAGCCGGTATTTGATGAAAAGTGCCTGGAAGCAGAAGGAAATTTTAAAGGACGTGTCCGGGTCTCCTATCTTTTATGGCTGTTTTGGGGAGTCTATCGTCACAAACATACCTGGAAGATGATACGGGGTTTTTTAGATCGTGAGTAAGTTGGGGATTTAAGATCTACGGGAGAATATTTCAGGAGAATAGAGGTATATTATGGCAGAAAATCATTTTACATCTACAATTGAATCATTATTTAAAGGAATGGATCAGTTTGTAACTACGAAAACAGTCGTAGGAGAACCGGTCCAGGTAGGAGAGACCATTATTATACCGCTGATCGATGTGACCTGTGGTATGGCTGCAGGCGCTTTTGCAGAAGGTTCAAAGCAGAAAGACAAAGGCTGTGGCGGAATGAGCGCCAAGATGAGTCCAAGTGCTGTCCTGGTGATCCAGAATGGTGTGACCAAGCTGGTCAATGTAAAGAACCAGGATGCAGTGACCAAGGTGATCGATATGGCTCCGGATCTGATCAACCGCTTTTTGAGGAAAACCGGCTGTATCAGAAGAAACAGTAGGCATTGCAAAGAAACAGCAGCTTCTTACGAAGGTAAAAAGCCTGATATAAAAATCAAACAGCTCCCTTACCGCATAAAATAAAATGGAAGGGAGCTGTTTTTCTATGAAAAGAGTCTGGGGACTGATGCTTTTTGCTTCGGGCTTGGAATGGCAGTGCTTTGTCCCGGAAACCATATTTACCTTTTTCTTTGTGATCGGATGCCTGATTTTAGGCTATAATTTATTTTGCTGTTAGACCTGTCATTCATTCCTGCCTGTGGCAGGAGCAGATGTAATCAAATGTATAACGCAAAAATCCCGGTAACCGAAGCTACCGGGATTTTTCACGCTCTGTTCAAAAATTAAGCTCTTTCTACAAGGCCTGAACGTAAGCAGGAAGTACATACGTACATTCTCTGGGTTCCGCCGTTTACTTTAACCTTAACAGATTTTACGTTTGCTTTCCACATCTTGTTGGACCTTCTATGGGAATGGCTCACTTTGATACCGAAATGAGCTGCCTTTTCACAGATTGCACACTTAGCCATACTATTGCACCTCCTTAAACGTTACTTGGATTTTATAGTAGAAAAATCCACAACAATGGTATAATACCAGAAACTATCAAAATTTGCAAGCGAAAAAAAAAATTTATTTCTTTTTAGTGAAATAGTGTATACTGTCACTAGAAAAGATAGGAGGCTCGTATATGAAGGGAAGAATCAGCAATAAAATGGGCGAGATCCAGATCAACCCGGATGTGATCGCTTTATATGCAGGAACCATCGCTGTGGAGTGTTTCGGTATTGTCGGAATGGCAGCTGTAAGCATGAAAGACGGACTTGTAAAACTTTTAAAAAGGGAAAGTCTGACCCATGGTATTAATGTGGACATTAAGGAAAATAAAATATCAATTGATTTTCATGTGATCGTATCCTATGGGGTCAGCATATCAGCAGTATCTGACAACTTAATTGAAAGCGTGAAATACAGAGTAGAAGAATTCACCGGCATGGAGGTAGAAAAGATCAATATCTTCGTGGAAGGTGTCAGAGTGATTGACTAGGAGGAAGTAACCTGTGGGTATAAGTACAATTAATGCCGGAATGGTAAAAATGCGTTTCTGGCAGGAGCAAAAGGCCTTGCGGCCAAGAAAGAATGGATTAATGAGCTGAATGTATTTCCAGTTCCGGATGGAGATACAGGAACGAACATGACCCTTACGATCATGGCTGCAGCAAAAGAAGTAGCAGGACTTGAAAATCCTTCTATGGATCAGCTGGCAAAGGCCATCTCTTCCGGTTCCTTAAGAGGAGCAAGAGGAAATTCCGGCGTTATCCTTTCCCAGCTTTTAAGAGGATTTACAAAAGAAATCAAAACCGTTGATGAGATCGACGTTACCACACTGGCAAATGCCATGATGCGCGGAACCGAGACTGCTTATAAGGCAGTTATGAAGCCAAAAGAAGGAACCATCTTAACCGTTGCCAAGGGAATGGCAGACAAGGCTCTGGAAATGGCAGTAGAAACAGATGACATTGAAGAGTTTGCCAAGGCAGTGATCGAGGAAGGTGACAGAGTTTTAAATCTGACTCCGGAAATGCTTCCTGTATTAAAACAGGCAGGTGTAGTAGACTCCGGCGGTCAGGGACTGATGCAGGTGATCAAGGGTGCTTTTGATGGTCTGACCGGCAAAGTTACCGATTTTACACTGGAAGAAGGAACAGCTTCTGCTCATGCATCAGAGGCAAAGCCGGCTGTACAGACAGGAAACGGCGCTTCCAGAACCGATATTGATACAGCTGATATTAAATTTGGTTACTGCACCGAGTTTATTATTAAATTAGAAAAAGAATACACCGATGAGGACGAAGCGGAACTGAAGAAATACTTAGGTTCTATTGGTGACTCTTTAGTAGTCGTTTCTGATGATGAGATCGTAAAGATCCATGTACACACCAATCATCCGGGACTTGCTTTTGAGAAAGGTCTTACCTACGGTTCTTTATCCCGTATGAAAGTTGACAATATGCGTGAAGAGCATGAAGAACGTGTGATCCAGGACTCTGAACGTCTTGCAAAAGCAGGCACAGGCTGATGCGGCAAAACAGAAGAGACACAGCCGGAAGAGCAGACAGAGCACAAAGAATACGGTTTTATCGCAGTATCCTGCGGTGATGGATTAAGTGAGATCTTTAAGGAATTGGCACTGATTATCTGATCGAAGGCGAGACCATGAATCCAAGTACAGAGGATATGTTAAATGCCATTGCTCATGTAAATGCAGATCACATTTTATCCTTCCTAATAATAAGAACATTATCATGGCTGCAAACCAGGCAAGAGATCTGACTGAGGATAAGGAGATCATCGTTATCCCGTCAAAGACTGTTCCTCAGGGAATTACAGCATTAGTAAACTTTATGCCTGATCTTACTTCTCAGGAAAACCTGGAAAATATGACAGCTGAGATGGAACGTGTAAAGACTGCCCAGATCACTTATGCAGTGCGTACTACCAATATCGACGGCATGGATATTGAAAAGGGCGATATTATGGCGATCGGTGACAAGGGTATGCTGGCAGTAGAACATTCTCCGGAAGAAGCGGCTAAGGCAGCTTTAAAGGCAATGTTAGATGATGAAAGCGAACTGGTAACGATTTACTATGGCTGCGATGTTAAAGAAGAAGATGCCGAGAAACTGAAGGAAGAGGCAGAAAGTTTATTCCCGGATAAGGAACTGGAACTTCAGTATGGAGGACAGCCTATCTACTATTATATGATTTCAGCAGAATAAACTGCCGGTTCATATGACTATAAGGAGGTATCGTTTATGAACGAAGATTTCAGAATGGAACAGGGCTACAAGGAAGCGGCTTATGGAGACAGCCTTGGCAGATATACAGCAAAGACATTTGGTTGGATGTTTATCGGTCTCCTTATTACATTTGGTGTAGCAATTGGAATGTATATGACAGATGGTCTGTATTATGCCGGGTACCAGGCTGGTACTACATCTTGTTTATCGCAGAGATTGGCATCGTTGTATACCTGTCAGCACGGATCAACCAGATGACAGTAGGTATGGCAAGAACCATGTTTTTCCTGTATGCAGCTGTAAACGGTATTGTATTCAGCGTTTATTTCCTTGTATTTGATGTAGTATCTTTATGGATGGCATTTGCTATTACTGCTGCATTTTTCGGCGTTATGGCGCTGATCGGATATTTTGAAATATCAATTTCTGCGCTGCGTCCATTTATGATGGCAGGACTGATCTTTTAGCAGGTTTCTGGCTGTTGTCCATGTTTATCAATCTGTCTGCTTATGAGACAGTTGTATGCGCTATCGGTATTTTCATTTTCCTGATTGTTACTGCTTATGATGCAAAGAAGATCCAGGCATTTTACAGCTACTATGGAAATGTTCCGGAAATGGCTACAAAATCTTCTATTTTTGCAGCATTACAGCTGTATCTTGATTTTATCAACCTGTTTGTTTATCTACTTCGTTTTGTAGGAAGAAGACGTAGATGATAGTCATTGGGAATGAACCGTCTGCGTTAGCAGACAGTAAACCACATTTGTGGGATATTTGAATGCAAGAGCCCGTCCGGTAAGGATGGGCTGTTGTAAATATATGAGATCAAGGGGAGAAAAATATGTTAATAGGAGCATTAGAAGCAGGCGGCACTAAAATGGTCTGCGCACTGGGAAGAGAAGACGGAACGATCATTGAACAGGTTTCCATTCCGACTACTACGCCGGAGGAGACTATCCCAAAGATCACAGCATACTTCAAAGATAAGGGAATTGAAGCGAATTGGAGCTGACCTGTGGGAGTAGATCCGAAAGCAGATAATTACGGTTATATCCTTGAAACACCAAAGCTGGCATGGAGAAATAAGGATCTCCTTGGCGGTCTGAAAAAAGAACTGAATGTTCCTATGGGGATTGATACAGATGTAAATGGTTCCTGCCTGGGCGAAGTAACATATGGCTGCGCTAAGGGACTGGACAGTGTTGTTTATATCACCATTGGAACCGGCGTTGGTGTTGGTGTATGGGTAAACGGAGGACTTCTTCACGGTATGCTCCATCCGGAAGGTGGACATATCCTGTTAAACCGTCATCCGGAAGATGAAAAAGGCGGCATCTGCCCGAACCATAAAAACTGCCTTGAGGGCTTTGCAAGCGGCCCATCTATTGAAGCACGATGGGGCAAGAAAGCCATTGAATTAAAAGATGATCCAAAGGTGTGGGAGATCGAAAGCTACTATATTGCACAGGCAATTACAGATTATATTATGATCCTTTCACCACAGAAGATCATTTTAGGCGGCGGCGTTATGCATCAGGAACAGTTATTTACACTGATCCGTGAGAAAGTAAAGACAATGGTAGCAGGATATATCAATACGAAAGAATTACAGGATATAGATCATTATATCGTTCCTGCAAGTCTTCATGATGATCAGGGTATCATGGGTGCTATCAAATTAGGTTTAAATGCACTGGAGCAGGCAAAGAAATGAGTAACAGTGAGCCTGTAAGTTCCCTTAAAGGGATTGGAGAGAAAACCGGAAAATTATTTGAAAAGCTGGGGGTCATCACTATTGATGACCTTCTTCCTATTATCCAAGAGCTTATGATACCTATGAGCCGCCTGTGCCTGTAGGCCAGTTAAAAGAGCAGATGGTCATGAGCGTGGCAGCCGCCCTTCCAAAGCCGCCGGACCTTCTGCGTACAGGAAAGATCCAGATGGTCTCTGCCTATGTTCGTGATATAACAGGTGCGCTGCAGCTTGCGTGGTATAATATGCCTTATATGCGCGCCAATATCAAAAGCGGGCAGATGTATGTATTCCGGGGAAAAGTAGTAAAAACGGGGCCGTCTGATGATGGAGCAGCCGGAAGTCTTTACGGAAGAAGCCTATGAAACAGTAGTAAATTCCATGCAGCCGGTGTATGGACAGACAAGAGGCTTAAGCAATAAAACCATTGTAAAAGCAGAAAACAGGCTCTGGAAAACAGACAGATGAAGCGGGAATATATGCCTGCTTTTTACGCAGAAAATATGAGTTGGCAGAGATCAATTATGCCTTAGAGCATATCCATTTTCCAAGAGACCAGAAGGAACTTTTATTTGCCAGAAAACGTCTTGTATTTGACGAGTTTTTCATGTTTTAGTAGGAGTGCGGTTAAAGAGAGCAGGGAAGGGAAAACAGAGTTTGTGATCCGGCCCGGTGAAGAGACAGGACGCTTAAAGGAGTCGCTGCCCTATGCACTGACCTCTGCCCAGGAACGTACCTTGCAGGAAGTATTTTCAGACCTGCAAAAAGGCTGTGTGATGAACCGCTTAGTCCAGGGTGATGTAGGTTCCGGTAAGACGGTTATTGCCATCCTGGCACTTGCAGCAGCGGAAAATGGCTACCAGGGCGCTTTGATGGTGCCTACGGAGGTGCTGGCAAGACAGCATTTCGAGTCCATCACGAAAATGTTTGAAACCAGCGGTATTGATAAAAGTTGTCCTTATCACCGGTTCCATGACAGCCAAAGAAAACGGATCGCCTATGAAAAACTGCCTCCCATGAGGCAGATATTATTATCGGCACCCATGCGCTGATCCAGGAAAAGGTGATCTATGATAAACTGGCTCTGGTGATCACCGATGAGCAGCACCGGTTTGGCGTTGGTCAGAGGGAACTTTTAAGTGAAAAGGGACATACACCTCATGTTCTGGTCATGAGTGCAACACCGATCCCCGTACACTGGCTATCATATTGTATGGGGATCTGGATATCTCTGTAATTGATGAGCTTCCTGCAGGTCGCCAGGTGATCAAAAACTGCGTGGTAGATACCAGCTACCGGCCAAAAGCCTATGCTTTTATTGAAAACAGGTAGAAGCAGGCCGTCAGGCCTATGTGATCTGTCCTATGGTAGAAGCCAGCGAGATGATCGAAGGGGAAAATGTTCTGGATTATTCTAAAACACTGCGGGATGCGCTTCCTGAGTCCGTTAATGTAGAATATCTTCATGGAAAAATGAAGGCAAAAGAGAAGAATAAGATCATGGAACGGTTTGCGGCAGGAGAGATTCAGGTCCTTGTGTCTACTACGGTTATCGAGGTTGGAGTAAACGTGCCAAATGCTACCGTGATGATGATCGAAAATGCAGAACGCTTCGGTTTGGCTCAGCTGCACCAGTTAAGAGGCCGTGTAGGTCGAGGCAGTCACCAGTCTTATTGTATCATGGTCAATGGCTCCGGCGGAAAAGATACTATGGAACGCCTGGATATCTTAAACCGTTCTAACGATGGTTTCTATATTGCGTCAGAAGATCTGAAATTGCGTGGCCCGGAGATATTTTTGTGTACGCCAGAGCGGTGATCTGGAATTCCGTATTGGCGATGTGTTCACAGATGCAAACCTGTTAAAGCAGGTTTCAGAAGAGGTCAATGAAATACTGGATGATGACCCGGAACTGGAAAAAGAAGAACATCTGGAATTAAAGCGCCAGGTAGACTCTTATTTAGGGGACCGGTATGAGAAATTGAACTTGTAAGATAATATTCCAGAAAAATGGCGTCAAAAACCACCCCGGACAGAAAATCCTGCCTGGGGTGATCTTTTCTTAGCACTAAGGAGTTTTACTTACCTGCCATCTGGCGTTCCTGGTTCTCGATCATTTTCTTGACCATATAGCCGCCTACAGAACCATTCTGTGCAGAGGTAAGGTTGCCGTTGTAACCGTTGCTTAAAGGTACTCCAAGCTCGTTGGCTACCTCCATTTTAAATCGATCCATGGCTTCCTTTGCTTCAGGTACGTTTGTTTTGTTTGTGTTGTTAGACATAATAAAACGCCTCCTTAATTGAGAAAGTGCTCTTTTGTTTTAAGAGCTTGTTGTTTGTTACGTTCTTAGTATGTGACCATCTTAAGATAATACACTAGAAGGTTCTGCGTAAATTGTTAAAAATGCAAAATCCTTAAAAAAACCTTGTATTAAGTAAATTTTCATATTATACTTGTTGGGAATGAAAACAGAGCAGAAGTACGATACAGGCTGCTCATACAGGAGTTTATATTACATGAGAGTAATTGCTGGCAGCGCAAGAAGGCTGCTTTTAAAGACAATAGAAGGTATGGATACAAGACCTACCACAGACCGGATCAAGGAAACTTTATTTAATATGTTAAATACCCAGATCCCGGGCTGTACTTTTCTGGACCTGTTTTCCGGAAGCGGAGCGATCGGTATCGAAGCTTTGAGCCGGGGCGCAAAACAGGCATTTTGTGGAAAGTAATCCGGAGGCAGTTTCCTGTATCCGGGAAAATTTAAGCCGCACCCATTTAGAAGAGGGAGCGCTGGTGTTAAACTGTGATGTGATCGCAGGACTGAAAAATTAGAGGGAAGAAATCCACGGTTTGATATTATTTTATGGATCCGCCATATAACCATGAATTTGAAAACCGTGTTTTAGAATATCTTTCCAGTTCACCTATGGTGACAGAAGATACTCTGATCATTATAGAAGCTTCAAGGAAACGGATTTTGACTGGCTTTCTGACGCAGGCTTTCATATGATAAAAGAAAAAGTATACAAGACCAACAAGCATATATTTGCTGGCAAGGGGCATAAATGAGAGTCGCAGTATATCCGGGAAGTTTTGATCCGGTTACATTAGGACATATTGATATTATCCAGCGTACTTCTAAGATGTTTGACAAAGTGATCATCGGTGTTTTGAAAACCGTTCCAAATCACCATTGTTTACTGCAGAGGAAAGAGTGGAGCTGTTAAAGGAAGTGACTGCGGATATTCCAAATGTAGAGGTGCAGTCTTTTCAGGGCCTTCTGATCGATTTTGTCCGTCAAAATCAGGCAAATGTGATCGTAAGAGGATTAAGAGCGATCACAGATTTTGAGTATGAACTTCAGATGGCGCAGACCAATCGAGTGATCGCGCCGGAGATCGATACTATATTTTAACCACGAATTTGAAATATTCCTATCTCAGTTCCAGTATTGTAAAGAAATCGCAGAATTTAACGGCGATATTAAAGAATTTTACATCCTATTGTTGTAGAACGGGTGAAAGAAAAGCTGGAAGAGATGAAAAACGTATAGAGTATGTAATAGATACACGTAATAAACCAAAGGAGAACGATAAAATGAGCAGAATTGAACAGTTGATCAGTGAAATTGAAGAATACATAGACAGTTGTAAATTCCAGGCTCTGTCCAACAGCAAGATCATTGTTAATAAGGAAGAAATGGAAGAGCTGTTAGTAGAGCTTCGGATGCGTATCCCGGATGAGATCAAGAAATACCAGAAGATCATCAGCCAGCAGGAGACCATTTTAAGTGATGCCCAGGCTCAGTCTGAGTCTATGCTGGCAGACGCAAAGAAACAGTCTGACTCCATGATCGCACAGGCTACAGAGCAGGCAAACATCATGGTAGAGCAGGCAACCGAACAGGCTAATTCTATGGTAGCACAGGCGGATGCACAGACCAACGAGATGGTCAATGACCATGAGATCATGCAGCGTGCTTATGCACATGCAAACGAAGTAGTTGAGCAGGCAAATGTCCAGGCTCAGGCAATCGTAGATGCAGCTGTTAATGATGCAAACAATATCCGCCAGGGTGCGATCCAGTATACAGACGATATGCTGCGCAGCCTTCAGAATATTATGGATCATACCATGGAAACTGCAAAGGGACGTTTTGACTCCTTTATGAGTTCCATGCAGTCCAGCTATGACATTGTAACCAACAACCGTAAGGAACTGTCTGGTGGTCTTGTACAGCAGGAACCGGAAGCACAGGCAGCACCTCAGGAAGAAAAGAAGGAAGAAGCTTAAATTTCTGAAAGGGATCAGATTTTTAAGAGAATCCAAAAGAATACGCAGGAAAGTAAACTGTGAAGGGCTTTCCAGAAGATATAATGCCGGATGGAGAGTCCGGCATTTTTTCTGCCGCTGTGCATTGTAAGAACACTGCGGGTCTGGAAAATACCGCTGATACCGCCAAAAGCAACACTTGCAGTGACTAAGAGCAGACCAGTGAGACCGGATGTATGTTCGCAGATGGTTTGGATCCCGGTAGTGATCTCTAAAAGCCCCATAAGAGCAGGTTTTAAAATAACAGGGCCGGGAAGGGGCAGCTTAAAAAGATACAGGGATAAGATGGAAAACAGCATGATATAAAGCCCGATTTTTTCCATAGTTTCAAGGCAGCTCATCAGGTGCTCATCCAGGGAGAAGGAAGAAATGGGTGCTGTGTGAGAGACACCGGACCAGACAGAAGGACGTATCTTCCTGTTCTTTTTGGATTTTTTATCATAATAATGCCTTGCCAGATAAGAAATGGGAAAAACTGGAAGATAAAGGGCTGCAAGGAAGGGAAAAAGAGGAAATTTTATGGAAGGTGGAAGGAGCTTCTGTCCTTCCATCACTGTATAACCGGTGAGGAACATAGGGCTTGGATGATTGCAGATGGAGAGAAGATAGCAGGCTTCTTCCCAGGAAATCTGTCCCCTTTCTAATAAGTCCCGGTCCATTTTAGCCCCCATGGGATAGCCGCATAACAGTCCGGTGAGAAAAACGAAGCCTGCAGGCTGAGAAAAGTGGAATACTCCGGATAATAAAGGAGAAAAGGGCTTTACAACAAGACCTACAGCGCCCATGGCAGCAATGACGCCGGTTCCGATCATAAAAGGCAGCAAAGTAGGCAAAACTGTGTAAGCCCAGAGAAGGAGTCCCTTTCTGGCACCTTCCAAAGCGGTACCCGGAGAGAGCAAAAGCAGGATAAGAAAGAACAGGGCCAGAAGGCTTAAGAGGATCCGTTTCATAGGGCCTCCGGTTAAATGCAGGGTTTGTTTTAATATATGGCCGGATCTTTTGAAAAATGATGTTTAAGTAGTAGCATGTATAAGGAGCAGGATATGACAGATGTGAAACAGCTGCCGGAAGCGTTCTTAAAGGAAATGGAACAGCTTTTAGGAGATGAATATGAGGCATATATAAAAAGCTATGAGGAAGCGTGGAAACCAGGTCTGCGTGTAAATACATTGAAAATTATGCCGGAGGAATTTAAAAATCTTTCCCACCTGGAACTGACACCTGTAGACTGGACGGAAAAGGGATTTTATTATGAAGACACAGAACGTCCTGCCAGACATCCTTTTTATTATGCCGGTCTTTATTATCTTCAGGAGCCCAGTGCCATGGCACCAGCGGCTGTGCTTCCGGTAGAACCGGGAGATAAGGTCTTAGACGTATGTGCGGCACCGGGAGGAAAAAGTACGGAACTGGCAGCAAAACTTCAGGGAAAAGGAATGCTTGTATCCAATGACATCAGTTATTCCAGGGCAAGAGCATTACTTAAAAACCTGGAACTGGCAGGAGCAGAAAATATTTCTGTTTTAAGTGAAGAACCGGGAAAACTGGCAGCTGTATGGCCGGAGTTTTTTGATAAGATTTTAGTAGATGCACCATGTTCCGGGGAAGGAATGTTTCGCAGGGAAGAGGATATGGTAAAGGACTGGGTAAGCAGAGGCCCCTCTTATTACAGCCCAATCCAGAGGGAGATCTTAGAGCAGGCTGTGGCCATGTTAAAACCAGGAGGAATGATGCTTTATTCTACCTGTACCTTCTCAAAAAAAGAAGATGAGGAAAATGTGGCGTATATTTTAGAAAAATATCCATCCATGGAACTGGTTCCTATTGATAAAGAGCAGTTTAAGGGACTTTCGGATGGTTTTGGATATCCACAGACTGCCCGCCTGTTCCCACACCGGATCCAGGGGGAAGGACATTTCCTGGCATTATTCCACAAGAAAGAGGATGAAAATGGTTCTGGCAGTGGTGCAGCTGTTTTGAGGCTATCAGGAGATGAAAAAGAGGCTTCAAAGCGGGCCAAGGAAGCAGGCAAACAGGAAGATCTGATGAAATTTCTGAAAAACTGCAGGAAGGAATGGGATTTAGGCCGTATCTATATCCGGGATGAGCAGGTATATTATCTGCCGGAGGGCTTAAAAACAGGACTTCCGCTGCGGTTTTTGCGAACAGGGCTGCATCTGGGTGAGTTAAAGAAAGGTCGTTTTGAACCATCCCAGGCGTTTGCAATGGCATTAAAAAAAGACGAATATCTGGTACGCCTTGATCTGAAAACAGAGGATGAACGTGTGATCCGCTATTTAAAAGGAGAAACGATCAGTCTTGTAAATGGGGAAGAACCGGTAAAGGGCTGGTGTCTGGTTACAGTAGAAGGCTTTCCTTTAGGCTGGGCCAAAGGCAATGGAATGACCCTTAAAAATAAATACTATGCAGGCTGGCGCTGGCAGTAAGAGAGGATAAATGAAATATGGCAGAAAAGAAGAAAAAAGCTTCTAATTCCAGTATGCGCCTGGACAAATTTCTGGTGGAAATGGGAAAAGGAAGCCGCAGCCAGATCAAGGAAATGGCGAAAAAAGGACGGATCCAGGTAAATGGAACTGTGATAAAGGCAACGGATGGAAAAATAGATCCGGAAAAAGATGTGGTCTTACTGGACGGACAGCCGGTTTCTTATGCACACACAGAATATTTTATGTTAAATAAACCGGCAGGTACTGTATCAGCTACAGAGGATGGGAAATATCCTACTGTAATAAGTCTGATCGACGCTGCTTTGCGCAAGGACCTGTTTCCGGTGGGACGTCTGGATCTGGATACAGAGGGACTGCTGCTGATCACCAACGACGGGGCAATGGCTCATGAGCTGCTGTCTCCGAAGAAACATGTAGATAAAATATACCTGGCTTACATAGAGGGAACACTTCCAAAGGATGCCAAAAAGCAGATGCAGGAAGGTCTTATAATAGAAGAAGGTGTAAAAACACTTCCTGCAGAGCTGGTCATATTAGACCCGCCGGCGGGAATGAAAGAGGGACTGACTGCAGTTTCACTGCGGATCCATGAAGGAAAATTCCACCAGGTAAAAAGGATGTTTGAAGTTTTAGGCTGTAAAGTGGTATACTTAAAACGTATGACCATGGGGCCGCTGGTATTGGATCCGTCTTTAAAGCCGGGAGAGTACCGGGCATTAAAGGAAGAAGAACTTAAGGCTCTTGAACGAAAGATCAATGAGAAAGAACGAACGCATATTTTAGACGGCATTTCTGCTGTTTTATTTGACTTAGATGGCACTCTGGTGGACTCCATGTGGATGTGGGAAGCCATTGATGTTGAATATCTGGGCCGTTATGGGCTGGAATGCCCGTCTGATCTGCAAAAAGCCATTGAGGGAATGAGTTTTTCAGAAACAGCAGTATATTTTAAGGAACGTTTTAATCTGCCAGACTCTATTGAAGAGATTAAACAGGCGTGGGTGGAAATGTCTCTGGAAAAATACCAGAAGGAAGTACCTGTAAAACCGGGGGTAAGGGAATTTCTGGAAGAAATTTCCATCCGGGGCATTAAAGCAGGTATTGCTACCAGCAACGGAAGGGAAATGGTAGATGCTGTATTAAAGTCTTTAGGACTGGAACAATATTTCCAGGTAGTTGCCACTGCCTGTGAAGTGGCAGCCGGAAAACCGGCACCGGATATTTACCTGGAGGTGGCAAGAAGGCTGGGCGCAAAACCGGAAAATTGTCTGGTATTTGAGGATGTTCCGGCCGGTATCATGGCAGGAAAAAATGCGGGAATGAAGGTCATTGCAGTAGAAGATGATTTTTCAGAGACAATGAAAGAAGAAAAGGAACAGCTGGCTGACCGGCTGATCCATGATTTTTACGAGGTTTTATAAATGGTACATGATTATTTACCGATCAACAGAGAAGATATGAAAAAAAGAGGTTGGGAACAGTGCGATTTCGTCTATGTTTCCGGTGATGCCTATGTAGACCATCCTTCTTTTGGAACGGCCATTATTTCAAGATTGTTGGAAGCACATGGTTATAAGGTGGGTATCATTGCCCAGCCGGACTGGAAGGACAATAAGAGCATCCAGATCTTAGGACGGCCAAGACTGGGATTTTTGGTGTCTGCGGGAAATATGGATTCCATGGTAAACCATTATTCCGTATCCAAAAAGCGCAGAAAAGAGGACTCCTATACTCCTGGTGGGGTAATGGGAAAAAGACCGGATTATGCAGTGGTGGTATACTGCAATCTGATCCGTTCTGCTTATAAAGATGTGCCTATCATTGCCGGAGGTATTGAGGCAAGCCTTCGCCGTCTGGCTCATTATGATTACTGGTCCAATAAGATGAAGCGGTCCATTTTGCTGGATGCCCAGGCAGATATTATTTCCTATGGAATGGGAGAACATTCCATTGTGGAACTGGCAGATGCATTGGACAGCGGACTGGATATTAAGGATATTACTTTTATAGACGGTACGGTTTATAAGACAAAGAGCCTGGAGTCTGTTTATGATTATAAGCTGCTTCCGGACTATACAGAGCTGTTAGAAGATAAGAAACGGTACGCAGAAAGCTTTTTTGTACAGTACAGCAATACAGATCCGTTTTCCGGAAAACGTCTGGTGGAACCTTATGAGGGCAAAGTTTATGTGGTACAGAACCCGCCTGCAAAGCCACTGACACAGGATGAGATGGATGATGTGTATGCTCTGCCATATATGAGAAGCTATCATCCTTCTTATGAGGCAGCCGGTGGCGTCCCGGCTATCCGTGAGATCAAATTCAGCCTAATCAGCAACAGAGGCTGTTTTGGTGCATGCAGCTTCTGCGCACTGACCTTCCATCAGGAAGGATCATCCAGGCAAGCCATGAGTCATTGGTGGATGAGGCAAAACTTCTTACAGAAGAGCCTGATTTTAAGGGATATATCCATGATGTTGGCGGACCTACTGCCAATTTCCGTTTCCCTGCCTGCGAAAAACAGCTGACTAAGGGTGCCTGCCCTAATAAGCAGTGTCTGTTCCCTGAACCATGTAAGAACCTGCGTGCGGACCACAGTGATTATATTTCACTCTTAAGAAAGCTGCGTGCGATCCCAAAGGTAAAGAAAGTATTCATCCGTTCCGGTATCCGTTTTGACTATCTGTTAAAGGACCCGGGAAAGAAGTTTTACGGGAACTTTGCGAATACCATGTAAGCGGCCAGCTGAAAGTTGCGCCGGAGCATGTGGCAGATAAGGTGCTCATGCGCATGGGCAAGCCGAAAAACAGTGTATACAGAGAGTTTGTAAAAGAATACAAGCAGATGAATGAGAAGCTGGGAAAGGACCAGTATCTGGTGCCTTATCTGATGTCTTCCCATCCAGGTTCCTCTATGAAAGAGGCGGTGGAGCTGGCAGAGTATTTAAGAGATCTGGGCTACATGCCGGAGCAGGTACAGGACTTTTATCCGACACCGTCAACCATTTCCACCTGCATGTATTATACAGGATATGACTGCCGTACCATGGAAAAGGTGTATGTGCCTGTTAATCCTCATGAGAAGGCTATGCAGAGAGCGCTGATCCAGTACCGGAACCCGAAAAATTATGACCTGGTGGCAGAGGCTCTTAAGATTGCCGGAAGAACGGATCTGATCGGCTTTGATAAGAAATGTCTGATCAAGCCAAGGAATTTTGATAAGAGCGCTCATGATGAGAAAGAGTTTCGTGGACATGGGGGAGTTTCCGGCGGCAAGAATGCGGTTGGCAGAAATGAAAACGGCAGGAATGGAAATAACAGGAATACAGCAGGAAAAAATACTGGTGGAAGAAATACAGGCGCAAGCGGCAGAAATATGGAAAAGCTGTCAGGAAGCAAGATGAATGCAGCGAAAACTGCAGGTAAGAAAAAAGGCATCCGAAACGTTCATAAAAAGAAAGGAAACTGACAATGAAAATTGCTGTTATAACAGGAGCATCTTCTGGAATGGGCTGGGAATGCGCCATCCGCTTATGGGAGCAGTTTCCAGGACTGGATGAGATCTGGGCAGTGGGAAGACGAAAAGAGCGCCTGGTAAAACTGGAAGAAAAAGTAAATATTCCGGTGCGTAAATTTGTTCTGGATCTGAGTCAGGAAAAAGAACGGGAGATCTTAAAAGCTGAGTTAGAACGCTTGAAACCCCAGGTGAAATTTCTGGTAAATGCAGCTGGTTTTGGAAAGATCGGAAATGTATGTGATCTGTCTGAAAAAGACCAGTCAGGAATGGTGCAGGTAAACTGTACTGCTCTGACAGCTGTTACCACCATGGTCCTTCCTTTTATGTCTCAGAACAGCCGCATCCTGCAGTTTGCTTCCAGTGCAGCCTTTCTGCCCCAGCCGGGCTTTGCAGTATATGCAGCTTCAAAGGCCTATGTGTTAAGCTACAGCCGGGCATTAAACAGGGAATTAAAGGGCAGAAAGATATTTGTAACTGCCATTTGCCCGGGACCGGTGCGCACAGAATTTTTTGATATTGCACAGACAACAGGTGAAATTCCATTATACAAAAAACTGGTTATGGCAGCACCGGGAAAGGTTGTGGCAAAAGCAATCCGGGACAGCATTGCAGGAAGAGAAATTTCTGTCTATGGGCTTTTTATGAATGCATTCTGGATCCTTGCAAAAGTGTTTCCACACAGCCTGATCTTAGATATGATGGAAAAGATAGAGTACTTACCGGGAAAGGATCGTTGGTAAAATGCAGAAACTGAAAGTGGCCTCCAATGAGGCAGGACAGAGGCTGGATAAGCTGCTGTCCAAATATTTAAGCCAGGCAGGAAAAGGCTTTCTTTATAAGATGATGCGAAAGAAAAACATTACCTTAAATGGAAAGAAGTGTGATGGTTCTGAACGGGTGGAAGAAGGGGATGAGATCAGTCTGTTTCTGGCAGATGAGACCATTGAAAAGTTTTCGGCGCCTCTTCCAGAACTGGCAGCATTAGGAAAAGAAAAAGACAGAAATTCGGGAAAAGCCGGGAAAAACGGGGAAAATGGAAACAGGAAGAAAAAACAGGAGTTATCTATCGTATACGAAGATAAAAATGTTTTGATCGTAAATAAACCTTCCGGAATGCTTTCACAGAAAGCAAAAGAAGGGGATGTTTCCCTAAATGAGCACATTTTAAATTATCTCATTGACTCCGGGCATCTTCCGGTAAGCCAGCTGCGCACGTTCCGGCCTTCGATCTGCAACCGTCTGGATCGCAATACCAGTGGTCTGGTAGTTGCCGGAACTTCTTTAGCCGGACTTCAGATCATGAACGGGGTCTTAAAAGACAGGAGCATCCATAAATATTATCAGTGTATCGTCAAAGGCAAGATCGATAAGCCCCAGATGATCGCCGGTTTCTTAAAGAAAGATGAAGCCCAAAATACGGTGCAGATCTATCCGTTAGAAGTGGAAGGCAGTGTTCCTATTATGACGGAATACGTGCCTGTAAAGAGCAGTGATACAGCAACACTTTTACGGGTCACTCTGATCACTGGGCGCAGCCATCAGATCCGTGCCCATCTGGCTTCTATTGGCCATCCTATTTTAGGAGATTTTAAGTATGGAGATCCAAAGTTGAATGAGCAGATCCAGAAGAAATATAAAGTGCGCTCCCAGCTTTTACATTCCTGGAAACTTGTCATGCCGGAAAAGCTGGCACAGCCTCTGGATTATCTGTCAGGAAAAGAGTTTATCGCTCCTTTGCCTGCTGCTTTTAAGAAGGTATTAAAAGGAGAAGGATTGGAGACAGCGGAGTCAAATTCTTGACAGAAAAGTGGCTTTGGGGTATGCTAATTCATATAACCGTAACAATTATATAACGAGAGGATAAAATACAATGGGAAAGATCATATTAACCGGCGACCGTCCAACCGGACGCCTTCATGTAGGACATTATGTAGGTTCTTTAAAGAGAAGAGTAGAGCTTCAGAATTCCGGTCAGTTTGATGAGATCTACATCATGATCGCAGATGCACAGGCATTGACTGATAATGCTGATAACCCGGAAAAGTACGTCAGAACATCATTGAGGTAGCATTAGACTATCTGGCTTGTGGTCTGGATCCTGCAAAATCCACTTTATTTATCCAGTCCCAGGTACCGGAGCTTTGCGAGATGACTTTCTACTATATGGATCTGGTAACTGTATCCAGATTACAGCGTAATCCTACTGTAAAACCGAGATCCAGATGCGTAATTTCGAGACCAGCATCCCAGTTGGTTTCTTTACCTACCCGATCAGCCAGGCAGCAGATATTACTGCATTCAAGGCAACCACCGTTCCGGTTGGTGAAGACCAGGCTCCAATGATCGAGCAGACTCGTGAGATCGTTCACAAGTTTAATACCGTATACGGCGGCAATCTGGTAGAGCCTGAGATCCTGCTTCCAGACAATAAAGCATGTCTGCGTCTGCCAGGTATCGACGGAAAGGCAAAATGAGCAAGTCCTTAGGAAACTGCATCTATCTGTCCGACTCCGAAGAAGAAATCAAGAAGAAGATCATGTCCATGTTCACAGACCCGAACCACCTGCGCGTTCAGGATCCGGGACAGGTAGAAGGAAATCCAGTATTTATCTATCTGGATGCATTCTGCCGTGATGAGCACTTTGAAAATATCTGCCAGATTACAAGAACCTGGATGAATTAAAGGCTCATTATATGAGAGGCGGCCTTGGAGACGTTAAGGTTAAGAAGTTCTTAAACAACGTGATCCAGGATGAACTTCGCCCGATCAGAGAACGCAGAAAAGAGATCGCAAAAGACATTCCAGCTGTATACAAGATCCTGGAAGAGGAAGCATCAAGGCAGAAAAGAAAGCAGCACAGACCCTTGCAGAGATGAAGCGCTATGAAGATCAACTACTTTGAAGATAAGGAGCTGATCGCAGAGCAGGCAGCTAGATTTTCCAGTGAGGCAGATGCGTAAGTATATCTGAAAAGCGATAAAAGATCGTATAAGTTTTATATAAGGTCATATGAAAAACCGCCCGGACCGATCAAGTCCGGGCGGTTTTTCATAACTGTATTTACATAACGATCAATTCATACTTTCTTGAACCAAGCCCAATCTTTTCTGCATGTTCCAGGCAGCTTCTCCACTCAGACTCTGGAGTAGAGTTGCAGAAGTGATCGTGGTGGTCTACGAAACCTTTTTTTGCCATGTTCTTTGCAAGCTGGCTTCCTGGCATTGGGGTGGCTTTGAGGCAGGCGTCTACGCAGGCCTGATCCAGTGCCAGCGGGTCGAAGGAGGCGAACATTCCAATATTTGGAAGGATCGGAACGTCATTTTCACCATGGCAGTCGCAGTTAGGGGATACATCTACTACCAGGGAAATATGGAAGTTTGGACGGCCGTCTACAACCGCTTTGGTATACTCAGCCATACGGCAGTTTAACAGTTCATTTGCAGTATCGTTGTCAAATGCAATGGCATCAAAGTTGCAGGCACCCAGGCAGCGACCGCAGCCTACACAGTGTTCCTGATCTACATGCATTTTTCTGGCAGTTTCATCAAAGATCAGACCGCCGTTGGCACATTCCTTCTGGCATTTGCGGCAGCCTTTGCAGACATCCTGCTCAATGTGTGGTTTGCCGCTGCTGTGCTGGTCTTTCTTTCCGGCTCTGGAACCGCAGCCCATACCGATGTTTTTGATAGTTCCGCCAAAACCAGTCATTTCATGGCCTTTAAAATGAGTCAGGCTGATAAATACGTCAGCATCCATGATCGCACGGCCGATCTTTGCTTCTTTTACATATTCCCCGCCTGCTACCGGCACATCTACATCATCTGTACCTTTCAGACCGTCACCAATAAGGATAGGACATCCTACAGTCAGCGGTGTAAATCCATTTTCCCAGGCACATTCCAGGTGCTCTAAAGCGTTTTTGCGGCTTCCTGGATACATGGTATTACAGTCAGTAAGAAATGGCTTTCCGCCAAACTCCTTTACTACGTCTGCAACCGCTTTTGCATAGTTAGGACGAAGATAACTGATATTTCCCAGTTCTCCGAAGTGCATCTTAATAGCAACAAATTTGCCGTCCATATCCAGTTTTTCGATACCGGCTTTTTTGATCAGCTTCTTTAACTTGGTTGGAAGTCCGTCACCAAAGGCAACGGTGTGAAAATCAGTAAAATAAACTTTTGATGGTTCCATACAATACCTCGCTTTTGTGTGATTATATTTAAGTGATATTTTTTCTCTATAGTATAGTGCAAAAAATGAAGAATGGCAAATATGAATTGTATTTGATATAATGTAATGAGTGAAGACAAAAACAAGCGGCTGCGCAGCAGACATTTGTTTTGGCGAGCCATTAACGAACGAATCGTCTGCGAAAGCAGAACAGTGGAGCGATAGCGCGGGATTCGTGAGTATTTGAGCGAAGATAAAACAAGCGGCTGCGCAGCAGACATTTGTTTTGCGGAAAGGACAGCATAAAATGGGAACATGGAAAACAAGGGGCTTCGGGGTTCTACCTTAGAAGACCTGATCAATCATACAAATGAAAGTTACAGGGAGAAAAAACTGGCTCTGATCCAGAAGATCCCTACACCCATTACTCCCATTGAAATAGATAAGAGCAGCCGTCATATTACACTGGCTTATTTTGACCAGAAGAGTACCGTAGACTATATTGGGGCAGTTCAGGGAATACCGGTATGTTTTGACGCAAAAGAGTGTGCGGTAAAAACATTTCCTCTTCAGAACATTCACCCACATCAGATCAAATTTATGGAAGAATTTGAACAACAGGGGATATCATTTATCATTATTCATTATACAGCATTAGATGAAATGTATTATGTGCCTTTACAGATGTAAAAAAATTCTGGGACCGCATGGAAGCAGGTGGCAGAAAAAGTTTTACCTACGATGAAATTGACAAAAACTGGAAAATACGTTCTCATAGGGATATGTATGTCCATTACCTGGAACCATTATCCATTGATCTAAGTCAGAGGGAGAACGATCAATAGCCGTTCCATGAGCCTGGCTAAGAAAAATCCAGAAAGCCGTTGACAAGAAAGAATGAAGCCTTTATAATGAAAACACGTTAGCAAATCATCACTCTGCCATGGTAAAGTGATAGCAAGACAAAAAGCAAAGCCATTTATATCGGCAAAAGATAAGGAGATGTGCCATGACAAAGAAAACAAACTGATCCACACTCCGGAAGGAGTCAGGGACATTTATAACGGAGAATGCCGCAGAAAGCTGGCAGTTCAGGAGAAAATCCTCCATACATTGTATCTTTACGGTTATGAGCATATCCAGACCCCAAGTTTTGAATATGCGGATATTTTTAATGAAGACCGCGGAAGCGTAGGCGCCCAGGAAATGTTCAAGTTCTTCGACAGGGACAACAACATGCTGGTGCTCCGGCCGGATATGACCCCAGCAGTGGCAAGATGTGTGGCAAAATATTTTATGGATGACGATATGCCTCTGCGTCTGTGCTACCTGGAGCGCACTTTAAAAATAATACCAGCTATCAGGGTTATTTAAAGAGCGGGCTGAGTCAGGTGCAGAGCTGATCGGCGATGACTCACCAGATGCAGATGCTGAGATGATCGCTATGGTCATTGACTGTTTAAAGGCAGCTGGTTTAAAAGAGTTCCAGGTAGAATTAGGTGAGGTTGCATTTTACAGAAGCCTGTTACAGCAGTCCGGACTGGACGAGGACGCACAGGCCCAGTTAAATGATCTGATTGAGAACAAGAACCGCTTTGGCGTAGAAGAGTTTTAAAGAACCAGGACATGGAAGAAAGCTTAAAAGAAGCGTTTTAAAACTTCCAGAGCTGTTTGGCGGTATCAACCAGATCAAAAAGGCAAAAGCATTAACAGATAACCCACAGGCATTAGCAGCCATTGAGCGGCTGGAGCGGGTACATACTTTGCTGGAAGAATATCATATGGCTGATTATGTATCTTACGACCTGGGAATGTTAAGCCGTTACCAGTATTATACCGGTATCATTTTCAAGGCATATACCTATGGAACCGGCGATTACATTGTTACCGGACGGCCGTTACAATAAACTGTTAGTCCAGTTTGGAAAAGATACTCCGGCAGTTGGTTTCGCCATTGTAGTAGACCAGCTGATGGCAGCTTTATCCAGACAGCAGATCCACATTCCGGTGCAGTTAGTAAATACGGTGATCCTGTATGAGCCCTCAGCCAGACAAAGTGCGGTACGTTTAAGCCGTTTCTTCCGTTCCGAGGGCACTCCGGTGCAGTCCATGGTCATGGAAGAAGGAAAGAGCCTGGAAGATTATAAGGGAATGGCAAAGAAGAGAGGTCTTCGCACCATTCTCTGCCTGAAGGATACAGGAAATACAGTAACTGCCTTTGACATGCTTACAGGAAATGTAGACGAAACCCCTGTATCTGCATACGGAGTCAGGAGATCTTATAAAAGATCCAGAAAGCATATTGGATATAAAAGGAGATAAAGCAGCATGAGATATCTGACCATAGCATTAGCCAAGGGCCGTCTGGCATCCAAGGCAATGGATATGTTTGAACAGATCGGCATTTCCTGTGAGGAGATGAAGGACAAAAACTCCAGAAAGCTGATCTTTGTAAATGAAGACCTGGGCATCCGTTTCTTCTTAGCCAAGGCAAATGACGTTCCTACTTATGTAGAATATGGCGCGGCAGACATCGGTATTGTAGGCCGTGACACCATTTTAGAGGAAGGCAGAAGACTGTATGAGGTCTTAGACCTGGCAATGGGAAAATGCAGGATGTGCGTCTGCGGACCGGAGTCAGCAAGAGAGCGTTTAAAACACCACGAACTGATCCGTGTCGCTACCAAATATCCGCACATTGCAAAAGACTATTTCTACAACCAGAAATACCAGACTGTAGAGATCATTAAATTAAACGGCTCCATTGAGCTGGCACCGATTGTAGGGCTTTCTGAGGTGATCGTAGATATCGTGGAGACGGTTCTACCTTAAGAGAAAACGGACTGGTAGTCTTAGAAGAGGTCTGTGACCTTTCCGCACGTATGGTAGTCAATCAGGTAAGCATGAAAACGGAAAATGAACGGATCACAAAGATCATTAAAGATTTTCAGGGACTTTTAAAGGAAAAGAGAGGGCGGACAAATGAGGATCGTAAAATTAGATGAAGCATCTATGAAAAATATTCTGGCAGATATGTTAAAAGAGACCCAAATAATTATGATGCATACACAGAAACCGTGCAGGAGATCGTAGACCGGGTAAAAGCAGAAGGAGACGCAGCTGTTTTTGATTATACAAAGAAATTTGATAAAGCAGAGATCAATGCAGACAACATCCGTGTAACAGAGGCAGAGATCAAAGAGGCTATGGAAGCTGTTGATCCACATCTTCTGGAAGTAATGAAGAAATCCATGGAAAATATCCGCCGTTACCATGAAAACAGAGAAGAAACAGCTGGTTTGACTCCCAGCCGGACGGCACGATCTTAGGACAGAAGATCACAGCATTGGAGAGTGCCGGTATGTACCTGGCGGCAAAGCTGCTTATCCTTCTTCTGTACTTATGAACATTATCCCGGCAGAGGTAGCTGGTGTAAAACGTATTGTTATGGTCACACCTCCTGGAAAGATGGCAAGGTAAATCCTGTTACTTTAACAGCAGCACATCTGGCCGGTGCAACCGAAGTTTATAAAGTAGGTGGCGCACAGGCAATTGCAGCCCTTGCTTTCGGCACTGAGTCCATTCCAAGAGTCAGCAAGATCGTAGGACCTGGAAATATCTTCGTTGCCCTTGCAAAGAAAGCGGTATACGGTCATGTAAGCATTGACAGCATTGCAGGACCAAGTGAGATCCTGGTAGTGGCAGATGAAACAGCCAATCCAAGATATGTGGCAGCTGACCTGTTAAGCCAGGCAGAGCATGATGAATTAGCCAGTGCTATTTTAGTTACCACCAGTATGGAACTGGCTGAGAAGGTCTCCAAAGAAGTTGATGGTTTCCTTCAGGTATTATCCAGAAGCGAGATCATCAAGAAATCCCTGGATAACTACGGCTATATCCTGGTAGTGGATACTATGGATGAGGCAGTGGAGACAGCCAACAACATTGCACCGGAACACCTGGAGTTAGTAACAGCTAATCCGTTTGAGGTAATGACAAAGATCCGCAATGCAGGCGCAATTTTATTGGTGAATACAGCTCTGAACCTTTGGGAGACTATTTTGCAGGACCAAACCACATACTTCCAACAAATGGAACAGCAAAATTCTTCTCACCTTTAAGTGTAGATGATTTTATTAAGAAATCCAGCATTATCTATTATTCCAGAGAAGCCCTTGAAAAGGCTCATAAGGACATTGAGGACTTTGCAGAAGCAGAACACCTGACTGCACATGCAAATTCTGTAAGAGTCAGATTTGAATGATACCAGGGTCAAAAGGTCGGAAATCCGACGCAAGCTTGCTTGCAGGAGGATTTTGACCTGGGTCTCGCCAAAACATGAGTAAAAAGGTCCGCATAAAGGAGAGTGTAGGAAATATGGAACGCATTGCGCAGATCACACGAAATACCAATGAAACGAAAATAAACATGACTTTAAACCTGGATGGCAGCGGAAAGGCCAATATCCATACAGGCATCGGCTTTTGACCATATGTTAAACAGCTTTGCCCGCCATGGCTTTTTGATCTGGATCTTACAGTAGACGGGGATCTGGAAGTGGATACCCATCATACCATTGAGGATACAGGCATTGTGCTGGGACAGGCCATCCGCAAGGCAGTAGGGGATAAAAAAGGCATCTGCCGATATGGTTCCCAGATCCTTCCCATGGATGAGGCCTTAGTCATCTGCGCCCTGGATCTTTGCGGAAGACCTTATCTGGTGTATGACTTAAACCTTGACCGGGAAAAAGTAGGTGATCTGGAGACGGAAATGGTGCGGGAGTTTTTCTATGCAGTATCTTATGGCGGGGAAATGAACCTTCATCTGCGCCAGATGTCCGGCAGCAACAATCACCACATCATTGAGGCGGCTTTTAAGGCATTTGCGAAAGCTTTAGACGGAGCAACCGGTTATGATCCACGGCTTACAGATGTATTATCTACCAAGGGAAGCCTGTAGAAAAAGCCTGTAAAAACATTTATTCAGGAATAGAAAAGGAGACAAAACATGCAGCTGTATCCGGCAATTGATATGAAAAATGGAAAATGTGTCCGCCTGCGTCAGGGTGCATTTAAAGATATTACGGTATATTCGGAGCATCCAGAGGAGATCGCGGCTCTCTGGCAGGAAAAAGGAGCCACTTTTTTACATCTGGTAGACTTAGACGGTGCACTGGCAGGACGTTCTGTAAATGAAGAGACCATTAAAAAAATCGTTTCTTCTGTGAATATCCCTGTAGAGATCGGCGGCGGCATCCGTTCTGAGGAAGCCATTAAAAATATGCTTGCTTTAGGCGTAAAGCGTGTGATCATAGGAACAAAGGCAGTAGAAGAGCCGGAGTTCTTAAAAGATATGGTGGAGAAATTCGGTGCAGATGCCATTGCAGCAGGCGTTGACGCCAAGGACGGCATGGTAGCTATCCAGGGCTGGGAGCAGGTAAGCACTGTTACAGCCACAGATCTCTGCCTGAAAATGAAAGAATATGGCGTAAAGCACATTATTTATACAGATATTTCCAGAGACGGCATGCTTTCAGGCCCCAATATCCCGGCAACAAAGAAGCTGACGGAAGAAACAGGACTTGACATTATCGCATCCGGCGGCGTATCCTGTATGGAAGACCTGCAGGCTCTTTATGATGCAGGGATCTCAGGAGCGATCATGGGAAAAGCTCTTTATGAAAAACGTGTGGACTTGGAAGAGGCAGTCCGCCGTTTTGAAAAATGAACGGACAAGGAGTAAATGGACATGGATAATAAAAAACTGATCGCAGGTTTTGGCTACCAGGAAGGCCGTATCAGCAGCTGGGACGGAAAGAGAACCTATACCCAGGCTGCACCTCAGATGGCAAAACACTGCTGCGATAACGGAGCGGATGAAATTCTGATCTATGACTGGTCTGTAACAGATGATGACCATGAGGCTGCCATTGCAGTGATCAAAGAGGTCTGCAGGGAAGCGGATGCCCCGGTCATTGCAGGCGGCAGAGTAAAACGCATGGAAGATGTAAAGAAATATCTTTATGCAGGAGCCAGCGCTGTATTTTTAGACATGAGCAAAGAAGAAAACGTGGATATGATCAAAGAGGCATCTGACCGCTTTGGAAAAGAGAAGATCTACGCTTATCTGCCAACAGATGCTTATCTGATCATGTAAAGGACTATAAGGCAGCAGGTGCATCCGTCATGCTTCTTAATACAGCAGGCAGCGTTCCCTCTTTACTGGAAATGGCTTCTATCAGCGACAGTGAAGCACCATTTTATTCTTCTTACAGGCAAAGGATGATGCCAAGGACACAGCAGAAAGCCTGAAAAATGCCTTTGGCTGCGGAAATATCTGCGGTGCGGTTCTTACCTTTACAGAGGATGCCATGGATACTTCCATGACCATTAAACAGTCTTTAAAGGCAGCGGGAATTTCCGTAGATACCTTTGAATCTTCCGTAGACTGGAAGGACTTTAAGTTAAACAGCGACGGGCTGATCCCTGTGATCGTTCAGGATTATAAGACCAATGAAGTATTAATGTTAGCTTACATGAATGAAGAGGCATTTAACAATACGCTGGCTACCGGCCGCATGACCTATTTCAGCCGCAGCCGTCAGGCGCAGTGGGTAAAGGGAGAAACCAGCGGACATTTCCAGTATGTAAAATCCTTAAAGATCGACTGTGACAATGATACACTTCTTGCAACTGTAAAGCAGATCGGCGCAGCCTGCCACACAGGCAACCGTTCCTGCTTCTACACCACACTGGCAGAAAAGGAATACAAAGAGACCAATCCATTAAAAGTATTTGAGGACGTTTTCAATGTGATCTTAGACCGCAAAAAACATCCAAAGGAAGGTTCTTATACCAACTATCTTTTGATAAGGGAATTGATAAGATCTTAAAGGGTGAGAAGAAGCTACTGAGATCGTTATTGCAGCCAAGAACCCGGATCCGGAGGAAGTAAAATACGAGATCTCCGATTTCCTGTACCATATGATGGTATTAATGGCAGAAAAAGGTGTTACCTGGGAAGAGATCACAGAGGAACTGGCAAACAGATAAGATATACAAAAGATGTACGAAAGCAGATTGCTTTCATTTGGGACAGCTGGATCGAAAGACCTCCTTTTTGCATAATGAGCGGATCCGTGGTAAAATTATCTTAATAAATATGATTTTGGAGGACGATGAAATGAAAATAATAGAAAATTCTGTTACAGAACGTTTTTACGCTATATTTCCTACGATACCCAGTCAAAAGAAGAGGGCGAACAGGTTCCAAGTACAACAAAGCAGTTAGAACTTGGAAAACTTCTGACTACTGAGTTAAAGGAAATGGGTGTTGCCAATGTGCGCATGGACGAGCATGGATATATTTATGGCGAGATCCCGGCAAATACAGAGGAAAAGATTACTTCTTTAGGTTTCATTGCCCATATGGATACATCAGCTCTTTCTGGTAAAGACGTAAAGCCTCAGTTTGTGGAAAATTATGATGGCGGTGATATCTGTTTAAACAAAGAAAAGATATCTGGCTTCTTACTTCCGATTTCCCGGAAATGAAAAATTATAAAGGAAAAACACTGATCACTACAGACGGCACTACATTGTTAGGAGCAGATGATAAAGCAGGTGTGGCAGAGATCATGACCATGGCAGCCTGGTTTTTAAGCCATCCGGAAGAGAAACATGGCAGGATCTGCATTGCCTTTACACCAGATGAGGAAGTGGGAAGAGGAGCAGATTTCTTTGATGTAGAAGGCTTTGGGGCAGAGGCCGCTTATACAGTAGATGGAGGTGCTTTAGGGGAACTGGAATATGAAAACTTTAATGCAGCTTCCGGCCATGTGACCATCCAGGGAAAAGGCATCCATCCGGGAAGTGCCAAGGGAAAGATGAAAAATGCCCTGTTGATCGCAATGGAATTCCAGGCATTGCTTCCAGCATTTGAAAATCCTATGTATACAGAAGGTTACGAAGGCTTTTATCACTTAGACCATATGGAAGGTGATGTGGAAGGCGCCCAGATGGCATATATCATCCGTGACCATGACAGGGAGAAATTTGAACAGAAGAAAGCATTTTTTGAAAAAGCAGCAGAGTTTTTAAATGCAAAATACGGGGGTACAGTAACTGCTGTTGTAAAGACTCCTATTACAACATGAAAGAGAAGATAGAGCCACATATGGAACTGATCCACATTGCAGAAAATGCTATGAGAAAAAATGGAGTTACTCCGGTTATTTCCCCGGTACGCGGTGGAACAGACGGCGCCAGACTGTCCTACATGGGACTTCCGTGCCCAAACCTTTGCACAGGTGGACATAATTATCACGGAAAATATGAATATGTATGTGTGGAGTCTATGGAACAGACGGTCAACATTCTTACAGAGATTGTAAAAAGTTTTGCAGTAGGAAAAAATGTAGATTAATAGACAAAAAAATCAGATTTATACAATAAGATTTTCTCTTTGGCAATTTAAAATTTTATTTTGTATATACAAAACATTAAAAAAGTGCTAAAATGTATGTATAAAAATGTTTGGATTTCTGGCAATCGGGGGAAAGGAGGCAGGGGACTTCTAAAAAATGCCAGGAAGAAGAACAGGTCTCTGGTAGTTATCAGAGATCAATACATGAGAAGGAGGATTTTTTATGAGTCTGGAAAAATTGTTTCACCTGAAGGAGAACCACACAGACGTCAAAACAGAGGTGTTAGCAGGAATCACCACCTTTATGACTATGGCCTATATCCTGGCTGTTAACCCGGGTATCTTAGGCGCTACGGTATGGACAGCGGTGCAGTCTTTACAGCCACCGCAGTGTCAGCTTTGTTTGCTACTTTATGTATGGCATTTATGGCAAACTACCCATTTGTACTTGCACCAGGTATGGGCTTAAACGCTTACTTTGCTTATACCGTAGTTTTACAGATGGGATACTCATGGGAAATGGCTTTAACAGCCGTATTTGCAGAAGGTATCATTTTCATCCTTCTGTCACTGACCAATGTACGTGAGAAGATCTTTAATGCCATTCCTATGACATTAAAGCACTCTGTATCCGCTGGTATCGGTCTTTTCATCGCTTTTATCGGTTTACAGAACGCAAAGATCGTAGTAGACGGTGCTACGCTGGTAGGTCTTTATTCCTTTAAGGCATCTGTTCAGAATGGTACATTCTCCACAGAGGGCATCACTGTTCTGTTAGCACTGATCGGTATCCTGATCACAGCTGTTTTACTGGTAAAACAGGTAAAAGGCGGTATCCTCTGGGGTATCCTTGCAACCTGGATCTTAGGTATCATCTGCCAGTTAGCAAGTATCTATCAGGTAAATCCAGAAGCAGGAGCCTATAGTCTGCTCCCAGATTTTTCCAATGGTATTGCTATCCCAAGTATGGCACCAACCCTGATGAAGATGGATTTCAGCAGCATGTTCTCACTGGATTTCTTTGCAGTTGTATTTGCATTCCTGTTTGTAGACCTGTTTGATACACTGGGAACCCTGATCGGTGTTGCTTCCAAAGCAGACATGTTGGACAAAGACGGAAAGCTTCCAAGGATCCGCGGTGCCCTTTTATCTGATGCAGTTGGTACTACTGTAGGTGCTATGTTTGGTACTTCTACAGTAACTACTTTCGTAGAAAGTGCTTCTGGTGTAGCAGAAGGCGGAAGAACCGGACTGACCGCTGCAGTAGCAGCAATCCTGTTTGGACTGTCTCTGTTCTTATCACCAATCTTCCTTGCGATCCCGTCCTTTGCAACTGCACCGGCGCTGATCGTAGTAGGATTTTTAATGATCTCCTCTATCCTGAAGATTGACTTTAATGACTATACCGAGTCCATTCCTGCATATATCGGTATTATCGCAATGCCTTTCATGTACAGCATTTCCGAAGGTATCTCTATGGGAATTATCTCCTATGTAGTGATCAACCTGGTATGCGGTAAGGCAAAAGAGAAGAAGATCAGCCCACTGCTTTATATTCTGGCAGTATTATTTATATTGAAGTATATTATGCTGTAGTTGATCCGTTTTTGCGGATTATTGACAACCGAATGGTTGCTGCACATGCATATCAAAAGGAGTCACCCCTGGCGGCTCCTTTTTGGTAGTTTATACCTGATCCATCTGCTTAACGATTTTAAGCAAACTGCTTGATGAGTCCGATCAGTTCCTGCATCGGGGCAATGGTATGTTTTCCTTTCAATGTAACAATAGAATATATGGTTTTTTCAGCGGAACCTCCGATCCGAAAACAGCGTACTGGTTTTGGATAATGGAAACGTCTCATATACTGGTAAAAATTAAAGGAAATTCCATAACCCTCTGCTGCTAACTGGGCAGAAGACTCCAGATTTTCCAAAAGAAAAATGCTTCCGGGTTCTGCGTGATCATGGGCAATTGCCAGATCTGTATAATGTCTGGAAGACTGCTCCGATTTCTGGAGAATAAAACGTTCACCGTTAAATTTTTTCAGATCGATCAATACAGGATCATCATCAGTGGAAGCGGGTCCCATTTTTTTACAGACCGGGTGATCGGCAGTTACAACCGCAACCATATAGTCCTCATATAATAAGTGGTATTCTAAAAGCGGATGATCCGAGGTGAGATTGATAATGGCAAAGTCCAGTTCTCCATTTAAGAGAAGTTCTACCATACGCTCCGAAGAAGCTTCATAAGGGATCAGCTCCACATCCGGATACCTGGCAGAGAAACGTGGCAGAACCTGGGATAGAAGATAAAGAGTCCGTCTTGGGTGGATCCCAAAGCGGATCGTTCCAGAGGAACCGTGTATATATTTCTTTAATTCGTCTTCATAATCATCTCGTATGTTTATCATTTTTCTTGCATGTTCCAGATAAATTTTTCCCGCCTGGGTAGGTATAAACTGTTTCCCGATCCGGTCAAAAAAATGCACACCGCTGCGTTCTTCCAGATTACTTAAAAAAATACTCAGTGCAGGCGGGGAAATATGCAGAGACTGGGCTGCATCTTTTATTCCTTTATATTTTTCAATAGCAAGCATGTAAACCTGTTCCTTCATATCCATAGTTTTTCCCTCCAATGTATAAATATTTGTATACTATGCATAAAAATAAATAATATTAAATGAAATATTAAAAATATTAAACTTGATTTAATTTTATTTATTCATTATAGTTTAAGAAATAAAAATTATCAAGAAAGGGCATGAATTATGGAAAAGACAAAAGAAAAAAGGTCGTTTCAGGCTCCGCATACATTTGTTATCCTTGTAGTGCTGATCCTGATCGCAGTAGCAGCAACCTATGTTGTACCGGCAGGAGAGTATACCCGGTATGCAGATGAGGCAACAGGAAGAACCCTTGTTGAAGCAGGCAGTTTCCACTATGTAGAGTCAGCCCCGGTAAGCTTTTTTTCAATCCCTTCATTGATCTACCGGGCGATCGTTAAAGCAGCAAGTACAGTAACCTTTATCCTGATCATCGGAGGTTCTTTTGAGATCATTACCTCCACAGGGGTGCTGACTGTTTTATGCAAAAAAATGTCAAAAGCATTTAAGGGAAGAGAATTTTTTGTTATCCCGGCTTTTCTGGTACTGTTTTCCATTTTTGGCGCAACCATGGGAATGTCAACGGAAGTTATGATCTTTGTACCGATCGGAATTGCTCTGGCCACTTCATTGGGACTGGATAAAGTAACAGGTACAGCTATGATCGCTATGGGTGCGGCTTCCGGTTTTACTGCTGGTATCTTAAATCCATTTAATGTTGGTGTTGCCCAGGATATTGCGGAAATCCCCATGTTTTCCGGTATGGGATACAGATTATTTATCCTTGTGGTATTGCTGGTCATTAATACGGTTTATATTACCTGGTATGCAAAACGTGTAAAAGCAGACCCTACCAAGAGCATTATCTATGGGGAACCAGATGACAATGAATTTGTTTTTGATGATAAAGATGAGGCAATGACTCTGACACACGGTCTTACACTGGGAGTGATCGTGGTAGGTTTTGCCGCCCTGATCTATGGTTTAAGTAAACTGGACTGGTATTTTGAAGAAATGTCAGCGATCTTTATTACCATGGGAGTTGTCTGCGGCATTATCAACCGTTACAGTCCGAATAAGATTGCTTCAACCTTTGGCGCCGGAGCGAAAGGAATTGTAGTAGGCGCCCTGATCGTTGGTATTGCCCGCGGCGTGGAAATGGCACTTTCAGATGCCCTGATCTTAGATACCATCGTTCATGCCATTGCAAGTCTTGTAAATACAATGCCTCAGTCCTTAAAGGCTGTGGGAATGTTTTTAGCACAGTCACTGGTAAACTGCGTCATCACATCCGGTACGGGACAGGCAGCTGTTACCATGCCGTTAATGGTACCTGTAGCAGATCTGATCGGAATTACCAGACAGACAGCTGTTCTTGCATTCCAGTTAGGTGATGGATTTTCCAACTCTGTTCTGCCAACTTCCTCTGCATTAATGGGATATCTGATCGTTTCCAAGATCCCTTATGCAAAGTGGCTGAAATTTATGATGCCTCTGTTTTTGATCTGGACATTTGCAGGCTGCCTGTTTATGCTGGGCGCCATTGGAATTGGTTATTAATAAACAGTTGGGAAATAACGGAACCAGATAACGGTAACAGGAGGGAAAATAAAAATGGAAGAGAAAGAACGGTTAAAAAAACATCTGGAATATTTGTGTTCCTTTGATAAACTGACAGGAGAACCGGAAGCACTTCAGGCAGTTGCCTATATTTCAGACGTATTAAAAAAATACGGAGTCTCCTGCCATACAGAAACATTTCCTGCTTATTTAAGTAATCCGGTAAAAAGTGTTTTGACCGTAGATGGAAAAGAAATTCCCAGTCGTCCCAGATCTTTTTCTGAAAGTACAGGAAAATTCCTTCATGTTCCCCTGGTGTATGATCCTGGAACCAGAGAAGCAGTTTCTATGGACAGACAGAAGCAGTTTTTAGAAAATGTTTCCGGAAAGCTGGTGTTGGGATATGGTTATGATGAGCGGTATGCGAAAATGCTGGAACAATATGGAGCTGCCGGATGGATCCAGATCTGGACATCAGGAGAAGATGTGATCCATGAGGATACAGTCAGTCCTGTCTGGGGAACGCCGGATATGGACTCATCCCTGTTTCAGCTTAAGATGCCGGTGGTAGCGATATCCGGTCCGAAAGGAGAGTATCTGATCCAAAAACTGGAAAATGCCTGGAAAAATGGACAGATCCTCTATGCCGATCTGGACAGCCAGGTAGATACGGGAGTACGCAGTGTGCAGCTTCCCATAGCAGATATTCCAGGCAGAAAAAAGGATTTTGTCCTGCTTTCCTGCCATTATGATACCTGGTACAGAGGTGCTTTTGACAACTGTACTGCCAATGCACTGGCTCTGGAACTTGTCAGATATTTCCAGGATAGGAAGGAACAGCTTGCCTATTCTTTAAAAATTGCCTGGTGGCCGGGGCATTCCAATGGACGGTATATGGGTTCAACCTGGTACTGTGATCACCACTGGGATGAATTATATGAAAACTGTATTGCCCATGTAAATCTGGATCTTCTTGGTTCAAAAGGCGCGGACCATACCCTTGCCATCCGGACCGCCGGTTTGGAAGGAACAAAATGGCTGAAAGAACATGTAATGGAAGCAGATCCACTGGCAGAGATTCAGATCGGACGGATTGGCCGCGGTGCGGATCAGTCTTTCTGGGGAGCAGAGATCCCTTATCATATCAATCCAAGATATGAAGCAAGAAAAGAAAGAAAACAGTCAGATGCACCTGGACCTGGTGTGTACTGGTGGCATACAGCGGAAGATACCTTTGACAAGATCGATTTTGATGGTTTGATGCGGGATGGGGCAGTGGTTCGTTCTCTCTTATGCGGACTTTTAAATGAAGAAATGCTTCCTGCAGATTTTTCTGAATACTTTCATACATGGAATGGGTATCTGGAACCGTTAAAAAATTCTTCTAAGTATGGGGAAGAAATTGAGGAAATACAGAAGCAGTTAAAAACAGTGATCCAGTTATGCGTGGATCTGGAGAAAAAATGGAACACAGAAGAACAGGAGAAAGGTGAACCAATACACTTAGAAGATCACAACCGCCTCTGCAGGATAACAGGCGGAGTAATCAGCCGTCTCATGCATTCTTCCGGATCTGCATATGAACAGGATACCTCCTTTGCATACGGTCCGTTACATTTACTTGGCGCATCAGCAAAAGGGAACTTTCAAAAAGGTCCGAAAGACTGGGAACTGTTTTACCATACCACATTTATACGCCAGAGAAATCGAATGGTAACGGAACTGAGAAAATTACAGAAACAAATAGAACAGGAATTTTAACAGGAGTATATACATGAAAAAAGAAGTCATAAAACAGGCGGTTGACCAGTATTTGCCGGAACTGGTCAAGATAGCAGATGAAATATATGATCTTGCAGAACCGGGAATGGAAGAGGTAAGATCAGCCGGTCTTTTGACTGATTATCTGGAAAAATGGGATTTCAGGTAGAAAAAGGGATCGCAGGACTTCCAACCGCATTTCGGGCTGTTTATGAGCAGGGACAGGGAGGACCATCTTTGGCCTTCTGGCAGAATATGATGCCCTGAAAGATATTGGACATGCATGCGGACACCATATGCAGGGGCCATCTGTGATCGGTGCTGCCCTGGCACTATGCGATACCTGCAAAGACCAGCCTTATAAGATCGTTATATATGGTACACCTGCAGAAGAGACCATTGGCGGCAAGATCATTATGCAGGAAAAGGGCTGTTTTAAGGATATAGATATTGCACTGATGATGCATGCAGCGCCTTCAACCTGTGTTGATCTGCGATGCATGGCACTGGAGTGCTTCTATGTGACTTTTCACGGGTAGAAAGCCATGCAGCTATGAGCCCACATAAGGGAAAGAGTGCTTTCGACGCAGCTCTCTCTCTTTCCAGGCCATTGAATTTATGCGTGAGCATGTATTAGAAGACTCACGGATGCATTATACAATTCTGGATGCAGGCGGTCCATCCAATATTGTTCCGGGACGGGCAAAAGCAGAGTATACACTGCGTTCTTACAGCACCGATTATCTGGAAAATGTGATCGTTCCCCGGTTTAAAGATATTATCAAAGGTGCATGCCTGATGACGGGAACCACCTGCGATCTTGAGCGCAGCTATCCGTTTAAGGCAAAGATCCCTGTGTAACATTAAATGACCTGATCATGGAAAATGCCCATTTCTTCCAGGCCCCAGATCACAGGCCCAAGAGAAAAACAGGTTCCACCGATTTTGGAAATGTCATGTATGAAGTACCAGGCTGCTGTATCCGCACTGCCTTTGTACCAGAAGGAACTGCAGCCCATTCCAAAGAATATCTGGAAGCCGGAAAAACGGAAAAAGCCCACAATGCCCTGCGCTCCGGCTCTGAGATCTTAGCCGGAACCTGTATGGATATTCTGGAACATCCGCAACTTCTTCAGAAAATGAAAGAGGAATTTGAGGAAAGAAAGCGGAAAGAGCAGATGCAGATGGCGTGAGAAAGAGGAAAGTGAGTCTGATTGATATAAAATATATTGCGGTAAAGTACCGGTCTATTCCTTTTGGCAGGGATAGACCTATTTTTAAGTTTTTGTATTTTGTGTACTGATTATTTGGGAGATCCTTTTCATTGCTATTTACCATCTTGAATGTTAAAATTAAAATAAATATGAAGTAGAGCGTCAGGAAAGGAGGATACAAAATATGGAAAATTCATTTAAACTACCTGTGGGAGTGGATAATTTTGAGAAGATCCGGAAAGAAGGATTTTGTTATGTAGATAAAACAAGATTGATCGAACAGCTTTTGGAACAGTGGGGAGAAGTAAATCTGTTTACCAGGCCACGCCGTTTCGGAAAGACTTTAAATATGAGTATGCTCCGCTGCTTTTGAAATAGGGGCAGATCCGTCATTGTTTGAGGGACTTTATATTTCTGGAAACAAAGAACTCTGTAAAACATATATGGGAAAGTTTCCGGTAATCTTTCTTTCACTTAAAATGTAGATGGTCCAACGTTTGAAGCTGCAAGATACAGGTTAACAGAGCTTATAGGAGTGGAAGCAGAGAAATTTTCTTTTGCTGGATAGTGATAAGCTGACCGAGAACGAAAAGCCGTTATCGCGCATTAGCTATGCTTTATAATGGACGGTACTCTATGGATGAAGAGATCCTTAGCTCTGCTTTACAGACGATGTCACGTCTTTTATATAAGCATTATGGAAAAAACCATTATTTTGATCGATGAATATGATGTTCCGCTGGATAAAGCATTTCAGCATGGTTATTATAAAGAAATGGTATCATTGATACGTGGGATTTTGGAGAGGCACTTAAGACAAATGATTCTTTGCAATTTGCAGTATTAACAGGCTGTCTTCGTGTTTCAAAAGAAAGTATCTTTACAGGTCTGAATAACTTTAAGGTTTTATCTATTACAGACGCTCGTTTTGATGAACAGTTTGGATTTACGGATGGGGAAGTAAAAACTTCTAAAATGTACCATTTGGAAGAACATATGAAAGAAACGAAAGAATGGTATGATGGTTATCATTTTGGAGATACCGATGTATACTGTCCATGGGATGTTATTAATCATGTTGACCGGTTACAGGGAGAACCAGGAGCAGAGCCACAATCCTATTGGATCAATACCAGTGGAAATGAATTGGTAAAGCGTTTTGTGAACAAAGCGGATAAGACAACCAGGGATGAAATAGAACGTTTGATCTCAGGTGAAGCTATTGAAAAGCAATTCGCCTGGAATTGACTTATGATGAGATTGATAACAGTATTGATAATCTTTGGAGTATTTTATTTACAACAGGTTACCTTACTCAAGTAGGCAAAACAGAACGGGGAATATATAAGCTGATCATTCCAAATAAGGAAGTAAAAGAAGTTTATACTCTTCAGATACAGGAGTGGTTTACTCAAAAGGTTTTGCAGGATACAGAGCCATTAAAAGTATTTTTGAAAGCTTTTTAGATGGGGATGCGGAAACAGTGGAGCAGCAGCTTACGAAAATCCTTGGAAATACCATCAGTATTTTGATACAAAAGCACGAAGTGAGGAAAAGAAATTTTTTATCATGGAATTCTTTTGGGGCTTTTGCGCTGTGATCCGGATTGGTCTGTTCAGTCTAATGCAGAGACAGGAGATGGGTTTGCGGATATTCTGATCGAACCGGAAAATCCGAATATGGGTATTATTATTGAATTGAAATATGCCCAGACATTTTCCGGATTGGATCATGCCTGCGAAAAAGCCATGGCTCAGATTTGTGAAAAACGATATGAACAGCGTTTTTACAATGAAGGACGAAATGATATCTGGGCTTATGGAATTGCATTTTTCAAAAAGAGATGTAAAGTAGTTGTAAGAAAAATAAAACCAGCTGGTATATAGAGAGATCATGGACAGATCATCAAGGGTAAGAAAGTCAGTTTTTATTGGAATGATGGGAGCGGTATCTACGGTACTTATGATGTTTAATTTTTCAGTGCCATTTGTACCTGGGTTTTTGAAGATGCAATTTTGGGGGATAAAATTAAAAGTTTCCATAAACGAAGAATATCCTCGCTGGTGACGAGGATATTCTCAATACTGGTATGTAAAATTCTGCTTAAGATAATAAAGTTGTCCAGGCTTGGTAATGACTTTCCGGAGATTCATTTATAAATTGCCTGCGGATTTTCAAATCCAAAAGCACCCTGGATATCACGGATCGTATAACCCTGCTCAAGAAGTAATTGTTTGATACGTTTTCCGGTTTCAGCCGGTTGGATTGATAAATATATTGGCTCCATAACATTAGCCCTCCATAAAAACCTACTCCATCCCAAAACACTTCTTTAATTTTAGCACAGATACAGGAAAAAGAACAGTCTATATAAGCGTTAAAATAATATCTGAAATTATCGTTGACAAGCAAATGAATAGTTATTACAATCTAAATAAAATTGATCCTACCCCCTAAAAGCCGGGAAAATCAAGAATTTCCGGTGATTTTGGGGGATTTTTGTTGCTGTACGAAAAGACGATCCGTTCAAAGGAGATGAAAGAATGAAAAATTATGTATACATGACGGAAAAGGATAATGTAGTAACTATGATCCGCCAGCTAAATGCCGGAGAAGTAATCGATGTAGACGGCGTAAAGATCGAAGCAAATCAGGATATCCCTGTATATCACAAAATTGCGATCGAAGAAATAAAAACAGGGGAGACGGTTGTAAAATATGGTGAGAGCATCGGTACTGCCAGCTGTGATATCCACATAGGTGACTGGGTCCATACCCAGAATTTAGAGTCAGGCAGAGGCCGCGGTGACCGTTAGAAGAAAGGGAAACATAATTATGAAATTAATGGGATACAAAAGAGAAAATGGTACTTTTGGAATAAGAAATCATCTGTTGATCCTGCCAACTTCCGTCTGTTCCAGCGAGACTGCACAAAGAATTGCTGCTTTAGTGCCGGGAGCAGTTGCAATTCCTCATCAGCATGGCTGCTGTCAGGTAGGCGCAGATTATCTTCAGACTGTAAATACCCTGGTTGGCTTTGGCAAAAATCCGAATGTAGGTGCTGTACTTGTTGTCAGTCTTGGCTGTGAAGGAATACAGCCGGAAGTAGTAGCAGATCAGATCCGCGAAAGTAAAAAGCCGGTTGAAACTGTTATCATCCAGGAATGTGGCGGTACCTTAGGCTGCATTGCCAAAGGTGCTGAAATTGCAGCTAAAATGGCCAGGGAACTTTCCGTTCAGAATAAGGTTGCGTTTGATATCAGCGAACTTGTTTTAGGACTGGAGTGTGGAGGCAGTGATCCTACCAGTGGTATTGCAGGTAATCCGTCTGTAGGTGCGGCTTCCGATCAGCTGATCCAGCTTGGAGGTACAAGTATACTCAGCGAGACCACAGAACTTATAGGTGCAGAGCATCTGGTAGCTGCCCGTTGCGTGACAAAAGAAATGGGTGATAAGCTTACAGCTATGGTCAAGCGTATTGAAGATAAATCAAAACTTTACGGAGTAGACCTTCGGGGGACACAGCCTACGCCAGGTAATATTGCAGGCGGACTTACAACGATTGAAGAAAAATCCCTGGGCTGTATTCATAAAGCAGGTCAGAGTCCTGTGATCGGTGTTTTGGAATACTCAGAAGCGGTTGACCCGGAAAAACATGGTCTTTATTTCATGGATACACCGGGGGAAGACATTGACTCCATCACCGGTATGGTTGCAGGCGGAGCACAGATTATTCTTTTTACTACAGGTAGAGGAACTCCTACAGGTAGTCCGGTTGCGCCCGTTATCAAAGTTACAGGAAATCCTGAAACCTATGCAAGGATGACAGATAATATCGATATAAATGCGGGCAGGGTCATCACAGAAGGAAAGACACCACAAGATATAGGTGCTGAAATTTTTGATAAGATGGTTGCTGTGGCAAACGGCGAACTGACCAAGGCAGAAGTCCTTGGACATAAGGAATTTGGAATATATCGCATAGGAGATACGTTCTAAGTTAGTATCTGCAGGTAGGTTTACCGATTTTCTGGTGCGCCCTGTTGTCTGTAGCAGCTTCCTGGGTGATCGATCGGTTTGTAGCAGATGTTTTATTAGAAAGGTCAAAGGATATTAGATAAAATGTTAGGAATTTTATTTGCTTTTTTATTTCTGATCTGTGTGTTTAAATTTGTTGGTATTCTGCTGATGATGTGCGGAAAGGTAATGGGCGCTGTATTCAGCATGCTGGGATTTATCATTTCACTGGCAGTAGGAGTATTGCTGTTTGGGCTTTCGGCAGCTTTTTCCATGATCCTTTTGGGAATTGCAGCGGTGTGGCTGTTAGTGCGGATCATCTTATAATAAAAACGGGAGTGCTTATGTTGAGGCATTCCCGTTTTCATTTTCATAACCATATGTAACATAAGCCATCATGGCATCGGTTGTTTCTTCATCACGGATAAAACTCATAAGGATCTGACTGATCTTTTCGATCCGTTCGGATGGAAAGCTTTTTCCTGCTTCTGCGTCAGAAAGTTCCTGGCGCATTTCAAATAACGTATCTTTACGCTGTGGACAGGAAAGACCAAGGGCTTTTGCAACTGTTCCAATGGCGCAGTATGCTTCAATGGGAGAGGACATATGGGCTGGTGGGTTAAAACGGGCTTTGATATCCAGAGCCATTTTTATGATATAAGACAAAAGATCGCCTTCTTTCTGTAAAATGATATAAATGCATGTGCATAGTATTTTAACACAGAACCATCTGTTTTAACAGAACGATCCTGAAATTAAAAACATTTTTTTAACATCCGGTCTGCTTTTAAAATCGGGTATAGTATGGTATACTCATACAAATGACGAAAGTAAAATAGGAGCCTGAACTAAAATATGAAAAATTCCAAATTTCGATTTTTTATGGACTGGGGTCTTACGGCATTAGCGGTGATCGCCAGTTGTGTTCTTTTATGTTTTGCATTACTGAAATTTTCCGTGATCGCAGCGATCATAAAAAAGATCATAACGATCCTTATGCCTATTATATACGGAGGTGTACTGGCATATCTGATGCTGCCGGTTTACAACAGGACAGAAGTCTGTGTCCGGGATCTTCTGTCAAAGGTGATCAAAAATGATGAGGGCCGCACCCGTATTGCAAAAAGTATAGCAACGCTGGTGAGTCTCGCAGTATTGTTTGCGATCGTCAGCGGACTGGTTTCCATGTTGATCCCACAGATCTACGAAAGTATCATTGGTTTCCAGGACAGCCTGACAGAGTATATCAACAACCTGACCGTCTGGATCAGCAAACTTCTTCAGGATAATGAACATCTTCAGGAAAGCATTATGCCGTATTACAATGAGGCGGTCATGCGTTTCCAGAACTGGATCGCTACGGATCTGGTGCCAAATATTTCCCTGATCTTTGACCGCGTTTCCAGCGGTGTGATCAGTCTGGTCACTGTTTTAAAAAATCTGCTGATCGGCCTTATTGTTATGGTGTACTTTTTAAACATAAAAGATACACTGTGCGCCCAGTCAAAAAATGGTTTATGGATTTTAAATGTAAGAGCAGCTAACCGACTGATCGGTGAAGTCCGTTTTGCCCATAAGATATTTGGCGGCTTTATTACAGGAAAGCTTTTAGACTCTCTGATCATAGGCATCATGTGTTTCTTTTCTTTAAAATTTTTAAAGATGCCATATGTGCTCCTGATCAGTGTGATCGTAGGTGTTACCAATGTGATCCCGTTCTTCGGACCATTTATCGGAGCGGTGCCAAGTGCATTTCTGATCCTTTTAGTGGATCCCATGAAGTGCCTGTATTTTTGATCTTCATTCTGGTGCTTCAGCAGTTTGATGGAAATATTCTTGGACCGAAGATCTTAGGAGACTCTACCGGCCTTCCAAGTTTCTGGGTATTGTTTTCCATCCTGTTATTTGGCGGTCTTTTCGGGTTTGTGGAATGATCATAGCAGTGCCTACTTTGCAGTTATCTACAGGCCATGTCCTTATATATTAACAGTGCTCTTAAAAGAAGAATTATTCGGAGAACACACCTGATTACTGCCGTCTCCACCATATAGATCCCCGGAGCGGAGATTTTATTGATATGGATCAGTGGCCGGAAGCGGGAAATAAAGGGATGAATGACCTGGATATGGCCGCGGGAAAAGAACTGGAAGAAAACGGAAAATATAGAAAAGTAAAATGATCCGGCATAAGCCGGGAAACAAAATAAAACCATACCTGAACCGCAAAACTGTCGATGACAAGAACTGGAAAATCACTTGTCAATTCCGGCAGTTTTGTTATAATAATTCTTGTGTTGCAGATATAGTTCATCGGTAGAACATCAGCTTCCCAAGCTGAGGAGGCGGGTTCGATTCCGTTATCTGCTTAAACTATTTAAGGAATGAAGCCCTGTAGATGTATAAATAGCATTTGCAGGGCTTTTTCAAAACTTCTTGCCAACTTTGCAAATTATTGTTATAATAATGCCGATTTAGAAAGATTTAGAATATAGTTGCGAAACACTCAAAGCCTTGTTTCTATAAGGTTTTGTCATCAAATAGCAGTGAAGAAAGATTGCAAGAGAACATAATGCAATATGGAGGGAAAAATGGCAAAGGAACAATACAATGCAGACAGTATAACCGTCCTGGAAGGACTGGAGGCAGTCCGGAAAAGGCCGGGTATGTATATTGGAGGAGTTGGGTCTAAGGGGCTGAACCACCTGATCTATGAGATCGTGGACAATGCAGTGGACGAGCATCTGGCTGGTTTCTGTACCCAGATCACTGTCCGCCTGGAAAAAGACGGCTCCTGTACCGTGCGGGATAACGGACGTGGTATTCCGGTGGAAATGCATAAAAAGGAGTGTCTGCAGCCAGAGTGGTACTTTCCACCCTTCACGCAGGCGGAAAATTTGACAATAACGCATATAAGACCAGCGGCGGTCTTCACGGTGTAGGTTCTTCTGTTGTAAATGCTCTTTCTGAGCATATGACTGTAAAGATTTACAGGGACGGCTGTATCTACCAGGATACTTATCATCAGGGACATCCTACTACAGAGCTGGAAAATGGTCTCCTTCCAGTTATAGGAAAAAGCCGTGAGACAGGAACCGAGATAAACTTCCTTCCAGATGGGGAGATCTTTGAAAAGACCCGTTTTAAGGCAGACTGGTTAAAGAGCCGTTTACATGAAACTGCTTATTTAAACCCAAACCTGATGATCCACTATGAAAACCGCAGAAGTGGGGAAGAAGAGAAGGTAACTTACCACGAACCGGAAGGCATTATCGCCTACGTAAAAGAGTTAAATACAGGAAAAACACCGATCCATGACCCCATCTATTTTAAGGGTGTAGTAGACAAGATCGAGGTAGAAGCCTGCGTTCAGTTCGTAGATACCTTTGAGGAAAATATCCTTGGCTTCTGCAACAACATTTTCACCCAGGAAGGCGGTACCCATTTAGCTGGATTTAAGACCAAATTTACAGCTCTGATCAACTCTTATGCCAGAGAGCTTGGCATTTTAAAGGACAAAGACTCCAACTTTACAGGTGCCGATACCAGAAACGGTATGACAGCCGTGATCGCTGTAAAGCACCCGGATCCTATTTTTGAAGGACAGACCAAGACAAAGCTTGCCAGCGCAGATGCTACCAAGGCTGTATTTACTGTAACCGGTGACCAGCTGCAGCTTTACTTTGACCGGAATGTAGAAGTATTAAAAGGCGTGATTGGCTGCGCAGAGAAATCTGCAAAGATCCGCAGGGCCGAAGAAAAAGCAAAGACCAACATGCTCACCAAGTCCAAGTTTTCCTTTGACAGCAACGGAAAACTGGCAAACTGCGAAAGCCGTGACGCTTCTAAGTGTGAGATCTTCATCGTAGAGGGAGACTCCGCGGGCGGTTCCGCAAAACAGCCAGAAATCGTCAGTACCAGGCCATCCTTCCCATTCGTGGAAAGATCTTAAACGTAGAAAAAGCATCTATGGATAAGGTTCTGGCCAATGCAGAGATCAAGACCATGATCAATGCATTTGGCTGTGGCTTTCCGAAGGCTACGGAAACGATTTTGACATCACAAAGCTGCGCTATGACAAGATCATCCTTATGACCGATGCGGACGTAGACGGAAGCCATATTGATACCTTATTATTGACTTTCCTTTACCGTTTCATGCCGGAGCTGATCTACGACGGACATGTATACCATGCCGCCGTTATTTAAAGTGATCCCGAAAAGGAGAAGAACAGTATCTCTATGATGAAAAGATCTGGAACGCTACCGCAGAAACCACACCGTGATTTTACCTTACAGCGCTACAAAGGTCTTGGTGAAATGGATGCAGAGCAGCTTTGGGAGACTACACTGGACCCGGAGCGGCGTGTATTAAAACGGGTAGAGATCGAAGATGCGAGAATGGCGTCAGAAGTAACAGAAATGCTTATGGGCAGTGAGGTAGGACCCCGCCGCCAGTTTATTTATGAACATGCAGACGAAGCAGAGATCGACGCATAACAGAGAGGACAGACAGATATGGCGGAGAAGATATTAAGAACCGAATACAGCGAGGAAATGCAGAAAAGCTACATGAATTATTCCATGAGCGTTATCACTGCAAGAGCGATCCCGGATGCAAGAGACGGGTTAAAGCCAGTTCAGCGCCGTGTTCTATGACATGAGCCAGCTTCATCTGACCATGATAAACCACACAGAAAATCAGCCCGTATCGTAGGCGATACCATGGGTAAATACCATCCACACGGCGACAGCTCCATTTATGATACCTTAGTTGTCATGAGCCAGGAATTCAAAAAGGAATGGCATTGGTAGACGGACACGGAAACTTCGGCTCCATTGAAGGGACGGGCTGCGGCTATGCGATATACAGAGGCAAGACTGGAGAAATTTGCCCAGGAAGTTTATTTAAAGACCTGGACAAGACCGTTAATTTCGTGCCAAACTACGATGAAACAGAAAGAGCCGGAAGTCCTTACGTGTGCCAAACCTTTAGTAAACGGCGAGGGAATTGCCGTTGGTATGAGTACCAGCATTCCTACCCACAATTTAGGGGAAGTAGTGGATGTAGTCCAGGCATATATTGATGATCCGGCAGCTCCTACAGAAGAACTGATGGAATATCTGCCGGGACCTGACTTCCCAACCGGAGGCATTATTGCAAATAAAAGCGAGCTGCCACAGATCTATGAAACAGGTGTTGGCAAGATCAAATTAAGAGGCCGTTTTGAGGTAGAACTGGGCAAGCGGAAAGTTGATAAGGACAAACTGATCATCACAGAGATTCCTTATACCATGATCGGTGCAGGTATTAATAAATTCCTGGTAGATGTGGCAGATCTGGTAGAGTCCAAGAAGCTGACCGATGTAGTGGACATTTCCAACCAGTCCAATAAGGACGGTATCCGCATTGTGTTAGAACTTCGCAAGGACGCAGATATTGACCGTATTAAAAATATTCTTTATAAGAAGACCAAGTTAGAAGATACTTTTGGTGTCAACATGCTTGCCATTGCAGACGGCAGGCCGGAAACATTAAACTTAAAAGGCATCCTGCGTAATTTCATGGAATTCCAGTATCAGAATACCGAGCGCAAATACAATGTGCTTCTGGAAAAAGAACTGGATAAGAAAGAAATCCAGGAAGGTCTGATCGCAGCCTGTGACTGTATTGACCTGATCATTGCCATTTTACGTGGTTCTAAGAATTTAAAAGATGCCAAGGCATGTCTGGTAAACGGCGACATTTCCAATATTCATTTTAAAGTAGCCGGTTTTGAAGAAGATGCAAAGAAGCTTCATTTTACAGGGCGTCAGGCATCTGCGATCCTGGAAATGCGTCTGTATAAGCTGATCGGATTGGAAATATTAGCCCTTGAAAAAGAACACAGAGAGACTTTAAAGAAGATCGCCGAATACAAGAAGATCCTTGGCAGCAGAGCGGTTATGAACCAGGTGATCAAAGATGATCTGGCTGCCATCAAAGCAGAATTTGCTATTCCAAGACGGACCCGTATTGAAGACGGGGCAGAGGCTGTTTATGTGGAAAATGAAATTTCCGTTCAGGAAGTTGTTTTCGTTATGGACCGCTTCGGCTATTGCAAGCTTCTTGATAAATCTACCTACGAACGCAACCAGGAGACCGTAGATACAGAACAGGTTCATGTGCTCCGCTGCTTAAATACAGATAAGATCTGTCTGTTCACCTCTGCCGGTGTCCTTCACCAGATCAAGGCTTTGGATATTCCATCCGGCAAGCTGCGTGACAAAGGCGTTCCTATTGAGAACTTAAGTAAATACGATGGCAGAAATGAGACCATCTGCCTTTTCACTACAGCCCGTGAACTGAAAGGCCGCATCCTTTTATTTGCAACCCGTCTTGCCATGGTAAAACAGGTGCCTGGAGAAGAATTTGAGACCAACAACCGTATGGTAGCAGCTACCAAGCTTCAGGAAGAGGACAGTGTGGTTTCTGTAACAATGATAAACGGGGAAACAGATGTAGTGCTTCAGACTACAAATGGAACGTTCCTGCGGTTCCCGTTAGAGGAGATCTCTGTTCTAAGAAAGCCTCCAGAGGTGTCCGTGGTATCCGCTTAGCAAAGAATGAAGAACTGGAAACAGTATATCTCATCGGTGAAAATCCGATCATCGACTATAAAGGCAAAGAAGTTCATTTAAACAGGTTGAAACTGGCAAAAGAGATGGAAAAGGCAGTAAAGTCCGTTTGAACTAAACTTCTGACAAACAAAAATAAAGCCATGTCCGCGATATAAATACAAATGTGCGCAAAAGACGAATTTTTAGTTGCATTTTTCCCGACTTTGTTATAGTATAAGGAAAGACTCCCCGATACGGGGCAAAACGAAAGCAGCGGCTGCCCCAAAGCCCTGCGGAAGATGAGGAGAGGAACTATGGAAAAGAAATTAAGAGTTGGTATCTTAGGTGCAACAGGTATGGTAGGACAGAGATTTATCTCTGCTGGAAAATCACCCATGGTATGAGGTAGTTACAGTAGCTGCCAGCCCAAGATCAGCAGGAAAGACCTACGAAGAAGCAGTAGGTGACCGCTGGAAAATGACCACTCTATGCCGGAAGCTGTAAAGAAGCTGGTTGTTATGAACGTAAACGAAGTAGAGAAAGTAGCTGCCAGTGTAGACTTCGTATTCAGTGCAGTGGATATGACCAAGGATGAGATCCGTGCCATTGAAGAGGAATACGCAAAGACAGAAACACCGGTTGTTTCCAACAACAGCGCACATCGTTGGACTCCAGACGTTCCTATGGTCGTTCCGGAGGTAAACCCAGAACATTTTGATGTGATCGAATTCCAGAAAAGCGTCTGGGAACTACCAGAGGCTTCATTGCAGTAAAACCAAACTGCTCCATCCAGAGCTACGCACCTGTTTTAACTGCATGGATGGAATATGAGCCATATGAAGTAGTTGCAACTACCTACCAGGCAATCTCCGGCGCGGGAAAGACCTTTAAGGACTGGCCTGAAATGGAAGGAAACATCATCCCATACATCGGTGGAGAAGAAGAAAGAGCGAACAGGAGCCTCTTCGTTTATGGGGACATATTGAAAACGGTGTGATCGTAAAGGCAGAAAGCCCTGTGATCACCTGCCAGTGCATCCGTGTTCCAGTATTAAACGGACATACAGCAGCAGTCTTCGTTAAATTTAAAAAGAAACCAACAAAAGAACAGTTGATTGAGAAATTAGTAAACTTCAGCGGACTTCCACAGGAATTAGAACTTCCAAGTGCTCCAAAGCAGTTTATCCAGTACCTGGAAGAAGACAACCGTCCACAGGTAAGCCTGGATGTAGATTTTGAACATGGTATGGGCATCTCTGTTGGCCGTTTAAGAGAAGACACTGTATATGATTACAAATTTGTAGGACTTTCCCACAACACCGTAAGAGGTGCAGCAGGCGGTGCAGTTCTGTGTGCAGAACTTCTTACAGCTAAGGGATATATCGCAGCTAAATAATAAGTATAAGAAGTATGTTTTGTCCTCCTGGTATTTTGCCGGGGGACATTGGATTAGTTACAGATTAATTATAAGGAGGTTTTCTTATGGCTATTCAGAAAAAAGAATTTGGTGTTATGCCTTCCGGGGAAAAGGTATACGAGTACACACTGACCAACAAAGCGGTGTCAGCGCGTCGTTTATTGAACTTGGGGCAACCTGGACCAAAATGCTGGTTCCGGACCGTGATGGCAACATGGCAGATGTGATCTTAGGCTATGACGATCTTGCAAGCTATCAGGCAAATACACCTCATTTTGGCGCCCCATCGGCAGAAATGCAAACCGTATTGGAAACGCAGTGATCACCATTGACGGAAAAGATTATAAATTAGAGGCAAACAATGGTCCTAACAACCTGCACAGTGGTCCGGATCTGTATCACAGCCGTTTATGGGAAAGCTGGGCATATGAGACAGCAGAAGGCAGCCGCCTGGACTTCTTCTTAAACAGCCCGGACGGAGATCAGGGATACCCTGGAAATGCAAAGATCCGCATCAGCTATACCTTAACAGAGGACAGCTGCTTAAAATCGATTACAACATGGTTGCAGATGCAGACACAGTAGCTAACTTTACCAACCATTGCTATTTCAACCTGGCCGGACATAACAGCGGTCCTGTAATGGATCAGCAGGTATGGCTTGCAGCTGATACATACACACCTGCAGACGCGGTTTCCATCCCAACAGGAGAGATTCTTCCGGTAGCAGGAACTCCTATGGATTTTACAAAGATGAAACCGATCGGACAGGACATTGAAGCTGATTTTGAGGCTCTGATCCTTGGACATGGCTATGACCACAACTGGGTATTAAACCATGAAGCAGGCGTTCTTGGCATTGCAGGTAAGGCAAAAGATCCAGCAAGCGGCCGTGTGATGGAAGCATACACAGATCTTCCCGGAATGCAGTTTTATACTGCAAACTTCTTAAAAGATGAGCGCCTTGAAAGGCGGTGCCCACTATGACAGACGCCATGCGTTCTGCTTTGAGACACAGTACTATCCAGATGCCTGCCATAAGCCAAACTTCCCGTCACCGATCTTAAAAGCAGGAGATACTTATAAGACAACTACCATTTATAAGTTCTACGCAGAATAGGGTCAGACGGATACTGCCGGCAGGCAGATCTTCAAAAATATACAGTACAAAAAGGACAGTCTATTGCTGGAAAATGGCTTTGGACTGTCCTTTATAACTTCTTGCAAGAGCCCTGAAAAAATGGTATACTTATAAAATATGTCTTTAAATAATGAGGAATCAAATGTCAAAATCATTATACATTGCGGAAAAGCCCAGTGTAGCCCAGCAGTTTGCAGATGCATTGAAAATACGGGGACGTCGCGGAGACGGCTATATCGAGTCAGATGAGGCGATCGTCACCTGGTGCGTGGGACATCTGGTGACCATGAGTTACCCGGAAGCCTACGATATGAAATACAAGCGCTGGAGTCTGAATACACTTCCTTTTCTGCCAAAAGAATTCAAATATGAAGTAATACCAAGTGTGGAAAAGCAGTTTTCCATTGTAAAAGGACTTCTTACAAGGCCGGATGTAGATACTATTTATGTCTGCACCGACTCCGGACGGGAAGGAGAGTATATTTACCGTCTGGTAGCCCAGATGGCTGGTGTAAAGGACAAGCACCAGAAGCGTGTGTGGATCGACTCCCAGACCGAAGAGGAGATCCTTCGCGGGATCCGGGAAGCAAAAGATGAGTCTGAATATGACAACCTTTCTGCCTCTGCTTACTTAAGAGCCAAAGAAGATTACCTTATGGGTATCAATTTTTCCAGAGTACTGACCCTGCGCTACGGGCCGTCTATGTCTCAGTATCTGGGAACAAAATTTACAGTCCTTTCCGTAGGCCGTGTTATGACCTGTGTCCTGGGAATGGTAGTCCGCAGGGAGCGGGAAATACGAAACTTTGTAAAAACCCCGTTCTACCGTGTTCTTGGAAGCTTTCAGGCAACTGCAAAGACGGTACACCTGTGCTGTTAGACGCAGAGTGGAAGGCGGTAGAAGGCTCTAAATATTTTGGAACGCCCTATCTTTATAAAGAAAATGGTTTTAAAGAAAGGGAGAAAGCAGAAGAGCTGATCGCCTATTTAAAGAAGAGCCGCCTTTAGAGGCAAAAGTCCTTTCCAAAGAAAAGAAGAAAGAAACGAAAAATCCGCCTCTTCTTTATAACCTTGCGGAACTTCAGAATGACTGTTCCAAAATGTTTAAAATAAGCCCGGATGAGACTTTGAAAGTGGTCCAGGAACTGTATGAAAAAGCTGGTCACATATCCGAGAACTGATGCCAGAGTCCTTTCAACAGCTGTTGCAAAGGAGATCTATAAAAATATTAACGGTCTCATGCGCTATGAACCAATGGCAGGTTTTGCAAAAGAAGCAATGAATCTTGGAAGTTTTAAAGGGATCGCAAAGACCCGTTATGTCAATGACAAGCAGATCACAGACCATTATGCCATCATTCCTACAGGACAGGGAATGGGAAACTTGCGCGGACTGTCCCCGTTATCTGAAAAGGTCTATCAGGTAGTCTGCCGCCGGTTTTAAGCATTTTTATCCGGCTGCCATTTACCAGAAATACAGTCTGGTACTGGAACGGAAAAAGAACAGTTTTGCAAGCTTTAAAGTGCTGTCAGAACCTGGTTATTTAAAGGTGGCAGATGTGAACCTGGCAAAGAAAAGCAGCATCCAGGAGACCTTTTCTGATGAGAAAGAGGGAAATTCTGCACAAACAGATGAAAAAACGCGGAAATTCCGAAAGTTGACCGAACTCTGCTGTTACAGGTGCTTGCAGATTTGAAAAAATGATATACTTACTATAGCGGATCTGAAGGTGAAGGAAGGAGAGACTTCTCCACCAAAAGATATACCTCCGGTTCCATGATCCTGGCTATGGAAAATGCCGGCCAGCTGATCGAAGATGAGGAGCTGCGGCCCAGATCAAGGGCAGCGGCATCGGCACCAGTGCCACCAGAGCGGAGATACTGAAAAACTGGTCAGTATCAAATATCTGAGTTTAAATCAGAAGACCCAGGTGATAACCCCGTCTCTGTTGGGAGAGATGGTTTATGAAGTGGTGGACCACTCCATCAGGCAGTTATTAAATCCTGAGCTGACTGCTAGCTGGGAAAAAGGTCTGACTTATGTGGCGGAAGGTTCCATTACATCGGATGAATACATGGAAAAACTGGAACGTTTTGTTGCAATGCGCACTGTAAACGTGACCAGATTGAATAACCAGTATGATATGCGGGGACTTTTTGACGCGGCTGCCGCCTTTACAAAACAAAAAAGGAGAACTGATTACAATGAAACTGAAGGAAATGAAAATTAAAGAGCTGTTTGATACAAGCCATACAATTGCTGAGAGAATTTTTGATAATCATACTTATGCCTGGGAAGTACTTCCGGAGATCGGTGATTTCATCCGTTCTTTAGGACCTCTTCTTCCGGAAAATGAATACCGCAAGATCGGCACTGATATCTGGGTACACAAGAGCGCAAAAGTAGCACCTACCATTATGATGGCTGGTCCTATGATCATCTGTGAAGGCGCAAATGTACGTCACAGCGCATTCTTAAGAGGAAATGTTATCATCGGCGCTGGCGCTGTTGTAGGCAACTCCTGTGAATTAAAGAATGCTCTGATCTTTGACGAAGCACAGATCCCACACTTTAACTATGTTGGTGACTCCGTACTTGGATATAAGGCTCATATGGGCGCAGGCGCAGTTACTTCCAATGTAAAGTCTGACAAGTCTTTAGTTGTAGTACACGCAGAAGATAAGGACGTAGCTACCGGATTTAAGAAATTTGGCGCGATCCTTGGTGATGGCGTAGAAGTAGGCTGCAACAGTGTTCTTAATCCAGGAACTGTTGTAGGTAAGGAAAGCAACATCTACCCATTATCCAGCGTAAGAGGCTGTGTTGCTGCTCACTCCATCTACAAGAGCCAGGACAATATCGTAGCAAAGGAAAACCGTGAAGAAGCTCCGGCACCAAAGAAGAGAGCAACCAGAAAGCCAAAGGTTGTGAAATAACGTAATGTGCGCAGCAAAAAACAAGCGGCTGCGGTAGCAGACATTTGTTTTTTGCAAGCCATTAACGAACGAACCGCCCGCGAAAGCGGGCAGTGGAGCGCGTAAGCGCGTGGTTCGTGAGTGAAGAATATATAATAAAACCCCCGCTAACCAGCGGGGGTTAATTTTTTACGTCCTATTTTGTTCCGAAGATACGATCTCCCGCATCTCCAAGACCTGGGCAGATATACGCATTTTCATTTAAACATCTGTCTAAATGTCCAACATAAATCTGAATGTCCGGATGTGCTTCCTGCAGTTTCTTAAGACCTTCCGGTGCTGCGATGATGGCCATAAATTTGATCTTCTTTCCACCGTGCTGCTTGATGAAATTAACAGCTGCAACAGCAGATCCACCGGTTGCCAGCATTGGGTCAGTAACAACAATGGTACGTTCCTCGATCGGATCCGGAAGTTTGCAGTAATATTCATGAGGCTCATGTGTCTCCTCATCTCTGTAAAGACCGATATGTCCGACCTTAGCACTTGGAACCAGTGCCAGGATACCGTTTACCATACCAAGACCTGCTCTTAAGATCGGCACAACTGCCAGCTTACGGCCTGCGATCATAGGTGTCATACAGGTCTCGATTGGTGTCTCAACTTCTACATCTTCCAGAGGAAGATCTCTTAAAGCTTCGTATCCCATCAGCATGGCGATCTCTTCGATCAAAGCGCGGAATTCATTTGTACCGGTGCTTTTCTTTCTTAAAATAGAGATCTTGTGCTGGATCAATGGGTGATCAAAAACAATTACATTTTCCATAGTTTTTTGCTGCTCCTTATTCGTGTTGTATAAGACACAGATACTTGTCTGTCTTTTCTGTTTCCTATTATAACTGATAGCGTGGATAATGGCAACGTTAATTACTTGGTAGAAGGATCAAATGCAACGATCACATAATCTCCCAAAGCGTGGGGGACCGGAACGGAAAAGCAGATAGTTCCGTGGTTTTCATAGCTGAAGGATTCCGGCCATACAGTATCAGATGCCAGCGGAAAGTCGGCTCCGTTAAATACCTCTGTAAGGATATCCAGATCCAAACTGTCACGATACTCTAAAAAAGCTTCCTTCTGATCCTGGGTTATACCTACAAATTCCACATCATCACTTAAAACATAACCGGCCATAGTGTAGCCATCTGTGTAATCAGAAAGCCCAAGATTTCTTACCTGGTTCAGATCCACTGTGTTGGTATAAAAAACACTGACAGGATAAGCAGCTCCATTACTCATGCGGTCTCCTTTGTAAACAGCAGTGAGACGCTTCCGGTCTGCAGATATGACTTCGCATTTTACAGTAAGAGTATCTGCGGTTTCATCCAGATCGTTTGCCTGAATAATGGAAAGGGCATTGGTCTTTAAAAGTTCATTTACATTGTCCTGTTTTGCGCTGTCGTTCATCTGGCTTACCACCGGATATTGAATGGAAATATTTCCGGAAGAATAAGTCTCAAGCTGTACGCTGATACCTGTAGTTCCTTCTTTAACAGTCTCACTTTCCTGAACAGAAGAACTTTCCTCCACAGTTGCAGGTTCTGTTGCTTCCGGGACACTGGTAGCTTCCTGGGTATGTATGGTAGACAGATCCGTATCCGCCGGAGCGAGACCAAAGATAAGACCGATGGAAACTGCGCCGACCACAACAGCAGCACCTATGGCACCGATAATGATCTTTTTGGTTGTATCCATAATTATTTCCTCCTCGTATAGTATTTCTTCCTTATTATATATTACTCTGCTTTTATGGACTCTGTATAAAGAAATACTTACAAATTCATGAAGGATAACAGGAATATATTTTCATTTCCTTTCATATAGTATAAGAGCGTGTCAAAAAGGTTATGTCACGCAGGATGAAAACGGGAGGGACTGTAAAATGACATATTTAGAACTGGTTGCAGCAGTAGGCAGCGTACCTATGGATATTGCCTGTATGTACTTTAACGGCAGGCTGACAGAACAGGAAATGAAAAATGTGATCGGTTGGAAAAAGGCCGGTCTGGTGGAATGTTTTTATCTGCAAAATAGAAATGATCAAAATAATCAAATCCATAAATGAATATTGAAAATAAATACCCCTTGTGCTACATTTATAATTGGGTGTGAACAAAAGCAAAGGGGCTGTTGATGTGGGAGAGAAGAAGTTATATGTTAATTTATTAGGAGAGTTTTCTGTGTGGTACGGAGACAAAAAGGTGTACATGGGACGTACATCTACCGGCCGCCAGGCACAGCTGTTCCAGCTTCTGATGATCAGTCCGGGATTTCAGATATCCAAGGAAAAATTAATGGCGGACATTTATAAATCAGGAGAGTTCAATAACCGGAACAACAGTGTCAACAATGCGATCTATCGTCTGAGAAAAATGCTCACGGATGCGGGGGTTCCAGGTGACGAATATATCGCCATTGAAAATGGAAACTGTGTGTGGAAAGAAGATATACCTGTTCAGGTAGATACTGTGGAATTCAAACGGCTGTTAGAAGAAAGCCGGGATGCAGAAGATGATGATAAACTTCATATACTTCAGGAAGCCTGGCTTCTCTACAGAGGACCGCTGCTTGCCAGCAATTCCATTGAAGAATGGGCTATTCCTGAGAATCTTCATTATAAAGAACTGTATCGTGACTGTACCAACCAGATCGCGGATATATTAAAAGAAAAAGAACGCTGGGAAGATCTGTATACCCTGTATACAACTGCATTGGGAATAGAGACTTACGAGGAATGGCAGTTAGGGCAGCTGGATGCGCTGATCGCTTTAGGAGAGTATGAGAAAGCATATAAAACATATGAAAAAGCGGTCCGGATCTATACAGAAGTTTCGGATCTGCCTGTTTCCGAAGAGATGTTAAAGCGTTCCCGCAAGATCAGCCAGTACTTAAAAGGTGGTTATGAGGATCTTGACGATATCCAGGTAAGCTTTCTGGAAGTAGCCAAGAAAAGTGAAGAACAGGTATATGAGTGCCCATATCCAAACTTTATGGATGTGTACTGTTCCATCTTAAGACTTGGTGCCCGTATAGAGGTTGTTTCCTGCCTGATGCAGTGTACCATTGTAAATAGGAAGAAACTGCCGGTACAAAAGGCAGTTGCAGCGAAAAAAAGCGCCCTTCTTTTACAGGCGATCAAACAGACGCTGCGTTATGGTGATATATTTACGCAGTATAATACATCAAGATTTCTGATCATACTAAATCATACTAAAAAGGAAAATGGAAAGATCGTCTTTAACCGGATCGCCAAAGTTTACGAAGAACTTGGCGGAAATCGCAGGGATATTGACTATCAGATCACTCCTATGTATCAGGAATAATATAATTGTTCATATTGTCCAACAGATATCTCAGACAGATTAAACTCTGCCTGGGATATTTTTTACTTTATAGGAAAGACCGCCGCCGGCGCTCTTTTGAATTAAAAATGCCCGCCGGTAGGCGGGCAACACAAATAGACGATCTAGGGATTAAAAAAGATAAAAACCTTCCTCACCAAATTCTTCATCAAGATCGTCATCATTTAGAAAATAATCCATATCCAGCAGGTCTTCCTCGCTCATATGGCGAATGTCCGTGGAAGTAAGTCCTTCTGGAGGATTATCCATGTATTTTTTACGCAGCGCCTCAACATCTGTTTTCATTGCAATGCCCTCCTATGAGGGAATTATACCATAAAAACAGAGAAAGTTATGCAGAAGAACGCTTCCGCGAGATCGGGACATAGATCTCTATAATTCTTCGAGGGAAAGACGCTGATGGTTAAAATAAAGTTCCAAAACTCCATTTTATGCCTGCAGATGGGACATTCCAGGGATCATAACCAAAGAAGAAAGAATAGCATTCCGCCAATGGTTAAAGTTGCGTAGAATGGGACGTTTCTGTTTGGAAATGACTTTATGGAGCTGCTGGTCTGTTTTGCGGTGGCGTGCATGCCGCCATAACGGATCATCTTGAAATGTTTTTCAGGGATGTGCCGGATAAGGCGTTTGATGAAGTCCATAACCGGGATCGTTTCCTGTATATATTTATCATCTTCGTGTCGATTGTAATGAAAAGTGACAATAGAACCATCATATTTGTCGATCCTGGAAGTGGCGATCACAGGACGCCCCAGATAGCGTCCGATATATTTGATGGCAGTCTCAGGACCACAAGAGGAAGGCTTGGCATAAACGTAAAATCCCTTCTTATGAGAAGAATAAGAGGGATTTGATCTGTTTGAAAGGATCGCCCAGCCGTTGGTGCATCTCATTAAGGAGAGCGGTACGGAAAGCAGAACGTAAAAAAGAGTAATTGAAGTGATGGACATTTCGCCAAAGGCCGTCATCACTGAGACCGCCTTCAGAAATAAGGCAGTGGATATGAGGATTCCATTTCAGATCCCGTCCGAAGGTATGTAAGACCATGATAAAACCAGGCGTAAAATTTTTTGATTTGTTAAGTTCAAAAAACATGCGGGAAATGACACTGGCAACGGAATGGAACAGGCAATCCAAAAGGGAGCGTTCTTTTAGGAAAAAATCCCTGAGATTTTCATCAATGGTAAAGACGCAATGGCGATGCTTAACGTTGATGAGTTTGAAAGTCATAGAAGTGGTGCGTTCCATGCTGTATTTGTTTCCACAAGAAGGGCAAAACCGACTGTGACAGTGGAAAGGGACATATTTAAAGTTGCCACAATGGGGGCAATGATACATGGCACCGCCAAAGGAAGGATCCCCACAATGGATCATCTTTCGATATTTTCCATTTCGGTGTCTCTGGGATGGAGAGTATTTTATTTCTTCATAATGGTCTGTAAAAATTTTCTGCAAGATATTCATAAGACTATTATGAGATAGATTTTAGAAAAAAGAAACCCCTAACCCCTCAAGATTGAGGGGCAGGGGAGTTGAATAGGCGAAGCCTATTTTTTACTTTATAGGAAAGACCGCCGCCGGCGCTCTTTTGAATTAAAAATGCCCGCCGGTAGGCGGGCAACACAAATAGACGATCTAGGGATTAAAAAAGATAAAAACCTTCCTCACCAAATTCTTCATCAAGATCGTCATCATTTAGAAAATAATCCATATCCAGTAGGTCTTCCTCGCTCATATGGCGAATGTCCGTGGAAGTAAGTCCTTCTGGAGGATTATCCATGTATTTTTTACGCAGCGCCTCAACATCTGTTTTCATTGCAATGCCCTCCTATGAGGGAATTATACCATAAAAACAGAGAAAGTTATGCAGAAGAACGCTTTCCGCGAGATCGGGACATAGATCTCTCATATAATTCTTCGAGGGAAAGACGCTGATGGTTAAAATAAAGTTCCAAAAACTCCATTTTATGCCTGCAGATGGGACATTCCAGGGGATCATAACCAAAAGAAGAAAGAATAGCATTCCGCCAATGGTTAAAGTTGCGTAGAATGGGACGTTTCTGTTTGGAAATGACTTTATGGAGCTGCTGGTCTGTTTTGCGGTGGCGTGCATACAAGCCGCCATAGCGGATCATTTTAAAATGTTTCAGGGATGTGCCGGATAAGGCGTTTGATAAAGTCCATAACCGGGATCGTTTCCTGTATATATTTATCATCTTCGTGTCGATTGTAATGAAAAGTGACCATAGAACCATCATATTTGTCGATCCTGGAAGTGGCGATCACAGGACGCCCCAGATAGCGTCCGATATATTTGATGGCAGTCTCAGGACCACAAGAGGAAGGCTTGGCATAAACGTAAAATCCCTTCTTATGAGAAGAATAACAGAGGGATTTGATCTGTTTGAAAGGATCGCCCAGCCGTTGGTGCATCTCATTAAGGAGAGCGGTACGGAAAGCAGAACGTAAAAAGTAATTGAAGTGATGGATATTTCGCCAAAGGCCGTCATCACTGAGACCGCCTTCAGAAATAAGGCAGTGGATATGAGGATTCCATTTAAGATCCCTGCCGAAAGTATGCAGGACCATGATAAAACCAGGCGTAAAATTTTTTGATTTGTTAAGTTCAAAAAACATGCGGGAAATGACACTGGCAACGGAATGGAACAGGCAATCCAAAAGGGAGCGTTCTTTTAGGAAAAAATCCCTGAGATTTTCATCAATGGTAAAGACGCAATGGCGATGCTTAACGTTGATGAGTTTGAAAGTCATAGAAGTGGTGCGTTCCATGCTGTATTTGTTTCCACAAGAAGGGCAAAACCGACTGTGACAGTGGAAAGGGACATATTTAAAGTTGCCACAATGGGGGCAATGATACATGGCACCGCCAAAGGAAGGATCCCCACAATGGATCATCTTTTCGATATTTTCCATTTCGGTGTCTCTGGGATGGAGAGTATATTTTATTTCTTCATAATGGTCTGTAAAAATTTTCTGCAAGATATTCATAAGACTATTATGAGATAGATTTTAGAAAAAAGAAACCCCTAACCCCTCAAGATTGAGGGGCAGGGGAGTTGAATAGGCGAAGCCTATTTTTTAAAATTAAAATATTTCTTCAAAAATGGCACTTTTTTTGTAACTTGTGATAAAAACCGTGATAAGGAAAATGATACCATAAATACAACAAGAGAAGAGGTAATTGTCAGACAGTTGAACATATATTATTGAGGAGGGAGGTGTATGAATCAGCTACGCAAAGCGAAAAGCAGAAGACACGCTGTGTTGCCTCGTAAGTATATAAAGGTGGTTGTTACATATGTACTGTTATTTGCCATTGTATTCAGCAATATGAGCAACCCACTACTCAATGTATTTGCAGGGCAGAAAAAAGAAGAATTCCGAATTCATGCGGATGAACTCCAACGGGCAGCAGAAGAAGCCCTGGAGGAAGGAAACATCGTCGAGGAACCATTAGACTTCTATACGAAAGACTCTTCGTTATTAAAAGAATACGAAGAACTGTTCGCAGCAGACGGTACTCTCTATGAGATCTTTCCGGATTATGAGAGAGAATATTATCTGGACGATATCGAACTTCGGATCTTCCTTCGGATCAGTCCTGATGCAGATCCAGACTCCTACGCACTGACCGGAGAAGAAACACTGATCTTCCTTTATACAAACGGAGGAGAAGAAACAGTAGCAGGCAGGGTAAATATTGACGGATACATTTCCGGTATCTGCAGCCTGAAATCTTATATGACTGCATTTGAAAAGAAAGAAAACAGCGGCAGCCATAACAGCGGTAACAGCAGCAGCTCCGGAACAAAAACAGAACCGGGAATTGATCCTTCAGAAACTGAGACAGCAGAAGAAGTTCCAGGAACAGATCAGGAACCAACTGATGATGGAGAAAAAAACTCACAGGTTGACTCCGAAACAGAAGAAGTAAAAGAGCCGGAAGCTTCTGATGCAGGAAAAAATGATGATGAGGATAAATCTCACGAAGATGGTTCTGGCGCAGATAATTCCAACACAGAAAACAACGGATCTGACAATGAGGAAAATCCGGATACAGAAGATGAGAATGATGCCTCTGAAAACACTCCGGACGAGAACCAGGAAGAAAATACTTCTGATAATGAAAATTCAGAAGATACTGGTTCCGATAATGAGGACCAGGGAGAAGAAGCATCCGACAACGGTGACTCTTCCGAGGATGCCGGTGATACAGCAGACGATACAGACAACAGCAGTTCATCTGATACAGTTGCTTCCATTTCTATCCATTCCAGAATTTTCCTGACAGATACAATGCAGGAAGAGACGGAAGAGGAAACAGAGGCACCAACAGAAGAAGAAACTGAAAAGGAAACGGAACCGGAGACCGATCCTGTACCAGAGGAAACAACACCTAAAGAAACCACTGCTGATGAAACTCTTCCGCAGGAAACACCAGAAGAGACAACAGCAGCAGAAAGCAAAGATAATACCGGCACAACAGAAACAGGAGCAGCTGCACAGCCTGAAACAGAAGAAACAACAGCTGCAGATGATACAAAACTTTCTGATCTGCCGGGGGCAGTAGAAGAGACAGAAACAGAACCTGGATTTGAACGTGTCGGAGTATTAAAAGGTGAGACTTACAACCTGGTAGCATTAGATCAGACAATAACAGCAAGAGCTTTCACCGCAAAGCTTTCTGATATGGGATTTGACAAAGATGAACTGGAAAGCCAGGGACACATCATCAATTACATGATCGATCCTGTAGGCAGCGCAGAACTTGTAAAAGCACCAAAACTTACAAGAGACGGCGCAGAAGTAACCTTTGGTGTGATCCCGCAGACAGGTTATAAGATAACAGAAGTCACTGCAAACGGTGTGGAACTGGAAGAGACCGATCCGGAAAACATCGCCAGCCCGTCCAATGCAGAAAGAGCTGACGAAGCTGTCTACTATACGATCCCGGAAGTTTTAGAGGATCAGGAAGTAGAGATCTTCTTAGAGGAGATCGTACCGGGTACACATCCGGCATTCAACCAGGCTAAAACAGTAAACGGCGTGACCGTAACGGTTACAGCAGAAGAAGGTATCATTCCGGAAGGAACCGAACTTACAGTTACAGAAGTAACAGATCAGGTTCAGGAAGCTGTGATCGAGAAAACAGCCAGTGACGAAGAAGCTGATACAAATGTAACAGCTGTGATCGCATACGATATCAATCTTATGCTGGACGGCAAAAAGCTGAACAATGACTGGGGCCAGAGCCATCACGTAAATGTGAAATTCTCCGGCGAACGCATTGAACAGCTCAGTAAAGAAGCCGATACCCTCCAGGTAGCAACTCTGGAAACACCAACAGAAACCGTAGAAGCTGCCTTAGGCGGAACCGAAGAAATGCCGGTGGTAGACAACATTACCCCAGACAATATCCAGATCAATGCAGAAGGCAGAGAGAGTATTGATGTTGCAGGCGAAGCTTCTGTGGAGGCAGTGGAGTTTGAGGCGAGACATTTTACCGTTATTGCATTATTAGCTGAAAACGGAATAGCTGTTCAGGCAACGCAGAATGTAAGCTTGATTGCTGGAGAAACTAAGACAATTACAGGTACAGCAGGTGACGAAAGTTCTGATTATACTTCTTGGCGCTCTAATAACACTGGTGTTGTAACTGTAAAGGGCAATGGTTCTTCCGCAAGTATTACAGGAGTATCAAAAGGTACTGCAACCGTTACCCATGGTTATTATAATAATGGGTGGTATTATACAGAAACATTCAATGTAACAGTATCAGGATACAAATTATATTTTTACGCATTGATCCCAGGAAAAAATGCGGATGATAAAACAGATCCTAATACACGCTGGTTTGGTTTGGGTGTAGGTGGTATTGATGGTGAGTACTTAGAGGCACCTAGCCAATATACTGCGGATACGCGAATTGATAATAGCACTGTTACAATAGCTTATCCAAATCAGACTCCAGAATTTCCGGATATTACATATCCGAAAGCAGGAGTACAGGGAAGTACCACATATAAGTATGCAGCACCTGGCAGTGAACATGTAGGAGAAAAAGGATATTATACATTAGAGTTAATGCGTAATATCGTATCAAATGGTGCGAACGCAGGCTATAACGATTACAATTCAAAAGTTGACGCAGGAACCAATACGTTTCATAGAGATTATATCATAGTGCTTAATACCACCAATAAAATAACGGTAGGTTATAAGGTCAAGTATCCGGACTCGACAACGTTTAACGCATTAGAAGGTTATACATGGACAGTTGATCAGGGAATAAAAGAGTCAGAAATTGAAAAGTTAAAACCTACATCAGCGGATATTGTTGGTGATAAAACTTATAATGATATTAAATATAAGTTTGATGGATGGTATGAAGACGAAGCGTGTACAATTAAAACAACTTTTGCAGGAACAGTTACAGAAAATCCAACCTGGTATTATGGACGGTATATACCGGAGTCAGGAAATATTGTTTTAAAGAAAGTATTTAAAAAGACTAACGGTGAAAACGCAAGTGGTAATATGTTAAAGGTTAAGTTTTCATTATATCAAGCAACTGCAAGTGGTGAAATTGATTTAAACGCTCGTATATCTGAAAATATCACACCTGGTATAGATGGTCTTATTTCTTTAAAGAATTTACAAGACGGAAAGACATATTACCTTGTAGAAACCGCAACCAGTACAGGATTTACCTTAAAATCTGAACCAATAAAAATAACGATTGTATATGATAAGGATAACTCACAGTTAAAATATACGATTGAAACAAGTTTAGATCCGTATAGTGTAACAAATCCATATGTAATAGTCAACTATGCAGGAGTTATCTTACCAGATACCGGTGGTTCCGGACTTGATCATATCCGCCGCGTTGGATGGTCTGTAATTATCACATCCGTGTTATATGCAGGCATACAGTTAAGTCTGACATTGAAACGCAAGCGTGAAGAATAATACTTCACAGTAAAAACAATAGTAATAAACACTGCGGGGCACCCCGCTCCGCAGCGTATAAAAAATAATAAAAAATTAATTATCCAAAAGGGGAATTTTTCTAAAAAGAAAGGAAAGATGATTATGAAAAAGATGAGAAAAGTAGCGGGAATGTTAATGGCAGCAACAGTAGCAATGGCAATGCCTATGTCAGCAATGGCAGCAAGTATCACTGTAAATGGTGCATTTGAAAATGAAACTTACAAAGCGTATAAGATTTTTGATTATACTTCAAGTGGTGACTCTTATGCGTATACAATGTCTGCCGACAGTGCATGGAAATCTGTTGTTGAAGGATATGAATATGCATCTGGACAGAAATTATTCACTTTGACTCCAAGTGCTAATGATGCAAATGTATTAGTTGTAACAACTACAACAACCATGACAGAGGTAATGGCTGGAGATTTTGCAGCCTACTTATCAGAAAACAGCACTGGCAAGAGCGCAGATGAGACAGTAACTGCTTCTAAAGTTAACGGTGAAGTTGTAGCATCTTTTGATAGTTTAGGTGCAGGATATTATTTTGTAAATACTACAACAGGATCTGTTTGCTCTTTGGTAAATAAAGACTCATCACAGACATTACGTGAGAAGAACGATCTTCCTTCCATTGTTAAAAAGATTGTTACAACAGCAGAGGGGGTTGAAACTTTAGTTGATGCAACAACAGCATCTATTGGAGATAAAGTTACTTATAAGATTAAAGTGACTGATGGAAAAGGTACTGATAAAGAAATTACAGTACATGATACCATGGATGCTCAGTTAACTCTGGATGCCGCTTCTATTAAAGTAGAGCAGAATGGAAACGCTGTTGATAGCAGTAAGTATACAATTTCAACCTCAGGTTTAGAGACAGGTTGCACATTTGAAGTTAAGTTATCTGCTGATTTTGTAAAAGCGTTAGATCAGAATGACGAAGTTGAAATTATTTATGATGCAACATTAAGTGCGGATACAGTTGTCGGATCAGAAGGCAATCAGAATAGCGCCCATATTACTTATTCTGAGAGCTATATTCCTGGAAATGAAGTAAGTGTATATGCATATAAATTTGGTCTTGTAAAAACAGATACCAATAATAAAGTAATTTCTGGCGATAAATTTGCTAAATTTAGATTATATGAAGATGCAGCAAAAAACAAAGAAATTCCAGTAGTTAAATTAACAGATGGTACATACCGTCTTGCTGTAGAAGGCGAAACTGGTGTAGAAATTGAAGCTGGTGTTACTGAAATCAAAGGTCTTGGAAATGGAACTTACTATTTAGTGGAAACAGTAGCTCCACAGGGTTATAATTTATTAACTACTCCAACAGAAGTTGTAGTTGCAGATGCAGATAACAATGCAACCTTGAATACTGATGGAACAGAGTATGTAAGCGGTGGTGTACAGGTTATCAACTCTACCGTACAATCCTTCCATCCACCGGTGGCATCGGTACAACAATCTTCTACGCAGCAGGTATCGTAGTAATGGCAGGCGCTGTATTCTTCGTAGTACGCAGCAGAAAGCATGACTAATTGACACGTAAATCCTATTCACGTATAATGGATTTATAAAAGACATTGTGAAAAAAGTTTTATGAAGTAACCATAAACCCAGGAGGTGCGGAAAGACCGGATGAGAAAACGAATTTCAACTATCATATTTGTGATCATTTTCCTGATCGGTCTTTCCATTCTCCTTTATCCTGCGGTCAGTGAGTATGTGAATGAGAGACATTCCTCACGGGCGATAGCTTCTTACGACAAGTTAGTAGAGGAACTTCCGGAGGCGGATTATTCCAAAGAACTGCAGGACGCACAGGCTTACAACGAATATCTTGCTCAGTTTGGCAATCTCAGTGAAGCAGCCAGTACAGAAAAAGACCGGGAAGACAGTCCTTATGAAGACCTTTTAAACACAGGTGGTTCGGGGATCATGAGTATCATTAATATACCGGGAATTGCAGTAGAACTTCCTGTATATCATGGTACTAGCGAAGGCGTCTTACAGGTAGCAGCAGGACATTACGAAGGTTCTTCCCTTCCTGTAGGCGGTGAAAGCACTCATGCGATCATCACCGGACACAGAGGACTTCCTTCAGCAAAGCTGTTTACGGATCTGGACCGCCTGGAAACAGGAGATGTGTTCTATCTGAAAACATTAGGAGAGATCCTGGAATATCAGATCGATCAGATCGTTACTGTACTTCCTTCCGAGGTAGACGGACTTTCCATTGAACCGGGAAAAGATTATGTGACACTGGTCACCTGTACTCCTTATGGTATCAACAGTCACCGGCTTCTGATCCGGGGAACACGGATCCCATATGATGAAAAATATGCAGAAAAGGTTCCGTTAAAACCGGCACCGGCAGTCAGTGACAGACCGGCGGAAGAGCAGGGACGCAAACTGGGTACAAGACAATGGATTCTATTTGCCATAGCTGCATTTGAGTGGCAATCTTACTTGGAATCCTGGCACCTTCCGGAAAGAAGAAGGAAAAGCCAGCAGCAAAACGGAAGAAACCGCTGACCAAAGAAACAAGGAACTCTCTCAGAACAGCAAAGCAGAGAAGAAGAAGGAAGCCATGAAAGAATGAAGAAGAAAAATAAAATGGCAGCTTTTCTGGCGGCAGTGATATTGATGACCATGAGCGTATGCCAGGGTGCATTCGCAGGCGAAACAGCAGGTATCGACACGGCCAGACAGGTATCTCTGACCATTGATCTGGAAGCGGAAAGTAAAAAAGCAACTATTTCCATTTACAAAGTAGGTGAATGGAATGGTGCAGAAGGAGCATATGCTCTGTCTCAGGAATTTACCGGTTCCGGAGCTGATATAGGAGATCATACTGCTACCGGCGTGCTGTCAGCTGCACAAACTCTGGAACAATTCATAAAAAATAATCAGATCGGAGCGTTGTCTACACAGGCAACTGCTTCCGGAAAGATCAGTTTACAGGACTTTCATCCGGTTTGTATCTGGTATGCCAGTTCAAGGCTTCCGGTGATAATGTAACTGTAAGCCCGTATCTGACTACACTCCCGGTATTAAACGAAGAAACGAATACCTGGGTATATGATGTGAGATCCCTTCCGAAGTATGAAGCAGACTCCACTGGAGGCGGTGGCACAGTGGTGGTGGCGGAGGCGGCGGTGGTTCCAGTACCACAGGACGTCACGCAGCCCAGACAAATGAGTCTGTAGACGTATCGGACAATGATGTTCCAAAAGCTGAAAATCCGATCGTGAAAGCAATTGAGGATGTACTGGTTCCATTAGAATTCTCCCAAAAACCGGTGATAATTCTACTTCCATCGAGATCATGTCAGGGATCACCGTAATGAGTGCGGCACTCCTGGTATTGCTCATTGCAAAACGCAGGAGAAAAGATGCATAATAATAAAACAGCGGTTGCCAGATAATTTGAGGCAGCCGCTATTTTTGTCATGACTGAACTGTAACATTCTTATTCAGAACTTATTCCAAAACCACTTGCAAAACCACTTGCCAAAACAAGAACTATATGGTACCTGACTTTCGGAGTTGAAGTATAAAACATGGTGCTAAGCCAAGGATTAAAACCTGTGGCTTAGCATTTTTGATGTCTCCTTCGTTCAAAAAATACGATGTCAGTGGTAAGCTGCACAGCTCTGACAATTCCCTGATAAATGATGTACCATGCGATAGATTTATATATTTTCTGTCTGATATTTTGGCAACTCTGAAGTCACGTACGAATTCAAACAGCTCTCCGGAACTATAACCATTTTTTAATATCTTGAACTGCAGTAATCTTGTCAGTAATACGGCCAGATAGCAGATTAAAAAATGTCCAACAATGGTATCCTGTTTTGCAAGTATACCGGTCTGGCATCCAGCTGTGACTTCATGATCCGGAAGGATTCTTCTATTCTCCAGAGATTGTGGTATGCATTGTAGACATCCTTATCTTTCATGGAAATCTCGGAAGTGACCAGCATGTTGTATCCGGCAAGCTCCAGGGATTTTTGAATGAGTTCCTCATTCATGGTGACTTTTACTTTACCATCTGTGTCGTTGCCCTTTTTATCTGCAGCAGTAAAAATGACATATTTTGCAGAATCACCATACTCGGATTTTTTAGCCTGCGAAGCTTTCAGAAGCCTTGCTTTTTCAACTTCTTTATTAATTTCGTAGATCTGTTTTTTGGCAAGTTTTGGATTGAAAGTAACAATCCTTTTTTCTGTGATCCGGAACTTTTTTAAAGAGCCTGTTTCAGACTCGGTAAATTTATATTCAAATTCATCTACACATTCCTTAATGCGATACAAAGTCTCCCCGGCAGCATTTTTTACATCCCTGTAATTATTAGGGAGCAGTACCCAGGTCTTTTCCGTTTCCGGAAGCATCTTTACGGACTTAGAGAAAATATATCCATCCCCATTTTGAGCGCATGGAAGATATTTTCAGCACAATTCAACCCTTTGTCGGCGATCTGTATGGTTCTGCCGGACACAGAGTTTCTCTTTTTCAAATCATCAATGATATTTCTGATCACCGGCTTTTCACTCTGATTGCCCGGAAACAGCTTCATGCCGATGGGAATCTGATTTGCATCAAGCAGGAGTCCCAGACCAACAATCGGTTCTTTCTGTTTTCCTTGGAAGGTCCTTTTTTCCGGAAATCATCTTCCCTGTCGATCTCAAAGTAAAAGTTAGTGCAGTCAAAGTAAGTATGAGAGGTATCAAACTGATACATCTGTTGGATCTGATGATTGTAGATTTCAATGATCTTTTCGTATTCGCAACCGATATACTCCAGCCCGTCATAGAGCTGGTTTAAAGAAAAATCGTAGGATTCAAAAAGCTTTGGAATCACTTCGTCATAAGTCTTTGATTTTGAACATGGCTGGACAAGTCTTGCGTAAACAAGGGCAGAGATCATGTCAAAACATTAAAGCGGAAGTCAGTAGCGGTCTGCATGAGATCAATATACTTTTTGACAGAAAGCTTGTCGTTAATGTTTTTCATCGGGAAATAGCCAATGAGTTTTTCCGGCGAATCATCTGAAATCTGCTTCGCTTTTTTTGCGGCTTTTGCAGCATTTGCTTCCTGGTTCAGTCTGATAACTTCTTCTTTGTAGAAGGAGATAGGATCGTCAATGCCCTTTGCCTGAAGCTCATGAACATAACCAATAGGTTTATAAGCCTTGTGGGCAGTATGCCTGCGTTCAGGATCGTAAAAGCTTGAATAAATCTGAAGATAAGTACCTTTTTTGTTGTTAGTTTTTTTAAGAAAATATGCCATAAAAGTCACCCTTTTATAGTATAGCACCATAGCACCATAAAAGCAAGTATAAAAAAGAAAATTTGTCAAGTTTTTAAAACAAAGAAAAGCCAGCAAATATGCTGACTTGAGGATAAAATATATTTCATTAACTCTCAAAAAATAAAGTGCTAAATCCTAAAGACGGGTATTCCAAAACCACTTGCAAAACCACTTGCCAAAACAAGAACTATATGGTAAAATAATTTCCGTTGTGAAGAAATGCCGGCGTGTCGGAATGGCAGACGATGCAGACTCAAAATCTGTTGCGGGTAACCGCGTGCGGGTTCAAGTCCCGCCGCCGGCATTACACCCTTGGCAGGGAGAAACCTTAGAAATAGCGTGAATACGTTGTTCCTAAGGTTTTTTTCTTTTTAGAAAATATTTTAAAAAATATTTAAGCATTTTTCTATACATTGAAAACCGCCCCGTTTTAGTGTATGATGATATCTGAATTATGTTTTATTTCGTACAGCAGTTTTGCTGCAAAAGGAGGTGACTGCCATGACCTGCAGAGAGGCAGAGCGTCTGGTTATGCCTTATATCAATGGCAGTATAACAGATGAGGAACTGAAAGCATTTGTAGAACATATTGATCATTGCCCGGATTGCCGGGAGGAACTTGAGATATACTTTACAGTAGATGTGGGTATCAGGCAGCTGGATGAAGGTACCGGAAGCTACAACATCAAAGGTGCGTTGGAAACTGCACTGGAGCTTTCCCGCCAGCGGATCCACACGCTGAAACTTCTGCAAAATGCGATTTATGCAGTAAATACCCTTTGTTTCTGGTCTGTATTTGTGATACTGATCGTCCAGATCCGTATCTGGAGCCAGACTGGATTTTAAGAATAAATTATTGAAAAGGATTTTATATTATGGACAATAAACTGGTACTGATCGATGGACACAGTATTTTAAACCGGGCTTTTTATGGGGTTCCGGATCTGACCAATGCAGAAGGGCTTCATACCAATGCAGTCTATGGCTTTTTAAATATCATGTTTAAGATATTGGAAGAAGAAAATGCAGACCATCTGGCGGTAGCCTTTGACCTGTCTGCGCCTACGTTCCGCCATAAGATGTATGATGCATACAAAGGCACCAGAAAACCGATGCCGGAAGAACTGCGGGAACAGGTACCTCTGATGAAGGAGGCACTGCAGACCATGAATATCCCTATCCTTACAATGGAGGGATATGAAGCGGACGATATCCTGGGAACTGTGGCAAAAAGATGTCAGGCGGAAGGAATCGAAGTATCTGTTGTTTCCGGCGACCGGGATCTTTTGCAGTTAGCGGATACCCACATTAAGATCCGTATCCCCAAGACCAGCAAAGGCAGCACACAGATCTATGATTATTATCCGGAAGATGTAAAAGAACAATACCAGGTAACACCAACGGAATTTATTGATGTAAAAGCTCTTATGGGAGATACTTCTGATAATATCCCAGGTGTGCCTTCTATTGGCGAGAAGACAGCGACTAATCTGATCGTATCCTATGGTTCTATTGAAAATGCCTATGCCCATGTAGATGAGATCAAGCCTCCAAGAGCCCAGAAAGCCCTTTCTGAGTATTATGACATGGCCCAGATGAGCAAGGAACTGGCAACGATCTGCATCACCTGTCCCATCCCATTTTCCTATGAAGAGGCTCTGATCGGCAATCTTTATACACCGGAAGCTTTTAAGTTTATGAAACGGATGGAATTTAAGTCCATCTTAAACCGTTTTGACTCTGCTTCCATGGAAGATAAGGAAAATGGTCCACAGAAGTCATTTAAGGAAGTTACAGATAAAAAAGAGGCGGAAAAGATCTTTAAGGCAGCGGAAAAAGCCGCTGTTACAGGTCTGCAGCTGATCACCGGAAGCAGGGCAAAGGTTTCGGAGGAAGCAGAACAGCTGACCTTCTCTTTTGATACGGATGGAACAGTCCATTCCGGCAAAAAGGCAAAATCTGCCTTTCTTCCTGTAACAGCCCTTGCGATCTGCACAGGTCCGGAAGAAATCTACTGTATCCGTGTGTCTGAGTCTCAGATCACAGACAGCTGGCTGACAGAAAAAGTACAAAACCTCTGTAAAAATGACACCGTTCATTCTGTCTGGGTCCTGGATCTTAAATCCATGCTGCCTCTGTTAAATCTTACAGACGAAGCACCGGTTTATGACGCAGGCGTTGCCGGTTATCTTTTAAATCCTTTAAAAGATACCTATGGTTATGATGATCTGGCAAGAGATTATCTTTCCATGACCATTCCTTCTAAAAGCGACCTGATCGGAAAAGAAAACCTGGGCGATCTGTTAGAAACAGGGGATGAAAAGGCGGTAACCTGTGCCTGCTATATGGGCTATATTGCCTGGAAAGCTGCAGAGCCTTTAAAGAGCCGCTTGGAGCAGGAAGAAATGTATAAGCTGTATACAGAGATCGAGATGCCTCTGATCTACAGCTTGTGGCATATGGAACAGGAAGGTGTCCTTGTAAAAAGGGACAAGTTAAAAGAATATGGAGATACCCTAAAAGTAGGGATCAAAAAACTGGAAACAGAGATCTATGCTGAAACAGGAAAAGAATTTAATATCAATTCCCCGAAACAGCTGGGAGAGATCCTGTTTGGTGAAATGCAGCTTCCAGGTGGAAAGAAGACCAAGACAGGTTATTCTACAGCAGCGGAAGTTCTGGAAAAACTGGCTCCGGAGCATCCGGTGGTACAGAAGATCCTGGATTACCGCCAGCTGACCAAGTTAAATTCTACCTATGCAGAAGGCCTTGCAGCTTATATCAGCGAAGACGGCCGTATCCATGGAAAATTTAACCAAACTATAACAGCTACGGGCCGTATCAGCAGTACAGAGCCAAACCTGCAGAACATTCCGGTGCGTATGGAACTGGGACGTCAGATACGAAAGGTATTTGTCCCGAAAGAGGGCTATATTTTTACAGATGCCGATTATTCCCAGATCGAACTGCGTATTTTGGCCCATATGTCCGGGGATGAGCGCCTGATCGAGGCTTACAGGGAGTCCAGGGATATCCATGCCACTACAGCATCCCAGGTATTCCATGTGCCTTTAGAGGAAGTAACCCCTCTTCAGAGAAGAAATGCAAAGGCAGTAAACTTTGGTATTGTATACGGCATCAGTGCTTTCGGCCTCAGTGAGGATCTGAGTATTTCCAGAAAAGAGGCAAAGGAATATATTGAACGGTATTTTGAGACTTATCCGAAAGTAAAGGAATTTCTGGACAGTTTGGTAAAGCAGGGAAAAGAGCAGGGATATGTGACGACTCTTTATGGCAGACGCCGTCCGATCCCGGAATTTAAGTCCTCTAATTTTATGCAGCGCCAGTTTGGGGAACGTGTGGCAATGAATTCCCCGATCCAGGGAACAGCAGCTGATATTATGAAGATCGCCATGATCGCAGTAGACAGGGAACTGCGAAAGAGAGGGCTTTCCTCCCGCATTGTTTTACAGATCCACGATGAACTTCTGATCGAGACTGCAGAAAATGAAGTGGAAGAGGTAAAAGAGATCCTTACAGACAAGATGAAACATGCTGCAAATTTAAAGGTTTCACTGGAAGTTGACGCGAAAACAGGAGCATCCTGGTTTGACGCAAAATAGATCATAAGCGTATAGGATACGATTAAGGAGCAGATCAGAACTATGTGCCAGGACAGAACAGATGATATGTTAGAGACACATTTTACATGTAAAGGAAAAAAATACCCGGTGATCGGTCTCACCGGGGGCGTAGGAGCCGGAAAAAGTACGGTGTTGTCCATTCTTCAGGAAAAATATGGTTTTCATGTGATCCAGGCAGATCTTGTTGCAAGAGCTCTTATGGAACCGGGAAAAGAGGCTTATGAGGCGGTATGCGCCTTTTTAGGCCCGAAGATCCTGTTAGAGGACGGACAGATCAACCGCAGCGCCATGGCAGAGATCATTTTTAAAGATCCTTCCAAAAGAGCAAAGGTAGACAGTCTGACCCATCCCCTTGTGTGGAAGGCAGTGAAAAAAGAGGCAGAGGAATATAACAGACAGTCGGTGGTCATAGAAGCTGCTATTCCTTCAAAAGAATTTCGTGACATCTGCGACGAAATGTGGTATCTTTATACATCAAGAGAAGAACGTATCAGACGCCTGAAAGAAAGCCGGGGATATTCTGACGAAAAGATCGCAGGGATCATGGCAAATCAGGCATCGGAAGAAGAATTCAGAAACTTTACAGACTGTGAGATCAACAACAGCGGAACGGAAGAAGAAACTTCTTTACAGATACAGAAACTTCTTTGCGGGAAGGATAACGAAACAGCATGAGAATGGTAAGCATAGCAAGCGGCAGCAGCGGCAATTGCATTTACATAGGTTCTGACAACACCCATCTGTTAGTAGATGCAGGTATCAGCAACAAGCGGATCCAGGAAGGGTTAAATGACATCGGACTGACCGGTTCTGATGTAACAGGTATTCTGGTGACACATGAACATTCCGACCATATTAAAGGGTTGGGAGTCCTTTCAAGAAAATATCATCTTCCTATTTACGGGACAAAAGAGACTTTAGACGAGATCGCAGCCTGCAAGACATTGGGAACCTTTGATACCGGTTTATTGTCCCCTATAGAGCCGGATGTGGATTTTCAGATAGGGGATCTGACTGTAAAGCCCTTTAAGATCGATCATGACGCAGTAAATCCTGTAGCTTACCGGGTGGAAAATGGTTCCAAAGCTGTGGCTGTAGCTACGGATATGGGACATTTTGATCAGTATGTGATCGACCACCTTCAGAAACTGGATGCCATTTTATTGGAGTCCAACCATGATGTGCGCATGCTGGAGACCCCCTTATCCGTACTATTTAAAACGCCGTATCCTTGGGGATCACGGTCATTTGTCCAATGAAAATGCAGGGAGATTGTTAAATAATATCCTTCATGATAATCTGAAAAATCTTCTTAGGCCATTTAAGCAAGGAAAATAATTACGCGGAACTGGCTTATGAGACAGTCCGTCTGGAAATTGACGAGGGGACTGCCCGTATGGAGCATCGGATTTCTCCATTTCCGTTGCCTCCAGAGATAAAATGAGTGAAGTAGTTTGCTTGTAACGAACGAACTGTCTGCGTAAGCAGCGGTAAAGCGAAAGCGCGGGTTCGTGAGTATAAAAAAGAAGAGGAGAATGAAAATGAGTAAGGCAATCATCACAGTAGTAGGAAAAGACACAGTGGGAATTATCGCAAAGGTATGTACTTATCTGGCAGAGAACCATGTAAACATCCTGGATATCTCCCAGACCATTGTACAGGATTATTTTAACATGATGATGATCGTAGATGTGTCTGCTATCGAAAAGACCTTCGGAGAGGTTGCAGATGAGCTGGAAAAGTGGGAGAAGAGATCGGTGTAACCGTAAAGATCCAGAGAGAAGAGATCTTTACAAAGATGCACAGAATTTAAATATATACGTCACCAGGTGGTGATATCCCCATACGAATAAAGCCGATAAACATCTGAAAGGAAAAACAGGTCATGATTAATATCTACGAAGTAAATGAAACCAACAATATGATCGAACACGAAAAGCTGGATGTGCGTACCATTACCATGGGTATCAGTCTTCTTGACTGCGCAGACAGTGATCTGGATACTGTCAACGAAAAGATCTACAAAAAGATCACCACTCTGGCAAAAAATCTGGTTTCCACCGGAAAAGATATTGAAAGGATTTTGGTATTCCCATTGTAAATAAAAGAATTTCTGTTACCCTATTGCATTAGTAGGTGGTTCTGCCTGCAAAAAGCCGGAAGATTTTGTTACCATTGCTAAGACTCTGGACAAGGCAGCAAAGGAAGTAGGCGTCAACTTTATTGGCGGTTATTCTGCTCTTGTAAGCAAGGGAATGACTACAGCTGATAAAAACCTGATCCTTTCTATCCCGGAAGCTTTGGCAACTACAGACCGTGTATGCAGCTCTATTAACGTAGGTTCTACCAAAACAGGTCTTAACATGGACGCTGTAGAATTAATGGGCCGCATTGTAACAGAAACTGCCCAGGCTACAAAGGATAACGACTCCTTAGGCTGCGCAAAGCTGGTTGTATTCTGCAATGCACCAGATGATAACCCATTTATGGCAGGTGCTTTCCATGGTGTAACAGAAGCAGATGCCATCATTAACGTAGGTGTCAGCGGCCCTGGTGTTGTAAAAGTGGCTCTTGAAAAAGTAAGAGGCGAAAACTTTGAAGTTCTCTGCGAGACCATTAAAAGACTGCCTTTAAGATCACCCGTGTAGGACAGCTGGTAGCCCAGGAAGCATCCAAGCGTCTGGGCATCCCATTTGGTATCATTGACCTTTCTTTAGCACCGACCCCTGCTGTAGGCGACAGTGTGGCCGAGATCCTGGAAGAGATCGGCTTAGAGCGTGTAGGCGCTCCTGGAACTACTGCAGCCCTTGCTATGTTAAATGACCAGGTAAAGAAGGGCGGCGTTATGGCATCTTCTTATGTAGGCGGTTTAAGCGGTGCCTTTATTCCTGTCAGTGAAGACCAGGGAATGATCGATGCTGTAAGCCTTGGCGCTCTTACCATTGAAAACTGGAAGCTATGACCTGTGTATGCTCTGTAGGTCTTGATATGATCGCTATCCCGGGAGATACACCTTCTACTACCATTGCAGGTATCATTGCTGATGAGGCAGCCATTGGTATGGTCAACCAGAAGACTACCGCAGTCCGCCTGATCCCAGTGATTGGAAAGAAAGTAGGAGATACAGCAGAATTTGGCGGCCTTTTAGGTTATGCACCGATCATTCCTGTTAATACATTCTCCTGTGAGAAATTTGTTACAAGAGGAGGACGGATCCCGGCTCCGATCCACAGCTTTAAGAACTAGGACTCGATACGTATGAAATTATATCTCATCCGTCATGGGCGGCAGAACAGCCGCCTGTGCAATGTTAATGTTGATCTTTGTGAAGAGGGCTACCGTCAGGCAGCCCTTTTAGGTGAGCGGCTTTTTCCTAAAAAGATCCAGGCGGTTTATTCCAGTGACCTGTTAAGAGCCGTAGAGACAGCCCAGGCGGCTAATTTATACTGGAATGTGGAACACACCATCTGTCCGGAACTTCGTGAAATTGATTTCGGGGAGATGGAAGGTCTTTCTGATGAAGAGATTGCTGTAAAGTTTGCAGATTTTAAGAAGGAACAGGCAAAAATGGAAACAGATCTTGCTTATCCGGGCGGTGAGTGTGCTGCCGATGTGGTAAAACGGGCGGATCCTGTTTTAAAAGGCCTTGTAAAAACAGGATATGAACGGATCGCAGTGGTAACACACGGCGGGCTGATCCGGGTCATGGCTGCTTATTATACGGGAATTCCGTTAAGCCGTTTCCGTATTCTTGGAAAAGATCTGGAAAACTGCAGTATTACAGAACTTCAATGGGATGAAAAGAATGAACGCTTTACACTGGAATGTTTTAATGACCATGCACATTTAGACAAGTATCCGGAACTTTTAAGAAGCGGCTGGAAAGGATAACAAAAGGGGAGAATAAAGGATGAAAAAGGGAATTATTTTTGATGTAGACGGAACCTTATGGGATTCTTCTGTTCAGGTGGCCCAGTCCTGGCAGGTAGCGGCAGAAAAGCTGTTAAATGGACCAAGACCCATCACTCCGGATATGATCAGCCGGAATATGGGCAAGAACATGAAAGATTTCGGAGACGCATTATTTCCGGATCTGCCTCCTGCAAAACGCTTAGAGGTAATGGAAGCCTGTATGGAATATGAAAACCAGTATCTGGAGGATCATCCGGGAATTCTTTACCCTCAGGTAGCAGAAGTTCTTCAGCAGTTAAGCTGGAAATATAAACTGTTTATTGTAAGCAACTGCCAGAAGGGCTATATTGAGGTTTTAATGCGTTCCTGTAATCTGGAAGAATATATTACAGATATTGAATGTTATGGAAATACCGGTCTTTCCAAGGCAGATAATATTTCCATGGTGATCCAGAGAAACCACTTAGATCAAAGTTTTTATGTAGGCGATACTGCCATGGACGCAGAGGCAGCTGCAGGTGCCGGAATCCCCTTTGTCCATGCTGCCTATGGTTTTGGACAGGTAAACGGGGCAGAGGCAGTGATCCGGGAGTTTGGGGAACTTTTACAGCTTTCCAAAAAGCTTTTAGGTGAAGACTGAAAGGAGAAAAGGACAACAATGGTAGGATCCAATGAACATGCACAGTTAAGGGAAGCTTTGGAATTTTGCCTTGAAAAGGATTTAGAGAGGATTCTTTTAAGCAATCCTTCGGACCCGGATCATTTTTCAAAGTCAAAGATCCGTCCTTTGCTCCTGAAGGGAAATCTGATCTTCCAGGCAGAGGAGCAGAAAGGCAAACAGGCTTTTCATAAAAATTTAAGCAGAGACGAAGCTGTTATTTATGTAGAAAACTGCTTAAATGGTCCTTTCCGTCAGGCTGAGATCACCTGTGCCAGAGGCAAGGCAACAGTACTTGTAAGTAAAAGGAAAAATGACTGTAAAATTTAAGAAGCAGGCCCGTATGATCAACCAGGCTGCTTTGGAGCATAACCGTAAAAGCAGTATCTTTTACCGGAAGGAACAGCGGTTCCGTTTCTGGTAGATCTTGGGGTTATGACAAAGAAGGTGCCATTGTCCACAGCCGCTATGATAAGTACCGTCAGATCAACCGTTTCCTTGAATTTATAGAAGATATTCTTCCTCAGTTAAATAAAACAAAGAAAATGTGATCATTGATTTTGGCTGCGGTAAGTCCTATCTTACCTTTGCCATGTATTATTATCTGAAAGAGGTAAAGGGATATCCGGTACGGATCATCGGTCTGGACCTGAAAGAAGATGTGATCCGCCATTGTTCTGACCTGGCAGTACGGTACGGATATGAGAAGCTGAGCTTTACCTGTGGGGATATTGCTTCTTATGAAGGGGTGGATCATGTAGATATGGTAGTTACCCTTCATGCCTGTGACCTGGCAACGGATTATGCCCTGGAAAAGGCAGTTGGCTGGGGAGCGAAGGTGATCCTTTCTGTTCCATGCTGCCAGCATGAATTAAACCGTCAGATCCACAATCCGGTTCTGCAGCCTGTTTTGGAATATGGCCTGCTTAAGGAACGGATGGCAGCTTTGTATACAGATGGCATCCGGGCAAAGGTTTTAGAATACAGAGGTTACAATACCCAGATTTTGGAATTTATTGACATGGAGCACACACCGAAAAATATTCTGCTGCGTGCTGTGTTAAGAAAAGAAGGGGATGCAGAGGGAGAGAAGAAAAAAGAAACAGGAGAGCAGATACGGGAACTGATCCATTTCCTGAATGCAGATCCCGCCATTGTCCGTCTCCTGGCTCCGGAACTCTGATACTGAATTGCTGTGTGCAAGCTTGCATCGGATTTCCGACCTTTTGATCCTGGTATCATCATATAATACAGATGGGCTGTGTAAACTCATTACGCACCGGCTGTCCTGTTTTTTCTAAAAGCAGGCTCTGACGCACATGAGATGCATACAGATCCTGTTCAAATAACATTTTGCTGTACCAGAAAGCATCCTGGATGCATCCGCGGTCTTTGCGACCAGCGGGATCCGGGTATGCTTTTTATTTCGCTTAAAACCCCTGCTTTGCTTTTGCGAAACCTAGGATCCGGGCATAGGGGAAAACCGGCCTCTTTTCCTGCAAGGACCAGTTCATCTGTAATGCCTAAAAGAATATGCAGAAGACAGCTGATCCGGGTATAGGTATATTGCCTGGATTTTAACTGCCGGATCCGTTCTTCCCAGTCTGCCTGCTCATAGAGTTTGCTTTCCAAGCGGTCTGAAAGGTCGTTTGATACATCTGCGAAAACAGAAAAAGGGATCCCGTCCCGCTTTAAAGTCAGGAGTCTGTAATTTAGCAGATCAGACAGATCTTCCGGCTGCAGAGGGACTTCTGCCTTAAAGAGAGAACGTATTTCATCAGGCACCTGCGATAAAAGAATGGAAAAATCCGGTTCTTCTTTAAAGATTTCTCTGCGGATAGCGGAAGCGGAGGCAAGTTCTCCTGTAAGATCCTGGCTGTGGTATCCGTTTCCCTTTCGTAAAATAGTAATCGGCTGGATGGGACTTTTCTGCCGGATCAGGGCTTTGCAGTATTCTACACCCAGCAGATTGTTAGGCGTTTCCAGGAAGTTTCCAAGATCCGATATTCCTTCTGCTTCTAAAGCCCAGACTCTTGCCTGAGGCCAGGAAAGCCCCTCTGAAAGTCCTTCTTTTAATTTTGCGGAAAATGAGTCCGGCTCATCTGCAAGAATAGCCGCTGTTTCCATAAAACGTTCACTTTCTCCCATTTCACTGCCAAAACAAAGATGGGTCACAACTCCCAGCTGATCAAGAAGGGCAACTGCACCGGCTGCAAAGTCCTCTGCACTGCTTACTGCAAAGATGGAAGGGATCTCAAGGACCAGGTCTGCGCCGCACAGAAGTGCCATCTTTGTACGCAGGTATTTACTGAAAACAGCCACTTCTCCCGCTGTACAAAATCTCCGCTTATAACGGCGATGCAGTAATCACAGCCGTTACTTCACGGGCTTTTTTGATCTGATAGGCGTGTCCGTTATGGAATGGATTATATTCAGCTACAATACCGGTTATCTTCATCTTATTTTCGTCTCCTGTCCTAAGTCTGTGTATACAGAATGGCGTATTCATGGTACTATTATACCCACGGACAGAAGGTTCGTCCAGCATGCCTTAAGATCAGGACACAAAATATACACAATTGCATCACAATTGCATCAAAAACAGAGGGTATATTGTAGTCATCAAAAGGAAAGAGAAAGAAATTAAAAAGAAAATAAAAATCCATTTGAAATATACAAAGGCATCTGAAAGGAGCGTTTTTTATGTACGAAGAAGATAGAGAAAACAGAGAAGATAGAGATCAGGAGATCGAAAGAACAGAAATTATGGATGATGTAGATGAGCAGGAAACTCAAACCAGTTCATCCCGGTCACAGGAAAACAGAAAGTCCGGTTCTTCACAGAATGTAAACTGGACTACCCCAAACCGTTCTTCTGAAAGAACTTCCTCTGAGAGAAAAACTCAGTGGCAGGAGAGCAAACAGCAGAATAACAGACCGGAACATGGTTACAGAAATGAATACCGTGAAACCGTTCAGGCACCAAGAAAGAAAAACAGCTGGGCAAGAAAGGCAGCAGGTATTACTGCAGCAGCTGTGCTGTTTGGCACAGTAGCAGGCGGTGTGATGACAGGTGTTAATTATGTAGGCGCCCGTCTTACAGGACTTGCTGATATAACAGCTACTGCACCGGCAGAAACAGAAGGAACCACCACTGCACAGGTACCGGAAACAAGCGCTGCATCCAATAACGGAAGTACGACCGCTGTATCTACAGTAACCGATGTTTCTTCCATCGCTGAAAAGGCAATGCCTTCTCTGGTAGCCATCAACGATACCATGACTGTGGAACAGAACAATTTCTTTGGTATGCCTCAGACTTATCAGGCACAGAGCAGCGGTTCTGGTATCATTGTTGGACAGAATGATACAGAACTTCTGATCGCTACCAACAACCACGTTGTATCCGGTGCGACAGATATGAAGGTTACCTTTACAGACAGCACTCAGGTAGCAGCTGCTGTAAAGGGTACAGACTCAGCAACAGACCTGGCGATCATTGCTGTAAAGCTTTCTGATATCCCATCTGATACTATGAGCAAGATCAAAGTAGCAACCCTGGGCAATTCTGATAATGTAAAGGTAGGACAGCAGGTAATTGCCATTGGTAATGCACTTGGTTATGGACAGTCACTGACAGTTGGTTATATCAGTGCTTTAGACCGTGAGATCACAGATGAAAATGGTATCCAGCATACTTACATCCAGACAGATGCAGCCATCAACCCTGGTAACAGTGGTGGTGCCCTTCTTGACTTAAATGGCAATGTAATCGGTATCAACGCTGCAAAGAACGCATCTACAGAAGTAGAAGGCATGGGCTTTGCGATCCCTATCTCAAAGGCACAGGAAATCTTAAATAACCTGATGACAAAGAAGACAAGAGAAGCAGTTGACGAAAGCGCACAGGGATACCTTGGAATTCAGGGAACCAATATTGATGCCAATGCTTCCAAGGAATACGGTATGCCGGTTGGTATCTATGTATACAAGATCGTTGAAGGCGGTGCAGCAGCAAATTCTGACCTGAAAGAAAAGGACATCATCACCAAGTTTGACGGACAGTCTGTTACCAATATGGAAGAATTAAAGCAGATGCTTACTTACTACGAAGGCGGTTCTACGGTTTCTTTGACAGTACAGTCCCTTGTAAATGGTTCTTATGTAGAACATGAAGTACAGATCACTCTTGGAACCAAACCGGCATCTAATTCATAATTTCATAGAAAGAGACATTTGTTCATAGAAAGAGACGTTCCATAGAAAGAGACATTTATTCATAAACAGAAACATTTATCCCCGGACGAGGCAGAAATGTTGAAATAATGTTAAAAATATTAAGAAACAGGCACCGGAGCTAAATTTCGGTGCCTGTTTTTATATAAATATGCTATACTTATAACAAGCCGCCTGGGACAGCAGGCAACAGAGCACGCAAGTGCAGGGCTCATAAGTCTATACCAGAACAAAGCAAGGAGGACTAAAACCATGAAATTAGTATACGCCATTGTACGAAATGATAATGAAGATGATGTAGTAAGCCTTTTAAACCAGAACCATTACAGTGTGACCAGACTGTCTACCACCTGGCTTCTTGAAAAAGGAAATACCACTTTGATGATCGGTGTAGAGGATGAAAAAGTAGAAGAAGTGATCAATCTGATCAAGCAGGAATGCGGACAGCACCAGAAACTGACTGTGAACATGCCGTATATTTCCGGTACTGCCATGGTAAACTATGCTACCATGCCTATGACTGTAGAGGTAGGCGGAGCTACTATCTTTGTGATCAATGTAGATCATTACGAAAAGATCTGACCCCGGGGTTTTGGGAAACATGTCTGCATCTTATCCAAAATAACGAAAAGTATGAAAAAAATGCAAAATTTCGTTAAATTCAGCTTGTTTCCGCTGGGGCTACGTATATAATAATGTTATATGCTTCAACATAAGGAAAGGGAAAAAGATTATGGCAGTAATCGACATTATCAAAGAAAAGCAAAGCAGACAAAAACTATCGTTCTTCCAGAGTCCATGGACCGCAGAACATGGGAAGCTGCTGAAAAGATTTTAAAGAAGGACTTGCTAACCTGATCATTATCGGTACACCAGAGGATATCGGCGAGCACAGCAAGGGCTTAGATGTTTCCGGCGCAACCATCATCAATCCACAGACCTACGAGAAGACCCAGGAATATATCGATCTCTTCGTTGAGTTAAGAAAAGCAAAGGCATGACTCCTGAGAAGGCAAAGAGACCATCTTAGGCGACTACGCTTACTATGGCTGTTTAATGATCAAGAACGGCGATGCTGACGGTATGGTATCCGGCGCTTGCCATTCTACAGCAACACCTTAAGACCTTGCTTACAGGTTATTAAGACCAAACCAGGAACCAAGTTAGTTTCCGCATTCTTCTTAATGGAAGTTCCGATTGCGATCTTGGCGACAACGGTACATTCGTATTCGCTGACTGCGGTCTGAACCAGAACCCAACTCCAGAAGAATTAGCAGCAATCGCTGTTTCTTCCGCTGAGAGCTTCAAGATGTTAGTAGGACATGAGCCAAAGGTTGCTATGCTGTCCCATTCTTCAAGGGAAGCGCAAAGCATGCTGACGTAGACAAAGTAGTAGAAGCTACCAAGTTAGCTAAGAAATGGCTCCAGAATTAGCATTAGACGGCGAACTGCAGTTAGACGCTGCAATCGTTCCTGAGATCGGTGCTTCCAAGGCTCCAGATTCCAAGGTTGCTGGACATGCTAACGTACTGGTATTCCCAGACCTGGATGCTGGTAACATCGGTTACAAGCTGGTTCAGAGACTTGGCAAGGCAGCTGCTTACGGCCCAATGTGCCAGGGTATTGCTAAGCCAGTAAACGATCTGTCCAGAGGATGCTCTGCTGACGATATCGTAGGTGTTGTAGCTATCACAGCTGTACAGTGCCAGAACAACTAATTTAGAAGCGATAAATAAAAGTTACCGGGTGCCTGCGCTTATGCGTATATGACGCCCGGAACTTTCATAGTAAAATAAATATACAGGAGAATTACCTATTATGAAGATTTTAGTTATCAACTGCGGAAGCTCTTCCTTAAAGTACCAGCTGATCGATATGGACAACGAAAGCGTTGTTGCTAAGGGCCTTTGCGAGAGAATCGGTATCGAAGGTTCCAAGCTGACCCATCAGCCAGCAGGCAAGGACAAATATGTTGTTGAAAGCCCAATGCCAAACCACACCGTAGCTATCAACATGGTTATGGAAGCTTTACAGGACAAAGATCACGGCGTGATCGCAAGCACCGATGAGATCTCCGCGATCGGACACCGCGTACTGCACGCAGGCGTTGTTTACAGCGAGTCTGTAGTAGTAAACGAGGATGTTAAGAGAGTTATCCGTGAATGCTTCGACTTAGGACCTCTGCACAACCCAGCTAACTTAATGGGTATCGAGGCTTGTGAACAGGCTATGCCTGGTAAGCCAAAAGCAGTATGGGATACCGGATTTGGTATGTCTATGCCAGAGAAGGCTTATATGTACGCAATTCCTCATGAGTACTATGAAATACAGCATCCGTCGTTATGGCTTCCACGGAACCAGCCATATGTTCGTATCCGGCGAAGCGATCAAGTTCGGCAACTTAGATCCAGAAAAGGCAAAAGTTATCGTTTGCCACTTAGGAAATGGTGCCAGCGTATCTGCTTCCATCGGCGGCAAGTGCGTAGATACCAGTATGGGACTTACACCTCTTGAGGGCCTGATCATGGGTACCAGAAGTGGTGACGTTGATCCTGCAGTTGTTCAGTTCATCTGCAACAAGGAAGGAAAAGACGTAAACGAAGTTCTGAACATCTTAAATAAGAAGTCCGGTGTTTTAGGCATGAGCGGCGGCATCTCCAGCGACTTCCGTGATATCGAGAAGGCAAAGGAAGAAGGAAACCATCTGGCAGCAGTAGCTCTGGATGCATTCGTATACCGTGTTGCTAAGTACGTAGGTGCTTACACAGCAGCTATGAACGGTGTAGATGCTATCGCATTCACTGCTGGTGTTGGTGAAAACGATAAGGTTACCAGAAGAACGTTTGCGAATACTTAGGCTACTTAGGCGTTAAGATCGATGACGAAGCTAACAATGTAAGGAGAGAGAAGAATTATTTCTGCTCCAGATTCCAAGGTAAAGTTATGCTGATCCCAACCAACGAAGAGCTGGCAATCGCAAGAGAGACTTTAAGACTGGTTAAGTAATTTTTGGAAAATTTTGTTGACAAACCCCGGTGCGCCTATGTATAATAGCATAGGTGCATATCAAGGAGTACGATATGCTGATTAATTTATCAGAGCTGTTCCTGTTGAAGGAAATCCAAACCTATACAGTTCCACTGGAAATGACACATTTTAAAGGACCTGATGGTTCTTATAAAGTTGTGGAAAAGAACCGGTGACTCTGGTTATCACTAACCAGGGAGAACGGGTACTGACTATGACAGGAAAGGCTGTTTTAAGCCTTGAAATGCCATGTGCCAGATGCTTAGAGCCTGTTTTAGTTCCTTTTGAACTGGAGATCGACCAGGAGCTGGATATGAATCAGACGAAGGAAGACCGCATAGAAGCTTTGGATGAGCAGTTCTATATTAATGGTTATAATCTGGATGTCGACCAGCTGGTTGGTAATGAGTTAACCCTGAACCTGCCTATGAGAGTTCTCTGCAGTGATAACTGCAAGGGGATTTGCAATAGATGTGGCACAAATCTCAACCGAGGGACTTGTGACTGCGACAACAGGTCACTGGACCCAAGAATGTCAGTTATCCAGGATATTTTTAAACAGTTGAAGGAGGTGTAAACCATGTCTATTTGTCCAAAGAATAAATCTTCTAAAGCTAGAAGAGACAGCCGTAGAGCAAACTGGAAGATGAGCGCACCAAACCTGGTTAAGTGCAGCAAGTGCGGAGCCCTTATGATGCCTCACAGAGTATGCAAGGCTTGCGGAAGCTACAATAAGCGCGAAATCGTTAATACAGCTGAATAATCTGTAGAAAAACGAAGATCAGAGGATCCTGGGAGTAATCTCAGGGTCCTCTTTTGCGGTGAAAAGAAAACATGATCGCTGCCTTTATCAGGCGGGGCGAAATTCACATAAAAACGTATTGATTTATGATACGACATCTAGTATATTAATAACTGTATTGCGAAACCGAAAGGAGAGTCTTTTATGATTAAAGTAGCTGTAGATGCTATGGGCGGTGACCTGGCACCAGTTGAGATGGTTGCGGGAGCCGTAGAAGCGGTAAACGCAAAACCAGGGATCCAGGTGCTTTTAGTAGGTCAGGAAGCAGTAGTAAATAAAGAGCTTTCCAAATATACTTACAACAAAGAGCAGATCCAGGTGGTGAATGCCACAGAAGTCATTGCCACAGAAGAACCGCCGGTGAATGCGATCCGTAAGAAGAAGGACTCATCTATTGTGGTAGGCATGAATCTTGTAAAGAATAAAGAAGCAGATGCTTTTGTATCCGCTGGAAGTTCCGGAGCTATTTTAGTAGGCGGACAGGTGATCGTAGGCAGGATCAAGGGCGTAGAACGTCCTCCGCTGGCACCGCTTATCCCTACTGAAAAAGGCGTGTCACTGCTGATCGACTGTGGCGCCAACGTAGATGCCAGACCATCTCATCTGGTACAGTTTGCGCAGATGGGTTCCATTTATATGGAACACGTTGTGGGAATTAAGAACCCAAGAGTCGCTATTGTAAATATCGGAGCAGAAGAAGAAAAGGGAAATGCCCTTGTAAAAGAAACATTCCCGCTTTTAAAAGCCTGTCCTGATATTAACTTTATTGGCAGTATTGAAGCAAGGGAAATTCCGCATGGCGGAGCAGATGTCATCGTCTGTGAAGCGTTTACAGGCAATGTGATCCTTAAGCTTTACGAGGGTGTGGGTGCTACGCTGATCCATATGGTGAAGCAGGGCATGATGGCCACCTTAAGAAGCAAGATCGGTGCTCTATTAGTAAAACCAGCTTTGAAGACCACATTAAAGGCATTTGATGCCAGCCAGTACGGCGGAGCGCCATTGTTAGGCTTAAAAGGTCTGGTAGTCAAGACCCACGGAAGTTCAAAGCGTACAGAGGTACGCAACTCCATCATCCAATGCGTTACTTTTAAGGAACAGGAAATCAATGAAAAGATCAAAGAGTCCTTAACGGTTGGAAACGGAAAAACAGAAGAAATGAAAGAATAAAGATCTAAGAAAGAGGAGCTAAGAAATGGAATTTGAAAAATTGCAGGGAATTATTGCAGAAGTGTTGAACATTGAACCGGAGGATGTGACAATGGCAGCTACATTTGTAGATGACCTGGGTGCTGACTCTCTGGATATCTTCCAGATCATCATGGGAATTGAAGAGGAGTTCGACATTGAGATTCCAAATGAAGCTGCAGAACAGATCGTTACCGTTGGGGACGCAGTTGAACAGATTAAAAATGCACTGAACTAAATAACAGGAATCCAGGGCTGTTATCAAACAGCCCTTTTGTGTTATTATATCCGTAAGGAGGATACTACGTATGAATGAGCAATTAAAAGAACTGGAAGAGAAGATCTCCTATCATTTCCAGGATAAACATTTATTAGCCCAGGCGCTGACTCACAGTTCCTATGCCAATGAACACCGTTTAGACCACAATCACTGCAATGAACGTCTGGAATTTTTAGGAGATGCAGTCCTTGAGATCGTTACCAGTGATTTTCTCTATCACAAATATACAGAAAAGCCGGAAGGTGATCTGACAAAGATCAGAGCCAGCATTGTCTGCGAGCCGACCCTGGCGTACTGTGCAGAAGCTATCAACCTTGGAAGCTATCTGTTTTTAGGCAAAGGCGAAGACGCAACCGGCGGAAGAAACAGAAATTCTGTTGTATCAGATGCTATGGAAGCAGTGATCGGAGCTATTTATCTGGACGGTGGTTTTGCTAGTGCAAAAGAGTATATTCACAGGTTCATTTTAAATGATATTGAACACAAGCAGCTCTTTTATGATAGCAAGACTATCTTACAGGAGATCATACAGAGCCGCCAGGACGGCGAATTAAGCTACGAGATCCTGAAAGAAGAAGGACCGGATCACAACAAATCCTTTGAAGTCCGCGCTCTGGTAGGTGATCAGGAGATCGGCCGTGGAAAGGGCCGTACCAAGAAGGCTGCTGAACAGTTAGCTGCCTACAACGGCATCTTAAAACTGAAGGCGGGTGAAACATGTATCTAAAAAGCATTGAGATCCAGGGATTTAAGTCCTTTGCCAACAAACTGCTTTTTGAATTTCATAATGGTATTACCGGTATCGTAGGCCCAAACGGAAGTGGAAAGAGCAATGTTGCCGATGCAGTCCGCTGGGTGCTTGGTGAACAGCGTATTAAGCAGCTGCGAGGCGCCAGTATGCAGGACGTTATCTTTTCCGGTACAGAGCTTAGAAAGCCTCAGGGCTTTGCCTATGTTGCCATTACACTGGACAATTCCGATCACCAGCTGGCTATTGATTATGATCAGGTTACAGTTTCCAGACGTCTGTACCGCTCTGGTGAAAGTGAATATATGATCAATGGCAGCACCTGCCGTTTAAAGGATATTAATGAGCTTTTTTATGATACAGGTATCGGTAAGGAAGGTTATTCCATTATCGGACAGGGCCAGATCGACAAGATCTTAAGCGGAAAGCCGGAGGACAGACGAGAGCTGTTTGACGAAGCGGCCGGTATTGTTAAATACAAACGGCGTAAATCCATTGCCCAGAAGAAATTAGAGGATGAACAGGCAAATCTGGTCCGTGTCAGCGATATTTTATCAGAACTGGAAAAACAGGTAGGACCTTTGGAACGTCAGTCAAAAACTGCCAGGGAATATCTTCAGTTAAAAGAAGAATTAAAGGTATGTGACGCCAATCAGTTTCTTCTGGATACAGAAAATACCCATTCCCAGTTAAAAGAGGTAGAAAACCGCAGACGTCTTCTTGCCGGGGATGTGGAAGAGACCCAGAAAAAGGCAGATGATCTGAGAAAAGAATATGATACCCTGGAAGAAAAACTGACAGCTTTAGATGAAGTCCTTACAAAGAACCGGGCGGCTTTAAGCGAAGCAGCTATGGAAAAAAGTTCCAGAGAAGGCCAGATCAATGTCTTAAGGGAACAGATCCATACAGAAGAGGCCAATGAAGAACATTATAAAAGCCGTAAAAATGTGATCTCCCAGGATCTGGAAAATTATGGAAAACAGCTGGCTTCCTATGTAAAAGAACGTGAAGATGCCCAGATACAGGTAAAAGACGCAGGAGAACGGTTGGAAGCTGCCAAAACACAGCTTCAGGAAAAAGATGACCAGATCTATCAGTTGGAAAATGAGATCGAACAGGCGAAAAGTGAGATCATCCAGGCGTTGAATGACAAGGCGGATCTGACTGCAAGACAGCAGCATTATGAGACTATGTTAGAGCAGGTAAATCTGCGCCGCAGCGAAGTCTCCCAGAAACTTCTCCGCTTTAAAAGTGATGAATCTGTACAGGATGAAAAGATCCTTCAGGAAAAGGCTGCTTTAGACCAGGTACAGGAACAGTTAGAAAAGGCCCAGTTTTCAGCAGAAGAAGCAGAAGAGGGAATGAACGCCGCCTTAAAAGAGGTTCAGCGTTTAAATAAAAACTTAAATAACACCCAGCAGGAATACCACATGGCCCATACAAAATTAGAGTCTTTGCGAAACCTGGCAGAGCGCTATGATGGCTATGGAAACAGTATCCGGCGGGTAATGGAAGTAAGAGACCGGATCCATGGGATCCGCGGTGTTGTGGCTGATATTATCAGCACAGAGAAAAAGTACGAAACAGCTATTGAAACAGCCTTAGGCGGCAGTATCCAGAATATTGTTACTGACTCTGAAGAAACTGCCAAACGGCTGATTGAACATTTAAAAAAGAATAAATACGGCCGTGCTACTTTTCTGCCTCTTACCAGTGTGGGAAAGAATCAGTCTCCGTTCCCAAAGCCGGAGGCTTTAAAGGAACCGGGGGTACTGGGGCTTGCAAGCAGTTTAGTCCAGGCAGACAAAGAGTATGAGGGGCTGATCCGGTATCTTTTAGGCCGGGTGGTAGTGGCGGATACCATTGATCATGCCATTACCATTGCAAGAAAGTATCACTACAGCCTGCGTATCGTTACCTTAGAGGGAGAACTTTTAAATGCCGGCGGTTCCATGACAGGTGGTGCTTTTAAAAATACCAGTAATCTTTTAGGCAGACGCCGTGAGATCGAAGAACTGGAAACTGCCTGCAACGGCTATTTAAAACAGACAGACTCCATTCAGCAGGAATTAAGCCTTCAGGAAGCAACGGCTGCTGAAAAGAAGGAAATTTCTGAACAGTTAAGAAATGAGATCCAGAAACTGGCTTTAAGTGAAAATACCATCCGTATCAATATCTCTACTTTAGAGGACAAGAAAAACGAGATTGCAGACTCCTCTGCAGATCTGGTCCGTGAACATGCGCTTCTGGAAGAGCAGGTCCGTGAGATTACAGAAGGCCGTGCTTCTTTAAAGGCAGAAGAAGGCAGACTGGAAGAGAGAAATACAAATTCCCAGAAGCAGATCGACGAAAAATCATTGTTGTTGAACCAGGAAAAGTTACTGCGGGAAAACTGTTCTCTGGAACTTTCAAAAATACAATTAGAGTCTTCAGCTTTGGAACAGCAGCTTTCATTTATCAGTGAAAATGAAAACCGTGTGATCGGTGAGATCAGGAAATTAAAAGACGAAGATGCTTCTCTGGAAGCAGGTAAAAATGACTCCAGAAAGGCCATTGAAGAAAAAGAAGCTGCTATTATAGCGATCCAGAAGGAAATTGAAAGCAGCAAAGAAGATGACCATCAGCTAGAGGAAGAGATCCAGAAAACTGCCCTGGAAAAAGAAGAAGTCTCTAAACAGCAGAAAAATCTGTTCCAGACAAGGGAAGATATTTCAAAGCGTCTTTCTGACCTGGATAAGGACCTGTTCCGTGTACAGAGCCAGGCGGAAAAGCTGGAAGAACATTTGGAAAGTCTGGCTGCCTATATGTGGTCTGAGTATGAAATGACTTTAAATCAGGCAAAAGAACTGAAAAAAGAGGAATTATCCTCCCTTCCGGAGATCCGCAGACAGATCGATGCTTTAAAAGAGCAGATCAAATCTCTTGGAAATATCAATGTAAATGCTATTGAAGATTACAGGGAAGTGTCAGAACGCTATGAGTTTATGAGGGCCCAGCATGAGGATCTGGTAAACGCACAGGCAGAACTGGTAAAGATCATTGAAGAGCTGGATATTGGCATGCGCCGTCAGTTTGAAGAAAAATTCCGGGAGATACGTGCAGAATTTGACAAAGTATTTAAAGAACTTTTCGGTGGCGGCCGGGGTACCCTGGAATTAATGGAAGGGGAAGATCTCCTGGAAGCAGGAATTCAGATCATCGCCCAGCCTCCGGGCAAGAAGCTTCAGAACATGATGCAGCTTTCCGGTGGTGAAAAAGCGCTGACTGCTATTTCCCTGTTGTTTGCCATCCAGAATTTAAAACCGTCCCCGTTCTGTCTTTTAGATGAGATCGAGGCGGCATTAGATGACTCCAACGTAGACCGCTTTGCAAATTATCTTCACAAACTGACGAAAAATACCCAGTTTATTGTGATCACCCACCGCCGCGGCACCATGATGGCTGCTGACCGGCTTTACGGAATTACCATGCAGGAGAAGGGCGTATCCACCCTTGTTTCTGTTAATCTTATAGAAGACAGCCTGACAAAATAGGCAAATATAAAGGAGGGGCCTTATGGCAGAAGGAAAGAAAGGCTTTTGGCCGACTGGTAGAAGGGCTTACAAAGACCCGAAACAATATTGTATCTGGAATTGACTCTATTTTCAGCGGTTTTTCCGCTATTGATGACGATTTCTATGAAGAGATCGAAGAAACCCTGATCATGGGCGATCTGGGTATCCAGACGACCATGGCGATTGTAGAAGATCTGCGAAATAAAGTAAAAGAGCAGCATATCAAGGATCCGGAGCAGTGCAAGGAGATCCTGATAGGCAGCATCAAAGAACAGATGGATCTGGGTGAAAATGCTTACGAATTTGAAAACAGAAAGTCCGTTGTCCTGGTGATCGGTGTCAATGGCGTTGGAAAGACTACTTCTGTAGGAAAACTGGCAGGCCAGTTAAAGGACCAGGGCAAGAAAGTGATTTTAGCAGCAGCAGATACCTTCCGTGCAGCAGCAATTGAGCAGCTGACAGAATGGTCTGCCAGAGCAGGAGTTGATATTATCGCGCAGCAGGAAGGTTCTGACCCGGCAGCTGTGATCTATGATGCTGTAGCAGCAGCCAAATCCAGAAAGGCGGATGTACTGATCTGTGATACAGCAGGCCGTCTTCACAACAAGAAGAACCTGATGGAGGAGTTAAAGAAGATCAACCGCATCATTGATAAGGAATATCCGGATGCATACCGGGAGACTTTAGTTGTTTTAGACGGAACAACAGGACAGAATGCGCTGGCACAGGCAAAACAGTTTATGGAAGTAGCTGATATTACAGGTATCATCCTTACCAAGCTTGACGGTACTGCAAAGGGCGGTATTGCAGTTGCCATCCAGTCTGAACTGGGAATTCCTGTAAAATATATCGGTATCGGTGAAAAGATCGATGACCTGCAGAAATTTGACGCAAATGATTTCGTCAACGCCCTGTTTCATGTACAATCTTAAATATCATGGCTGAACTGTAACTTGAATTTAATGAGATAAAGTGTTATAGTTATACATGATAATCAATTTTAGGAGAAAGACTACCATGGAAGAACTCACATTAGAGAAATTTGAAGAGGCCTCTGAGATCGTAAAAGAGGTCACTCTGGAGACAAAGCTGATCTACAGCGAATATTTTTCCGCACAGACCGGAAATAAGGTATATTTCAAGCCGGAGAACATGCAGTACCGGCGCTTACAAGGTAAGAGGTGCTTATTACAAGATCAGCACTCTGACTGAAGAAGAAAAGCAAAGGGCCTGATCACTGCTTCTGCAGAAACCATGCACAGGGCGTTGCCTATGCAGCAAAGCTGTCTGGTGTTAAGGCAACCGTTGTTATGCCTACTACAACTCCTCTGATCAAGGTAAACCGCACCAAGGGATACGGAGCAGAAGTTGTTCTGGCTGGTGATGTATTTGATGAAGCCTGTGCATATGCATACAAGCTGGCAGATGAACATGGCTATACTTTCGTACATCCATTTGATGACCTGGCAGTAGCTACCGGACAGGGCTCTATTGCTATGGAGATCATCAAGGAACTTCCTACGGTAGATTATATTTTAGTTCCAATCGGCGGCGGCGGTCTTTGTACCGTGTTTCCACTCTGGCAAAACTGTTAAATCCAAAGATCAAAGTCATCGGTGTAGAGCCTGCTGGCGCTAACTGCATGCAGGAGTCTTTAAAAGAGGGACATGTATTAACTCTTCCTCAGGTAAATACCATTGCAGACGGTACTGCTGTAAAGCGTCCTGGCGAAAAGCTGTTCCCATACATCCAGAATGTAGATGACATCATCACTATTGAAGACAGCGAACTGATCGTTGCTTTCCTGGATATGGTAGAGAACCACAAGATGATCGTTGAAAACTCAGGCCTTCTTACAGTAGCTGCCTTAAAGCACTTAAATGTTGAAAAGAAGAAGATCGTTTCTATCTTAAGCGGCGGAAATATGGATGTGATCACCATGTCCTCTATCGTTCAGCACGGTCTGATCAGAGACAGAGTCTTCACTGTATCTGTTCTCCTTCCTGACAAACCAGGTGAACTTGCAAAGGTAGCAGAGCTTCTTGCAAAAGAACACGGCAATATCATCAAGCTGGAACACAACCAGTTTATCAGCATCAACCGTAATGCTGCTGTTGAGCTGCGTATCACTATGGAGGCATTTGGTACCGACCACAAGAACCAGATCGTTTCTGCTCTTACAGACGCAGGCTATCGTCCAAAACTTGTAAAATTTAAAGGTACTTACAGCGAAATGTAAGCCTTCGTGTGCATAAAAGCGTGTCTGATGGACGAAAAGAAGTCAGGCACGCTTATGTCATTATAGTGATGCCATGATCAGATGGCATGTAAGAATAATTAGGGGATACATACAAATGAATCATTCAGCTGATGAAACAAGGGCTTCCCTTGCCAATAATCTGCGTTATTTTATAAAATGGAGCCTGATCGCACTGCTGATCGGCGGTACAGGCGGACTGATCGGCAGCCTCTTTCTATGGGTGTCAGTTTTGCCACTTCTTTCGCATGAACCACCCAAATATGTTATTTTTCCTTCCTGTTTCCGGTATTCTCATTGTATGGCTTTACCATACCTTTCATGAAGAGGGCAACAGAGGCACCAACATGGTCATTGATGCCATTTCTTCCACGGAAAAAGTAACACTGGCTACAGGACCGCTGATCTTTGTCTCTACGGTGCTGACCCACATTGCAGGCGGTTCTTCCGGCCGCGAGGGAGCTGCCCTCCAGTTAGGCGGAAGCCTTGGAAACCTGTTTGGAAATGCCATCCATTTAGACGAAAAAGATAAAAAGATCGCCATTATGTGCGGTATGAGCGCTGTGTTCTCTGCACTTTTTGGAACACCGGTAGCAGCAGCTATCTTCCCGCTGGAAGTAATCAGTATCGGTGTACTGTATTATGCAGCCCTGGTTCCCTGTATTTTTTCTTCTTTTATCGGAGTGGGGATCGCCAGATATTTAGGCATTGCAGGAGAGCATTTTACCGTGCTTTCTATTCCGGCTATCAGCGTTTCCAGTGTTGGTTGGATCATTTTTTTAAGTGCCCTCTGCGCAGGTGTCAGCATTGTATTCTGCCTGATGCTCCATGGTGCAGAGCACACTTACAGGAAAATATTTCCAAATCCCTATGTGCGTATCCTGGCAGCCAGTGCTATTTTTATCCTTCTTACCCTGCTGATCGGTACTAGGGACTACTGCGGAAGCAGTATGCCTCTTATTGAGCGCAGTATGGAAGGGGAGATCGGTTATGAGGCTTTCTTCTTAAAAATGCTGTTTACAGCGATTGCCCTTGGTGCAGGCTTTAAGGGCGGTGAGATCGTTCCTACTTTATGTGTAGGTGCAGCTTTTGGCTGTGCTTTTGGACAGATCACCGGTTTTGCCCCTTCTTTATGTGCTGCCTGCTCTATGGCTGCCTTATTTGCGGGAGTGACCAACTGCCCGATTTCTTCTCTGGTGATCGCTTTGGAGCTGTTTGGTTATGAGGGAATGGAATATTTCTCCATTGCCATTGCAGTAGCTTTTGCTTTATCCGGCTATTATGGCCTGTATGCCAGCCAGAAATTTGTTTATTCTAAGACAAAAACAGAGTTTATCAACCGTAAATCTAATAAATAACAAGTTACAGTTCAGAAATGAACGACAATAATAACAGGAGATGATCCAGGTGAAAAAAAGAACGTATCTGATTTCCTTAAGTCTTGCAGCAGGTCTGGCTCTTAGCCAGCTTACTGGCTGTGCTTCTTCAGGACCGGAAGAAACCACAGCAGCAGAAAGTACGCAGGCTCCTTCTGAGGCAGAGACTGCATCTATTCCCAATCCAATGGAAGAAGTGGAAAATGAGCAGTCCTTTGAGTCCATGGGGATCCATATGGTAGCACCTGCAGATGGGGAAAATACTAAGTTTTATACCATAAGCGGGGAAGTGGCGGAGATCACATTTGATGAAAACGGCGTTTCCTACTGTTACCGCGCTTCCAATACAGCGGAAGATTTTGCAGGTATTTTTGAGCGGTTTACAGACCAGGAACTGGCTGTAAACTGGGAGTCTGGCAAAATAGCAGGACAGGCCCAGGTAAAGACCACAGAAAGCGGCGGAAGACTGGCTTCATGGTCCTGGGGCAGCACACGTTATACCGTATACACTGCCTCTGCCATTTCCGACGAAGAGTGTACCCAGGTGGTTACCAATTTAATGGAATTAAGTTATCACGAATAATGGATCTGGGATAAAAACAGATCTGCAGGAGAGTGTTTTATGCTTCAGCTTAAAGATTTTATGCCGGTAAATTTTTTGAAAAAAGAAAAATATACCGGCAGCTGCAAAGGCATGCGTTTTCGCATGGAAAAGTTTGAAAAAGAAGGAGAGGAAACTCCTGTCCTCAGAGTCAGCGTCTGGCCGGAACCGTACAGTTTTGACTGCACGCCAGAGGAAGAAAAGCAGTTTTTAGAGTGTACCTTTGATGCGGATGGCATTGCAAAAGGGGCAGACTGGATCAATGAACGGTATGAGGCGGAACTTCCCAGATGGAAGAAAGTCAGCCGTTTGTAAAAACAACAAAGGCAAGGGAAAGTTTTTGGAAAATTTCTGCCTTATTAACAAAAATTTAATTTTCTGTTGACATTCTCTTTTTAGGCCACTATAATGAGCCACATAGAAAGCGCCGGTGCTTAATACCCGGTGCTTTTTCTGTTTTTACGTAAGAACAGTCAGCACAAAGAGGTGCATTGCCAACGTCAGGTACCGGCGGGCAATGCGCCTTTTTGCATTCTATGTAAAAGTATGAGGAGGAAACTATTATGGAATTTTCAGCAGTGAACACAATATGGGTCCTTGTAGGCGCGGCACTGGTATTTTTCATGCAGGCAGGTTTTGCCATGGTTGAAACCGGTTTTACAAGGGCGAAAAACGCAGGCAACATCATTATGAAGAACCTTATGGACTTTGCCATTGGAACTCCCCTTTACTGGCTGACTGGTTTTGGTATTATGTTTGCCGAGCAGCGGTGCTTTCATCGGCGGCTTTGATCCTTTTGTAAGAGGCGACTACAGTGCCATCCTTCCGGCAGGTGTTCCTCTTCCTGCCTATCTGATCTTCCAGACTGTATTCTGTGCCACAGCAGCCACCATTGTTTCCGGTGCCATGGCAGAGCGTACCAAATTTATTTCTTACTGTATCTACAGTGCAGTGATCAGCGCAATCGTATATCCTATTTCCGGTCACTGGATCTGGGGCGGCGGCTGGCTGGCTCAGTTAGGTTTCCATGATTTTGCAGGTTCCACAGCGGTTCATATGTGCGGCGGTGTAGCAGCCCTCATTGGCAAAGATCTTAGGACCGAGAATTGGAAAGTATGACAAAGACGGAAAGCCGAAAGCAATCCTTGGTCACAGCTTAACACTTGGCGCTTTAGGTGTATTTATCCTCTGGTTCTGCTGGTTTGGTTTTAACGGCTGTTCTACGGTAGCTATGGACAGTGATGAAGCCATCTATTCCGCAGGAAACATTTTCGTAACAACCAACCTGGCAGCAGCAGTAGCAACTGTAGCAGTGATGATCATTACCTGGATCCGCTATAAAAGCCGGATATCTCCATGACATTAAACGGTTCCTTAGCCGGTCTGGTAGCAGTTACAGCTGGCTGTGACGTAGTAACTCCAACAGGTGCTTTCTTTATCGGCCTGATCGCAGCTTTGTAGTAGTTTTGGTATTGAATTTGTAGATCAGGTATTAAAGATCGATGATCCTGTCGGTGCTGTTGGTGTTCATTGCTTCTGCGGTGCTGTAGGAACCCTTTTAACCGGTCTTTTCGACAAAGAAAACGGTGTATTTTACGGCGGCGGCTTCCATATGCTTGGTATCCAGCTTTTAGGTGTTGTATCTGTGATCCTCTGGGTAACCATCACCATGGTGATCGTATTTAATCTGTTAAAGCATACCATTGGACTTCGCGCAAGTGTAGAAGAGGAAACAAAGGGTCTTGACGTAACAGAACATAACCTGGCAAGTTCTTATGCAGACTTTATGCCGGTTGTATTTACAGGAAGAGAAGATGCGCCAGCTGTTTCGGCTGCACCTGTATCTGTAGAAAAATCTGTTCCTGTAGAACATTTCCCACAGTCTGAAACAACGATTTCCGGAAATGGCTCCGGCGCAAAACTTACAAAGGTAGTTATGATCTTCAACCAGAGCCGTTTTGTAGCCTTAAAAGAAGCCCTGACAGAACTTGGGGTAACAGGTATGACGATCACACAGGTTATGGGCTGTGGAACCCAGAAGGGCCATACCAATTATTACAGAGGTATTAAAGTAGAAGAAGCAGCCCTCCTTCCAAAGATCAAGTTAGAAGTTGTAGTAAGCAAAGTCCCTGTGGCAGATGTGATCGCCCTTGCGAAAAAGTTCTTTATACCGGTCACATCGGCGATGGAAAGATCTTTGTCTATGATGTAGAAAATGTAGTAAAAGTCCGCACCGGTGAAGAAGGATATGACGCCCTTCAGGGAGACTGATAAAATTCCATAAAAGTACATTTTACTTGAATTTCCTCCTGTTTCATGTATAATGGTTCACAGAAAGCTATCCTTAAGACGGTATACTAAGCTTTTTAACCAGAGTGATTTCAGGAGGAAATAATTATATGTTTTAAACGCAGTACGAGGTTTCTGCATGGCATTAGCGGACAGTGTTCCCGGTGTTTCCGGCGGCACCATCGCTTTTACTTGGTTTTTATGATGAATTTATCAATTCTTTAAATGATATGATCGGAAAGGACAATGCAAAGCGCAAAGCAGCCCTTGTTTTCCTTATTAAACTGGGAATTGGATGGGTCATTGGTTTTGGTGCTTCTGTTATGGTCCTTTCTTCTCTGTTTCAGGTACACATCTATGAGATCAGTTCTGTCTTTTTAGGCCTTACCCTGTTTGCTATCCCATTGGTAGTAAAAGAAGAGTGGGCCAGTATAAAAGGAAAGGCTGGCTGCCTTGTTTTTACCCTGATCGGTATGGCACTGGTATTCTGCATCTCTTATTTTAACCCTACAAATGGAAATGGTATTTCTGTAAACTTTGAGCATATGACAGTGGGCCTGGGCCTGTATCTGTTTTTTGCTGCCATGATCGCCATTACAGCGATGGTACTTCCGGGAATTTCCGGTTCCACACTGCTTTTGATCTTCGGACTTTATGTGCCGGTGATCAATGCGATCCACGAATTTATGCATTTAAACCTGTCTTATCTTCCGGTACTTGTTATTTTCGGACTGGGAGTTCTTACGGGTATTGTCAGCATTATCAAGATCATTAAGATCTGCCTGGCAAAGCACCGTTCCCAGACTATTTATATGATCCTTGGTTTAATGATCGGTTCCCTATATGCCATCACCCAGGGACCCACAACTCTGGATGTGCCTCAGCAACCTATGAGTTTTTCTACGTTCCATATTGGATTTTTTATCCTGGGTGCTGTGATCTTAGCAGGACTGGAACTTTTAAAAACACGCCTTGAAAAGCAGGATGGAGGAAGAAAATAATGTTAAAACAGCTGAAACGAAAAGGTATACTGGCACTTGCCTGTGTTATCAGTATCTTTTCCATGTCTGTGTGTGCGTTTGCAAAACCGGACTGCCACTTGATACCGTCTGCCAGTCAGAAGCAGGTATTGTTATGGATCTGGACCGGAGCCGTTCTTTTGCCCAGAATATCCATGTTCAGGAATATCCTGCCAGCATTACCAAGCTTTTGACTGCTTTGGTAGTAGTGGAAAATGCCTCTATGGATGAGCAGGTTACCTTTTCACATGATGCTGTTTATAACGTGGAGTCCGGAAGCGGCAACAAACTGCAGTTAGAAGAGGGAGATGTGCTCTCTAAAAGACTGCCTTTATGTCATGCTTCTTCAGTCTTCCAATCAGGCAGCCAACGCTCTGGCAGAACATGTAGGCGGAAGCAGGGAAGCTTTGCGGATATGATGAATGAAAAGCGGCTTCTTTAGGCTGCCGTGAAAGCCATTTTGTAAACCCGTCCGGTTTAAATGATCCGGAACAGCTTACATCTGCCTATGATATGGCCCAGATCGGTGCAGCTGTTTTGGCAATCCTACTTTACTGGAGATTTGTTCTACCACCAGCGCTACACTGCCTCCGACCATCAACAATCCAAATGGCCGTACTTATTCCATGGAGCATAAGTTAGTAGTAACCGGGGACTCCAGTGACGAAAATTATTATCCAAGCGCAGTTGCAGGAAAAACGGGTTATACTTCCCTGGCAGGTCAGACCCTTGTTACTTATGCAGAGCAGGACGGACGCCGTCAGGTGGCTGTTACCTTAAAGAGTACCCAGCGGACCCATTATTCTGACACAAAGACCATTCTGGATTTTGGTTTTGCCCGCTTTAAAAATGTATCTGTTGCAGAAAATGAAACAGACTATGTAACAGGGGAAGAACCTGTGACCATTGGAGATGAGACTTATTCTCCTTCCGATCTTTATCTGGATGAAAAGGCAGTTGTAACCCTGCCAAATGATGCCCAGTTTTCAGATGCAGACAAATATCTTCAGACAGAGATCCCTGCAAGCCATCCGGAAGGCGCAGTTGCCCGTATTATTTATACATACAATGACCGTCAGATCGGTGTTGCCTGGGTCTACAGTACAAAGGCAGCCTCTGCACCGGTATCTGCAGAAGATGGTACAGATAACGAAACTGCAGGCAGTGAGAATACTACCGATGCAGCAAAAACAGGAACCTCTTCCACAGCAGACAAAGAGAAAAACCTCTGAAACTTACAAAAGCAACTTATATTGCTGCAGGAGCTGGTGTAGTGGTTCTCCTGATCGCAGCTGCTGTGATCTGGTTTATGATCCAGAGAAAGCAGGAAGAAGAACGGATGCGTGTTCTTCGTGAGAAACGCCGCAAGAGACTGGCTGATATGGGCTGCAGTGAGGAAGAATTTGAACGTCTTGTAAATGAGCGCAAGAATGCTTTAAGAGAGCGCACAATGTCAGAACCGGATGAAAATGATGGATCCGGGGATGAAGTTTCTGATCATTCAGAAGATCTTCCGGAAGAATATCCAGATGATGAATATGACTCATGGGAAGATGAACATGAGGATGACCTGGATGATCCGGATGAAAAGAGGATGTACCTGGGGAGGACAGATAATGGGATATTTTCCTTTCTATATGGATATTGAGGGAAAACTTTGTGTCATTGCAGGAGGAGGAAAGGTTGCATACCGTAAGGTATGTGACCTGCTTCCTTTGGTGCAACTATCAAGGTCGTTTCACCGGAATGGAATGCCGGGTTATTCGCTCTGGCAGAGGAACCGTCTTTGGGAGCCGTCTGAAACTGTACAGACGGCTTTTTCTGTAGAGGATGATCTGGCAGATGCTGATTTTGTGATCGCTGCCTCTTCTGACGAGGTTTTAAATGCAAAGATCTCCGATTATTGCAGACAGAAGAAGATCCCGGTCAATGTAGTAGATGTAAAGGATGAATGCAGTTTTATCTTTCCGTCCATGCTTCAGGAGGGTCCTGTAAATATTGCCATATCCAGCGGCGGTGCAAGCCCTGTTCTTACCCAGATCATAAAAGAACGGATCCGTCAGGTGATACCGGAACATACAGGAGAAATCGCAGAGCAGTTAGGCAGCCTGCGTCCGGAGATTCTGTCTCTTTTCCTGAGTCTTCCCAAAAGAGAAAAGAAGTTTTAAGAAAATGGCCACTCTTGCTGCAGAGCAGGACCAGCCTTTAACAAGAGAACAGATCGATGAGATCATAGCAGATGAGGAACCATATGACAGAACTTAAATTACGGATCGGAAGCCGGAAAAGCGAACTGGCTTTAAAACAGACTTATATTATTGAAGATCTTTTAAAAAAGGCATATCCGGGACTTGAAACAGAGATCGTTACATCAGATACATTAGGAGATAAAAACCTGATCAGCCCCTTACAGGCATTTGGAGGAAAAGGCGTATTTGTATCAGAGCTGGAAGATGCCCTTTTAAGCGGAGAGATCGACCTGGCTGTACACAGTGCCAAGGATATGCCTGCCTGCTTAGAAGAAGGCCTGTGCATTGCAGCTGTATCAGAAAGAGCCTATCCGGGAGATGTGCTGGTCACAAGGGCAGATACAGATTTTTCTTCTTTCGTCTGTCCACGCTTTATTGTAGGGACTTCCAGTCCAAGAAGACAGTGCTTCTTAGAAGAATGTTGGAAAGAAGTATGGCCTGTAAATGCAAACATACCAGAACCTGTTTTCCAGACTCTTCGAGGAAATGTACACACCCGTCTTAATAAATTAAAAGAAGGGCTTTATGACGGCATTGTACTGGCTCAGGCAGGTCTTGCAAGACTGGGGATCTGTGAAGGGGAAGAATTCCATTTTATCCTTTAGATCCGAAACATTTTATTCCTGCCGGAGGACAGGGCATTCTTGCCGTAGAGGCAAAAACAGGCAGTCCTGCCGCAAAACTTGCCTCAGTTATTGATTGCCCGGACGCTCATATCTGTTTAGATGCAGAAAGAGGGGTACTTGCATACTTGAATGCAGGCTGCCACGAACCGGTTGGTGTCTATGCCAGAATGGAAGAGGGAAAACTGATCATACAGGCTGCAGGCTGTCCGGGCGAATTAAAAGATAAAAAGGTCCGTCATGTGTGTGTCACAGGAAATACAGACAGAGAAAGCCTTGAAAAAATGATCGAAGAAACAGGGAAAGGACTTAAAAGGATATGAAAAAAGGAGTTGTCTATCTTATAGGAGCAGGTCCTGGAGATCCGGGTCTTATTACCTTAAAGGGGAAGGAAATCTTAGAGAGCTGTGACGCCCTGGTTTATGATCATCTGGCATCAAAAGAATTTCTCTCCTGGGTTCCTTCCCGTTGTAAAACTTTTTATGTAGGAAAACAGGCAGGCTGCCACTCTATGAAACAGGATCAGATCAATGAACTTCTGGTACAGCTGGCTTTAGAAGGAAATAAAGTAGTTCGCTTAAAAGGCGGGGACTCCTTTGTTTTCGGCCGTGGTTCAGAAGAGATCCTGGCTTTAAAAGAAAAAGAGATCCCTGGGAGCTGGTGCCGGGTATTACTTCCTGCGTATCTGTTCCGGAACTGGCTGGTATACCGGTCACACACAGAAATGTAAGCCGCAGCTTTCATGTGATCACCGGACACACCTTTCAGAGGCAGAGCTGGCTTTATATGGTGCCTGTGAGGGAACTTTGGTCTTTCTTATGGGACTTTCCAATCTGGAGCATATTGCAAAAGGTCTTATAAAGGGGAAAAAGCCCGGATACAGCAGCTGTGATCGAAGATGGCTCTCTTGCCAGTCAGCGCACAGTCAGAGGTACACTGGAAACCATTTATGAGAAAAGCCTTAAGGCAGGTCTTAAAACACCTGCGATCATTGTTGTAGGGGAGACCGCAGCTTTGACCTGCGATCAGAAGAAATGACCGGTGATAAGATTGATGACAAGCCATTATCTGGGCTTACAATCGGGATCACCGGTACCTTCTTTTACAGCCCGTTTAGAAACTGCTTTAAAATCCCAGGGCGCCAAAACACTTCCTGTAATGAAAATGGAAGTGGTGCCGGAGGCATTTTCAGAAGAGTTTTCAGAAGATCCAGACTCTTCAAATCCGAACTCTTCACTTACAGCTATTTTAAAACAAAACTTCACCTGGCTGGTCTTTACCAGTGTAAACGGAGTGGAAATTTTCTTTGACCGGTTTTTAAACCAGGAAAACGGGGATCTGCGGCTTTTATGCAGTCTTCATTTTGCCGTGATCGGAGAAGCCACCAGACAGGCTTTAAAAGCCCATGGCTTTCAGGCGGATCTGATGCCAAAAGAGTACTGCAGCCAAAGCCTGGCAGAAGCTCTTATTAATGTTCTGACTCCTTCAGATCATGTGCTTTTGGCACGTTCAAAGACGGCAGTGTAAATTTGAGCAAAGAATTGGAAAAACAAGATATTTTTATAAAGACCTGGCGTTGTATCATGTAAAGGGAAGCCTCTTGCTGACGGAACACTCCTTTCACAGTGCAGCCACCTGGTCTTTGGCAGTGCCTCAGGCGCGAAAGCATTTTAAAGCATTTCCAGATACCTGCAGGTGTCAAATTGATCGCCATTGGCCCGGTAACGCAAAGCCTTACGTGAAGCCGGAGTGATCCCGTATATGACCGGAAATTCTTATGATATCCCTGGCATATTAAAGGGGCTGACCGAAGAAAAAACGCGATAAATGTACAGCAGTACAAGAAGGAGGGCATTTTATGGCATTTTTAAGTGATTTAAGGAGATTTTATGGTACAGGTGAGAAAACCCGGCTGGACAGTCTTTAGAGGAGTTTTTAGAGCATTATAATCCGGCCAAGTATGAAAGCCTGTGCAACACAGCTGATATTGTAGTAGTCAGATGTGAAGAAAAACTGACCCACTGGGGACAGCCATTAAAGGTTCTTATGGTAAAGCGCAGCAATCATCCAAGTATCGGTTTCTGGGCGACTCCAGGAGGCTTTGTAGAGTTGAAAGAGGACATCAGTGAAGGTGCTGCCAGAGAACTGGAAGAAGAGACCTGTGTAAAGGGACTGCCACTGCGCCAGATGCGTACCTGGGGAGAATGGCAGCGTGATCCAAGATGGCGTATCATTACTACCTCCTATCTGGCTTTGGTAGAAGGAGATCTGAAAGTACAGGCTGCAGATGACGCAAAAGATGCCCAGTGGCTGGATGTGGATCTGAAACGTTTAAGCACAGAGGAAAAGGAAGACCAGTCATCTGTAGAGGTGTGGGAGCTGTCTTTAACCAATAAGGAGCAGGGCATTGATGTTTCTGCAAAGGTGGAGATCACTTATTCCGGTCATCCTCTGATCAAGGAAGAGACCTATCACTTATTAGAGTCAAAGGGCATTGCCGTTGACCATGGCTGCATCGTTACCAATGCGCTTCTTTATCTGAAAAACCAGCTGGAAGGGAAGTAATACAGATTGAAAACAAATTTAATGCATGAGATACCGGAACGTTTCTGGAGCCTGTTCCGTTCCGTCAACCGCGCCACCTACATAGAAGCACTTTTAAAGATCAATGAGGAATATGAATACAGCAATTACTTTCTCAGCCGAGAAATGTGCATCCAGCTTTTAAGCAGTTACTTTGCCCAGAAGCGGTATGTGATCTGGCAGGATGAACTGGAGGAAGAGGAGGACCAGTTAGAACCTCCGGCAACCCGTGTGTTAAACTGGCTGTTAAAAACAGGGTGGCTGCGGAAAGTAGATGATTATTCTACTATGACTGTGAACATTGTCATTCCGGACTACGCGGCTGTGATGATCGAGGCCTTTCACCGTCTTTCCAATGAACAGGAAGATGAGACCCAGATCTATATCCAGAACGTATATGCCATCCTGTTTTCCCTGAAAAATGACAGCCGCGCCGGGATCGGCCTTTTGGATACAGCGATCATCAATACGCGGAAATTAAACAAATCCCTTCAGGATCTGCTCCACAATATGGATACCTTTTTTGGAAGCCTTCTGGAGCAGAAGGATTATTCCCAGCTTTTAAAAGACCATTTAGAGGGATATGTACAGGAAGTAGTGAATAAAAAGTACCACATCTTAAAGACTTCTGACAATTTTTATCTTTATAAGACGGATATTAAGACCTGGATCCGCTCCATGCGGGAAGATGAACAGTGGCAGAAACGTATGGCAGAGGGAATGGCCCCTTCTATGATCCTTCAAAAACTGGATCAGTTAGAACGGGGCTTTGATGACATTGAGCACAGGATCACCAACATTGACAGGGAACATTCCCGTTATGTAAAAGCTACGGTAACAAGACTGGGCTATTTATTAAATCAGGAAGACGATATGAAAGGGCTGGTGATCCAGCTCTTAAACCGTCTGTCCGCCAATAACGGAGATGAGGATATGATCCAGGCGGTAGGCAGCCGTATGAACCTTTCCCAGACAGGCCTGTTGTCAGAAGAAGCTCTTTATAAGCAGCGCCGCCCAAGAACGGACTTTGCAAAACAGCTGCCGGATGAAAAGGAACTGCCGGAACTTTCGGAAGAAGAGATCTTAAATTACAACAAAGTAAAGAACCGTTACAGCAGGCGGGAGATTGAAGATTTCATCCAGGATCATATGGAAAATGGCACCATGAAAGTAGATCAGAATACCGTATCTTCGGACGAAGATTTTGAAAAACTGATCCTTGCCTATGACTATTCCACACGGACCAAAAGCCGTTATAAAGCAGTGGAAAGTGATGCAAAGCCCATAAAGAATGGTCCTTATACTTATCCTGAATTCCAATTTGTAAGGAGGAATACCCGTGAATGATACATCTGATCTGATCCCGGAGAATGAAACTAACTGGCAGAATGACTGGCAGATCCCCTATTTTGACAACCTGACAGAAGAACAGCAAAAGGAGATCACCGACTCCATCCGTCTGCTTTTGCGCCAGACTTTTGTATTGGAGCGCAAATACGATAAAAGACAGAGCGGCTTCAGTATACGGCAGCTTACCGCACCATCAGTAAACATTTTCCTTTTATCCGCCATTATCTGGCTGTTGCCGGGATCGAGCTGACAGAAAACAGCCATTTAGGGATTATTTATGTACAGGGAGAGGATCTGCTTGGAGAAAAACTTCCAAAACTGGCCACTCTTTATCTTCTGGCATTAAAGCTGATCTATGACGAACAGATGGAAAATGTTTCCACCAGTGTAAATGTTTATACGACTCTGGGAGAAATCCAGGAGAAGTTAGGAGGTTACCGTCTGTTTAAACGTCAGCCTGCACCTACGGATATCCGGCGCACCATAGCATTGTTAAGAAAATATCAGATCATAGAGCCTTTGGAACTGTTAGATGATCTGAACAGCTCCAGTCCTTTTATGATTTATCCCTGTATTAACGTAGTCCTTTTAGGGGATGATGTACGGGCCCTTTACAGGATTTTGATAATGGGGATACAGAGCGTATAGAACCTGATCTGGCAGAGGAAGGAGGAAACGAAGATGGAACAGAAGAATAATGCTCCTTTTCTGGCATTTACCAGGATCTGTTTAAACAACTGGCATTATATTTCCAGAAAGATCCTTTCCCTGAATAAGGAGATCAATTTCTTTACCGGTCACCAGGAAGCGGAAAGTCTACGGTTATTGACGCATTGCAGCTGGTCCTTTATGCCAATACAGACGGCCGCGGCTTCTTTAACAAGGCTGCTGCTGATGACTCGGACCGTAGCCTGATCGAATATCTGCGCGGTATGGTAAATATCGGGGAAAATAATGAATTTTCCTATCTGCGCAACCAGAATTTCAGTTCTACCATTGTACTGGAAATGCAGCAGACCTGCACAGAAGAATATCAGTGTATCGGTGTTGTCTTTGATGTAAACACAGCTTCCAATGAAGTTTCCAGACGTTTCTTCTGGCAAAGGTCCTTTATGGGAAAATGAATACAGGACACCTTCAAGGCCTATGTCCATCAGCGAAGTAGAACAGTATTTAAGGAACATTACAGCAAGGAAGATTATTTTTCCACTTCCCATAATGAGAGATTTCGCAGGATCCTTTATGACAGCTATTTAGGAGGTCTTGACAGCGAAAAGTTCCCATTGCTTTTAAGCGGGCCATTCCTTTCCGTATGAACATCCGCCTGGAAGATTTTGTAAAGGAATATATCTGTACAGAACAGAACATCCATATTGAGGACATGCAGGAAAGTGTTATGCAGTATGGACGGATGCAGCGAAAGATCGATGATACCTGCCAGGAGATCGATAAGCTGACTGCGATCCATGATGCATATGGGGAATATCGCCTGATCCATGACAAGTTAGAGAAATATCACTGGTTTGTAAAGAAACTGGATCTTCTGGATACCAGGTCCAAGATCCGTATGCTCCACGAAAAGACAGAACACGGCAAAGAAGATCTGCTCCAGTTAGATGAGGCCAAAAAGTCAGTGGAACAGCAGATCGGGGAGCTGACTGCAAATAGTGATGAACTTCTTAAAAGGATCGCTTCTACCGGATATGAGGAATTAAAGCAGCAGCTTACCTCTTTAAATGCCCTTTGCGAGCAGTTAGGCCACAGTGAAGCCAAGTGGCAGAAGACGCTGCTGGCTTTAAAGAAGTGGGAAGAGGAAGAGATCGTTTCTAATCAGACATTATGGGATCTGGAAGAATTTGAAACACGGACGATTACCAGACCGGTTTTGGAACGTTTAAAAGCTTCCCTGGCATCCATGGCTGCTGATACGGAAAAGCTGCGTCAGGAGACAGTAAGCCAGATCAATGAATTAAAGAAGTCTGAGAAGCTGAAAAAATTGAACTGGAACAGTTAAAGGCAGGTAATAAAGCCTATCCTTCTTATCTGAAGAGGCAAGGTCTTATCTGCAAAGACGTCTTTAGAGGAAACAGGCAAAGGCGTAGATGTGTATATCCTGGCAGACCTTCTGGAAGTGAAAAACGACCAGTGGCGCAATGCCATTGAAGGTTATCTTGGGGAAATAAGTTAAACCTGGTGGTTGCTCCCAAATACGCGAAAACAGCCCTTTCTATTTACAGGGAACTGGATAAGAAGAAATTCTGGAATATTGCTGTGCTGGATACGGAGAAAGCAGCCGAATATGACAATGATGCCTTGAACGGATCCCTGGCAGAGGAAGTAAGTGTACGGGAGGCTTATTTAAAAGCCTTATATGAACCTGCTTCTTGGCAAGGTGATCAAATGTAATACCATTGAGGAATTACAGGCCAATGCCATTGGTATTACCCCGGACTGTCTTTTATATCATACTTTCCGTCTCCAGTATATCAATCCGGAAAATTATACCCGTCTTGCCTATATTGGAAAAGACAGTATGCGCAAGAGGGTCCGTCTTCTTGAAAAGGAACTGGAGGAGGTTTCAGAAAGAGAAATCCGTTAGAGGAAACGTTAAAGGACTGCAAGCGGATCCTTGCTTTGGAAACCTTAAAAGAGGATACAGAGGAGTATTTCCAGTGGTTAAAGGATATAGACACCCGCAAAGAACAGTTAAAGGAAAAGCAAAAACTGTCTGAACGGCTGGAAAAGCTTCGCCAGAAGGATGTAAAGCAGTTAGAAGCCGACCGTCAAGCTGTTTTAGAGCTCAGTGACGGAAAGAAACGGGAGAGAGATCTGTTACAGGAGCAGATCCTAAACAAGAAAAATGAACTGGAACGTTTCTCACAGACTATCTTAAAGCTGGAAACAGAGGCTGCAGGTCAGGGTAAGGAAGTACCTGTAAACGAGGAACATGAACGGGAACTGAATGCTTATCTGGCAGATAAGGATCATCCACGCTTTGACCAGGAAAAAGAGGCTTATGCGTCCAAGTGCCAGATCTTAGAGCAGAAGGCAGTTCAGGCAAAGGAACATGTAATGGGCCTTAGAAGTGAATACATCCGCCGGTATCCGGGAAGGAATGTTCCTGTAAGCAGCAATGACAATGCAGCGTATGACAAGATCTTAAACCGGCTTTCCTGTGATGACCTGGAAGTTTACAGGGAACAGGCAGGTAAGCAGGCAAAAGCGGCAGTGGAGCATTTTAAGGACGATTTTATGTACAAGATCCGCAGTGCCATCAAGGACGCTCTTTTGCGCAAGGATGAGTTAAACCGGATCATCAGCCGTCTGGACTTTGGAAAGGATAAATACCAGTTTGTGATCGGTCGGTGTAAAGGGGCAGACGGACGGTTTTATGATATGTTCATGGATGAGTCATTGGAGATCAATCCCGTCAGTTTAAAGACCGGGGTGGAAAACCAGATGGACCTTTTTTCCATGGAACATGAAAACCGGTATGGGGATCTGATCAACGAACTGATCAGCATTTTCATCCCGCCGGAAAATGCTACAGCAGCCCAGTTAGAAGAAGCACGGAAAAATATGGAAAAATATGCAGACTACCGCACCTATCTTTCTTTTGACATGCAGCAGCTGATCAAAAATGAGGATGAGGTGATCCGGATCGGCTTAAGCCGTATGATCCGCAAAAATTCCGGCGGTGAGGGACAGAACCCGTTATATGTGGCGCTCCTTGCAAGTTTTGCACAGGCCTATCATATTAACCTGTCATCAGCTGTAAGGCAGAGGCCGTCCATCCGCCTGGTTATTTTAGACGAGGCATTTTCCAAGATGGATGCGGAAAAGGTTGCAAGCTGTATTGAGCTGATCCGTGGACTGGGCTTTCAGGCCATTATCAGTGCTACCAATGACAAGATTCAGAATTATGTGGAGAATGTAGATAAAACCTTTGTATTTGCAAATCCAAGTAAAAAATCTATTTCCATCCAGGCGTTTGAAAAGGACCGCATGAAAGATCTGGCGTCAGAAATGGATGAAGAGGCATAAAAGGAGAGATACTTATGGAACAGATGAAGATCCAGCCAGAAGACTGGAAAGAGGACTACAAAGAATTTGACGAGGCTACAGAAAAAGTTTTACAAAGGGAAATGGATGCCAAAACCTACAAGGGGATTTCCGGCGGTTTTGGAAGCTATGCGCAGCGTGGCGGAAATGCAAGTATGCTGCGTCTTCGTATGTCCGGCGGTGTAATGGACCTGGCAAAGCTTAAGTTTATTGCAGATGCCATTGAAACCTATCATATTAAGAGAGTGCATTTAACGACCTGCCAGACCTTACAGTTTCATGATCTGGATGAGGCGACTGTAAAGACTCTTGCTGTGGAAGCTTTAAAATGCGGCATTGTTACCAGAGGCGGTGGCGGAGATTTCCCGAGAAATGTGACGGTTTCTCCGTTGTCAGGCATTGAAAAAGGGGAATATTTTAATGTGCTTCCATGGGCTCTGGCTGCAGCCGATTATCTGATGACTTATATTAAAGGACCGAAGCTTCCAAGAAGTTAAAAGTAGGTTTTCTAATACGCCTGCTAACCTAACCCACGCAACCTTCCGTGATCTGGGCTTTGCTGCAAGAGAAGACGGTACTTTTGATGTTTACAGTGCAGGTGGTCTTGGAAACAACCCGGCTTTTGGTGTAAAGGTAGCTGAAAAAGTGGAAAAGGACCAGATCCTTTATTACATTGAAGCTATGCACCAGATGTTTTAGCCTACGGCAATTATGAGAACCGTGCAAAGGCAAGAAGCCGGTATATGCAGCAGACTTTAGGTGGGGCTGAAAAATATAAAGAGGCATTTTAGAGAAGTTAAAAGAAGTGCGGGAAATAGGAAAGGACCTGACTTTAACGCTTCCTGAGGCTGAAATGGGCTGTGAGGCAGAGGCTGGCTGTGAGGCTGGCTGTGATGCTTCAACGGCTGTATTTACAAATTCTGGAAGAAACCGGGTATATACCCAGAAACAGCCAGGGCTTTACAGTGTACACTGCCATCCGGTAGGCGGAACACCAGATCCATCTTTATTTGTAAACTTATACAAGGCTATCTGTGAGATCCAGGTGCAGAACTTCGTCTCTGTCCGGATGAGTCCTTCTATGTGATCAACTGCCGGGAAGAAGACTTAGAAGCTGTTTTACATGTAACAGAAGACAGTGCGAAGACAATTTTTGAGGAGTCAGTAGCCTGTATCGGTGCCCATGTATGCCAGCAGGGTATCCGTGACTCCCAGGGACTTTTACAGAAATTAGTAGGAATGGAAAGAAACGAGCAGTTTGCTGACGGTATCCTGCCAAAGATCCATATTTCCGGCTGCCCGTCTTCCTGCGGTACCCACCAGATCGGTGTGATCGGCTTCAGAGGCGGTGCAAAGACCATTGATAAAGTATTAAAACCTGCTTTTAACCTTTATATCAACGGCAGCGATATCCAGGGCCAGGAGCGCATGGGAGAAGAAGTGGGAACTTTATTGGAAGAGCAGATCCCGGATTTCTTATGTGCCTTAGGACATGCTGTAAGCGACAGCGGAATGGATTTTGACACATGGTTTGCAAAAAATCCGGAAGGCATCAAGGCCATTGCAGCTTCTTTCCTGGTATAAAAGGCTTTTCATTTAAGCCGGGCTGTTGTATAATCTTCATATCATGCCCGATTTTAGGAGGAAACAATGGGATTATTTTCAAATAAAAAAACACAGGCAGATGGATTTTCATTTGCTGTAGACGAAGTTTATGCATTAAAAGAAGGAAAAAGCGTAGTTGTCACAGGTAAGATGACAGAAGGAAAGGTGACTCCCGGTACTGCAGCCATCTGCTTGGACAGCGAAGGAAAGCCTGCTTTCCACTGCGTGATCAAGGGAATCGAACAGGGAACCCAGTTAATGAAAATGGCTTCTGCTGATATGAAGGGAACCTATGGCCCTCATTACGGCTTTAAATTAGACGGTGCTGTAAAAGAGGACGTTCCGAAGGGAGCTGTGTTAGTACCTGTTACAGATGAGCTGTTAGAGGTTGTCAGTGAGACAGAAGAGCCTGCTTTTAAGGCAACACCTGCACCAAAGGTGATCGATTTTAACAGGATCTCCGGCCTTACCATGGAGGATCTTCAGGGCGTACCAGAGGAAAATGAAAATGACCTGGAGGCTGTAAAAAAAGCAGGAGAGAGAGATGAAAACCTGGCTGCCCTTCTGCCAAAAAAGAGAGAGGATGAACTTTCTGCCCTGGTTGCAGGAGAAGGAACTCTTTCCGAGGCATTATTGGTTCCGCTTTCTGTAAAAGAATGCATCTTCATGATCTGCCGTTTACAGCAGATGAATGAGCAGTCAGAAATGCCGGATTACAATGAAAAAGGACAGCTGCTTTATGATGCGGTTGTTGAGAAGTTAAAGATGTCTTCTTCTCTTTATATTCTCTTAGATAAGGGTACCGGACTTCCTTATATCATTGAAGGAACCGTTGATGTTTACTCTGAGGAGATCCTGGCAAAGCATGCCCTTCATTTCTATGAGAACCAGTACCACAAGTCCCTGATCTTAAAAGAAGTTCCAAAGAAGAATTCCGGACTTCCAGGACGGATCAGCCTGTTTGCATGGCTTTACTACCTTGGAATGGAAAAACTTCTTATTAATAACGGCTCCTATCAGCTGTTGATGAACCGTTCTGACTTCTTAGAGGATCCATCTGAGGAAAAAGGAGCAGAGCTTCCGGTTCCTGTATCCAATCCGGCTCTGCGCTTTGAAATGGCAGACCTGTTAGGAGAAGTAAGATGGCCTGTATCTTATCCGGAACGGGAGGAGAAGATCGCTGCAAAGAAGAACGCTGTATTAAATGAACTGGTAAAGAGCAAATTACTGGTTCCTGTTAAATACAACGGTGACTTAAATGTTGGACAGAACAGCTTAAGTGCAGAGCAGGGACAGGGACTGATCCTTCCAAGAATTACAAACAAGCAGAAAAAAGCCTTCCTTCCGCTGTTTACTGACTGGATGGAATTTGAAAAGGCTTATAAGCGCAATGACTGGGGCTGTGTTGTATTTTCCATGGCTGATGCCATCCGCGCAACCGGTGGTGATAACATCGTTATCAACCCTCTGGCTGAAAATCTGGTCCTTGACAGAGAAGATATAAAAGAGATCATTAATATTTATAAAAACGTCAAGTAAAAATACTTGACATTCTTTCTGCCATCGTGTATGATAGCACAGGTGGTTGAAATGGAAAAGATCGTTGAACAGGGTCTGTTGTACGATTTCTATGGTGAACTGCTGACGGAACATCAGCGCCGTATCTATGAAGACATGGTGTTAAATGATCTTTCTCCCAGCGAGATCGCAAAGGAGCAGGGGATCAGCCGTCAGAGCGTTCACGATCTGAAAAAGCGGTGTGACAAGATACTGGAAGAATATGAAACAAAACTGCAGCTGGTAGCCAAGTTCATGAAGATCCGGGAGATGATCCGGGAGTTAGATGATCTGGCAGATACCTGTGCAAAAACCAGAGATATGGCTCTGATCGACCAGATCCGGAAATTATCCGGTGAGATTACAGCCACACTTTAGGAGGTTATGAATGGCTTTTGAAAGCTTATCCGACAAATTGCAGAATATTTTCAAAAACCTGCGGGGCAAAGGCCGACTTTCTGAAGCAGATGTAAAAGCTGCCTTAAAGGAAGTTAAAATGGCACTCCTGGAAGCAGATGTAAGCTTCAAAGTAGTGAAGCAGTTCATCAGTTCCATTCAGGAAAGAGCCGTAGGGGAAGAGGTATTCGGAAGCCTGACACCAGGACAGACGGTTATCAAGATCGTAACCGAAGAACTGGTAAAGCTGATGGGCTCTGAAACCACAGAAATAGCCTTAAAACCGGGAAATGAGGTCACAGTCATTATGATGGCAGGTCTTCAGGGCGCCGGTAAAACCACAACTACAGCAAAGATCGCTGCTAAGTTAAAAGCAAAAGGAAAGAAGCCTCTTTTAGTTGCTTGTGACGTATATCGTCCGGCTGCGATCAAACAGCTGCAGATCAATGGTGAAAAGGTAGATGTTCCTGTATTTTCCATGGGCGATAAGATCAGCCCGGTGGACATTGCAAAAGCCGCTGTAGAACATGCTTCTAAAAATGGCTTCAATGTAGTGATCCTGGATACAGCCGGTCGTCTTCATATTGACGAAGGCATGATGGAAGAGCTGGAGCAGATCAAGGAAACGGTAAATGTATATCAGACCATTCTGGTAGTTGATGCCATGACTGGTCAGGATGCAGTCAATGTTTCCGGAACATTTAACGATAAGATCGGTATTGACGGTGTTATTCTTACGAAGTTGGATGGCGATACCCGAGGCGGTGCAGCCCTCTCCATTCGTTCAGTCACCGGAAAACCTATTTTATACATTGGTATGGGTGAGAAGCTCTCTGATCTGGAGCAGTTTTATCCGGACCGCATGGCTTCAAGAATTCTTGGAATGGGCGATATCCAGTCTCTGATCGAGAAGGCTGCTGCCCAGGTAGATGAAGAACAGGCCAAAGAGTTATCCCAGAAGCTGCGCAAGGCGGAATTCGATTACAACGATTTCCTTTCCCAGATGCAGCAGATCAAGAAAATGGGTGGTATGGGAAGTATCCTTTCCATGATGCCTGGTGTGGGAAGCCAGTTAGCTGGTGTAGATATGGATGAAGGCGAGCGTTCCATGCACCGTGTAGAGTCTATTATCCTTTCCATGACAAAAGAAGAGCGGGCCAATCCGGGACTTATGAATCCTTCCCGCAAGCAGCGTATTGCAAAAGGCGCTGGTGTGGACATTGGCGAAGTAAACCGTCTGGTAAAACAGTTTGACCAGATGAAGAAAATGATGAAACAGATGCCGGGCCTTATGGGCGGCGGCAAGCGCAAAGGCATGAAAGGCCTGGGCGGTTTAGGCGGCCTTATGGGCGGCAAGATGAAGCTTCCATTTTAAGCTTCTGGCAAACATTGATAGTCAGACAGGTGCTCCTGTATGTCTAATATAAAAAACGAAAACAAATAGAAAAGATTATTTTACGGAGGTATGTAACAATGGCAGTAAAGATGAGATTAAGAAGAATGGGACAGAAGAAGGCTCCTTTTTATAGAATCGTAGTTTCAGATTCCAGATCCCCAAGAGACGGAAGATTTATCGAAGAAGTTGGATACTATGATTCCACCAAGGATCCTAGCGTAATCAAGTTTGACGAAGAAGCTACCAAGAAGTGGTTAGCTAACGGCGCTCAGCCAACCGAAACTGTAGGAAAGCTGTTAAAGATCGCTGGCATCCAGTAATCTTTAATCAAAAGAGGTGGAGAGATGAAGGAATTAGTCGAAGTGATTGCGAAAGCATTAGTCGATAACCCTGAAGAGGTAGTAGTCAGTGAATCACTAAAGGGTGACGACACACTGATCGAACTTAAGGTAGCTCCTGCCGATATGGGCAAGGTCATTGGCAAGCAAGGCAGGATCGCAAAAGCAATCCGTTCCGTAGTCAAGGCCGCTGCCTCTAAGGAAGATAAGAAAGTAATCGTAGAAATTCAGTAAAAAGAGGAGGGTTGTCGCAGAATAGGCTTATTTTGCGGCAGCCTTTTCATAGTTTTCATATGTTCATAGAAAGGAATTTTATTTATGGAAAACATGCTGCGTGTAGGTGTGATCACCTCTACCCACGGTGTAAGAGGCGAAGTAAAGGTTTTCCTACCACGGACGATGCAAAGCGCTTTAAAAGCTGAAGACAGTGATCCTGGACACAGGAAAGGGACAGACTACGTTAGAGATCGAACAGGTAAAATTCTTCAAAAATATGGTCATCCTGAAATTTAAAGGATATGACAATATCAATGACGTAGAGACCTGGCGACAGAAAGATCTTCTGATCACCAGAGAACAGGCTGTTACCTTACAGCCGGATGAGTACTTTATCACAGACCTGATCGGCCTTCTGGTAAAGGATGATACAGGAGCAGAAGTAGGAACTGTAAAGATGTACTGGAAACAGGCGCCAATGACGTATATGTAGTGGCTCTGCCAAATGGCAAGGAGCTTCTTTTGCCTGCGATCAAAGACTGTATTTTAAATGTGGATATAGAAGCTGGTGAAATGACCGTACATATACTGGATGGTCTGATGGATCTGTAGCAGAAAGATCTGTAATGGAAAGATCCAGGAAAATATTCCACAGAAAGGATGGAAATCATGCCTACCATCTCTGTTTTAGATGAGACTACGATCAACAAGATCGCTGCCGAAGTGATCGAACGCCCGGCTTCTGTTGTAAAAGAGCTTCTGGAAAATGCCATTGATGCCCAGGCAACAGCTGTAACCGTGGAGATCCGTGACGGCGGGTGCAGCCTGATCCGTATTACAGACAATGGCTGTGGTATTCAAAAGATCAGGTTGCCACTGCGTTTTAAGGCATGCAACCAGCAAGATCCATACAGTAGATGACCTGATGACCATTGGATCTTTAGGCTTTCGCGGAGAGGCTCTTGCAAGTATTGCAGCTGTATCCCAGGTGGAACTGATCTCAAAACAGCCCAGACCCTTACAGGTACCAGATATCAGATCGAAGGTGGAAGAGAAAGAGCCTGGAAGAGATCGGAGCTCCGGAAGGAACGACCATCATTGCAAGAAATCTGTTTTTAATACACCAGCCAGAAAGAAGTTTTAAAGACACCTGTTACAGAAGGAACTCATGTGGCATCGGTTGTGGAAAAGATTGCCTTATCTCATCCGGATATCTCCATCCGTTTTATCCAGAACAACCAGAACAAGCTGTATACGTCCGGAAATAATAACCTGAAAGATCTGATCTATACAGTATTTGGCCGTGAGATCACAGCCAATCTGTTAGAGGTTTCCGCCAGCTGCCCGGGTGTTACGATCACCGGATATATTGGAAAGCCGGTAATTGCCCGTTCTAACCGGAATTATGAAAATTATTTTGTCAATGGCCGGTATGTGCGCAGCAATATCCTTTCAAAAGCCATTGAAGAGGCCTACAAGCCATTTATGATGCAGCACAAATATCCTTTTACCATGCTGCATTTCCAGATCGATCCCCAGACACTGGATGTAAATGTACATCCTACGAAAATGGAACTTCGTTTCAGCGATGGGGAGTTTATTTACAACCAGGCTATGAATGCAGTGGCGAATGCCTTAGCTCATAAGGAACTGATCCCGGATGTGAACTTAAACGAAAAAGAAGAGCGGGATGTTAAGCGCTTTGAGGAGAAAAAAGCTCCAAGGCCGGAACCTTTTGAGACAAAGAGGAAGGATGTTTTGGAGCATCAGGGAGAGCGCCCTGGTGAAAAAAGTGCGGCAGCTTTAAATACTGTCAGCTACCGCCAGATCGCACCGCCTAAACCGTCTTTGGTAAAAGAACCGGATATTTCGGATATGATGCCAGACTGGTTAAAGGAGAGGAAAAAAGCAGAAGAAGAGAACCGGAAGGCTTTTTTGCAGCCTGCAAACGGCAGCAAGATCCCGGTTTCTGCATCTGAAACAGAGAAAGAAAAAGATAGCAATACTGTCCCTGACAGTTCAAAACCGGTTTCTGATACCAGACCAGTTACAGCTCCCAAGCAGCTGGACTTTTTCGGAGAAAACTCTTGGATCCGGCGTCCCGTCTGAAACACAAGCTGATCGGTCAATTATTTGACACTTACTGGCTGATCGAATACAACGATCATTTATATATCATCGACCAGCATGCGGCCCATGAAAAGTTCTCTATGAAAGACAGTAAAAAGCTTAAAAGACAGGGACTACGGCTCCCAGATGGTGGAGCCGCCGATCATCCTGACTTTAAATCCAAATGAGGAACTTCTTTTAAATAAGTATATGGAATATTTTACAAGGATCGGTTTTGAAATCGAGCCATTTGGCGGTCGTGAATTTGCAGTCCGTGCAGTACCTGCCAACCTGTTTTCCATTGCAAAGAAAGAACTTCTTCTGGAAATGATCGATGGTCTTTCCGATGAGATCGCAGCTCACAACCCGGACAGTATTTATGAAAAGATTGCTTCCATGTCCTGCAAAGCAGCTGTAAAAGGCGGCAACCACTTATCCGCCATGGAAGCAAATGAACTGATCGATCAGCTGTTAAAGCTGGACAATCCCTATGCCTGCCCTCATGGACGCCCCACCATCATCTCCATGAGCCGTTACGAACTGGAAAAGAAATTTAAGCGCATTGTATAAAGGAGAGACCATGACATCAGTAAAACAGCCTCTTATCATCCTTACAGGACCTACGGCTGTAGGAAAAACCGCTCTTTCGATTGAACTTGCAAAAGCAGTAGGAGGAGAGATCATCAGCGCAGACTCCATGCAGGTATACCGCCATATGGATATTGGTTCTGCAAAGGTAACGAAAGAAGAAATGGAGGGAATTCCTCATTATCTCATCGACGTTTTAGATCCTCAGGACGATTTTAATGTAGTAACATTCCAGACAATGGCCAAACAGGCAATGAATGAGATTTATTCTCACAACAAAGTCCCGATCATTACCGGAGGCACAGGATTTTATATCCAGGCTCTGCTTTATGATATTGATTTTAAAGAAAATGATGAGAAAAATCCTGTTCGTGAAGAGTTAGAACAGCTGGCAGAAAAACTGGGTGAGAATGCGCCTCAGGTCCTTCATCAAAAACTGCAGGAAGTGGATCCGGAAGCTGCTGCACAGATCCATGCAAACAATATAAAGCGTGTGATCCGTGCAATTGAATATTTCAAACAGACAGGAGAAAAAATCTCACAGCACAACGAAGAAATGCACCAGAAAGACTCTCCCTATAATTTCTTATACTATGTTCTCACCAGGGACCGCAAAGTTTTATACGAGCGCATTGACCGGCGTGTGGATATTATGATGGAAAACGGTCTGGTAGATGAAGTAAAGAAATTAAAAGATATGGGCTGTCACAGGGGACAGACTTCCATGCAGGGGCTTGGATATAAGGAGATCCTTGATTATCTGGATGGTGGCTGCACGTTAGAAGAAGCCGTATATATCCTGAAACGGGATACCAGACATTTTGCCAAGCGGCAGCTTACATGGTTTCGCAGGGAAAAGGATGTGCGCTGGCTGGACTTAGACCAGTATCAGGGAAATACAGACCTTATCCTTGCAGATATATTAAAGGATTGCGAACAGGCAGAAATCGTGCTAAAATAGCAAACCGAAAAAAGAGCAATTTAATAAAGATAGGAGTTATCACATAATGGAACAGAATGTTTTAGACGGTATGTATGAACAGCTGGGTATCAGCAAAGAAGTTCTTGATTATGCCGCAGATATAGAAAAAGTCTGAAGGAGCGTTTTGAGCGGATCGACCAGACTGCAGAATACAACCAGTTAAAGGTCTTAAAAGGAATGCAGGATAATAAAGTCAGCGATATCCATTTCGCTGCAACCACCGGTTATGGTTACAATGACCTTGGCCGTGATACATTAGAGGATGTTTATGCCAGTGTTTTCCATGCTGAAAGCGCCCTGGTACGTCCTCAGCTGATCTCCGGAACCCATGCCCTTCACATTGCATTATCCGGAAACTTACGTCCGGGAGATGAACTGCTTTCCCCTGTTGGCAAGCCATATGATACTTTGGAAGAAGTCATCGGTATCCGCGACTCCGTAGGTTCTTTAAAAGAATACGGCGTAAGCTACCGCCAGGTAGATCTTCTGCCGGATGGCACCTTTGATTATGAAAATATCGCAAAAGCCATTAATGAAAAGACAAAATTAGTGACCATCCAGCGTTCCAAAGGTTATGATCCTCGTCCTACTTTTCTGTAAAACAGATCGGCGAGCTGATCGCTTTTGTAAAGAAGATTAAACCGGAAGTTATCTGTATGGTAGATAACTGCTATGGTGAATTTGTAGAGACCATTGAACCTACCGATGTTGGAGCTGATATGATCGTAGGTTCCTGATCAAAAACGGAGGCGGCCTTGCTCCTATCGGCGGCTATATTGCAGGAAAGAAAGAGTGCGTAGACCGTGCATCTTACCGTTTAAGCGCTCCAGGCCTTGAAAGAAGTAGGCGCAAGCCTTGGTTTAAACCAGCAGCTGTATCAGGGATTTTTCTTATCCCCGACTGTAGTTGCAGGTGCCTTAAAGGGTGCGATCTTTGCAGCTAATGTATACGAAAGACTGGGATACGGCGTTGTTCAAATGGCAGTGAATCCCGTCACGATATTATCCAGGCGATCACCTTCGGTTCTGCCCAGGGTGTGATCTCTTTCTGCAAAGGAATTCAGGCAGCTGCTCCTGTAGACAGCTTTGTAACACCAGAGCCATGGGATATGCCAGGTTATGACAGTCAGGTCATTATGGCTGCGGGTGCATTTGTCCAGGGATCTTCCATTGAATTAAGTGCTGATGGTCCTATTAAGCCTCCATATGCCGTTTACTTCCAGGGCGGACTTACCTGGTACCATGCAAAACTGGGAATTCTTAAGTCTTTACAACAGCTTTTAGACGATGGAGTTTTGAAAAACTTAAGATGACATGAAAAACAACTTATGGTAAACTGATAACTTAAGGAGAGTGTTTATGGGACGTAAGAATTTCTGGATCCTTCTGATCATGTTACTTGCAGGCATTGTATTAGGAGGCTTTATGGGACAGCTTGCCAACGGCATTTCATGGCTGAGCTGGTTGAATTTTGGCCAGTCATTTGGTCTTGATTCACCTTTAGTCATTAACTTTGGCATACTGGTCATTACTCTGGGACTTACCATCAAGATCACTATGGCAAGTATTATCGGCATTGCCATTGCCCTGATCATTTATCGTATGATTTAATGTGTGCAGCGAAAAACAAGCGGCTGCGTAAGCAGACATTTGCTTTCGCAAACCATTAACGAACGAATCGCCTGCGTAAGCAGGCAATAGAGCAAGTGCGGGATTCGTGAGTTTACGATAAGTGAAATCCTTCTGCTTTGCGTACTTGGAGAGGTGCCTTTTACAGGAGAGCATATGCAGAAATTAACAATGAAACAACTTCCAAAGAAGACAGGCCTTATGAGAAATGCCTTGAGTCAGGTGCCGCTTCCTGACAGACGCAGAACTTTAGCTGTTATCATACGCACCGGAAGCAGAGGAAACTTCCTGGAGCTTGCCAGACAGATCCTGTCTTTGGAAGGGCAGGAAAAGGCTGCTGGGGCTTTTGCATCATTCCCTGGAAGATTACTGCCGCATCAAAGGCGTGGGAAAGGTAAAAGGTGCCCAGCTTATGTGCATCGGTGAACTTTCCAGGCGGATCTGGAACTGCAAAGCCAGGGAAACACCGGTTTCCTTTACTCATCCGGAGCAGATTGCAGACTATTATATGGAAGATATGCGCCATTTAGAGCAGGAGGAGATCCGGGTCATGTTCTTAAATACAAAGCAGAATCTGATACGGGACCTTCTGGTCTCAAAAGGCACAGTCAATGCTTCTGTGGTTACGCCCAGGGAGATTTTGATCGAGGGGCTCCGCTGCCTGGCAGTGAGCATGATCCTGGTCCATAATCATCCCAGCGGGGATCCTTCTCCCAGTGAGTCAGATATCCTTCTTACCCGCAGGGTACAGGAGGCAGGCAATGTAATAGGTATTTCTCTTTTGGACCATATTATTATCGGGGATAAGCGTTTTTTAAGCTTTCGTCAGCAGCAGATCATTTAGTTATACATGTAAAGGAAAACAGATATCCATGGAATCAAATCGCAGCAAATATATACTGGCAGGTCTTACAGCCTTCTGTATCCTGCTTATTGGTATCACTTCTTTAAAAGATGGTATTATGGAACCGCTCCGTACTGGCGTGGGATACTTTCTGATCCCTATACAGTCCGGTGTCAATAAAGTAGGTACCGGTCTTTACAATGAACTTACCGATTATGGAAAATTAAAAGCTGCCCTGGCAGAAAATGAAAACCTGAAAACCCAGGTTGCCCAGCTTACAGAAGACAATAACAGGCTTCAGGCAGAGCAGTTTGAGTTAAACCGCCTGCGCCAGCTGTACAAGTTAGACCAGGAGTACATGCAGTACAACAAGATCGGCGCAAGAGTGATCGCCAGAGACTCTGAAAAATGGTTCCAGGTGTTCCGTATCAATAAAGGATCCTCTGACGGGGTTGCTGTGGATATGAACGTAGTAGCAGACGGTGGTCTGGTAGGTATCGTAACAGACGTAGGTGCCAATTATGCTACGGTCCGTTCCATTATCGATGATTCCAGCCGTGTAGGCGCTATGTCACTGGACTCTTCCTATAACTGTATTGTTGCTGGTGACCTGACCCTTTATGAACAGGGAAGATTAAAACTTACAGATTTTTCCAGGGACGCAGTGCTTAGAAACGGAGACCAGATCATTACTTCCAATATCAGTACCAAATATCTTCCGGGTATCCTGATCGGCTATGCAGTGGATGTATCCATTGATCCGGATCATCTGACCCAGTCCGGTTATCTGATCCCGGCTGCGGATTTTGACAATCTTCAGGAAGTTCTGATCTTAACAGATCTTAAAAACAGTGATGAGGCGGTAGAATAGTGAATAACGGAAAAATCAAACAGATCCTCTTAAATATACTTTGATCCTCCTGGCTTTTACTGTGCAGAACTGCGTATTCCCCTGCTGCCTTTTCTGGCGGCAACACCAACCTGCTTCTGATCCTTACCTTTTCCTTCGGGTTTATCCACGGACGGAACGCAGGCATGTTTTACGGCTTTTATCTGGTCTGCTGCTGGATCTTTCTACAGCGGGCCATTTGGCTTTATACGCTGATCTACGTATACATTGGTTATTTCAACGGTATTTTTACCAAATATTATTATGAGGATTATATCACCCTTCCTCTGATCTTAAGTATTTTAAATGGTTTATGGTACAGCTTATACATTTATGTATTCCGCTTCCTGATCCGCGGACGTTTAAATCTTCCGTATTACTTTTTAAAGATCATGCTGCCGGAGATCATATTTACTGCAGTGACCACCCTTTTAGTATACCGGCTGTTCCTTTCAGCCAGCAGAAGACTGGAAGATATTGGAAAAAGGAGAGATACGACCATTGTTTAATGAATTGCTGGAAGTGACCAGGGAATTTCTTAAAAAAGTGATTACTTCACGCCTCTTTGCCCTGGCTGTTATATTTACTCTTATGTTTATAGGTCTGATCTGTAAACTGTTCCGGATGCAGATCTTAGACGGCAGTTCCTATCAGGAAAGTTATATGCAGCGAACAGAAAAACTGGTGACCACTCCCGGTACCAGAGGTAATATTTATGACCGTAATGGAAATCTGCTGGCTTATAATCAGCTGGCTTATGCAGTTGCCATTCAGGACCTGGGAGATTATCCAAAGGCAGCTGACCGCAATGCCATGATCTACCGTCTTGTGACGATCCTGGAACGCCGTGGGGAAAAGATCGACGGAAAGCTGGAGATCGCCTTAGATGAAAATGGACAGCCCTATTTTACCAGTACTTCCAATGCTGCTAAAAAACGTTTTCTTCTGAATTTTTACGGTATTTCTTCTCAGCAGTTAGATGATGATACAGGAAAATACCCTTCCAACATTACTGCAAGGGAAGCCTTTGAATTAAAGAAGGGTTCCTCCCGTCAGGGCTATAAACTGGCAGATATGAAAGATGCGGACGGAAATCCAATGGAACTTTCTGACCAGACGGCCCTTGATATGATCAATATCATCTATACCATGGAGCTGACCCGGTTCCAGAAATACGAGAGTACCACCGTTGCCACCAATATCAGCCAGGAGACTATGACGGAGATCAATGAAAATGCGGCTGATTTAAAGGGTGTTTCCATTGAACCGTCATCTATCCGTGTATACAATGACAGTCTGTATTTTGCTCCGATCATCGGTTATACAGGAAAAGTCCAGGAAGACCAGATCGACAGCTTAAACGAAGAGTGGAACAGTTCCAAGGAAGGACAGAAGAGCGATGCAGTCAATGGGGTCGACAAGTATGACCTTAATGATATTGTAGGACGTATTGGCATTGAAAAATCCATGGAATTAGATCTTCAGGGTGAAAAAGGCTATACCCGTATGTATGTAGATAACATGGGACGCCCGAGAGAGATCATTGAGCAGCAGGATGCACAGGCAGGAAATGACGTTTACCTGACCATTGACAGGGATCTGCAGATCGCTACCTATAATCTGATCGAGCAGCAGTTAGCCGGTATCATTACCAAATTCCTTGTAAACGAAGATATTGATCCGGCCACTGTAAGAGATGGTTCCAAAAAGCCAATTCCTGTAAAGAATGCTTATTATCAGCTGATCAATAACAACGTGCTTTCTTTGGATGCCATGGCAGGAGAGAATGCTTCCGATATTGAAAAGCAGATCTACCGCACCTACACAGCTTCCAGGGATCAGATCTTAACTGCTATAAGGGGAGAACTTTTAAGTGACCATGCGGCTGCCATGAATGATCTTCCAAAGGATATGGCAAGCTATATGAACTATATTTACAGTTTCCTTTCCTCAGATAACTCCGGCATTGTCCAGAGAGATAAGATCGACCAGAATTCCCAGGAGTATCAGGCCTGGAAAGCTGGCACCATCAGCCTGAGGGACTATATTTACAGCGGTATTGCAGGAAACTGGGTAGATACCACCAGGCTGGCAGCTTCCAGTAAATATTCCAATGCAGATGATATTTACAGCCAGTTAGTAGATTATATCATTGCCCAGCTTCAGGATGATAAAAACTTTACCAAGCGTATGTTCCGCTACCTGGTCAATGATAATGTGATCACAGGAAGCCAGCTGTGCCTTGCATTATTTGCACAGGGCGTTTTACGGGATGATCCACAGGCCCGTGCCGGACTTGCAACAGGAGACAGTGCTTACACTTATAATTTTATCAAAAATAAGATCGCGGATTTGGAGCTGACACCGGCCCAGCTGGCGCTTGATCCCTGTACAGCAGGCTGTGTTGTAACAGATGTTAAGACAGGAGAAATCCGTGCCCTGGTTTCTTATCCAAGTTATGATAATAACCGTATGTCCGGAAGCGTAGATGCAGCTTACTTTGCAAAACTGCAAAGCGATATGTCCAATCCGCTTTACAACAACGCTACCCAGGCTATCAAGGCTCCGGGATCTACTTTCAAACCGATCACAGCTATTGCTGCACTGGAAGAAGGAGTGATCTCCCTTTCTGATACTATTGACTGTACCGGTGTATATGACCAGGCAAATCCGCCGATCAACTGCTGGATCTATCCAGGCAGACATGGCACCGAAGATATCATCGCAGGTATCCAGAACTCCTGTAACGTAGTATTTGCAGAACTTGGACACCGCTTAAGTATGACAGCTGACGGAACCTATTCACCGGAAAAGGGACTTTCCACGATCCGTAAATATGCCAGCATGTTTGGCTTGGACCATACCTCCGGTGTAGAACTGCCGGAAACAGAACCACACCTTACTACAGAGGACCCGGAACGTTCTGCAATGGGACAGGGTACCAACTCCTATAACAATGTACAGCTTTCCCGTTATATCGCTGCTGTTGCAAACAGGGGAACTGTATTTGAGTTAAGTCTTTTAGATAAACTGACTGATTCAGATGGAAATCTGATCACAGATTATACTCCTTCTGTCAGCTCCCATGTGGATGCGGCAGACAGTACCTGGGATGCAGTACAGGCAGGTATCCGGCGGGTTGTTACCGACGGTTCCGCAAAATCTGTATTTGCAGGAAGTCCTGTAGAAGTAGCCGGAAAGACCGGTACTGCACAGGAGGACCGCAGCCGCGCAAACCATGCATTCTTCGTATCCTTTGCACCTTACAGCAATCCGGAGATCGCTGTGACTGTAAATATTCCTTATGGATACGCAGGTACCAACGCAGCTACCCTTGGAAAAAAAGTCTATGAATATTACTACGGATATACAAGTCTGGAGCAGGTTTTAGGCTCCGGTGCTTCCAGTGTATCAAATGTAACTGTTGGAGATTAAAAAGAGGTGAATGTTTCTATGCAGGATGGAATCGTTATTAAAAGCAGCAAGGCGGGTATGACGGTGATCCTAAATCCCGACCTGCCGTTTCCGGACCTTCTTGCCAGTATTGCAAAAAAGTTTGGAGACAGTGCCCGTTTCTGGGGAAATGCCCAGATGACACTGACTCTGGAAGGAAGGCCTCTGTCCGCCGAAGAAGAATTTCAGATCGTAAATACAATTACAGAGAACTCACAGCTTCAGATCCTCTGCCTGTTAGATACAGATGCAGAGCGGATCGAACGCTGTGAAAAGGCACTAAATGAAAAATTAATGGAATTAAGTGCACAGACCGGCCAGTTTTACCGGGGAACCTTAAAAGAGGAGATACCCTGGAGTCAGAAGCCAGCATTGTGATCATCGGTGATGTGGAACATGGCGCCAGGGTAACAGCCAAGGAAATGTGATCATCTTAGGAGAACTAAAGGGAACCGTTACAGCCGGTGCAGCGGGAAATGACCAGGCAGTGATTCTTGCCTTTTCCATGTCTCCTGCAGCTGCGCATCGGAAATCACACCAGCCGGTTTAATGAAAAGAACCACAAACTGGGAAAAGGAACCATGATCGCTTCTGTAGAGAATGGAGAATTAAAAGTTCTTCCTTTAAAGAAACCATTTTTCAGCAGCCTACTGGATTTATAGGTGAATTTTGGTTGAACTCAAAAATACTGGTAAATTTGCGCAATTTAATGTACAATAAATTGGTAAAGTAATATAAACTCAATTTTCAGGAGGTTCCTATGAGTGAAGTCATTGTGATTACTTCTGGAAAAGGCGGGGTAGGTAAAACCACTACTTCTGCAAATGTGGGAACAGGACTGGCTGTTCTGGGAAAAGGGTCGTTCTGATCGATACAGATATCGGCCTTAGAAACCTGGACGTAGTTATGGGACTGGAAAACCGCATTGTCTACAATCTGGTAGACGTTGCAGAAGGAAACTGCCGTATGAAGCAGGCCCTGATAAGAGACAAAAGATATCAAACCTTTACCTTCTGCCAGCTGCACAGACAAGAGATAAATCCGCTGTGACACCTGAGCAGATGATCAAACTCACCGATGACCTGAAAGACGATTTCGACTATATCCTGTTGGATTGTCCGCAGGCATTGAGCAGGGTTTTTACAATGCCATTGCCGGTGCAGACCGGGCACTGGTAGTTACCACACCTGAAGTTTCGGCGATCCGGGATGCAGACCGTATCATTGGTCTGTTAGAACACGCCCAGATCGGTGCCATTGACCTGATCGTAAACAGGATCCGTGCAGATATGGTACGCCGGGGAGATATGATGTCATTAACCGATGTACAGGATATCCTGGCGGTGAATATGATCGGAGCCATTCCCGATGACGAAAACATCGTGGTCTCCACAAACCAGGGAGAACCTTTAGTGGGTATGGGATCTGCCGCAGGACAGGCTTATTTAAATGTATGCAGACGCCTGCTTGGACAGAATGTTCCCATGGAGTCTCCGGGAGAAACAGCCGGTATCCTGGCAAAAATTTCCAGGATCTTAAGAAGGGCATAAGGGGTGATGGCAGTTGAGATTACGGTGTTCCAAAGATACCGCAAAGCTCCGGCTTACCTTTCTTCTTTTATCTGATAAAGCAGGATGTTCACCGGAGATGATAGCAGCGATAAAATGACATGATCCGTGTCATTTCCAAATACATGAAGATAGAAAAAGACGCAGTGCGTCTTACCATGGATGCAGGCAGTTTTCAGATGGTCAGATCCATCACCTGCCTGTACTCCGTGCGGATATACCGATACGGTCCATGTCCAGCAAGGGGCTATACTAATATGTTTTTGATTACGACTTTAGAAATTATAACTTTCGTCTTATGGCCTATATGATCGCCCTGAATGTGATCGGCGTCCTGGTAGTACGCAGTGCTACCAATAAGGATCCTGATTTTGTTACCAAACAGCTGATGGGTGTTATGGTAGGTCTTGTGATCGCCATTTGTCTTTCTCTGATCGATTACCATAAGATATTAAACTTCAGTACGATCATTTATCTGCTGTGTATCTGCAGTCTGATCGCAGTACTGATCTGGGGCAAATCTGTCAACAACGCAAAACGCTGGATCGAAGTTCCGGTACTTGGACAGCTTCAGCCTTCCGAATTTGTAAAATTGGTCTGATTATTACTTTTCCTGGTATTTTATGAAATATCAGGAAAAATAAATAATGTAAGCACAGTTGCCATTGCAGCAGCGCTTTGCAGTACCGGCTATGCTCATTTTTGAGCAGCCAAACCTTTCCACCTGCCTGGTTACACTGGTGATCGTGCTGGGAATCGTCTTTCAGCAGGCATCAGCTACCGGTGGATCGTGGGAGTTTTAGCTGTAACCATCCCTATGGTGGGAACCTGTGTCTATCTGCTTTTACACGGTCTGATTCCTTTTATCAAAGAGTATCAGGCAGGCAGAATTTAGCATGGTTCTATCCTGACAGATACGGGGAAGCACGTTACCAGCAGAATAACTCCATCATCGCCATTGGCTCCGGACAGTTAAAAGGTAAGGGACTGTTTAATACAACGATCGCCTCTGTTAAAAACGGAAATTTCCTTTCAGAAGAGCAGACAGACTTTATCTTTGCCGTGATCGGTGAAGAACTTGGTTTTATTGGCTGTGTGATCGTGATCATTCTGTTTTTGCTGATCGTTTATGAGTGCCTTATGATGGCAGCCAGAGCAAAGACCTGGCAGGAAGACTGATCTGTACAGGTATGGCCACCCTGATCGCTTTTCAGGGCTTTGCAAATATTGCAGTTGCAACCGGCATTTTCCCTAATACCGGACTTCCCCTTCCGTTTATCAGTTACGGAAGCAGTTCGCTTATCAGTATTTTTATTGGTATGGGACTGGTGCTAAACGCAGGTCTTCAGAGAGTACCACGACATTATTGATCCAAGGAGGGTTATAGATATGACAATAGGACTGATCGCACATGATGCAAAGAAGAAACTGATGCAGAATTTCTGTATCGCTTACAGAGGTATTTTAAGCAAGCATACACTGTATGCAACCGGCACCACCGGAAGACTGATCGAGGAGGTTGCCAACTTAAATATCCATAAATACCTGGCTGGCCACTTAGGCGGAACCCAGCAGATGGCAGCGCAGATCGAACACAACCAGATGGATCTGGTTATTTTTCTGCGTGATCCTTTAACTCCAAAACACATGAACCAGATGTAAACGACGTAGTACGCCTGTGCGATACCTACAATATCCCTCTGGCTACGAATCTGGCTACTGCAGAACTTCTGATCAAGGCACTTGACAGAGGCGATATGGAGTGGAGAGGTAGTACGATAATGAAAAGATGCCGTTTTCGGCTTTAGCCGCCGGACTGATCCTGTCCGGTTCCTGTGTCTTTCCGGCTGTTCCGTCGGCCTGAAAGACGCATATTCACTGAAGGAACGGGTTCCTTCCATTGAGGCTTCTTTGCTGCTGAAGATGAGGCAGCAAAGGGATTTGCTTCGGATCTGTGTGTTATCTCCGATGAAGGTTCTTTTGATCCGGAAGATGTAACTTCACAGGCCGGAGCTCTTTTGACCTTACAGACCGTGAGGTCCTTTACAGTAAAGATGCTTTTGAAAAATGTACCCGGCCAGCATTACGAAAGTAATGACATCCCTGATCGCCATTAAATACGGCAATTTAGAGGACCAGGTTACTGTAACAGAGGATGCTGTGATCTCTGAGTCAGGAGCTACCTTATGCGGTATCAAGCCGGGTGATACCCTTACTTTAGAGCAGCTGCTTTATGGACTGATGCTTCCTTCCGGAAATGATGCCGGAGCGGCTATTGCTATCCATATGGCAGGAAGCATTGATGCTTTTGCCGATATGATGAATGAAGAGGCAAAGCGCCTTGGAGCTACGGATACTCATTTTATGAATCCACATGGTCTTCATGATGAGGATCATTATACAACTGCATATGATCTGTACCTTATTTTTAATGAGGCTTTAAAATATCCGGAATTCCGTACTGTAACAGGTTCCACTGCTTATACTGCCAATTATACCAATGGAGCAGGACAAAGCGTTTCAAAGACCTGGAGAGGCGGAAACTGGTATCTTACAGGAGAGCAGGAGACGCCAGATGGCCTTACTGTATTTTCCGGAAAGACCGGTACTACCAAAGCAGCCGGATATTGTCTGATCATGGCTGAAAAAGACGATTCTGACAGAGAATTTATATCTGTTGTACTAAAATCTGACAGCCGACCTCATTTATATGACAATATGACAAATATAATTTCTAAAATTGTCAAATAGTGATTGCGTTTTGCATGAATTTATACTATAATCAAGATAATCTCAATTGATTTTTTATACAACATATATAACTCAAGGAGGAGATCGCTATGGTTCAGATTATTGCAGGAAAAAAGGGTAAAGGCAAAACAAAACATCTGTTAGATATGGCTAATGCAGCTATTAAAGGGGCTAACGGAACAGTCGTATATCTTGATAAGAGTGCTCAGCACATGTATGAGCTGAACAACCGTATCCGTCTTATCAATGTAAATGAATTTCCAGTTGCATCCGCTGAAGGATTTTTAGGATTTATCTGTGGAATTATTTCCCAGGATCATGACCTTGAAACCATGTACCTGGACAGCTTCTTAAAACTGTCCGCACTGGAGGGTGCAGATATCACCGAAACCTATGAGACTTTGAAAAAAATCAGTGATAAATATCATGTAACCTTTGTTCTGAGCATCTCTATGGATGCAGATGAGCTTCCAGAGTGCGCGAAAGGTGATGTAATTATTTCATTGTAATGATACATATTCTGTGATAGAATAACAGACAGGAGCAGAAAGGCTGCCTGCCGCACAAGGGTCAACCGTATGCCTTGTGCGGAAGGTAGTCTTTTTTTGAATGATACCAGGGTCAAAAGGTCGCAAATCCGATGCAAGCTTGTTTGCAGGAGGATTTTTGAACTTGGTATCATAGGGGCAAAATACCTTTGACCCCAACATCATAGTTTTAAAGGAGAGTCCTGGTTCCATGTCAAAAAAGAAGAACAGGAAGATAATCCCTTACAGAAGACCTCATAATCTAAATGTGGGCGTGATCATTTTCGGGATCATTTTCCTATATATGCTTTTTAATATTTTCGCCTATTTCAGACGGGATAAAGTACAGTTCTATGAAGTAGTAGAAGGCGGTATCGTAAACAACAAACAGTATACCGGCCTGATCCTGCGGGATGAACAGGTGCGAAATGCCCAGAACAGTGGTTATATCAATTATTACCTCAGAGAGGGAAAGCGGGCCTCTGTGGGAACCCGGATCTATTCTTTAGATGAGACCGGGCGTTTGGATTCCCTGTTAAAAGAAAATGGTATAGAAAACCAGGCACTTCCTGATGAAAACCTTGCAGACCTGAAAAAGCAGTTATCTTCCTATGTGCTTTCCATGTCTGATGAAAAATTTGACTCTATTTATGACGCCAGATATTCCTTAGAGGCTTCTGTTATGGAATATTCCAGTTTCAGTGCCTTAGACCAGTTAGATAAGATCTCCCAGGATTCCAGTCTTGTGTTTGAGCAGGTCCGTTCAGATACAGCTGGTGTTGTTTCCTATGGGATCGACTCCTATGAGTCCTTACAGCCTTCTGATATAGAAGCAGAAAGTTTTAACAAAGCCAATTATACAAAAAATATCCACAAATCCGGGGATCTGATCGAAAGCGGAACACCTGCCTATAAGATCGCTTCCTCTGAAAACTGGTCCATTGTCTTTCCACTTTCCAATGATGACGCTTCTTTATATGCAGATAAGACATCTCTTTCTGTGGATTTTAAGGATTATGACCTGAAAACCACGGCAGATTATTCTACTTTTACTGGAAAAGACGGGGCTGTTTATGGTAAGCTGGATATGAACCGCTATATGGCCCAGTTCATTATGGACCGCTTTATTGATTTTGAGATCGAACAGCCTCAGGCAAAGGGCTTAAAGATCCCTGTAAGTGCGGTTACAGAAAAGAACTTTTACATGCTGCCAAAATCCTATGCAGCCCAGGGCGGTGACTCCATGGACATTGGATTTAACAAGGAGATTTATGATGCCAACGGTACATCCATTCTTTTTGTGCCTGCCAATATTGGCTTTGAAGATGATGAATTCTACTATATTGCAGTGGATGAAGAAGGTGATTTTAAGGCAGGAGATTATATTATCCGTCCAGAGTCTTCTGACCGGTACCAGATCGGCCGTACATCTTCCCTGAAGGGTGTATACAATATTAATAAAGGATATACCGTCTTCACCCAGGTAGAGATATTGGACTCCAACAGTGAGTATTATACCATTAAAAACAATGTAACTTATGGGCTTTCTGTTTATGATCATATCGTATTAGACGCGTCCTCTGTAGGAGAGGGACAGCTTCTTTATCAGTAATTTTTCTATTATAAAAAGGAGGAACAGACCATGATTAAAGAACAGTTAGAAGAAGTAAGAAAGAATATAGAAGCAGCCTGCAAACGGGCTGGACGTGATCCAAAAGAGGTCACTCTGATCGCAGTGAGCAAGACCAAACCGGTACCTATGCTGGAAGAAGCATATGAGGCAGGTGCCAGGGATTTTGGCGAAAATAAAGTACAGGAGATCGTTCAGAAAAAGCCGGACTTCCAGAAGATATACGCTGGCATATGATCGGTCACTTACAGCGCAACAAAGTACATCAGGTTATGGGAAAAGCAGTCCTGATCCATTCTGTAGACTCTTTACGCCTGGCTGAACAGATCGAAACAGAAGCAGCAAAAGATATGGTTGCTGACATTTTACTGGAAGTCAATGTGGCAAAGAAGAGAGCAAATACGGCTTTTCCTGGAAGATACAGAAGCAGCGATCCGGGAGATCGCAAAATTCCCCATGTACGTATTAAGGGGCTTATGACAATTGCGCCTTTTGTAGAGAATCAGAGGAAAATCGAGAAGTTTTAAAAATTATATGAATTTGCTGTTGACATAGGTAAGAAAAACATCGATAATGTTACTATGGATGTGCTTTCAATGGGTATGACCGGAGATTATCAGGTTGCTATTGAAGAAGGCGCTACCATGGTAAGAGTCGGAACCGGCATTTTCGGTGCCCGGCTATATGGTGCTGCCAGTAAGCAGCATGAAAAGAGTTGGAGAGAGTAAAATGAGTCTGTTAGGTAAGTTAATGGATACCATGCGGTTAAGTTCTGAAGATGACGAGGACGATTACTACCTGGATGATGACTTTGAAGATGAAGCTCCTAAGAAAGGACTTTTCTCAAAGAGAAATAATACAGAACCGGAAGATGAGCCAGAGGGACAAGAAAAGCCAAAATTTTTAGGCCGTTCAAATCCAAAAGTAGTTCCTATGAGAAGAAGTATGGAAGTGACAATGATCAAACCTACTTCTATGGACGACTCCAGAGATATCTGTGATTATCTTCTCTCTGGAAAAGCAGTTGTACTTAATATGGAAGGAATTCATATGGAAACCGCGCAGCGGATCATTGATTTCACTTCCGGAGCAACTTATTCCATGAACGGAAATCTCCAGAAGATTTCCAATTACATCTTCATTGCAACACCTGATTCCGTGGAACTGTCTGGTGATTTTCAGGACATCCTGTCAGCAGGTGTCAGCTCAGGAGTGGACATGTCCAGCCTGAACATCCATTTATAATACCAAAGCATGCGGCAGACCCCTGATGAGTCTGCCGATTTTCTATGTAAAAATACGAAAAACAGGACTAAGGAGAATGATATGTCAAAACGCCTGAATGTATATAAAGACCAGAAACCGATCTACGATATTGTAATGGAACCATCTTTTGAAAAGCTGACAGAAGAAGTAAACAAATTCCATCTGTCTGAGCGCAAGATCTGTATTGTTACAGATACCAATGTGGCTCCTTTATATCTGGAAGAAGTAAAAGAACGTTTAAGCAAATGCTGTAAGAAGATCTCTTATTTTGTTATCCCGGCTGGAGAAGAGAATAAAAATCTGGATACAGTAAAAAAAATCTATGAACATCTCATTTTAGAGCATTTTGACCGTAAGGATATGTTAGCTGCTTTAGGCGGCGGTGTGATCGGCGATATGTGTGGCTTTACGGCTGCTACCTATTTAAGAGGCATTGATTTTATCCAGATCCCTACGACCCTGCTTTCCCAGGTAGATTCCAGTATCGGTGGAAAAACAGGTGTTGATTTTGATGCCTACAAAAACATGGTAGGTGCTTTTCACATGCCAAGACTGGTCTATACCAATCTGAATACCCTTTTAACCCTGCCAAAAGAGCAGTTCTCCTCTGGAATGGGCGAAGTGATCAAGCATGGACTGATCAAGGACGCATCTTATTATCAGTGGTTAAAAGACAATAGGGAGTCTATTTTAAAGAGAGACCTGGCTGTTTGTGAAGATATGGTATATCGCAGCAATGAGATCAAAAAGCAGGTAGTAGAAAATGATCCTACGGAGCAGGGAGAGCGCGCCCTGTTAAACTTTGGTCATACCCTGGGACATGCTGTAGAGAAATTAATGAATTTCAAAGAGTTTCACGGTCATTGTGTAGGTCTTGGATGTATTGCAGCTTCTAAGATCAGCGCTCTGCGGGGAATGATCAGCGAAGAGCAGGTACAGGACATTAAAAATACCTTTGAAGCTTTTGAAATGCCTGTTACTGTAAGCGGTCTTGACTGGAAAGACGTTTACGCAACAACAAAAAGTGATAAAAAAATGGATTCCGGCGTAGTAAAATTCATTCTTTTAAAAACAGTGGGAAATGCCTATGTAGACCGTACTGTTACAGAAGAAGAGATGAAAACAGGTTTTGACCTGATCTGCGGCGGTAATGAAGGAGACAGAAAATGACAAAAGAAAAACGTTCCCTCTTTGTACGTTTTCTCATAGGGTTTGTGATCCTGGTGGGATTAGATCAGTGGACAAAGGGGCTTGCCAGCGCATATTTAAAGGGAAACTCCCCTCTGGTACTCATCCGGGGTGTATTTGAACTTTATTATTCAGAAAACAGAGGAGCTGCTTTTGGTATGCTCCAGGAGAAGCAGCTGTTCTTTTTCCTGATCGCTGTTTTAGTTCTTGCAGGAGTTCTTTACATGTTATGGCGTATGCCTGATGGAAAACATTACCGTCCTCTTGCTGTATGCCTGATGCTTATTGCTTCCGGCGCTGTTGGAAATATGATCGACCGCATTACCCAGAGCTACGTAGTGGATTTCCTGTATTTTTCCCTGATCAACTTCCCAATCTTTAATGTAGCAGACTGTTATGTAACATGCTCCGCTGTTGGACTGGTACTTCTGATCATGTTCTATTATAAAGACGAGGATATGGCTGTATTCAGCTTTAAAAAGAAAGGCGGAGATCAGTGAAACAGGAACTTTTCCCGGAAATAGCAGACAGCGGTCTGCGGATCGACAAATACCTTTCTACTGTAAATGAACAGTTAAGCCGTTCTTATATCCAGAAACTGTTAAAAAGCGGCCTGGTCTTGGTAGATGGCAAACCTGTAAAAGCCAGTTATCAGGTGGAAGAAGGCGAGGTGATCTCCTTAGATATCCCGGAAGCGGTAGAACCGGAGATCGAACCGGAAGATATGGATCTGGATATCTTATATGAAGATATGGATGTGATCCTGATCAATAAGCCTAAAGGTATGGTAGTCCATCCGGCTGCCGGTCATTATTCACACACACTGGTAAACGGGCTGATGTATCACTGCAAGGACCAGCTTTCCGGTATTAACGGTGTAATGCGTCCTGGCATCGTCCACCGCATTGACATGGATACCACAGGTGTTATTATTGCCTGCAAAAATGATATGGCCCACAATTCCATTGCGGCTCAGTTAAAGGAACATTCTATTACCAGGCGGTATCAGGCCATTGTCCACGGTATGTTAAAAGATGATACAGGTACCATTGATGCTCCTATTGGACGTCATCCTACAGACCGTAAAAAAATGAGCATTAACTATAATCATGGAAAAAATGCAGTGACCCATTATAAGGTTCTGAAACGTTTCCGCCAGTATACGCATGTGGAATGCCGGCTGGAAACAGGACGTACCCATCAGATTCGTGTGCATATGGCAAGTATCGGACATCCTCTTTTGGGAGATGTGGTTTACGGACCTGGAAAATGTCCTATTGCCGGACTGGAAGGGCAGACTCTTCACGCTGGAATTTTAGGATTTATCCATCCACGTACAGGAGAGTATATGGAATTTACAGCCCCGCTTCCCGAATATTTTGAAAAGCTTTTGAATACATTACCTGAATAGCCTATTTGTCCGACATTTGTCGGACATTTTTATATTTCTATATACTTTTCTGAATTTTTGAGTTATAATACAGGTATAAAAGATAAATGCTAGAAAAATATAACGAACGGCGAGATGAACAGACATCAGACGCTAAGCGGAAAGGGGTAGGTTTTATGTCAGGAAATCTTATTATCACCATCGGAAGACAGAGCGGAAGCGGCGGCAAGAAGATAGGAGAGATGCTTGCTGAAAAACTGGGAGTTAAATGCTATGATAAGGAGCTCCTTGCCCAGGCTGCAAAGCACAGCGGACTTTGTGAAGAATTATTTGAAAAACATGACGAGCGCCCAACCAGCAGTTTTCTTTATTCTCTGGTAATGGATTCTTATTCTATGGGTTATACAGCTACCGGTTATTCGGATATGCCGATCAATCATAAGATCTTCCTTGCACAGTTTGATACCATAAAGAAAATGGCTGATGAAGGTCCTTGTGTTATTATCGGACGTTGTGCTGATTACGCTCTGGAAGATTATCCAAATGTAGTCAGTGTATTTATCACCGGAGATGAAGCAGACAAGATCAAACGTGTCAGTGAGCTTTACAATGTAGATGAAGCGAAAGCGAAAGATCTGATGATCAAAACTGACAAGAGAAGATCCAGCTACTACAATTACTATTCCAATAAAAAATGGGGCGATCCAAAGAGCTATGATATGTGTATCAACAGCAGCGCTGTAGGACAGGAAGGTGCCGTTGATATTATCATGGAACTGGCAAAGAAGAAACAGGAATGGAAAAGCAGAAATAAAACTGCTACATAAAACATATAGAATATTAACGGAATACTGGGGATTTTTCCCCAGTATTCTTATTTTATTCTACAGTAACGGATTTTGCCAGGTTTCTTGGCTGGTCCACATCCAGGTTCTTTCCTACAGATGATAATATGCGATCAGCTGTAAGATAGCAGCGATCGGGAACACAGTAAAGCTGTCTGCAATATCCGGGATACGGATCTGAACATCGGCGATATCATCTTCGATCACAGCAGAGTCTTTTACAAGGAGGATCACAAAAGCGCCTCTTGCCTTTACTTCCCGTACATTGGAGATGGTTTTGCAAAAATATGCTCCTGGTAGCAATGGCGATCACAGGTACCTGCTCGGAGATCAGTGCAATGGTACCATGTTTTAACTCGCCGGCTGCGTATGCCTCTGCGTGGATATAAGAGATTTCCTTTAATTTTAAGGCTCCTAAGGAGAAGGCGTAGTCAAGACCTCTTCCTATAAAGAAGGCGTCATTTTGGAAATAATATGAGTAACAATATTTTGATCTCATCTCTGCGGCTGATCATAGCTTCCATAGCAGGGATGGCATCTAAGAGTTCTTCATAAAATCTTCAGCCTGTTTTGGACTGTATACGCCTCGAACAAGAGCCATACGGCAGTAGATCAGGTATAATGCAGCCAGCTGTACAGAATATGCTTTTGTGCTGGCTACCGCGATCTCAGGACCTGCGTGTGTAAAGAACATAGTCACTTTCTCTTGCAATGGTGGAGCCCTTTACATTGACAATAGCCAGGACCGGTGCATGATAAGACTGGGCAAGACGCATAGCTGCCAGGGTATCAATGGTCTCACCGGACTGGGAGATCACGATCACCAGGGTCTTTTCGTCAATAAGAGGTGTCTCATAACGGAATTCGATGCAATAGACACTGTGACCGGAATACGGATACCAGGTTCGATCAGAGCTCTTTGCCACCATTCCTGCGTGCATGGCGGTTCCGCAGGCGATCACATGGATGCGGCTGCAGTCTTTTAAGATAAAATCCGGAATACCGTCATCTGTCAGATCCGGAAGTCCCTTGGAAAGACGGGGAAGAATGGTATTCTTTAATGCATCCGGCTGTTCGTGGATCTCTTTTAACATAAAGTGTGGGAAACCATTTTTCATAGCTGCATCCACATTCCAGTTTACTTCCATCATATCCGGCTCGACACGGTTTAATTCCATATCATAAACACGTACCTTGTAAGGAGTCAGACGAACGATATTTCCCTCAGGCACTACAAAATATTCTTTTGTATAAGCGATCAGAGCAGTAAGGTCAGAGGCGATCATTGCTCCTGAGTGGGTATAAGCCGCTACAAGGGGACTTACATTGCGTACTGCATAAATCTCACCTGGACGGTCTTCAAACATGATACAGAAGCCGTAGGAACCCTGAAGCTCTTTTACAAAATGACGGATGGACAGAAGCGGATCATGATCCATACGCTCATAAAGGGCATTTAACACACCTGCAGCTACTTCACTGTCTGTCTGTGAAAGCAGATGATCCGCCAGATCATATTCTTCTGTAAGCTGATGATAATTTTCAATAATGCCGTTGTGGATGAGAGTTACCAGTCCCTGACGGTGTGGATGCGCATTTTCTGTTGTAACACCGCCGTGGGTTGCCCAACGGGTGTGTCCGATACCACAGTGGGAAGAGCAGTCGCTTTCCTGTTTTACCAGTTCTTTTAATGCCGCTACTTTACCGACTGTTTTGATCAGATGGATCTTGGAGTCATTTCCAAAATAAGCGATACCGGCGCTGTCGTAACCTCTGTACTCCAGACCAGCCAGTCCATTTAAAAGTATGTTATCTGCCTCAAGAGGCCCTGTATATCCAATAATTCCGCACATAATACAATTCCTTTCCCAGAGCAGCCGTAAATATCCGACTATTGCGTACGCAAAGAAAAGGGATATGATCCCCCTGATATATGACTGTCTGCTTCCATTTTAACCTTGTTTTAATTTCGTTTTGACGTTTTGCTTTTCGTATCTGTTCTGTCCGGTTATACCAGCTTTGTTTTGCAGTTACCTGCATATTTTTCCGGTATAAAACACGCCCGGACTGCATGGGAGAGCACCCGCCGAATATGTTCGATTCTCTCTCCACCTCGTTAACCTGTGTCAGCAGTAAGTTATTATTCATTCATCCGTTACTGTTCACGACCCGACCCAGGTGCATGGCGCTATAGCTTTACTATTATCTTTGTTTCCTCCAAAAACAAATCCCGTATATTATATCTCATATTTACAATATGCGTCAACTCTTAATTTTGCCGCTATTATGCTGCCTTTTTCCCAGCCCGCCTTAAAGTTTCTGTAAGAGTTTCACACTGTATTTTGCTAAAAGGGTATGTTATAATGTGATGGGCGCAGCGAAAAGTAAGCGACACCGCAGCTGGCATTTATTTTTCGCAAGCTCATCAACGAACGAACCGTCTGCGTCAGCAGACAGTGGAGCGCGTCAGCGCGGGAAACCTGAGTGAACCAAACCGCCGGGAAAAATAAACGGTATTTATTTTTAGTAAGAAAGAAGAGAATAGAGGTAACCGATCATGCGTTTACATGAAAATAAGGAAGGTGACGAACTGCAGCGTTTGCGGGCCCGCCGCCAGGGAACAGGAAGAAACTATAAAAACTGTCCAAGACAGACAAAAACTGTCGATCATACATATGACGAGGATTATTACGAAGAAGAAGATTACGACTATGAATATGAGGAAGAACCGGATCCGAACGGACTGGAAGTTCCTTTTAAACGACAACCGCCGCAGTGCAGGTGTTTCTCACCGATATAGCGAATATAGCAACCAAAGCAGGGAAAAACCAGCAACCGTTATAGCATCTGGAACTACAGGAAAAGCTTCTGCATCATCAGGCAAAACGGGTAAAACCGGCAGAAACAATCCTGGTAAAACATCAGAAAGCGGAAAAAGGCAAAATGGCCAGTTATTCTTTAAGCCTTTTAGTGGTGCTTTGTGTATATGGAGGCTGGTCTTTCCTTCACAGAGCTACGGGATACTGGAATATTGCGGTATTTGGTGTAGACAGCCGTGACGGAAATACGAAAAACGCCCTGGCGGATGTCCAGCTGATCTGCAGTATCAATCAGGAAACAGGAGAAATAAAACTGGTAAGCGTTTACCGTGATACATATTTAAAGATCGACTCCAAGGGGACCTACCATAAGATCAACGAGGCTTATTTCAAAGGCGGTCATAAACAGGCTGTATCTGCCCTGGAAGAGAACCTGGATGTGAAGATCAACGATTACGCTACATTTAACTGGAAAGCTGTTGCACAGGCGATCAATGTTTTAGGCGGTGTGGATATAGAGATCACACAGCCGGAATTTAAGTATATTAATGCCTTTATTACAGAAACTGTTAATTCTACTGGCATTGGTTCCACACAGCTGGCAAGTGCAGGTCCAAACCATTTAGACGGTGTACAGGCTGTAGCTTACTGTAGATTGCGTCTCATGGATACGGATTTCCAGCGTACAGAGCGTCAGAGAAAGGTTATTTCACTGGCCCTTGAAAAGCAAAACAGGCAGACCTTGCTACCCGTACAAATCTGGTAAAAGCGATCCTCCACAGATCTCCACCAGTGTGGGTGTTGATGATGTACTTCCAATGGCAAAGAATGCAAGTAAGTATCATATTGGTGAAACAGCAGGCTTCCCATTTGCACAGAAAACAAAGAAATGGGAAAAATGGACTGTGTTATCCCTGTAACACTGGAAAGCAACGTAGTTACCCTTCATCAGTTCCTGTATGGGAAGACGCCCTATACAGTCCTTCTTCTACAGTAAAGAAAATCAGTGATCATATTGCTGAAGAATCAGGTTTTATGAAGGTGGTAAGGCGGCTCCGACTTCTTCCGGTTCCGGAAAATCAGACAGCAAGAGCCAGTCATCCGGAACAAGTAAAAATAATGCTCCGGCCCAGACTGCTGCACAAACAGCAGCTGAAGAAAGTTCTGAAGCAGAAGAAACAACAGAGGAGACCGGCGATACAACGGATAAAACAGCAGCAGAAGAGAGTACAGCAGCTATTATTGAAAACTGGACGACTCCAAAACAGAGAAAGAAACTACCAGCGCATCGGAAGGCGGCCCAGGTACTGTAAAGCCAAAGAAACAGAAAAGCGGAAACGGCAGCGGATGAGTCCTCCAAAGGACCTGGTGTCCAGAAAACAACCGAAAATTCAGAAAATGACAATGTTTCTGGTGAAAATACAGGAAATACAGATCCGATAGGTCCGGGAGTTTAATTTCCAATATTGTATTTGTCAAAGTCTGTGTTAAAATGCTTTCAAAAGATAAATAAATAACAAATAAACGATTTTAAAACAACATTATTGCGAAAGAAGAGATGCCATTATGATCAGCTGCCGTTATGTTATTTCTACCAATCACGGACTTCATGCAGCCAATGCCATGAGCTTAAGCCGTGCCGCTTCCGACTACCAATGCAAGATCACACTGGAAAGTGCCAAGGAGTTGCCGACTGCAAAAACGTTTTATCCCTGATGAGCCTTGGCGCCAAACAGGGAGAGTCCCTGATCCTGACTGCCGATGGACCGGATGAGAAACTGGCTATGGATATTTAAGCGGGATTTTGAGAACGATTTTGTGATTTGCTTTAAATGATTTTAAATGATTTTAAATGATATTGATACTTGAGAATAATGTAAATGATCAATTGTAGTATATAATCGATAATAGAATGGATTGATTGAACAGTAATTAAAAGCCCTGGATTAAATACTAGGGCTTTTAGTCAGTTTATGCGTAGATGAAATGAAATAAAATATATGTGGAAATAATTGAAAATATTGGGATGTATGTAAGTGGTTTATTAAGAATATAATGTGAAATCGGTTCAACTATTCGTTAAAGTATTGTTTCGCGAATAGTTGAATATCACTCCATACCTTAATATCTCTATATTTTCTGAAATTTCTATATTTATTTTAATTAATATAATCCGTACATGCTAAAACAAAATCATCTTTATTAATTCTCGTTCAGAAAGGACCCACTCTCAAATGAAACTCCAACGTCTCTTAAGCCTTCTCCGCCAGGCTATTGACCAATACCAGATGATTGAAAACGGTGATCATATTGCCATTGGTATTTCCGGTGGTAAAGACAGTCTTACTTTACTTTATGGTCTGTCACAGCTTCAGAAATTTTATCCGAAGCATTTCACCCTGTCTGCCATTACTGTAGATATGGGCTTAGATACTATGAATTTAGAGCCTATAAAGGCCCTTTGCGCAGATTTTAATGTTCCCTATGAGATCATCTCCACAGAAATTGGAAAGATCCTGTTTGAAGCCCGTAAAGGGTCTAATCCATGCGCTTTGTGTGCGAAAATGAGAAAAGGTGCCCTAAACCAGAAAGCTTTGGAACTTGGCTGCAACAAAATTGCTTATGCCCACCATAAGGACGACCTGATCGAAACTGCCTTAATGTCGCTTTTATATGAGGGACGATTTTATGCCTTTCCACCGGTTACCCATTTGGATCGTACCGATTTAACGGTTATCCGGCCTTTGATGCTGGTCTCCGAAGCGGATGTAAAGGTTTCCGGAATAAATATCAGCTTCCAGTCTGTAAAAATCCATGTCCTATGGATGGACATACACACCGTGAATATGTGAAAAATCTGATCCGGACACTGAATATGGACAGTCCCGGTGTCCGTGAACGTTTATTTCATGCGGTCATTAACGGAAATTTTGAAGACTGGCCCAGGCTTTCTAAATAATAATACAAAATAATCTGAAAATATTTATTATATATAAATTATAAATGAGGCATACATAATTATGGCAACGACACTACCCTATTACGAACAAAAAGATATTGAGAATATAAAAAAGCTGCGGAAATGACGAAGACTCTCCCACCCTTCTGTACAGAATTTTTCGTGGGATCGAACCACGAACTTCTACCAGGACCCGGATTGCCTATGCTTATGATCTCTCTTTTTTCGATTTCCTCAAAAGGAAAATCCGGTTTTTCCAAAATGGAACGAATGGATTTTACATTAGATCATTTGGATCAGATCACGGTAACAGATCTGGAAGAATATATGGAATATTTAAAATATCGCTTTAATGAGCACAATCAGGAAATTGTTAATAAAGAACGGGGAATTATGCGCAAGATCTCTTCCCTTAAAAGCTTTTATAACTACTTTTCCGTACAGAAAAACTGAAAACAAATCCTGCTGCTTTGGTCCAGCTTCCCAAACTTCATGAAAAGAAATCATCCGTCTTGATATTGATGAAGTTGCTCTTCTTCTGGATGCAGTGGAACAAGGGGATGGTCTGACTGATAAGCAGAAAGCGTTTCACAACCGGACTAAACTGCGCGATCTCGCTCTTCTCACATTGCTTCTCGGAACCTAAGATCCGTGTTTCTGAATGTGTAGGATTAGACATAAATGACATTGATTTCAAAATGGTGGGATCCATATTCACCGGAAAGGCGGGAAAGAAGTTACTGTTTACTTTGGTACGGAAGTAGAAACGGCGCTACAGGACTATCTGGATGAACGAAATGACATTATCCCCGAAGAGGGCAGTGAAAATGCTCTTCCTCTCTCCAGAAAAACGTATGAATGTGCGCAGCGTGGAGAATTTAGTTAAGAAATATGCAAAGATCGTTACGCCGTTAAAAAAGATCACTCCGCATAAGCTTCGCAGCACCTATGGTACTAACCTTTACCGGGAAACCGGTGATATATATCTGGTAGCAGATGTTCTTGGCCATTCCGATGTTAATACCACTAAAAAGCATTATGCTGCTCTTGAAGACGAGCGTCGACGCAGCGCCCGTAATGCGGTTAAATTAAGAGAAAATCAGGATCACCCCTAAAATCAGCGCCAAAGGCAAATTACTCGTAAAATTAAAAGGCAATGCAGAACCGGAAAACATCTGACTCTGCATTGCCTTTTAATTTAGAAATTATCTGCGAACACCATTTTCATCTACGAAATAACCATCTGGTGTCTGTGTGTTGACATACAGTGCGCCTTTTGGCATAACGGCTTTCACATTATAATTCCACTGCTTTGTTGAAGAATCCTGCATCCAGCCACTGTCACCAAGAGTTTCCGGGTTGAGATAGTACCACTGTCCCTTGATCTCTCTCCAGCCTGTTAACATCTCTCCTGTGTTTGGATCCAGATAATACCAGTAACCATCTGCTCCATCCTTAAGCCATCCGGTATACATAGCTCCGATCGGTGTGCCCAATGTTCCGTCTGGAGCACAATAGTACCACTTTCCGTCTTCTGAGAGGTACCAGCCAAGTGTTAAGTATCCTTCTGCATTAAAATGGAACCATTTTCCATCAATAAAACTCCAACAGTTTTTCGGATATCCGCTAGCTGCTCTTTCAAACCAGATACCCTTTTCATCCTGACGCCAGCTTCCGCTTTCGGAAATAATGGTCTTACGGCTGGAAGAGGAAGAACCATCACTAGATGAACTGGATCCGCCATTACCTCCGTTACCGCTATTTCCGTTATTGTCATTGCTTCCGTTATCGTCATTATCTCCGCTGTTGTCGTTGTCACCGTTATCACCAGGTTTTTCATTATCATCCTGGGTTTCTTTGAGCTTTACAGAAACAATCGTCTGCGCTGTTTCGCCATAAGGAACTTCAATACTTCCGAAACCAGCTTCTTTCTCATAGCCTTCAGGAATTTCCAACACTACATTTTCATCTGTAAACAGGCAGAGATCACCGGAATTTCCTTCTACTTTTACGAGCTGATGTCCTACGATCTGACCATTACATACATATTGAATATCAAGGCACGCTTCTGCAATTACAGGAACAATTTCCTTTTCCTTGATGACAACTGCATCTTCCTGTGTTTCTACATCATTTTCATAGTCAGGATCTGTGATCTGAATTCGCATTGCATAAGTACCTACTGCCATTGGCTCGTCTGCCACAAATATTTCATTATCTGTACTGTAGCTTACTTCATGCTCAGGAATTTCATCTCTAATACCATATACCAAATAGGATCCTCCATGGGTCTGTTCATCAAAGCTGAAAGAAACCGGATGGATCTCGATGGTTGCCTTTGCAGGAATGATGTTCATGATCACTTCTGCATGGGCAGCAGCATAATTTGCTGTTTCTGGCAGATCTAAGATAGCCCGATAGGTTCCTGCATGAACGGGAGCTTCCAGGGAAGCATTTTCGTCTGTCTGGTCATTTTTATACAGAACAGAATACTTTGTTTCAGGATCCTGATCTTCTACAGACTGAACCATGATCTTTTGAGCTTCGCCATTGTATGTAAAATTCTGCTGTTCTTCAAGCACAAATTTAGGCTGGGCCTTTTCAATGATCAGATAACCAGTCTGGTCTGCAGCATCTGTATACTGTCCATTTCCTTTAAAATCAGCAGTAACACGATAAATACCTGCATTTACAGGAAGTCCTTCCAGGTAAGTTCCTGTCACAACATCGTAATAACGATACTGGATGTCCGCATCTTCTATTTCTGTTTCCGGAGTTGCAGCAAGGTACAGGCCGGCTTTAAACTCCTGTGCTTCCCCATTGTAAGTAACATGTTTTGTTGCAAATAAAGCCTCGGAAGTTCCGTATTCCTTATCTTCTTTTGGCGCAGTTTCCATTTGTCCGTCTTTAAACTGAATAAGTGCAGCTGTGCGTCCGATCACATAGGTACGGACAATAGGCCAATCCATGTTATTTCCGTTTAATACATAGGCGGTTTCTGTGTATACACCAGGCTTTGCAGATGGTTTGTTGCTGCGATAGAATTCTTTATCACCATCTTTGCCAACAAACAAATAGCGCACTTTACTACTATCAAGAACGGTTTCAGTTTCTTTATCCATCAGAACCGCGCCGAACAGCTTCATGGCCTGTTCTTCATCCAGAGAACCGTCATCATTCAGAGGAATATCTTTGTAACTTAATACAGAGAAATCCTGAGTCCAACGCAACTCTATATTTTCTGTCTTTGGCAGAATGATCAAAGATCCAATTCCAACAGCAGCCTCGTAATTTGGATCAACAACAGCGGCAATTACTGTGTAACCACCTGCTTTTGAGGAGCGCCAAAGGTAACTTTAAAGGAAGTTACACTCTCTGGAAGGTAATCGCTGATGGTCTGGAAAGCTTTCATGAAAGTATCTGTGTCCACACCAATTGCCTTTAATATAGATAAAACAGCCTGCCCTTCTGTTGAATTCAGCTTTTCAAGGAGATCATCTATAGATGCACTTTCACCAAGCAATTTTTCCAGGTACTCTGCCAGATCAACGTTTCCGACTACAGGAATATTAACCATATAAGATGGGAACTGTATGCAAATAGCAGCCAGGTCACTATTTACACCAGCATAGATTTTTAATACTCCGGCATCAGAAGGAACAACTTCTACCAGATCCTCTGGAATCTGATCACCATAAATAATTTTTTTTTTAACAGAAATGGAGGCTTTCGCTTTACGATCTCCAGATCAGCAACCACTTCATTACCACGGAACTCTTCGTTTCCTGCAAATTTCACCTTAAATGTTCTTGTACCAACAGAGATTGGTGGATGGCGCCTTGTCCAGATTAACATAAAATTCGACATTAGGAAGTCCATCTGTTTTGATTTCTCCTGTTTTTACCTGCATGGTAAACTGATTAATAGAAGGTTTTACACCATTGGTCCATGTGATTCTGTCATAAAGCTCCTGTTTCAGTTTCTCTACATCCGAAGTATAAGTAATTGGCGTAGTCATGATCGTAAACTCACCAATTGGACGTGGATCCACAATTTTAACAGAAGCAGTAATTTCTCCTTCACGGTAGGCTTCATTTCCGGCAAAGGTAATCTTTAATTCCGGAGTCTTGTCAACATTCAGCAGTCCAAGGAGCTGGGCTGTTTCAAGGGAATAGTCTGTCAGTTTTCCTTTTACTTCTATTTTAAATTTACCGATTTCAGGTTTAGCACCAGCACTCTTCCATACGATCTGATCATATACAGTCTGTTTAAAAGCAGCTAAATCACTTGTATAAGCAATTTCTGTTTCATCCTGAAGTGCAAAAGAGGCATCCTCACGAATATCTTTTAACACAACTTTCTTCTCAACAGAAGCATCCTTATAACGGCTATTTCCTGTTAAGGAAATACGGATCGTTTCCGTTGAATTGCCATTAGCATCTGTATTCTCACCAAATTTATGTGCGCCAGCACCGGCTAAGCCACTTGGGATATAATCCAGTTCCGCATAGGTATTATTTCCAAACAGTCCCTCTCTTGCCAGATATTCTACTTTAATGTACTTGTTATCCATTTCATCCAGATCTGGATAGCTGTTTTCGGTATCAACAATTGCATTTTTCAGAAGATTTATAAAATCATCGTCTAATTCTGTGGTATCTTTTATCCACTGAACCTCCGGTGTTCCTTCTTTTCCAACCAGTTCTACTTTTTTCACCGTTACAGTAAGCTGAAGAGGCTCCGCATCCTCTGTAATTTCATCTTTGTCTGCAATATAGGTATAAGCATAATTTTGGAAATCACTATCCTTTAAAGTAATTTCTGTTTCGTCTGCTTTGATAGACTCGATGGCATATCCATCCTGTGGTTTTAATTTGATGGAACGGAACTCTGGCGCAATTTCAACACTGGCATGATCAGACTCTGCTTTATCATTAACAGAAACGTTACCGCCATTTGTTGTGATCTCAACCGTTCTTGTCAGTGTTTTTTCGTAAGACACATCAATTTGTATGTCTTGTATATCATCTGTGATATTTTCACCATTGATGGTATAATGATAGCTGCTATTATTTTCATCTGGAGAAATATCCGCTTCTAATGTTTCTTCCTCAATGATCTCATTTCCGTTTTCATCCTGTGCAGAGTATTTTACAGTTGGAACATATCCTGCATCTGGAGTGATAGAAAAATAAAAATCAGTTCCGTACTTGACAAATGAATCAATGGAATTAGAACTGCCATGATCTGTAAGACCATTTATGGTTACGGTAGCAGCATTGATAAATTTTACGGAAACACTGCTTCCTACTACTTCTGTTTTAGAGGTTCCAAAGGATGTTGATAATTTTCTGCCAATACAGATCTTAATGCTTGGATTTGTTCCTTTAGAAATATAATCTTCCAGAGATCCATACTGAACATCTTTTCCTAATCTTTTTAATGTTTCACCATTAATATCTATCCAGTTTTTACTTTTATCACTGCGTTCGTAGTAATAAAACCACTGATCCGGTCTTTCCTCATCTTCGTCCAAAAGAGCATCGGCAAGAGCATCTTCAAGATCAAAAGCAGAGTCAGATTTTACTTTAACAGTTGCACCTTTCAGTCGGATATCTGGAAGTTCTAACAATTCGATTTCTTCGATTTTTTTCTTTTGAACTTTTTCTACTGGTACCGGCTGTTTAGGAGTCACTACAACATCGCTTTGTTCCGGATCTTTAACAGTGTCTTCATTTTTATCTGTATCAGACTGTTCCGGATCCTTGTTTTCATTTTCATCTGTATCTTTTACTTCATCATCTTTTGCCTCATCGTCAGATCCTGAGTTTTTATCCTCATCTTCTGCTTCGGACTCTTTTTCATCTGTCTGGTCGGATCCGGTGGTATCTTTGTCTGTTCCTTCTTTATCAGGATCTCCGGCATCCTCTCCAGAATTTTCAGGATCATTCTTTTCTGACTGATCTGTATCTGCCTTGTTGGAGTCGTCCTTGGCATTGTTTTCCGTATTATTATCGCCTTCGGAGTCTCCTTTGTCAGGGTGATCGGTTTCGTCATCCTTGGTTTCAAAATCCAAGTTTTCCGCCTTATTATCATTTTCGGTGTCATTGTCAACCTGTACGGCTGTGTTATCAGCCAGGGCCGGAGTTACTGCATTGCCGGATGCCAATACAATTGCCATTCCCAGCGCACAATGCTTTTTCCATAACTTTTTCTTTCGCATACTATTCCCTCTCCTTTTTGATTTTTTACCCAAAAAATACTATTTTTCACTCCGCTTCTATTGTATAAGATGTCGCTCTTTTTTTCAACAACAGATGTGGTAGAAAATAAGAGGTTCATAGATATTCACTTGAATTTATGTATAGAAATCAGCAAAATAATTAAGAATATTTGACTGATAAATGTATTAATGTATGATAATATATATATTTTGTATTAATATACCCCTTTACATAATGATATATTTACACAAAATCTTATTTATACAATCAAAAATGCCATATAATCAGTTAATTGTTTAATATATCAGTCTTTATAAACATTGCGCAAAACTAAGGTTTTACGCAATATTAAAGCCGATTTTTCGAATATATGTTCTGATTTTAACTTATTTTTCTTGAATTTTCTTAATTGTGTATAATGTACACCTAATTATCTGACATTTATCCTGTGATAATTACGCTATAATCCCCTGTTTTTATCTATTATATCACGTTATACAAAGATATGTATAACATATCATTGTATAACAATGTTATACTATCAATTTGACGAAATCACTTCTCCTGTGATATACTATTTTTCAGGAGGATTTTAAAATATGAGAGACGAAAAGCGGAAAAGAAAGCAAACAGGTCAATTTCGGATCGATCCAGACTCAGCGGAAGCATTTCGCTTGTTTTGTACCACCCATGGGATGAATCAGGCCCAGGGATTTGACCATCTTATACAGGTTTTGGAATTAAATAATGCCAAGGCGGCAACACCGGGGCGTGCTGTGGAGATTGAAAATTTTGAGCGGCTGTTAAAGGAGATCCTGTCGGCTTATATTGGCAGTATTGAATTAAGCAGCAATGCAGAGGCACGGGTGTTGGAGCGTTTTCAGTCGGACTTAAAACGTAAAGATAAAACCATTGATGAGTTGAGAGAAAAAATCGAGACAATAGCCGGAGAAAAATAACCAGGATGCTGCTCTCACTGCCTTAAAAGAGGAACAGGTCCGGACCAAAGAACAGGCTCAGCATGCCATAAGCCAGTTAGAGTCTGCAAAAAGCTACTGCGGATCAGGAAGAGATCAATCGTATCCTTCAGGAACAAAATCAGCAGCTTCAGGAGAAGGCCTCCAGGTATGACTCTCTTAAAAATCCGATGATGCAAACAAAGAAGAAAATACAAAACTTCAGCTGCGGATCCGGGAATTGGAACAAATACTTTCCCACGAAACTGCTCTGCGAACAGATCTGGAAAATACTTCTAAACAGGCATCTGGGCGGATCCGGGAGTTAGAAAGCCAACAGATTGAATGCAGGATCCAGATTTCTGACTTACAACGACAGCTTGCAGATAAAGACAGTGATATAGAAAATCGGTTAAAACAGGCCAAAATGCAGGCGGATTTGGAACAGGAACGGGCGGTCATTGCAAAAGAACGGGAATTACAGGACGAACTTCGGAAAATGGACCGTGAAAATGTCAAATTGCGCACGGAATTAGAACAGACAAAGGCTGCTTTAGAACAGGAAATGAAAAGAAATAAACAAGGGGTGATCGGATATGGAAGAATTACAATACCATGAACAGCGTGATCTGAAAAATAAAAGAAACTGCAGGAACTGCTTGCTGCTCTCCACCATTTTGCGCCGACTTCTTTCGAGGAATTGAACCTGCCACATCTTCCATGACAAGACTCTCCTACGCCTACGACATCAGCACATTTTTTGATTTTTAAGAAAATTAAAGCCGGAACTTGAAAAATTGTCTGTAGAAAATATTTCCCTGGAACAGCTTTGCGCAGTTACGATCCAGGATCTTGAGCGTTATCTTGAATATTTAAAATACCGTCCTGATGATCCTGAACATAAGAATGTAAACAAAGAACAGGGGATCAAACGGAAGTTTTTTTCTTTGAAGAGCTTTTTCGGCTATTTTTATCGAACCGGACAGATTAAAACCAATCCTACCCTTTCTATGCAGGTTCCGAAGATCCGGGAAAAGGAGATCATCCGCTTAAATCAGGATGAGATAAAGACACTTTTAAAAGAGGCAGAAAGCGGTTCTGGGCTTTCTCAAAAGCAGAAGCAGTTTCATGAAAAACCAAAGTACGGATTGTGCTATTCTCGCCCTTATGCTTGGTACAGGGATCCGTGTATCAGAATGTGTCGGGTTAAATCTGGACGATCTGGATCTGGAAGAAAATGGGATCCATATCCACAGAAAAGGCGGAAAGAGTCAACCGTTTACTTCAGTGACGAGGTGGCGCAATATTTAAAACGCTACTTTGAGGAGCGAACTGCACAAGATTTGATCTCCAACAGGAACCTGCCCTTTTTCTGTCTCTGAGAAAACAGCGCATTGCTGTACGCAGTGTTGAATATCTTGTAAAAATACGCCGCTATTGCAACACCTAAAAAGAAAATCACACCCCACAAGTTAAGAAGCAGTTATGGATCTGCACTTTATGCAAAAACCAATGATATTTATCTGGTTGCTGATATTTTAGGACATAACGATGTTAATATTACAAGAAAATTCTATGCAGCCATTGAGGAGAACCGGAGAAAAAGCGTTAAAAATATTGATATTCTGTAAAATAACAGGCGGAGAAGATATTGCATCCTCTCCGCCCAAAATTATCTAAGTTCTTTATAATTTTGTATATACTTCATTTGCAATGATTTCTTCTAAATGATCTGTATCCCTGCTTTCTGCCATTAAACTGATCACTGTATTTTTATCCCGAAAGATCATGGTGTATTGACCATATTTTCCATTGGCCAGAAAACTGTTATAACGGCCGCCCCAGAATAAGTATCCATAACCATAAGAGTTTTTATTATTTTCCACCTGTTTTCTGGTACTCTCATGGATCCATTCCTTAGAAAGCAGCTTTTTTCCATTCCAACAGCCATTCTGCAAGTAGAACATTCCCAGTTTGTGAAGCTCGGAAACAGTCAGAAACAGTCCGCCCGCACCAAATGTATTTCCCTCAGGGTCTACCTCCCATATGGTTTTTCGTATTCCCAAAGGTTTTAAAAGCCGTGGAGTCAGATATGACAAAAGATCGCATCCTGCTCTTCGTTGAACCAGGATCCCAGCCAGATAAGGGCCAACGTTATTGTATACAAAATGGGTTCCCGGCTCATACACAAAGGGAATAGCAAGGGATGCTTTTACCCAGTTCTGTTCTTCCATTCTTGGACGCTGTTTGCCCATAAGAAAGCCTTTTCCTGGCCTAAAGTCATGGTCAGAAGGTCTTTCACTGTGGCTTTCTTTAAATTTTCATCCGGGTTGTTTGGAATATCCTCCTTAAAAGCATCCATCAAACGTTCATCTAAGTCGATCAGACCTTCCTGAACTGCAAATCCCACAGCACAGGAAGTAAAACTTTTACTGGCAGAATAAATATTTCTCCGGCAGTCTTCGTCCCAGTATTTTTCATATACCGTGTCCTGTCCAATAGAAATTTTCATTCCAAGAACCCTTAAGTCTGCTGCTTTCTGTTCAAATTCTTTCAGATCTACCATATACTTTCCTTCCTATGCAAAATTATCGAAAAACCCTTCTGGGATTTCATAAGAAACCTCATAGCTGGTTCCTTTTAAAGGATCTCCGCCTTTATATTTCACCCATCCCGGGAATGTTGCCATAGGCATTTCACCGCCGGTCTTTTCGATTACTCCGTAGAGAGTTTCTTCTGGATATTTTTCTTCTGAGCACCAGGTATCCAGCCATTCCAGATAATCCATACGGATGCCGCTGCAATGGGTGGCAGAAGGCATGCAGTAAAATTTCATAAAACTGTCGGCCTTCTTTGTCCGTATTTCTTTACCAGTTTCTGGTACTGATTGATGATCTGCCAGGGGCTGATAGACATATCATTCCAGCTGGTAAACAGGATCAGCTTTCCGCCATGTGATACAAATTCATCAAAATCCATACTTACATCATACTGGCTGGAGGCTTCCATAAGCATATGATAAAGCTTTTCATCCGGCTTATAATAATCGTGATCGATCAATTTCCAGTTTTTATCTTTCGTTATAAAATATTTGAATACGCCATCTGAACGGTCTCCATGGTGTACGTTATACCTGGTGTCTAAGGGTTCTCTTGGAACAGGATCAGGACCAAGATCCATGATGCCGCCCTCTAAAGCACAGTATCCATGATACCTTTTCTCACCGTTTGGCATAGAATAATCCAGTTTAAAACCGTCCTCATACACCTGGATCGTCTGGATCTGGGCGTCTGTCAGATGATATTTCTCCTGGATTTTCCTGAGAAATACGTCCCGGTTCATACGTGCTGCATATATATTGGACACGATCCCATCTTTTACACCATCCAGTTCATCATACATCTCAATAGCATCATTACGGATTGCTTCTACTGTCTTTTCATCTATAAAGCCATCTGAAAACGGGTGTGTGTTCATCGTAACTATCATATACTGCCTTGAAAGCAAAGCGCCCCACATACGCAGAAGGACAAAATTGATACAGGATCTGCGCAGAATATCCCATCGTAATCTTTTCCATAGGAGCAGGCACACTCCAAAGCTTTCTTCCACCTGCAGATCCACCGGCTAAAAATAAACTTTCTCCGCGTCGATCCCATAAGCTGCTTTTACAACCACATGCATAATGCCGTTCATTTTGATCAGATGATGCCGGATATAATTCTGAAGAGCCTCCTCATTTGCTGCAAAATCAGCAGACATAGGATCAGCAGACTGATGCCGGAATCATCTCCAAATACGACATATCCATGTTCGATGGGACAATAATCAGACATCAGCATAGCACCTTCTAAAGAAGGAATCATTCCGTTATTGGCTCCGCCGCCGATCTGAACACTTCTTAAATTCCACTGGGTGGGAAGCAGGATCTTCCATTCGATACAGGGAGCCAAAGGATCCAGTGGTTCGATCACCCCATAACTTCCAAATATGCAGTTCCACCCTCTTTGACTTTTCACATACGCTGGTTATCCTTCCACCATTTGTCTTTTTAACAGTTCCGGCGGGATCACCATATCCCTTAAAATAGAACGGGCATCATCAACGATGGATACCCGTTTTAATAAGCTGATCTTTTCTTTCATTTTGTCCACTGCCTTCTTCATTGTTTAATCTCGATAAATATTTTTGCGATTTCGATAATACGCTGAACAGGAACAGAAATGTATCCACCTACTCTGGTAACAATTACAAATTTCCAGGTAACCGGCTTGGAACAAATAGAAAAACGTCTACATCCAGATTTTGGATATTGAAAATCAGATGCCAATGCAACACCAAAATCCTTTGAAACAAGTTCCCAGATGGTTTCAATGGAAGAAAACTCTATCTGTTTTGGATCCATGGAATGGTTTTTCAACACTTTGTCTGTTACATAACGTAGTCTGGATCCCTTATTTAACATAATAAACTTTTCATTTTCCATCTGCCGTATATCGATCCATGGATACCTGAAACCATACTTGGCGATCCCATGAAAATGTTTACTTTTAGGAGCGATCAGACAGATCTCCTCTGTGGAGATTTCCTCTACATGAAAATTACTGTCTTTCTAATTCCTCTGTTCCTGTCATCAATGCGACCTGGATCTCTCCGTTGCGAAGCATTTCTTCCAGTTTTACTGCTGTTTCCTGGTAAACATTCAAATCATATTCCGGATATTCTTTACTGAAGATCGGAAGAATTTCCGGTAATATTCTTTTCCACGACCTGGCGTTGAACCAATATTCAGAGAACCCTTTTTCAGCATTTTGATATCTGCAATCTGGTTTCTAAAGTCCTGGTCCAGTTTTACGATCTGTTTTGCGTATTCCAAATACTGCTTTCCTGCATAAGTTGGGATCATTTTCTTTCCTATACGTTCAAAAAGCTGTACGCCATACATTTCTTCTGTTCTTGTAAGGAATTTACTGAGGGCTGGCTGGGAAATAAACAGATTTTCCGCTGCCTTGGCAACTCCCTGTACTTTCGCAATCTCGATGATATATCTCTGTTCTTTTAATTCGGACATTTGCAGCCATTTCCTCCTTATATGTAACCTTTTTATTGATTATAAAATTATTATAGAAGAAACGGCTGCAAATAAAAAGCATTTTTAAAATGGAATTGTACCAACCAGAATGGAGCCTGCAAAGCACAATGTGCAGATCAGCATTACCCATTTAAAGGTAAATTTCCAGTGATCCTTGAAATCGATACCTGCAAGTCCAAGTCCGATGTACATTGCTGCAGTACCTGGATTTACGAATACCTGTGGAACGAAGGTCATCAGATAGCTTGCTGCTGCCTGTACAGGTGTAATATGGTCTGCTGCGATAGACTGAAGCATTGGGACAATGGTATATGCACATGCTTCGTGGTTTAAACCAATGGCACTTAAAGGTCCCCATAAGAAGCCCATAACGGTATTAATATGTGCGGTTGCACTTCCCTCCAGAATACCGGATACTACTTCAACCATGGAGTCTTTCATCGGGCTGTTGTTTAACACACCGGTAAATACACCGGATGCAAATAATACGCTGACCATAGTCAGTACTGTTGGCGCATAAGATTTAAGACGTTCATTCTGGATTTTTGTGCCAGGATAATTTACGATCAGGGCAATTGCTGCTGCTACCATGAAGCAGAGGAATGTTGGAAGTCCTGATGCAAACATTGCAATAATAACGATTACGATCAATGCTACGTTAAACCAGAACAGCTGTGGTCTTAATAATGCTTTTTCTTCTTCGGTTTTATCTGCTTCACTAAATAAATCTGCAGTGTCAGCTCCTGCCTCAAGGGCCTCTCTTCTTCTCCTGCCTTGCATAATATAATGCAATGGCAAAACAGCAGATCAGTCCGATCACCAGACCAGGAAGTTCAGCAACCAGAATATCAGTTGCAGAAATATTAAAACCAGCAGCCAGACGTCCGCAAGGTCCGCCCCATGGCAGGCAGTTCATAACACCTGCTGTAATAGAAACCAGGCACATCAGCACGATCGGTCTCATTTTCAGCCTTTTATAGATCATCAGGAACGGAGGGATTACGATCAGGAATGTGGTAGCGCCAGATCCGTCAGAATGTCCAACGATCGTTGCTAAAACAGTCAGAACACATACAGCTGTTACTGTTTTGGCTCCTAGCATCATCTTGCCTACGATCTTATCAAAAACACCTGCATCCATCATAACGCCAAAGAAAATAATTGCAAACGTGAACATGGCTGCATTACTGACCTGTCCTTTTAATCCGGATGTTACCCAGTCGGATAAATCTGCAAATGTCGGATGCATGATTACTGCAAAAATAATAGGAATTACAATCATTGGAATGGAAGGCGTGAACTTACCAGATACCAGAACCGCCGTTAAGATCAACATCATTGCAAAACCAAGGATTGCATAGGTTGTTACGCTCATAAAACTACCTCCACACTTTTTCATTTGCTACTATTTATTACAGGCCCATAACTTTTATATACTCTATTATATACAAAGATAATCATAAGTAAAATATTTCATATTATTATATTTGCATAACATTATGTTATTATTTCTGCTTTTTTCGTCAAAAATTCACTTTTTGATCTCCTGAAATCTGGCATATTTTAATTCTGGTCTATAAAGTTATGATTTGTATAACTTTTGGTTTCTTATAATATAAAAATAACCCTGGAATTTTCTCCCAGGGTCAATAAAATTATATTCTGTATTGGTTATGGACTCAACAGCAATGTTAAAAAGTTATTTCGGCATGATCCAGAACTTCATTGCCGGATAGCTGAGTACTACCTGTACCACAATGTTGACTCCATTGGCCAGTGTGGGGATCAGCGCCTGTGGAAGTCCAAGGCTTTTAAAAAATGCCTGGCTGTAAGCGGGAAGTGCTGCAGATACAATGACTAAGACTACTGCAAGGCAGATATATCTTGGCACGGCTCTTGCAAACGCCGCATTGGAGCGGAATACAAAGTTTTTCTGCACATAGAAATTCACTGCCTGGGCTGCTGCTGTTGCCACAAGGAAGCTTAAAATCCGCCCAGTCCCAGATCACTTTCTACCTGGGTATAATGGAAAACGAAAAACTGAAAGGGGATGTTTCTAAAGATACAAACAGGAAACCGGTGCAGATCCACATTGCTATAAAATTCACAATAGTTGCCACATTGGATAATACATTAAATAAAATAAACTCCCAGACAGCTGGATGCTCATTGATCCAGTTTCTGATCCAACTCTTTCCTGCTATCATACCTGTTCCTCCTTTCCTTCCAGAAGTTTTCGTACTTTCTGTTTTCTCTCTTATTATGAAAATAGCCTTTCACTACTTTTCTAAAACCAGAGCCCCATTTACCATTTACCATATCAACGATCCCATTTACCATTTCCATGCTTACGGCACCGCCTGTCATTTTTGCGATCCCGCGAAATGGCATGTTATAGATAAATAATACATTTAAGTCCGGTTTGCCTTTGTCCTCGCTCTTTTTCTTTTATCGGCCAGTATACGGTAAACCAGACGGGCCAGACGGCTTTGGCATAATACATCTGGCAGATAGCATCATTAAGTTCCAGTTCGCCCTGCCATTTACCGGAAGGCGCAGGATGCCCCAGAAGTGTCTCAAATTCTTCTGCCCCTACATTGTTGATCAGCCCGCTGTAATAGGACGGGAGTTTTCTTTCTCATAAGGCATTTTACTTGTGGTTCCCGCTATCCATAGCTTTCGGACAGACGGATATCTGCCACGCAGGCACCTACCATGATCAGATATTCGCCCTCTTCCACTTCCAGCGTCCTGTTTTACATTCCAGTAACGGAAAGTTTTATCATCAAATGGAATATGCACTGTTTTGCTCTCTCCGGCCTTTAAAAATACCTTCTGAAAGCCTTTTAATTCCTTTCCTGGGCGGAATACGGCAGAGTCCGGAAGTCCGATATAAAACTGGGCAACCTCTGCCCCGTCCGTTCTCCAACATTTGTAACAGTAAACTGTACCCCATTTTCGTCTGCTTTCAGGGCTGAATAGGCAAACTCTGTATAAGAAAGTCCATATCAAAGGGATACTGGAAGCGGACCAGGCTGGTATCATAATAGCGGTATCCTATAAAAGGTCCTTCCCGGTACTCTGATGTACGTTCTGAAGCAGGATAATACCGGAATGCAGGAGTATCCTCATACCGCAGAGGGTAGGCTTCAGCCAGGCGGCCGGAAGGATTTATTTTTCCTGTAAGGATATCCAGGATCGCACCGGCACCTGCTTCTCCGCCCAGATAGCCATGAAGAATCGCCTTTAAACAGTGCTGCCAAGGCATTTCAATACTGGATCCGGCACTTAAAATACCCACAATATTTTCATTTACCTTTACTAATTCATTTAACAGCCGGATCTGATTTTGTGGCAGGCGCATGTGTTCACGGTCTTTCCCCTCTGACTCGCTGATCTCATCAAGTCCAAAACAGTAAAGAACCACCTCTGCCCCGGCAGCTGCTTCCAAGGCTTTTTTCCAAAGCTGCATCCGGTTCCCCATCACGGGTATATCCATGAACCTTACTTACTACCTGCAGGTCATACTCATGGATCAGCTGGTCCATAGACTCTACTTCAAAAGGATTTACCATAGAAGAGCGCCCTGATAACGTGGAACAAAGGCAAAATCACCAATGAGAGCCACCTTTGTTTTTCTTTTAATGGAAGGATATTTCCCTCATTCTTTAAAAGCACCGCACTTTCTGCTGCTGCCCTTTTGCTAATGCATGGTGGGACTTTTGATCAAAATCTGTCTTTTGTTTCCTCTTTTTTGCTAAGATTTAGTACCGCATCTAAGACCTGATCTACACAGAGATCGAAAGCTTCCATGGAAAGACAGCCTTCTTTTACGGCTGTAACTAACTCCCTGGCGGAAGAAAGCCCCGGTGCGCATTTCCAGATCTGACTGGCACATGACCCCTTTACATGGTCATTAGAACCACCCCAGTCAGTAACTACCAGTCCGTCAAAGCCCCATTCCTTTCGTAAAATGTCTACCAGAAGCTTTTATTTTCATTGGCATATTCTTCATTTACCTCATTGTAGCTGGTCATAATGGCTTTGGCATGTCCCTCTTTACTGCAATCTCAAAACCAGTCAGGTAGATCTCCCAGAGTCCGTTCATCTACCACTGCATCCATAGCCATGCGCCGCTCTTCCTGGCTGTTTACTGCAAAATGTTTGGGGCATGCATACACTCCCTGGCTCTGGATGCCCCGCACATAAGCAGCTGCCATTTTTCCTGCAAGATAAGGATCTTCGGAAAAATATTCAAAGTTTCTTCCGCAAAGAGGACTTCTTTTCATATTAAGCCCCGGTCCCAGTACGATATTGACATCCTGGGCTGCTGCCTCTTCTCCCAGTGCTTTTCCAATCTCTTCCCCAAGGTCCGGATCCCAGCTGTTAGCGATAGTCGCCGCTGTAGGAAAACAGGTTGCCTTTAAAGAGGCATTTAATCCCAGATGATCCCCGGCTCCTGCCTGTTTGCGGATGCCGTGAGGACCGTCAGAAAGGAAAATGGACGGGATCTTAAGGCGTGGAATGTCCCGGGTCTGCCATACTGTCTTGCCGCTTAAAAGAGCTGCCTTTTCCTCCGGTGTTAATTTTGAAAGTAATTCCTCATGCTTCATATCATTTCCTCTTTAATAACTGTATTTCTTTCATTTCCTGGCATTTATTTGCAGCACCTATTATATCAAACTAATTACCATATGACACTTTTTAAGCAAAAAATAGAAAATCTTCAAGGCGTGAATAAAAGGTATTCCGCAGATCATTTTTCATGATCCCGGAATACCTTTTTACTTATCTGACTTATCTGACAGAAACTACTATCCGATCAGACTCATTAAATGTCCCACAAATGCACCTCCCGGTGTACCAATAATATTACCCAGAAGTGCCATAAGAATACCTACCGGAACTAAAGCACTACTGTATGCGCCTGCAAGTACAGGTGCAGTAGCAGTTCCACCAACGTTTGCTAAAGATGCAACGGCACAGGTAAAGATATCCATTTTGATCACCTTTGCAAGAATGACCATAACAGCTACATGGATCAGAAGGATCAGGAAGCCGGCTGCCAGCCACACAGGTGCATTACCCATAGCAGAAATATCTGCTCTGGAAGCGATCAGGGCAATCTCAACATAAAGGATGATATTAGATACCTCTTCTGTTCCTTTTAATTTTCCAAATGGAGTCATAGCCACCAGCAGGCCTACAGCAGTTACCAGAAGAACAGTCCAGGTTGCACTGTCAAAAACAGGCAGTGCATTTGCAACCATACTTCCTACATCCTTGGAAATAGCAGAAATGAAGAAAGATACTCCAACTAAAAGAAGCATGCTCTTCCATGTAAGAGGTTTGGTGTTCGCTTTTGCCTCCTCTTCCAGGGAAGCGCCAACTTCATTGATCAGACGTACATCTGCTTTGGTCCATGCGTTAAATTCCTTTGAAAAGTTAATGACCCACAGAAGGAACATAACATACATTACCGCACAAACAGAGTCGATTACCAGTGAATATGCCATGCTTTCCTCACTTACATCTAAAACCGCCTGTACAGCCAGCATATTTCCACTTCCGCCTAACCAGCTTCCACACAATGCCCCCAGCGCTTTCCAGCTGTCCGGACCTAACATTTTATGGAAAATAGCATAACTTACTATAAAACCAGTACAGATAGAAAGGCTGGCTGCAAAGAAACCAATAAGCATTTTCGGTCCTAATTTAATGATCTTCTTAAGATCACAGCGCAGCAGCATTAAAAACAACATTGCATACAGCAGTGGGTTTTTTACTGCCTTATAAGTTGCAGCAGTATCTTCCAAGTTCCACATTTTCATAGTACATAAAAGCATCATACCTAAGTAGAGCAACACAATAGGCGGTGCAAACTTAAAAAATTTCTGTGCGCCTTTTCCCTTCAGGTATACAGGAAGATTGACTAAAATCGCTGCAAGCAGCATCAAAGTGCCAAGATAGATAAAACCGTCATGAATCATTTGTAAACTCCCATTCTGCTGTCATCTTGTGACAGCCTCTTTTTCTCTTAGGAGCAAGTCAAAATAACCGGTTATGATTTTACTGCCCCTCCTTCTCCTTTTTATGTTCTGCCGGAATCTTCCTGTGCCCGATTTTGTGAGAAGAGACTCCGGGAAAACATTTTATAATACCGATATAAGAACTGGCTAAAAGGCAAAAAAAGGCCCAGAAGATTTTTCTGGACTTGTGAATTACACTTGAATTTTTGTAACTTCCCTACCCCTAACCACTTCTTTTGACTTTCTCCTCCCATATTATAGATTATAATTCACAGAAAGTCAATTTTAACGATTTCTCAAAAAGACTTCCTATAGCCTTCTTATAGGGATTTCCCAACAAGATTTACTTTAGAAAAAAATCCCCAAACACCTGCGAAAGTCATTCCCATAGTAATAAATTCTGCTGCCGGAAAAGCCAGCCATATACCTGTCATCCCCCAAGCTGCAGACATAGTAAAGGCCGAAAGAAGAATCATAACAAAACCACGGGAAATGGAAGCTGTAAATGCCCATTTAACTGACTCTACCGCACTTAATATGCCTGTTCCTACTATATTGATACCGGCAAAAAAGAAACCAATAAAATACAACTTCAGACCAAATCTAGCCATAGCCGCCAGTTCTTCGTTATGTTCCTGGTTAAAAATACCAGCAATTGGTTCCGACCACAAATAGATCACTGCATATATACATACAGCCGTAACTGCTGCTGTCCTTAAACTAAGGCCTATTACTTTCTCTAAAGCCTTTTTATCTGCCTGTCCATAGAAACTGCTAAGCAGAGGCTGGGAGCCCTGGGATATGCCGTTAAACAGAGCTACTGCCACCAGAGAGATATTGGCTACTACACCATAGGCTGCAACACCGGTATTTCCAGCCAACCGCAATATGATCAAATTAAAAGCTGTAGTGATCACACCGGAAGATATCTCTCCTACAAAAGCAGAAACTCCCACCTGACAGGAAAAAATAAGCCTTTTTAACGATGGTATTACCGGCAAAAAAGATACGGTACACTTTTTTGAACGAAAATGCAGCTGACAGATTAAAATACCTACTACTGGTGAAAGAGCTGTTGCAAGGGCTGCTCCCGGCATATCCATACCAAATGGGAACATCAGGATATAGTCGAATACAATGTTAAACAGACTGCTAAACAGTGTAGCCATCATAGCGATCATAGGGCTTCCATCATTTCGTACAAAGTCATTACATATATGATTCCACATAAATAGTGGGGCAAATGTCATAAAAATGCGGGTATAGCTTCTTCCTGTTGCTATGATCTGTTTATCTCCACCCATAAGCCTGATCACCTGGTCTGGGTAGAAGATACCGGCTGCAATAAATATAAGACTGATGATACCGGCCCAGAGCAGTGCATGAAAGAAATAGCTTTCTGCCTCTGGATTTTTCTTATTTCTCTCTATCACAAAACGGATAGCAGAACCTACACCGATCATAGCTCCAATGGCGAAGATCAGATTATATACAGGAAGTACCAAATTTAATGCTGTAATACCATCAGCTCCTACTGCTTTTGATATAAAATAAGTATCTGCAAGAATATACAAGGACATACCCAGCATGCCTAACATATTCTGGGATACATAGCGGATAAACTGTTTTTTGATATCCATATAACTGCTTCTCCTCTTTTGCATTTTTTACACTGAATGGTATTATAGATGTTTTTTCTGATTCTGTAAATGACCATGGTATCAACAAACAAAAATACCGCAAAACAGGAAACATTTTACTGCCTGCTTTGCGGTAATAGATTTATATGCAGTTATTTACTTTAAAATAAGATTAAACTGCTGCCAGTGTCTTTCCTAATTCCTTACACTTAGCTAATGCATCATCATCTGGAGTTTCCTGGGTAATAATGCCTTCTCCGCATGCAACTTCTGCGCCTGCTGCCTTCATACGGTCTTCCCAGTCACGCATCCACTGTCCATCACCCCAGCCATAAGAGCCAAACAGACCGATGGTCTTTCCTGATGCAAATCCTTCTACCTCAGCTACGAATGGTTCCATCTCATCTTCTTCGATAACTTCAGCTCCCATTGCAGGGCATCCTAATGCAAATGCTTTTGCATCCTTCAGGTCAGCTGCAGATACTGCAGATACTTCAGCCAGTTTTGCTTTCTTTCCAGCTTCTTCAATTCCCTGTGCTACTGCCTGTGCCATAGCCTCTGTGTTGCCTGTCTGTGACCAGTAAACTACCATGATTTCGTCCATTTTTTTCTTCCTCCTATACTGCCATTAATTTACGTGAATGTAAATCATACAGCTCCATGATGTTTTTAACAGTCATTCCTGATGATACCATATGGATCACTTTTTCCCTTGCCTGATCGTATCCGGCAAATACCTTCCGGCATTCTTCCAGATTGGAATATACCTTCCAGTATCCGATATACAGCGGATTTTGTCCACGGTTTTCAATAAAACCAATGACATCTTCCGGCGGATATCCAAGGAGTAATCCGATCTCATGAGGGAAATCACCTTTGCCTTCCATGTGAGCACGGTAGCGTTCTGATACGCGATAGAGGATCTTGGAAAGTATACATCCGCTGCATCCAAACTCTTCCATCAGCTTTTTCACCTTCTCTGTTCTTAAATAAGCTTCCAGTTTTTTCCGTACATATAAAAGAAAAGTAATACGGTCATCAGACTCATAAAGGACATAGCAGGAAACAGCACTGGAACGGAACAACCGCAATACTGCGCTGCGAAATCTCTTGTCTACAGTAAGAAGATTGGATATCTTACGTCCTGTAAGCAATGGTGCACACTGAAGTGCGATCTGGATCTCCAGTTCCTGCCTGTTTAAGCCAAGCATCAGATCAAGGGTTTCTTTACTCATAGGATACCTCATTTACAACTGTTAAAATATAAGTTAGTCTTAGCTAACATCCTTGTATATCGTATCAGATAAAATTGGAAAAAACAAGTAGTGTTACAGGTAACTTTTCTCAATTAAAACATTTCTCATTAAGCTCAGTATTCCCAATATGATGTTTTCAATGTACATTTTTCAGGAAAATTCAAAAACTTCCGTGATCTACTTATAATAAACGATTGTAAGAAACTGGCCTTTATGAATCGTATCAGAGCGAAGGGAATTCATTCGTTTTAATTCCCTGATGTATTCTTCTGTAGACATACGGCTTCCCTTTTTGTACTGTCTGGCGATATTCCACAAATTATCCCCGTCTTTGATCTCGACGCTCTTATAATAGGGACTGACAGTCATAGGTTCTTCTTCTGCCATTGATGTAAGCATACTCCGTCCTGTGAGAATAGCAACAAACAGAAGCATAATAAAACACCCTGTTAAAAACCGTTTTCTTACTAATCTTCTTCTCCTCATAACGTTTCCTCCTACTCATTTGTATACTCGTCCAACACAGATACGAACATTTGTTCTCATCGTGTCTATACTATAACATCAGAACATATGTTTGTCAATGGCGTGAACGCAAAAAATCGAACAAAGGTTTGCATTTTTATCGAACATATGTTACTATAGTATCAGTAAAAGATTATTACAAAACAGAAGGGGGAACTTTCATGGCCCAGGATAAACTTACTGCGAAACAACAGGAAATTTTAGAATACATAAAGAATACGATCTTAAAGAAGGGATATCCACCAGCTGTCCGTGACATCTGCGAAGCTGTGAAATTAAAGTCCACTTCTTCTGTCCATTCTCATCTGTCAGCTCTGGAAGAAAAAGGATATATCCATCGTGATCCTACCAAGCCGAGAGCAATTGAGATCCTGGATGATACTTTTAATTTTAACCGGAAAGAAATGGTGAACATCCCTGTGATCGGTACGGTTGCAGCCGGAGAACCGATCCTTGCAGAGGAACATATCGAAAGTTATTTTCCGTTCCCGGCAGAGTCTCTTCCAAACGCAGAGACCTTTATGCTTCATGTAAAAGGTGAAAGTATGGTAAACGCAGGTATCCTTCCTGGGGATCAGCTGATCGTGGAACAGTGTCCAACTGCTGAAAATGGGGAGATCGTGGTTGCCCTTTTAGACGACTCCGCTACTGTAAAACGTTTCTTCAAGGAAAAAGACCACTACCGCCTACAGCCTGAAAATGATACCATGGATCCTATTATCACAGATCATGTAGAGATCCTTGGCAAGGTTATTGGACTTATAAGAATGATGTAATGTGCGTATCCGCAAGTTTAACCTGACTTATAAAACATTTTTCACCAAAAAGCCACTGTACGGTTTCTAAAATCCGAAACTATACGGTGGCTTTTCTTACCATAAAAAATAGGCTTCGCCTATTCAACTCCCCTGCCCCTCAATCTTGAGGGGTTAGGGGTTTCTTTTTTCTAAAATCTATCTCATAATAGTCTTATGAATATCTTGCAGAAAATTTTTACAGACCATTATGAAGAAATAAAATATACTCTCCATCCCAGAGACACCGAAATGGAAAATATCGAAAAGATGATCCATTGTGGGGATCCTTCCTTTGGCGGTGCCATGTATCATTGCCCCCATTGTGGCAACTTTAAATATGTCCCTTTCCACTGTCACAGTCGGTTTTGCCCTTCTTGTGGAAACAAATACAGCATGGAACGCACCACTTCTATGACTTTCAAACTCATCAACGTTAAGCATCGCCATTGCGTCTTTACCATTGATGAAAATCTCAGGGATTTTTTCCTAAAAGAACGCTCCCTTTTGGATTGCCTGTTCCATTCCGTTGCCAGTGTCATTTCCCGCATGTTTTTTGAACTTAACAAATCAAAAAATTTTACGCCTGGTTTTATCATGGTCTTACATACCTTCGGACGGGATCTGAAATGGAATCCTCATATCCACTGCCTTATTTCTGAAGGCGGTCTCAGTGATGACGGCCTTTGGCGAAATGTCCATCACTTCAATTACTCTTTTTTACGTTCTGCTTTCCGTACCGCTCTCCTTAATGAGATGCACCAACGGCTGGGCGATCCTTTCAAACAGATCAAATCCCTCTGTTATTCTTCTCATAAGAAGGGATTTTACGTTTATGCCAAGCCTTCCTCTTGTGGTCCTGAGACTGCCATCAAATATATCGGACGCTATCTGGGGCGTCCTGTGATCGCCACTTCCAGGATCGACAAATATGATGGTTCTATGGTCACTTTTCATTACAATCGACACGAAGATGATAAATATATACAGGAAACGATCCCGGTTATGGACTTCATCAAACGTCTGATCCGGCATATCCCTGAGAAACATTTTAAAATGATCCGCTATGGCGGCTTGTATGCACGTCACCGCAAAACAGACCAGCAGCTCCATAAAGTCATTTCCAAACAGAAACGTCCCATTCTACGCAACTTTAACCATTGGCGGAATGCTATTCTTTCTTCTTTTGGTTATGATCCGCTGGAATGTCCCATCTGCAGGCATAAAATGGAGTTTTTGGAACTTTATTTTAACCATCAGCGTCTTTCCCTCGAAGAATTATATGAGAGATCTATGTCCCGATCTCGCGGAAAGCGTTCTTCTGCATAACTTTCTCTGTTTTTATGGTATAATTCCCTCATAGGAGGGCATTGCAATGAAAACAGATGTTGAGGCGCTGCGTAAAAAATACATGGATAATCCTCCAGAAGGACTTACTTCCACGGACATTCGCCATATGAGCGAGGAAGACCTACTGGATATGGATTATTTTCTAAATGATGACGATCTTGATGAAGAATTTGGTGAGGAAGGTTTTTATCTTTTTTAATCCCTAGATCGTCTATTTGTTGTTGCCCGCCTGGGCATTTTAATCAAAAGAGCGTACGGCGGTCTTTCCTATAAAGTAAAAAATGGCTGCGGAATTGCTCCCACAGCCATCGTGCCTGAAAACCGTACCTTGGCACCGTGATCTCTCACAGGTTTTTACAGGACATTTTGAAAATCTGCATTATATGCTTTCCAAAAGTCGTTTCCATGAACCTGAACACATAACCCCATAACAAATAACCGATAAACGATAACTATGAACCGTAACCGCCAGTAAGTATTGTTAGAAATATGTCCTGCACGGAATGAGTGATCAGATATCTACCTCAAACAACACCGTCTGGTTATAGCGATCCAGTGCGATCTGCATGTCCATGATCATATTGGAAATACGGTCATATTCCTGCCGGATCAGTTCCGGATCGTAGTTAATATACTTATACTCAGGCGCTGAACCAGATGAGCTAAATGCACTGCCATACACACGCGTTTTTGGCAGTCTCTTACGCATATCGTCAAGAACAGCCTTTCTCTTATTGAGCTGAGCCATTCGAACCAGAATACTGTCAATGCTCATCTCCTGTTCACCTACCTGCACCTTTGCTGTGGCATTGGTCAGGTTCAATGCGTGTTTGATAGTGATGATCTTCCTGTCTATCTCATCAATTGTATGCGCAACTGTCATGTAATCGTATTCCGGAATGACCGGCTCCTCATTGACAGCAGCGACGTAAGTACTGGATGATGCTTCCTTGTTTACCCAGAATGCTTTGTCTTCCTCAAGGCTTCTCAGCATCTTATTTGCATAAGCCGATGTAATTTTCTGCATGATTTTCGCCTTCCTCTCTATCCTCATCTTCCGTCATTTACTTCTGATCCGATTGTAAATCATTCGGTGGCAGATGTCATTCAACCATTGGTTTAAAATTCCCCATAAATGAGGAATATCCCCGTCAATGACGAGGATATCTTCAATCGTAGTATGTAATAATCTACTTAAAATAACAAAATTGTCTATGCTGGGTAACGATTTGCCGGACAGCCATTTATAAATAGCCTGCGGATTCTCAAATCCGAAAGCTCCCTGGATCTCCCGAATCGTATATCCCTGTTCCAAAAGCAGCTTTTTTATGCGTTCTCCAGTCTTTTCCGGTTGGATCGACAAATACATTGGTTCCATAGTTTGTGCCTCCATGATTCAGGACCGTGTTTCTTGATAACGTATATATTGTAACATAGAAAAGACTGACTCACTAGTACCAATCATAACAAAATTGGTTACAATTCAGCCATCAAAGTCATTTAGTTAGCGATAAAGTGAGGAACATTCATAAAAATAAAGCATTAGTCATATTCCTGTAGCTACAATTCGGTTGAAATCAGAAGATTTTTCCAATGCTTCTTATTCCAAATTTTTTCTTTTATCGTTCCAATTTTTCGTGACTTTTATGAATTGCCAATTTTCCATCTTTCTTATAAAATTTATGTTTGAGATTTTTTGATCAATTCCATGTGATTTCGGATTCAGCTATACTTGTTTGATTTGTAAAAGAAGGGAGACTGCTTTATGAGCCAATCTGCAAAACAATCTACCATTAAAGATATGACAACTGGAAGCCCTGCTAAATTGATTCTTGGATTCGCCATTCCCATGCTGATGGGGCTTTTGTTTCAGCAATTTTACAGCATGGTTGATACCATTATTGTAGGAAAGTTTCTGGGCGTGGATGCCCTGGCTTCCGTTGGCTCCACAGCCGCTATCAACTTTATGATCAATGGCTTTGTAATCGGTGTATGCACCGGATTCTCCATTCCGGTTGCTCAGCGGTTCGGCGCCCAGGATTATAAGGACATGCGGCGTTTCGTTGCCAATGCCGGATGGCTGGCATCTTTTTTCGCTGTGGTTATGACCGTAATCGTCTGTCTGATGACCCGTCAGATCCTTGTCTGGATGCAGACACCGGACAATATCATCGACGGTGCCTACAGCTATATCTTTTTTGTGTTTGCCGGTATTCCGGCCACGTATCTGTACAATACCTTAGCCGGTATCATCCGTGCACTGGGAGACTCCAGGACACCTGTTTATTTTCTGATTTTATCCAGTCTCTTAAATATCGTACTGGATCTGTTTTTCATCGTACAGATAGGAACCGGAACAGCCGGTGCTGCTTATGCTACGGTGATTGCACAGGCTGTTTCAGGCATTCTCTGCCTGATTTATATGAAGAAGAAATTCGATATTTTAAAAATGCATCGGGAGGAAACACGAATCAGTACCTACCACCTCTATCGTCTCTGCATGATGGGTATTCCGATGGGACTTCAGTACTCCATCACCGCCATCGGTTCGGTGGTGATCCAGACCGCCATCAACTCTCTCGGTTCCATTGCGGTTGCCTCAGTTACTGCCGGTCAGAAGATCGGTATGTTCTTCTGCTGCCCCTTTGATGCACTGGGAGGCACAATGGCAACCTATGCCGGACAGAATGCCGGTGCTGGGAAAACTGACCGTATCCGCCAGGGAGTTCGTTCTGCAACCTTCATTGGAAGCATCTACTCGGTTCTGGCCTGCATTGTCCTGACCCTGTTCGGCAGTGTGATCCCACTGCTCTTTGTAGATGCTTCGGAGACAGTTGTAATTCATCAGGCTCACCAATTTTTAACCTTTAATTCTCTGTTTTATATTCCGCTTACCATCGTCAATGTATGGCGTTTTACCATTCAGGGAATGGGCTACAGTCTTCTTGCCATTCTCGCCGGTGTCTGCGAGATGATCGCCCGGGCTTTGGTTGGATTTGCACTGGTTCCCATCTTCGGCTATATTATCATATGCTTTGCTTCTCCTCTTGCGTGGCTTATGGCAGACGCCTTTCTGATTCCGGCCTTTTACTATTGCCTGCGGAACCTGTTGAAAGCACAGGAAATGCTTGAATAAATGAATCTATAAAGTCAAAAGCAGGTCTGAAATTGATATTGCTCCTATTTCATGCCTGCTCTTTTATTGTTTCTTTCCTTCCTTTTATTTACCAAACAGACAAACTGGAAGAGTTTCTTTGATATTGTCAATATTAGTTGACACATTTTCCTCAAGGCTTTTGAACCCTATGCTGCTTCCTTCAGGAAGCGTAATATTGTTGTCTTTTGATCATTGGGGAAGACCTCTATTAGTGGAGCAGATCCTCCTGTTATTCCAGTAACTGGTGAAATATCTCCAGATGATTGTCTTAAGTTCATCCGTAGTCATTTTCTCTGTATCATAACGATCATATAGCAGTTCTGTTTTCATTCTTGCCCACATGCTCTCACACCGGGCATTATCGTGGCACCTGCCACCTGCGCTGTTCATACTTTGTTGTATTCCATATTTCTGTATCGCTTCCCGGTAAAGCTGGCTGGTATACTGGCTTCCCCTGTCTGAATGGATAATGACTCCACGGATACTAGGATACGCTTTAGCAGCATTTTCCAGTGTCTCTTTACATAAAGAGGCTTTCATATTTGTATCCATTGCCAAACCGATCACGCTGGAATCAAAGCAGTCAAAAATGGCTGAAACATACAGTTTCCCATCACAGCCTTTGATCTCTGTCATATCTGTAACACATTTTGTCAGCCGTTCTTCTGCTTGGAAATCACGCTTTAACAGATCCTCTGATTTTCTGGCTTCCCTGTCCGCTTTCGTGATCCCGTTCGGTTTGCGTCTGGGATGATGACTGATCCCAATCTCTTCCATTACACGGTAAACAGTGCGTTCACTGGGAATATCCACATTTTTCGGCTGTTTCATCGTCAATGCCTGATACATGCGGGTACGGCCATACGTATCATTGCAGATATCTTCTGTAAGTATATCTTTCATGGCATCTGCCAGTGGCTGATATTTCCATGGGCGGTCTTTCATGACAAGATACTGGTAATATCCTGTCTGCTGACATGGAGAACCCTGCAGAAAAAGGTAATATTTCCTTTGGAGCTGCCGTCTTTTGTTTTAATGCAATAAACTTCATTCTTTCGTTTTGCTGACTTCAGACGGCTCGCGGCGAAAAAAGCACTGGCTTCCTCAAGAAAGTCGTTTTCTTTCTTTAAAAGTCTGATTTCCTTCTCCAATTCCTTTACCTGTTGACGGAGCCTTAAAAGTTCTTCATTAAGCGTCATGGCACTTTGTGGATTCTGTGAGCCAGCTCCAAGATCAAGATTGTCAAGACGGTTCGCATGTACCCAGCCATACAGGGTATTCCCTGGCACTCCCAGTTCTTTAGCTGTCTTAGCTTGTCCGATTTCTTTAGCGAGTTTCACCGCCTGTACTTTGTATTCATGGTCATATTGTCTGTTTCCTGCCATTTTGTCCACTCTCCTTATCCTCTTGATTATATCTCAAATCCTTGAGAATGAGGTGTCAACTTTTTTTATACCACATCATTTTTATCTCTTATTCACGATAAAAGGGAAAAACCATTTGCAGGTTTTTCCCTTTCTGTTCGTGATATAAAAGGAATTTTTCACACTTATTTTATCCCTTGTTCGTGATTAGAGGGAATGTTCGCGAAATAAAAGGAATTAAACAAACATTGTTTCTTTCCTTTTATTTCGCAAACATACTCCCCTCTTTTCCCTTGTTTTTCTGTACGTTTTTTCCTTTTATATCGCAAACAAGCGATTTTTCCTGCATCCTGTTTTTTCCTTTTATTTCTTAAACAAGCAGAATGCGTTTTCCTTTTATTTCCTAAACAAGCAAGTTTCATGTCGGTGAGTTTTTTCCTTTTATATCCTAAACAAGCGTATTGAGGAATGGTGCGAATTTTCCTTTTATTTCGTAAACACCTGGAGGTAAAGTGAAGAAAAAAAATCCTGCGGCCAACCACCGCAGGATTGTAGAATTAGATCAGGTTGTTGGGGTGAAGGTGCCCTTGCTATCCCAGGTACCTGCTCGCTTGGTGAAGATCGGGTGCGATGGGCAGTTCTGGAACATGTATTTAAACGCAGTGACACTTGAGATATCCCAATTGTTGATGGCGGAAGGATTTGCCAACTTCGTACAACCACTAAACATATATCTCATAGTTGTTACATTACCAGTATTCCAACTTGCGAGTGGACTCAAATCAACGATACTACTACACCTATTAAATATTCCATTCATATTCACAACTTTTTCTGTATTCCAATTTGTTAATGGCGTCAGATTTACGAGACTGGTACACTCATAAAACATATCAGACATTGTTGTGAGGTTATCAGTATCCCAGTTAGCTATTGGTGTTAAACTTGCAAGACTGGCACATTGAAAGAACATGTTATTCATACTGGTAACATTGCTTGTATTCCAATTTGTTAACGGATTTAAGTTCAAAAGATTAATGCATTCTTTGAACATATCTCCCATATTGGTAATGTTGTTTGTATTCCAGCTGGCTAGTGGGGTTAAATCAGAAAGGCTGGTACAACGGGAAAATATACAACTGACATCTATCAAATTTCTAGTATCCCAACGTTTTAATGCTGTTAAATCAGTTAGATTGTTACAGGCAGAGAATGTGGATCGCATGCTTGTTACGTCTTTAGTATCCAAATCTGATAACCCACTGATGTCGATAAGGTTTGTCATGTAATGACATAAATAATTTAGATTTGAATTTGCTACAACTGAATTTGCTGCTGACCACCACTTAATTGTTCCATCCTCGAACCACATATATACTGGAACTTCGGAATCTTCTGTAGATACCAATGAAGTAGGATTTGTTTTTATCTCATCTGAAGGTTCTTGGATAGAATGTTGGATTGCTGTAATTTTGGTATCTACCTCATAACAGTCTGCATTTTTCTTTCCAGCCAATACTTTCATTCTGGCATTTAATGTTTCGCCATCCAGAGTGGTGGCTGTTTCTTCTTCCCATGATGCTGCAAAAGTCACATTTCCTGTACTGTCAGTCTGTATTTTTGCCGGACTCCATCCCGTGAACTTATATCCAGTTTTTGTCGGTGTTGGAGGAATATATCCGTAATCATCCGCTGTATAGGAAGCCTTTTCTCCGCTTATGTTGCCGCCATCCAGATTGTACGAAATGCTACCAAGCACATCTGCAGTCCACTTCGCAGTCATTGTTACGGTTCCCGTGCTGCCGAAGCCGGAATGTTCTCCGGTTCCCATCCCGTAAAAGTATAGTTTTTCTTCGCTGGAGCTGGCGGCGTGTATCCATAATCAGCGCTTCCATACTCCGTCAGTGTTCCGGCTGCCAGGGTGCCTCCATCCAGTTCATAGCTGATCTTACCGAGTTTTCCTGACTGGTTCCGGTCACCTTCATCTGCCGGTCGGCTTGTCTGGTTCCCGGACTGGTTCAGGAAGATGGTGTATACCTGATCCAGAGCATCCTTACTCAGATTTCCATCACTGCCAGGTGTCAGGTTCACATCCGGGATATCGGTTGCCTGAATGGCGCAGGCGGTCACAATGATATCTTCCACGTTTCCGCTCAAATCGGATTCCACAGCATTTTTCATCTGTACCTTCTGGAACAGCTTGTCCGTGGTTGCGTCTTTCCCCAGGGTCTTTTTGTAACCGTACACATAGGATGTTTTGCTTTCCGTCTTCCCCGGCCACTGTTTCCGTCCGCAGCAGTTCCCACTGGTCACTGACGCCTTTTAATCGGAACAGATCCTGCTTCTTCTGCTCTCCTATGCCGTCATCCTCGTCGGTAAACGTTTCCTGTGGTATCTCCACCCGTATAAATACCAGAGCATCATTATTGCCGTATTTTCAATCTGCGGATCCTTCACGATCTCCTGGTTCGGGATGATGTTTTGACCTCGTCACTGTCATTTCCGGATAGCTGGGTTCCTCCAGGTCGATCTTGACCTTGCCGACCGTGAACGTGTTGGTGGCTGTCTCGGCATCGGTCAGATAGGCCACGGTGCCGCCTGCTGCCACGGAAACCACCAGACCACAGGCAATCAGTGTCCGAAGCAGCTGCTTCTTTGATTTCCTCATAAAAGAAAACCTCCTTCCATATTTTTGTCGGTATAATTATGGAAAATTTGCACCCAGAATTGGTGGAACGCAAAGAACCTGCTCCGATAAGGAACAGGCTCTTGTTTTATGAAAATATGATCAGACTGACAGGTCATTGCCTTCCAGGTTCTTGCTGTTATTGGTATTTGCTTCCGGGACGGTCTGACCGTTGTTCTGCTTGCCGTAGATATCATAGATCTTCTGCAGATTCTCTTTGGTCAGGGTATCGGTCAGGTCGGTATCCTCGCCCTCCAGCACCTCGGCTGCCTGGATCGCGTAAGCGGTCACCTTGATATTTTCGGTATTGGTATCGATCTGTCCCTCGATGACGTTCTGCAGCTGGATACTGTCAAACAGTGCCGTGGTCTTGGCATCCTTTGCCAGTTTCTCCTTGTAAGCATAAACATGTACATTTGTATCAGCACCGGTATCATCGCCCTGAAGCTCTACCCAGTTCTTTCCAGCGGTACTGCCGTCAGTTGCCGGATCGATATCGGTATTCAGCATGGTAAAGAGCTCGGTCACCGCAGTGGTCTTTCTTGTGCCGTCTTTCTCTGCCACAATTACGGCCTTCTTCGGCATCTCAACCTTTAAGAATACGATTGCATCGTTGACACCGGTATTCTCCACCTGCGGGTCCTTTGCCACGATCTGGTTCGGTACCAGGTGCTGCTTCTGGGTTTCCGTCAGTTTTGCATACTCCGGCTCTTCCAGATCAATCTTTACCTGACCAATGGTAAAAGTGTTGGTTGCGGTCTCACTGTCAGTTAAATACGCCATGGTTCCTCCGATGGCCATTACTCCCATCATGGCACAGGCTGCTGCTGCCATGACCATCTGCTTCTTTGATTTCCTCATAAAAAGAAAACCTCCTTCCATAAATTTTCTTGCGGAACAATTATGGAAGAATTACTGCATAAATTAGCAAAACGTAAAAGAACCCATTCCCACCAGGAACAGGCTCTCGTTTGATGTGACATACCCAATCTTATTGGTTATTTCATCATATGATTTTTTGACAGAAAAATTATGGAAGAAATTGGTTTTAATGCCACACCTTACAATTTTACTTTTCTTCTTATGTGAACTGCCTCTCTACTTAGGCTTTCTCCTTTCCTGTTTGATATAGGAATTATGGAAGAAATTTACGCAGAATTGGTCAGGAAACAAAAAAATGGAACACGATTGTTTTTCATTTAGCCAACTTATTTCGTTACCTGTAGAGATAGGGGAATTTTCAAGGGTTCTTCCTATTTAAAAAGTCCCTTGACAATCTTTTTGATCATATTCGGATAATACTGGAAATACGGCTCCATATCTGCAACATACACGCGGTTCTCCAGAAGCCAGTCTTCTACCTGTTTTTTATATTCCGGGTGCTTGCCGGAAAACATCAGCAGATTGATCCCCTCGATTGCCCTGTAATTCCGGTTATTGATTTCCGCATATGCCGCTCTGGTTTTGAACTTTGTATTTCCCACCTTCTGATTCCTGAAGTCATCCGTTTTCACGTCATTACACAGAATGTATTCCGTTTCCGGTTTCTTATCCAGAATACCGGCATGGTACGCGGCGGATTCATGGTAATAAGCCCCGATATGTTCCCCGCGACGCTCCAGGTAAATCTCCCGGATTGCAGTCTCATCGGGAACATCCAGATCCACGGAGAATACGCCCGGACATTTCCGGAACAGGTGCCCTTCGGCAAGCAGCTGACGTGACAGATACTGAATCTTTGCAAACTCCATGGCGGCGTCCGTTTCTTCCGGTATCCAGACTCCATATTTTCCGCAGACTTCCTTCGCCTTGAAATACAAAACCGCGGCATCCCGCAGGGGAATTTCCGGTTTTGACCACGTGATTAAACACGGAGGATTTCTCGCCGAGCGAAAGCTCCTGTATAAAAACTGTACCGAGTTCGTCAGTTCCTTTCCGTCCGGGCCGCATACCGTTATCGTGTTCCGTTCAATGCTGCTCACACGATATTCCCCGCCGGTACACTCCGTCACATATCCTCTCATGTCTTCCTTCGGTATGATCGGCGTACACAGGGCACACCGCTTGCCGTTCAGAAAGCTGAGGGCATATCCTTCGGTTGTTGTTCCGCAGGTGCGGTGGCGTACCGTCATCATCTTTGACAGTCCCTGATAGGAGTGACCATTTCATACTCATCGCCCATGAGTTCATGAAATCTCTCTCCGAAGCGGTCAACGACCGCCTGACCGCTCCTGCAGCAACGACAGAACGGTGCCCGTTCAAATTCCCGAAGAGATACTGTGAATTCGCCTCCGCATTCCTCATGCCGGAGCGTCACGAACTGTCCGATTCCCTTACCGCCCCGGTATTTCACCAACGTGTATGTATTTTCCGCATGCGCGGCCCTGTCGATCCTTGCCTGCAGTTCTTCCTGTCTGAGATATGTTTCACAGTAACAACGTTTCTCCATCCATATCAGCTCCGTGGCGTTCACATTACGTTCCTTGCCACAGGTCTTATGTCGGATCTTTACGGGTCTTCCATATCCCGGGAAGTGTTCCTCCAGTTCGTAGGTACCGTCCCCAATCATATGAAGCTGGCGCTGAAACACCTCATCCGGATCCGCTTCCCGGTCACATTTTGGACATCCGGCACCAAGGAAAGAGCATAAGGATGGATATGGAACCGCTCCCGCATTTCCGACACTCCAGTTCTGCAATCCAGTGATCCACGGAATGCACGATGTATCCCGGAAAAGCTCGGCAAGCGTTCCCGTATCATCCGTCTGTACCTTCAATGCCGCCTTCTGAAAATCCTCGTAATCATGGAACAGGAATAACAACAGTGCAATCGCGTCTTCCGGTACAATTTTCTTCTGTGACAGAACCTTGAACACACGCATCCGTTTTCGGCGAACAGACCGGCATATCCGGCAGTCCAAAGATCATCCGCAAGATTTCCGTACGGTGACTCCAGTGGATATCCGCCTTCTCCCATGCGCGCCAGAATCATCGCCTGTAAGCCATTCAGATCCAGATCCGGCGGGCACTCATATAATTTCCGCATAAACTCACTGATACGCTGTTCCGTTGTTTCATCTGCTCTAAGCTCCACCGGAACCATGGACCCGTCATCAAGTCCGCGTTCCCAATCGTCCGGTTCTATCTGTACACGCATCAGTACCCGGTGATGTTTCGGACACATCCGAACGCCAGGCAAATGATGGACGGTATGAAGATACGGTCTTTCATATGCGGCAATATCCTCCCGCGCGCAGTCCGGGCATACGTGCAACTCAGTGATGTCACTGTCCATTACGGGGATATCCAGTTTGCAGCCGCTATGTTCCCGGAGCAGAATTTCCATACATTCCGCCTGATATCCCCTGGTCATAAACGGAAACAGGGCTGTGAGCGGTGTCATTTCCGCAATCATGCTCCTGACATCCGGGAAACATTCGAATTCTTCGTTCTCCGAGCATATATGGTCCAGATTGAATCGGTAATCCAGACGAACGGGAACCGGTTTCCCCATTTTAAATTTTCGATCTTCATACGGGATATAAGCTGCACAGAATTTCTCAATGGAATCGTACATATTGACCCTGAATAACCGTACAATCCAGCCGTACAGCAGTTCACCGGGATAAGGTTTCAGGCATGTCGGCATAAGCATAAATAGCACTTCCTTTCCATAACTTCTTTGCATAAATTATGGAAGAAAAGCCCCCTGTTACCGCAAAAACCCGGAAGGCTCATTCCTCCGGGGTTCCAAGCAGATATTATTAACTTTTGAGTTTAGCAGATTCTTGTGATCTGCTCATAAATCACGGAGTCTTTTCCGTGATTTGACGGTCCACATGATGATGACCGAAAACCATTTATTGTATGAAGTCTTCTTTTCACTTTCCAGATATTGATTCAGCGGATCTGGAGACAAAAGTCCGCCTCCCAGAATCTCCAGGCTGGAAGACGGTCCGTCATGGGAAAAGATAAAATCCGTTTTCCAATTGTGAGCTTTCAACGTTTCCAGTCCATGCAGCATTTCCAATCGGGTCGGCATTTCTGACCGCCACCAGCTCACCTCTTCGATTCTGGCACAGCAATTTGTTGTTCGCAATATTTTTAATTTTTCGTAAATCAGCGGATCATCCGGCTGCAAAATTCCCGCCGTATAATCTTTCTTTAAAGCACTGTTTGTGGCAAAACCATCAATGTCATGAGAACGTGCGCCGCCAAAAGTAAAGATCATTTTCCCATCAAATCGAACATCTCACCCCGCATCAAATGGATGACGTGTTCCCGAATTTTATGAACGCGGCCACCGTGCCACTCTTCTATTGGAAGTGAGTTGAGTCTGGTAAAGTTTTCATGATTCCCGTCCACGAAAAGGGTGGTGTATGTTTTGTTTTCCAGCCAGTCGAGCCACCAGGTCTCTCTTACTTTCCCGATCCTCCGACCATACCAGCCCAAAATCACCGCAGATAATAACATAATCATCCCGGGTCATTTCTTTCTGTTCCGGAAAATTTTCCGTATTAAACCGATCCGGCTCCGAGTGAATATCTCCAGTAACGTAAATTCTTCCCATTTTTTTCTCCTTTTTGTATAATTCTATTCCAATCCCCAAGGAGTCTACCATTATCATACCATTGGGTCTTACTCCTGTACAGTCCCGTCATCGGCAGTTTGATTTTCATCGCTGTGCTCTCCCGAAAGCTTCTTTTCTGACAGGACATATTTACCGTAGCCTATCCGCTCTAAATAACTGTTTCGAACCAACCAGCGCATAAGATCCTGTACCTGCTTCAGCAGCAGTATGTCAGCCGAGTCCCTGGGGCTCCAGAATCCCTTCTGTCGGCAGATTTCTTTTGCGGATAAATAAATCAACGCTTCTTTTCTTGGTGCAGGCTTCGGTTTGGCCACTCGGTGCGTAAAAAGCTTTGATTCTGTCGGTCTGGACAATTCCTGCATGATGTATCCTGGATCCCGAAAGAATCTCTCTCCGTTTTCACCCTCGATAGCGTATCTGACGTTTTTCATTCCCGTGATCCGGTAGTACCCTCCGGTACATGATTCCAGTTCCGCTTCCAGTTCCGCCCGTCTGATTACTTTGTGGCATAAGTTGCATCTTCTGCCGCGGAGAAAATCATTTGGAATCATCTCGGTAACGGTTCCGCACGCCCGGTGTCTGACCAGAATCCGACTCCTCAAATCCGTGAACCCGCTTGCCAGCTCGTATTCATCGCCGACCAGATCACTCATCCTTTTTATGAAGTCTTCTACTGATTCTCTTGGAGCACGGCGTCTTTCACATACCATGCAGGTCGGTCTTTTCTGAAAGCGCCCGAGCTCCCAATCAAAGGTCTGACCGCAAACTTTATGTTTTAACCGGACGATGTGGTCCTTTTTCCCTCCGATATACCGAATCAGTGTAAAATCTGTGGATGCAGCGCGAACACGTTCCGCCGCATCCGAAAAACTTACTTTTGTCTCGCAGTCGCATTTCTTCTGCATCCAGAGTGTTTCCATGAGGCGGGTCTTCCGGACGTTTCCGCAGGTTTTATGGAGGATGCTGACCCGCTCTCCCATGGCTTCTTCGTTGACATCCTCCGCCAGTTCGTAATTTCCGTCTCCGAGAAAAGAAAGTCTCCGGTTGATTCGCTGCTGCAATGACATCCTTGTTTCGCAAAAAGGACATCCGCAGCCCAGACCGAGTGAATACGGGTGGATATGGAATCCCTTTCCGCAGGTTACGCATTTCAGATGCACAAGTCTGCCGAATCCGGACAGTAATTGGAACCGTCCGTGGATTACGTCCGCAAACGGCTCCTCCAGTTCGCCCAGAAAGCGCTGTGCTTTTTCTTCCAGAACGGAATATTCGCCAAACAGGAATGCCGAGAATGCCATGATTTCATCCATTCCGTTCCGCGGTTCCATCAGCATTTTCTGTACCCTTTTTTCGCATTCGGCGTTCAGGTAAGGAAGAAATCCGGCTGATTTCACGGCTTCCGCAATTTTCTTCCTGATGTCCAATTCTTCCATACGTTCTGAAAGTAAAGCCTGCAACCCACGAAGATCAAAAAACAGAGGTTTCTCATATAATTTTTTTGCAAAGGAACTGATCCCCCATTCCGTTTCTAAATCCCCGACCAATTCTTTTTCCGACAGGATGATTCCGTCCTCATCCAGGTCCAGAACCTTCTGCTTTTTGTATTCCAGGATCTGCAGCGGAACCTTGTGAACAGCGCACACCCGCACGCCCGGCAGATGGTGCCAAGTGCGCAGATAAGAAAAACCATACTTTTCATGATCCTGCCGCCTGCATTCTGGGCACGACAGGAACTCAGAGATCATGTTGCCCCGGTTTCCCGTCCCGGTCAGGGCAGTGCCTGGTTCTCTCAGGATGAACTGTGTCCACCAGGACTGGTTCCCGTATGTAAGAAACGGGAAAACGGTATACAGCGGAGTCATCTTCCGAAGCATTTCATCCGCTGTTGGGAAGCAACCAATCTCCTTGTATTCCTCACAGACCCGGTCCAAATCCCGGATGAAATCCACCCGTGGATACCAAGATATCCTTTCCGGCGGCTGAAGTGCGGTTCTTTCGGTGAGGAACCGTTTTCCAAATTCCGTGAGTGAAGAATATCTGTTTTCCAGTGACAGCCTTGACAGCCACCCATACAGTAATTCATCAGGCATAGGTCTCATACATACGGGCATGATCATGGTACAGGCTCCTTTCACTTCGCGATGCAGTTCATCAGTTCACGCTCAATTCCTTTCATTTTTCCTTCATCCGTCTCTGTCTGTTTTACTCCCGTCGTCCGCTTTTTTCCTTTTCCGACCTTTTTTAATACGGCAAGAACCTTCTGAACACGTTCTCCCTTGGCTGCCTTTTGAAACTGTCTTCCTGCTCCGCTTTGCAAAGGCTTTCCGAATCTGAAGCTCCGAATATTCCGGATAACAATCTGAAATGGATCCCATCATCTGAGAAAGAATCATGTCGCGGTCATAATGATTATCAATATTTTCCTTCGCTTCCCGGCGGAATGCTTCCACGACTTTTCTTTCCTCATCCGCCAGGGCTGACTGCTGAATATCCATCAGCATATTTTCACGAAGTTCCAGAAATCGCTCTTCATTCTCAATCAGGGATTCCTTTAACAGCCCCCGCATTTCCTTGATGTGTTTCTCGGCAACCTTATGAACAAACACTTCATCAATAGTCGGCTGCTCCTCATTGCTTAATACCTCAAACTGCATCATCATCCATAACGTTGTCAGAAGATCGATGCTTCCGCAGCTTTCCTCATACATGCTATTTTCAATTCCCTCCGTCAGGGGTGCCGGTTCGTCCAGCCACTGGTATTTCCAGATTCTCTCGATAATCTCGCTCATGAACTTCTTGTCTTTGCAGTAAGAATCTGCCCGGATAATTGTGCTTGCCATGCGTCTCTGGATCCGCAGCATGCCTCCCCATAACCGAGCATGCTTCCGGGGTTCCGATTGCCACGATTGCAACGCCAGTCTGAGCCGTGATTGTCAGGAAATTCTCAAAACTTTTCGCGCTGCTCTGTGAAAAATCCAAAACTGGATCTCGTCAATCGCAATCGCGCCAATATGATACAGTTCAATCCACCCACAGATGATGGAAACAATCTTTCCTAAATTCGCCTTACCCGAAATCACATTCAAATGATCTTCCCGGTATCCAGCAGCCGGTCAAGCTGCTTGGCGAATGATAAGAACAATGCCGTTAAGTTGGAATTCGAAAATGCCGTCAAACGAATAATCGGAATCTGCGTGTAAAATCCATCCGGGAAGGTGTGGCGGATGACCCGCGGATACTTCGCGCATGTCAGGTCAAAAGCGGTCGATTTGCCTACTCCGGATGTTCCGACAATGGAGAAGCCCAGTACGTTGGCAGAAATATCATTCGCATATGAAATAATATTGGTCTCCATCTCCTCGCCCGCAACTTTGATCGGTCTGGCCATAGCCGTTATTCCGTTCCGTCTGCTGGCGTATGACGAAATCAAAGCCGTGGACAAGTGGTATTCAATAAGCGAATGGAACGGAATCGGATAACGGATCTTTTTCAGACTGATCAGTTGACGTTTCCGCTCAGACAGCGAGGCCATTTTCACCTTTGCCGGGTCATATCCGGAAATGGGGATATTGTTCTGTTTGAGCAGTTCAGTGATATCCGCTGCACGCGGCAATGAACAAATGTCCGGATTTCCAAGATGTCCGTTCTGCTTCCAGTAGCGTGCCTCCACACAATCTTCCACTGACAGATCCACGCCGTCATACAGATTTTTTCCGCCGGCCGGTTCCACATAATCAAGATTCATGTTCTTAACAAATTTCATGATTTTTTCCGTCCTTTCTGCATTCTACACACCAAAATATTTTGTCATCCCGCTAAAATCGTCCGGGAGCACTTCAAGTACCTTTTCGGCTGCTTTAGGTGCCTTATCTTTCACCTTTTCCGTAACGTTCTCTTTTTCCGTTTCCGGCTTCTTTGAAGGATATTCGCATCCGGCAGTCCGGTCACGACATCCTCTCCGCCTACCGTAAGGCGCTCCGCAAGCGTATTCTGGAGTTGTCCGTTTTCCTGTTCCTGTTTTCTGGCCTCCCGAATATTTTTCTTTCTGTTTTTCCCGGCATTCTGCAGCTTTTTCGCCGTTGTGATGACATCCGCCATGTCACGCTGGACAGCGACCTGCTGTTCCAGATCATATGCCTCCAGGCTACGGCTGGTATCCTTTCTCCGTTTCCAGAGCTCATCATATTCTTTCCAGCTCATGTCTCTGAATGTTCTCTGTTCCTCCCGGATCTCGTTCAGGGCGATGACATGCAGTGCACCATCTTCCATTAAATACACGTTATTGATGCTCCGCGGGTCGTAGCGCACACCCGGTAATGCTTCTTTTCTTTCCTGTCTTCCACATTTTCTCCAGAAGCCACTGTTCTCCGTTTTCATAAAAGAGCCCGCGGTATGTAACGCCCCGCCTGGAGATCTGGAACTTCCTGTCCGTTTTCAGAAGTGCGAAAATGCAGTCTTTTCGTACTCTCCGTCAGCCACCGAGGTGTCATCAGATACTCACATCCGTACTGCCAGATGGAAGCCGGGATTGGCGGAACATCTGCCTGAATCATTTCTTCGTCAGAGGGTATCCGTCCCGTTTGTGCTGGTTAAAATAAACGACAAAGCGATACGCCATGCGACGAATATCGTCCAGGTCGGTGCAGGCCGTTTCATAGTGCTTCGAGTCATGCGTTTTCATAATGACTCCGTTCCACCAGCTGCGCTGCGCACGAGCTCCTGGAACTGATGGAACGACTGCTCAACGATGCCTTTCATGGAACCCGTGGCCGGAGGCGCCAGAACAATGTTCATTCCGATTTCCGGCCGACGCCTCATATCTTCTGATGTGTATTCGGCACCGTGGTCCGTGCGCAACTCCTGCGGAATGAATCCCATCGGACAAACCTCTGACGGTGCGGTCAGACCGTATTTTGCATACTGCTCACGGCCGTCAAAAAACAGCGCCATAAGTAAATTTGTGATTCCAACAAAGCTATTGTTTGCGTAATCGACCCAGCAGCCTACAATACAGCAGGAATAAACGTCGATTGCGAGGTACATGACTGCGCGCCCGACCACCTGCCTGCTGTCCCGTGAGGACACGTTAATCATGTCGATCTCCACTTCGTCCACCTCAACGATATGTCCCGGTCCCAAGCAGCCGGATTGGCTGTTGCCGCGCAGGAGCCTTGCGTTGTTTCTCCGCTCCTTGGCGCTCATCTTTAACGGTGTAATGCCGTTCCTGTCATTCTGTTTATTGCAGTATGTCCAGAAACGCTTATATGTCGGATTTCCTCAAGCGGCCATTTCCTGCCAAATTCCATTCCCATTTATTTTCTTCCTGTGTCGTATGTAATAACTTCCGAGATATCTGTATGCCGATTTAAGCGACTCCAGCCTCTTTTCTTCAGAAAATACTGATAGCCGTCCTGGAAACCTCCTCCAAATGCTCATCGTTGGCAACTGTCTTATCACCATGTCCACGGACAGGGTCTCCTACCTTGTACTCATTCTTCCTGTTTTTCTCCCTTTCTTCCATCCACAAGCGAATAAGGATTTCTTCCGGATTGAAGATAGTTGCGTATTTTTCGATGGGTAACCGCCTTGACTGCGCCCGACTGCATCAATTCCTTTATTTCCGGCTTTGTTTCCTTCGACTGGATTCGTTCCCATTCCGTATAAGCTCTGCAGCATACGCTCTATCGCAACTAGCTTTCCGGTTCAGTTCTTCCTTTTCCTCATCCGTCAGATCTTTCACCAAAAGCTCTTCATCTTTCCAATCAGATCTTTTATACCGCCTATGGATATCTGATACTTTACGAAATCCATGGAAAAACGCAGGATGTTCAATCTGGTTGTTTCTATTTGATAAAAATTCCGCAATTAGAGTCGACCAAAACCCGATATAAACCGTCAGGCATCTGTACCACGTCACCCACCTGCATCTGCAACTGCCCGTTATCTACCATCATGATACCTCCTGAATGCTTCTCTAATCTGGTCCTCGTTACCTCTTACCAGACTTGCAAACCGTACGATTTCCCCATCCATGGGGATTGATACAGCTTTATGCGCGACCAGGTATTTCAGCATGGTTTCCGTTCCCGTCACATGAGCTGAATCATAGTACGCCATACAATGTTCAATGTTGGCCGCCAAGGTTTTATTCAGATTTTCCCGTAAGACAATCTTAAAATCCACGCCGTACCGTTTCCAATATTCCAGCTCGACATATTGCCGGATCAGAATCTTTCCGTACTTCGGCGAATCCGGGGTAAAATCATCCGAACCCGATTTAACGCTGTATGCGACCCTACTGCCGTCACGGAATGTAATGAGAAAATCCGTGGATAAGCGATTCCGCGGAATACGGAATCCATGCTCTTCACAGATTTTCCGAACCGTATCGGAAGAAAGCATCATCTGTTCCTGAATCAGTTCCACGTCATCCCGGTACCGCATGATCCAGAAAAATTCCTTTTCACCCATGGATAACGTATCCACTGTCCGGCCTGCAATGGGGTCATACACTGCCGATGATGTTCCGATACTGCCGATTTCATTCGCCTTAATAAATCCGATGTACTGATCTCCGCCTCCCAAGCATCTGCCCTCGGCCAATTTCGTTTTATCACTCTTCCGTTTCAATTTCTCACCTCCTCGCTCCGTTTCAATTATGGAATATACTGATCCGTGTCCTTTCCGCCGGAAAGCATATGGAACATTAAAATTCCGTTTCTTTAAAAATCCGCTCATACCGACTGTGCCTTTTTGAGTTTCCACGAATTGCATGATCATAATGACTGCCCTTTTGTTTATTTTTCTTTGCGGATAGACAGAGTTCATTTTTTTAAACAACATGTATGTACCATCTCGCATATATGCAGTCATTTTGTTTTGAAAATGTTGTTTTTAACGTTGATACACACTATGACTGTGTGTTTCATCATATTTTTCGCAAAATCACACACTGTGACTGTGCTAGACTGTGCTTTTGGGTTGCGGATATCTAAATTCATCATATTCAATCGTACTGACTGTGTAATTTTAGCTTTTCGCAGTCATTTTGATATATGATTTTCCTTCATAAATTCAGTTTCCCGGAATCCGGAACTGTGTTATACTTTTCTTATTACTGACGATAAAAAATCTTCGAGGTACACATACGATGAAATTAAAACGCAATGATGAACTGATCCCTAAACGGCTCAAAAAACTTCGGGAGGAAAAAGGCTGGTCCCAAACACAGGCCGGTGATGCCATCGGCGCAGGCCGCGGTGCCTGGCAGCAGTGGGAACTCCGCAAGCGTACGCCAAGTGACACGGCCCTTATCGCCGCTTCCTATATTTTCAACGTAAGCCTTCCGTATATCTGCGGTGTGGATGACGAACCGACTCCACAAAGCATGATTATCCCGGAGTCCCGCTTACAGCCGATGGACCGTAACGGGATTGAGGCTTATCTCAGTCTGACGCGGCAGGAAAAAGAGTTTGTGCGAAAAACCATGGATTTCCTTCAATCTCATCGGCATCAACAGTAGAGTCCCCGCTGCCGGAACAGTAATCTGCTCCGGCAGCGTGCTTTTTCGATATCATTTTTCTTCTCTTAATCATCGCATACAACTTTTTCAAACGACTTTTCTGCATAATCCGCAGCTTTTTCAAGGGACTTTTCAAATTTCTTATTTCTTTTCGCCACACAGCCAGGCATCAAAATCTTCCTTTGGCACACGGTACATGGTACCGATTTTATGCACCAGAAAGGGCCCGCCGTCCGTGTAAACCTTTGTCAAATAATTATATGTTGCTGACCTTTTTATTCCGAGAATTTCCTGAATCTCCTCTGCGCTGTACACTCGTCTTTCAATATCCATTTTCTTTTCCATATTCCTTCCGTCCTTTCTTGACCTTTCATACTTTTCCGTCAGAACCGGAAATATTTCATTCGCAGTTTTGTGTTGGTCATCACTGCCAGAAATCTCTTAACCGTCATCCGCCCATCATTGCGGATGAGATTCTGATTTCCAAGATCCCAAAACATACCGCGCTGCTTGATGATTCTGCCGGATGCCCGGTTTGCCTCATCTTTCTGCAGCTGATACAGTAAGATAACCGCAGCCCTATAGTCAGCCTTCCGCCGATTCTCCATGAACTCATCATACATGGAACAGAATGCGTACACGTGCTCATAGTACTCATCAATCTTAGCCAGTACAGTCTTTAAGTCCGGTGCCTTTGACGGGTTTCTCCGGTAGCGAATATCCTCTGATATGGCTTTATGTTTTACTGCCATCTCTTTCAGCCAGGCATCCATTTCATCAGACAGCTTTACCTCATCGGAACCTTCTGTCCACCAATAAAGGCGCTCATCATCGGTCAGGTAACGTCTTGGCCAGAATGCCAGCTCCGCTGGGCTGTTTGAAAATTCCATTGCCCCGTCACGTTTCAGAAACTTGCAGGTGGTCACCGGCGGCATCGCCTCTGCGGAACCGAATTTGGTATAACCTGTCCCCAAAATGTGATTGAGCCATCCAACAGAAAAATCACTTTCAACTTTCTCTCCGTTCACTTCCAGATCACCGCAATCGGGTAAGATACACTGATACAGGGTATATGCCGCAAGCATGACACGTCCAAATTCTCCTCTGCCGATTTTGCCTGTCTCCAATTTGCAGACCGCCGGATCATAATTAGCCGTCTCCAGCACACAATCCTCAAAATAATTAAAGCAAAAGCTGTGCTTCTCCCCATCTGACAGATCAACCGGTTCCAGCAGGAAAATCTCATCAAAATCCAACTCCACACGCGACAGATCCATGATTCCGCCAATGTCCAGGATTTTCTGCATATACCGGTTAAAAAGCTCCATCTCTTCTTCCGGCACACTCATATCCCCGGTAAAATTCACAAACGTTCCCATCTGCACCTTCTCCTCTCTTTTTTCCTAAAAGACGCAAAAAGGCACAGCCCCTGCCGCCAATTCTATGGCCTCTAAACAGGAACTGCACCTATTGGTGTCCGTAACAATATTTTCTTTATATTTTAAGTATAATATCCCGATCGTCGGGTGTCAATCCATTTCCCGCGATCTTTTGCGATCTTTTCCATTCTATTTTTTCATGTTTCCTTACGTTACCCATTTCCATAATTTCTGTACAAATCATAGGCATTT